>Ga0134128_10000157_pt1 | contig 96338 bp, 95 predicted proteins | sample KB31754_FD_96462 | JGI IMG/M metagenome (GOLD analysis project Ga0134128, IMG submission 96462) | Terrestrial soil microbial communities with excess Nitrogen fertilizer from Kellogg Biological Station, Michigan, USA - KB3-175-4 | ecosystem: Environmental > Terrestrial > Soil > Unclassified ... | reverse complement strand
TGCCGAGGTTCGAGAGCTCCGCCTTCGCGAGCGCGAGCGAGATGAACACCTCGCCCAAGCCCATCTTGCCGGTCGGCGGCGTGATGGTCGTGCCGGTTCCGGCCGTGGTGCCGGTGCCGCTCGTGGTTCCGGTGCCGCTCGTGGTGCCCGTGCCGCTCGTGGTGCCCGTGCCACTCGTCGTGCCCGTGCCGCTCGTGGTGCCGGTGCCACTCGTGCCGGTGCCACTCGTGCCGGTGCCACTCGTCGTGCCCGTGCCCGACGTCGTTCCATCGCTGGGCGAGGCGAGCGTGACCGGCGTGCCGTTACGAAGCGCCTCGACCAGCGCGAGCGAATTGTCCTGCGAGCCGGCGAGCGAGCTGAACGTCGACGCGATGCGCGTGGCGACTCGCGTCTGCCCCGCGTTCGCCGTCATGGTGTCCATCGAGCTCACCTGCGTATCGACCTCGCCGGCGGTTTGCGCCCTTGCCACGGGCGCGAGCGCGAGGACCAGGGCTGCGGACAGAAGTCGAATGTGGCCTTTCATCGTAGAGCCTCCGTTTAGGTGTTTCCGACGTACCTCTCCGTCTGCAGGATGATCTCGGTGGCGGTGGCGCTGTCGCGCAGGACGCCGCCGTCCTTCGTGGCGGTGACCATCATGCGCGTCGTCGCCGGCGTGAGCGCCTCCAGCTCGATCTCGATCTCGCGATCCGCCGCCTTCGCCGTGATCGTCTCGGTCGAGCCGTCGTGCCTCGCCTTCACCACCTTGATCTGCATCCGGTGCAATGCGCCGAACGATGCCTGCTTCACTTGCGCCTGGGGCGCCGTGAAAGTCTTGTAGACCATGCCGCCCAGCTCGTGCGAGACGCCGGTGGCCATGCCGACTCCGAGCGCGGTGAGAGCCACCGGAACGCAGCCTCCGAGCCCCAGCCCGAATACCGCCACCGATACGATCGCGATCTTCTTGATCTTCAATTTCCGCTCCATTGCGTTGGTTCGTGCGCGTCGCCTGCTTGCGACGATGCGAATGTTGCGGGCGCGCGGTGCGAAATCCTGTGAAGGGCTTCACAGCCGATCGAAAAAGGCCGCTTCGTCGCCGGCGAGCGACGCCGGCGAGGCGAAGTGACGAAGTGCGTCGGGGCTGAGCCGCGCGCGGGAAGGACATTGCCGCGGCGCGCACGGCGCGAAAGAAAGAAGCGAAGCAGGCCGATAAGCGGGATTCTGTTACGGCCCTCGCGGGCTATGACGGTCATTCCTCTGGGACGCGCGTCGCCGCGCGCCTCGAGCCACCTACCCGCAGACTCGGTGGGCCACGTCGTCGTCTGCCTACTTGGTGTTGCTCCGCGTAGAGATTGGCCGTTTCACTCCTTCGCCTCGCGGCGAAGGCATCGTCACTGTTCCTCTGATCCTCGCCTCACGGCGGACGGGCGTTACCCGCTACGCTGCCCGATGGAGTCCCGACTTTCCTCTGCACGACGCATCGTGCAGCGACCGTCTGGCCTGCTTCGCCGCGCCATTCTACGCCTCGGGCCCGGCGCGCCTCGGGCGGAAATACTCGGTGTCCTCGTAGAACGACTCGCTTTGCGCGCGCTCGTCCCACCCCGGGATCCCGAGCACCGGAAGCGGCGCCATCGACCGCGCCGAACGGAAGCGTGCGCGATCGGCGAAGTGTGCGGCGGCGAGCGCGTCGGCGCGCTCGGCCTGCGCCTCGACGGGCAGCATGAAGAAGAGCTCGTCCACCGGGACGAACACCGTCTTCGCCGTGATGCCGACGTAAGGATCGAGGAGCTTTTCCCACAGCGCGTGGCCGAAGGCGAGGAAGCGCACGCCCGCGTCGAGATCCGCGCGCCGCTTCCAGAAGAGCTCCTTCCACTCGTGCTCGACGATGAGCCGCAGGAGTGCGGGCGAGCTCGAGGCGACGATCACGCCGCCCTCGTCGAACAGCGTGAGCGCGTCGCGCTCCGGCCCGCGCTCGCGCGCTTCGGCCTCGCCGCCTTCGCGCAGGATCGCCGCGTGCTGCCGGTTGAGCGAGGCCTTCGCGCGCGGGTAGGCGATCCAGGAAAGCGCATTGAAGAGGTCGTGCCAGTTGCGCTCCCGCGTCTCGACTTCTCCGGTCGCATCGATGTGCAGCTCGTACGGCCGCGAGCCCGGATCGAGCGCGCCGGCCGCCACGAAGCGTAACGGCTTGCCGCTCGCCGTCTCGATGCCGCTCGCCGCCGCGCACAGATCCGCATGGGTGGGCCAGCGATCCGCGGGAAGGCGGGCGATCGCGGGGTGCAGCGGCGCGAAGATCGGCGAGCGCAGGCGCTGCGCGGCCTCGTTCCACTGCATCGCGTCAGCCGGCGAGGCGCCAGCGGATCTTCTCGCCCGCCCGCAGCGGCACCACCGTCGCGTCGCCGAGCCGATATTCGCGCGGAACCTCCCAATCGGTCTTCTCGAGCGTCACGCGTCCGGTGTTCCGCGCGAGGCCGTAGAAATCCGCGCCGTGGAAGCTCGCGAATCCCTCCAGCTTGTCGAGCGCGCCCGCGGCCTCGAACGCCTCGGCGTAGAGCTCGAGCGCCGCGTGCGCGGTGTAGATTCCCGCCGCGCCGCATTCGCACTCCTTCGCGCCGCGCGGATGCGGAGCGGTGTCGGTGCCGAGGAAGAACCTGGGGTTGCCCGAAGTCGCGGCCTGGACGAGCGCTTGCCGGTGCTCCTCGCGCTTGATCACCGGGAGGCAATAGTGATGCGGCCGGAAACCGCCGGAGAAGAGCGCGTTGCGATTGAGCAGCAGGTGGTGCGCCGTGATCGTCGCGCCGACGTTCGGACCTGCGCGCTCGACGAAGCGCACCGCCTCGCGTGTCGTGGCGTGCTCGACCACCACCTTGAGCCTGGGGAAGCGCGCGAGGAGCGGCGCCAGCACGCGCTCGAGGAACGTCGCCTCGCGATCGAAGATGTCCACCGCGGGATCGGTCACCTCGCCGTGCACGAGCAGCGGCAATCCCGCCGCCTGCATCGCGGCGAGCACATCGTCGCACCGGCGGATGTCGGTCACGCCGGAAGCGGAGTTGGTGGTCGCGCCGGCCGGGTAGTATTTCACCGCCTTCACCACGCCGGAGGCGCGCGCCCGCTCTATTTCGGCCGGCCTCGTCTCGTCGGTGAGATAGAGCGTCATCAGCGGCTCGAAGCGCGCCCCGGCGGGAAGCGCGGCGCGGATCCGGTCGCGATACGCCTCGGCCATCGCGACGTCCACGATCGGCGGCTTGAGGTTCGGCATGACGATCGCCCGCGCGAACTGCCGCGCCGTCGCGCCGACCACCGAGGCCATCGCCGGCCCGTCGCGCAAGTGCACGTGCCAGTCGTCCGGCCGCGTGAGGGTGATCGTTTCGGGCATGCCGCGATTATCGCAGCAAAGAAAAAGGGGTCAGATCCCTTTTTTGCCCTTCGTACCGGAAAAGGGATCTGACCCCTTTTTCTGTTTTCTCAGCTCGAGCGCCAGCGCGTAGAGCTCGTTCCGGCGCGCTCCGGTGAGCGCCACGGCGAGCGCCACCGCCTGCTTCACGGGCAGCTCGGCGAGGAGCATCTCCAGCACCGCACGCGGGTCGAGCGCGGGCCGATGCTCCACCGGACGGCCTTCGAGGAGCAGCACCAGCTCACCACGACCGTGATCCTCGTCCGCCTCGATCCACGCACGCGCCTCGCCGAGCGGCAGCCGCACGATCGACTCGAAGCGCTTGGTGAGCTCGCGCGCGATCACCACGTCGCGCTCGCCGAGCGCCTGGTGCAGGTCGGAAAGCGTCTGCGCGATGCGATGCGGCGACTCGAAGAGCGCGATCGCCCAGGGGCCGGCGGCAAGCGCGGCGATCCGCTCGTGCCGCTCGGTGCCCTTCGCCGGCAGGAATCCCGCGAACACGATGCCGTCGAAAGCGAGGCCGCTCGCCGAGATCGCGGCGGTGAGCGCGCTCGGTCCCGGCACCGGCTCCACGCGGCCGCCCGCGGCGCGCACTTTCTCCACCACGATGCGGCCCGGATCGCTCACGCCCGGAGTGCCCGCGTCGCACACGAGCGCCACCGCCTCGCCGCGCGCGATCGAAGCGCAGACGCGCTCGGCCGCCGACGCCTCGTTGTGCTCGTGGACCGCGACCACGCGCGCGGCGATCGCGAAGTGCGAGAGGAGCGCGCGCGTGACGCGCGTATCCTCGGCGGCGATCCAGTCCGCGCGCACCAGCGTGTGGAGCGCGCGGTGCGTGACATCGCCCAGGTTCCCTATCGGCGTCGCCACCACATATAATCCGGGTTCCAACGCCGTCCCGTGCGCACCGTGCGCCCGCGATGCCTCGGAGCCCGCACCGCCCTTCCCGATGTCGCGCTTCAACGCGATCCTCCTTCTCGCCCTTGCCGTCTTCGTGTCGCCGGCATTCTCGGACGACGCGCCGACGAGCACAACCACGCGCGCGCGGATCGTGGGGCCCATGCCGGCGCCCCAGGGGCCGGCGATCTACCCGCAGGTTGCGCCGCAGAACGAGGACATCGATCCGGCAACGGGCCTCTCGCGCAGCACCGTCGTACGTCCGCTGCACGAGCTGCCGCCGGCGCCCGGCCCGAGGCCGAGCCCGCCGCCCGGAACGCCCAACCCGCGATCCTCGGGCCACATCGCGCTCATCCTGCCCACCGCCTCGCCGGCGCTCGGGCGACTCGCCGACGCGCTGCGCCAGGGATTCGCCGCGGCGGTGCAGGTGGCCGGCAAGGACGCGCCGCCGGTCGACCTCATCGCCGTCGACAACGAGGGGCCGGCGCTCGTCTCCGCCTGCGCGCAGGCGCAAGCCTCCGGCGCGATCCTCGTGATCGGCGCCATCACGCGCGACGGCGCCAGCGCGCTCGCCGCGAGCGAGTGCGCGCGCCAGCCGGTGCTCGAGCTGAACGAGCCGCAGGCGATCCTGCCGCAGGACCTGCCCGTGAACCTCTACACCATCTCGCTTTCCATCGAGCAGGAAGCGCGGCAGGTGGCGCTCATGGCCGTGGCCGACGGCCGCCGCTCGGCGATCGTGATCGCCTCCTCCACGCCGCTCGCCAAGCGCGTGGAGGAGGCGTTCGAGCGCGAGTGGACGCGCGCCGCGGGCGAGATCCAGCGCATGCCCTTCGAGGGCGATCCCGACGAGGCGATGAAGCTCCGCGCGAGCCTCGAGAGCTCGAAGGCGGACATGGCGTTCATCGCGCTCGATCCCGCGCAGGCGCGCGCGATCCGCCCGTACATCCCGGCGACGCTGCCGCTCTACGCGACCTCGCTCAGCGTGAACCCGCGCGCGGAGACGCTCGTCAACCTCGACCTGCAGGGTCTGCGTTACGTGGAAATGCCCTGGTTCATCGAGCCCGACCATCCCGCCGTCATGGCCTACCCGCAGCCCTCCACGCCGATGACCGTGGACCAGGAGCGCCTCTATGCCTTCGGCATCGATGCGTACCGGGTCGCGCTGCACCTGCTGCGTGGCGAGGCGCGCAAGGCGCCGCTCGACGGCGTCACCGGCCGCATCACCCTCGGCCCGGGCAATGCGTTCGAGCGCACCCTCATGCCCGCGGAGGTGGATGGCGGCCACGTCGTTCCGCTGCGGGCGCCGTGAAGGCGAGCGGAAGGCGAACCGCGGCACAGGCCGCGGGCGGCGCCGCCGAGGAGGCGGCCGCGCGCTTCCTCGTGGGCAAAGGCCTGCAGCTCGTGGCGCGCAACTATCGCACGCGCATGGGCGAGATCGATCTCGTCGCGCGCGAGGGCGAGACGCTCGTGTTCGTCGAGGTGCGCCTGCGCTCGAGCGCGCGCTTCGGCGGCGCCGCGGCGAGCGTCGATCGGCGCAAGCGCCTGCGCCTCGAAGCGGCCGCGCGCCACTTCCTCGCGCGCCTGCAGCGCGAGCCGGCGTGCCGCTTCGACGTCGTGACGCTGGAAGGCGACAGCGTGGGCGAATGGCTGCGCGGCGCTTTCGAAACCGCTTAATATCGACCCATGGATCTCACCGCGCACCTGAAGACGCATTTCGAGGAAGGCATCGAGCTGCGCCGGAACATGGCCGAGACGCTGCCGGCGCAAGTGGCGCGCGCGGGCGAGGCGCTCGCCGCCGCGTTGAAGACCGGGCGCAAGGCGCTCGCCTGCGGCAACGGCGGCTCGGCCGCCGACAGCCAGCATTTCGCCGCGGAGATCGTCGGCCGCTTCGAGCGCGAGCGCCCCGGCATGCCCGCGATCGCGCTCACCGTGGACAGCTCGGCCCTCACCGCCATCGCCAACGACTACGACTGGGATCGCGTGTTCGCGAAGCAGGTGGAGGCGCTCGGCAACGCGGGCGACGTGCTGCTCGCCATCTCGACCTCCGGCAACTCGAAGAACGTGGTGGAGGCCCTGCGCGCGGCGCAGGCGAAGGGGCTGGTGGTGATCGCGCTCACCGGCAGGGACGGCGGCGCCATGGCGCGCATGCTGCGGCCGAACGATTTCCACCTCAACATCGCCCATCCGCGCACCATGCGGGTCCAGGAGATGCACCTCCTCGTGATCCACTGCCTGTGCGAGGTCGTCGACAACGTGCTTTTCGGAGAGAAGAAATGATGCGCTTGCATTCCATCGTGCTCCTCGCCGCGCTCGCCGCGGCTCCGTTCCTGCAGGGCTGCGTGCCGCTCGTGGCCGCCGGTGCCGCGGGCACCGCGCTCATGGCCACGGATCGCCGCACCACCGGCGTCTACATCGAGGACGAGAACATCGAGCTCAAGGCCATCGGGCGCCTGCACGAGATCGCCGACGCGCACGTAAACGCCACCAGCTTCAACGAGCGCGTGCTCCTCACCGGCCAGGTGCCGGACGAGGCCACGCGCAAGCGCGTGCAGGAGGCGATCCGCTCCATTCCGAGCGTGCGCGAAGTGATCGACGAGACGCAGGTCGCCGGCGCCTCCTCGCTCGCCTCGCGCGGCAGCGACACGCTCATCACCTCCAACGTGAAGGCGCGCATGCTCAAGGACAAGCGCTTCAACGCGACGCAGGTGAAGGTCGTCACCGAGGCGGGCGTCGTCTACCTCATGGGCCTCGTCACGCACGCCGAGGCGGATGCGGCCACCGAAGTCGCGCGCACCACGAGCGGCGTGAGCCGGGTGGTGACCGAGTTCGAGTACGTCTCCTGACGGTGCCGCGAGCGCCCGCCTTCGAATCGAAGGTCTGCGCGCCCGGCGAGCTCGCGGCGCGGGCGAAACGCATCGAGCGCCCGATGGTCTTCACCAACGGCGTATTCGACATCCTGCATCGCGGCCATGTCACCTACCTCGCCCAGGCGCGCGCGCTGGGCCGCTCGCTCGTGGTGGCGCTCAATACGGATGCTTCCGTGCGCCGGCTCGGCAAGGGCGAGGACCGGCCGGTGAACGCGCTCGAGGACCGCATGGCGGTGGTCGCGGCGCTCGAGAGCGTGGCGCTGGTCACCTGGTTCGAGGAGGACACGCCGATCGAGGCGATCCTCGCCTGCCGTCCGGATCATCTCGTGAAGGGCGGCGACTGGAGCGTGGATCGCATCGTGGGCGCGGCGCAGGTGCGCGCGTGGGGCGGCGCGGTGCACTCCATCGCGTTCCTGCACCCGACGTCCACCACCCGCCTCCTGGAACGCATCCGCAAGTGAACGACCTCTCCATTCCCGCGCTCGTCGAGCGGCTGCGCGCCATCGTCGGCGAGCGGGGCCTCGTCGATCCGTCCGGGCAGGATCCGATGCTCGTCGACTGGCGCGGGCAATATCGCGGCAAGGCGGCGGCGGCGGTGAAGCCCGCGAGCACGGAGGAGGTCGCGCAGGTGGTCGCGCTGCTCGCCTCGCAGCGCATCCCGATGGTTCCGCAGGGCGGCAACACGAGCCTGTGCGGCGCCTCGGTTCCCGACGCCTCCGGGCGCGAGGTCGTGGTGAACCTCTCGCGCATGAATCGCGTGCGCTCGGTCGATCCCGACAACAACACCATGACCGTGGAAGCGGGCTGCGTGCTCGCGAACCTGCAGCAGGAGGCCGATCGCCACGGCCGGCTCTTCCCGCTCTCGCTCGGCTCCGAGGGAAGCTGCGAGATCGGCGGCAATCTCTCCACCAACGCGGGCGGCACGGGGGTGCTGCGCTACGGCAACACGCGCGAGCTGGTGCTGGGGCTCGAAGTCGTGCTCCCCGACGGGCGCGTGTGGAACGGGCTGCGCGGATTGCGCAAGGACAACACCGGCTACGACCTGAAGCACCTCTTCGTGGGCGCGGAGGGAACGCTCGGCATCATCACCGCCGCGGTGCTGAAGCTCTTCCCCAAGCCGCGCTCGCACGCGACTGCGTTCGTCGCGGTGGAGCATCCCGCGGCCGCGGTGGCGCTCCTCGGGATGCTGCGCGAATCGTGCGGCGAGCGCATCACCGGCTACGAGCTGCTCGCGCGCGTGTGCATCGACCTCGTCCTCGCGCACATGCCGGGCACGCGCGATCCGCTCGCGGCGCGCCATCCCTGGTACGTGCTGGTCGAGCTTTCCGACAGCGCCGAGGCCGACGTACTGCAGGCGACGCTGCAGCAGGCGCTGGAGCGCGCGGCGGAGCAGGGCCGCGTGCGCGACGCCGCGCTCGCGGCGAGCGAGGCGCAGCGCGCGGCGCTCTGGAAGATCCGCGAGGACGTGTCGGAGGCGCAGAAGGTGGACGGCCCTTCCATCAAGCACGACGTCTCGGTGCCGGTGAGCCGCGTGCCGGAATTCATCGAGCGTGCCGATGCGGCGCTCACCCGGCGCTTCCCCGGCATCCGCATCGTCGCCTTCGGCCACGTGGGCGACGGCAACATCCACTACAACTGCGGCAAGGCCGAGCGCCAGGATGCCGAGGCCTTCTTCGCCGAGTCTCCGCAGGTGAACCACGAGGTGTACGACATCGTCACCGCGCTCGGCGGCTCCATCAGCGCGGAGCACGGGCTCGGCGTGCTCAAGCGCGACGAGATCCGGCGCTACAAGAGCGAGCTCGAGCTCGACCTCATGCGCGCGATCAAGCGCACGCTCGACCCGCACGGGCTCATGAATCCGGGGAAGGTGCTCTAGCGTCCTCGCCGGTGCGCGCCGCGCGAGTCCAGGCGTGCGGCGAGGAGCGAGCGCCTCATGCGCGGCCCTGCGCCGCTTCCTCGCGCGCGCTTTCCTTCCAGCGCAGCGCCTGCACCCGCACCACGTCCGGCATCGACTTGAGCTCCGCGTAGCGATCGCGCAGCCAGCCGCTGTCGTTCTGCGAGGCCTGCGCCATGCGCCACAGGCCCTCGAGCGGCTCCTTCGCGCCGAGGCGCTCGCCGTCGGGCCCGATGCGCTCGAGCGTATCGAGCAGGTGCTCGCGCAGGCGCACGCTCGTGCGCGTGTACGGATCGATGAGCTGCGCCTCGTAGCCGAAGCGGCAGGCCTGGAAGCGGTTGTAGCCGTACACGCGGTACTGCGGCTCGAGCGGGCCGCGGCGGCGGTTGGCGAGCAGGTGCGCGGCGAGGGTCTGCGCGTAGGCGGCGAGCTGCGCCGCGCCTTCCATGGTGAGCGGCGTGTCGCAGATGCGGATCTCGATCGTGCCGTACTCCGGCTTCGGCCGGATGTCCCAGTAGAAGTCCTTCATGCTCGCGACGATGCCGTAGCCCGCCATCTCGTCGAAGTAGCGGTTGAACTCGTGCCACGTCACGACCGGCGGCATCTGGCCCGAGAGCGGGAACGCGGAGACCGCGTGCAGGCGCGAGGTCTCGAACGAGGTGTCCACGCCCTGCGAGAAGGGCGAGGAGGCCGAGAGCGCGATGAAGTGCGGGATGTAGGGCCCGAGCGCGTGCGTGAGGTACACCGCGTCGTCGCCGTTCTCGACGCCCACATGGATGTGCTGGCCGAAGACGGTGAACTGCTTGGCGAGGTAGCCGTAGAGCGTCGAGACGTGCAGGAAGCGCTCCGAGGGAAAGATGCGCCGCTCCTGCCACTGGTGGAACGGATGGGAGCCGCCGCCCGCGATGGCGAGGTTCAGGCGCTCCGCCTCGGCCGTGATCGCATCGCGCACCACGGCGAGCTCCTCGATGAGCTTCGCGTGGCGCCGGTTCACCGCGGAATTCACCTCGATCATGCTCTCGGTGATCTCGGGCTTCACCTCGCCCGGCAGCTTCCTCTTCGCGAGGCGCGCGAGGAGATCCGGCGCGCCGCGGCTCAGGTTGTAGTCGCGCGTGTTGAGCACCATCAGCTCGAGCTCGACGCCGAAGGTGAGCGCCTCCGAGGCGTGGAATTCCAGCGGCACGCTAGCCTCCCGGCGCGCTCGGGACGCGCGCGGCCATGCGCGTGGTGGCGCTCGCGTCGCGCACCACGTCGCCGGCGAAGATGAGGCCCCAGCGCACCATGAAGGGCCCGGCGATCTCCATCACCAGGATCGCCTCGAGGAGGATCGCCGAGAGATCGGTGCCGAAGTCGGGGAAGAGGCGCGCGATGTCGTGCTGCATGAGGAGCGCGAGGCTCGACATCGGCAGCACCGCGGCGCCCAGCCCGATCGCCTGGCGGATGCGAAGGCCGCCCATCGGCGCGACCGCGAGCACCCCGGTGAACTTGCCCGCGGCGCGTGCGAGCGCGACGACGAGCCCGATCGCGCCGCCGTCGACGAGCGAGGAGAGCGGCAGGCTCGCGCCCGTGATCACGAAGAGCACGATGTAGAGGAGGCGTCCGACCGGCGCGAGGTTCACGTTGAGCAGGTCGTAGCTGCGATCGTCGTTCCGCGCGAAGAGCCCGAACGAGAGGAGCGCGAGGATCACCGGGAGCTTCAACATCGTCGCGAGCCCCACGGCGCACACCACCATTCCCGCGATCAGCGCGAAATGCACCTCGCGCGTCTTCTCGATGTGGCGCGCGATCGCGCGCGAGATCCACGACATCACGGCACCCAGCGCGAGCGAGCCGAGGAAGAGGTAGAGCGGCTGCAGGATCGCGATCTCCACCTGCGACTGCGCCTCGTAGTGCTCGGATCCGAGGAGGATCGTCACGAGGATCGAGGAGAGGAGGCCGTTCAGCGCCGTGAGGTTCATCGCGCGCTCGGTCACCTGCCCGTCGGAGGCCGAGTCGTGCACGATGAGCATGAGGACCGCGGGCGAGGTGGTCATCGCGATCGCCGCGGCGAGCCCCGCCTTCACCGGATCGAAGCGGAAGGCGAGCAGCGCCGCGAGCACCGCGAAGAACGCGAGCAGGCTCTCGGCGAAGCCGCACGCGGCGATGGTCCAGTCGCGCTTCATCCACTTGAGGTCCATGCGCCGCCCGAGGTCGAAGAGCACGAGCCCGAGCGCGAGATCGACGAAGATGCGCGCCTCGTCGATCAACGAATCCATGCCCATCGCCTGCGTGAACGGCGCGAGGAAGAATCCCACCACCACGTAGCCGATGATGCGCGGCGCGCGCACCATGCGCGCGATCTCGCCCCCCAGCATGCCCGCGACGAGCAGCACGCCGAACAGCAGCGGGTAGCTCAGCGTGAAGGGCAGCGAGGGAAGAAACGAGAAATTCATACCTTGTAGAATGGCATAACCGCGTTTGGAATGGGCCTCGTGAGAAAAAGTTTCTTCCAGAACACGATCGCGCTCGTCTACGACTTCGACGGCACGCTCTCGCCGCAGCCCATGCAGGAGTACACGGTGCTTCCGAAGATCGGCATCGAGCCCGCGCAGTTCTGGTCGATGGTAAACCGGGAGGCGCGCGAGACCGAATCCGATCCGATGCTCGTCTACATGCGCCATATCCTCGAGGCGCTCGAGCGCGAGCGCGTCGACGTGAAGCGCGAGGACTTCGCCGCGATGGCGCGCGCGATCGAGTACTTCCCGGGCGTCGCGACGTGGTTCTCGCGCATGAACGGATACGTGCGCAAGCGAAGCCGCGGGCAGGCGAAGCTGCAGCACTACCTCATCTCCGCCGGACAGAAGGAGATCCTCGACGGCGCCTCCATCCGCAAGCACTTCAAGCGCATCTACGCCTCCGAATACCACTTCAACCACCACGGCATCGCCACCTTCCCGAAGCTCCTCGTCACCGACACGATCAAGACGCAGTTCCTGTTCCGCATCAACAAGGGCATCGAGGACGTGACCGAGTCGATCAACGAGCACATGCCCGAGGCCGAGCGGCCGATCCCGTTCCAGAACATCGTCTACGTGGGCGACGGCATGACCGACGTGCCCTCGATGGCGCTCACCAAGAAGAGCGGAGGGCACACCGTCGCGGTCTACGACCCGAAGGGCGGCAAGGGCCGCGCCACCTGCGTGAAGCTGCTCGAGGCCGGGCGCGCGGACTTCGTCGCGGAGGCCGACTTCCGCGCGGCGAGCCGCCTCACGCGGCGCGTGCGGCTGCTGCTCGATGCGATCGTCGCCGACATCGCGTATCGGCGCGAGGCGTACGAATGCCGCATGGAGAACAAGCGGGAGGGAGCGGCTTGAGCGAGCTCACCTTCCGCGCGCTGCGCGCGCTCGCCGACGGACGCTTCCATTCCGGCGAGGACATGGCGCGCGCGCTGGGCCGATCGCGCGCGACGTTGTCCGAAGCGCTCAAGCAGGCGCCCGAGCTCGGCGTCGAGCTCTTCAGCGTGCGCGGCAAGGGCTATCGCCTCGCGGCGCCGATCGAGTTCCTCGACGCCGCGGCGATCGAGGCGCGCCTCGCGAAGGAAGCCTCGCGCGTGCGCCTGCAGGTGGTGGACCAGGTCGACTCGACCAGCACGCGCCTCCTCGAGCTCGCGGCGGTGGGCGCGCCCTCGGGCACTTGCCTCGCCGCCGAATGGCAGAGCGCGGGCCGCGGAAGGCGCGGCCGCACGTGGATCGCGACGGTGGGCGGGAGCCTCACCTTTTCGCTCCTGTGGCGCTTCGAGCGCGGCGCGGGGCACCTGGGCGGCCTCTCGCTCGCGGCGGGCGTGGCGGTCGCCCATGCGCTCCACGAGTGCGGCATCGAGCGCGCACGGGTGAAGTGGCCCAACGACGTGGTGGTGGACTTGCGCAAGCTCGCCGGCATCCTGGTCGAGACGAGCGGCGAGATCCAGGGGCCGACCCTCGCGGTGATCGGCGTGGGCGTGAACTATCGCCTCGGCGATCGCGCCATCGACCGCATCGACCAGCCCGTCGTGGACGCGGCCGGGTGCGCGTCGCCACCGCCCTCGAGGAGCGCGCTTCTCGCCGCGCTCCTCTCGCATCTCGGTCGCGCGCTCGACGATTTCGACCGGCGCGGCTTCCCGGGCGTGCGCGAGGAGTGGCGCGCGCTCCACGCCTACCAGGATCGGCCGGTGCGCGTGGTGCCGCCGCGCGACGCGCCGTTCGAGGCGCGCGTCGCCGACGTGGCGCCCGACGGCGCTCTGGTGGTCGAGATGGGCGACGGCCGCACGGTCGCGCTCGCCTCGGCGGAAATCTCGCTGCGCGCCCGGTGAGCCCGGCATGACGCGACCCGGGAGGCTGCTCGCGATCGACTCGGGAAACACGCGCATCAAGTGGGCGGTGAACGAGGGCGGCACGTGGGTGGACGCGGGCGCGCTCGCAACCGCCGATTCGGGGCGCATCGGCGAGGCCTGGGCCGCGCTCGCGCCCTTCGATCGCGCGATCGCGTGCAACGTGGCGGGGCCGCAAGTGGGGCGCCGCCTGGACCTCGCCTGCGCGGCGCGCGGCGCGAAGCTCGCGATCGCCGAGGCGCAGGCGGCGCAGCTCGGCGTGGTGAACGGATATCGCGAGCCCGCGCAGCTCGGCGCCGATCGCTGGGCGGCGCTCGTCGCCGCGCACGCGCTCGGTGAAGGCGCGAAGCTGGTGGTGAACGCCGGCACCGCGCTCACCATCGACGCGCTCGCCGCCGACGGCCGCTTCGAGGGCGGCCTCATCGTCCCCGGGCCGGCCCTCATGCGCTCCGCGCTCGCCACGGGCACCGCGCGCCTGCCGCACGCGGCGGGCGCGTTCCGCGAGTTCCCGGACACGACCGACGATGCGATCGCGAGCGGTGCGCTGCAGGCGTGCGTGGGCGCGATCGTGCGCATGCGCCACGCCATGACCGAGAGCGGCATGGTGCCCGAGCACGTAGTCCTTTCGGGCGGCGCCGCGCGCGAGCTCGCCCCGCTCCTTCCCATGCCGTTCGCGATCCACGAAAATCTGGTGCTGGACGGGCTCGCCCGCATCGCCCGCCATTCCTGACCGTGTCGCGCTTCCTCTTCTTCCTGCTGCTGCTTGCCGTCGCCGCGTTCGGCGCCCACCTGTGGCTCTCCGCCGAGTCGGCCCACCCGAACATCTCGGCGCGCGAGCTCGATCCCGACAAGGTGAAGATCGTCGGCGTCACGCCGCCGGTCGTCGCCGCGCGCGACGCCGAGCAGCTGCGGCGCGAGACGCAGGGACTGGCGGGCGCGGCCTGCGTGGAATTCTCCGGCCTGGCGCCGGCCGACTACGCGCGCGCCCACGACGCCTTCGCTTCCATGCGCCTGGGCGACCGGCTCACCGAGCGGCGCGTCGAGGACGTCACGCGCTACTGGGTGTTCGTGCCGCCGGCCGCCGATCGACGCGGCGCGGAAGCGGCCATCGCGCAGCTCAAGCGCCTCGGCGTGGGCGACCTCTCGATCCGCCCGGACAACTCGATCTCGCTCGGCGTCTTCTCGAGCGCGGACGCGGCGCAGCGCTTCCTCGCCTCGCTGGTGGCGAAGGGCGTAAGAGGCGCGCAGGCCGGGCCGTTCGCGAAGGAGCTGCGCGGCCTCACGATGCTGGTGCGCGAGCCCGATACCGAGATGGTGGCGCGGCTCGCCATCGTGCAGCGCGACTTTCCCGGCTCGAAGCTGCGCGCGGTGAGCTGCCCCGCCGACGCGGCGAAGCCCGCGCAATAGCATGAACGCCTCGTCGACCGGTCCCCGCATCGCGCGCATCGTCGCGGCGCTCGCCCTCGCCGCGGCGTGCGCCGGCTGCTCGTTGCTCGACCCGTACAACATCATCGGGCGCGAGGGCGAGGAAGCGGCCTCGATTCCCGACGCGTACGTTCCCGGCCGCATCGACGCGCCCCTCGGCCGCGAGACCCGCCTGCGCGCGTTCGACTTCGTATGGGACACCATCGACCGGCGCTACCACGATCCTTCGTTCAACGGCGTCGACTGGAAGGCGGTGGGCGAGCGCTACCGCCCGCTCGCGCTCGCCGCGCCGAGCGACCCGGCGTTCTGGGACGTGCTCGACCGCATGACGGGAGAGCTGCGCGATTCGCACACGCGCGTGGAATCGCCGCGCGACGTGCAGCTGCGCACGCGCCACGAGGCGATCACGCTCGGGTTCACCATGCTGCCGGTCGAGGGCAAGCTCGCGGTGGCCACGGTGAACCCGAACGGCGATGCTTGGTGGGCGGGCGTTCGCCCCGGAATGCGCGTCACCGCGATCGACGGCAAGCCCGCGGCGCAGGCCTATGCGGCGCTCCTCGCGCAGTCGCGCCAGGCTTCCACCGATCGAGCGCGCTTCTTCGCCGCCATGCGCCGCCTCGTCATGGGCGCCGAAGGCAGCAAGGTCTCGTTCACCTTCGACCGCTCCGACGGCGAACGCTTCGACGCGACGCTGCCGCGCGAACGCATCCAGCGGCCGCTGCGCGAGACCCATCGCGTGCTGCCCTCCGGCTTCGGCTACCTGCGCTTCTCGGAGTGGAGCGTCGGCCTCACGTTCCGCGCGCTCGCGGCGCTCGACAAGCTGCACGACACGCCCGGCATCATCATCGACCTGCGCGGCAACCCGGGCGGCTCGGTGCACATGGTGAACGCGATGCTCGAGCGCTTCTTCACCAGGCGCACGGCGATCGGCACGGCCACCACGCGCAACGGCAAGTCCGTCTCGCTCCTCTTCGGCACGGTGGAGATCATCCGGCTCAAGCGCGAGATCGAGGGCAACCCGAACGCGTATCGCGGGCCGGTCGCGATCCTGGTCGACGGCGGCAGCGCGAGCGGGAGCGAGCTCTTCGCCGGCACGATGCAGGCGGTCGGCCGCGCGAAGGTCGTCGGGCAGCCGAGCTGCGGCTGCCTGCTCGGCTTCCTCGGCTATGCGAAGGTCCCGGGCGGCGCCGAGCTCGCGTACAGCGAGGTGGGCTTCGTGCTCGCGAACGGCCGCCACGTCGAGGGCGAGGGCGTGATTCCCGACGTGACGGTGCCGATCACGTTGAGCGACCTCAGCCTCTATCGCGACCGCACGCTGGAGGCGGCCGAGGCGCTCCTCGCACGGGAAAGCACCCGGCCGCCGCGATGAGCGCAGCGCCCTCCGCGCTCAATCCGGGCGTGCGGCCGCGCGAGGTGTGGGCGTGGGCGATGTACGACTTCGCGAACTCCGGCTACACCACGGTGGTCCTTACGGCGGTCTTCAACGCCTATTTCGTCTCGGTCGTCGCGCGCACCGCCGAGTGGGCGACGTTCGCGTGGACCGCCGCCCTCTCCGTCTCGTACCTCGGCGTGATGATCCTCGGCCCCATCCTCGGCGCCTGGTCCGACGCGCACGCGACGAAGAAGCGGCTCCTCGCGATCTCCACCGTCGTGTGCATCGTGGGCACGATTGCGCTCGCCGGGGCCGGTGCGGGCGCGGTATCGTGGGCGGTCACCTTCATCGTCGTCTCGAACGTCGCGTACTCGATGGGCGAGAACCTGTGCGCGGCGTTCCTCCCCGAGCTCTCGCGTCCCGAGGCGCTCGGCAAGGTGTCGGGGTGGGGATGGAGCCTCGGCTACTTCGGCGGCATCCTCGCCCTGGGCCTGTGCCTCGCATGGGTGCTCACGGCGCCCGCGCGCGGATCGACGGCCTCCGGCGCGGTGCCCGGCACGATGGTCATCACCGCGGCGATCTACGGCCTCGCTGCGGTGCCGACCTTCCTCTTCCTGCGCGAGCGCGCGGTGCCCGCCGCGATCCCGGGCGCGCGCGCCGCCCTCGCGCGCCTGCTGCAAACCGCGCGCTCGGCGCGCAGCTACCGCGATCTGCTGCTGGTCTTCGCGTGCGGCACGCTCTATCAGGCGGGAGTCGCGACGGTGATCGCGCTCGCGGCGATCTATGCCGAGCAGGTGATGGGATTCCGCACCCAGGACACGATCACGCTGATCCTCGTGGTGAACGTGACCGCGGCGGTGGGCGCGTTCGGCTTCGGCTACGCGCAGGATCGCATCGGCAAGACCGCGGCGCTGCGCCTCACGATCTGGGGCTGGGTGGCGATGACGGTGATCGCCTATTCCTCGCGTACCGCCGCGAGCTTCTGGGTCGCGGCGAACCTCGCCGGCCTGTGCATGGGATCGAGCCAATCGGCGGGGCGCGCGCTGGTCGCCTATCTCTCGCCGGTGGAGCGCTGCTCCGAGTTCTTCGGCCTGTGGGGCGTCGCGATCCGGCTCGCCGCGATCCTCGGCCCCTTGAGCTACGGCGCGGTCACCTGGATCACGCACGGCAACCATCGCCTGGCGATCCTCATCACGGGCGCGTTCTTCGTCGCCTCGCTCGCGATCCTCGCGTTCGTCGACGAGGCGCGGGGGCGCGCGCGGGTCGCACCGCGGAGCGCGTGAAGCGCGTTATTGCGCGGCGACCGGCAAAGCAGGATCATCCGCCCATGCCGCAGCGGAAAAGGACGCTCTACGACATCCTCGGCGTGGCGAACGACGCCATGCCGATCGACATCGGGCTCGCCTACGAGAAGCGCCGGGAGGAGCTGCAGGGCGCCGGCGCGCGGGATCCGGGCGAGGCCGCGTTGCTGCGCCAGGCGCACGAGGTGCTCAGCGATCCGAAGCGGCGCGCGGCCTACGATGCCTCGCTCGTCACCGAATCGGAGAAGGCCGCGGCACGCGAGCAGGCCCAGGAGCCGGACCTGGTGCTCGACGAGGAAGAAGGCGAACCAGCGCGCCGCCGCATCCCGCCGGTGGGAATCGCCGTGGGCGTGCTCGTGATCCTCGTGATCGCGTTCCTCCTCGTCCATGCGTCGCGACACGAGACCGCACCTCCGCCGCCCGCTCCGCTCGCCGAGGCACCGCCCCCGCCGCCTCCACCGCCGCAACCCATGGCGGCGCGCGACATCTTCGCGCAGGCGCAGAAATCCGTGGGCCGCGTGCAGGGCTTCGAGATGTCCGGGCGCGCCGTGCCGCTGGGCCTCGCGTTCGCGATCGACAGCGGCGCGATGCTCACCACCTGCCACGGCATTCCGGCCGGCTCGCAGCTGGTGGTCTCGACGGGCCCCGAAGTGCGATCCGCCTCGCTCCTCGTCGACGACGAATCGCTGGACCTGTGCCGGCTTTCGGTGTCGGCGCCGCTCGAGCCCGTGGCGCTCGCCGACCACGAGGTGAAGCCGGGCGACGCGGTCTATGCGCTCGGCGCGAACGCGCAGGGCGAGCTCGCGCTCACCGAGGGCAAGGTGAAGTCGCTCATGCCCGATGCGCGCGGACCGATGATCGAGCTCAGCATGCCCGTCGCGCCGAACGGCAGCGGCGGGCCGGTGTTCGACGCGTACGGGAAGCTGGTCGGGATTGCGACGACCAACCACGGCCACGGCGCGGCCGTGAGCCTCGCCATCCCGGCATCGTGGATCGCGCGCATGCGCTCCCACGAGAGCGCGCCCGCGACGGCTCCCGCGAGCGGCGGCTGAGCGTCGCATCCCGCGATCAGCACCAGCGCGGCGAGCAGGCACGCCACGAAGACGACCGCGAACACCGCATCGAGCAACGGCCGCCACCTCATCGGGCTCGGATCCGGATCGCAAGGACGGCGAAAGCATCGGTCATGCGATACAAAGCGCCACGAAATCGGCGCTCGCATTGCGAAGAGTTGGATCATGCTCGGGCAAGCTTGCGGAGGGCTGTCCGTCCCGCCGCTTCGTCGCCATCGCGTGCGTGATATGCTCCTTGGGGCCCTTTTCCCGATTTCCGCCACCGGAAACTGCACATGCGCGTACTGATCGTCGAGGACGACTCGATGCTCGCGGACGGCCTTACCGCGACCCTTCGCCACGAGGGATACGTGGTGGATTCGGTCTCCAGCGCCGAGCAGGCGGAGGCCGCGATCAAGGTCTCCGACGTCGACCTCATCATCCTCGACATCGGCCTGCCCGGAATGGACGGCTTCACGTGGCTCAGGCGCCTGCGCTCGCGCGGCGACGAGCAGGCGGTGCTGGTGCTCACCGCGCGCGATGCGGTGAGCGACCGCGTGCACGGCCTCAAGCTGGGCGCCGACGACTACTTGCCCAAGCCCTTCGCACCCGAGGAGCTCACCGCGCGCGTCTCCGCCCTCGCGCGCCGCGGCCGCGCGATGCGCTCGCGCGTGATCGAGCACGGCCCGCTCACGATCGACCTCGCGCGCAAGCGCGCGATGATCCACGGCAAGCCCATCGACCTGCCGCAGCGCGAGCACGCGATCCTCGAGTACCTGTTCTCGAACATCGACGCGATCGTCGGCAAGGAGAAGATCGCGAGCGCGGTCGCCTCGTGGGACGAGCACATCTCCGCCAACGCGATCGAGGTGCACATCTCGCGGCTGCGCGCGAAGCTCGAGCCGTCCGGCATCCGCATCCGCACCGTGCGCGGACTGGGATACATCGTCGAACCGTGGAGTGATGAGAAGCCTCAGGCTTAGGCTCTTCGCCTGGCTGCTGCTTCCCCTGCTGGTGGTCGGCGCCACCGCCGCCGCCGGCGCCTACATCTTCATGGAACGGCGGCTCACGGCCGCCTACGACCTCGACCTCGGCGACATCGCGCGCACGCTCGTTCCGTACATCCACCAGCACGGCGACAAGCTCGAGCTCGACCTCACGGAGATCGCGGACGCGATCCTGCGCGCCGACAGCACCGACCACATCTACTACGTGGTGCGCGACGGCATGGGCAACCCGATCGCGGGCGACTCGCACCTGCGGCCGCCGCCGCACCTGCCCGGCGAGACCCTGCTCTACTGGAACGACACGCTCGAGGGCCGGCCGATCCGCGCCGTCGCGCTCGAGGCGGCGGTCGGCGGGAAGCCCGTCTCGGTGGTCGCCGCGGAGACGACATTCAAGCGGCAGCACGCCTACGAGGACGCGCTGCTCTCCGCGATCGCGCCCGCGGCGCTCCTCTCCTTCGCGGCGATCGTCGCGGTGGTGATCGGCGTGCGGCGCGGCCTCGGACCGCTCGAGATCCTGCGCGAGGAGCTGCAGGAGCGCTCGCACGTGGACCTGCGCCCGGTCGACGAGGGACACGTCGTCGAGGAGCTCAGGCCGCTCGTGCGCGAGCTGAACCTCATGCTCGCGCGCCTGAAGGATGCGCAGAGCACGCAGGCGCGCTTCATCGCGAACGCCGCGCACCAGCTGCGCACGCCGATCGCGGCGCTCGTCACCCAGCTCGACCTCGCCTGGCGCGAGAGCGCGACGCGGGAAGCGCACGTCGCGCAGGCGCGCGAGGGCGCGGCGCGCCTCGCACGGCTCGCGCAGCAGGTGCTTTCGCTCGCGGCGGCCGATCCGATCTCCAACCCCGTCGCGCGGAGCGAGCCCTGCGACATCTCCGACATCGTGAAGGGCCACGCGGACGCCTGGGTGCGAGCCGCGAGCCAGCGCCACGTCGACCTCGAGTTCGACCTCGCGCCCGCGCCGATCGAGGGCGATCCGGTGCTGGTGGGCGAGATGACCGCGAACCTCGTCGACAACGCGACGCGCTACGGCGCGAAGTACGTCCTGGTGGGAACGCGCCGCGAGGGCGCCCACTCGATCCTCGAGGTGGTGGACGACGGCCCCGGCATTCCCAACGAGGAGCGCACGCGCATCTTCGAGCGCTTCCGCCGCCTGGACCGCCAGTCGCCGGAAGGAAGCGGCCTCGGGCTCGCGATCGTGCGCGAGATCGCGCAGCGCTACGGCGCGGCGGTCGAGGTGGACGACGCGCCTTCGGGCCGCGGCACGCGGATCTGCGTCTCGTTCCCCTGACCGCGAGCGGGAAGAGCGCCGCTCCGTGGACCTGCGCGCGCTCATCGACTCGTACGGATACCTCGCGGTCTTCGCCGGCGCCTTCCTCGAGGGCGAGACCATCCTCGCGCTCGCCGGCCTCGCCGCCTACCGCGGCTACCTGGATTTGTACACGGTGAGCGCGATCGCGCTCTTCGGCGGCTTCCTCGGCGACCAGTTCTACTTCTTCCTCGGCCGACGCAACGGCGCGCGCATCCTCGCGCGCTTTCCCGGCGCCGAGGCGCGCGCGCACCGCCTCGACGCGCTGCTCGCACGCTGGCACGCGCCGCTCATCGTCGCGATCCGCTTCCTGTACGGATTGCGCATCGTGGGGCCGATGCTCCTCGGCATGGGCCGCGTGCCGGCGTGGAAGTTCATGCTCTGCAATTTCATCGGCGCGTTGCTCTGGGCGCCGCTCATCGCGGGCCTGGGCTACGCGTTCGGATCGGTGGTCGAGTCCTTCCTCGACAACATCGAGGCGTACGAGATGTGGATCTTCGCCGCGGTGATCGCGACCGGAGCGGCGGGCATCGTGCTCGATCGCATTCGCGCCCGGCGCGCGAGCGGACGATAGCGGCGGCTCGGGCTGCTAGAACTCGTATTCCGCCTGCACCCGCAAGCCGTTGTCCGCGGCGGCCTTGGTGGCGCCGAAGAGCCACGCCGCGTTCCACACGATCGCCTGGCGCCCTTCGAGCTTCACCTTGCCGAAGAGCGCGGGCCCGATGCGATGGCTCTGCTGGTCGCGCGGCAGCCAATCGTTCCACTTGCCGAGGTCGCCGAACGCCTGCACGCCGGCGTCCATGCCGTTGCGCAGGTGGTACGTGACCTGCGCCTCGTAGCCGAGCTCGGTGTCGTTCGGCTGGTCGTTCTTCGGCTGCACGGCACGCTCGAAGAAGACGTTGGTGTTCCAGCGCAGCGGCCCGGTATCCCATTGCACGAGCGGGCCCATCTTGAGGATGAAGCGTCCCTCCTCGCGTGCGCGCGGGATCTCGGTCTCCACGAAGAAGCCGAGGTCGGCGGGATACTTGTTGGCCTCGGTGAGCTGGAAGACGTTCTCCCACTCGAGCTCGTCGAAGCGCGTGCGGTCGCCCGGGTCCTTGTGGTACTTGAGGTACGCCTCGGTGAACCACGACTGCGTGAGGCCGTAGCCCAGGCCGATGCTGCCCGCGCTCTCGCGCTCCCGCGCGTCGTCGAAGTAGCGCGTGCCGTACTTCATGTCGATCTCGCGCTCGCCGTAGCCCACGAGCGGCGTGTGGACGTACTCGTCGGGATCGGCGTGGGCGAGCGCGGGCAAGGCGAGGACCGCGGCTGCGACGAGCCGTGCATCGATGCGCATGGAAAAGCTCCTAGGTGGGATTCGGTGCGGTGCGGGCGGGTGCGCCGGAATCGGTGCGCCTTCTCGCCCACGTCATGCCGGCGAGGATCCCGACCAGCACGACGAAGAAGAAAGTCATCTGCATGCCCGAGGGCTGGGCGTCGTAGCCGATCATGCCCTGCAGCGCCTTGCCCGCGAGAGACGAGTTCGACACCAGCCACGACGTGTCCCACAGCGGGGCCGCGAGGCTCGGCAGCTCGTTCGCCTGGATGAGGAGGCGCGCCGCCTGCGAGGCCATGCCGGCGGCGAGCAGCAGCACGAGGAACGACGTCGCGGTGAAGAACCAGCGCAGCGGGATGCGCAGCAGCCCCTTGAAGAGCAGCCAGCCGACCGCGACGCCGCCCGCGAGGCCGATCGCCCCGCCCGCGATCATCGGCGCGCTCGACTCGTGGCCCGAGATCGCGACGCCGTAGAGGAAGAGCACGGTCTCCGATCCTTCGCGCAGCACGGCGATCGCGACCACGACGAGCAGCACCGAGAGCTCCCTCGCGCCGCTGCGGATGTCCGCGCCCACGCGGTTCGCGTTCGCGGCGAGCTCGCGGCCGTGCACCGACATCCAGATGTTGTGCCACGCGAGCATCAGGACCGCCACCCCGAGGATCGACGCGTTGAAGAGCTCCTGCCCCATGCCCTGCGCGAGGTTGGAGAGCATGTCGGCACCGGCCGCGACGAGGAGCGAGCCGAGGATTCCCGCGCCGATGCCCGAAGCGATCCAGCGCGCCCGACCCGGGATGCCGCGCGTGGCGGCCGACACGATGCCGACGATGAGCGCGGCCTCGAGCACTTCGCGGAAGACGATGAGCGCGGTGCCGAACATGGCGGCGCCTACTTCGCGACGACGACGCCGTGCGCCGTCTTCTCGTTGTACTCGCCGATGAACTTGTATTCGCCCGGCTTGAGCGGCCCCAGCCACACGACGCCCTTCGACTTGCCGGGAATCACCTTCTCGATGCGCAGGTCGCCGCTGTCGAACTCCTCGGGCGCGGGGTCGCGGTTCTCGATGGTGAGCCTCACCTTCCTGCCCGCCGGCACCTCGATGCGATCGGGCGCGAACTGGTGGTTCTCGAGCACCGTCGCGGGCTCCGGCTCCGCCGCGGCGAGGGCAGCGAAGGAAAGGCTGGCGAGCAGTGCGGCGGTGAGGCGGTACATCGGCGGTGCTCCGTGGCGAGGGATCATCGGGGTAGGACGTGAAACAATGATAATGGTTCTTATTTGGGGTTGCAACCGGTTCTCATTCCAGTAGCAGGCGGCATGCCGCAAGTGCTTGTCGGGACTGGGAAAACACCTGTTGTTTGCGCTGGTTGCGAACGCCGCACCGCCGAAGGGACTACGTCGATCCGCCGCTCTGCCGGAAACGACGCGTCCGGCCCGCGTGTCTTTGGAAAGGAGCCCGACCGGAGGAACGCCCATGAGAGCGATCGCCGCGCTCGCCACCTTCGCCGCGCTGCCCGCGGCCGCGAGCGTGAACGTGAACACCGCGCAGCAGAGCGAGCTGCAAGCGCTGCACGGCCTGGACAAGTACCAGGCGCGCACGATCATCGAGTACCGCAACCAGAACGGGCCCTATCGTTCGGTCGACGACCTCGCGAAGGCGCTGGGCGAGCCGGCGGCGGAGAAGGTCGCGGGCGACGTGACCTTCAGCGGACCCCCGTACGTCGCGCCGCCGCACGCGAGCAAGAAGAAATCTCGGATCGTCCGCAAGAAGACTTGAAACGAAAAAGGGGTCAGATTACTTTTTGCTCACGGAAGAGCGCGCGATCTTCAACCCGTCCGGCAAAAAGTAATCTGACCCCTTTTTCACGCCTTTTTCACGCGCGCTCTTCGCGCTCCGGCGTCGCCGTGATCTTGTGGATCGAGAGGTCGGCGCCCTCGAATTCCTGCTCGGCATCGAGGCGGATCCCGACCACCGCGCGCAGGATTCCATAGACCACCAGCCCGCCGGCGAAGGCGATGACGATGCCGAGCAGCGTGCCGACGAGCTGGCTCGCGAACGAAACGCCGCCGATGCCGCCGAGCGCCTTCGAGCCGAAGATGCCGCACGCGAGCCCGCCCCACGTGCCGCACAGGCCGTGCAGCGGCCAGACGCCGAGCACGTCGTCGACCTTCCATCGGTTCTGCACCATCGAGAACATCCATACGAAGAGCGCGCCCGCCACCGCGCCGGTCGCGAGCGCGCCGATCGGATGCATGACGTCGGAGCCCGCGCAGATCGCGACCAGCCCCGCGAGCGGCCCGTTGTGCACGAAGCCCGGATCGTTGCGGCCCACCACGAGCCCGGCGATCGTGCCGCCCGCGAGCGCCATGAGCGAGTTGGCCGCGACGAGCCCCGTGATGCGATCGAGCGTCTGCGCGCTCATCACGTTGAAGCCGAACCAGCCGACGGTGAGGATCCACGCGCCGAGCGCGAGGAACGGGATGTTGGAAGGCGGGAACGCGACCACGTGTCCTTCCTTGGTATAGCGCCCGCGCCGCGCGCCCAGCAGCAGCACCGCGGCGAGCCCGATCCAGCCGCCGACCGCGTGCACCACGATCGATCCCGCGAAATCGTGGAACTGCGCGCCGAACGAGCGCTCGAGCCACGCCTGCACCCCGAAGTGCCCGTTCCAGGCGATGCCCTCGAAGAACGGATAGAGGAAGCCCACGAGCGCGAAGGTGGCCGCGATCTGCGGGTGGAATTTCGCGCGCTCGGCGATCCCGCCCGAAACGATCGCCGGAATCGCCGCGGCGAAGGTGAGCAGGAAGAAGAAGCGCGTGAGCTCGTAGCCGCTCTTCTGCGAGAGCGCCTCGGCCCCGCTGAAGAAGTTCGCGCCGTAGGCGATCGAGTAGCCGATGAAGAAATACGCGACCGTGGAGACCGAGAAATCGACCAGGATCTTCATGAGCGCGTTCACCTGGTTCTTGCGCCGGACGGTGCCGAGCTCCAGGAAGGCGAAGCCCGCGTGCATCGCGAGCACCATCACCGCGCCGAGCAGGATGAAGAGGACGTCCGCGGACGTCTTGAGGCCTTGCATGGGGATCTCCCGAGCCCGGCGGGGCTCGCCGGCGCCGCCGATTCTAGCGGAACGCCTCGCCCAGGAGGCCGCGCAGCTGGTCGCCGAGGCGCTCGAGCTGCGCGAGCTTCTTCCCGATCAACGCCCGCGCGCGCCGCTCCTGCTCGCGATCGAGCATGGCGAAGAAGCGCTCCCATTCGCGGTGCGCCTCGCGGAAGAGCGGGCGGCTCTGCTCCACGATCTGCTCCTGCGCGCGCGCGATCTCGTCCACGTCGGGCGCGGGCTTCGCGAGCTCCGCGGCGATGCGCGCCTTGAGCTCCAGCGCGCCCAATCCCACCGAGACGAGCGCGCGCTGCGTCGCGCCCACCGCGACGTCGAACTGCGCTTTCTGCATGGCATCGAGCCGCAGCGAGCGCTCGAGGTCGTCGAAGCCGGGGAGGCTCGACGCGTGCGCGAATGCCGACCCGAGGAGGAGCAGCGCGGCGGCGAAGACGAAGCGGACCCGCAACATCGCTCCATTCTGCCGCCGAAGGGCCGCCACCGACAATGCGTGTGAAGCGGCCGGCTAGAACGGCTGGCGCTGCAGCGCGAGCGTGCCGGCGCTTCCCTCGACCGTGTAGTCGAACGTCGCGGTGTCGCCGGAGAAGCGCAGGCGGAACGGTCCGACGTCGGTCGAGTGGAGGAGCGACGAGTCGTAGGCACGCCCCAGCCATGCCGAGCTCGTCGTGCTGTAGAGCCGGCCCTGCCAGGTCCGGGAATCGCTCCACGAGCCCGAAGGCATGACGTACCACGTCGGCTCGCCCGCCGCGTCGTAGGTGAACCAGACCGCGAAGAGGGAGCGGTACTGCTGCAGCACGGCGATGCCCCATCCGTTCTGCGAGGGGCCGCCCCACCACATGTCGCCGGCCTGGATCGTCGAAGCGTCGTCGGGAGGGCCGAAATCCTGCCGCTGGATCGCCTTGCGGCCGCTCACGCCGTCGATGGTGTACGAGAGCGCGACGTTCGACGCGTCGCTGAAATCGAGCGACGCCTCGCCGACCGCGCCGTTCACCACGAGCGAGGAGGCGTCGTACGAAGAGAACGGCGTGCCGTGCGGCCGGTACAGCGGACCGGAGAACACCTTGTGCGACGCATTCCACGATCCGCCCGGCATCACGTACCAGGTCGGCTTTCCGCTCGAGTCGTACGCGTAGATCACCGAGAAGAGCACGTCGCCGTGCTGCACCACGCTCATGCCCCAGCCGTTCTCGCCGAAGCCCGCCCACCACAGGTCCTGCCACGGCTCGGCCGCGATCTTCACCGGGAAGTCCTGCACGTGGTCGCGGAACTGCAGTCGCAGCGCGAAATCGCCGGCGCTCGAATCGGGCGTGACCGTGAGCCGCGCCTTGCCGTCCTGTCCCGAGTTCACGCTCGAGGGCGCGAGGCTCGCGGAGCCCGCGCCCGGGACGATCGACGCCGTGATGTCCGCCTCGTACAACGGGTACTGCGCCGACATCGCCGCGGCGGTCACGTCGAACGGCACGCCGGGAAGGATGCGCGTAGGCCATCGCGCGTCGAGATACGCACCGGCCGCGACATACGTGAGCACGTTGAACTGCGCCTGCGCGCCGTCGCTCGCGACGAGCCAGCACGTGATGCCCTGGTTCAACGCGGTGAAGCGCGCGCTGGCGATGCCGTTCGCGTCGGTGGTCGTGCCGTACAGCGCGGCGCCATTCGGAAACCAGCCGCAGGCGTCATTCGCGAACTGCACCGTCTCGCCCGCCGCGGGCCTCCCCTGCGCGTCGAGGAACTGCACGGAGAAGTCGGCCGATTCGTTGCCGGCGACGCTCATGTTGGTGGGCGTGATGGGCTGGGCGCTGGCGGCGGCGCGCGCCATCGCAGGCAGGAGCATGAGCGTCGCCGCAATGAGAATGGGGAGCGAGGCGCCGAGCCTCGGCATGCGAATCGACATTCCCCGAGGGTGGCGGCGGTGCCCGGAAAAGGCAAGCGGCCCGTTCCTACACGGGGCGCCCCGGATACGGGAAAATAGGGGATTCGACGTCATTCCCGCGTAACCAAATTCGTCATTCCCGCGTAACCAAATTCGTCATTCCCGCGTAACCAAATTCGTCATTCCCGCGGAGGCGGGAATCCACCATGAACGACACCAAGACGCCCGAAGGCGCGCACGTCACCAACTTCATCCGCCAGCACATCGAGCGCGACATCGCCGAGGGGACGTACTCGTCGCGGCGCTGGGCGGGCGAGCCCGGTCCGCTCGCGAAGCAGAAGGACGCGCCCATGGACGCGGCGAAGATCCGCACGCGCTTCCCGCCGGAGCCGAACGGCTATCTCCACATCGGCCACGCGAAGTCGATCTGCCTCAACTTCGGCCTCGCCCAGGAGTACGGCGGCGCGTGCCACATGCGCTTCGACGACACCAATCCCGAGAAGGAGCAGCAGGAGTACGTCGACGCGATCCTGGATGCCGTGCATTGGCTGGGCTTCCACTGGGGCGCGAACGACCAGTATCTCTTCCACGCGTCGGATTACTTCGAGTGGATGTACGAGTTCGCGGTGGCCCTGGTCGAGCACGGCGATGCGTACGTCGATTCGCAGACCGCGGAGGAGATGCGCGCGACGCGCGGCACGTTGACCGAGGCCGGGATCGCGTCTCCTTATCGCGATCGCTCGGTGGAAGAGAATTTGCGCCTCTTCCGCGAGATGCGCGACGGGAAGTACGCCGACGGCACGCACGTGCTGCGCGCGAAGATCGACATGGCCTCGCCCAACATCAACATGCGCGACCCGACGCTCTACCGCGTCCGCAACGCCGCGCATCACCGCACCGGCGACAAGTGGCACATCTACCCGATGTACACCTACGCGCACCCGATCGAGGACGCGCTGGAGAACATCACGCATTCGCTTTGCACCCTGGAATTCGAGGCCCAGCGGCCTTTCTACGACTGGGTGCTCGATCGGCTGGCGAGCCTGGGGAAACTGCAGCGGCCTCTTCCGCAGCAGATCGAGTTCTCGCGGTTGAATCTCTCGTACACCGTGATGAGCAAGCGGTTCCTGAAGGAGCTCGTCGACCTCAAGCGGGTCGAGGGCTGGGACGATCCGCGCATGCCGACGCTCGTGGGCGTTCGACGCCGCGGTTATACGCCCGAGGGGCTGCGTCTGTTCGCCGAGCGCGTGGGCGTCTCCAAGTCCGATTCCGTGATCGACTACTCGGTGATGGAGGACGCGCAACGCGAGGTGCTGAACGAGATCGCGCCGCGGCGCATCGCGGTCCTGGATCCGCTCAAGCTGGTCATCGACAACTGGCCGAAGAACCACGTCGAGGAATGCTTCGCGCCCAACCATCCGCAGAAGCCGGACTGGGGCAAGCGCTCGATGCCCATGACCGGCGAGCTCTGGATCGAGCGCGAGGACTTCCTCGAGACGCCGACCAAGGGCTACTTCCGTTTGTACCCCGGCAACCAGGTACGCCTGAAATACGGCTTCGTCGTCCGCTGCACCGGGTATTCGAAGGATTCCTCGGGCCGCCTCGACGAGGTGCACTGCGAGTACCTGCCCGAGACCAAGTCCGGAACGCCGGGCGCCGATTCCGTGAAGGTGAAGGGGAACATCCACTGGGTCTCCGCCGCTCACGCTTATGAGACCGAGGTGAGGCTCTACGATCGCCTGTTCAACGTGCCGAATCCGGGCAAGCGGACGGGCAACTACCTGGACGACATCAATCCGAATGCGAAGACGGTGGTGCGGGGGTTTCTCGAGCCTTCACTGAAGGAATGCCAGGTCGAGGAGAGGTTCCAGTTCGAGCGGCACGGGTACTTCGTGGCGGATCGGCGGGAGTCGAAACAAGCAAGACCCGCGTTCAATCGAACGGTAACGCTTCGCGACTCGTGGGCGAGCGGCAAAGGCTGAGAGGCGGTTTCGCCGCGCAGCGACCGCTCCTGGCGAAACGAAGCGGCTAGCGAGCAGCGTTCTCGCGCACTTCCGACGGTGTGAGGCCGTAGCGCCGCCTGAAGGTGCGGTTGAAGTAGGACAAGTCGCCGAAGCAGGCGTCGAATGCGATCGATGCGATGCTGCGACACGCATGCGCAGGGTTCGTCAACATCCGGTGCGCACCGGCGAGGCGACGGCCAAGGACGTACTGCGAGAACGACGTGCCTTCGCCCTCGAAGAGCTTTCGGATGTAGCTGTCGGAGATCCGCTGGCGCTTCGCGAGCGCGCCCGGCGAAAGATCGCCGGTCGCGAGGTGCGCTTCGATGTCGTCCTTGATGGCGCGGAGCCGGGCCGCCCGGATGCCGCGCTCCTCGGCGATTGCCGCTGCATCGCGCGTGGCGCCGAGCGTGACCGCGATCAGGTCGCAGAGGTGCGCCGCCACGAGCCTTCGCATCGGAGGGCTTGCGAGCGCCGGATCGTCAAACACCGCATCGACGTAATTTCCCAGCAACGCAAGCATGCCCGTGCCCCGCGGAATCCTGCGCAGGACGGCATCGTCGATGTCGGGCACTAAGGATCGGAGCGCGGAACGCGGCAGGCGGATCACCCGATGGTCCACGAGGTCCGGCCGGCTGATGGTACGCGCGACCGAATAGCTGAGCAGCATCGCGTCGCCGTCGCGCAGTGTAGTCTCCCCCCGCCGCCCCGTGACGAGGCTCAACCCGCTCGGGTTCAGGTGGAAGCTGAAATCGTCGTCGCCGTCGCCGCTGTCGCGGCGAGCGTGCTCGTGCCGCACGCCCTGCACCGTCCCGGACATGAGGCCGATCTCGGAGAACTTGCGCAGGGTGAAATCGATGCGGCAAGGCAAGTCGGGTATCGGCTTGAACGATACCCATGTGATGCCGCGGTCGTGCAGCGACTGCACATCGCTGCCATGCGCCCGCACCGGCACGGCGTCGGGAGCAGTCGTCCGTATCGCGCCTCGTCCATCGTGCCGTGCCCGCATAAGCATCTCCATCCAGCCGGCAATCGCCCGGAGTCCCGTCCCGTCCGTGCCGCAGTCCCGCCGCGTCCAAGCCACAGGGTAGCGCCTTTCGCCATGCTAGGCACAAATGAGGAGGACGACATGACCCTTTCCCGACGCGCTTTCCTGCAATCGATCGCGGGCCTGGCTGCCGCCCCTGCGAGCACCTTGCGCACGGCCGCGACGCAAACGACATCGCGCCACGTCCGCATAGCCACCGGCCTCCTCGCGACCTGGCAGAGCACCGCATGGCTCGGAGCGAAGGCCGGTGTGTTCGAGCAACATGGCATCGAAATGAGCCTGCCGGCCATCGCGGTCGGCGGCCCGCAAGCGGCGGCTGCGGTCATCCGCGGCGAATGCGAGTTCGCGCACACTGGCGCGCTGCCGGTGGCCGAAGAGGTGCTCAAAGGTCGCGACATCGTGATCCTCGCCACCCCCACGTCCGAATTTCCCAATTCGTTCGTCATGGCGCGCAAGGAGATCACGCAGCTCGCGCAGCTGGACGGCAAGAAGGTCGGCGTTCTCACCGATACCGGCCAGACCAGCGTGGCGGCGCGAATCACGATCGAGAAGGCGGGTGCCACCGCCATCTACCTGCCCCTGATCAAGTTCGCCCGCATCCATGCCGCTCTCGCCGCTGGAGAAATCGATGCGGGCGCGCTGCCGATCGACATGCGCTTCGCCGGCGAGAGCCGTTATGGCTGGAACGCGTTTCCCATCCGCGAATTCGGGACACCGTCGATCTTCGCGACCACGCGCAGGCTGATCGCCTCCGATCGGGCGCTGGTGATGGACGTCATGCAAGGCTTCGTGGAGACCATCCACCTGTTCAAGACGCGCCCGGACATCGTCGTGCCGCTGCTCCAGCAGTACCTCCACATCGACGATCGGAAGGCCGCCGAGGAGCTCTACGCATTCCACGTCCCGGTGTTTCAAAAGGTTCCGCGGCCATCGTTTCCGGGCATGCAGACGCTGCGCGAGCTGCTCGCAAAGAAATATCCCGCCGCGAGCGCGTTGAAGGAATCGGACATCGCTGACTCATCGTTCATCGACGAGCTCGACCGCAGCGGATTCATCGAGCGGCTGTACGCGCGCGGGGCCATGTAGGCCGCGTCACTTCCTATCGGACCGCACCACGCGACCATGCGCTCCCTGGCCGCGAAGCCCCTCCACCATCTCCCGGAAATCCTCCGGCGCCTCCCGTTCGAACGACACTTGCTCACCGCTTCCCGGATGTGTGAACCCCAGCGTCCGAGCATGCAGCATCGCCCTCGGCGCCCCGATCTTCGGGCCTGAGTAATCGCGGATGTAAACGCGCTCGCCGACCAGCGGATGGCCCAGCTCGGACAAGTGAATCCGGATCTGGTGCTGGCGGCCGGTTTCGAGGCGGCATTCGACGAGGGTCGCGCCCTCGAGGCGCTCGATCGGCCTCACGTGGGTCACGGAATGCTTGGCATCGGTCGCAGGAGCGCCGTGAGCGCGGCGATAAACCCCGTGCGAGCCGCGCAACCCGTCGCCGCGATCCATGACGAGATCCGTCTCGATGTCCGTTTCGGGAACCACGCCGTGGGCGACGGCGTGATAGATGCGATCGATGTGGTGCGTGCGGAATTGCGCGGCCAGGATGCGCTTCGCATCCGCCGTGCGCGTGAACACCATGAGGCCGCTGGTGTCCTTGTCGAGGCGGTGGACGACGCCCAGGCCGACGTCTCCGCCACGGCCGCCCATGCGCCGCAGCAACGTGCGCGTGTACTCGGCGAGCGTCTCCTTGTTGCCCGGCTCGTCGGCAACGGCCAGCATCCCCGGCGGCTTGTCGACCACGACGACATCGCGGTCGAAGCAGACGATCGCGCTCTTCGCGAGCGGGCCCTTCTCGAGCTTCGGTCCCTGCTCATCGACGGCGATGACGGCGTCCGGCAAGACACGCCTCGCCGGATCCAGGCAGCGCACGCCATCGACGGTGACGCGTCCATCGCAGCAGAGCTTGCGCGCGCGCGACCACGAGACGCCGGTCCGCTCGCGCACGACCGCGGCGAGAGTCGGGGTTATCGTCCGCCCTTCACGAAGTCGAGCGCCGCCTGGAAAAGCTCCAGGTCCTTCTCGTATTCGGCGGCATCCGCGCGATCGATCTGGATCCACTCGCGCGTAGCCGGCATCCCGGCGGGTTGGAACGTGGTCACGTTCTCGCGCGAGAACTGGAGCTCGCGCGCCATCGCGACCGGCAGCCTGAGCCCCACGCCGTTGCCGCTGATGCAGGCGAACATGCGGTCGTTCACGAAGTAGCCGTCGAGCCCGCCGATCTTCTTCGAGACGACGCCCGGCAGCTTCATCAACACGGCGTCGACCTGGGACTTTCGGGTGGGCTTGGCGTTGTCGGCTTTCATGACCGGAATGATAGGGCAATTGGCGCGCGAACCGTCCGCCGCCCCGATCGCGGCGAGTTGCCGGCAAGAGTCGGTATCATCCCGTCGAATGAGGAACTTCAACGAAGCGATCGCCTATGCCCAGGCGCACGAAGTGCCCTGGCCCCGCGATCCGGCCGCCGATCCCGCGCACTGGGGCGTCCACCAGGCCGATCCGCCGCCGTTCAATCGCCTGCGCGGCCCCGTGCATGAGCGCGGCGGCGTCGCGGGCGTCATCGACATCCGCGGCGAGGAAGTCGCGGCGTGGGGCGATCCCCACCGTGCGGACCTCACGTTCAGTGTCGCGAAGACGTATCTCGCATTGCTCGCCGGCATCGCGCACGCGCGCGGCCTGCTGAGACCCGACGAGCGGCTGAGCGAGCGTCTTCCCGGCATCGGCTTCGATTCGCCGCACAACCGCGCGATCACCTGGGAGCACCTCCTCACGCAGACCAGCGAGTGGGAAGGCGTTTGCTTCGGGATCCCGGACCAGGTGGATCGCTACCGCCAGGTGGCGCACGATCCCAAGCCGGTGAGCGGAAAGAAGGGCGACAAACGCCCGCTCCACGAGCCCGGCACGTACTGGGAATACAACGACGTGCGCATCAACCAGCTCTCGCTCGCGCTGTTGCACCTCTTTCGTCGCCCGCTGCCGGAAATCTTCATGGAATCGGTGCTCACGCCGCTGGGCGGCTCGGCCAATTTCCGCTGGGAGGGTTACGACGACGCATGGGTGGAGATCGACGGGCGCCGCATGCAGTCGGTGCCGGGCGGCTCGCACTGGGGCGCGGGCGTCTCGATCAGCGCGCGCGACCAGGCGCGCATCGCGCAGATGCTGCTCGCAGGCGGCTCGCACGCGGGGCATCGAATCGTGCCGGCGGATTGGGTGCGGCGCATGCAGCAGCCCTGCGCGATCGAGCTGGTTCATGATCGGCGCGGGCGGCAATTACGTGTGGATCGATGCCGAGAACGAGATGGTGTGCGTGGTGCGATGGCTCGATCCGGCGCACTCGGACGCGTTCGTCACACGGGTGATGAAGGCGCTCGCCTGACTACCCGCGACCTGCTTCGGCTTACTCCACGCCCTCGACGATCCGGAAATCGCGGTCGACCGATCCCTCGCCGAGCACGCGCAGCGCTTCCTGGTACGCAGCGCCGTCGTGGCAGGCAGCCGCTTGCGCCACGCTGGGGAATTCGACCACCACGGTCCTCATGAGCAGGCCGCTCTCGTACGCGTGCGCCGCGGTGCTGCGCGCGAGGAACTTGCCGCCGGCCGCGTGGATCGCGGGCCCGGCGAGCTTCGCGTAGGCCGCGAGCTTCTCGGCATCGTGGACCGCGCGGTAGAAGGAAATCCAATACCCCTTCGCCATGGAATCACCTCGGTGAACGAATGGAGCGATTGTAATCGCGCCCGCGCCTATCGATGGGCGAAGAGCTCGTTCAATTCCTTCCCGCTCGCCGCCTGCGCGAATCCGTCGAAGCGCCCGTCGCTTGCGATCGTCCGGGCCGCGCGCATGAAACCCGCCCAGGCACAGCGCGCGAGCGCGCCGCCGACGCTCACGCGCCGCACGCCCATCGCCTCCACGTCCTTCAATGTGAATTCGCTGGTCGAGCCGATGAGCAGGTTCACAGGCTTGGGCGCCACGGCGGCGACGACCGCGGTGATCTGCTCGCGCGTGCGGATGCCCGGCGCGTACAGGCAATCGGCACCGGCTTCCGAATAAGCGTTGAGACGCCGGATCGCGTCGTCGAGGTCGGGACGGCCGACGAAGAAGTTCTCGGCGCGGCCCACGAGCATCGTGCCGGTGCGGCTCTCGTCGATCGCGGCACGCGCGGCGCGCATGCGCTTCACCGCGTCGTCGATGTCGCGCAGCGGCTTGCGCTCGTCGTAGGTGGAGTCCTCGATCGAGAGCGCAGCCACGCCCGTCTCGATCGCCATGCGCACGCTTTCCGCGACCCCTTCGGGATCCTTCGCATAGCCGGACTCGAAATCCGCGTTCACCGGGAGGCTCGTCGCCTCGACCATCTCCCGAAGGTAGCAGAGCGTGACCTCTCGCGAGGCCGAGCCGTCGGCGCAGCCCTGCGACCAGGCGTAACCCGAGCTCGTCGTCGCGAGCGCCTTGAAGCCGAGCGATTCGAGGTAGCGCGCGCTGCCGGCATCCCACGGATTGGGAATCACGAAGCAGCCGCTGCGATGCAACGCCCGGAAGGCGTCGCGCCTGGATTGGATCGATGCGCTCATGGTGTCGGCTCCGGCAGCGGTTCGTCCCGCGGGAATGAGGTCGGCCAGCATACGCCGCTCGGACCATGCAGCCGGGAGAAAACGCCGTCGCTGCGATCCAAGCGGGAACCAGACACGGAGGCTCCCATGAAATCCCCGACTTTCCTGCGCATCACGGCGCTCCTCGCCGCGACCGCCGCTTCGATGGCGTTCGCGCAAACGAATCCCGTGGCGCGGCCCGCCACGCAACCCTTGCAACCCGCGATGCAGCCGCCCGCCACGCAACCCGCGCAACCCGCCCTGCAGCGGCCCGCCACGCAACCCGCGCAACCCGGCCTGCAGCCGCCCGCGCAAGCGACCGGGCAGGGCAACGCGCCCGCGCCGGCCGAAAACGCCGCGATGACCACCGCCGGCTCCGCCGACACGCGGGCCGACGTCACCTCGCAGGCGGTGAGCAATTCCGGGCGCAAGCGTGCCGCTTCCCCCGAGATGGCCTTCGTGCAGGAACCGGTCGCCACCGCGACCAAGGCCGAAGGTACCGACGCCCAGCTCGGCGCGGCGATCGTGAAGGCGCTCGACGCCGATCCCTCGCTCAAGAATTCCAAGATCACCGTGCAGCCGGACAAGGGCACGGTGACCCTGACCGGCGCGGCGCTCACCCGCGCGCAGAAGCAGAGGGCCGGCGAGATCGCGATGGCGCAGGCGGGCCAGGGGAAGGTCGTCAACATCATCCTCGACGACGAGACCTGAGCTCGTTTCGCTAGGCGGCCGGAGGCAGCGTCTTCGCTTCCCGGCGCTCGAGGAATTGCGCGACCGCCTCGATCTGCGCATCTTCCATGAGCGAGGGCGCATGCCCCGCGCCCGCGACTTCGACCACGCGGGTCTGCGGCTTCGCCTGCACCATCGCGCGCACCACTTCGCGCGGCAGGATGGACGAGCGCTGGCCGCGCACGATGAGCACCGGGCAGCGAACGTGCCGCCACGCGTTCCAGAACGAGAGTCCGGGCGCGAGCGCAAGCGGCTGCACGAGGCTCGCGATCTGCGGGTCGTAGTGCAGCGCGTAGCCGTCGGGGAAGCGCCGCGCCGCGTGCTTCACGAGATGGCGGAACTGCCGCTCCGACATGCGGCCCCATCCGCGATGCGTACGGCGCACGTGCTGCTCGAGCTCCGCGAGCGACGGGAAGCGCTGCGGCCCGTGAAGGTTGCGGCCGATCGCGGCGAGCGCGCGTGCGGGGATGAACGCACCGACGTCGTTCAACACGAGGCGCCGCACGAAGCTGTGCGGCTCCGCGGCGAGCAGCATGCCGAGGAGGCCGCCCATCGACGTTCCCACCCAATCGACCGCCGCCTCCCCGAGCTCCGAAACGAGCGCGCGCAGGTCGGCGAGGAACTGCGGGAAGTGATAGGCGAGCGGCGTGGCGAGCCAGGCGCTGCGGCCCCGCCCCGCGACGTCGGGGCACACCACGCGCGCCTCGCGAGCGAGGCGCCGCGCGAGGAAGTCGAAATCGCGCGCGTTGCCGCTATAGCCGTGCGCGCAGACGACGAGGCGGCCGCTGCGCCGCCGTCCCCATTCCACCGCGTGCAGCTTGTGGAAGCCCATCGCGCTCGCGCCGCGCCATTCGAAGTGGCGCGGCCGCAGGATGCGCCGATGCGAACGCGAAGGGGTGCGTGGTCGTGCTTGGTCGAGGCCCTGCGGTTCGAGTCAATGCGCTGCTTGCCGCGCTTCTCCCGCCGGTATCAGCGCGTTGATGCGCTTCCACCATGCATTCAGCGTTCCGGCGATCGCCTCGCTCAGGTACACCGTGCGCTCCATGCGCGCCTGGCGCACGAGCCTTTCGAATTTGTCGGATTGCCTGGCAAGGCGGCTTCTCATTCCTGGATCTCCATCGACGGGTATCGATCCGACGCAATCTAGCCGCCGATGTTGCACCGCAACAAATGAATTCTTTTGCGCCATCGACGCGAAACAATTCACGCCCGGGGCGGGGAACCGCGTGGTCGGTGAGGGGTCGCGCGGAATTCGTCTGCGGGTGTGACGCCCATCGATCGAGGGCGCCCGACCGAGGGAGAGTGACGAAGCCGACTACTCCTCGAGCTTCTCGCGCGCGACCGCGGCGGCGCTCGTGCCGCGGATCACGCGGTCGAAGACGATCGAGCTCGGTTTGCGCGTCGGAACGTGATAGTTCGCGAGCTTGAGGTAGCAGGCGAGGTGCGGATAGAGCGTGGGCCCGTCGTGCACGAGCACCTTGCGCCCGTTCAACCACGCCGCCATGTGGCCGTCGTCCTTCGAGGACCACTTCACGTGGATCACGAAGTCGTACCAGCGGTTGCGGCGGATCTCGCCGACGTCGCGCTGGAATTCCCCGGGATGGTCCACGTCTCCGTAGAACCCGTGCAGCACCAACCGGTCGCCCTTCGCGACGAGGTTGAGGTTCGGCTGCCCGTGGCTCGAGTCGGCGTGGAAATCCATCACGTCGCCGAGCGCGGCCTCGCTGTAGCCGTCGGGAAAGAGCACCGAGAACGCCCACCACTCGTCCTCGCCTTCGTTGCAGTACTCGTGCGAGGGTGCGAGCTGCAGGTCGTCGCGCTCCCACGATCCGCTGCCGTGCACCTGGTCGTCGCCCGGCATCGTGGTGAGCTCGATCGCCTGGCGGCCATTGCGGGCGGTGTCGACGAACCTGCTGCGCGGCTCGGGCTCGGTTTTCGACTGCTCCACCATGCCGCAATACGTGCCTTCGAAATCGCACGCCCAGGCGATGGTGCCGATCGGGTCGCCGAGGCTTTCCTTCTCGGCGGCGCAGCCGAGGAGCGAAGCGGCGGGAAGCATCACGGCGAGCAGCGCGGCGGTGCGCACGATCCGGAAAGCGGAGTCCATGCAGGAACTGTAGGGACCGTGCACCACGCCGCGCGTTCGGCGATCCGCGCACGCGTTCGTCGCTGGATCGCGCAATCGCCTGTGGGCAAGCGACTACGAGGCGGCGCGATCGACCCCAGTTGACTTTCCCGAAAGCGCAGGCGTACCGTAGCCGCTGGGGGTAGACAGGACCCCCGGGATTCTTCCCTCCAAGACGGTGCCCCGTCCAATCCTGTGGAACGTCGCGCGCGAGCGGGCACCGGACTTTACCTCCTCCAGGTGAAAGCGCCGGACCTTCCGGGCGCCACGTGACGCTCACGTTCGGCTTTGGAGGACTTATGCGCTACACGTTGAAGCAGATCGGCGTCCGCCCCTGGACGCTCTCCTACCTCTCGATCGACCTCATCGAGAGCCATTACGAGAACAACTACGGCGGGGCGATGCGGCGCCTGAACGCCATCACCGAGCAGCTCGAATCGCTCGATTTCGAGAAGACCCCGGGCCACCTCGTCAACGCCCTCAAGCGCGAGCAGCTCGCCGCGCTCAATTCCACGCTCCTGCACGAGCTCTACTTCGCGAGCCTGGGCGGCGACGGGCAACCCACGAGGGGAATGACCGACGTCCTCGCGACCCACTTCGGCTCGTACGAGCGGTGGCGCGCGGAATTCCGCGCCATGGGCTATGCGCTGGGCGGCGGCTCCGGCTGGGTGCTGCTCACCTATGTGCCGCGCGACGGCTCGCTCATCAACCAGTACGCGAGCGAGCATTCGCAGGCGCTGGCGGGCGCAATCCCGATCCTCGCCCTCGACATGTACGAGCATGCGTACCACATGGACTTCGGGGCGGACGCGAAAGCGTACGTCGACGTCTTCCTGCGCAACATCGACTGGCCCGCGCTCGAGCAACGCTACCAGGACGCGGCGCAGGCGCCGAAGCCGCGCGGCGTCGAGCAGCCCGAATTCGGCGACATCGAAGGCATCGGAGTGGAGCAGGTCGAGGAGATGATGGCCGCCGGGAAGCGCGTGCAGGTGATCGACGTGCGGCCGCGCGCCTCGCTCCTGCGCGCGCACGACATCGCCGACGGCGTGCAGTGGCGCGATCCGGAGCAGATCCAGCAATGGATGGGCGAGCTCTCGAAGTCCGAGCCGGTGGTGGTGTACTGCGCCTATGGCTTCCACGTCGGCTGCAAGACGGCGATCCGGCTGCGCGAGGAGGGCTTCGACGCGAAGTACATGAACAGCGGCCACTCGGGCTGGAAGGCGATCGGCGCGCCGCTCCGCCTCGCGAAGACGCCCGCATGAGCACGCTGCCGGGCGATCCGCGGCCCGCCGCGCTGCCCGCCTATTCGCTCGGCGAGCTCGCGCGCTACATGCTGCGCCTGGGCTCGCTCGGCTTCGGCGGGCCGGTGGCGCTCGTCGGCGCGATGCATCGCGACCTGGTCGAGGAGCGGCGCTGGATCTCGGAGTCCGACTACAAGGAAGGGCTCGCGCTCGCGCAGCTCATGCCGGGGCCGCTCGCCGCGCAGCTCGCGATGTACCTGGGCTACGTGCACTATCGCATCGTCGGCGCGACGCTCGTCGGAATCGCCTTCGTGATCCCGTCTTTCGTCATGGTGGTCGCGCTCGGCTGGGCCTACGTGCGCTATGGCGGCCTCGCCTGGATGCAGGCGGTGTTCTACGGCGTGGGCGCGGCGGTGATCGGCATCATCGCGCTCGGGGCGTACAAGCTCACGACGAAGAGCGTGCGGCGCGATGCGCTGCTGTGGGGAATCTGGCTCGCGGCCGCTGCGGTGACCATCGTCACGGAAACGGAGATGGCGTGGCTCTTCCTCGCCGCGGGGCTCGTCGTGTGGCTGGTGCGTGCGCCGCCGCATTGGCTGCGCGGGACGGTACGCGGGCTCGCGCTGCCGCCACTCTCCGCCGGGGCGATGCTGCTCCCGGGCGCCGACTGGCCGCGGCTCGTGGAGATCGCGGTGTACTTCGCCAAGGCCGGAGCGTTCGTGTTCGGCTCCGGGCTCGCGATCGTGCCGTTCCTCTACGGCGGCGTGGTGACCGAGAACCACTGGCTCGACGACCGCCAGTTCGTGGATGCCGTGGCGGTGGCGATGATCACGCCGGGCCCGGTCGTGATCACCGTGGGATTCATCGGCTATCTCGTCGCGGGCTTCCCCGGGGCGTGCGTAGCGGCGTTCGCCACGTTCCTGCCGTGCTACCTCTTCACCATCGTGCCCGCGCCCTACTTCAAGAAATACGGCAAGCTCCCCGCGCTCTTCGCCTTCGTGGACGGCGTGACCGCCGCGGCGATCGGTGCGATCACGGGCGCGGTGGTGGTGCTCGCCAAGCGCTCGATCGTGGATCTCCCCACGGCGCTCCTCGCGCTCGCGACGCTCGCCGTGCTGTGGAGGTTCCGCAAGCTCCAGGAGCCGCTGGTCGTCGCCGCGGCGGCGATCGTCGGCCTCGTCGCATACCCGTTGCTGCACGCCTGAGCGCGCGCGGCTGGAAGGAAGCGAACATGGCAACGATCGATTCGAACGGCCTCGCGGTTTCCATCACGCTCACCGAGCTCCGATCGGAAATCGCCGGGCGCAATCCGCCGATCGTCCTCGATGTGCGGCGCGACAAGGCGTGGCGCCAGGCGACCGCAACCATCTCGGGGGCGCTGCGCCGCGATCCGGAGCATCTGGCGTCCTGGGCCGCGACGCTTCCCGCGTCGCAGCCGGTCGTGGCTTGCTGCGTGCATGGCGGCGAGGTGAGCCGCGCGGCCGCAACGGCGCTCGCCGAGCGGGGCATCGCCGCGCGCTACCTCGAGGGCGGCATCGAAGGGTGGATCGCCGCGGGCGGCGCGGCCGACGCGAAGCCCGCGGGCGCATCCACGCGCTGGATCACACGCGAGCGTCCCAGGATCGATCGCATCGCCTGCCCGTGGCTCGTCGCGCGCTTCGTCGATCCGGGCGCCGAATTCCTCTATGTGCCGCCGGCCCGCGTGCTCGAGGCCGCGCGCGATGCGGACGCGATTCCGTACGACGTCGCGGACGTGCACTTCACGCACGAAGGCGAGCGCTGCAGCTTCGATGCGTTCGTGAAGCACTATCGCCTGCGCGATCCCGCCCTCGCCGAGCTCGCGTCGATCGTGCGCGGCGCCGATACCGCGCGCCTCGAGCTCGCCGCGCAGGCGCCCGGGCTCGCCGCGATCTCGCTCGGCCTCTCGCGCAACTTCGCCGACGACCACGAGATGCTCGCGCACGGCATGGTGCTCTACGACGCGCTCTACACGTGGTGCAAGGAGGGCAAGGACGAGGTGCACACCTGGAATCCACGCGCATACGCGGCGCCGGCGGCGGTGCCGGCATGAGACTCGTCGCCGCGATCCTCGCGCTCGCGGCCTGGGGCGCTGCGGCGGCGACCGATCCTGCGCTCGCGCTGGTGGACACGATCCCGCTGCCGGGCGTGAAGGGCCGCATCGATCACTTCGCGACCGACGGCCGCCGCATCTTCATCGCGGCGCTGGGCAACGACACCGTCGAGGTGCTGGACCTGGAAAGCGGACAGCATCGCTCGCTTTCGGGATTCCGCGAGCCGCAGGGCATCGCCTCCGTCGCGGACACCCATCGCATCTTCGTCGCGAACGGCGAGGGCGACCGGGTGGATGTGCTCGACGCAGCCTCGCTCGAGACGATCCGCCGCATCGAACGCATGCCCGACGCGGACAACGCGCGCTACCTCGCGGCCGATCACGCCGTGGCGGTCGGCTACGGCAACGGCAAGCTGCGCTTCCTCGATGCGGCGAGCGGCGAGCCCCTCGGCGGCGTTCCGCTGCCGGGCCATCCCGAATCGTTCCAGGCCGAAAGCCGCGGCAAGCGCATCTTCGTGAACGTCCCCTCGGCGCGTGCCGTCGTGGTCGTCGATCGCGCCAAACGCGTGGAGATCGCGCGCTGGCCTCTCGCGGGCGCATCGGCGAACTATCCGATGGCGCTCGACGAGCGGCACGGGCGGCTCTTCGTCGGCACGCGCGCGCCCGCGAAGCTGCTGGTCTACGACATCGGCGCCGGGCGCGAGGTGGGCCGCGTCACGATCGGCCGCGACGTCGACGATCTCTTCTTCGACGACGAGCGCGAGCGTGTCTATGCGATCTGCGGCGAGGGAAGGATCGACGTGATCGCGGCCGGATCGCCGGCGCGATACGAGGTCCAAGCCTCGGTGTCGACCGCGCATGGCGCACGCACGGGGCTTTTCGTCCCCGAGCGGCACCGGTTGTATGTCGCGGCTCCGGCTACGGGCGAAGCTCCGGCCCGCATCCTCGTATACGCGACACGCTAGCGCAGCGCGAGCGCGGCAGGAGTCGCCCCGCGGCCTCGGCGGACATCGGCGGGCCCGGCAGGAATCCCTGCATCTCGTCGCAGCCGTGCGCGCGCAGGAACTGCAGCTGCGCGGGCGTCTCCACGCCTTCGGCCACGACCTTGAGCCCGAGGCTGTGGCCGAGGTTGATGATGGCGATGGCGATCTTCGCGTCCTCGGCGCCGCGCGCGGCCTCCGAGACGAACGTGCGGTCGATCTTCAGCGCCGCGATCGGGAAGCGACGCAGGTACGCGAGGCTCGAATAGCCGGTGCCGAAGTCGTCGACCGCGAGCCGCACGCCGAAGCGCTCGAGGTTCGTGAGCGTCTCGATCGCCTCCTCGGGATCGCGCATCAGGAGCGATTCGGTGATCTCGAGCTCGAGGAGCGCGGCATCGATCCCGGCCTCGCCGACGATCCGTTCGACCGCGCGCTCGAGCTTGCGCATGCGGAACTGGCGCGCGGAGATGTTCACGGCGACCGGCACGGGCTCGCATCCGCCCGCCGTCCACGAAGTGAGCTGGCGGCAGGTTTCGCGCAGCACCCATTCGCCCACCGCGCAGATGAGGTCGGTCTCCTCGAGGATCGGCACGAACTCCGCGGGCGGCAGGAGGCCCAGCTCCGGATGGTTCCAGCGCAGCAGCGCCTCGAATCCGACCAGCGCGTCGGAGCGCACGTCGAACTTCGGCTGGTAGTGGATCACGAACTCGTCGCGCTCGATCGCGCCGCGCAACGCGCTCTCCAGGTGCAGGCGGCGCACCGCGCGCGCGTGCATCTCGGGCAGGAAGAACTGGAACGCGTTGCCGCCCTGCTCCTTCGCGCGGCACATCGCGATGTCGGCGCTCTGCACCAGAGCGGCCGGCGTGGTGCCGTCGCCCGGGTGCACCGCGATGCCGATGCTCGCCGTGCAGTAGACGCTCTTGCCGCCCACGTCGAAGGCGCGGCCGAGCTCGCCCAGCACCGCGCGCGCGACGCCCACCGCCTGCTCCGAGCGCTCGAGGTCCGAGAGCGCGATCACGAACTCGTCGCTCGCGACGCGCGCCACGATCTCCTGGTCGCGCACGCACTCGCGCAGGCGCCGCGCCGCCTCCACCAGCACCTCGTCTCCCTGCGCGTGGCCGAACGTCTCGTTCACCGCCTTGAAGCGGTCGAGGTCGATGAAGAGCACCGCCACCACGCGCCGGAATCGGTCGGCGTGCGCGATGACCTGGCCGAGGCGGTCGTGCAGCAGCATCCGCGTCGCGAGCCCGGTGAGCGGATCGCGCAGCGCGTAGGAACGTACGCGCGATTCGAGGGCGGCGAGGGTGCGCTTGCGAAGCGCGAGCGCGATCGCGAGCGCGGCGAGGACCGGCAGGGCGGCGAGGACGAAGAAGTGGGGAGGCAGCATGGCGGGCTCAGTCGGATGCGGAGGCTGCGCCATCGTCGAGCGCGAGGCGCACGGTCTGGATGCGCGCGCGGGCCCGCTCGAGCAGGCGGTCGGCCGAGATGAGGGCGTCGGCCGGATCGAGGCGCTCGGCGAGGAGCAGCCGGGCGCGCGTGATCTCGGCTTCGCTCGTCTCGAGCGCGAGGGACATGCCGAGCGCGAGCTCGGCGCTGATGGGTTTCATGGCGATACGACGGTGTGGCGGTGTGGCGGTGCGATGACACGGAAAGGCGCCACGATAGGCGAGCCTCGCCCGGCGCGGTATCGACTCGAAGGATGGTTTGTGCGCCCGGACCCGCCGCTTCGGACTAGGCCGTACGGATGAGGCGGCGCGCTACGCCTTGATGCCGAGCTTTCCCGCCGCGATCACGGCCTGCACGCGCGTGGACACGTCGAGCGCCTTGAAGATCGCCGCGAGGTGGCTCTTCACGGTTCCCTCGGCGAGCCCGAGGTCGCGGCAGATCTGCTTGTTCGACTTGCCCGCCACGAGGAGCGCGAGCACGTCGAGCTGCCGCGCGGTGAGCCCGAGGCGCGACGGATCCGCGGCGGGGCGCGCCTTGGCGGACGGCGCGTCCTCGGCCCCGCCCATGATCTCGCGCGGCACGTAGGTGCCGCCCGAGAGGACGAGCCGCAGCGCGTGCACGATCACCGCCGGGCTCGACGACTTGGGAATGAAGCCGAGCGCACCGCGCTCGAGCGCCTGGCGCACCCTCGCCGGGTCGTCGTCGCCCGACATCACGACGACCGGCACGTCGGGGCGGCTTCGCTGCAGCTCCGCGAGCGCTTCGAAGCCGCTCACGTCGGGAAGGCGCAGGTCGAGCAGCACGAGCTCGACGTCGGGATGGCGCTCGAGATGCGCACGCGCCTCGCCGAACGTGGCGGCATCGAGCACGTCGACCGACTCGCCGCTCGGCGCGAGATGGTCGAGCACCGGCCGCATGCCGTCGCGGACGAGATGGTGGTCGTCGATGACGAGGATCTTCACGTCGCCTGGTCCGCGCTTGCGCGCGCCGCCGCCCGGTTGCGCAACGCGGCGCCGAGGAGCGAGCGCAGGCGCGCGGGACGCAGCGGCTTGTGCAGGATCGGCACGCCCGCCGCTTGCGCGGCGCGCAGCGCCTCCGGCGCGACGTCGCCGGTCGCGACGATCGCCGCGGTGCCCGGATGCGCTTCGCGCACGCGCGCGATCACCTCCAGGCCGTTGCGGTTGTCGGGCAGGCGATAGTCGGCGATCACGACGTCGGGAGCGACCGCGAGGCGCGCGAGGGCCCCCGGGACCTCCGCGGCCGAGGCGGCACATTCGACCCGGCACCTCCATCCCTCGAGGAGCACCGCCATCGCGTCGCGGATCTCGCGATCGTCCTCCACCACCAGCACCGCGCAGCCATCGAGCGGGTCGGCGAGGCGCGGCGCCGGCAGGCTCGCGAGCGTCGGGTCCCCGAGCGGAACGACGATCGAGAAGACGGAGCCGCGCGCGGGGCGCGAGCGCACGTCCACGTGCAATCCGAGCACGCGCGCCGTGCGCTCGACGATCGCGAGCCCCAGCCCGAGACCCTGGTCGCGATCGCGTTGCGGATTTCCCAGCTGGCGGAACTCGAGGAAGATCTCGCCCCGCTGGTCTTCGGGAATGCCGATGCCGGTGTCCCAGACCTCGATCGAGAGCGTCGATGCGCGCGGCCTGCAGCCGACCAGCACGCCGCCCGAGCGCGTGTAGCGGATCGCGTTGTCGAGGAGGTTCGCGAGGATGCGGTACAGCAGCACCTCGTCGGTGTGCACCACCGCCGCGCTGGGCCGGACGCGCAACGAGAGCTGCTTCTGCACGGCCGCGTACGCGTACGGGGCGCGCAACCGGTCGAGGACGCGCGCGATCGGGAACGTGGTGCGCCGCGGCTCGACGGTGCCCGCGTCCAGGCGCGAGATGTCGAGGATCTCGTTCAGGAGCGAGGTCATCGCGCGCACCGAGGAGCGGATGCTCTCGACGATGCGGCGCGTCGAGGGATCGGTCGTGCGCTCCTGCAGCGCCTCGACCAGCAGCGCGATCGCCTGCATCGGCTGGCGCAGGTCGTGGCTCGCCGCGGCGAGGAAGCGCGTCTTCGCCGCGTTCGCGCGGTCGAGCTCCTCCTTCTGCCGCGCGAGCTCCTGCGTGCGCTGCGTGACGTCGCCCAGCAGGTCCACGTTCTCGAAGCGCATGCGCACCGACTCGGCGACGTAGCGGTTGCCGCTCCATCCCGCCCGCACGCACATCGTGACGAGCGCCGCTTCGGCCAGCAGACGGATCACATAATGCGGCGAGGGATAGAACGCGACGGAGGCCGCGACGATCGGCGCCATGCCGCACGCGAAGAACGCGGAGAAGACCAGGCGATGGGCGCTCACCGACTGCGTCTGCAGCACGCCGAAGAGCGCCACGAGGAACGCCACCCACATGGCATACATCGGGTACTCGGGCGCATGCCCGATCGCCGCCACGCCGAGCACGCCCCACGAAAGCCCGGTGAGACCGACGCTCATCATGGCGAAGCGCAGCCAGCGCTGCAGCTCGCCGTCCTCCGGCTGTGCGCGGAACCAGGCGCGCGCGACCGCGAGGCGCGCCGCGAGCGCCGCCAGGAACGCGAGGAACCAGCCCACGAGGAACGCGTGCCCGATTCCGTCCCACATCAGCACGACGGTGAGGACGGCGAAAGGCACGCCGTGACCGGCCGACCGGGGCGAGGAGCGGAACCCGATCGTGAGGACTTCGCGCAGCACGCGTTGCGGGTTCGGGACCATCGGCTCCCTCCGGGCGCCCTCCGCGAACGATCAACACCCCGAAGCTTGCCTCAATTCCCCGCGCGGCGTCGAATTCAGAAGGAGGCGCACGCCGCGCTTCGCACGCGCAGCACCGCTTCCTGCCGGAAGCGCGCCTTGTACTCGGCGGCGATCGCGCGCACGTTCGCTTCGGCCTGCGGATCCGCGGGATGGACGAGGACCAGCACGTGCGACGCCTCGCGCACGATGGCACCGTCGGCCGATCGCCATTGGCCCGCGGCATTCCATTGCGTGAAGCCTTCGGGAAAGCGCGGCGCGACGGTTTCGCGCAGGAATCGGTCCCAGTCTTCGCGCGTGACCGTGCCGCCGGGCTTCGCCGTGCCGAGGTACAGGGTGTCGCTGATGCGCGGCTCCCCCGCCGGGCAAACGGCGGCATCGGGAGCGGCGCACGCCCCGAGCAGGAAGGCGGCACCGACAAGCGCGAGTGCGCGGATCACGTTCGCGGCTCGATGGCGCCGACGCCGGGCGCGTAGAGATCCATGGGATGCCATTGTAAGGCCGCGATGCACGGCGGCGCCGCTATAATCCGCCGATGCCGCGAGCGCTCGTCGTCGGATTGCTGCTGCTCCTTCCCTGGGCGAACGCGTTCGCGTCCGGCGCATGCGCGGTCGAATACCGCTTCACCGCCGACTGGAGCGCGCAGCCGCGCCGCTTCCACGTCGACCTCCTCTTCGATGCCGGCGGGCGCACCGGGACCGACCTGGGAATCGCGCAGCAATGGGGGCCGGTGACCGATTTCGAGCGCGCGATCCGCGACGTTCGGCCGATCGCGCCCTCGGCCGTCGTCGCTCCCGGGCGCGATGCGAGGACCTGGAGCGTCGACCATCCGGCCCACGCGCGGGTGCACGTTCGCTACGACGTGCTGAACGACGTCGCGAACGTGGATGCGACGAGCGCGTTGAGCGGCGTCGATTTCTTCCGCACGATGCTCGGCGCGACCTGGTTCCAGTTCTATGGCTGGGGAACGGTATTGCTGCCGGAATCCCTGGATCCCGATGCGCCGATGCCGGTATGCCTGCGCTTCTCGGGGCTGCCGCGGCATTGGAGCTTCGCAACCAGCCACGGCGAAGGACGCCGCAGCGGCGATTCCATCGAGATCCGGACCACGGCATCGCTGCACGAGCTGCAGAGCGCGATCTACCTCGGCGGCGATTTCCGTGTGTACCGGCGCGAGGTGCGGGGACGCCCGGTGGTGGTCGCGCTGCGCGGCGAGTGGAAGTTCGCGGATGAAAGGCTCGTCGACGAGACCGCGTCGCTGGTGCGCGCGGAGCGCGCGTTCTGGGACGACTACGCCTTCCCGCACTTCCTGGTCTCGCTGATTCCGAACCGCATCCAGCAGGGCATGTGGGGAGGCACCGGCCTGCACCTTTCCTTCGCGATGCACGCCGCGGACGACTTCGTGGTGCCGGGGCCGCAGTTCGACACGCTCATCGCGCACGAGCACTTGCACACGTGGATCCCGCGCCGGATCGGCACGATGGGCGAGGAGGAATCGCGGGACTACTGGTTTTCCGAGGGCTTCACCGATTACCTCACGCATCGGCTGCTGGTGAGCTCGGGCCGCTGGAGCCTCGAGGACTACGCGCGCGGCCTCGACGAGCAGATCCTGCGCTACGAAAGCTCGGCGGCGCGCGGCGAGCCCAACGCGTGGGTCGCGAAGGAATTCTGGAAGGACCCGGCCGCGCAGCGGATGCCCTACCTGCGCGGCGAGATGCTCGCGCTGCGCTGGTCCTCCGCGATGAGCGGCCGCGGCGCGAGCCTGCAATCGACGCTTCGCTCGCTGCGGCTTCCCGCCGACGCGCGCGAAGAGCGCCACGGCTTGCATCCCGAGCGGCTCGCCGTGCAGCGCCTGGCCGCCGCGCTTCGCGCGTCCCTCGGCGAGGCGGCCGATCGCGACATCGAGCGGTATGTGCGCGACGGAAAGGCGATTCCCATCGGCGCGGATTTCCTCGGCCCGTGCTTCGACGGCCGGCCCGTTGCACGGCCGCTCTTCGAGCTCGGATGGAGCGAGACCGCGACGACCACCTCACGCAGGCTCACCGGGCTCGTCGCCGGAAGCGCGGCGCAGAAGGCCGGGCTGCGCGACGGAATGCACGTCGTGGGCTGGTCGATCTACCGCGGAGACACCACGAAGGACGTCCTCGTTCAGGTGCAGGACGCGAACGACAAGGTGAGGGAGTTCCGCTACCGCGCGGTGGCCGCGCGCCCGATCGAGGTCTACGAGTTTCGTCCGCGGCCCGGCGCATCCGGCGAGAGTGCCTGCCGCGACTGGATCGAGGCGCGCTGATTCCTCAGGCGTGCCGCTCGGCGTGCCCGTCGATCCAGGTCTGCCGCACGCGCAAGCCGTCGTCGGCTGCGACCAGGTTTGCGCGCATTCCGGGCGCGATGCGGCCGAGCTCGCCCTCGAGGCGCAGGAACCGCGCCGGGTTCGCGCTCGCCATGCACACCGCCTTGTCGAGCGGCACGCCGAGCATGCGCGTCGTGTTGCGCACGGCCGTCGCCATGTCGATCGCCGATCCGGTGAGCGTGCCGTTCTCGTCGACGCACACGCCGTCCTTCACCGTGATGCGCCGCCCCTGCAACAGGAAGTCGTCGCGATCGGAGCCGACGCTCGGCATCGCGTCGGTGACGAGCAGGAAACGGTCGGCAGATTTCGCGCGCAGCGCGAGCTGCAGCACCGCCGGATGCACGTGGCGGCCGTCCACGATCAGGCCGCACCAGCAATCGGGATCGTGCAGCGCCGCGCCGACGGTCCCGGGCTCGCGATTGGTCATGGGCGACATGGCGTTGAAGAGATGCGTGACGCCGGTCACGCCGCTCGCGAAGGCGGCGAGCGTCTGCTCGAAGGTCGCGTTGGTGTGGCCCGCCGAGACCACCACGCCGGAATCGGCGAGGCGCCGGATGGTGACGGGCGTCGCCATCTCGGGCGCGAGCGTCACGAGCGTGCGCCCGGTGCCGAGCGACGAGAGGAGCGCCACGCCGCGCTCGTCGAGGTCGCGGAACTTCGCCGCATCGTGCGCCCCCTTGCGCGCGGCGCTCAGGAACGGCCCCTCGATGTGCACTCCGGCCACGCCCGGCACGCGGCGCCGGATCGCTTCGCGCACCGCGTCGATCGCGCGCTCGATCGCGGAAAGATCGTCGCTGATGAGGGTCGGCAGGAACGCCGTCGTGCCGAAGCGGCGGTGGGCTCGGCCGATCGCCTCGATCGCCTCCACGCTCGGCGCGTCGTTGAAGAGCACGCCGCCGCCGCCGTTCACCTGGCAGTCGACGAAGCCGGGAAGGAGCAGCGCGCCCTGCAGGTCCTGCACGCGCGCTTCGCGCACGCGCGCATCGTTCGCGCCCGTCACCGCGGCGATGCGCCCGCCTTCCACGAGCACGGCGCGGCCCTCGACGAAGCCCTCGTCGAGCAGCACCCGGGCGTTCACCAGCGCTTCGGCGGTCATGTCGTGCGAGTCACCTTGCGCAGGTTCGGCGGCCGGTCGGGGTCGAGCCCGCGCGCGAGCGCGAGCGCGTTGGCGAGGCGATAGAAGCTCTGCGCGAGGAGCATCGGCTGGAGCGCCGGGTCGCTCGGGACCGTGGCGAGCGGCACGGCGCCTTCCACCGCCACACCCGCGGCGAGCACCTCCACCCCTCGCGCGACGAGATCGTGCACCAGCGCCTCGAGGCTCGCGCGCGCCTCGTCGTCCTGCGCGAACGCGAGCGCCGGGAAGGCGCCGCCGAGGAGCGCCTGCGGCCCGTGGCGCACCTCCGCCGCGCTGAAGCTTTCCGCGTGCAGGCCGCACGTTTCCTTGCACTTGAGCGCCGCCTCCTGCGCGACCGCGAGCCCGATGCCGCGCGCGATCGTGAAGAGATGGTCGCGCCGCGCGAGGCGCTCGGCCGCCTCGTCCCACGGCAGCGCCCAGGCGCGCTCGAGGAGCGCCGGCGCCGCGTCGAGCGCGGCGGCGAGACGCGCGTCGCCGCTCCATGCAGCGACGAGCTGCGCGAGCGCCGCGAGCGAGGCGATCCAGGTCTTGGTCGCGGCGACGCTCTCCTCGCGGCCCGCATGGAGCGGCAGGCAATGGTCGGCCGAGGCGGCGAGCGGCGAGTCCTCTTCGTTCACGATCGCGATCACCCGCGCGCCGGCGCGGCGCGCCGCCTGCGCCGAGGCAAGGAGATCGGGGCTCGCACCCGATTGCGACACGGCGAGGAAGAGGCAATCGCGCAGGTCCTGGCTCGCGTGGTAGACCGAGGCGACGGAGGGCGCCGCCGAGGCGGTGAGCACGCCGAGGCGCGTCTCGATCAGGTACTTGGCATAAGTCGCGGCGTGGTCGGAGCTACCCCGCGCGCAGGTCACCACCGCGCGCGGGGGCGCCGCACGCAGCGCCTTCGCGATCGTCGCCACCCGCGCGCGGTTCCGCGCGAGGAGCTCGGCGACCGCGCCCGGCGCCTCGCCCGCCTCGCGGTACAGGGCGCTCGCCGAGGGATCGCGGCTATTCACTCGGGGAGCTGAGCTCGGCGATGAAATCGTAGGTGTCTCCGCGGAAGAAGGACTGGCAGAACTCCACCGCGCCGCCGTCGCGCAGGAATCCCACGCGCTCCACGAGAAGGCCGGCGTCGCCCTCGCGCGCGTGCAGGAGCTTCGCCTGCTCCGCGTTGAGGAGGAGCGCGCGCAGGCGCTGCAGCGCGCGCACCGGGCGGTTGCCCGCCGCTTCCAGCGCCTCGTAGAGCGAGTTCTTCACGGCGTTGAGCGAGGGAAGCGCCGTGCCCGCGATGGTCGCGTACTCGAGGCACATCGGCGTCTCGTCGGCGAAGCGCAGGCGATGGAAGCGGTAGACCGGGGTGCCGGGCCCGAGCCGCAGCGTCAGCGCCTCCTCGGGCGTGACGTGCCCTTCCGCGCGCTTCAGCCAGACGCTCTTCGGCGTGCGGCCGCGCGAGCGCATGTCCTCCGAGAACGACGTGAGCTTCGCGAAGTTCTTCTCGATGCGCGAGGCGACGAAGTTGCCCGATCCCTGCCGCCGCACGAGGAGCCCCTCCTCGACCAGCGCCTCGATCGCCTTCCTCACCGTGATCCGCGACACCGAGAGCTCCGCGGCCATCTGGCGCTCGGGCGGCAGCGCGTCGTCGGGCGCGAGCACCTTGCGCTCGATGGCTTCGCGGATGGCGCGCTGGAGTTGCTGGTACAGCGGCTGGCTGTCGGACGGATCGACGCGGAGGATGCGGGCGAGCGAGGGCATGGGTGGGACCTTACCACAACCATACCAATGTGCAACCATTGACAAATTGGTACCAAAGTGGTTTACATTGGTCCTGCACTGGCACTACGGCATCCAACACCCATCCGGAAGGGGACAAGGAAAATGAGAATGAAGCAGAAGCCCATTGCCGCCGCCGTCACCATCGCCCTCGCGGGAGCGCTTCCCGCGTTCGCCCAGCAGGCCCCGTCGCCCGAATCCAAGGAGACCGTCACGGTCACCGGCATCCGCGCGTCGATCGAGAAGTCCCTCGAGACCAAGAAGAACGCCGACACCGTCACGGAGGTGATCAGCGCCGAGGACATCGGCAAGCTCCCCGACAAGAACATCGCCGACGCCGTGCAGCGGCTTCCCGGCGTCACCATCAGCTCGGCTTCCGGCGGGGAGGGCGGCTTCGACGAGAACGACCGCGTGAGCCTGCGCGGCACCAACCCCAGCCTCACGCAGACCCTCATCAACGGCCACTCGGTCGCGACCGGCGACTGGTTCGTGTTGGACCAGGTCCAGCTCGTCGGGCGCAGCGTGAGCTTCTCGATGCTGCCCTCGGAGCTCGTGAGCCAGGTGATCGTAAGGAAGAGCGCGACCGCGGACCTCGTCGAGGGCGGCGTCGCGGGCGCGGTGGACATCATCACGCGCCGGCCGCTCCAGTTCGCGAAGCCGGTGACCGTCGAGGCCTCGGTCGGAGCGGTATACGCGGACCTCCCCGGCAAGACCGATCCGCAGTACAGCGCGCTCGCCAACTGGAAGAACGACGCCGGAACCCTCGGCGTGATGGTGCAGGGCTTCTACGAGAAGCGCCACCTGCGCCGCGACGGCCAGGAAATCCTCGGCTACGGGACCATCTCGCCCACGAGCCCGCTCGCCCAGGAGCATCCGGAGCTCGCGAACGTCGCCTTCCCCACCCTCATCGGCTCGGCGCTCTTCGAGCAGGAGCGCGTGCGCAAGGGCGGCCTGGTGGGCGTGGAGCTGCGGCCCACCAACACGACCACGCTCGACTTCGAAGGCTTCAACTCGCGCCTCGATGCGAGCAACTACAACCGCAACTGGATGTTCTGGGGCCAGAACGTGATCGCCAACCAGAACTTCAACCCGTCGAGCTTCACCGTGCAGAACGGCACGCTGGTCTCGGGCACCTGGCCCAACATCGGCACGCCCGGCCACAACGCGCAGTACGCGATCGTCGACCAGATCCTGCGCCCGGGCGCCTTCTCCGAAACCAACTACTACAACCTCGACGGCACCTGGCGGCCGAGCGACCGCTGGTTCTTCACCGGCCAGATCGGCACCACGCGGGGCAAGGGCGAGACGCCCAAGCAGGATGTGTTCGAGGGTGACGTGTTCAATACCGGTGCGAGCTACACCATGCACGGCATCGGCTCGCCGGTGGATGTGTCGTTCGCGAACGGGAATCCGTCGGTCTTCACCGGCACCTCGCTCGACTTCATCTTCGGCGCGAGCCCGGCGCTGAGCGAGGACAAGGAGAAGTACGGCAAGGTCGACGCCGAGTGGATCGCGCCGCAGGGCCTGCTGAGCAGCGTCAAGTTCGGCGGCCGCTATGCCGAGCACACGCGCCAGACGTTCCAGACCTCGCAGGGACCGCTCGCTTCCTCCAATCCGTTCGATCCGGCGAACCTGCCGGCGTGGAACGGCCAGACCTACCCGAGCGACTTCGCGAGCGGCCTGGGCGGCAACTTCCCGCGCAACGTGTGGCAGCTCGATCCGGGCGTGCTCGAAGCGTGGGGCGACGCGCACTCCAACCGCGACCCGGTGACGCGCGAGTTCTGGCCGGGCGAGTTCGCGCTGAAGGAAAAGGATGGCGCGGGCTACGTGATGGCGAACTTCGACGGCCCGGGCTGGAGCGGCAACGCCGGCGTTCGCCTGGTGCAGACGAAGGAGGAGGTCACGGTGAACGTGGGCGTGCCGGGATGCCCGGTGCAGGCGCCTTGCCCGAGCGTCCCCGGCGCGATCACCACGTCCGCGTTCGGCACCTTCTACCAGCAGGTGGTCGCGCACACGTACAACGACGTGCTGCCGAGCGCCAACCTGCGCTTCGACCTGGGGCGCAACATGGTCGGCCGCCTCGCCGCCGCCCGCACGCTCGCGCGGCCCGACTTCAGCGCGCTGGGCGGCTCCATCAGCGCCGACGACATCACGCTCACCGGCAACGGCGGCAACCCGGACCTGAAGCCCATCACGTCCAACAACCTCGACGCGACCTGGGAGTGGTACTACGCGCCGCGCTCGCTGCTCTCGGCCGGCGCGTTCTACATGGACCTCGACAACTACGTGGGCTTCGGCACGCACCCGCAGGTGCTGTTCAACCAGCGCAACAACGCGTTCGCCACCTACACGATCTCCTCGCCGATCAACAGCAAGGGGCGCGTGCAGGGCCTCGAGCTCGCGTGGGAGCAGCCGCTCGGCTACGGCTTCGGCTTCCAGGCCAACTACACCTACGCGGACGCGAAGGAGAAGCGCAGCTGCGCGGCCGACGACATCGGCTGCCGGAACTCGCCGGACGTGCTGCTCGGCGCGTCGAGGAACACGTACAACGTCACCGGCTACTACGAGGACCATGGCTTCTCGGCGCGCCTCGCCTACACGTTCCGCTCGGCGTTCTTCGTGGGGCTCGACCGCAGCACGCCGGAGTTCCAGGACGACACCGGAACGCTCGCCGCGTCCCTCGCCTACCAGGTGACGAAGAACATCGCGGTCACGTTCGATGCGCTCAACCTCAACAATCCGATTCTCAAGTACTACGCGTCCAACAAGGACCAGCCGCGCGCCTTCTACGAGAACGGCCGCCAGTACTACCTGACGCTGCGCATGAAGCTGTGATCGGGTAGCCGCGTTATTCTCCCCGGGGTGAGGCCAACCCCCTTCGAGGCGGATCGGCATCCCGGTCCGCCTCTTTTTCGCCCATGAGCCGACGCGCCATCCTCGCGATCGCCCTGGTCCACGCCGCGGCGGCGCCGCTCGCCCGCGCGGCGGACGAGCCGCCGCTCGTGCCGCGCCCGGCCGCGCTCGAGCGCCACGAGGGTGCGTTCCGCGCTTCGGCGGCGACGCCGATCGTGGTCGCTCCCGCAGATGCGGCCGCGGCCACCGCCGCCTCGGTCCTGCGCGAGCGCCTCGCGCGGAGCCGCGGCGTCTCGCTCGAGGTCGTGCAGGGTGCGCCCCACGACGGCGCGATCGTGCTGCAGCGGGTCCCGCCGTCGGCCGGCGCGAGCGACGAGTCCTATCGGCTCGAGGTGACGCCGCGACGCATCGAGCTTCGCGCATCGACGCTCGCCGGGCTCGACGACGGCGCGGCGACGCTCTGGCAGCTCGCCGGCGTGGGGAGCACCCGCGCGTTCTCCGTTCCCGCGCTCTCGATCGAGGATGCGCCGCGCTTCCGCTGGCGCGGCCTGCTGCTCGATTCCGCGCGCCACTACCAGTCGCCCGAATTCATCGAGCGCTTCATCGATGCGATGGCGGCGCAGAAGCTGAACGTGCTGCACTGGCACCTCACCGACGACCAGGGCTGGCGCCTCGAGATCCGCAAGTACCCGCGGCTCACCTCGATCGGCGCGTGGCGCGTGCCCGCCGGTCCGGCCGCGCACGCGGACCTCGACCCGGCGACCGGCAGGCCGCGGCTCTACGGCGGCTACTACTCGCAGGCCGTGGCGAAGCGGATCGTGGCGTATGCCGCGGCGCGCGGCGTGACGATCGTGCCCGAGATCGAGATGCCGGGCCACGCCTCGGCGGTCCTCGCGGCCTATCCGCGCTTCGCGGCGAGCGAGGATCCGCCGCGCGAGGTGCCTTCCGATTGGGGCGCGTATCCGAACGTGCTGAACCTCGAAGAGCCGACGCTCGCGTTCCTCGAGGAGGTGCTCACCGAAGTGATGGAAGTCTTTCCGTCAGAGTACATCCACGTCGGCGGGGACGAGGTAGACACGTCGCAGTGGAAAGCTTCGGCGCGCGTGCGGCGGCGCATGCGCGAGCTCGGCATCGCGGACGTGGACGGCATCCAGCATTGGTTCACGCGCCGCATCGCGCGCTTCCTGCACGCGCGCGGGCGCCGGCTGGTGGGCTGGGACGAGATCGTCGAGCCGGGCCTTCCGCGCGACGCCGTGGTGATGTCGTGGCGCGGGGCGAACGGCGCCATCGCCGCGGCCGCGCACGGCAACGACAGCGTGCTCGCGGTCGATCCCACGCTCTACTTCGATCACCGGCAGAGCGCCTCGGCCGAGGAGCCGCCGGGCCGCGCGGTGGTGGTCTCGCTCGCCGACGTGTATCGCTTCCAGCCGCTGCCGGCCGAGCTCGATGCGGCGCAGCGCGCGCACGTGCTCGGCCTGCAAGGCAATCTCTGGACCGAGCACATCCGCACCGAGGATCGGCTCGCGTGGATGGCGTTCCCGCGCGCCGCCGCGATCGCGGAGCTCGGCTGGACCGGCGCCGGGCGCCTCGACTGGGACGATTTCCGCGCGCGCGTCGCGACGCTCCCGCCGCTCTACCGCGCGCTCGGCGTGGGCTACGCGAAGACCGTGTTCGAGCCGCCGCCCGCGCCGCCTTCCGGGCGCCTGCGCGCGAGCAACGACCTCGAGCTCTGCGGTGCGCCGAAGGTCGCGCTCTCGCTCGAGGACGACGCGCCGATTCGCGGGCCGCGCGCGAAGTTCCTGGTGGACATCCTCGATCCGTGCTGGATCTGGCGCGATGCGCGGCTCGACGGCGTGCGCGCGATCGAGGCGCACGTCGGCCAGGTGCCGTTCAACTTCCAGGTGGGCGACGCGGCCTCGCAGGTCCATTTCCCCGCGCCGCGCACGCCCGAAGGCGAGCTCGTCGTGCGCTCCGACGGCTGCGACGGCGAGGAGATCGCGCGCATCCCGCTCGCCGCGGCGACCCGCTCGTACGCGGTGAGCGCGCTTCCCGCCGTGTCCATCGCGCCGCGATCGGGCACGCACGACCTGTGTTTCCGTTTCGCGCAGCGCGGAATCGATCCGCTCTGGGTGATCGACCGCGTGCGGCTCGTGGGGAACGCGCCATGAGCCGCATCGCCATCGCCGCGCCGCTTTCCGGGTGGTGCCTGCCGCTCGCCGAGGTGCCCGATCCGGTGTTCGCACAAGGCATGGCGGGCGACGGCCTCGCGATCGATCCGGTCGAGGGCGTCGTGCTCGCACCCTGCGAGGGCGAGATCGTCGCGATGAACGATGCGCGGCACGCGGTCACCGTGCGCCACGCGAACGGCGTCGAGATCCTGGTGCACGTGGGCATCGACACGGTCGAGCTGCGCGGCGCCGGATTCGAGAGCGTGGCCGCCGCGGGTGCCCGCGTGCGCACCGGCGACCTGCTGCTGCGCTTCGACCTCGATTTCCTCGCGCGCCATGCGAAGAGCCTCGCGACGCCGGTCGTCGTGGCCGCGGGCGGCACGATCGTCCGGCGCGCTCCGGCAGGGCGAATCGCCGCGGGCGAATTGCTGGTGGAGGTCGATGCCGGCGTCCCGGCGCGGGATGCGAGCCCGGGAGACGCGCAGGAGCGCTCGCGAAGCCTCGCGGTGCCGTTCGAGCATGGGCTGCACGTTCGTCCGGCCGCGCAAATCGCTTCCGCGCTGCGTCCGTTCTCCGCCCAGGTGCGGCTCACCGCGCGCGGCCGTGAGGCGAACGCGCGCAGCCCGGTCGCGATGATGGCATTGGGCCTGCGGCGCGGCGACACGATCGTCGCGATCGCGCGCGGCGCGGATGCGGCCGCGGCACTCGACGCGTTGGAGACGTTGCTCGGGCCCGCCGCGGCGCCCGCGTCAGGGGAGACGCCTGCGCGGCCCGGCGCGGCGCACGCGCCGAAAGACCCGCCTTCCGGATCCGCCTCGATGCCCTCGCCCACCGGGAAGCACCGGCCGGCGGCGCCGCCAGTGCCCGCGCGCATCGAGGGCGCGATCGCGAGCCGCGGAGTCGCGCTCGGTCCTTGCGTGCACGCCGCATCGCCCGACCGCGAGGTGGAGCGACGCGGCACGGGCGTGGAGCGCGAGGCGAGCGCTCTCGAGTCGGCGCTCGCCTCGGTCGTGGCGCACCTCGAGCGCTTGCGCATGGATGCACGCGGCGAGGCGCAGGCGCTCCTCGCCGCGCACGTCGAGATCGCCGCCGACCCGGAGCTGCGCGCGCGCGCCGACGAGCGCGTGCGCGGCGGCGACTCGGCGGCGCACGCCTGGCGCCATGCCACGCGCGCCACGGCCGACGTGCTCGCCTCGCTGGACGACGAGCGCATGCGCGCACGGGCCGCGGACCTCCTCGACCTGGAGCGCCAGGTGCTGCGCGCGCTCGAAGGCGAGGCGCCGGAAGCGACGCGCGATTTCCCGGCGGGCTCGATCGTCGTCGCCGACGAGATCCTGCCCTCGCAATTCCTCGCGCTCGAGCGAGCGGGCGTGGCGGGCATCGTCACGGCTCGCGGCGGGGCGACCTCGCACATGGCGATCCTCGCCGCGGCCGCCGGCATTCCCGCCCTCGTCGCGGCGGGCGACGCCGTGGTCGCGATCGCGCCGGGCACGCGCCTCGCGCTCGACGCGGAGCACGGTTGGGTGGACGTGGACCCGCCCGCGGCGCAATGGAGCGATTTCACGCGGGCGGCGGCGCGCCGCGAGGCCGAGCGCGGCGAGGACCGCAAGCACGCATCGGAGCCGGCGCGCACGAGCGACGGCGAGCGGATCGTGGTGAACGCGAACCTCGGCACCGCGGCCGATGCACGGGCCGCCGTCGCGCTCGGCGCCGAAGGCTGCGGCCTGCTGCGCACCGAGTTCCTGTACCTCGACCGGCGCGATGCGCCGGGCGTGGAGGAGCAGGCTCGCGAATACCAGGCGATCGCCGAGGCGCTCGGTGGGCGCCCGCTCACGATCCGCACCATGGACATCGGCGGCGACAAGCCGATCGCATACCTGCCGCTGCCGCGCGAGGAGAACCCGGCGCTCGGGCTGCGCGGCGTGCGCGCGAGCCTGCTGCATCCGGCGCTGCTGCGCACGCAGCTCGCCGCGATCCTCGCGGTGCGCCCCGAAAGCGCCGTCCGCATCCTCGTCCCGATGGTGACCGACGTCTCCGAGATCCGCTTCGTGCGCGCGGCCCTCGCCGAAGCGATGCGCGAGGCGCGGCGCGCGACGGCGCCGCTCGTGGGCGCGATGATCGAGACGCCCGCCTCCGCGCTCCTCGCCGCCGAACTCGCGCGCGAGTGCGACTTCCTCTCGATCGGCACCAACGACCTCTCGCAATACGTGCTCGCGATCGACCGCGCGCATCCGCGGCTCGCCGCGCGGCTCGACGCGCTGCATCCCGCGGTGCTGCGCCTCCTTGCCGGCGTCGCGCAGGCCGCCGCCGCCCACGCAAAGACCGCCTCGATCTGCGGCGCGCTCGCCTCCGACCTCGAGGCGCTGCCGATCCTCGTCGGCCTCGGCCTCCGCGAGATCTCCGCGACGTCCGCGGCGATCCCGGCCCTGAAACGCGTCGCGCGCGCATGCGACTCGCGCGAATGCGCCGCGCTCGCGAGCCGCGCGCTCGAGCGCTCGACCGCCGAAGAGGTGCGCGAGCTCCTTCGCGAGGCGCGCGCGCGGCGCGGTTCCACCATCCCGATCGGAGGCTGAGATGCTCCGCTGGCTCGAATCGACGCAGGCGCTCGGACGCGCGCTCATGCTTCCCATCGCGGTGCTGCCCGTGGCGGGATTGCTGCTGCGCCTGGGGCAACCCGACCTCCTCGACGTCGCCCCCATCGCGGCGGCCGGGGACGCCATCTTCTCGAACCTGGGACTGCTCTTCGCGATCGGCGTGGCGGTCGGCCTCGCACGCGAGAACCACGGCGCCGCGGGGCTCGCGGGCGTGGTCGCGTTCGTCGTGGCGAGCAAGGGCGCGGAGGTGCTGATCGCGGCGCCGCCCGGCGTGGCCGCGAGCGCCGGCGCCGCGCACGCGGACCTCGCGGTCGCCGCGTACAAGGCGCGCCAGCTCGCGAAGCTGAGCGTGCCGCTCGGCATCCTCTCCGGAATCCTCGCCGGAAATCTCTACAACCGCTACCACGACATCCGGCTGCCGCCCTACCTCGCGTTCTTCGGCGGCCGCCGCTTCGTGCCGATCGCCGCCGGCGCCGCGGGCCTCGTGGTCGCGTTCGCCTTCGGCCTCGGCTGGCCCGTGGTCGAGCGCGGCATGGACAGCTTGAGCCGCGCGGTGATCGGCTCCGGCGAGCTGGGGCTCTTCGCCTACGGCGTGCTCAACCGCGCGTTGATCGTGACGGGGCTGCACCACATCCTCAACAACGTGGCCTGGTTCTTCGTCGGCGACTACCACGGCGTGACCGGCGACCTGAAGCGCTTCTTCGCGGGCGATCCGGCGGCGGGCGCGTTCATGTCGGGCTTCTTCCCGGTGATGATGTTCGGGCTTCCGGCCGCATGCCTCGCGATGTACCACACGGCGCGGCCCGAGCGGCGGCGCGCCGCGGGCGGATTGCTGCTCTCGCTCGCGCTCACCTCGTTCCTCACCGGCGTGACCGAGCCCATCGAGTTCACGTTCATGTTCCTCGCCCCCGCGCTGTACGCGATCCACGCGGTGCTCACGGGTGCGGCGATGGTGACCATGGACCTCCTCGGGAGCCGCCTCGGCTTCGGATTCTCCGCGGGCCTCTTCGACTACGTGCTCAACTTCGGCAAGGCGACGCGCCCGCTGTTGCTGGTGCCGGTGGGCCTCGTGTACTTCGCGCTCTACTACGCGCTCTTCCGCTACTGCATCGTGCGCTTCGACCTGCGCACGCCCGGCCGCGAGCCCGAGGCCGCCGCACCAATGCGCGCGCCGGTTTCCGACGCGGGCACGGCGGGCGGTTGGGTCGCGGCGCTCGGCGGCGCCTCGAACCTGCAGTCGATCGACGCGTGCACGACGCGCTTGCGGCTCATCGTGCGCGATCGCTCGCGCGTGGATGCCGCGGCCCTGCGCGTGCTGGGCGCGAGCGGCTCGGTGAACGTCGGAGAGAAGGGCGTGCAGGTCGTGGTGGGGCCCATCGCCGACGGGCTCGCGGGCGAGATCCGCGCGCACGTCGCGGGGCGTTCGACCCGGGATGAAACCGATTCACGCGCGTGGATGCAGGCGCTCGGCGGCGCCGCGAACGTCGAGAAGATGGAGCCGGTCGCGGGCCGCATCCTCGTCACCGTGAAGGACTCCACGGGTGTCGATCGCGAGCGGCTGGTCGCGCTGGGCGCGCGCGCCATCGCCGCGCCCGGCCCGCACAGCGTGCACGTGCTGCACGAGGACGCGCAGGCGCTCTGCGCGGAGCTCGAAGCCTCCGCCGCCTAGCCGCGCAACCGGGAGATCAGGAACTCGCGCACCTGGCGCGCGAATTCCGGCGTCACCTCGCCCAGCACGCCGCGCTTCGCCGCCGGAATGTGCGAGACGGTGGCCTCGTCCGCGCCGAACACGTAGTGCTCGAAGATCGCCGCCCAGGCGCGGCGCTGCGCGGCGGGGAGCGACCCCAGGTCCAGGATGGCGAGGACCAGCGCGTTCAACGCGGAATCGGTGGCGCCGGGCGCGCTCCGATCCTTCCACCAGTAGTTCACCAGCACGTTGCAGTCCTCGAGCGAGCGCACGTGGTGCCACCACAGCGGCGGGATGTAGATCGCGTCGCCCGGCGCGAGATCGGCCGATCGCGCGACCTCGAGCGCGCGGCGGAAGCGCGGGAAGCGGCGCTCGTCGGGCCGGTCGAAGTCGACGAGGCTGATCGGCGTTCCGGTCGGCGCGTAGCCGATGGGGCCGATGTAGAGGTCGGCGATCGCCTCGGTCGGGAACAGCGTGAAGCGGCGCCGGCCGGCGGCGACGCAGGCGACGTTGCTCGACTCGTCGAAGTGCGCCGCCGTCGTGACGCGATTGCCCATCCAGATGCGCGGCGCGACCGCCTCGTCCAGCAGCGGGTTCGGGTTCTCCGCGGCGAAGGGCGGCAGGCACTCGGAGACGAGCGCGCTCTGCACGGCGACGTAGCCCGGATTGGAGAGCCGCGCGTAGCGGGCGAGGCTCTCGAGGACCGCGCTCACGGTGCTGTCGTCGCGCGTGTAATTGAAGCCGTCGAAGCCGGGGTTGTAGAAGACGCGGCCCCTCGCGCTCGGCGCCATGCGCGCGACCGCGACGCGCGCGCCGCTATCCATCGCGCGGAGGTAGTCGGCAATGCCCCAGGGCGCCGCGACCGCCGCGCGCACGGCCGGCCATTCCCGCACCAGGCCGCGCATCACCGCCGGCTCGTTGCGCGGCGCGATCTCGGCCTCGAACCGCGTCCGGTCGACGCCCTCGAATTCCGCGATCGGCGTCATCGGCGCGAGCGGAAGCACGCCGCCGAATGATCGTTCACCATCCCGGTCGCCTGCATGAACGCATAGCAGATGGTCGGACCGACGAACTTGAAGCCGCGCCGGCGAAGCTCGCGGCTCATCGCCTCGCTCGCCGCGAGCGCCTTGCGGTTGCCGGGGCCGCGCAGCGGCTTCGCGCCGACGAAGCTCCAGGCGAGCTTGTCGAAGCTGCCGAGCTCTTCCTGCGCCTCGAGGAACGCGCGCGCATTCGCGACCACCGCCTCGATCTTCGCGCGGTTCCTCACGATGGACGCGTCCTTCATCAGCGCCGCGCGCCTGGCCGCGGTGTAGCGAGCGATCTTCTTCGCGTCGAAGCCGTCGAACGCGCGCCGGTAGCCCTCGCGCTTGCGCAGGATCGTGAGCCAGCTCAACCCGGCCTGCGCGCCCTCCAGGTTCAGCATCTCGAAGAGCCGCCGGTCGTCGTGCTGCGGGACGCCCCATTCCTCGTCGTGGTAGGCGAAGAACTCGGCGTTCGCGGCCGCCCATTCGCAGCGCGTCTTTTCCAATCCGCCTCCGGGAAAAAACGGCGAGTGTATGCTTGTCCGCGCCCGCCATCCAACCCGCGAAGGAGGAGCCATGCGCCCCCACTGGATCGCCGCAGCCGCTGTAATTCTTTCGCTTTTCGCCCTGCCCGCTTCCGCCGCGCCCACCCGCGTGGAGCTCACCTGGATGTCGATCGCGAACTGGTACTTCAAGATCGGCGACAAGCGCATCGTGATGGACGGCTACATCACCCGCGTGCCCGGGCCGCCGTTCTTCCACTCGCCGCCCGACTTCCCGGGAGACCTGTACGCGTACACGGACAAACCTTACGGAATCGACAGGGAGTCGGTGCGCAAGGTGCACGACGCGATGCTCGGCAACGCGAAGCTCGACTACCTGCTGGTGGGCCACAGCCACTGGGATCACAGCTGGGACACGCCGACCTGGTCGAAGATGACCGGTGCGCCGATGATCGGCAGCCAGACGACTTGCCTGCAGGCGGCCGCGCAGGGCATTTCCAGCGCGCAATGCCGCACGGTGGTCGGCGGCGAGCGCATCGAGCTGGGGGGCGGCATCACCATCCGCGTCGTACGGTTCAACCACAGCGGCGACGCGAGCAACCCGATCCAGCACTTCGCGCGCGTGCTCTATCGGCCGCCGGTCCCGGACGCCGCGACGGGCGGCTTCCGCGCCGGCGTCGGCGAGGATTATCCCAACGGGGGCGGCAACCGCGCGTTCCTCTTCACCATCGACGGTCCCGACGGCCAGTTGACGTTCTTCGTGAACAACTCGGCGAGCGCCTACGATCTCGACAAGCCGATCATCGTGGACGGCGTGAGCTACGGCTCGCCGCTCCAGAACGTCGCCGCCGCGATGAAGGATGCCGGGCTCACGCACGTGGACGCATGGATCGGCACCGGCGGCGAGCCGGTCGCGAAGATGCTCGTCCCGATCCTCCATCCCAAGGCGTACATCCCGAACCATTGGGACGGGCTCTTCAACCCGTTCTGGAAGGGCATGCCGTATCCGTTCAAGGACGAAGCGCTCGCCGCGTACCTCAAGGCGCAGGACATCGAGCTCATGCCGCCGCACCAGTACTTCGACACGTACGTCCTCACGAAGAACGGCGTCGCGATGGAAGAGAACCACGCGGTGAAGGCGAAGCTCGGCTTCCCCGACCGGCAGCCCTTCACCAAGGCGATGCTCGACGCGGTGACGCGCGTCGCCTCCACCACCATGGGCGAGGACTGCGGCGAGGGCTTCCGCTACACGCCCTGGGCCACGGTGCTCGCAAGCCTCCGTCCGTGACGGATGCGCGCTCGATCCTCTGCATCCACGGCGTCGGGCACGGCGACGCCGACCGGAATCTCCGGCCGCGCTGGAGGCGCGCGATCCGCTCCGGCATCGAGCGCTCGAAGCCGAAGGCCGGCGCGGACGTCGATTTCCTCGACTACGACGACCTCTTCGACCATGCGCCGCTCAACCCCGTGGTGTACGCGCGCGCCTTCGAGCGCCTCCTCGAGAGCGGCATCGAGCACGGCTTGCTCGGCGCGCGCGAGGCGCGCGACCTGCCCGACGAGATCCGGTGGACCGCGGGAATGATCGCGCAGTGGGCCTCCGAGGAGCCCCTGCGCGACGAGCTTCGCCGGCGGTTGCGCTCGAAGATGGGCGAGAAGCCCTACGAAGCGGTGTGCGCGTACAGCCTCGGCTCGCTGCTCTCGTACGATGCGTTTTCGCGCACGCCGCGGACGATCGCCGGGAAGGATTACATCACGCTCGGCTCGCAGATCGGCGATCCGTACGTGCGCGGTCTTTTCCCCGGGAGCGTCGCCGCGCTCGAGGGCGCCCGCATGTGGTATCACCTCTACAACCCGCTGGACCGCGTCTTCACGTCGCCGCTGGCCCTCGACGCGCCCAACTTCACGCAGGTGGTCACCGAGTTCGACGAGCCCGACAACCTGTTGAACCACGACGCGATCGCCTACCTGGACCACCCGGACGCGCGGCTCACGGTGTGGGCGAGCCTCGCGCGGGGCGCGACCGCGCGCGCGTCCTCGTAAGGCTTTAGCGGCCGCGCACCAGCAGCACCGGCACCGTGGCTTCGCGCAGCACGTGCTCCGCATCGCTTCCGAGCACCAGCCGTCGGATGCCGCGGCGGCCGTGCGTTCCCATCACGATGAGCTCGGCGCGCCACTTGCGCGCATCGCGCAGGATGATCGAGGCCGCCGGACCGGCCATCGATTCGTAGAGCTGCGATTCGGCGCGCACGCCCGCCTTGCGCGCCGCGTCGAGCGCGCGCTTGAGCACGCGCGAGCCGTTGCCGCGCAGCCCCTCCAGCATCGGCTCGAGGTCCAGCCCCGATTCCGCGTAGCCGATCGCCATGGATTCGTCCACGACGTGCACCAGCCGCACGCCGCCGCCCTGCTCCTTCGCGAGGCCGAGCGCCTCCTTCAGCCCGCGATTGGAAGTCGGGCTGCCGTCCACCGGCACGAGGATGCGTCGATACATCGAGCCTCCGCTTCAGGAAACCGCGAGATAGGCGGCGAGGAGGATGCCCATCACGCCGATCGCCATCGCGACCAGCACGGCGAGCCAGGGCATGCTGGGGCGCGGGCGGTCCTCGCCGGGCAGCGCGCGCACGTAGGCGCGGTGATTGGCGAGGGCGCCGAAGATCGCGAACGCCCCGATGAGCACGAGCATGATGCCGATGCTGTTCGAATGCCAGTGCGCGACCGGCACCTCGCGCGAGGGCCCGACCTCGGCCGCCGCGGCGAGGAACAGCCCGAAGCGAGCGACCACGAAGCCCAGCCCGATCACCGTGATCCCGGTGCGGACCCAGGCGAGCAGCGTGCGCTCGGCGGCGAAGTAGACGCGCGGATCGGCCATGGCGGCGATTGTACCGCCCGGCTCACCAGGTCCTGCGCGTGACGATCCTCGAGTAGCGCTGGAACGTCCAGTACGACCACGCCCAGTCGATCATCACCGCGAGCCGGTTGCGGAAGTTGATGAGGAAGTAGATGTGCGCCCACAGCCACACGAACCAGGCCGGGAATCCCCACAGCTTCACGCGCCCGAAGTCGGCGACCGCGGACTTGCGCCCGATGGTCGCGAGCTGGCCGTAGTCGCGGTAGCGGAAAGCGGCGGTCGCGCGGCCGGCGATGCGCGCGAGCACGTTCTTCGCCGCGAGCGTGCCCATCTGCTTCGCGGCGGGCGCGATGCCCGGCACGTCCTTCACCGCGGCGAGGTCGCCCACGACGAAGATCTCCGGATGGCCGGGCACCGAAAGGTCCGCCTCGACCAGCACGCGCCCGGCGCGGTCGAGCGGCGCGCCGAGCGAGCGGCCGAGCGGCGAGCTCGCCACGCCCGCCGCCCAGAGCACCGTCTTCGCATCGATGCGCTCCGCGCCCAGCGTGACGCCGTCCGCGTCGATGCCGGTCACGCGCTTGCCGAGCCACACCGTGACGCCGAGCCGCTCGAGCTGCAGGCGCGCCTTCTCCGAAAGCTTCGGCGGATACGGCGGCAGCACGCGATCGCTGGCCTCGACCAGGACCACCCGGGCATTGCGGGGATCGAAATGGCGGAATTCCCCGTGCAGAGTCTGGCGCGCGATCTCGGCGAGCGTGCCGGCGAGCTCCACGCCGGTCGCACCGGCGCCGACGACCACGAACGTGAGCCAGGCCGAGCGCCGCGCGGGATCGGCCTCGCGCTCGGCGCGCTCGAACGCGAGCAGCACGCGGCTGCGCATCTCGAGCGCATCGTCGAGCGTCTTCAAGCCCGGCGCGAAGGGCGCCCAGTCCTCGTGCCCGAAATAGCTGTGGCTCGCGCCGCTCGCGACGATGAGATAGTCGTAGGGGACCTCTGCGCCATCGTCCAGGCGCACGGCCCGGCGATCCGGCTCGACCGCGGCGACGTTCGCCATGAGCACGGTCGTGTTTCGCTGCGGCGCGAGGATGTGGCGGATGGGCGCCGCGATGTCGGGCGCCGAAAGGCCCGCCGTCGCGACCTGGTAGAGGAGCGGCGTGAAGAGGTGGTAGTTGGTGCGGTCGATCACCGTCACCGAAGCGTGCGCCTTGCGCAGCGCCTGCGCGGCCCACAGGCCGCCGAACCCGCAGCCGATGACGACGACGCGCGGCGCCTCGCCGCTCCGGGCTGCGCGAGCCATCGAGCCGTCCCTACGCCTCGACGTCCTTCGCCGCGACCACCTTCGCGAACGGACCGCTCAGGGCGGCGAGGAACGCGTTGTGCACGTCGCGCGCGGCGACCCGCGCCGCGCCGAACGCGAGGTCGCGCGTGGCGCACGCGTCGTGCGCGAGCGTGCACCCGAAGCCCAGGTCCGCGGCCGCGCGCGTCGTCGTGTCGATGCACATGTGCGTCATCATCCCGGCGATCGCGAGCTTGTCGATGCCATGCTTCCTCAGGTGGTCGAGGAGCGGCGTCTCGCGGAAGGAATTCGGGAAGTGCTTCTCGATCACCGCCTCGCCCGCGAGCGGCGCGACGCTTTCGTGGATCTTCACGCCGTCGGTATCCGGCAGGAAAAACGTGGCGCCGGGACGAACCGACACGTGCTGCACGTGGATCACGGGCAATCGCTTGTCGCGGAAGCTCGCGAGGAGCCCGGCCGCATGCGCCGCCGCCTCCGGGCTTCCGACGAGCTCCATGCGCCCGCCGGGGAAGTAGTCGTTCTGGATGTCGACGATGAGCAGTGCGGTAGTCATCGAGAGGCGATCAGCCTTTCTGCGTCACGAATTTCGTCACGAGGTAGCCGTCGAAGGTCTCCGAGCCGCCCTCGCTGCCGTAGCCGCTGTCCTTCACGCCGCCGAACGGGGTCTCCGCGGTCGCGAGTCCCACGTGGTTGATGGTCACCATGCCCGATTCGAGCGCATCGCCGATCTTCGTCGCGTTGCGCGTGGACGTGGTGAACGCGTAGGCGGCGAGGCCGAAGGGGAGGCTGTTCGCGCGCTCGATCGCCTCGTCGAGCGTCTTGAAGCGCTTGAGGCCGAGGATCGGGCCGAACGGCTCCTGCGTCATGAGCCGGGAATCGTCGGGCGGCTCGGCGACGACGGTGGGCTCGAAGAAGTTGCCCTTCTCGCCGACCCTGTGCCCGCCCGAGAGGATCTTCGCGCCGCGCGCGTCCGCATCCTCGACGAAGCCGGCGATGGCGGGCACGCGCCGCTGGTGCGCGAGCGGCCCCATCTTCGTATCGGCCTCGAGTCCCGGTCCCACCTTGAGCTTCGAGACCTTGTCGAGGAAGCGCGCGACGAAGCGGTCGTACGCCTTGTCCTGCACGTAGAAGCGCGTGGGCGACACGCACACCTGCCCGGCGTTGCGGAATTTCGCCGACGCCATGATGTCGGCGGCGGCCTCGACGTCCGCGTCCTCGCACACGATCACCGGCGAGTGTCCGCCGAGCTCCATGGTGCACGGCTTCATGAGCGAGCCCGCCATCGCGGCGAGCTGCTTGCCCACCGCCACCGATCCCGTGAACGAGACCTTGCGCACGATCGGCGAGTGGATGAGGTAGGTGGAGACCTCGCTCGGCACGCCCCACACGACGTTGAGGCAGCCCGGCGGCAATCCCGCCTCGTGGAAGAGGCGCGCGATCGCGACCACCGCGCTCGGCGCATCCTCGGGCCCCTTGATGATGATGGTGCAGCCGGCGCCGAGCGCCGAGACGATCTTGCGGATCGCCTGGTTGAAGGGGAAGTTCCACGGCGAGAACGCGGCCACCACGCCGATCGGCTCCTTCAGCACGAACTGGCGCACGCCCTCGCTCCTCGAGGGAATCACGCGCCCGTAGATGCGGCGGCATTCCTCGGCGGCCCATTCCGCATGCTCGGAGCACACGGTGACCTCGCCCACGCCCTCGGCGAGCGGCTTGCCTTCATCGAGCGTGATGTTGCGGCCGATCGCCTGCGCGCGCGCACGCGAGAGCTCGGCGACCTTCCTCAGGATGCGGCTCCTCTCCACCGGGGAGGACTTGCGCCAGCTCTGGAAGGCCTTGTGCGCCGAGGCGAGCGCGAGGTCGAGGTCCTCCTTCGACGCGTGGGGGAGCTTCCCGATCACCTCGCCGGTGGCCGGGTCGAGGACGTCCTGCTCGCGGCGCCCGCCGCCCTTCAGGAACTCGCCGTTGATGTAGAGGCAAAGGTCTTCGTACATGGGGGAGAGTCGATGCGGCGGGGAATCCGACATTGTACGACGCGGCCCGGATGCCCGCGCCCGAGCGCGCTCGCGACTTGCGCGCGCTCACGGATGCTTCGGGTGGCCCTTCGAGAACACCTGCTCGCACGGATCCGGATCGGGCTGGGCGGAGCTGGAGGCCGCGCTCGCCACCGCGCTGATGCCGGCGGTCACCACCGCGAGCGCCCCCTTCGCGATCACCTTCGGCTTCGATTTCGGGTCGAGCCGCGCGGTCATGTGGTGCAGCGGCCCGTGGATCTCGATGTCGTCGGCGATCGTCGAGAGGCCCACGCCGGCATCGGGCCTGGGCCGCACGCGTCCCTTGAGGTCGACCTGCTCCTTGCGCAGGTCCACCGTGCCCGAGAGCAGCAACCGGCTCTCGCGGCTGCGCGCCCCGATGAAGTCGGAGGCCTTCGCACGCCCGGATTCGAACGGCATCGCCGCGCCGACGCATTCGAAGTCGATCGCATCCTGGTCCTTCGCGAAGTCCACCATGCGCGCTTCCCAGTCGCCGGCCACCTTCGAGTCCCACACGCCGCGGCTCATGAGGATCGAGACCGGCCCGCTCATCGCGCCGGCCATGTCCTTCAACGAGTCGCCCTGGGTGTGGATCGAGGCCACGATCTTCATCGGTCCACCTCGGAAATGCACCGGCCGGTGGCGCTCGCGGAACCAGCGCTCGAGCTCGACGCCTTCGCCCGCGAGCTCGACCTGCGCGGCCTTGCCGCCCGCTTCGAGCTGCAGCGTGCCCTTCACGCGGCCGCCCAGCGCCTGCGCGGCGAAGGGATCGAGGCGCAGGTGGTCGCCGTCGATCGTCACGTGCCCCGACGCATCGCGCAGCTCGATCCCGTCGGGCAGCACCAGGCGACCGAACGCGAGGCTCATCTCGCCGCACTTGCCGTCCATCGCGGCGAGCATTCCCCAGGGAAGCGGGCGCACCGGGAACATCTCGCCCGGCGGATTCGGCGGCGGCTTGGGATAACCCGCGTCGACGAGCGCGCGGCCCCAGTCGAAGTCGTCGCTCGCGAGCCGCGCGGAAAAGTGCGAAGGCTTCTTGCCGAGGTCGAACGTCCACTCGCCGGCGAGCTTCTGGTTGCCGAGCGTGACGGCGAGGTTGCGCACGCTCACCTCGCTGCGCGAGCGCGTCACGCTCGCGCGCGCATCGATCCGCGCGGTATGGCGCTCCTGCCTGCCGAGGAAGGCGAGCACGTCCTGCAGCGAATCGCTGTGCAGCGTCGCGTCGAAGGTCGCCTGCTCCATGTCGTGGTCGAGCGGGATGCTCCCGTTCGCAGTGAAGCGCGTCTTCCCCCAATCGAGCTCGAGGCTTCCCTGCGACGTGGCGCCGGGCTCGCCCAGGTGCGACAGGTCGGCAAAGCGTCCCTTCACGCGCAGCGGATGACCGTTCCGCGCGAGGCTCGCCTCGATGCGCACGTCGCGTAGCCCCTCGTGCAGGCGCGCGCTCGCACGCTCGACGCTCCACGCGTCCAGCGCGCCGTCGTAGCCGCGATATTCGACGCGCGCGTGGGAGAGCTCCACCGCCTCGAGGTCGGACCACGCCGCATCGTCGGGCGAGGCAGGTTTCCCGCTCGCGCGCGCCTGGTGAATTTCCCAGCTCTTCGCGCCATCGGAGCGCACCTCGAGGTTCGCCCGCGCGCCCTCGAGGACCAGCGCCTTCACGCGCGTGCGGCCGAGAACGAGCGGCCAGAGCGCGAGCTTCGCCACCACGCGGCGTGCGTGCAGCAGCTCGCGCTGCGCGGCCCACGGAGGATTGGCGAGGACGAGGTCCTGGGCGACGAGCGTGGGACGCGGGAAGAGGTCGAGGCGGACCGCGCCCAGCGTGAGGTCGCGCCCCAGCGCGCTGCGCGCGCGCTCATGCGCCTCCTTCGCGAGGTGCACGGGATCGACCAGCGTACGCAGCGCGAGCGCGCCCGCGACGCCCGCGAGCACGACGACGCCGGCGAGCCCGAGCGCCGCCTTGCTCCATTTCATCATGGTCCGCCGCCGCGTCGTGGATGCAGGGTTGACCCGGCGCGCCGCGCAAAGGTTCGCGCGCCCGCAAACGCCTGCGCTAAACGGCGAGGCGTGCGAAATCCTCGCGCCGCAGGGCGAGCAGGCGGTGCGGGCGCAGGCGATGGCCTTCGGGCACGCGCGGATGGTCGAAGCGGCCGGCCTCGCGCATGCCGAGGCGGCGCATCACGGCGGCGGAGCGCTCGTTCGTGAGCGCGGTATACGAGACCACCTCGGCGAGGCCCAACACGTCGAAGGCCACGTGCAACGCTTCGCGCGCCGCTTCGGTCGCGTATCCAAAGCCCCATGCCGGCCGCACCAACCGCCAGCCGACCTCGACCGCGGGCGCGAACGGCATGTCGTCCGGAACGGTGGTGAGGCCCACGAAGCCGAGCAAGCTCGCGTCGGCGCGCCGCTCCACGGCCCACATGCCCCAGCCCCTTCGCACGATCGCATCGCGGACGCGCTCGAGCATCGCGTCACTCTGGCCTCGCGGCCACGTCGCCGGGAAATGCTCCATCACGACCGGATCGGCGTTCATGTCGGCGAACGCTCCGCGATCCGCGTCGCGCCATTGGCGCAGCGTGAGCCGTTCGGTCTCGCGCTCGATCGGCATCGCGACGCCGGTGTACCAGCGGTAGCGCATGCAATCGTGGCCGCCGCATGCCGCGGGCGCGCGGAAGCGCTCGATCGCGAAGCCGCCGTTCGCGGCGATCACTTTCTGCGACACCGCGTTGTCGAAGTTCGCGGTGATGTCGACGCGATCGAGCCCCTCGCGCCGGACGCGGCTGCGCATCGCGCCGAGCGCCGCCGTCGCGTACCCGAGCCGGCGCTTCCACGGCACGACGCCGTAGCCGATGTGGCCGAGGCAGGTCGGCGGCAGCGAGGAGGTTCCGGGCTGCCAGCGAAACGAGAGCGCGCCGCAGAACTCGCCGTCCCACATCCACAGCCGGTAGCCCGGGAGGCGCGCGACGCTCGAGCCGTCCGGCAGCACGATCGGCGGGCCCTTCGCCTCGCGATCCACCTGCCGCGCGACGAAGGCCGCGGCGTCGCGGGCGATCTCCCCGCGCTCCTCGCGGATCGCCTGCTCCGCGCGATGGCTGTCGAGGGACCAGCCGCGCTCGAGCGCGGCGAGGTACGAGGGGAGCTCCTGCAGCGAGGGCTCGACGAGGCGCAGCAACACTAGTGGCGCGTGGTGAGCGGCACGTCGCTCAGGGCCGCGGTGAAGAACGCCTCGCACTCGTTGGCGGCGAGCGGCGGGCTGTAGAAGAAGCCCTGCATCTCGTCGCAATCGTGGCCGCGCAGGAACTCGTACTGCGCCTCGGTCTCGACGCCCTCGGCCACCACCTTGAACTTGAGGCTGTGCGCGAGCGAGATGATGGCGCGCGCGAGGAGCCCGTCGTCGGGGCTGCCGGTCGCCTCGATGTCGCGCACGAAGGAGCCGTCGATCTTCAACGCCGAGAGCGGCAGGCGCCGCAGGTAGCTCAGGCTCGAGTAGCCGGTGCCGAAGTCGTCGAGCGAGAGGCGCACGCCGATCGCGCGCAGCATCTGCAGCGTGTTCACCACGCTCTCGACGTCGTGCATCACCATGCTCTCGGTGAGCTCGAGCTCCAGGTACTCGCTCATGCCGCTCGAGACCATGATGTCGCCCACGATGCGCACCAGGCCCCCGGTCCAGAGCTGGCGCGAGGAGAGGTTCACCGAGATCACGAGCGGCGGGAAGCCTCGGCGGCGCCACTCGCGTCCCTGCGCGCACGCGGTCTCCAGCACCCATTCGCCGATCGGGACGATGAGGCCGGTCTCCTCGGCGAGCGGGATGAAGCGGTCGGGCTTCACGAGGCCGCGCTCGGGATGCTGCCAGCGCACCAGCGCTTCCACGCCGTCCACGGCGCCGGTGCGCATGTTCACGCGCGGCTGGTAGTGCAGGATCAGCTCGTTCCTCTCGATCGCGCGGCGCAGGCTGTGCTCCATGGACAGGCGCTCGTTGGCGATCTCGTTCATCTCGGCGGTGAAGAAGTTGAACGTGCTGCGCCCCTGCGACTTCGCCCGGTACATCGCGGCGTCCGCGTTCTTGAGGAGCGTGTTCGCGTCCGTGCCGTCGGTGGGATAGATGGTGATGCCCGCGCTGCAGCTGATGTTGAGCTCGTGGCCGCCCACCATCATCGGCTCGCCGATGCGCGCGATGATGCGGCGCATGCTGCGGAAGATGAGGTCCTCGCGCGTCTGGTCGTTGAGGATCAGGATGAACTCGTCGCCGCCCAGGCGCGCCACGGTGTCGCCGTCGCGCACCGACGCCTGCAGCCGCTCGCCGATGCGCCGCAGCACCTCGTCGCCGTAGTCGTGGCCGAGGCTGTCGTTGATCACCTTGAAATGGTCGAGGTCGATGAACACCACCGCGACCGAGCGCGGGGTGCGCTGCGAGATGCACGCCTGCTTCAGGCGGTCGTTCAGCAGGTGCCGGTTGGGAAGGCCGGTGAGCGCGTCGTAGTTCGCCTGCCGCTCGAGCTCCTCCTGGTAGCGCTTGCGCTCGATGGCGTACTGCATCGACCGCAGCAGGAGCTCGCGGTCGATGCGGCCCTTCACCAGGTAGTCCTGCGCGCCGCTCTTCACGGCGTAGAGCGCGAGCGTCTCGTCGTCGTTGCCGGAGAGCACGATGATCGGCACCTTGGGCGCCTGCGCGTACACCTTGGAGAACGTCTCGATGCCGCTGGAATCGGGGAGCGTGAGATCGAGGAGCACCAGCGAGGCGCTCTCGCGCGAGAGCGCCTCGAGCCCCTGCGAGAGCCGCGCGACCGAGCGCAGGTCGAACGCGCCCGCGGAGTCCTCGAACAGCATCTCGCGGATCAACCGCGCGTCGCCCGGGTTGTCCTCGATCAGCAGCACCGAGTGCGGCGCTTCGCTCACCTGGGCAGCGTCGCGATGGTGAGCCAGAAGCGGTCGATCGACTGCACGACGACGATGAACTTGTCGAGGTCCACCGGCTTCGTCACGTAGCAGTTGGCGTGCAGGTGATAGCTGCGCACGATGTCCTCCTCGGCCTGCGACGTGGTGAGGATCACGACGGGGATCGTCTTCAGCGCGTCGTCGGTCTTGATCTCGGAGAGCACCTCGCGCCCGTCCTTCTTCGGCAGGTTGAGGTCGAGGAGGATGAGGTCGGGTCGCGGCGAGTCGCCGAACTTGCCGCGGCGATGGAGGAAGTCGAGCGCCTCCACGCCGTCCTTGGTCCAGTGCAGGTTGTTGTAGACCTTCCCCTCCCGCAACGCTTCCTGCGTGAGCCGGTAGTCCCCGGCGTTGTCTTCTACGAGCAGGATTTCCACCGGTGGCGACCCCTCGGTTCTAGTGAGCATGGTTTTCCTCCTTCATCGGGAGGGTGAAGAAGAACGTGCATCCCTCCCCGGGCCGTCCGTCGACCCAGATGCGTCCACCGTGCCGGTCGACGATCTTCTTGCAGATCGCGAGCCCGATGCCGGTGCCGGGATATTCGTCGCGGTTGTGCAGGCGCTGGAACATGAGGAAGATGCGCTCGCCGTACTGCGGATCGAGCCCGATGCCGTTGTCGGCGACCGAGAAGAGCCACGTGCCGTGGTCCTCGCGGGCGCTCACGTGCACGCGCGGAGCCTCGGCGCCGCGGAACTTGAGCGCGTTGGCGACGAGGTTCTGGAAGAGCTGCGCGAGCTGGCCCTCGTCGCCATGCACCTCGGGCAGCGGATCGTGCGTGATCGCGGCGGCGCTTCGCTCCTGGGCGCCGCGCAGGTTCGCGAGCGCCTTGGCGAGCGCCGCCTCGCTCGAAACTTGGCGCAGCTCGCGCGCGCGCGTTCCGACGCGCGAATACGCGAGCAGGTCCTCGATCAGCTGCTTCATGCGCGCGGCGCCGTCGACGATGTAGCCCATGAACTCGCGGCCGGCGTCGTCGATCGTCTCCTTGTAGCGCCGCTCGAGGAGCTGCGTGTAGCTCGAGACCATGCGCAGCGGCTCCTGCAGGTCGTGCGAGGCGACGTAGGCGAACTGCTGCAGCTCCTCGTTGGAGCGCGCGAGCTCCTTCGCCTTCGCCTCCAGGTCGGCGTGCGCGCGGCGAAGCTCCTCCTCCGCCTCGCGCCGCGCCATCAGCATGCCGATCTGGCGGCCGACGCCGAGCCCGAGGTCGAGCTGCCACTCGTCCTTCGGACGCGGCTCGCGCGAGTAGAACTCGATCGTGCCGAGCACCCGTTCGCCGAGGCAGATCGGGAGCGCGAAGGCGCCGCGCAGCCCCGCGGCGAGCGCGAGCTGCCCGCGCGCGAAGTCCTTCTTCTCGGCCACGTCCTCGACCCAGATCGGGATGCCGGTCTTCAACGTGCGCCGGATGATCCCGACATGGCCCGGCACGAAGGTCGCCTCGGCGCTCGCCTCGAGGAAGCGTCGGATCGCGGCGTCGTCCTCCGACCAGTACTCGAGGCAGTGCAGCCGGTTCTCGCCCTCGTCGAGGCTCCAGCGCGCGCCGCAGGCCCAGCCGAGCCGGTGGCACATCTGCGCGATGATGCCGGTGATCGCCTCGGCGACGGTCTGCGCGTGCCCGAGGAGCTCGCCCACCGAATGCTCGACGCCCTGGCGCCGCTCGGAGCGCACGCGCTCGGTGATGTCGATGATGGTTCCGATGAGCCCCGCGACGCGCCCCTCGGCGTCGCGGAACGTCGCCTTGTAGTAGATCGCGTGGTGGAGCTTGCCGTCGCGCGTGCGGATCTCGACTTCGTAGGACTGGTTGCCGGGATTGGTCCACAGCTCCTCGTCCATCGCCCGGTGGCGCGCCGCCATGGCGGGGCTTTCGGGATAGAGATCCGCCACCCGGGAGCCGACGATCTCGTTGCGCGGGACGGAGAAGAAGTCCTCCCACGCCTGGTTCACGCCGAGGTATCGGCCGTCGCGCGCCTTGTAGAAGACCGGCACCGGCAGGACCTCGATCAGCTCCTGCGTGATGTGCAGGGCATCCTCGGGCCGCGGATGGTCCCCCTCGAGCACGGCGAGGATCGAGGGCATCTCGGCACGCGAGGAATTCACGGGACCGCCTGTCTCCGATCGGAAGGGCCGCAGCATCTTAACCCGTTTTAATCCCCGATCCGTTCCATTCCGGGAGGCCCGCCGATCGGCGGGACCGCCGACCCGATGAAAGGATTCGCCATGAACGCGCTTCGCATCCTCGCCGCGCTCACGCTCCTCGCGGCGACCGCCTGCGCCCATGCCGTGGGGCGCCTCGCCGACCTGCAGGTCGAGGACCGTGCGAGCGGACGCACGTTGCCGGTCTACTGGCATGCCGGTCGGCCCTACGTCGCCGGCGAGCCCGGCCACGAGTATCGCGTCGTCGTCGCGAACCGCCGCGGCGAGGACCTCCTCGCGGTGGTCTCCGTGGACGGCGTGAACGTGCTCTCGGGCGCGAGCGCGAGCCCGCAGCAGGACGGATACGTGCTGGGCCCCTGGGGCGAGCTGCGCATCGACGGCTGGAGGAAGAGCCTCGACGAGGTGGCGTCGTTCTATTTCACCTCGCTCGGCGACTCGTATGCGGCGCGCACCGGCCGGCCGGCGAACGTCGGCGTGATCGGCGTCGCGCTGTTCCGCCGCGCGGAGCCGCCGCGTCCCCGCTACCTCGACATCGCGCCCGAGGCGAGGAACGAGACGCAGTCCGCGCCGCAGGCGCAGCAAGCGCCGCAGCCGGAAACCGACGCGCCTTCGGGCCTGCAATCGAAGCGCATCGCGCCGCGGGCGCCCGCGCTGTCCGCGCCACTCGGCACGGGGCACGGCCGGCGCGTCGATTCCGCCGTGCGCTACGTCGAGTTCGAGCGCGAGAGCCGCCCGGTCGAGACCCTCGTGCTCTACTACGACAGCTACGCGAACCTCCTCGCCCAGGGCGTGATCCCGCGGCGCGAGCTCGCGCGGCGTCCCGACCCGTTCCCGTCGCGCTTCGTGCCCGATCCGTCCTGACGCGTGGGCGCGGCCGCACTCGCGCGGCCCGTCCCCGTACACTGTGCGGGAATGGGGCCGGTCGACGAGCAGCTCATGCTCTCCTACGCGAGGGGCGATGCGCGCGCCTTCGAGGCGCTCTATGCCCGGCACAAAGGCGCGCTCTATCGCTTCGTGCTGCGCTCGACGAAAACCGCGGGAGAAGCCGAGGAGCTCGCCCAGGAGATCTGGATGCGCGTGATCGGGGCGCGAGGATCCTACGAGCCGCGGGCGAAGTTCACCACCTGGCTCTTCTCGATCGCGCACAACCGGCTGGTGGACCATTGGCGCGCGAAGGGGCTCGCGCTGGTCTCGCTCGACGATGGCGGCGACGACGATCCGCCGCCGGAACCGGCGGCCGGCCCGGAGGCCGAACCGGAGCGGGCGCTCGAGGCGGCGCAGGTGGCGCGCAGGCTCGCCGCGGCGATCGCGGCGCTGCCGCTCGCGCAACGCGAGGCGTTCCTGCTGCACCAGGAGGGCGGCCTCAGCGCGGCCGAGATCGCGCGCGCGACCGGGACCAACGAGGAGGCGGCGAAGAGCCGCGTTCGATATGCGATGAAGAAGCTGCGGGAAGCGATCGGCGATGAGTGAGCCCAACGACCGCCTCGAGCGGGCCTATCGATCGCTCGCGCGCGAGGAGCCGCCGGCCGCGCTCGATGCGCGGGTCCTCGCCGCGGCGCATCGCGCGGTGGCGCGGCCTTCGGCGGCGCGCCGTTGGGGCGTGCCCGTGTCGCTCGCCGCGCTCCTCGTGCTCGCGGTCGGCGTCACGCTCGAGATGCAGCATGAGCAGCCCGGCATCGAGACCTCCGCGCCGAGCGAGCGCCCGAGCGCTCCGGCCGAGGCCGCGCCTGCCCCGCCAGCGCAACCGATGACGCAACCCGCACCGCAAGCGCAATCGATGGCGAAACCGGCACCGCAAGCGCAACCGATCGCGAAACCCGGAGCGCAAGCGCGGTCGTCGCCCGCCAGGCCGCTCGAGGCGAAGCGGGCATCGCCCGCGATTCGCGAGGAGGCGCTGCAGGCCGAGGCTCCCGCCGCGAACGAAGCGCCCGCCGTGCGCGAGCTTCCGCGACCGTTCGCCGCCGAGACCGCGCCGGCGCAGCCGCAGGAAAACACGACGCACACCGATCGGTTGCAGCCCGCGCCTGCGCCCGCCGCGCCGCCCCCATCGGCTTCGGCTTCCACACTCGCGGTGCCGCGCGCCGAGCAGCGCCTGGCCGCGCCCACCGCGAACGTCGCGAAGCGCTCCGCGGCGGCGGGGGCGAGCGCGGACAGCTCGGCCGTCCCGATGGATCCGGCGGTCGAGCTCGAAAGGATCGCGAAGCTGCGCGCGGCGGGCCGCGACGCCGAGGCCGATCGCGCGCTCGAGGAATTCCGCAAGCGCTATCCCGGATACCGCATCGACGACGCGATGTGGCAGCGCGTGAAGCCGCGCTGAGTCCGCGCTACGGTGCGGCGAAGGCCGCGTGCGGAAAGCGCGACGCGAGCACGTGCAGGAACGCGTGCGGCTCGGCGGGCGAGATCACCACGACGCGCGAGGCCGTGCGCAGCACCACCGCGCAATCGGGCCGCGTGACGAACGCACGGAAATTGCCGAGCGCGCGGTTGCGGAAGAGCCCGCTGATCGCGAAGAGGCCGCCGTTGCCGAAGATGCGAAGCGAGCGCTGCATCGCCTGCGGGTCGTGCCACGCGCGCTGCAGGCCGTCGAGGGGCACCTCGGTCGCCCAGAGGAGGCGCTGCACGCGCAGGCGGTTCCCTTCGATCCGGTAGCCGCGGACCATGAAGAGCAACGCGCCGGCGACGGCGAGCGGCGGCACGATGACGAGGAACTGGAGCACCGGCGCGGGGCGCGTCGAGGCCTGCGGCAGGACGTGCCACAGCATGGCGGCGACGACGGCGAGCAGCGCCACCGCGGCGACCGAAGCCACCTTGAGCCGCGGCGCCCACGGCGCCGCCTGGAAACGCATCGGAACCTCCCGCGACAACGCGGCGCAGAGGATATCAGGTCAGCCGGGCGCGCGATCGATGCGCAGCGTGCGTTCCGCTTCGTGGGCCGCGGCGAGGCGCGGCTCGTGGGCGGCGAGAAGGTCGCTGCGCGAGATGATGCCGATCACCCTGCGCGGGTGCTCGCGGTCGACCACCGGCAAGCGTCCCACGCGTTCGCGCACCATGTGGTCGGCCGCGTCGCGCAGCGTGTTGTCGGGGAACGCCACGGCGGGAGAGCGGCGGATGATGCGGCGCACGGGCGTCTCGAGCGAATGCTCCGCGGCGTAGATGTCGCGCCGCGTGACCACGCCGAGGAGCGTGCCCTCGGAATCGATCACCGGGAAGCCCTGGTGGGTGAGCCCCGCGCCGCCCGCCTTGAGCTTGGCGCGGATCACCACGATCGGCTCGTAGGCGGCGAAGGTGACCACGTCGGTGCTCATCACCTCGTCCACGCGCACCTGCGAGAGGAAGTCCACGGCGTATTCGGTGCGCACGATGGTGCCGCGGCGCGCGAGCTTCTCCGTCATGATCGAGTGGCGCATGAGCAGGTGCGACGTGAGGTACGCCGCGGTGCAGCCGGCGAGGAGCGGCAGCAGCCCGAGCGGCTGGCGCGTCGTCTCGAAAGCGAAGATCACCGAGGCGAGCAGCGCGTGCGAGGCGCCGGCGAAGATCGCCGCCATGCCGACCAGCGCCGAGACGTGCGGATCGACGCCGAGCGTGGGCGCGAAAGCCGCCACGAGCGCACCCAGGAGCGCGCCCAGTCCGCCGCCGATGGTGAAGAGCGGCGCGAGCGTGCCGCCCGAGGTGCCGCTCCCGAGGTACACGGACCAGGACAAGAGCTTCAGCGCCACCAGCACCAGCAGCGCGCGGCCGATCACGTCGCCGGAGAGGATCGCGTCGATGTTGGTATAGCCCACGCCGAGCGTGCGCGGCTCGAGCAGGCCCACGGCGCCCACCACGATCGCGCCGAGCGCCGGCCACCACATCCAGTGCACCGGGAGCTTCGCGAAGGTGTCCTCGAGGCGATAGACGAGCCGCGTGATGGCGACGGAGGCGAGGCCGATCACGATGCCGAGCACGGCGTAGAACGCGAGCGCCTCGCCGCCCGGCTGCGTGATCTCGGGCAACGTGAAGACCGGCGCGCTGCCCATGAGCGCGATGCGCATGCCGGTGGCCGCGGCCGAGGCGAGGGCGACCGGGATGATGGAGCGCGCGCGATACTCGAACAGCAGCAGCTCCACGGCGAGGAGCACCGCCGACACCGGGCTTCCGAAGGTCGCGGTCATGCCCGCGGCCGCACCCGCGGCGAGGAGCGTCTTCCTCTCGTCGGCGGTCATGTGGAAAATCTGGCCCACCACGGATCCCAGCGCGCCGCCGGTCGCGATGATCGGTCCCTCGGCGCCGAACGGGCCGCCGGTGCCGATCGCGATCGCCGCCGAGATCGGCTTGAGGAACATCACGCGCGGCGCGATGCGGCTCTTGCCGTAGAGCACGCGCTCCATCACCTCGGGGATGCCGTGGCCGCGGATCGCCGCCGAGCCGTAGCGCGCCATGAGGCCGACCACGATCGCGCCCGCCACCGGCACCAATGCCGACCAGGCGCCGAGGTGCTCGATCGACGGGGCGGAGAACTCGGTCGAATAGCGGCCGGAGTACGCGAGGTTGGTGACCAGCCCGATCAAGCGCATCAGGATCACCGCGATCACCGCCGCGGCGAGCGCGATGCAGATCGCGACGGCCGAGATGAGCAGGACCCGCGGACCGATGGAAACCGACTCGTGGGGCGCCTGCACCGAGGCAAGCGCGGGCCCCATCCCGGCCGCTACGGGCAGCCCTTCGGTGGTGGATGCGTCCTCGATGGGATGTGCCCGGGAATCACTCTCGGGCACGAGTGCTCCGTTTCTTCGCGTCCTTCGCGGTGGTGCGCGAGCTCGATCCGGCCGCCATCGGATCCTCCATGAGGAGCGGCGGATTGGCGCTGCGGATGCCCGAGGCGCTGATCCACTGCTCGAGCGCGGTGGCGAGCGCGCGCAGCCGCGCGGCGGGCAGCTTGCGCATTCCGGCGACGAGCTGCGACTGCACCGTCACCGGCGCGCGCCGCAGCATGGCGCGACCGCGGCCGGAAAGCCCGATCTCGGTGCGCCGCGCATCGGCCGCCGAGGCCTCGCGCGTGACGAGACCCCGGTCGAAGAGCCGGCTCACCACGACCGAGACGGAGCTCTGGTGGGTGAAGGTGCGCGCGGCGAGCTCGTTCATGGAGTGCGCCGGCGCCTCCTCGAGCTGCTGCAGCACGAAGAGCTGCGCGCCGGTGAGGCCGATGCGCCGTTCGACCGCATGCGAGTTGAGGCGGAGCGCCCGCACCACGGAGCGCAGGGCATCGAGCGCGCGGGCGCCGTCTTCGCGCCTCACGGCCGAGCCCTTCGGCGGCGGCGAACGCTGCCGCACGCGCGCCGAATCGTACCAATCGTATGGAGTCCCATGGGAACTCGACATTTTAGCGCGCGGGCCGGCGCGGGGCAAGCCGGCCGTGCGCGATGGCGGCGAGCGCCGCGCGCCTAGACGTTGCGCACCCCGCTCTTCTCGTACCACCCGGTCACCGTGTGGCCGTCCCAGACCAGGCAGATGTGCGTGCCCTGCCGGCAATCGCGCACCAGCCGCGGGCGGAAGAGCGCCGCGCACTGGCCCTCGGCGCGCCGCACGCTGTCGTAGACGATGCCGCCCGCGCCCTCGTCGCGGCGCGCGCGCGCGAAGGCCTGCGATGCCCGGTAGTCGGCGGGCGCCATGAGGTCGTTCCTGCGCCGCCGGCCATGGCCACGCAGGTCGACCAGCTCCGCGTCGATTTTCGCCACGTAAGTGCGCATGTCGAATTCCCCCGGCCGCTCCCGCGTGCGCGCCAGGAACCGCGCGGCGTGGTACGCGCGCTCGGCGATCGCGGTCTCCAGGTCTCGCGCGGCGTAGTAGACGCCGAACGTGCCGTCGGAGAAACGGCTGCCTTCCGGGTTGAGGTGCGTGAAGGGCGCCATCACCGGCGTCGTGCCGGGGCCGGAGATGCGCTCGGCGGGAGGGACGAGGCGGATGTCGCCCGCCTCCTCGCGCAGGCGGTCGTTGGTGAGCGCCTCGGCGGCGAACACCGCCTCCAGGTCCTCCGGTCGCGCCACGCGGTCGAAGAGGCCCACGGGCGGGAAGCGGCTCGGCACCAGGCGATAGCTCCTCGCCCAGCGCACCCGGGCGAGCGCGTTCACCCGCGCTGCGCGTCGAGGTAGCGGCGCACCTCGTAGAGATCGGAGACGTTGCCCGACATCATGCGGTCGAGCGCGCTCGCGCCTCCGAAGAGCGGCGCGGCGTTGGGCTTGCGGATCCAGGCGTCGGCCGCCTCGTCGGACGGGAGCAGGATCTGCAGCGCCTTGTAGATGCCGAGGAGGTACGAGATGCGCTCGAGGGTGTCGCGCGAAAGCGCTCCCGCGCGGCCGTCCTTCCAGAGGTGGAACGTGGAGCGCGAGCGCAGGCCCAGCAGCGTCATGCTCTCGCGCGGCGTGAGCCTCCACGCCTCCGCGATGCGGAAGAAGGTTCGCAGCAGGGCCTGCGCGGATTCGCGCGTGCCGAGGTCGACGGCCGGCGCGGCGGTCGCGGCCGCGCCGGCGGAGCGGGGCGCCATGGGCTCATGCTATGTCCAGTCTTGGACAATTGTCAATGAAATGTCCGATTTCGTACAAGCCGCCTCAACCGACGCGCCCGGCAAGCGGTTCCACCGGCGCGGGGGCGCGCAGGTCCACGATGCGGCGCGCGGCGGCGCGCATCTCCGCCTCGTGCCGCGGCTCGCGCCACGGCTCGGCGAGCGCCTGCTGCTGCCATTCGCGCAGCGCCGTGCGCTCCAGCGCGCGCCTCGCGTAGTCGGCGGCCGCGGGCGCGAGGTCGAGGCCGTAGGTCTGCACGCGCAGCACCACGGGAGCGAAGAACGCGTCGGCCGCGGTGTACGAATCGCCCGCGAGGAACGGGCCGCCGAAGCGCTCGAGTCCCTCGCTCCAGAGCTCCCCCACGCGCGCGAGGTCGCGCTCGACGTCGTGCGCAATCGACGCGAGCTCGACCCGCACGCCGCAGTTCATGCTGCACGTGCGGCGCAGCGCCTCGAACCCGGAATGCATCTCGGCCGCGGCACAGCGCGCCCAGGCGCGCGCCCCGCGCTCCTCTGGCCAGACGCCGGGATGCGCCTCGGCGAGGTACTCCGCGATCGCGAGCGAGTCCCACACCACGACCGCGCCGTCGTGCAGGCAGGGCACGCGCCCGGTGGGCGAGAACATGCGGAAGCGCGCCCAGCTTCCCTCGGAGTCGAACGGCTCGAGGCGCTCCTCGAAGCCGATCGAACGCTCGCGCATCAGGATCCACGGCCGAAGCGACCAGGACGAATAGTTCTTGTTGCCGATGTAGAGACGGTACATGGGCTCACTCCGCGTGCAGCTCGCCGAAGGCAAGCGGCGCGGCGGCGCCCGGCCGCCATTCGTGCGCCGCCACGGCGACCACGGCGAGCACCGCCGCGAGCAGCAGCACCGGCCCGAGTTCGTCGAGCCGGCGGAGCCACGCGCAGCCCGGCACGCGGCGCCGCGCGGAGGGTTGGATTGATACGATCGTTGCCATGTCGAACCTCGTTCCGGGTTGTCGTTGCGGGGTCCATTCTCGGGGCGTAGAGTGCCCGCCACAAGCGAATAGTTTTGCCGTGAATTGTGAGCTTTCCTGACATTTCCGAGGCACGATGAGCAGCCCCCGACTTCCGGCCATGCAGGCGCTGCGCGCCTTCGAGGCCACCGCGCGCACCGGGAGCCTCACGCGCGCCGCCGAGCAGCTCTCCCTCACGCACGGCGCGGTGAGCCACCAGATCAAGTCGCTCGAGGAGGAGCTCGGCGTGGCGCTCCTCGAGCGCGCGGGGCGCGGCGTGCGCCTCACCGACGAGGGCGAGCGCTTCGCCGCGCGCGTGCGCATCGCGCTCGCCGAGATCGCGGAGGCGGTGCGCGAAGCGGGCGACCGGCGCAACCCGCGGCAGCTGCGCATCACCGTGCTGCCCTCGTTCGCGGCGCGCTGGCTGCTGCCGCGCATCGGCCGCTTCATCGCGGCGCACCGGGAGATCGACGTCGACGTGCGCGCCTCGAACGCGCTCGCCGACTTCAGGCGCGACGACCTCGACCTCGGCATCCGCCATGGCATGGGCGATTGGCCCGGTCTCGTGGTCGAGAAGCTGATGGACGACATTTACTTCCCGGTGTGCAGCCCGCGCATTCCGGGCGGGCCGCCGAAGCGCCCGCAGGATCTCGCGCGCTACACGCTGCTGCGCTCGGAAGGCGAATCGTGGAAACCGTGGTTCGAGGCGGCGGGCCTCGACTGGAGCGAGCCCTCGCGCGGGGCGATGTTCAGCGATTCGTCGCACACGCTGCACGCCGCGGTCGAGGGCCAGGGGATCGCGCTCGCGCGCATCTCGCTCCTCGGCAACGACCTGCGCACCGGAGCGCTGGTGCGCCTCTTCGACATCGCGATCCCCTCGGCGAAGAGCCACTATCTCGTGTATCCGCCCCGGCTCGAGTCCTCGCACAAGGTGCGGCTCTTCCGCGCGTGGCTCCTGGACGAGCTCGCGCGAGACCGCAACCTCAGCCCGGTGCTAGCTCGATCCACACCGGCGCATGGTCGCTCGGCTTCTCCCGCCCGCGCTGCTCCCGATCGACTTCCGCGGCGGCGAGCCGGGGCGCGAGGCCGGGACTGAGCAGCAGGAAGTCCATGCGGAAGCCGGCATTGCGGAGGAAGGCATTCGCGGTCGTCCAGAAGGTGTAGACGCGTTCCTTCGGGTGCAGGCGGCGCGTCGCGTCGATCCAGCCCTGCCCGAGGAGCCGCGCGTAGGCCGCGCGCGATTGCGGCTGCATCACCGCGTCCTCGCGCCACCACCAGGCGTTGTAGATGTCGAAGTCGGTGGGCACCACGTTGAAGTCGCCGGCGAGCACCGTGGGGCGTTTCGACCGCACCAGTGTCGCCGCGTGGTCGAGAAGGCGCTCGAACCACGCGAGCTTGTAGTCGAAGCGCGGACCCGGCTGCGGGTTCCCGTTCGGCAGGTAGACGGAGGCGACCACGATTGCGCCCGCCTCGGCCTCGAGGTAGCGCGCCTCGCGATCCGCCGAGCCGCCCGGCAGGCCGCGCCGGATCTCGCGCAGCTGCACGCCCCGCGCGAGGATCGCGACGCCGTGGTGCGAGCGCTGCCCATGCCAGAGCGCCGAGTAGCCCGCGGACTCGAGCGCCTTCGCGGGGAAGCGATCGTCGCTCGTCTTGGTCTCCTGCAGGCACGCGACGTCGGGCGCGGACTCCTCGAGCCACTCCACGAGCCGCGGCAGCCGCCCGTTCACGCCGTTCACGTTGAAGGTCGCGATCTTCACGTGGATGGGAACGGCGGGTGCAGCTGTTGGTTCCACGACGCCTCGTATTCCGCGCCCTCTTCGGCGAGAATGCCGGGCCGAACCCACCGAACCAGGAGGAAGAATGACGTCGCCGCGCCGCTTCGCCCCGCTCATCCTCGCGTTCCTCGCCCTCGTGATCGCGCCCGCGTTCGCCGCCGACTATCCCATGCCGAAGGAAGGCGACTGGGTCGCGAAGGACTTCCATTTCCACACCGGCGAGACGATGGACGTGACGCTCCATTACCGCACCGTGGGCGACCCCTCCGGCGAGCCGGTGCTGGTGCTGCACGGCACGTCGGGCTCGGGCCTGAGCATGCTCACGAAGGACTTCGCGGGCGAGCTCTTCGGCGCCGGCGAGCCGCTCGATGCGAAGCGCTATTACCTCATCCTTCCCGACGCGCTCGGCACCGGCAAGTCGACGCGGCCCTCCTCGAGCGGGCTCCGCGCGAGGTTCCCGCGCTACGACTACGACGACATGGTGCTCGCGCAGCATCGCCTCCTCACCGAAGGCCTGGGCGTGAAGCACCTGCGCCTCATCATCGGCAACTCGATGGGCGGCATGCAGGCGTGGATGTGGGCGGAGAAGTGGCCCGGCTACGTGGATGCGATCGTGCCCATGGCGTGCCTGCCCACGGCGATGTCGGGCCGCAACTGGATGTTGCGCCGCATGTTCACGCAGGCCATCCGCCGCGACCCGGAATGGAACGGCGGCGACTACACGACGCAGCCGAGCGGGATGGCGGAGCACCTCACCTACTTCCAGCTCGCGACGAGCGGCGGCAACCAGTCGCTCTTCCGCCAGGCGCCCACTTCGGCCGCCGGCGACCAGCTCATCGCCAGGCACATGGCGACGCCGTTCAAGGGGGACGCGAACGACGTGCTGTTCCAGTGGGAATCGTCGTACGACTACGATCCCTCGCCGGACCTGGAGAAGATCGACGCCGCCGTGCTCGCCATCAACGCCACCGACGACGAACGCAATCCGCCGGAGCTGGGCGTGATGGAGCGCGAGATGAAGCGCGTGAGGAACGGCCGCTATTACCTCGTGCCCGGCAGCCCGCAGACGCGCGGCCACGGCACGACCGGCCTCGCCAAGCTCTACAAGGCGCAGCTCTCGGAGCTGCTCGAGCAGGCGCCGCGGCACTAGGCGCCGGCGCCGCGTCAGTGCGGGTCCACGATCACCATCCAGCCGACGCCGAACTTGTCGCGCAGCATGCCGAAGCACGGCGAGAAGAAGGTCTTCTGCAGCGGGCTGCGCTGCTCGCCGCCATCGGCGATGAGCGCGCCGTAGACGCGCCTCGCCTCGGCCTCGTCGGCCGCGCTGATGCCGAGCGAGAAGCTCTGGAAGTTGGGCTCGCGCTGCACGTGGCCGTCGGAGCACATGATGCGCGTCTCGCCGACGGTGAAGCTCGCATGCATGATCTTGTTCGCGCCGCCCGGCGGCAGCATCGGCTTGGGCACCGGGTCCGGGCTCTCGCTGTAGCGCATGCGCATCTCCACCTTCGCGCCGAGCGCCTTCTCGTAGAAGTCGAGCGCCTCGTCGCAGCGCCCCTCGAAGAAGATGTAGGTCTCGACCTTCATGCGAGCATCCTCACTTGTTGCGCTCGGCGAGCTCGCGAGTGCGTTCTTCCTGGGCGCGCAGCTCGGGCGTGAAGTCCTGGCCGAAATCCTCGGCCTCGAAGATCTGGCGGATCTCCACCTCGCATTCCTGGCCCGGATGCGGGCTGGGGCAGCGCTTCATCCACTCGATCGCCTCCTGCCTCGACTTCACCTTCCAGATCCAGAATCCGGCCACCAGCTCCTTGGTCTCCGCGAACGGGCCGTCGACGACGGTGCGCTTGCCGTCCTTCGAGAACTTCACGCGCGCGCCCTTCGAGCTCGGCTGCAGGCCATCGCCCGCCTGCATGACGCCCGCCTTCACGAGCTCCTCGTTGAAGCGGCCCATGTCCGCGAGCAGCTTCTGGTCGGGCATCACGCCCGCCTCGGAGTCCTTGGTCGCCTTCACCATCACCATGAATCGCATGTTCGTCTCCTCGTGTGTGTCAGGACTGGTATGTGCGGCCGGGGGATTTGCGCGATGCCTTGTAGGCCTCGCCTTCGACTTCGAGATCGCGGCAAGGCCTCACCTCCACGGTTCCGAGCGGCGCGCTGGGAAGCCGCGAGGCCACCTGGATCGCCTCGTTGAGATCCCGCGCCTCGATCACGTAGAAGCCCGCCACCATCTCCTTGGTCTCCGCGTACGGCCCGTCGGTGAGCGCGGCCTTGCCGTTGCGCACGCGCACGCAGGTCGCCGCCGCCGCGGGCTGCAGCGCCTCCGCCTCGACGAAGTGCCCGCTCGCGAGCAGCTCCGCGTTGAAGCGCAGGTGCCGCGCGTTGAGCTGGTCCATCTCCTGCTGCGGCATCGCCCCGAGCTTCGCCTCGTCGAGGTAGATCAGGCACAGGTATCGCATTCGGTCGCTCCATGGGGCCGAAAATCGGCGTTCCCGGAAGGGAGTCGAACGGCGAGGCGGATTTTCGACACGCGCTCGGCCGCCCTCACCCCGCCCCCCGCGCCGGCGAGAGGGACAGTTCCGAAAGCCTACGCTCGAGGAAACGCCGCTGCGCGGCCTGCGCGGTGAGCCCGAGCGCCTTCGCGTAGGCGGCACGCGCCTCGCCGGCGCGGCCGAGGCGCCGGCAGAGGTCGGCACGGGCCGCGTGCGCGAGCGCGTAGTCGGCGAGCTCCCCGCGCGCGAGGATCGCATCCACCAGCGTGAGCCCTGCCTTCGGACCGTCGCGCATCGCGACCGCCACCGCGCGGTTGAGCTCCACCACCGGCGAGGGCTGCAGGTCGACCAGCACGTCGTAGAGGCCGACGATCTGCGCCCAGTCGGTCGCGCCGGCCTCGGGCGCTTCGGCATGCACCGCCGCGATCGCAGCCTGGATCGTGTAGGGGCCGAAGCGCCGCGAGGCGAGCGCCGCCTCGACGAGCTTCACCGCGTCCGCGATCTGCGCGCGGTCCCACTTCGAGCGGTCCTGGTCTTCGAGCAGCACCAGGTCGCCTTCGGGCGAGACGCGCGTCGCGCGGCGCGCCTCGTGCAGCATCATGAGTGCGAGGAGGCCCACGGCTTCGGGCTCCGGCAGGAGCTCCACGAGGAGCTTCGCGAGGCGGATCGCTTCGGTGGAAAGGTCGTGGCGCGTGAGCGCCTCGCCCGAGGATGCGAGATAGCCCTCGTTGAACACCAGGTAGATCACCCGCAGCACGCTCTCCAGCCGCTCCTCGAGCTCGCCGCGGCCCGGCACCTCGTAAGGAATGCGCGCATCGCGGATCTTCGCCTTCGCGCGCACGATGCGTTGCGCGACGGTCGGCGCGGGCACCAGGTGCGCACGCGCGATCTCCTCGGTGGCGAGGCCGCACACCTCGCGCAGCGTGAGCGCGACCTGCGCCTCCGGGGCAAGCGCCGGGTGGCAGCAGGTGAAGATGAGGCGCAGACGATCGTCCTCGACGCCCTCGTCCTCGCCCGGGGTCGCGGGATCGGCGATCGCTTCGATCCGTTCGAGCCCCTCCTCGTCGAGCGCCACCTCGTGCTTCGAGCGCCGGCGCAGGCGGTCGATCGCCTTGAAGCGGCCGGTGGTGATGAGCCACGCGCGCGGATGGTCGGGGACGCCGTCGACCGGCCACTGCTCCACCGCCGCCACGAACGCCTCGTGCAGCGCTTCCTCGGCGACGTCGAAGTCGCCGAGCTGACGGATCAGCGTGGCGAGCACGCGCCGCGACTCCGCCCGGTAGACGGAGTCGACGATCGCGGCGATGTCGGCGGCTTCTGCGGCGGAGCCCATCCGCCGATTCTGGCACGAACGAAACGGCTCAGCCGGAAGCCGCGAGCTTGCTCGTCACCTTGCCGCTGCCGGCGATGTTCTCCGCCACCTGCTTCGCCTGGTCGGCCTGCGACGAATCCTTCGCCTTGCCCTCGAGCGTGACCTCGCCCGCCTCGACGCTCACGTCGATGTCCGCGCCCTGCATGGCGGGATCGCGGACGAGCGCCGCGACCACCTTGTGGAGCAGCCGGTCGTCGGAAGCCGCGCGCGCGTGCGGTCCGGTGTCGTGCGAGGTGCCGATGATGCGCTTCTGCGGCGTGGAGACGCCGATGGTCTCGGAGAACTGTGCCGGGCCGCCGTTCGACGAGGACGACGCGCCGGCGTGGATGCCGGCCGCGAGCGCCGGGAGGCCCACGGCGAGCCCGCCCGCCGCGAGCAGCGCTGCGGTGCGGAAAAAGCGGGATTCCATGGTTCTGCTCCTTCTGCGAAATGCCTGCAATAGGAGGGTCCTTCTCCGCGGGCCGCAGTTCCCATGAATGAGCTTTTCTCGTGCATCGCCGGAAAACAAATCGTTTGTTGCAGCGCAGCATGCAGCCTATATTCGTCGCAAAGGAGCAAGGAGCCGGAATGGATCACAGCGACATGATGAGGATCGAGCGGGCGCAGATGGATACGCTGGTGCGTGAAGCGCAGGTCGAGCGCAGCCACGAGGTGAAGGAAGCGATCTTGCGGGCGGCGAGAGCCGTCGCGAAATTCCTGCGGATCGTCGGCGACTCGATCCGCGAAGCCTACGAGGCCGAGCGCATCCGCTCTTCCTCGCACGCGGCATCGGCGATGCGGCGCTGGGAAAACAAGCACTGAGCCCTTTTTCTACGCCGCCTTCGCTTGCGGCGTGGTGGCGGACGGCGCGAGCGCCGCCCCCACCGCCTCGTCGACGTTTTCCAGCCACACGAACGCAAGCTGCTCGCGCGCGTCGGCGGGGATCTCCTCGAGGTCGCGCTGGTTGCGCGCCGGCAGCATCACGGTCGTGATGCCCGCGCGCAGCGCCGCGAGCACCTTCTCCTTCACGCCGCCGATCGGCAGGACCAGCCCGCGCAGGCTGATCTCGCCGGTCATCGCGACATCGCTCCTCACCGGACGCCCCGTGAGGAGCGAGGCGAGCGCGAGGAACATCGCGACACCGGCGCTCGGCCCGTCCTTGGGCGTGGCGCCCGCCGGCACGTGGACGTGGATGTCCGACTTCTCGAAGGTCTCCGGCGCAATGCCGAGCGAGGGCGAGCGCGCCTTGACGAGCGTGAGCGCCGCCTGCGCGCTCTCCTTCATCACGTCGCCGAGCTGGCCGGTGAGCGTGAGCTTGCCGTTGCCGGGGCTTCTCGCCGCCTCGATGAACAGGATGTCGCCGCCCACCGGCGTCCACGCGAGCCCCGTCGCCACGCCCGGCGTCGAGGTGCGCATCGCCACTTCCGCCTCGAAGCGCCGCGGACCGAGGATGCCGGCGAGATCCGCCTCGTCCACCTGCACGCGCTGCGCCTGGCCTTCGGCGATGCGCATCGCCGCGTGGCGGAAGACGTTGCCGATCTCGCGCTCGAGGTTGCGCACGCCCGCCTCGCGCGTGTAGTCGTGGATGATCGCCATCAACGCGCCGTCGGTGATCTCCACCTGCTCGGCCGACAACCCGGCCGACGCGAGCTGGCGCGCGACCAGGTAGCGGCGCGCGATCTGCAGCTTCTCCTGCGCGGTGTATCCGGGCAGCTGGATGATCTCCATGCGGTCGCGCAGCGGGCCCGGAATCGTGTCGAGCACGTTCGCGGTGCAGATGAACATGACGTGCGAAAGGTCGTAGGGCACGGCGAGGTAGTTGTCGCGGAACGTGGAGTTCTGCTCCGGATCGAGGACTTCGAGCAGCGCGGAAGCCGGATCGCCGTGGAAGCCGCCGACGCCCAGCTTGTCGATCTCGTCGAGCATCATCACCGTGTTGTGCGTGCCGGCCTTCCTCATCGCCTGGAGGATGTTGCCCGGCAGCGCACCGACGTACGTGCGGCGGTGCCCGCGAATCTCGGCCTCGTCGTGCACGCCGCCCAGCGACACGCGCTGGAACTTGCGCCCCGTCGCCCTGGCGATGCTCTGGCCGAGCGAGGTCTTGCCGACGCCGGGCGGGCCGACGAAGCACAGGATCGGGCTCTTGCCGTTCGGGTTGAGCTTCCTCACCGCGAGGTACTCGAGGATGCGGCGCTTGATCTTCTCCAGCCCGTAGTGGTCCTCGTCGAGCACGCGGCGCGCCTCGTTCACGTCGATCGGCGGCTGCGGCTCGTCCTTCCACGGCAGCTCGACCAGCCACTCGAGGTAGGCGCGGATCATGGAATGCTCGGCCGCCGCCTCGGGCATGCGCTCGAGGCGCTTCAACTCCTTGCGCGCCTGCTTCTCGACCTCCTCGGGCATCTTCGCTTCCGCGATCGCCTTGTCGAGCTCCTGCGCCTCGGCCTCGCCCTCGTCCTCGTCGCCGAGCTCCTTCTGGATCGAGCGCAGCTGCTCGCGCAGGAGCGCCTTGCGGTTCGCCTCGCCGATCGACTCGCGCGTCTTCTGGTCGATGTCGCGCGAGACCTTCAGGGCCTCGATGCGGCGCGTGAGGCGCTCGAGGATCCGGTCGAGGCGCGTCTTCAGGTCGAACGTCTCGAGGAGCTGCTGCTTCTCCTCGACCGTGATGTCCATCATGCCGGCGATGAAATCCGCGAGCCGGGACGGGCCCTCCACCTGCTGGAAGGCGCTCACCATCTCCTCGGGCACCTGCGGCAGGAGCTCGAGGATCTCGGAGGCGCGCTGGCGCAGCGCGTGCGCGCGGCCCTCGACCTCGGCACCGGCCTCGTGGGGCTCCTCGATCATCTGCACCTGCGCCACGTCGAACGGCCAGCCCTCGAGGAACTGCAGCACGCGGAAGCGCTGCTGTCCCTTGCAGATCGCGTAGTGCGTTCCGTCCGGCCCGGTGATGTAGCGCAGCACGTTGGCACTGGTGCCGATCCAGTGCATGTCGTTCGGGCCGGGCTGCTCCACGTCGGGCTTGCTCTGCAGCAGGATACCGAGCGGGCGCTCCAGGCGCACCGCCTCCTGCGCCGCCGCGCGCGAGCGTTCGCGTCCCACCGCGAGCGGCACGACGATGCCGGGAAAGAGCACCATGTTGCGCACCGGAAGGATGATCATCGCGTCGGGCGGCAGCGGCCGCGCCGCGCGTTCCGGTGCCTGCGCCGATCCGGGCGCCGAGGCCTCGTTCGCGGCGGCGTCGAGCGAAAGGGGACGGAATTCGTGGTTCGGGGTCGGTGTGTTCATCGGGTTCCTATTCCACCTTGCGCAGGCGAAGGATGAGGCATCCGTGGGCGAGCTCCCGCGACACGGCCTCGAGCCGCGGACACGGCAGCACGATGCGCCGTTCGAAGTAGCCGTAGGGGATCTCGAGCTGGCGCACGGCGTGCCGCGAGCCGCGCGCGAGCGGCAGCGGCCGTTCGGCGCGCACCACGAGCGCGCCGGGCTCGCTCGCGAGCTCGACGTTCTCCGCGACGACGCCGGGGAGCGCCACGACCACCACCACCTCGTGCTCGTCCTCGAACACGTCCGCGGGCGGCTCCCACACCGCGGCCTGCGTGCGGGCCGAGCCCGTCAGCCGAAAGAACTGCCGATGCATGCGCCCGGCCTGCTCGATGAAGTCGCAGGCTTGCGCCCACATCCAGTCGGTCGGGTCGTTTCTGCGGGACATGGCCTTCGCTCGGAATTCCCTGGTGGAACAAAAGGTAGATGCGGCGATCGCGGGGAGGTTTCGTCGCCGCTGAACTCGCCCGGCCCATCGCCGGTCGATTCAGGCGGTCCCCTTCCTCCCGGAAATGGTGGCGAAAGCCGTTGGATCAAGTCGGAGGCGGCAGTTCCCGCCGGAGCGTGCATGACGAGCTTCCGCTGGTGGCAGCGCGGCACGATCTACCAGGTATACCCGCGCTCGTTCATGGACTCGAGCGGCGACGGCGTGGGCGACCTGCGCGGGCTCATCGCGCGCCTGGACTACCTGCGCTGGCTCGGCATCGACGCGCTGTGGTGCTCGCCGATCTATCCGTCGCCGATGAAGGACTTCGGCTACGACGTCTCCGACTACACCGGCGTGAACGCGCTCTTCGGCACGCTCGGCGATTTCGACGAGCTCGTCGCCGAGGCGCACGACCGGGCGCTCAAGGTGATCCTCGATTTCGTGCCGAACCACACCTCCGACGAGCACGCGTGGTTCCGCGAGTCGCGTTCCTCGCGCGACAACCCGAAGCGCGACTGGTACCTCTGGCGCGATCCGGCGCCGGGCGGCGGGCCGCCCAACAACTGGCTGTCGTGTTTCGGCGGCAGGGCGTGGCAATTCGACGAGCCCACCGGCCAGTACTATTACCATGCGTTCCTCGCGGCGCAGCCCGACCTCAATTGGCGCAATCCCGCGGTGGTCGAGGCGATGCTCGGCGTGCTGCGCTTCTGGCTCGATCGGGGCGTGGACGGGTTCCGCGTCGACGTGCTCTGGCATCTCGTCAAGGACGATCGATTTCGCGACAACCCGCCCAATCCCGCGTGGCGTGAGGGCATGGATCCCTACCAGCGGCTGATTCCGCTCTACACGACGGATCGCCCCGAGGTGCATGCGATCGTGCGCCGCATGCGCGCGCTCTTCGACGAGTACCGCGACCGCGTGCTGATCGGCGAGATCTACCTGCCGGTCGAGCGGCTGGTGCAGTACTACGGGCCGGACCTGCGCGGCGCGAACCTGCCGTTCAACTTCCAGCTCGTCTCGGCGCGCTGGGATGCGAGCCACCTCGCGCGCCTCATCGACGAATACGAGGCGGCGCTTCCCGAAGGCGCGTGGCCCAACTGGGTGCTCGGCAACCACGACCAGCATCGCATCGCGACGCGCGTGGGCGCGGCGCAGGCGCGCGTGGCGGCCATGCTGCTCCTCACGCTGCGCGGCACGCCGACGCTGTACTACGGCGACGAGATCGGCATGCACGACGTCCGGATCCCGCCCGATCGCGTGCAGGATCCGTTCGAGAAGAACGTGCCCGGGCGCGGCCTCGGGCGCGATCCGGAGCGAACGCCGATGCAATGGAGCGCGCAGGAGAACGCGGGCTTCACGACGGGAACGCCGTGGCTGCCCGTCGCCGAGGACTTCGAGCGCGCGAACGTCGAGGCCGAGCGCGACGATCCGCGCTCGATGCTCACGCTCTATCGCCGGCTCATCTCGATGCGGCGCGGCGCGGCGGCGCTCGAGGTGGGCCGCTTCGAGCCGGTGCGCGTGGAAGGCGATGTGCTCGCGTACCTGCGCCGCGGCCGCAAGGACGAGGGCGATTTCCTGGTCGCGCTCAACCTCGGCTCGCAGCCGCACTCGCTCCGCGCACTGGCCGATCCGTTTCGCGGCACGATCGCTCTCTCGACGCACCTCGACCGCGTTGGCGAAGCGGTCGGAATGGAGCTCGCGTTGCGCGGCGACGAGGGTGTGATCGTGCGGCTCGCTTCGTGAGACGGCCTGCCTTCTTGCCCGGGGACATTGGAGCCGCTGCGGGTCAGAACCGCTCCGCCGCGAACGGCCGGATGTCGATCGGCGGCGCCTCGCCCGCCACCAACGCCTCGACGATTCCCGCCGTCGGCGCGGCCGCCGTGAGCCCCACGTGTCCATGGCCGAACGCGAAGAACGCATTCGAGGCCGCGGGCGCGCGTCCGATCACGGGCTTGGAGTCGGGCAGCGACGGGCGATGTCCCATCCATCGATCGACGGTTCCGTGTGCGAGCCGCGGCAGCAGCCGCTTCACGCCCTCGAGCAGCGCATCGGCGCGAGCATAGTTCGGCAGCGCCGCGAGCCCGCCGAGCTCCACCGTTCCCGCCACGCGCAGCCCGCCCTCCATCGGCGTCGCGAAGTACTTGCCCTCGCCCGAGCACACCGGGATGCGCGGCTGCATGCTCGGGCTTTCGATCATCACGTGGTAGCCGCGCTCGGATTCCAGCGGCACGTCGGCGCCGAGCTTCGCGGCGAGCGGCTTCGAATGCGCGCCGGCCGCGATCACCACCGCATCGGCCTCGATCGCGTCGCCCGACGTGAGGATTCGCTTCACGCGGCCCTCGGCGATCTCGAAGCCCAACGCTTCGCGCTGGACGAACGCCGCTCCGCCCGCGCGCAATCGCGCAGCGAGCGCTTGCGAAAGCCGCAGCGGGTTCGGCACGTGCCCCTGCTCGGGCAGCAGCACCATGTGCGTGATCGCCGGCGAGAGCGCGGGATCGAACTCGCGGATCGCGCCCGTTTCCAGCACCTCGATCTTCACGCCATGCGCGCGCCGCAGCTCGCGCCCCAATGCATCCGCCGCGAACGCCTGCTCGCTCTCGTACACGAACGCGTAGCCCTCCTGGCGGATGAGCTCCGGCACGCCGGCCCACGCCGCGAGCGGCCGCCACTTCTCGACGGTCGGATCGAGGAGCGCATGCAACGCATCGGAGATCGCCTTCACTCGCTCCATCGACGTGTTGCGCCAGAAGCGCCACAGCCACGGCGCGATCGCGAGCGCGTAGCGTGGCGGGATCGCGAGCGGCCCCATCGGATCGGCAAGCCAGCCGGGGACCTTGAATAGAACTCCGGGAAGCCCGAGCGGAACGCACGACGCGCGCGACAGGGCGCCCGCATTTCCGTAGGAGCATCCGCTCCCCGGATCGCGCGGATCGACCAGCGTCACGTCGCAGCCGCGCATGCGCAAGCGGCTCGCACAGGCGAGGCCCACCACGCCGGCACCGATCACCGCGACTCGCTTCACGCCCATCGTTCGAGTCTAGCGCTGCGCTGGCGATTCCGTGTTTCCGCTTGAATCGGCGTCAGCCCTTCACGCAAAGGACCTGCTTGAGCGTGGCGACCACCTCCACGAGGTCCGACTGCGCCGCCATCACGCGGTCGATGTCCTTGTAGGCGGCGGGAATCTCGTCGATCACGGCCGTGTCCTTGCGGCATTCGATGCCCGCGGTCTGCGCGGCGAGGTCCTCGCGCGTGAAGAGCTTCTTCGCGCGCGAGCGGCTCATCACGCGCCCCGCGCCGTGCGAGCACGAGCAATACGAGGCGGCATTGCCCTTGCCGCGCACGATGTAGCTCCGCGCGCCCATCGAGCCGGGGATGATGCCCAACTCGCCCGCGCGTGCGCTCACCGCACCCTTGCGCGTCACCCACACGCGCTCGCCGAAGTGCTCCTCGAGGCGCGCGTAGTTGTGGTGGCAGTTGGTGGCTTCGCCCACGAAGCGCACCGCACGGCCGAGCGCCTTCTCCAGCGCACCGTGCACGAGATGCAGCATCAGGTCGCGGTTGAGCGCGGCGTATTCCTGCGCCCAGGTGAGCGCTTCCACGTACGCCTCGAATTCCGGCGAGCCCTCGTCGAGCCAGGCGAGGTCGCGGTTCGGCAGCGTGCGGTCGACGCGCTCGGCCACGCGCTTGGCCATCTCCATCGCGGTCTCGCCGATCGTCTTGCCGACGTTGCGCGAGCCGGAGTGGAGCAGGATCCATACGCCGCCATCGCTGTCGAGGCAGATCTCGATGAAGTGGTTTCCGCCGCCGAGCGAGCCCAGCTGGCGCCACATGCGCGCCTGGTCGAAGCGGCCCATGCGCGAGAGGATCGCGAGCCGGCGGTAGCGCGATTCGAGGTCGCGCACGCGGCGCGCGAGCGCTCGCGCCTCGCCGCCCTCGGGCTCCAGCGGCGCGCGATGGAAATC
>Ga0134128_10000155_pt1 | contig 96518 bp, 77 predicted proteins | sample KB31754_FD_96462 | JGI IMG/M metagenome (GOLD analysis project Ga0134128, IMG submission 96462) | Terrestrial soil microbial communities with excess Nitrogen fertilizer from Kellogg Biological Station, Michigan, USA - KB3-175-4 | ecosystem: Environmental > Terrestrial > Soil > Unclassified ... | reverse complement strand
TGGGCGCGGGCCCCAGCGCGGCTACCGCCGCGCCCCCCGCTTACGCGCAGCGCCGGAGTGGGGACCCCAGGAGCCCCAATCCGGCGCTGCGCGAATTTCATTCATGGGCGCGGGCCCCAGCGCGGCTACCGCCGCGCGCCGTCACTGACTACTGAGCTGGGCGGTGATCGTGCCCCAGCTTACGCTGGCTTCCACCTGCACCGGCAGGTGGCGCTCATCGTCGCTGAACCAGATCCAGAGTTTGCCGGGGCGCTGAAACACGGCGCTCCTAAAAAGCGTTGGCACCACGCGCACGCAGTTGAAGCTGCCCGCCGGCACGCGCACCGTCTCGCGCAGATCGACCGCCACCTGTACCGTGCTGGTCGCGCCGCCCTCGTTCACTGGAAATTGGTAATGGTCGCCAACGTGGAGAGGCAGGGTGCGCGCATAAGCCAGCGCGCCGAGAAGGTCCATCACGCACCCGGTGGTCGGCTTGATCTCGTGCTTCGGCCGCGGCGGTTTTTGCGTCGGATCAACTTCGTCGAGCACCAATTGTTTCAGTGGCGCATTGTAGCGAATATGGGTCAAGCGGTGACGCCGCCCCTCAACCGTGTCGTTGTCCACCGCCGTGGTGCAGTGGCTGGACGAGTCGTAATCGGTATGCATGCTGTCGCGCACAGGATAGAAAATGCTGATGAGCGAATTTGCGTCGGCATGGAACTGGACCTGTCCATCGCCAAAAGCCAACGTCGCCGTGCCGGCGGGCAACAGCCGCCAGTGGGCGTCGTAATGCAACGTCCCTTCTTCCGCCGGCGCCGGGGCGGGCTGGGCCACCGCTTTGACGGCAAGCAGCAGGAACAGCGCCAGGAATCCGATAAGAGCCTGGTACTCGCGGTGACGGCGGTAGAGCGCCATCGAGAACTCTCCGCCGCCATCGCCGCGGCCGCGGCGTAGGCGTGGAACCAGTCGCGGCACGCGGGCGGCGTACTCGGTAAAAGCTTCGCCGAAGCGTTCGGCGAGAAAACGCTCTTCGGCCATGATCACGGGAAGATAGACCGCGAGCAGACACGCCATGGCGGCAACGCCGAGCCAAACCTGGTTGGCGGCGATCAGCAGTCCCAGGGCCAACAGCGCGCTGCCGAGGTAAAGCGGATTACGCGTGTGGCTGTAGGGCCCGGTGGTCGCCAGAGCATCGTTCTTGCGAATGTGTCCGGAGGCGCTGGCGCGCAGGGCCAGACCGGCCAATCCGACCGGCAGTCCAATCGCCAAGCTGCGCCAGTCGGGATGGGCGAACACCACCAGGGCCACCGCCGCGGCAAATCCGAGCGGCACGCGCCAGCGCTGCAGGCGGGTGCTCACGCGTTCTGCCGCGCTCCGCGCAACAATTCACCGCACTCGGCTTCGACTTCTTCGGGCGTGATGGCGAGCATCGCCGGCGAATAGGTCGAGCGCCGGGCGTAAGTTGTTACGCTGGATTTGCGAATGACCCGGGCTCGGGGAGAGTAGGGGCCGTTGCGCGCCGGGTCGGTGGGCCCAAACAGCGCCACGGTCGGCGTATCAAGCGCGGCCGCGAGTTGCAGCGGGCCGGTGTCGCCACCAATCACCACCTGCGCCCGGCGCAAGACGGCGGCCAGATGCAGGACATCGCCCGAAAAAATGCGGGCGCGGATTTGATTGGCGCGGCGATAGGCGTCATCCATGTCGCGCTCGCCCGGTCCGCGGTTGAGCACCGCCGCCAGTCCGAAGCGCCGCTCGAGCATCTCGGCCACAGCGGCATAGCGCTCGCTGGGCCAACGCTTCGAGGCCCACCCGCCGCCGGGCGAGAAGAAGGCGAATGGGCCGATGTTGTTGGAGCTGATCCAGGCATCGACCTCGGCCTCGACCGCGGCGGGCACGGTCACCGGGAATCGCATGACCCGCCGCAGCGGACCCAGGGAGTGCGTCAGCGCTTCGACCACATCGAGCATTTGTTCGACGATGTGAGCCGAATGCGGGATCACCCGATGGTTGTAGGCGAAACCGGCGCTGCGCTCGCGCAGTGAACCGGGGGCGAAACCCAGCCGCTGCGGCGCGCCCGAAAACCAGGTCACCACCGCCGACTTGATCGTGCCTTGCAGATCGATCGCCCAATCGGCGCCGAAACCGCGCACATGGCGCAGGTCGCGACGGGTGGCGCTCCAGCGCAGGGGACGGCGCCGCAGGCCATGACTGTCGACCGTGAAAACTTCATTCATGTCGGGATTGTGGGCGACGAGCGGCAGCCATTTCTCTTCAACCACCCAGGCCAGCCTCGCCTGGGGATAGCTGGCACGCAGGCTCGCGGCCACGGGCAGCGCATGCACAATGTCTCCCAAGCTGCTGAGCTTCACGATCAGGATGCGCGCCGTGGTCGGCATTCCTTAGAGTATCGCTTAATTCTCTTGCAGGCGGGCGAGGAGTGCTTTGGTTGAATGCTCCTTGGGATCGCCTACAATCGCCACCTCGACGCCCAACTCGCGAGCGACAGCCGCCTCGGGAACGGTGGCGGCGGTGTAATCGGTGCCCTTGGCGTGTACGTCGGGGCGCAAGGCACGCAACACCGACTCGACTGACAGTTCATCGAAAATAGTGACCGCGGCGACCCCGCGGACGGCGGCGACCAGGGCGGCGCGGCCGCGTTCGTCCAGAATCGGGCGCGCTTCGCCTTTCAGCCGGCGCGTGCTTTGGTCCGAGTTCACGCCCACGACGAGTCGCGTGCCCAGCGCGGCCGCGCCTTGGAGGTAGCGGATGTGACCGACGTGCAGGATGTCGAAGCAGCCGTTGGCGAGGACAATACGTTCGCCGTGCGCGCGCCAGGATTGCGCCTGGGCGATCAGGTCAGGGCGTGCAAGAATTTTGCGCTCACTCCCCATGGGTGGCTCTGAGTTCCGACAGGCTGCAAGTGGCGGTTCCCGGCTTCATTACCACCACGCCGGCGGCGCGATTGGCGAGCGATGCGGCTTCGAGACCATCAGCCCCCGCGGCCAACGCCGCGGTGAAGACGGCAATCACGGTGTCGCCGGCGCCGGTGACGTCGAGCGCGCGATCGCTGCCCACCACGGCGAGATGGCGCGTTGGTTTACCGGGCTCGAAAAGCGCCATGCCATCACGCCCGCGGGTGACGAGCAGGTGCGCGCATCCCAATTTGCGACGCAGCTTGCGCCCGGCGCTTTCCAGAACCGATAAGTCTCCGTCCACGCTCACGTTTTCGGCGGCCTCGAGTTCGGCCTCGTTAGGCGTGGCGGCGTTTAGGCCGCGATATTCGCCGACCGTGAAACGCGCGTCGGCCGTTATCAACAGGCGCGGCATCTTTGCCCGCAACGCCTGGACCGCCGCCGGCCCCACGGCGCCATAGCCGTAGTCGGCGATCAAGAGTCCGTCGGTGGCGCGAGCGGCGCGAGTGGCCGCCGCCGCCAATCGCGCCTGGTCGCGCGCGCGCATCGGTTCGGGCTCGCGGTCCATACGGACCACCTGCTGCGGAGAGGTATGGGCATGGTGCGCCAGTATTCGGGTCTTGGTCGGCGTCGCCCAACCGCGCCGCGTCACGACGTCGCGGGTATCAATGCCGGCGCTGGCAAAAGCCTTGGTCAGCAGGCGGCCGGGCTCATCGTCGCCAACCGCGCCTACCAGGCGCACTTTGACGCCAAGCGCGGCGAGATTCATTGCGGTGTTGCCGCCGCCACCCGGCACCACGCTGCGGGTGCGTTGTTTGAGGATGAGGACGGGGGCTTCGCGCGATACCCGGGCAATCTCGCCGGCAATGAACTCGTCCGCAACGAGATCGCCCCACACGGTGACCGCCAGCCTGGGCAGGCGTTTGATTATTGCCTCAATATCCATTGCACCGCCTCCAGCGCATTACCAGCCTCGAAATCCGCCTGGCACTTGCCGCTCTCACGCTCGCCGTAACCTGTCCTGACCAGGATGCCGCGCGCGCCCACAGCATGAGCCAAGGCCACATCATGGCACCGGTCGCCGATCACCCAGGAGCGCTCCAGGTCGAGGTCCAACTCGCGGGCTGCCTGCCGAACCATGCCTGTTTGCGGCTTGCGGCAATCGCATCCGCCATCGGGGACGTGGGGGCAGTAATAGATACCGTCGAGCCAAACGCCGGCTTTTTCGAAGCGCTCACGCAAAACGCGATGGAGGCCTTCGACCGCGTTGATATCGAAATAGCCGCGACCGACGCCCGCCTGGTTGGTGACCACGACGGCGGCGAAGCCGGCTTGATTGACCAGGCCCACGGCGCCTGGCGCGTAGTCAAAGATGTGAAAGTCTTCCACCCGACCGGCGTAGCCCACCTCCTCGTTCAAGGTGCCATCCCGATCGAAAAACACGGCTGGTCGCATCGCCCGTCTATTTTAAGGCACCCGCCGCGCAGCCCCGGCTTCAGGGCCGCTCTGGCCCAAGCCGGAGCTGCGCTTTTCTGTTCATTTCCGGGAGCTTCCTTGCTTTAATAGAGGCAATGCTCTCGCGTGTTTTCCGGGTTCATTTCGTCGGCATTGGCGGCATCGGCATGAGCGGCATTGCCGAGGTTCTGCTGGTGCAGGGATGGCCCGTTTCCGGCTCCGACACGCGGCCTTCGCCCATCACCAGCCGGCTGATGGAGATGGGGGCGCGGATCGTGATCGGGCACGCGGCGGCGAATCTGGGCGACGCCGAAGTGGTGGTCACCTCGAGCGCGGTCGCGGCCGACAATCCCGAAGTGGCCGCCGCGCGCGAGCGGCAGATACCGGTGATTCCGCGGGCAGAGATGCTGGCCGAACTGATGCGGCTCAAATTTGGCGTCGCCGTTGCCGGCATGCACGGCAAAACGACCACGACTTCGATGATTGCGACGGTGCTCGCCGGAGTCGGGCTCGACCCGACGGTAATCGTCGGCGGCCGGCTCGACAGCATTGGATCGAACGCCAAGCTCGGGACCACCCAGTACCTGGTCGCCGAGGCGGACGAGAGCGACCGTTCCTTTCTTCAACTGTCGCCCATCGTGGCGGTGATCACCAATCTCGACCGCGAGCATCTCGACTGCTACCGCGATCTCGAGGACATTCAAGACGCCTTCGTCGCGTTTGCCAACCGCGTGCCCTTCTACGGCACGGTGTTGGTCGGCGCCGAGGACGACGCCACGCGGGCGATCCTGCCGCGGCTGCGGCGGCGGGCGCTGGTCTACGGCACCGCCGAGGACGCTGACCTGCAAGTTGTCGATACGGCATTCGAGGGCGGCGATTCACGATTCCGGTTGACATGTTCGGCGGCCGGATGCCATCTGCTAGGCACGCGCGCCCGCGGCGATCTGGGAGCGTTCGCGGTGCCGCGCCCGGGGCTGCACAACGTGCTCGACGCGACCGCGGCGATCGCCGTGGGCCTATTGCTGGGCGGCGAATTGGAAGCGGTGCGCGCGGCGATCGGCAACTTCAGGGGCGTGGACCGCCGCTTTCAGATCCGCGGCCAGGCGGACGGCATCACCGTGATCGACGATTACGGGCACCACCCTACCGAACTCGCAGCCACGCTGGCGGCGGCACGCCATTATCAAGCCGCGACGAACGGGCGGGTGCTCATGCTGTTCCAGCCGCACCGCTATACGCGCACGTTTCACCTCATGGACGCGTTCGCCGCGACACTGGCGCGCGCCGATCAGGTTTGGCTGCTGGACATTTATCCGGCCGGCGAGGCGCCGATTGAGGGCGTGCACTCGGGCGCTCTAGCCCGGCGAGCCAACGAACAGCACGGCGGCAGGGTCGCGTATATACCTGACGCGGACGGGGCGATCGCGGCGATTGCGGCCGCCGCCCGCCCCGGTGATCTGATCCTGACCCAGGGAGCGGGCAGCGTCTCGGGCCTGGGCGACAAGCTCTTGCAGGCGCTCGCCGGCGCGCCCAAGAAACCGGACATCGCGCTGCAAACTTCCAGCCTATGAAGTCCAAGCCGGAGGCCGAGCCGCTGGAACCGCCCCTCGACGACCTCGTCGAAGCCGGCGAGGAAACCGCCGAAGACCCCGGCTATCGACGTCGCGCCACGCCTGTGCGCGTGCGCCAGAAACGCGGCGGCGCCGTCGCCGGGCAATGGAAACGTCTGCGCAAGCCAATTCTTCTCTCCGGCCTGGGGCTGGTCGTCTTGCTTGCGCTGTACACGCTGCTGTTCCGCAGCACGTGGTTCGTGCTGGCGGGATCCGATCAAATCTCGATCAGCGGCGCGGTCGAGACCGATCCGGCGCGGGTGCTGGCGGTGTTCGCCTCCGACTATGGGCGCAATGTGTTTTTCATTCCGCTCGATGCGCGCCGCAGTTCGCTCGACGCCATTCCCTGGGTGCAAACGGCGGCGGTGATGCGCGTCTGGCCGGCGCACATCGTGGTGCGGTTGCGCGAGCGCGCGCCCGTGGCGCAGGTCCGCGTGGGCGACCATCTGCAATTGGTGGATGCGGCGGGGAGCCTGCTCGACCCGCCGGCGGCGGGCGCCGCGCCCCAGCATTTCGATTTTCCGGTGATCACCGGGCTGGCTGATTCCGCCACCGATCGGAGGCCGCAGATGCGCCAGTATCAGGCTTTCATGAATTCGGTTGACGGCCATACCGCCGATATCTCTGAAATCGATCTCAGCGATCCCGCCAACCTTAAAGCGCGGGTCAGCCTGCCCGGCCACCCGAGCCAGACGGCGCTGCTGCAATTGGGGGATCATAACTTCGCCCGGCGTTACGGGCTGTTCCTCTCGCAAGCGCCAACCTGGCTCGACAAATACCCCACTCTCGCCGGCGTTGATTTGCGGTACGACGGCGAAGCGATCGTTGACCCAGGCGTCGTTCCAGCGGCCAAGCCGGCGACCAAGCCGGGCACCAAGCACTAGACCATGCATTTCGCGACTCTCGATTTGGGCACGGCGCACACCACGCTGCTGCAAGTGCGGTTGGAGAACGGCCTGATGCAGTACCGAGGTCACGTAACCGTTCCCAGCCAGGGCATGAAAAAAGGCAACGTGGTCGCGCCGGCGGCGGCGGCTGCGGTGATGCAGGCGGCAGCGAGGGAACTGGAACGGCAAACGGGCGAGGCCATCGAGCGTGTTTTCCTCTCGCTGACCGGCGCGCAGGTGAAAGGCATTGGCAGCCAGGCCGGCATCTCGCTCACCTCGCGCAGCCGCGAGGTCACGCGAGACGATGCGCGACGGGTGCTCGATCTGGCGCGCTCGATCTCGCTGCCCGACGATCGTCAGATTCTGCATGTGATTCCCCAGGAATTCGTACTGGACCGGCAGTCGGGCATTCTCGAACCGGTGGGCATGCTGGCCTCGCGGCTCGAAGCGCGGATTTATGCGGTAACGGTCGCGGCTGGTTTGAAGGACAACCTGGTGCTTGCCGCCAATCACGCGGGTCTCGAAGTGCACGAGTTGATCTTCGCGCCTCTGGCCTTGGCGGAAGCCTCGCTCAGCGCCGAGGACCGACATACCGGCGCCGCCGTGGTGGACCTGGGCGCCGGAACAACCGGCATTGCCATTTACTCGAACGGCAGCCTAACGCACGCCGCCGTGATTCCGGTGGGCGGCGATCACATGACCAACGACATCGCGATCAAACTCTCGACCTCGCTGCCGGAGGCGGAGCGCATCAAGTGCGACTTCGGAGCCGCCACGCTCGCCTACGCCGGCGACAACACTTCGGTCGAGGTGCCCGGGCCCGCCGACCGGCCGCCAAGGTTGGTCCCGCACCGGCTGTTATGCGAGTGCATTGAGTTTCGCGCCCAGGAGTTGATCCGCCTGATAAAGACCGAGCTCTCACGGGGAGGCCCGCTGGGGGCCGGAGTGTACATCAGCGGCGGGGCGAGCCGACTGCAAGGGTTCGTGGATCTGTTGCAGGCGAGCATCGGCATTCCCACCCGAACCTTGGCGCCGGTGCTCATTGAGGGCATGCCCGACATTTTCGCCGAACCCGAGTACGCCTTCTCGGTGGGCTCCTGCTACTATGCCCATCGCCTGCTGGCGCGGCAGCCGGTTGAGCCAACGATTTGGGAGAAGCTGCGATCGAAATGGGCCGCATTAGGCAGTTAGCGACTGCCGCTCAGGCCTGATTTTTGACCGTTCAATGCCCATTGTTGCCATTCAAAGCAAGGGCTTTGCCACCCCCGGCGCAGACAACTAGCATCAAACCTAGAAAGTTGCGCACTGCGACAAGGCATATCTATTAGGAATATCCATGGGCACACAAACCTTTGCTCCCGAAACTTTCGCACCCGCCAAGCGTGGTGACTTCACCGTCCTTCAACCGGAAACCACTCACTCCGGCTCGCGCATCGAGGCTATTCATAAAGGACTGCCCAAAATCACCCAGTCGCTCTGCCCCGACTGCACGCGCGTCATTGAAGCGCGGGAGTTCGAGGAGAACGGAGCCGTCTTCATGGAGAAGACCTGCCCGACGCACGGCTACTTCCGCGACAAGATCTATGCCGACGTGAAGCTCTATTTAAAGATGGAGCAGTGGTACTTCGGAGACAACCGCGGGCTGTCGAACCCGGCGATCCCGAGCGCGACGCGGTGCCCGGACCAGTGCGGGCTGTGCTCCATGCACACCAGCCATACCGGCCTGGCCAATGTCGATTTGACCAATCGCTGCAACCTGACCTGCCCGGTCTGTTTCGCCAATGCCAACGCGGCCGGCTACCTGTACGAACCGAGCTTCGATCAGGTCCGCAAGATGCTGCAGGCGCTGCGCAACGAGCGCCCGGTGGCGGGACGCGTGGTGCAGTTCTCGGGCGGCGAGCCGACCATCTATCCGCGCTTCCACGATGCGGTGGCGCTGGCCAAGGAGATGGGCTTCAGCCACATTCAAGTCGCGACCAACGGCGTGATGTGGAATGATCTTGAGTTCTGCGAGAAGGCGCGCGACGCCGGGCTACACACGTTGTATCTGCAGTTCGACGGCGTCTGCGACGACATCTACAAGCGCACGCGCGGCGAGTCGCTGTTCGACAAGAAACTGAAGGCGATCGAAAACGTACGCAAGGCCGGGATCATGAAGATCGTCTTTGTTCCGACGATCGTCAAGGGTCTCAATGATCACCAGATCGGCGACATCATCAAGCTGGCGCTCGACAACATTGACGTGGTCAGCGGCATCAGTTTCCAGCCGGTGACGTTCACCGGCCGCATTTCGCGCAAGGAACTGGAGGCCAAGCGCTTCACGTTGGCCGATGTCGCGCACGCCGTGCACGAGCAGACCGGGCTGGCCGATCCGTACAACGACTGGTTCCCGCTGGCGTGCGTGACGCCGTTCTCGAAGCTGATCAGCGCGCTGCGCGGCGAGGAGACGACCTCGCTGAGCTGCCACCCGCACTGCTCGATGGGCACGTACATGTTCGTTGACCAGAAGACGAAGCAGGCGATTCCGGTGACGCGCTTCGTGGACGTCGGAAACATGTTGCAGGATATTGACAACCTGGCGCGGAGCGCGGAGAAGGCGCGGTTCAAGTTCTTCAGCAAGGTGAAGACCTGGAACTCGCTGCAGAAGCACTTCCACGCCGAGCGCGCACCCGAGGGCTTGACGTTCACGCGCTTCCTGCAAACCCTGCAGGGCATGACCGACAAGAGCTACGGCCGCGGGTCGGACGCCGAGAGCGGCTTCGTGTATAAGACCCTGATGGTCGCGGGCATGCACTTCATGGACAGCTACAACTACGACGTGGAGCGGGTGAAGCGCTGCATTATTCACTACGCCGCGCCGAACGGGTTGATCTATCCGTTCTGCACCTACAACTCGGGCCCGGTCTATCGCGAGAAGATCGAGAAGAAGTACTCGATGCCGTTCGACAAGCAGTTGACCACGATGCAGATTCCGAGCGGTGGGCAGACGACACAGGTCGCCGGCGACGCCGCGAAGAACGCACCGGCGGGTCTGCCGATTCTGAATGCGGCGCCCCAGAAGTCCGGTTGCTGCTCGAACTAATCAGCCCAGGTTTATTAAAACGCCCCAGGCCCTGCCAAGGACCTGGGGCGTTTTTCTGCGTGCGGCCAGCTTAAACCTATTTCACCTCATCGCCGGTAGCGATCTGGGACGGCACCAGGATGGTCAAGATCAACTCGCCCTCGCCGCAGATGGTCATGCCGGGGAATGGCTTGAACCAACGCCCCTCCGGCACCTCGGATTGGGAATCAAGCCATTGGCTCAATAAAATCAGATCCGAAACCGCAATCTTGCGCCCGCGAATCCGGTCGAGGAGATGCTGAAAAAGCGCGGGAGGGAGTTTCTGTTGCTAACGGATCGGTTTGAATCGCAGGCGGGGGACTTTGGTCGGCGCGACGTGCCCGTGGCCATGCGACTGCGCCACGTATTCATAGGCGTAGGCCATTCCCACCAGTTCGGCATCGCTCCAAGCCCGGCCCATGAGTTGAATGTCCACCGGATTGCCGGCGGCGTCGGCGCCGGCGGGAAAGGCAATGGTCGGCACGCCATTGGCGGCGCTGGGCGTATCGCGGCGGCCGAAACTGGCGCGATCGCCGCCGCTGTCGTTGACGCTGATCTCGCTGAGCAGTCCCGGGTAGACAATGGCGTCTACGCCGGCGGCATCCATCCATGCCTTGACCGCCGCTTGCCGCTGCCGCCGGAAGGCGCGCTTGGCATCGATCTCGGCGGGGGTCATGCGCGGCGCGGGCGGTTTTTGGCAAGCGCTGGCCGGCTCGCGCACGTAGGCGATTTTCTTCTGGGAGCAGGCCACGTCAACCGCGCTGTGGATGGCAAAGCCCTGCATCGCGAGTTCGGGATGCTGGTCAATGTACTGCATCCAGCCCTCGGAAACAACATCGCCGGGTGAGGTGTCGCGGGTCCGCGGCAGGGCGGCCGTGCCCATGTCCACAACGGTGGCACCAGCGTCGGTGAAGTACTTGAGGGCCGCCTTTTCAGTGGCGATCACACCACCGGGCTCGTCACTGGTGCCGAACGGATCGACCCAGGCGGATGGTATGTAGCCAATGCGTTTTCCTTTGAGCGCATTGGGGACGAGGACACTGCGCCAGTCTTTGGGTATCTGCGCGTCGGCATTGGCGGTAGCTGGATCGGCGGGGTCGGTTCCGGCGACGGCGTTGAGCATTGCGGCGAGGTCAGGAACGGAGCGGGCGAGAACGCCGCCGAAATCGGTCATCCAAACCAGGGGCATGATGCCCGCGCCACTTTCGAGACCATCAGTGCCTCGCAACGTTACCAGACTAGCCGCGCTGGCCGGGCCGTAGAGTGAGTCGCCGGTTTGAGTGCCGAGGGCGGCGGCGGCGAAACTCGCGGCCACGGCCACGGCGGAGCCGCCGCTCGACCCGAGCGCAGAGCGCGAAGGGTCGTAGGCATTCCACACCTGTCCCCAGGCGTCGTTGGAATAGAAGCCACTGGTCGCGTACTCCTCCATCGCAGCTTTGCCGAGGATGACCGCTCCGGCGGCGCGCAAACGCGCGACCTGGGTGGCATCGTGGGTGGGACGAAATCCGGCGAAGGTCAGGCTGCCATTCGTGGTCGCCATGTCGCGCGTGTCGTAGAGGTTCTTGACCGCAATGGGGATGCCGAGCAGCGCGGCATGGCTGCGTGCCTTGCGCGCAGCGTCGGCAGCACGGGCCTGCGCCAGCGCGTCGGCGGCGACAATTTCGAAGGAATGCAAACCGAACTGGCCGCGGTCATAGGCGGCGATACGATCGAGGTAGGCTTGCACGATGGCGACCGACGTGGTCTTGCCGGATTCCATATCGCGCCGCAGTTCGGCGATCGATTTCTCCACGACATCATAGCGGGAGCTCGTGGTGGCGGGCACAGGCGGCGGGGGCGGCGGCTGCGGCACGAGCACGGTCGATCGGCCGGCACAGGGCAGTTGAAAATTCACGATCGAGCACTGCTCGGCCACGCTCAATCCGGCCACATCGGGCGCGGCTTGCAATTTCCGGGCTGTCTCGGCCATCTCCGCCGGCTCGGCCACGACCACAAAGTGAAGCAGAGAGCGGCTTTGCCCGGGCGGCACGACGAGGCGATTGACGAAGGCGGGGAAATTGCTTTCGTAGCCGCTGGCCGCAAGCGGGGTGTGAAACGGATCATCAAGCCAATTGCCGCGAAAATCGACGCTGCCGGTGATCGTCGTCTGTTCGTCTGGCATAGCGGCTGTGCCCGGTCTGCCGGTTGGGATACTGGTTTGACCTCCAAACGCCGCGGCAAGGGAGATTGGCGCCTGCGTGGTGTTGGTAAAGGTGTCGAGCCAGCGCCCGTAATTCGATTCGCGGCGAATCACGATGGAGCGGGTAATCGTGACGCCGCCGAGCATCACGGCAGCCGTGCTGGAGAAGGTATCAGCGCCGTCGAAGCGAAGTCCGAAGCCGCGCATGACCAAGCCATTGTGAGGGTCGGCATTCTTCGTCACACTCACTCGTAAGCCGGCGTAACCGTTGAGCCCGGTGGTGTAGGCGCCGCTCTGGCCCTCATCGCTTTGGGTGGCGCGGATACTGCCGGTGTCAACGCCCGGCGCTGATGCATCCTGAATTCCCCAGTAGGCCGCCTTGGCGTGGACGTAGCTGAACCCGGCCAGCATCAGCGACGCGAGAAGCGCCGCGGCGACTGCTTCCAGAGCGATGGAGCGGCGCCGGCTCACTCGGCTCGCAACGCCACGCGCGGGTCGGCTTGGGTGGCGCGCTGGGCTGGGGCGAGCGCGGCGAGCAGCGCGACGAAGAGGACGGTCGCGGCCACGGCGGCGAGGACGCCGAAATTTACAGGCTGCACTTCAAATAGCATGCTGGCCAATAGACTACCACCGGCGGCAGCGGCGGCTAAGCCGATCGCCAAGCCGATGAACACGGGCTTGAGACCCTGGCGCAGAATTAACCCGCGCAACTGGCCGGGCTCGGCGCCGAGGGCGAGGCGAATTCCGAGTTCGGGCAGGCGCTGCGTGACCGCCTGCGCTACCAGCGCATAGAGACCAAGCGCGGCAAGAATAAGCGCCAGCACGCCGAAGCAGATGAGCAGCGCCAATTGGAACCAGCGCGGCGCGACGAGCGCGGCTTCGAGACTCGACAGGGGCAGGACCGCGCTCAGGGGCGCGGTGGGTTCGATGCGATGAATTACGCCAGCGAGGGCACGGCTTAAATCATCGGGCGTGCGGTTGGATCGCACCACCAGCGTGAAGCGGGTCATAGGAAAGGAGCCTGCGGTTTCATAGATCACCGGCGGCGGCTGCCGGTCGAGCGCGGTGCGCGCGTCGGCCGCGACGCCGACTACAGTCAGTGTCGCCGAATTCACTTTGAGCGGGCGGCCAACGACTTGCACAGGTTTGTGATCCAACTCCGGCCACAACGTGCGCAGCGCGGTTTCCGAAACCACGATGTTACGATCGGGCGGATCGCTCCAACTTAGATCACGCCCGGCGAGCAGGGGCATTCTCATGGTGTCGAAATATCCTGGAGCGACAAAGCGCACGTTCACCTCGGGATTTTGATTGTTTGCATAAGCCTTGCCGGGAACACTGGCGCCATCGACCCACGTCTCGCCCTGCAATGGCAAGTGGGTGGTGAGGGTGGCGGCGCTTACGCCGGGGAGGGTGGCGGCGGCGGTCGCGACTTGTTGCAGGTGTTGGAGGCGCAATTGCGGCGTGGCGGCGCCCAGGTGCAGCACGGTGCTGGCGGTGCGCTCGGAACTGAACCCCACCGGCACTTGCAGCAAGCGATACAGGCTCATGCCGAGCAGGCCGACGGTGGCGAGGAGGACGGCGCACAATCCGACCTCAACGGCGATCACAGTGCTGCGGGCGCGGAGAGAAGCGCGGTCGCTGGCGCGGCTTGCCTTCAAGTGAGCCTGGGGATCACTGCGCCAGAGCCACATGGCCGGAACCAGGCCGCAGCCAAGGCCGGCGAGGACGGCAATGGCCAGGGAAAACGAGAACACCATTACGTCGAGATGTATATCGTTGAGGCGGGGCAAGTCGGTGGGCGCCGCCGCCAGGAGGCCGCGCAAGCCGGCGGCGGCGGCCAACAGGCCCAGGCCGCCGCCGACCAAACCGAGCAGCAGGTTCTCCATGAGCAGGGTGCCGGCAAGGTGTTGGCGGCTGGCACCGAGGGCGAGGCGAATCGCCCACTCGCGCCGGCGGTCGGCGGCTTTGGTGACGCTCAATCCGCCCAGATTCACGCAGACGATTAGCAGGAGCGCGCCGACGCCGGCGAGCAGCATCCAGAGTCCGCGCTCGGCCGGGGCGACGATTTCGTTGGCTAGCGGATCCACGATGGCAGTGAGGCGGTTGGTGCTATGCGCGCTTCGCACCAGGTTGGCTTCGGTGACATTCATCTCCGCCTTGGCGGAGGCGATCGAGACCCCGGGGGCGAGGCGCGCGATCACCATATAGTTGAAATCGGAAAATGGATTGCTAATATTTTCATCGGCGCCAAACCCGAGCGGGTAAAAGAACTGGGGCGAGCGGGCGGGGTACATCGGGCCAAGCTCGGGTCCTTCCAAATGAAAGTCGGGCGGCAGTACTCCGACGACGGTGCCGTGCAATCCAATAGCGCCGATCGACTGCCCAATGACAGCGGGGTTTGCGCCGAACGCCTTGCGCCAGAGCGCATCGGTGATGACGACGGGCGGAAGGGTGGATTTTTCCTCGCCGGCGACAAAGGTGCGCCCCAATTGGGGGCGGGTTTCGAGAATTGAAAAAAGATTGGGCGTCACATGAGCGCCATCGATCAATTGGGGCTGGCCCGCAGTGATGAGGGTCATGCTCGACGCCTGGCTGGCGGCAATGCCGGTGAAGGAGTGCAACCGCTGCCAGGCGATGAACTCGGCCGGATTGACGAACCAGCGGAAGAGCGGATCGCTGGGCGGATGGTCGGGCAGGTCCTGCCCCAGACGGACCAATCCGCCGGGATCGCGCAACGCCAGGGGCTGCAAGAGTACGCCATTCACGGCGGCAAAAATCACGGTGGTCGCGCCCACGCCCAAGGCCAGGGTAAAAACTGCGGCCAGGGTGTAGCGGCGTTGGCGCAGGAGATTGCGGGTGAGTTGCCAGAATCCCATAGCGATTTATACTCCGCCACGGAGAAAAGGTTGCAAAACATTGCCCGCTCGTCCACCGGGGCGTGCTAGTTTGAATATGGCCATGAATATTTCCAGGGAACCTGGCGGGGCTTCTTGTGTCCATTTCCCGCCCCCAATCCGCGACGTCGACGACGCCCGTCAAGGGGTCCGCTAAACCCCGGCGACGGCGCGGCCCTGCGTCCATCTGGAAATACCGCCTGCTGCCGTTTCTGCTGGTCCTGGGGCCGGGCTTCATCACCGCCAATGTAGACAACGACCCGGGCGGCATTCTGACTTATTCCCAGGCCGGCGCCAAGTTTGGTTATCTGCTGCTGTGGACGCTGATCCCGACCACCATCGCACTGATCGTGGTGCAGGAGATGGCGGCGCGCATGGGGGCGGTGACGGGCAAGGGCCTGTCGGATTTGATCCGTGAAGAGTTTGGGTTCCGGGCGACGTTTTTCGCGATGACGGTGTTGGGCATCGCCGATTACGGCAACATCGTGGCCGAGTTCAGCGGCCTGGCACTGGGGATGGGACTGTTCAACATCACCAAATACATCGCCGTGCCGGTGGGGGCGCTGCTCATCTGGCTGCTGGTGGTGCGGGGGCGGTACCGTAAGGTCGAATTGATTCTGATTGGGCTGTCGCTGATTTATTTCACGTATGCCTTTTCGGCGGTACTGGCCCATCCGGACTGGATGCTGGCGCTGAAGGAGACGCTGGTGCCGACCGGGGTCGAGTTTCACGGCGACTACCTGGTCATGGTGATCGGGCTGATCGGCACCACAATCACGCCGTGGATGCAATTTTATTTGCAGGCCTCGATCGTTGAAAAGGGCATTGGCAAGAAGGAATACGCGCTGAGCCGGTGGGATGTGATTTTGGGATGCATCATCACCGACGTGGTGGCGTTTTTCATTGTCGTCGCCTGCAGCGCCACGCTCTACATGCATGGCCACCGCGACGTCACCAACGTGGCTGAGGTGGCGCAGGCGCTGGGGCCGCTGGCCGGGCGTTTCGCGGAACTGCTCTTTGCCATCGGGCTGATCAATGCCGCGCTGCTGTCGGCGGCAATCCTGCCGCTGGCGACGGCATACAACGTGTGCGAAGGCCTGGGGTTTGAAAGCGGCGTGGACAAACGCTTCTCGGAGGCGCCGGCGTTCTATGCGCTTTACACGTTTCTGATCGCGGCCGGCGCCGGGTTCGTGCTGATTCCCCGGCTGCCGCTGTTGAAGGTGATTATTTACTCGCAGGTGGCGAACGGCATTCTGCTGCCGTTCGTGCTAGTATTCATGCTGCTGCTGGTGAACCGCGAAGATGTGATGGGCGAGTACCGCAATTCGCTGCTCGGGAACATCATCGCCTGGGGCACCAGCGTGGCCATCGTGGCGCTGACCGTACTCTGGATTTTCACGCTTTAGCTTATTCATGGCGGAGCGCTACGAGCGGGTCGAGGTTGGCGGCGCGGCGGGCGGGCAGGTAGCTGGCTACCGCCGCCGCGGCTAGCAGCAGCACGGGGGCGAGGACGAAAATCAGAGGATCGGTGACGCTGACGTCACTGACCATGGCCGACAGCAGGCTGGAGAGCATGAGGGCAACGACGACGCCGGCGGCGGCTCCGGCCGCGCCGCATGACATACCCTGGCTGACAATACCGGCCACGAGGCGTTGCCGCGTCGCGCCGAGTGCCATGCGGATGCCGATTTCGCGTTCGCGGCGGGCGACTGCGTAGCTGAGCACGCAGTAAATACCGGCCAGCGCGACCGCGAGCGCGAGGACGGCGAAGATCAGGATCATGTCAGTCTGGAATCGGGCACTGGAGAAGGCGTCAACGTAGGTTGCGGACAGCCTTTCAGTGGGTCGAACGATGGCATTGGGATAGAGTGCGGTCGCCTGTTTCCGAATCCAGTCGCCGACTTGGGCCGGCGGACGCCGTGTGTGAGTCAGGATCATGGCCACAGTGGTCGAGGACTGGCGGTAGGGCGTGTACACGGCTTCGGCGGCGTTGGGGGCGGTGTGGGCGTCCTTATAAGTGACGTTGGCGACGACGCCGATGATGCGGTGATCGGGGCCTTGCGTTGTGGCGGGATCGCCGGGTCTGAGGTACTGGCCGAGGGGGCTGAGGTTGCCGAAGCGGTGTTGGGCCAGGGCCTGGCTGATGATCACGACCGGTTCGGTGGCTGCGGTGTCGCGGTCGTCGAAATTGCGTCCGGCGAGGAGGGCAACGCCGGTGAGACGGAAGTAATCGGGGCTGACGGTGGCGATTACGGCGGCGGGGAAAGCGCCAGGCGACCAGGGCCGGCCTCGGAGGGAGTAAGTCTCGCTGCCCCACCAATCATCGGGAACGGCGGTGGTGATGGCGGCTTGTTCGACGCCGGGGAAGGCGGCGATGGCCGGGAGGAGGCGGTCGAAGTAGGTTGGGTCCTGGGCGTGGCCGCGGAGTGAGATGTGGGTCAGGAGAATTTGATCGGCGGCGGTTTGGAAGCCGGTGTCGCGATGCAGGAGGCGAGCGTAGTTACGCGCGAGCAATCCGGCGGCGATAAGGAGGACTACGGTCATAGCCATTTCCATCGCCGACAGCCAATGGGAGAGCCGCTGCGCGTTCTTCGCCTTGGAGACGAGATGGAATTGGCTGAGGCGCAGGGCGGGCGCGAGGCCACTGGCGAGCCCGGCGACGAGCGCGACGATGACGGTGAAGGCGAGCACGGTGGCGTCGAGGTGAATATCGGGGAGGCGCGGCAGGTCACCGAAGTTCACCGACTTGAGCCAGCGCAGGGCGGCGGTGGCGAGCAGTATTCCTCCGGCGGCGCCGAGCAGGGAGAGCAGGCAGCTTTCAACGAGTGATTGCTGAATGAGCCGTGCGCGCGTGGCGCCGAGGCTGGCGCGCGTGGCCATTTCAGGGGCGGGCACCTGGGCTCGCGCCAGCATGAGCGATGAGACGTTGGCGACGGCGATCATGAGAAGCACGAGCACGGCGCCCATGAGAATCCAGAGCGGGCGCTGGACATCACCGAGGAGGGCGTCTCGCAGGCTGGCGAGCGGCGTGCGCGAACGCAGAGTGCGATTGGTATCGGCCTGGGCCTGGGGCCAGCTCACGCCGGGGCGGAGCCGAGCGATGGCGGTGTATTCGAGCGGCGCGAGGGCCGATGCCGGCGGGCGCGGCTGTAGGGAGACCCAGATGCCGGTGTCGGGGGACGGAAATTGGAAAACCTCAGACATGACTCCGACAATGGTCACCGGCCGCTGATTGAGGCTGACGTGGAGGCCGACTATGTCGCCGCGGGCACCGAGCACCTGGCGCCAGAGTGCCTCGCTCACGACCGCCGTGGAGGTACTCGAGGGCGAGTCGTCGTCGGGTTGCAGCGCGCGGCCGAGCAGGGGGCGGACGGCTAACGTCGAGAACACCCCCGACGTGGCGAACACGCCAACGGCGCGGTAGGGCTCCGGAATGCCGTTGATGTCGAAATTTTGATCTTTGAGGAGGCCGACCGAGGAAAAAGCCTGGTTATTAGCGCGGCAATCAAAGAACCCGTCGAGGCTGATGGGGCGAACGAGCGCGACGCGATCGGCCTGGCTGTAGGGCAGCGGACGCAAGAGAACGCCATTGACCAGGCTAAAGAGCGCGGTGTTGGCTCCGATGCCCAGGGTCAGCGCGGCGACGGCCACTAGCGCAACGCCGGGGTTGCGGCGAAGCTGGCGCCAAGCGTAGCGAAGGTCGCGGACAAGTTCCATATTCACCTATGATTCCATTGATCGGGCGCAAGGTATTGCATTGCGGTAACGATTAGCCGGGCACGCGCTTCGGAGGCCCAACTTGGGGTCTCCAGTCTGGCGCCAAGCCGGCCTGCGCATTACAACAAAGGCGCGATGTTCAACGCTCCAGCCCTAAGTTAATGGTCTGGCAATAGTGCCCGGCGGAGTGGCGTTCAAATGATTCTCTCGAGTAGCTGTAAACCGACGGATCCTTGAACGAGTCTGTTTCAAAATCCGCGCATAGTTGGTACCGGCTTTCGTCGAGGCGCTGATATTCGAATGGCTTATCCGTTATTGGGTTCTTAAATTCGTCGATCCTGCCGGGAAGTTTTTGCTGCTTGCGATATTCGATGCTGATCCGCGCTTCAACATTTTGCAAGCTGGCGGCCAGCTGATTGTCGCGGGCCACCTTGCGTTGATACCGCGGGCTTCCCAGCAGCCAGAAGCCTCCCCCAATGGCGATTGCCGCCAGCACGAGTGTCGCGCCTCCAAACCATTGCTCCCGGCTCATTGATTACAACTTTCGCGAGCGCAGTGCGGGGAGGTAATACGTGAATATTCCGCCGGTAATGACCAGCACAACGACTACATGCAGTGCAAAACGGGCGGTCAGATTCCCTTGCAAAAAATCCGAAAGCACGCCCACCAAGAAACCGAGCGCGATCGCGGCCGCAATTGCCAGTGCGATGGCGGTGAGCCAACGTTGGACCGCACTCGCGGGCCGGTCCGGATCCCGCAGAGACAGCTTGGTCAGCCAGATAAAAATCGGCAAGGCGACGATTACAGAAGCCAGTGAATCGGCAATTTCGGTGCGCAAGCCAAACTGTACAAACTGGACTGAACCGCCAGGGAAAGCGTGGTTGATCAGCACGAAAAGCACGCGTCCCAGGCCAATACTCCAGATCGCCAAAGTTATGAAAATCACCAGGTAGAGAAGTGCCTCCAAGGGTCGCCCGCCGGCGTGCGCGGTGCGTTGTGGCACCGGGCGGCCGACGCGCTGAGCATAAGCCTCACGCATCGCCGTCTGCACGGTCTTCTCCGGCCACCCATCCGCTACTAACAAATGGCGCAGACCTTCGTCATCGGCGCCACATTGCCAGGCGGCGGCAATAAAATCTTTCAGCGGATCCGCAGGCTCGGTATCCATGCCGCGCATTGTAGCAGAGCCCCCCTGTCGGGCTGGAACCGGCCAGCAAAGGGAAATGTGGCGGCCTCACATCGCTCTTCGGGGCGCCAGAACGGCGGCGCCGCGCGGCGGCGCGGCAGGACCACTCCCGGAAACTGGCGCAATTCTCTGCGGGCTGTGGTACCCTCGCGCCATGTCGCATCGCATCGTGCTCCTTTCTTTGGCGTTGGCGGTTTTGGGCGTGGCCCAGGCTCCGGCGCCGGCGGCTTACAGCGAGATGCAGTACCGGTATATTGGGCCGGTGGGAAACCGCACGGATGCGGTCGCCGGCATTCCCGGCAATCCCAACATTTACTATGTCGGGGCGGCCTCGGGAGGGATTTTCAAGACCACCGATGGCGGTATTCACTGGTCGCCGATTTTTGATGCCGAACCGGCGCAATCGATTGGTTCGCTGGCCGTCGCGCCCTCCGACGTCAACACTGTGTGGGCAGGCACCGGCGAATCGTTTATCCGCAGCCATATTTCGATTGGAGACGGAATCTATAAATCCACAGATGCGGGCGTGACGTGGCAGCACGTGGGCCTGGACAAGACGGGACGCATTGGGCGCATCGTGATTGATCCGCGCGACCCGAACACGGTGCTCGCCTGCGCGCAGGGCACCGATTACGGGCCGCAGAAGGAGCGCGGCGTTTACCGCACCACTGATGGCGGCGCGACCTGGACGCAGACGCTGTTTGTTGACGAGAATACCGGCTGCAGCGACATCGCCATGGACCCGCACAATCCGCGGATCTTGTTCGCCGGGACCTGGCAGGTGGTGATTCATCCCTGGGGCCGGAACAGCGGCGGGCCGGGCAGCGGCGTGTTCCGCTCGACCGACGGGGGGGTGACGTGGACGCGGCTCGAAGGCCACGGACTGCCACGCTCGCCTTTGGGCAAAATTGGCGTTTCGATCGCTCCGAGCGATTCCTCGCGGGTGTACGCGTTGATTGAAACCGGCGATGGCGTGCCCGAGAACGGCGTGCCGACCCAGCTTGGCCAGTTGTGGAGTTCGAGCAACGGCGGCGAGACCTGGACCATGGTATCGACCGACCGGGAATTGCGCAGCCGCACCCACTATTACACGCGCGACGCGGTGTCCAGCGACAACCCGAACGAGGTGTACTTCCTCGGCAACTCCTTTACCCGCACGCTCGACGGCGGGCGCACGCTGACGCCGATGCCGGCTGGTCCGGGCGGCGACACGCACGACATGTGGATTGACCCGACCAACGCGAACGATATTGCGGTGGCGCTCGATAGCGGCATCAGCATCTCGGTGGACCACGGGCGCAGTTGGAACCATGTGCGGCTGGCCAACGGCCAGATGTACCACGTGACGGTGGACGACCAGATTCCCTACAACGTTTACGGCAACGAGCAGGACACCGGCTCGTACGAAGGCCCGAGCCGCACCGGCGCGGCGGGCGGCGGCGGACGGGGCGGCGGCGCAGGGCGGGGCAGCTCGATCGCCATCGGCGCGTGGCATCCGGTGGGGGGCGGCGAGGCGGGCTTCGCGACGCCGGATCCGAAGGACAACAATATTGTCTGGTCGAGCGGCACCGGCTCGGGATCGATCGGCGGCGTGGTGACGGTTTACGATCAACGCAATGGCCAGGAGCGGAATGTCGAGGTGTGGCCGGTGCAGACCGCGGGCGCGCCGGCGTCGGCGGTCAAATATCGCTTCAATTGGGAGTTCCCTATTACCATCTCGCCCTTCGATCACAACCGGGTGTACGTCGGCAGCCAGTTTGTGCACGTGACCACCGATGGCGGCAATAGCTGGCAGGTGATCTCGCCCGACTTGACGCTCAACGATAAATCGAAGATGGGCATTTCCGGCGGACTGACGCCGGACAATATCGGGGTCGAGTACGCGGGCGTGGTTTTCTCGATCGCCGAATCGCCGAAGCAGCAAGGGCTGATCTGGGCGGGTACCAACGACGGCCAGGTGCAATTGACCAAGGATGGCGGGAAGAACTGGACGAACCTCACCAGCCGGCTGCCCGACCTGCCGGCGTGGGGGACGATTGACAACATCGAGCCGTCGACGTTTGACGTGAACACCGCCTATTTGACTGTGGATCTGCATCAAATGGACAACCGCGATCCTTTTGTTTACGCGACGCACGACATGGGGCAGACGTGGACGAAGATCACCAACGGCATCCCGCATACGGCGCTGAGCTATGCGCACTGCGTGATCGAAGACCCGTCGCGGCAGGGGCTGCTGTACCTGGGGACCGAGGGTGGAATTTTTGTATCGTTTGACTCGGGCGCCAACTGGCAGCCGCTGCAGATGAACCTTCCGCACGCGCCGGTGTACTGGCTGACAGTGCAGAACCGTTTCCACGACCTGGTGGTCGCGACGTACGGGCGCGGCTTATGGATTCTTGACGATCTGACGCCGCTGGAGCAGTACACGCCGGCGGTGGCGAGCTCGGAGAGCCATCTGTTCAAGCCCCGGGACGAGTACCGCTTCCGCGGCGGCGTGGCGCCGGTGACGGTAACCTATGACGCGAGCGCGGGGCAGAACCCGCCGGGCGGGGCCACGTTTGACTACTACCTGAAGTCGGCCGCGCGCGGCGTGAAGCTGACGATCAAGGATGCGAGCGGCGCCGAGGTGGCGGTTGTCAACGGCACCGGACGAGCGGGCATGAACCGGGTCTGGTGGAATCTGCGCACAACGCCTGGTCCGCTGGTGCGGCTGCGCACGCTCTCGCCGTATGCGCCGGAGTTGACGCTCAACGCCGAGGGATGGCGCGCCGCGCCGAACAACCGCGCCATGAGCATGATGGCGCCTCCGGGGACGTATACCGTCACGCTTTCGACTGGAGGCGAGTCGCAGAGCTTCAATCTGCTGAAGGATCCGCACTCGACCGGAACGCTGGCCGATATCGCCACGCAAACCAAGCTGGCGCGCGCGATTGAAGGCGAGGCGGCGACGGTGACGGCGACCATTAACGAGATGGAGATGATCCGCGCCCAATTGGCAATGGTGCGGCAGGCGATGGCTCCGGGCAGCGGCAGCGACGCTCTGCGCACGTCGGCCTCGGCACTCGACACGAAACTGGTGACGCTCGAGGGCGACCTGTATAACACCAAGGCGACGGGCAAGGGCGAGGACCAGTGGCGGTGGGAGCCGACGTTGATTGACAAGCTGAGCTACCTGGAGAGCGAGGTCACGAGTTCGGACTTCGCGCCGACCACTCAGCAGGTGGCGGTCAACCAGGAGCTGGCGCAACAGGTGACGAGTCATCGGCAACAGTTGAACCAGATCGTGGCGAAGGATGTGGTGGCCTTCAACGATTCCCTCAAAGCCAAAGGCATCACCGGCGGCGTGATCGCGGCCACGGAGACCGCAGGCGCGAAGCAGTAAGCCGCGGCAGTCGGAAAAGGGCTCGAAATGTCCAGTTTTCGACTGGATTTACTAGTGGCGCGGACACGGACGCTTTCACACTCAATGCCCGCCCCACGCGGTCGGGCGCTTCGCGGGTCGGGGCGAGAAACTGTCTCGGTGAGACAATTCAACTCGCGTTCGTCGCCGCATCCAGCCTGATCGGCTGCGCGCCTGATGAGACGCCTAGCGCCGGCGCTGGAACACGCGTGCGCATGACTACCGCGCCCCGCGAGTTGAAGCCGTCTCTTTCGCATACTAAATTCGATGCGAAGCTTTCTGAGCAGCCTCCAACATGGCGGTGACATTCTTGCGACGCGATTTGGGGGACCGGTTCGCCCCCCCCAGCGCCCAACGCGGCGCTGGGGGGCCGGTGCAGGGCCTCCCAGGGAGGATTCGGTGGCTGCCTGCGCAGTGTGCTGGCCGTTTTAGCGGCTTTCGATGTTGCCGGCAAGGACGGGGTCTTCTACGGAAACTTCGCGGAGGAAGCGGGTGGCTTCTTCGGGCGAGGTGGGGTTGATGTAGAAGCCGGTGCCCCACTCGAAGCCGGCGATGCGGGTTAGGCGGGGCATGAACTCGATGTGCCAGTGGTAGCTTTCGAGGTGGGACTCGCGCAGCGGAGCGCTTTGCAGCACCAGATTATAAGCGGGGAAATCGAGGACCTGATCGGTGCGGGTGAGGAGGCTCTTGATTGCTTTCGCCAGGTTCTCGAAGTTCTTTGGCGAGGAGTGCTCGAAGAAAGCCTCGTGGCGCTTGGGGGCAATCCAGGTCTCGAACGGAAAACGGGGGGCGTAGGGGGAGATGGTCACAAAGTCATCGTTCTCGGCGACGAGGCGGACTTTTTGTTCCAGTTCCTGGCGGATGACGTCGCAGTAAATGCAGCGCTCCTTGAAGTCGTAGTACTGCTTGGCGCCATCCACCTGTTCGCGGATGGAACGGGGGACGATGGGCAGCGCGATGAGCTGGGAGTGGGTGTGCTCGAGCGAGGCGCCGGCAGGCTCGCCGTGGTTCTTGAAGACGAGGATGTAGCGGAAGCGGGGATCTTTCTTGAGATCGAGCATGCGATCGCGGAACGCCCAGAGGACATCCTCGATATTTTTCGCGGGCAAGGTGGCGAGGGTCTGGTCGTGGTGCGGGGTCTCGATGATGACTTCATGGGCACCGATGCCGTTCATTTTGTCGTAGACGCCATCGCCCTGACGGGCGAGGTCGCCTTCGATGCCGAGGGCGGGGAATTTGTTGGGGACGACGCGCACCGTCCAGCCGCGGGAGTTGGGCGCGCCCTCGGCGCGGTAGGCGAGGATTTCGGGCGGGGTTTTGGCTTCGTTGCCGTAACAGAAGGGGCAGAAGCCGAGGCCGGTGGGCTTGACCGGGGCGCGCCCGTAATCGGAGGGGCGCTTGGCGCGGTCGCTGGAGATGATGACCCAGCGGCCGGTGATGGGGTCTTTGCGAAGTTCAGGCATTTAGAGGCAGGCCTCCAGTATACCCAGCGCGGCGTCGGCGTGCTCGCGGGTACAGATGAGGGGTGGCATGAGGCGGAGCGAATTGGGTCCGCAACCGAGGATGAGCAGGCCGCGGGCGAAGGCGTCGTCAACGATGCGGTCGCGGGTGGCGGCATCGGGGGTACGTTTGGCTTGGTTACTGACGATTTCTATACCGATCATGAGACCACGTCCTCGAACTTCGCCGATCATTGGATGCGACTGGGGCCAGCCTTGGATTCGTTCCTGGATGTAGGCACCGACCTCGGCGGCGTTCTGAATCAGGCCGCCCTTGAGCAGTTCCAAGGTGGCTTCGGCGGCGGCGAGGCAGACGGGGTTGCCGCCGAACGTGGAAGCGTGGGCGCCGGGGGTCCAATCCATAACGGACTGGTTGGAGAAGGTGACGCCGAGCGGCATGCCGCTGGCGATACCTTTGGCGGAGCAGACGATGTCAGGGGAAACGCCATGGTGTTCGATGGCCCACATTTTTCCGGTGCGACCAGCGCCGCACTGGACCTCGTCGGCGATGAGGAGGATGCCTTCGCGGTCGCAAATGCGCCGCAACTCCTGCACAAAGTCTGAGGGCGGGACTATATAGCCGCCTTCGCCCTGAATGGGTTCGATGAGAATGGCGGCGACTTCGTTGCTTGGGGTGGTGGTATGGAAAAGGCGGTCGAGTTCCTCGAGGCAGGCGGCGGTGACATCGGCGGCGCCATGGGGAGGGCGGTAGGGATTGGGGTAGGAGATGTGGAAAAATCCGGGCAAGAGGGGAGCGAAGCCGGCGCGCTGGGTTTGCTTGCTGGCGGTCATGGACATGGCGCCGAAAGTGCGTCCGTGGAAGCTATGGTAGAAGCCGACGAAGTAGGGGCGGCGGGTGTGGAAGCGGGCGAGTTTGAGCGAAGCTTCGATGGCTTCGGCGCCGGAATTGGAGAAGAAGAAGCGGTGGGGCCCGGGCATGGGGGCGGAGGCGGAGATGGATTCGGCCACGCGCACCATTTGGTCGTAGTAGAAATCGGTGCCGGACATGTGGATCAGCTCGGCGGCCTGGCGCTGGATGGCGGCGACGACGTGGGGATGGCAGTGCCCGGTGGAGCAGACGGCGATGCCGGCGGTGAAGTCGAGGAAGCGGTTGCCGTCGGCGTCAATGATGTACATTCCCTCGCCGCGGCGGGCGACGAGCGGATAGCCCCGGGTGTAGGAGGGGGAGATGAGCTCGCGGTCGCGGGCGACGATGCGGGCGGCGTTGGGGCCGGGGAGCGCGGTCTTGAGAGCGGGCTGAAGGGATGCGGTGGATGCGGACATGAGAGCCTCCTGCGGTAAAAACGGGGACGGATCGTCGCCTCGGGGCGGCCGGAGGGCAGGAGGGAGGCTAGTCGGAACCGAAGAGGCTGGGGCGGGCGGAAGCGGGACTGTGCGTGAGCATCAGAGCCGGAACCGTAATTGAGACTTCGCGCGGCATTGCTTGGCCTACATCCATATAGTCGCCGATTACGGCGGAAATGGCCAGTTAGGTCTTTTGTGAGACCAAGCTGGCGTAGTTGGCCGGATCGACGTTGCCGCCACTTAGGACGCAGCAGACGGACATGCCGGCGAAGCGTTTTGGATTTTCGAGCAGCGCGCCGACGGAGAGCGCGCCGGTGGGCTCGACCTTGAGATTGGCGTAGGAGAACAGGGCGCGAAGGCCTTGGGCGATGTTGGCTTCGCTGACCTCGATAATGTCGGCGACTTCGCGGCGGATGACTTCCCAGTTGAGCTTGCCGACGCTGAGGGTACGGGCGCCATCGGCGAGGGTTTGCGGTTCGATGGGGTTGGTCGCGATCGAGCCCTGGCGGAGCGAGCGGGCGGCGTCGTTGCCGAGCGCGGGCTCGGCGCCGATGAGGGGCGTGGTGTTGCCGGCGCGGCGGAGGCCGCGGGCGATGCCAGAGATGAGTCCGCCACCGCCGATAGGGACGAGGATGGCGCTCCAGGATTCGCCACAGGCGGCGAGTTCGGCGCCGAGCGAGGCGTTGCCCTCGATGACGAAATTGTCGTCGTAGGCGCTGGCGATGTAGGCGTCAGGATTTTCGGCGGCGAGTTCGGCAACGCGCGAGGCGCGGGTTTTGACGGCGGTATCCACCAGAGCGACTTCGGCGCCGTAGCCGCGCACGGCGTCGAGCTTTACCTTGGCCGAGGTGGTGGGCATGACCACTGTGCACTGCTTGCCGAGAAGCTGGCAGGCGTGCGCAAGAGCCTGGCCGAAGTTGCCGGAGGAGGCGGCGATGATCTTCGACTGGGGGACGTTGAGGGCGAGATTGTAGGCGGCGCGAAACTTGAAGCTGCCGGTGTGCTGGAAGGTCTCGGCGGCGACGGTGACACGGATGCCCAGATGGCGGGAGAGGGCGTCGGGATTGAGAAGTGTGGTGGGGCGGATGGCGTGGGCCAGGGTTGGGGCGGGGCTCGACATGCGGTTGCTTTATTCCTGAGGGAAGACGTCGCGGAATGGGACGGTCACGCCGGGCAGGAGTTGGGGCTCGTCCCAATTCTCATTCAAGGTGCGGATGACAGGCTCGGAGGCGCCGGCAATCCAGCGGTGCGCAGTATTGGATGTTGGGTAGATGAGCCAGACGGATTGGGTGCCGGCCTGCAAGTACTGATTGACTTTGCGCTGGAGTGCGGATACGCGATCAGAAGGGGAGACGATTTCGATCGCGACGTCGGGTGCCAATGGAAGCGGAAGCCGCCCCTCCAATGTGGTCTTGTAATGAGTAGCAAGGATGATTGCCAAATCCGGGCAGCGGACAGTTGCCGGCCCAAGGAGGAAGTCAGTTTCAGTGGCTACAATGCCTAGGTTGGTGAATTCGATTTTGGCCATGAACTGAACGATCAGCCGATTGAGAATTCTGTTGTGCCGCAGCGTGGTCGAAGGCGACACGACTAATTCGCCCTCGTCGAGTTCATAGCGGGGTCCGTCGGGCTCGTCGAGAGCCATGTAGTCGGCCAGGGTAGCGCTGGTTTTGTTGGCCACGGCATTGCGCTCCATTTAGCTATTGTAAAGCGGCGCCTATTTGCGGCGCCAGCGTGGGGCGGCGTTCTTGACGTCCTCGATCACGATGCCTTGCGACTCTAATTGCCGGCGGAGGGCATCGGCCTTCTGGAAGTCGCGGGCGGCGCGGGCGGCGGTGCGCTCTTGCATTAGGGCGTTAACCTGTTCGTCGCTGATTCCGGCGGCGGGAGCTTCGTCGGGGGTTAGGACCTGGAAGATCTCGTCGAACTGGCGGAAGGTTTCTTCGATGGCTTCGCGGTCGGCGGTAGTTAGGGTTGCGCGGTCCAAGGCGATGTTCGAGGTGCGGACCAGTTCGAAGATGGCGCCGAGGCCTTCGGCGGTGTTGAGGTTGTCGGCTAGCGCGGCGAGCATGGCTTCACGGGCGGTGGCGATGGCCGGGTTGGGGTCGCCTGATGGGGGCAGGTCAGCGTGGCGGAGGCGGTCGAGGAAGTTGCGGAGACGGAGGAGGGAGGCGGAGGCCTGGTCGAGTCCTTCGAGGGTGAAGTTGAGTTGGCGGCGGTAGGGGACGCTGGCGAGGAGGTAGCGAATGGCGCTCGGGCGGTATCCCTTTTCGGTGAGGTCGCGAACGGTGAAGAAGTTGCCGAGGCGCTTGGACATCTTCTCGCCGTTGACGAGGAGGAACTCCATGTGGATCCAGCAATTGACGAAGGAGACGCCGGTGAGGGGTTCGACCTGTGCTATTTCGTTTTCGTGGTGGGGGAAGATGAGGTCGGTGCCGCCGCAGTGAAGGTCGAGGGTGGGGCCGAGGAGTTTCTCGGCCATGACGGAGCATTCGATGTGCCAGCCGGGGCGTCCGGGGCCCCAGGGGCTGGGCCAGGTGGGCTCGTTGGGGCGGGCGGCCTTCCAGAGGACGAAGTCGCGGGCTTCTTCCTTTTCGTACTCGTCCACGTCCACGCGGGCACCGGCCTGGAGGCCAGCGATGTCTTTGCCGGAGAGGCGTCCGTAGGCGGGGAAGCTCGCGAGGCGGAAGTAGACCGAGCCATCGCGCTCGTAGGCGCAGCCGGCGGCGACGAGGCGCTGGATCCAGGCGACCATGTCGGGGATGCAATCGGTGGCGCGGACGATGTGCCTGGCGGGGAGGATGCGGAGGCTGGCCATGTCCTCGAGGAAGGCGGCGGTGTAGGTCGCGGCGTATTCGGCGAGGGGGCGCCCGGCTTCGTTGGAGCGGGCGATCATTTTGTCGTCGACGTCGGTGATGTTCATCACCGTGTCGAGCGCGAGGCCCTGGCTTTGCAGGAAGCGCTGGAGGATGTCAACGCCGACGAAGGTGCGGAAGTTGCCGATGTGGCCGTAGTCGTAGACGGTCAGGCCACATGTATACATCCTGACACGTCCGGGTGTGACCGGGGCGAAGGGTTCGACCTTGCGGGTCAGCGTGTTGTAGAGGGCAATAGGCATTGGGGAATGTAGGCCTACTTAGAATACCCGTGAAAGGGGCGGAAAATGGGCACCTGCTAAACTTGAAAGATTGTGCCTTCGATTCGAAACATTGCCATTATTGCCCACGTTGACCACGGCAAGACCACATTGGTGGACGCCATGCTGCGCCAGAGCGGCATTTTCCGCTCGAACCAGGTGCTTACCGACCGGGTAATGGATTCGAACGATCTGGAGCGGGAGCGGGGGATCACGATTCTCGCGAAGAACACCGCGCTGTTCTACGAAGACACCAAGATCAATATTGTGGACACGCCCGGACACAGCGACTTCGGGGGTGAGGTGGAGCGCGGGCTCAACATGGTGGACGGGGTGGTGCTGCTGGTGGACGCGAGCGAGGGTCCGCTGCCGCAGACGCGGTACGTCTTGCAGAAGGCGCTGCGGAAGAAGCTGACGCCGATTGTGGTGCTGAACAAGATTGACCGGCAGGACGCGCGCCCGGCCGAGGTGTTGAACGAGATCTACGACCTCTTCATTGACCTCGACGCGGCGGAGGAGCAGCTCGATTTCCCGGTGTTGTACACCAACGCCAAGACGGGCACGGCGACGACGCAGACCGGCACAACGGGGGAGAACCTGGAGCCGCTGTTCCGCGCGATCGTGGACCGCATTCCGGCGCCGGGCGGCGAAGCCAACGGGACGCTGCAGTTGCAGGTGCTGAACCTTGATTACAGCGACTACCTGGGACGGATCGCGATCGGGCGCGTTTTCCACGGCAGCGCGCGGATGGGCGCCGAGGTGGGGATCGCCAAACTCGGGGGCGAGATGGTGCGCACCAAGATCACCAAGCTGTTCACCTTCCGCGGGTTGAAGAGGGAGGAGGCGGAGGAGGTGGTGTGCGGCGACATCGTGGCTCTGGCGGGGATGGAGGGCATTCAGATCGGGGAGACGGTGACCGATCCGGATAAGCCGTCGGTGCGGACGCCGATTTTGATTGACGAGCCGACGCTGGCGATGATCTTCACGGTGAACACGTCGCCGCTGGCGGGGCGCGAGGGGGAGTTCGTCACCTCGCGGCATTTGCGCGACCGGCTGCAGAAGGAACTGCTGACCAACGTGAGCATTCGGGTGGAGGAGCAGCCGAGCGCGGACGCGTTCCGGGTGCTGGGACGGGGCGAGCTGCAGTTGGCCATCCTGATTGAGACGATGCGGCGCGAGGGGTACGAGCTGATGGTGGGCAAGCCGGAGATCGTGATCAAGACCGAGAACGGGAAGCGGATGGAGCCGCTGGAGCAGGTGGTGGTGGATTGCCCGGAGGCGTTTGTCGGCGTGGTGATCGAGAAGCTGGGTGCGCGCCGGGGCGAGATGACGCAGATGGTGAACCACGGCTCGGGGCGGGTGCGGCTGGAGTTCAAGATTCCGGCGCGCGGACTGATTGGCCTGCGGGGCGCGTTGATGACGGACACGCGGGGCACGGCGCTGGTGCACTCGATTTTCGCGGGCTGGGTGCCGTACCAGGGCGAGCTGGCGGCGCGGCCGACGGGATCGCTGGTGGCGGACCGGGCGGGGGTCACAACGACCTACGCCTTGAATAACATTCAGGAACGCGGGATACTTTTTCTCGGGCCCGGCGTGCAGATCTACGAAGGCATGATCGTGGGCGAAAACGCGCGCGAGGGCGACATGGACGTCAACGCGATGAAGGAGAAAAAGCTGACGAATATGCGGGCGTCGGTCGCGGACGAGGCCATCCGGCTGGTGCCGTACCATGCGCCAACGCTGGAGCAGGCGCTGGAGTTTATCGCCGACGACGAATTTGTCGAGGTCACGCCGAAGTCGCTGCGGCTGCGGAAGAAGATACTGGCGGCGAACCGGCGTCCGAGCAAGAAGCAGCTCGCGGCGCTGAATCAGCAGTAATGCGACCGTTGCCTTAGGCACTCAGCTCAGTACGAAACCAATGGCGAAACTTCGGGTGGCGGTGTTGATGGGGGGCGCGAGCGGGGAGCACGAGGTCTCGCTCGTCTCGGGCAAGGCTGTGGCGGCGGCGCTGGACCGGAAGAAGTACGACGTCACGCCGATTGTGATTTCAAAGCAAGGGAAATGGGAGGCGCCGCTGACGCGGCGTTTCGATGTCGTGCTGCCGATACTCCACGGCCCGCGTGGCGAGGACGGGACGGTGCAGGGGCTGCTGGAACTGGCCAGGATTCCGTACGTCGGGGCCGGGGTGGTGGGATCGGCGGTCTCGATGGACAAGGACGTGATGAAGCGGCTGTTCCGGGCGGCGGGGCTGCCGGTGGTTCCGCATTTGTGCGTGCGGCGGAAACAGTGGGGGGCGGCGCCGGAGGCGGTGCAGAAGCTGATCGAGGAATCGCTGGATTATCCGGTATTTGTGAAGCCTGCGAACCTGGGGTCGTCGGTGGGCATAAGTAAAGTGCGGGCGCGGGGAGAGCTGAAGGCGGCGATGGAGCTGGCGGCGCAGTACGACCCGAAGATCGTGGTCGAGCAGGGGGTGAATGCGCGCGAGCTGGAGTGCGCGGTTTTAGGCAACGACGCGCCCAAGGCCTCGGTGGTGGGCGAGGTGGTGGCGGCCAAGGAGTTTTACGATTACGAGGCGAAGTACGCGGACGTGGGGTCACGGACCATCGTTCCCGCGAAGCTGGAGTTTGCGGTGATGGAGCGGGTGCGGGGTTTGGCGCTGGCGGCGTTTCGGGCCTGCGAGGGGCGGGGGCTGGCGCGGATTGATTTCTTTCTGCACCGGGCCACAGGGGCGATTTACGTGAACGAGATCAACACCATGCCGGGCTTCACCCCGATCAGCATGTATCCTAAGCTATGGGAGGCGAGTGGGGTTCCCTTCCCCGCCCTGCTGGACCGGCTCATCGCGCTCGCGCTCGAACGAAACTGAGGAGGAACGGCCATGACACTGCTTGATGCCAAGCAATACGACTTCGTCAAAGCCCAGCGGCGCAAGACGACGGCCATCGTTGTCGCCGTGGTGGTGGTGCTGGCGATCATCGGCTTCCTTTACTATCCACGGTATATGGCGCGGCGGACGGTGAACCATTTCTTTCAGTCGCTGGTGGCGCACAACTACATGGAGGCGTACGCGATTTGGCAGGCGAACCCGAAGCTGTATCCGATGGACACGTTTATGCAGGATTGGGGTCCGTCGAGCAAGTGGGGGATCATCAAGACGTACCACATTGATCAGTTGGGCACGCCGCCGGGCGGGCACGCGAGCGGGCTGGTAGCGCTGGTTGACATCAACGGGATCTCGACCGACGACGCCCGGATTTGGATACAGAACGGGACTCGGGAGTTGAGTTTTTATCAGTTCTGAGGGTGGCCGGGATCGCTTTTCGCAGTTCGCCAAGGCGACATTGATTGGTGCGGGGCCCCGCGCGGCTCTCGCCGCGCGACCCGCTTAGGCGCGGCAAGGTGATGAACCCACAGAACATCCAAATCGGCGATTGGCTGGGTCTATGGCCCCCGGCGACGGAACGCGACCGCTAGCGCCAACTGTGGCATGAGTCGAGGCTACGGGACGATTTCGATTTCGGTGCGGGTGGTGTTGGCCTGGTTGGCGGCGGGGTCGAGGACCGTGACCTGGATGGTGTAGCGGCCGACGGGGAGTTTTGTTAGCGACAGGTCGAAGTTGATGGGGACGGTGCCGGCGCGGCCGTACATGCCGCTGGGCAACGGTTGGGGCGGGGTCTCGAAGATCTTCTTGGTTCCCTGGAAGAAGTCCACGTAGGCGACCAGGGGCTGCTGGGTTTTTTGGCCGTGCTCGTAGGCTTGCATATAGACGTAGAGGGGCGAGGTTTGGTGGAAGACGCGGGTGACGGAGGGCATCAACTGGGCGCCGTTTTCGACCAGGGGGTTGGCGGCCTGGGCGGCATCCTTCGATGTGTCTTTCTTGGCGTTGAACAGCGCGGCGGTGAGCGGCGTGCGCTGGCTGGAGAGCACCAGCGAGCTGATGGGAAGCCGGTCGGTGACCCGCACCAGGTTGGGGACGGTAAAGTCTTTTATGTAGGTGCCAATGCGCCCGGTCTCGGAGTCGCGGGCGAGGAGCTTGATGGTGTAGGTTCCGGGCAGGACGGTGAAGCCGGCGGTGAATTCGATGGGGACTTTGGCGAGCTGCTGGGCGGTGGCCTGGCTCAACTTCATGTCGGCCTTGTCGCGCAGGTTGGTGATCGTGGTTCCGTACTGATCCTTGACTTCGCCGATGAAATCAATCAGCGAACGCTCGGCGCCGCCGGCTTTGGCGAGGGCGAGTTCGCGTCCGGGGATTTTAGCGGCGATGGGGACGAAGTACTCGGCTGAGTTCAACTGGAAGTAGTTGATCTCCATGTCAATCGTCAGATCGGTGATGGGGTCGCCGAGCATGAGGGCGTCTTCGAGCTGGCGCTCCTTGTCGGCGGTGGTGAACTTGTCGAATGATTTGCCGGTGTAGTATCCGACGCGGTAGCTGAGCTTGGCGCTGGCGAACTCGGGGTTGGCGAGCGAGACTTTCACGCGGCGGAACTTGCCATCGAGCGCGGGATTGGTGGTGTAGTAACCGAGGATGTAGTAGCTGCCGATCGCGTTGCGGGCCTGGACGATTCCCTGGGCGAGATTGTTGGAGTCGAACAGGGCCTTGCCGCCGGTGTCGGCGCCGAGAGCGTAGAGGGAATCCTGGGATCGGATGATCGCGGTCTGGACGTTGTTGGCGCTGGCACCGTTGTACATGGAAGCGCCGCCGGGCGAACCCTGGGTGGCGTCGCCGAGGGGCGGGGTGGCGACGAGGCCGCGGGCGTCGACGGGAAAGAGGGAGACGTTGGCGCGGATGGCGGCGTTGGTGGTGGCCTCAAGCTGGGCCTGGTTGTCAACGCCGCGGAGGCTGAGTCCGCTGGCGAAGTAGACGAGAGACTTTTTTTCGTTGAGCGAGCCGAGCATGTTGACCGCGGTTTGCAGGGCGGACAACTGGCGGTTGGTGGTGAAGATGTTGAACTCGGCGTCGTCCTGCCCGAAGGCGCTGCCGGTGTCGGCGGCGGCGGCATCGGCGGCGGCGTCGTCACCGAGGCCGATGCCGGTACCGATGATGAGATCGCCGATGGCTTTTTGCAGGAGGTCGCGGTCGGCGGTGAAATCCTGCTTGACCTTGACGCCGGCGCCTTCGAACGACATGACGGCGACCATGTCGGCGGGCTTCAACTGCTGGGCGATAAACTTCTGGGCCGAGTCGAGGGCGCGAAGCTGATCGGAGACGGGCATGCTGGTCATGTCGAAGTAGATGGCGACCAGGCGGCGATCGGTGTACTTGGCGTGTCCGGGAGACTCGGGGGCGATGGCGTAGTTGGGGACGGCGGGAGGCGCCGCCGGCGCGGTTGGCGCGGGCGCCGCGGCGGCGGCGGCGGGAGCGGGCGCGGTGTCGTTGAGATGCTGGAAGTCGCAGACGGATATGATCTGCGGCAGGTTGTCTTCGGTGATGCGGAAATCCTTGGCGGTCAGACCTTCAATGGGCTTGCCGCCGGCGTCGGTAACCGAAACGGCTTCGACGACGAGGCGGGTGTTGGATTTGAAGGTGACGATCGGGGGCTTGGCGACGGGCGGCTTGGTCGCGGTTTGCTGGGCGGCGAGAAGGGTAACGCCCAGGAGAATTGTGGTGGCGGTTCTCATGGGATTAGTAGGTGAAGCGGAGGGTGGTTTGGATGCTGCGCATGGGTGAGGCGGCGAGCGGGGTTCCGAATTGGGCGCTGCCGAAGAGGGTGTCGAGCGAAGGGAAGTTGGCGTGATTTAAAACGTTCATGGCGTCGAAGCGCAGGGTGGCGGTGATGCGGTCGGTGGCCTGGAAGCTGCGCTGCATGCTGGCATTGAGGAAGAACTGGTTGGGGCCGGTGATGGAGTTGCGTCCGGCGGTGCCGAACTGGCCGGCGGGGGGGAGGGTGTAGGCGGCGGGATTGGGGAAGGCCACGCCGGTGACGTCGGGGCGGATGCCGGTGAAGGCGGTGCCGGGAACGGTGAGGAAGGTTTGCGGGGTGAGGGGGAATCCGCTGCCGCCGTTGAGCATGGTGGTGAGAGTCCATCCTTTATAGGCCGCGCCTTTCCATCCCTTGAGCAGCGCGCCGCCATGGATGCCGACGCCGGTGGAGTACTGGGCGGTTAAATTGACGTTGTGGCGCTGGTCGAAGCTGGAGCGGGCGCGTTCGCCGTCGAGGTTGCGCCAGTTCTGGGCGACGACGGTGGAGGGGGAGTTGACGGCGGATTGCGATTGCGAGCCGCCGAGCGAGGCGTCGTCAATGGCATGGGCGTAGGTGTAAGTCAGATTGGCGGAAAATCCGCTGCGGAAGCGGCGCTGGATGGTGGCCTTGCCGCTTTCGAGGGTCGAGTTGCCGTTGCTGGTGAGGTAGAGAAATCCAACCGGGCAGGCGGGGCAGGGATTGACGGCGCCGGGAGCGACGGTGTTGGGGAAGAAGCGCTGGGGAGCGCGGGTGCCCTTGGTGCCGAGATAGCTGATGGTTCCAACGAGGGCGCCGGGAAGGTCGCGCTGGGCGGAGGCGTTCCAGGTTTGAGCGTAGCCGATGCGGAAGTTGGGATCGACGGCGAAGGTGTCGGGCGTGGCGGCGGGGGGCGATTGGAAGGCGGTGGCGAGCGAGAGCGGGGTGGCGGCGGTGTTGGCCAGGCTGAGCGATGTAGACAGCGGGAACTGCTGCGACATTTCGAGCGCGATGTTGGGATAGACGGAGGTGTCGTAGTAGACGCCATAGCCGGCATGAATGATCAGCGACGAGGCGGCGAGCGGGCGCCAAGCGAGAGCAAGGCGGGGTTCGATGGCGTGGCGGTCGGGGTGAAGTTGAGCGGCGCCGGTGCCGACGACGGGGGCGGCGGCAGTGAAGTCGCCGGTGATATTGAGGTTGACGAGCCGGTTGTAGAGTTCTGAGACGGGAGCCGAGTATTCCCAGCGGGCGCCGAGGTTGAGGGTGACTGAGCTGTTGAGGCGCCAGTCATCGGTAAAGAAGAGGTCGTAGCTGGATTCGCGGAAGTACTTGTCGGCGTTGCCGAAGGCGATGGAAGCGGTGTCGGGGGTGCCGCGGAGGAAATCGGCGAAGTCGTTGCCGGTGGCGGCGCCGTTGAAGGTGAAGGAGCCGCGGGGATTTTGCTGCTGGAAATAGTTGAACTCGAGGCGACGGAGATCGCCGCCGAATTGGAAGTTGTGGTCGTTGCGGTTGATGTAGGTGGAGACGCTGAAGGCGGCGGTTTGATTCCGGTTATTGGCGGGATCGGCATCACGGAGCGAGGCGAAGCCGCTGGAGAAGGAGAGGGAGGGCGGGCCCCAGTCGAGCGGGGTTTGATCGTTGCCGAGGATGCCGGCGGCGGCGGAGACGTTTTGGCGGCCGGCAAAGAAGGGCAGCGATTGGGTGGTCTGGCGGCTGAAGTTACCGGTGAAGGTGGTGTAGATGCGCTGGGTGAAGCTGTGGCGCCAGGTGAGTGAGGAGTTCCAGCCGAGGGTGCGGCGGGTGTCGAGAAAGTTGAAGATCGAGGGGGCGTCGCTGCGCGTGGATTGAAGGGCGGCGGTCCCGAACACCTGGTTTTGACGGTTGAAGGTCTTGCTGACGCGGGTTTGCAGCGAATCCTGATGCGTATTGCTGGTGAGCGGGACCTGGAAGTTGAACTGGGGATTGCCGGTCAGGTTGGGCAACGGATAGAGGGCGAGAAGAGCGGCAGCCTGGGGGCTGATGTTGCCGGGCGCGATGCTGGGCGCGCCGAGGGCAGAGAGATCGCCCTGGCGTTCGGCGAGGGTGGGGACGAGGCCGGCGGTGGAGGTGATGTCCTGGTTGAGCTCCTTTTGATAGAAGACAAAAACGTTGGGGGCGTTGTTGGCGTTGAGGAGGTGGGGGATGCGGAGGGGTCCGCCGAATTGGAAGATGCCGGTGAGGTTGTTGTAGGAGGGTCTGGGAGTGTTTTGTCCGGAGAGGGAGAAGCTGCGGGCGTCGAGGGCGGAGTTGTCGAGGGTGAAGCCGAAGGCGCCGTTGTAGAGCGAGAAGGAGTTGCGGCGGAAGTTGCCGAAGGCGGCGGCTTGCGCGAACGGAGAAGCGGCGCCGTTGTCAACGCTGCCGTTGATGGCGAGGGCTTCGGGCTGGGCGGGCGCGGGGGCAGGGGCGGGGTTGGCCGCGGCGGCGGGAGAGTTGGAGCGCGGCGATGACTTGGAGGAGGCGCGTGCGGCGGGGGCGGGCTGTTCATTCGCGGTGGGCGATGGGGGCGGCGCGGTGGGGACCGATGCGGGTCCGGTGTAGGGGGCGATAACGAGGTCGAAATCGGGTGTGGTCGAGGGATGGGTTTGGGAGACGAACCCGGTCATGGCGGCGGTGATGGTCCAGTCGCCGGCAGCGAGGGTGAGGGTGTAGGCACCGTGATCGTCGGTGATGGTGCTGAGGGTGGTGCTGGCTTGGGTCGCGGTGACGGTGGCGCCGGGAAGCGGGATGCCGGCGCCGCGGACGGTGCCTTGCAGCGCGGTTTGGGCGAGGGCCAGGGTGGCGGCGAAGAGTAACGTTACAACGAGGCGCATTGATACTCGCATTGATAATATTAGTTTCCCACGGGTGACTTACTGGCGCTGTCAATGACCAGAATTTCGATGGGTCCTTTCCTGGCTTCGAGCTTCAGTCCCAACTGTTCCCGCAGTGCGGTGAAGAGTGACGCCTCGGCCGGGCCATCGACCGCAACGGTCTCGGCACCGGCGTCGGGCGAGCGCCGGTCGGTGAGGCCGTTGAGGTGCATGGTGCCGGTCGGGGCGTAGTCGATCTCGATTTGATAGACGCCGCGAATGCCAGTTTGGTTGATAACCGGCCGGTCTACCTGGCGCCCGAGCATGGCCGTCAGGTCATCCATCGTGCTGGTACCGGTGAGATGCAAAGATTGCGGGTTGACGCTAATCGTAAAGCCCCCGCTTGACTCACCTTCGGGGGCGGGTTTGAGCTTGGAGCCGGCGCCGGTCAAGGCATAGATCGGCATGATTCTGGTTTCGCGGTGCGTGACGAGTTGGAACCGCTGTTCGAGCACTGGCTGCAGAAGGCGCGCGATGCGATCGCGCGGGACCGCCGCGGTGGTCTCGGCAGAGACATCGAAGTGTTCTGTGCTGAGCCAATCAGGGCCGACGACCTGATAGGCCTTAAGCCCGTAAGCGGCTTGAATCAGCCCCTTGAGCGTCATATCTTTGGCGGTCAGGCGCCCGGGATCGGTCTGCATGCCCAAGATTACTGTTTGGCCGCTGGACGGCACGGCGGGCTTGATCGAGACCGCGTCGAACTTGGCGGGCGCCGTCTGGGCGAAGCCGGAAAGGGCGAGCGCCGACGCGAGAATTAGAAATGGCACGACGCGCATGAGTTAGTTGCCGATGGGGGACTTGGAAGCGCTGTCAATGACCATTATTTCGACGGGACCTTTTTTGGCTTCGAGTTTGAGGCCGAGCTGTTCCTGGACGGCGGTGAAGAGGTTGGGGGCAGGGGGCGCGGCGTCGGGCGAGTCGCCGCCGCGGTCAGCGCGCATCCCGTCGGGGGGAAGGTCGGCGCCTTTCGGTCCGCGCATTATCATGCCGTTGCCGGTGGGCGCGAAGTCGAGTTCGATTTGGTAAACGCCGGTGATGCCGGTTTGATTGATGACGGGGCGATCTTCCTGGCGGGAGAGAATATTGGCGAGGCCATCCATATCACTGGCACCTTGGAAGTGCATGCCTTGCGGACTCATGCGCATCATGAAGGCGCCGTTGGGCGGTCCGCCCTCGGCCGGAGCTTTAAGCTTGGCCTTGGCGCCGTCGTCAACCAGGGCATAAATGGGAACGATTTTGGTGTCGCGGTGGGTGACCAGTTTGAACTGCTGTTCGAGGTAGGGTTGGAGTAGTTTGAGCATTTGCTCGCGGGTAAGTGGTGCGGTGGTTTCGGCGGAGACATCGAAACGCTGGTCGTTCATCCAGTCGGGGCCGACGAGTTGATAGGGTTTGAGCGTGTAGGCAGCCTGGATCATATCGCGGAGCGACATGTTCGTGATGGTCAAGCGGCCGGGATCAGTGTGCAGACCGATCATAATCCTGCCGGCGGGTTGCGGGGCGGCGGGCTTGATGGAAACGGCGTCGAATTTGGCGGGCGGGGCGGATTGCCCAAGGGCGGTGAGGGCGAATGCGGCGGCGAGGCTCAGAGTGGCTGTGAGGCGCATACGTTAGTTTCCTTGCGGCGGTTTGGAGGCGTGATCAATGACGGTGACCTGGATGGTCGCGCGGCCGGGTTCGAGGCGCAGACCGAGTTTCTGTTGGAGCTGCTGGGACCAGAGGGCGGGTGTCGGGGCGGCGCTGAGGCCGTGGAGATGGGCGACAGCGTCGGCGGGTAGTCCGGTGTCATCGAGCACTGGCCGGCGCAGGACGCGGCTCAGCAGTTCGGCGAGTTGGGAGGTGTGTACGACTCCGTCAATGGATGCCTGGCGATCCATGAGGCGGAAACGGGCGATGTCTCTCACGCCGTCTTTTCCGGGCGGGGGCTGCCAGAAGGTCGAAGCGGCGGGAGTGCGCACCAGGGCGAAGGATTCGCGGGTGACGTCCTCGTGGTGCATGGCGAGGCGGTAGGTGCGCTGGAGACGCCCTTGCAGGAGTTGGATCGAGGAGGCGCCGCCGGGCTGGAGGGCGAGACTGAATCGCGCGGATTCAAGCCAGGCGGGACCCTGGAGTTGATAGGGCTGGAGGCCGTAGGCAAGCTGGATCGCCTGACTGACCGAAACATCGGAGAGGGTGAGGCGGGTGGAGGAGAGGGTAAAGGCGCTACGGGACTGGCCGCGAGGCGTCAATGAATGCACCAGCGCTCCGGCGGCGAGCGGCAGGGCCAGGATCGCGGCGGCGGAGAGGAGAAGGAGCGCCGCGGGGAGACGGCCGAGGCGGCGGGCGGGACGGGCGTCGAGAATTTGGCGGAGGCGCGCTTTCAATTCGCCGCCGCTGATGCCGGCGGCGCAGGCGAGCGGCGACTCGACGTAGAAGCGGCAGACTTCGATGACGCCGGTGGCGTAGTCGCTGGTCTCGATTCCCTGGGCGAGTGCGGCCTGGTCGCAGGCGCGCTCGCGCTCGGTGATGAGGCGGGCGCCGATCATCCAGACAAAGGGGTGAAACCAGAACAGGGTTTCGGCGAGCATGTGCAGCGCCGACCAGAGATTGTCACGGCGCCGGACGTGGGCGAGTTCGTGGGCGATCACCGCGTTGAACTGAGGCGGAGTGAGGCGGTCATGAATGCCGGCGGGGAGAACCAGGACGGGATGGAGGATTCCGAAAATGCCAGGTTCGACGGCGGCCTCCGCCGCGAGGGCGGTAAGCCCAGGGGCGATACCGGGCATGACGGTCGCGGCGCGGGCGATGGAGCAGAGGCGGCGCCAGGCGAGCAGCCAGCGGAGCGCGAGAGCGAGCGAGCCGGCGCTCCAAATGAGAGAGATGACGATCAGCACGGTGGCTGAGCTGGGCGCGGGCGCGCCATTGAGAAGCGCGGGGCGAAAGGGCACGCTGGCGCGGGCCATCAGCGGCGGCAGCGAATAGGAGAGGGCGGCGGAGGGAGTGAACCAAGCAGAGGCAGCGGCGCCGAGTTGTTGCAGCAGCGCGAAGGGGAGCAGGAATTTGAGCGAAGCGGCGGTCCAGAGGGCGAAGCGCAGGCGGGGCGAGTGGTGACGCAAGAGCCAGACCACGACTGCGACCGCGAGGGCGAAGAGGGTGGACTGCCAGAGGTGGTTGGCGATACCGGACAGTTCGGTGGGAAAGGGCAACATTAGTTGGCCTCGGCCTGAGCCGCATGATCCACGACCAGGATGGAGATGGGTGATTTTTGGTGGACAAGTTTGAGCCCCAGTTGCGAGCTGATGGCGGTGGGCAGCGAGGTGCCGGCGTCATCGTCGGCACTATTGGGAGGCGGCGCGTTGAAACCTTCGGCGTTGACGAGGCCATGTTGGTCGGGGGTCCACTTGAGGTGGATATCGAAGTGACCGTTCAGGCCGGTGGCGTCGGTGACGAGGGAGCCTTGCAAGCGGGTCAACATGGCGGCGAGATCGGCAACGGTGACGTTGTCGCCGGTCAACTCACTACGATTGTGGACGTCGAAGCCGCCGCAGGAACGCGGGGGATTGGATGCCGGCGCCGCGCAATCGGGCCGGGCAGTCGGCGTTAGTTTGTCGCCCGAGGGTGGACGCTCGAGACTCAGCACGTCAGCGGTCTTGGTTGAGGGGTGGATCTTTAATTGGAAGCGATCGGCGAGGAGCGTTTGCAGGGCCAGGCGGCGATCGTGGGCGCTGGCGGCCGGGCCGAGCTCAGCGTCGAGGTCATAGTGGAGGTCGGAGAGAGCGGGCTGGCGTCCTTCGATTTGAAAATCGGCGACTTGGTAGGCCTCGGCGATGAGCTGCTTGAGGGTCACGTTGACGGCGTGGAGCTTGCCACCCGGGCGCCATTCAAGATCATAGCCGCGCATGGGAGTAGCGCGCGGCTTGATGGAGGCGACAGGCGCCTGGGGAGCGATGCCGGTCAGAGCGGCGAAGAGCAGCAGGGCGGCGATCATACGGATTCCTTTTCTTTTTGGGCGGCGCGGGCGCGGAGTTCGGCTTCGGCCTGTTGGAGGTCTTCGAGGGTGAGTTGGCCGGACTCGATCCAGTGGGCCATGACGGGCTGGGCACGTCCGCCGAAGAAGCCGAGCCATTCATCCATGAGGCGGCGGTGGGCGGCGCCGCGAGCGACGGCGGCGGCGAAGATGTGGGCGTTGCCGATTTTGTTGACGCGGGTGAGGGCGCGTTTGGTTTCGAGACGGTAGACGGTGGTCTGGATCGTGGTATAGGCGGAGTGGCCGGCGAGCGCTTCCTGAATTTGGCGGATGGAGGCGGGGCCGTGTTCCCAGACGACCTCCATGATGCGGAGCTCGAGGCGGGAGAAGCGGGGCGGCGGCGGCGACAGTCTACTACGCATGTTTGTAATGCTACTACATGTGCTTGGACGAGGCGCGGGGAAAAAGGTTAGCGTCAGGCTTGATGGTGGAAGAGGCAAGTGCAGGCTTTGGGGTCGAGGTGGGTGACGGTGGAGACGCCGCGGGCGCGATGGAGGCGGTCGTGCTGGAGCTGTTCGTCGTGGGGGAGGATGCGGGTGAGCGGGCCGGCGGGGTCGGGATAGGCGTAGGTGACGCCCGTTGCAGCCAGTATTGCGGCCAACTCGTCAGGGGTGAAGCGTTTGCCGTGAGCGGCGAGGGCGGCGACCTGGGCGGGATTGGGGATGGCTTCGGCGGCAGCCGCGGAAGCCGGGGACTTTGAGGTGGGGGGATTGGAGGATGGGCTTTGGGTCTTGGCCTCGGCGACGGCGCGGGTGAGGGGGCGGACTGCGAGCGAGGGGTTTATGGAATTTTTGGGGGTAAGTGGTTCATCGGAAAGGAAATCGTCTTCCACAGAGCCGGGGTCGGAAGCGGTGGCGAGTTCGCGCCATCCCTGGAGGGCGGCCTGGCCTTTGGTTTCAAACAGGAGGGTGTAGAGGGCGCGGAAGTGGGCGGTCGAGGACGCGGCTCTGCCGCGGGCAAGGTTGATGATGTGCCAACCATCGAGAATGACGCTGGTGGTCCAGATGCGAGTGAACCACTGGCGGAAGCGGATGTCGTGACACCATTTGTAATAGCTGCTCGGGTCGCACTCGGCGAGGGCGCAGAGCTCGGCGACGGAGCCGCATTCGGGGTTGAGTTCGGCGGCGTCGGCGAGGCGGCGCTGGGCGGGCGTGGGTTGGAAGCGCATTGAAAGACTCCTTTGTGATCGCTTACACCACATTGGAGTGAGTCACTTCACGATTTTGCCGCCTCGGCACATGTGACATTTCTTACTCGAAATTGCCACATGATAGGCGGGCCCCGGCGCGGCTACCGCCGCGCGCCCGGCTTAGGCGACACGCGAGGGCCGTGCCTCGTTGCTTGCCGGGGACGTCCGACTGCCACTGGCAGTCGGACCCCTTCGGAATTACGGCCAGCCCCGCGTTTTGCGCTACATGCCGCAGCGCCCGCTAGAGATTGAGACGCCGGCATGCGATTGGCTGCCGAAACGGCCGTTTGCCAATGGCCCACGAATCTATTAGGATTTGGCACAGTGCCTCGGCGATGTTAAATGGGAAAGCAACAGCAACGCCGAGGAGCGGTAATCTTTTCCAAGACCGACCGGTTCGGCAATCCTGTTGTGCTTCACGGGCTACAGTGGGTTCACATCAAGAGCAGGCATCCGGAAATGAGCTCATATTTGCAGCAAATCAAGGAGACTGTCGAAACGCCCGACGGATGGACGACAAGCCAAACCGACGAATCGGTGGCGTGCTATCAAGGCATTGGGATTGGACCAGAGCGTTCTGACTTGCGGGTTCTGGTGGAATATACAACCCGCGACTTCGAGTCGGGCTCTGACAATGGAATGGTGGAAACCGCCTACCCGCCGGCGCCGGGGACGAGATCAAAGATCCACCATATGAAATACCTGAAGGGAAGCGTTTGATGCTTTTCGACTACGACAAGGAAGCGGATGTACTCTATGTCGTTTTCGAGCGGACGGCCGGACGGTGCGTGTACGTGGAGACCAAGAATGAAGTCGTCCTGAGGATTGACACGAAATCGGACAGGATCCTGGGGATGACAGTTCCCAGCTTCTCAAAGCGGGGAGAGTTCACGGTGCCGGGGGTGGATGTTGTGGCCTCTCAATCCCGCCAGCCTTCCCGGGCCAAAGCCAAACGAGCTCACGGCGCCAGCTAGTTAGGTGGGCAGGAGGTCGTAGGGGCGCATCATGTCGTTGGCTTCGTGTTCGAGGAGATGACAGTGCCAGAGGTAGCGGCCCGCGTAGCCCTCGAAGCGGACGATGATACGGGTGATGGCGCCGGGTGGGCAGCGGACGGTGTCTTTCCAGCCGCGCTCTTCCGGAGCGGGGGGGCGGGGGGGTGCGGATTCCTGAACAACTTCATTGACGAGTTCGAAGGGACGGCGGTCGAGGATCTGGAAGCGGACGAGGTGGAGGTGGATGGGATGGGAGTCGTCGGTGAGGTTGACGAATTCCCAGATTTCGGTGGTGCCCAAGCGCGGGGTTTCGCTCACCGGGTCGCGCCAGTGTTTGCCGTCGAGGAGCATGACCATGGGGCGCTCGACGGCATCGTCGTCTTCGGCGAGGGTCAGGCGGCGGGTACGAATGGCGGCGGCGGGGTCGAGTTTTTCGATTGTCGTAAAACGTGGCGCGGGAGAGGAGCGGGGCGCGGATTTTGCGGCGACGCGGAACTCGACCAGGCGATTGGGTCCATCGCAGAGGTAAACGCGGGTGCCGGCGTGGGGGCGGAAATCCACTTGAATATCAAAGCGCTCGGCGGGGGCGAGTTGGAGGTTGCCGAGGGTGACGGGTGCGGCGAGCGCACCCTGATCACTGGCGGTGACCTGGAAGTTGAGGCGATTCGAGAAGGCGAAGTTGAAGAAGCGTCCGTTGGAGGCGTTGAGCCAGCGCAGGGAGTAGGGGCGGGGCTCGACTTGGACGAATGGAGTTAACTTGCCATTGACAACGACGCGATCGCCGAAAACTTCGGGTACCCAGGGACGGAGCGGGTCGCCGCTGACGGGATAGTAAAGCTGGGCGTTGCAATCGAGGAGGCGATCGCAGAAGACCATGGGGATTTCGAATTCTGGAGCGGGGCGGTCGCGGAGGATGTAGAGGCCGAAGAGGCCGGCGTAGACGTTGAGGCGGTTCAATCCCATGGCATGGTCGTGGTAGAAGAGCATGGTCGCGGGCTGGCGATTGGGATAGAGCGCGTGGCGGGATTGGCCGGGCACGAACCAATCTTCGGGATATCCGTCGGAGGTGTGGGGAACGCGGGCGCCGTGGACGTGGGTGACGGCGCGGACGGGGGGCAGGTCGGGGCCGGCGCCGGGGAGGGATGTGTCCACCGGAAGAAAATGTTGCGCGGGGAGGTGGTTGACCCATTCGATGTGGGTGGGCACATCGCAATGCGCGACGATTGTCGGGCCGGGGAAGGCGCCGTCGTAGGCCCAGAGGCGGGTGGGAGGCAGGTCGCGGTGGAGCTGGTGGTGAAGCTCGGCCATGACGATGCGCCCGCCGGTGCGTTCGGGAAGAACGGGGAGCGGATCGACAAATTCCGCTGCGGAGGCGGCGGGGAGCCGGAGGGCGGCGGCGGCGAGCGCGGCCTGGGTGAGGAATCGTCGGCGGGTAAAACGCTGCATTAATGAGGGCGAGCAGGCGCGGCGGCGGAGGCGGGCGCGGACGACGGCTCACCGGTTGCGGGATCAAGCCAGAGGTGGGTGGGGTTGGGCGGATCCGGGGCGGCGAAATCGAACATGGAATCGAGCGAGCCGGCCTTGGCGTCGAAGGAACCGCCACCGATACGCCGGCGCTTGAGGAATACATCTTCAATGAAGCGCAGGATCGAAGTCTGGTCGCTCAGATGGTGATCAATGAAATTGGCTTTGGCCCAAGGCGAAACAACCAGCAGGGGAAGGCGGGGGCCGTAGCCGCAGCGGCCTTGCGCGGGGCGTCCGGCGAGACCGGACAATGGGGTGCCGGCACCGCATCGGCCGGGGGCGTTGAGGGCGTCGTCGGGGGAAAAAGAGGGATTCACGAGGGGCGGGGAGACGTGATCGTACCATCCGTCGGAGTCGTCGTAGGCGATGAAGACGGCGGTTTGATTCCATTCGGGGCGGGCCTGGAGGAAGTTGAGGACGCGGACGATGAAGGCTTGCTCGTCGAGAGGATCGGAGTTGCCGGCGTGTCCATCTTGGAATGAGGGGGCTTTTAGGAAGCTGACGGCGGGGAAATTGCCGGCGGTGAGGGCGTCGAAGAAGTCGTGGAGGTCGTACTGGTTATGGGAGATAGGATCGCGGGGCTGGCCGATGGCGGCGACGCTGGTGGGACGCGCGTGCGTTGGATTGGCGGTCGAGGCGTAGAACTGGAAGGGTTCATGGTGAGGCGTGTAATCACGGCTGGTGATGCCGGTGACTTCAGAATGCGTTGCGCGGTCGCACCCGGTGGTGTGGTTGGGATTGACGAGGGCGAGGTCGAAGCCGCCTTCGAAGAATCCCCAGGAGACACCGGCGGCGTTGAGCAGATCGCCGATGTTGCGGCCGGTCATTTGGACGGTGGTGTGGGTGGAGGTGGAACAGACATCGCCGTAGGGGTCGGGATCGCCGATTAGGGTGACGCCGCCGGCTCCGTCGGGGATGGTTGGGCCGGGGCCGTTGAGGACGGCACCGACGCCATCGGTTTGCCCGGAAACGAGGTTGATGGCGCCCGGGGTGGAGGGTCCGAAGGTGGTGTTGAAGGAGTTGTCGCTGAGGGCAAAGTGTTGCGCGTAGTTCCAGAGCGCGGTGACGGTGTTGCCGTCGAAGTAGCCCATGACGAGGCCCTTGGTGGCGCCGGGGGCGGCTTGCAGAGGGGCGCCTTTGCGACCGGTATAGAGGGGGAAGAGATCCATGTGGCCGGCGTCGAAGGCCTGCTGCTCGGGGCGATAGCTATGGCTTTGGTCGGCGGTGGCGGCCTGGGTGCGATCGAGCCGGAAAGGGTTCGCTGCGCCGGTTCCGTTGGCGGTGTTGGTGAAGTTGGGATTGGAGGTGAGCAGGGCGTGGGTGAGTCCGTGAGCGGCGGGGGTGCCGCGGGCGGCGAGGAAACGGGGCTCGCCGGGCGGATTGATGGCGTGCGGGTAGGTGCCGAAGTAGTGATCGAAGGAGACGTTTTCCTGGAAGATCACGACGACGTGGCGGATGGGGTAGGCGGGCGTCGGGGGCGCGGGGCGGGTGTGGCCGGCGCCGAGGGTGGCGGCGGCGGCGAGGACAAGGGCGAGAGCTCGCGGAGCGATTCGGGTGCGCACGGCTTTAGCGTAGCGCAGGCGGGCCGGGGGAGGGGCGGGAATGATGGGATGACATTACAGAATTTGAGGCAATGACAGGCGCGCGCCCCAGCGCGGTTGATGCCTTGACCTTCTACCGGTCTCGTGGTAACGTGTCGAAGGTGGAGGTATTCAACAGAATATGGACATGCCGCAGGGAACGCTCGATCTTTTGATTCTGAAAATTCTTGTTTTGCAGCCGGAGCATGGCTACGCCATTGCGCGGCGGCTGCAGCAGGTAACGCGCTCGGTGGTGGAGATCAAGCAGGGGACGCTGTATCCGGCGCTGCACCGGCTGGAGAAGCGGGGCTGGCTTAAAGCGGAATGGCGGGCCAGCGAGACCGGACGGGAGGCCAAATATTACCGGCTGACGGCGGCGGGAAAGCGGCAACTGGCACAGGAGCGGGCGGCGTGGGAGAAGCTGAGCGGCGCGGTGAGGATGGTGCTCGATGAATCCTAAGGAAAAAGATTTGGAGCGCGAGTTGGCGTTTCATGAAGCGGAACGGGTGCGGGAGCTGGAGGCATCCGGGCTCGATGCCCAGCGCGCGGCGCGGGCGGCGCGGATTCAAACCGGTGCGGGCGATGCGGCGATGGAGGCGTGCCGCGAGGTGCGGCGCGGGCGGTGGTTCGAAGACTTGAGGCGGGACCTCACGTACGGATTGCGGCAATGGATGCGGCAGCCAGGCTTTGCGGCGGTCGCGATTTTGACGCTGGGGCTGAGCGTGGGCGGCGCGACGATCATGTTCACCATGGTGGAGCGGGTGGTGCTGCGTCCGTTGGCATTTCGCGCGCCGGCGAGTTTGGTCGAAGTGTGGGAGCGTACGGCCGACAAGCCGAACGCGACGGCGGTGGCCGAGGGCTGGGGTCAGTTGTGGGCGTTTGCTTACCCGAACTACCGCGACTTGGCGGAGGCGAGCCGGACGTTGACATTGGGGGCGTCGCGGTTTGACGGCGGGATTGTGGCGGAGCCGGGCACGCCGAGTTATGTGGATGGAGCCGAGATCTCGGCGAGCCTGCTGCCGGTGTTGGGGGTTGCGCCGGAGGCGGGGCGGGGCTTCACGGCGGCCGAGGACGCTCCGGGCGGCGCGGCCGTGGCTCTGATCAGCGCGCGCCTGGCGGCGGAACGTTTTGGCGGGGCGGCGCAAGCGCTGGGGCAGCGGATTGAATTTGACGGCACGCTGCGCACGGTGGTGGGCGTCATGCCGGCGGGATTCGATTTGACCGGCTACACGACGCGGAGCGCGGCGGACGTTTACATACCGCTGGGACAGGAGCGGTCGCCGGCCATGGCGAACCGTGGGGCGCATCCGGGGATTCACGTGCGGGGGCGGCTGCGGGCGGGGGCAACCATTGTGGCCGCGCGGCGGGAGTTGGGAGTCCTGGCGACTCAATTGGAGCGGGCGTATCCAAAGACGAATTTGCGGCGTGATTTTCTGGTCGAGCCGCTGGAGACCGACGTAGGCAGCGCGGCGACAACGCTGTGGCTACTGCTGGCGGCGGTGGGATTAGTGCTGGTGGTGGGCTGCGTGAATGTCGCCAGCTTGATGCTGGCGCGGGCGGTGAAGCGGGAGCGGGAGATGGCCATGCGGGCGGCGCTGGGAGCGGGGCGCGGGCGATTGGTGCGGCAGTGTCTCACCGAGTGCGCGCTGCTGGGCGCCGGCGGAGGTGTGTTGGGAGTGGGGGTGGCGTTGATCGGGCTGCATCCGTTTGTGGCTTGGTGGCCGGGCGGGCTGCCGCGGGCCGGGGACGTGACGATGGATTTTCGGGCTCTGCTGTTCGCGCTGGCGGTGGCGCTGGTGGCGAGCCTGAGCGTGGGGCTGGCGCCGGCGCTGCGGGCGGGACGGGAAGCGGGGCGCGGGGGAACGCGGCGGGGCGTGCGGCGAGCACACCGGGGGCTGGTTGGCGCGGAAGTCGGGCTGGCGCTGGTGCTGCTCGCGGCGGCGGGCATGCTGGGCGAGACGATGGTCCGGCTGACATCGCTGCGTCTGGGTATTGCCACCGATCACGTGCTGACCGGGCGAGTCGCTCTGGGCGAGGCGACGCTGGCGAACGTTGACCGTACGCGGGCGACGTGGCAGGCGATGCTGGCGCGACTGCGGGCGCAGCCGCAGGTAGCCGATGCCGCTACGGTGGACACGGTGCCGCTGCGGCAAGGAAATAACGCCGGCAATTACTGGGTTGGGGCGACGGCACCGCCGGATGCGCAGCAACCGAAAGCGCTGCTGACCACGGTGAGCGCGGATTATTTTCAGACGATGGGTATTCCTTTGATTGCCGGGCGGGGGTTTGACTCGCGCGATCGCCTGGGGAGCGCGCCGGCCGTGGTGGTGGACGAGACGCTGGCGGCACATGCGTTTCCGGGACGGAGCCCGCAGGCGGCGATTGGACAAGCGATTCACATTGGGCTGAGCGACGATCCGCACACGATCGTGGGCGTGGTGGGGCATGTGCGGTATTGGGGTCCGGCGGGGGACGATGAGTCGCCGGTGAGAGACCAGGTGTATTACGCCTTCGAGCAATTGCCGGCGCAATATGTAACGCGTTGGTCGGAGTTGATGTCGGTGGTGGTGAAGACGCGGGGGGCGCCGCTGGGCGCCGTGAATGATGTCGAGCGAGCGGTGGCGGGCGCGGGGGACGCGGCGCTCTATGATCCGGCGACGATGGCGGATTTGGCGCATGGAGCACTCAATCAGCAGCGCTTCCTGGCGCTGCTGTTCGCGGCGTTTTCGGGGCTGGCGATGCTGCTGGCGTGTTTGGGGGTTTATGGAGTGCAGGCGTTTATGACGGCCCAGAGAGTTCCGGAGATCGGCTTGCGGATGGCGCTGGGAGCGCGCCGGGAGACGGTGTTCTGGATGGTGGTCAAAGAAAGTCTGGCCATGGTCGGGGCGGGAGTGGCGGTGGGCGCCGCGGTGACGCTGGCGGGCGCAGGAGAGTTGCAGAAGCTGGTGCCGGGGATGACGGCGGGCTTGGAAACGGGTACGCTGCTGACGATCGCGGCTACGGGGCTAGGGATGATGGCGGCGGCGGCGGTGGCGGTGGTTCCGGTGGCGCGGCGGGCGAGCGGAGTGGCGCCGATGGGGGCGCTGCGGGCGGAGTAGGGCGCCGCTCGACTGCACGCGATTTCGTGCTAACTTTGGAGTATGACACCGACCCAAAATCTTACTTTGCGGGTCCCCAAGCCATTGTTAAAACGTCTCAAGCTCGTTGCCGCGGAGCGGGGGACGTCGGTGACGGCGCTGTTGCTGGCGGCCTTGCGAGATGTGGACGAGCGAGGCTCACAATATGCGGCGGCGCGCAAGCGAAGCTTGGCCGCGATGAACCGGCCCACCGATCTCGGCAGCCATGGTCAGGCTCCCTGGAGCCGGGACGAGCTGCATGAGCGCTGAGCTGGCGTTAGAGTTCGTAGACACGAACATTTTGGTTTACGCCTTTGACGACGGCGCGGGCGCCAAACAAGAGCGTGCCGCACGGCTTCTACATCGGATTTGGGACGAGGGCATCGGAGCATGCAGTGTGCAAATATTGCAGGAATTCTATGTGGCCACGACGCGGAAGGCGACATCGGCCGCCGCCTTCGATCGCGCAGTGGAGCGTGTCCAAGAGCTTACGCTATGGCAGTTGTTCGTGCCACGTGGTCGCGACGTTTTGGCGGCTATCCACATTCAGCGAAGCCAGCGTTTGAGTTTTTGGGACGCGATGGTGGTACATGCGGCCGCAGAGCTCGGCTGTGGTGTCTTGTGGAGCGAAGACTTGAATGATGGCCAGCTATATCAGGGCGTGCAGGTGAAGAACCCGTTTCGCATCAAATAGCGGGCCAGTTAATCCGCAGGTGCCCGGCCGGAGCCATTTACACTTCCGCGCCTACTTTGCCCCGCGGTGCAAACGTCGCGGCTCCCGCGTATAGACGGCGCTGAATTCGTTGCGCAGGCCGCGATTCTAACGCCGGTCATTTGCCGGCTTCAGTGCAGGATTGGGGCTGGGGGTTGGTCGCGGGGTCGAGGGCATGGAGGGTGGCGAGGGCCTTGTTTAATTCTTCGCAGGTGCGGGTGAAGTTGGCGCGCTGGGGGCCGGTCGGGGCGGCATCACTGGGACCGTCGAGGAGGTTGAGTTGGCCGGTGAGTTGGGCGGTGATGGCGTTGAGGGTTGGGGTAGCTGTCGCGGCGCCGCGGCCGCCACGGCCGCGGCCGCCGGACGCGCCGGCGAGCGCGGTGAGGCGGGGGTCGGCGGAGGCGGCGGCTACTTCGGCGGCGGCGTGGGCGGCGCGGATCGCGGACATCAGTTTCATTTCGAGTGCGTGTTGAGCTGCGAGGCCGGCGAGGCTTTCGCGACTGTGGCGCGGGTCGTTGATTACTATTAGCGGCTGGGTGGTGCTCTTTCCATCCGCCGTTAACGTCACCTGGTAGGTTCCGGGGAGCGCGAGAGGACCTTGGGGCGCGGGCGGGGTGGCGTGGAAGACGGCGGTCATGGGTAAATCAAACGCAGTTGTCGGCGGCGGGTCGTAGCGAAGATCCCAGTTGGCTCGATGGCTGCCGGCGGCGGCGGAAAGAGGCTGGACCGGCTGCTTCCAATAATCGGGGACGGTGAGAGGTTGATCGGCGAAGGCGGCGAGAGCGGGGTCAGGAATGCTGGTTAGGGTTCGGACCAAGGCGCCGTGGGCATCGCGGATAATGATTGTGACCGGCGACGATGCAGCGGCGGCAAGGTGGTAATAGAGGACGGCGCCGACGGGCGGATTGGGCTCGTGCGGGACTTCGGGCGGAAACGGCGTATCGGCGTTGACGTCGCGATAGACGCGCACGGCGGTTCCGGGGCGGAAGAGATAGGCGGGCTCGGAGGCAACGGCTTTGACGGTTGCGGCGCGGGCGAGCTCGCGGAGGGGCGACATGTCGTCGAGGATCCAGAAGCCGCGTCCGTAGGTGCCGATGACGAGGTCGTTGTCCTTTACGACTAAGTCGCGGATGGAGGTGGTGGGGAGATTGAGGCGGAGGGACTGCCAGTGATCGCCGTCGTCGAAGGAGACGTAGACGGTGTTTTCGGTGCCGCAATAGAGGAGGCCCGGGACTTTGGGGTCTTCGCGGACGACGCGGACAAAGCTGCCTTCGGGCTCGCCGGTGGGGAGGCCTTCGACGATGGGCGTCCAGGTGGCGCCAAAGTCGCGGGTGCGGAGAATGTGGGGAAGGTAGTCGCCGACATTGCGGTTGTCGAGCTCGGCATAGGCCTCGCCGGCGCGGGTGTGACTGGGGGCGATGAAGTTGAACTCGCCGGAGACGGGCGTGTTGGGGGGAGTGACTTCCTTCCAGTGCGCACCGGAATCGCGGGTGAGGTACATGAGGCCGTTGTTGCTGCCGGTCCAAATTACGCCGAGTTGGGCGGGCGAGGGGGCGATGGAGGTGAGGGCAGGCGAGGGGCGTCCGTAGGCGGGCATGACGGGAGGCTGGCCGTTGTGGCTGGAGAGATCAGGACTGATGTCGGTCCAGTGGGCGCCGCCGTCGCTGGTCTTGCTGACGTACTGGGAGCCGAAGAAGAGGACGTGGGGATCCTGAGGCAGGAAGACGAGAGGCGGGTTGGTGAACTGGCGGTAGTTCTTGCCGTTGCCGCCGGGGCTGACGTCGGAGTAGGTCCACTGGGGGCGTGTGACCTTGACCAGGGCGCTGGAGAGGCCGCCGGCATAGATCACGTTGTGATCCAGCGGATCGGGAGCGACGGAGCCCGCCTCACCGGCGGGCATGGGATACCAATCGAAGGGCGTGATTTCGCCAAGGCCGCCGCGGCTGGCGACGGCGACGGCGCCGGAGTCCTGCATGGTGGCATAAACCCAGTAGGGGTACTCGAAGCCGGTGGCGATGCGGTAGACCTGGGCGGTGGACTGGTTGTACCAGGGCGACCAGGTGGCGCCGTGATCGAGGGAGACGGCGGCGCCCTGGTCGCTTCCCAAAAGGATGCGGTCGGGGTTGGTGGGATCGATCCAGAGGTCGTGGTTGTCGTCGCCGCCGGGGGCTCCCTTGAAGGAGGCGAAGGTTTTGCCGCCGTCGGTGGAGCGGTACATGGAGGTCTGCATGACGTAGACGAGATCGGGGTTGTGGGGATCCACGTAGACGCCGCAAATGTAGTCGTTGCCGGTGATGCGGCGGTCGGTGGTGGATTTGACCCAATTTTGGCCGCCGTCGTCGGAGCGGTAGAGGCCGAAGCCACCGACGAGGAAGACGCGCTGGGAGTGGGTGCCCTGGGCGACGGCGACGGCGGTGCGTCCGGTGAGGGTCGGCAGACCATGGCCGGTGATTTCCTGCCAAGTGGCGCCTTCGTCGGTGGATTTATAGAGGGCGGTGCCGTTGATAGGAGGACGGGGGACGCCGGGATTGGGATTGTAATGAAGATAGGTGGTCGCGAATACGACGGTGGGATCGTCGTAGGTCGAGGCGAGGGAGCGGGCACCGGTGACGTCGTCGCGGAAGAGCGTTTGGGTCCAGGTGGCGCCGCCGTCGGTGGAACGGAAGACGCCACGGCTGTCGGATTTGAAGTGGTAGTCGCCCTGGGCGGCGGCGAGGATGAGGTCGGGATTTTTTGGATCGACAAGGACGGCGGCGATGCGGTGGGTGTGGAGGAGTCCGGACTGGCGCCAGGTGCGGCCGGCGTCGGTGGATTTGTAGAGGCCGTTGCCTTCGTTGAGGGAAAGTCCGGTGATGAGGTCGCCGGTGCCGGCGTAGATGATGTTGGGGTCGGAGGGGGCGACGGCGAGCGAGCCGATGGAATCTACTTCGTGGACGGAATCGAAGATGGGGCGCCAGGTGATGCCGGCGTTGTCGGTTTCCCAGACGCCGCCGTCGGGGAGGCCGATATAGAACTTACCGGGCTGGCCGATGACGCCGGTGACGGCGCTGACGCGTCCGGCGCGGATGGGGCCGATGTTGCGCCAACGGAGGGAACTGTAGAGATCGGGCGATTGGGCGGCGAGAGCGAAAGCGAAGGCGGCGATGACGGCGGGGAGGGCGAATACCTGGGTGCGTCGCATGGGCGTAGAGTAGCAGGGAATGCTGTGCTAGTCTGCGAGGGATGATTGGCGCCGTAATCTCACATTATCGAATTGAGGCAGAGCTGGGTTCGGGGGGCATGGGAATCGTGTACCGGGCGCAGGATCTGCGGCTGGGGCGCGGGGTGGCGCTCAAGTTTTTGCCGGCGGCGCTGGGGCGGGATGCGGCGGCGCTGGAGCGGCTGCGGCGGGAGGCGCGGGCGGCGTCGGCGCTGAATCATCCGAACATTTGCACCATTCATGACATAGGCGAGGACGCCGAGGGGCGGGCGTTTCTGGTGCTGGAGCTGCTCGAGGGCGAGACGCTGCAGGCGCGGCTGCGGCGGGGATCGCTGGCGACGGGCGAGGTTTTGGAATTGGGCATTGAGACGGCGGCGGCGCTGGAAGCGGCGCACGCCAAGGGGATTGTGCACCGCGATCTGAAGCCGGCGAATATTTTTCTTACCCGGGAGGGTCATGCCAAGGTGCTCGACTTTGGGCTGGCCAAGCTGCTGCCGTCGCACGCGGCGGCTACAGCGGGCGAAGACGCGCCGACAGCGGCGGGGCTGGGAGCGAGCGAGCTGACCCAGGCGGGCGCGGCGCTGGGGACGGTTGCGTATATGTCGCCGGAGCAGGCGCAGGCCGAGCATGACTACCAGGCGTGGGAGCGGACCTATCCCAACGATCCCCTCCCCTTTGGCAATGAATGCGCGGTGGCAAGCCACTTGGATCCGCCGAATGAAATTAATCCAGGTTGCAACGCGGCATTCAAATTGGATCCGAACAACGTGGTCTACGTCGCCAACTGGGCGATTGGTCTGGCGGTGGCCGGGCGGCGCTCGGAGAGCGAGGCGGTTTTTGCCGACGGCCTAAAACGGTGGCCCGACAACCTCAACCTGCACGAAACCCATTACGAGGCCGGCATTCAATTTCAGGACGCAACGACACTGGCGAGTGAAACAGCCTGGCTCGGGGCGCGCGGCAACGGGGGAATGTTTCGCAATTTCAACGCGGCGGCGGCGAGGAACGCAGGTGAGTTGGGGAAGCAGGAGGCACTCTTACAGCAGAATGAGGCGGCGGCGGCCGGCAATCCGTCGGCAGCAGCCGGGGATGAACTCAACATCGGCATGGGGAAGGCATGGTATGGACAGCACGCGGAAGCAGAGGCGGCAGCGGATCGGGCTCTGAAAATCTCGCGCGATCATGGTTCCGTGACCGCGGCCGCCCTCATTTATGCCGCGGCCGGCGACGTGGTTAAAGCGAATGCCCCCATGGCGGAACTTGATCGGAGTGTTGGACAACAGAGCTTTTACCGGATCATTGGAATGGCGGAGATTCGCGCCGCGGTGGCGCTGGCGCAGCACCAGCCGGCGCAGGCGATCGCCGCCCTCGTGTCGGTGGAACCCTACGAAGCCGGCGACCTCGGCATCGGCTTGCCAGCGTACCTTCGCGGAATGGCGCTGATACAGGAAGGGCAGGGCGCGGCGGCGTTGGCGGAATTCCAAAAGGTTGTAGGGCTGCCGACGGAGACGGAGTTTCCCGTGTTGGCGCGGCTGGGGACGGCGCGGGCGCAAGTGATGGCCGGGGACATGGCGGGGGCGCGAGCCACGTATCGCGCAGTCTTGGAACAGTGGAAAGACGCCGACGCCGGCGTGCCGGTAATCGTAGCGGCGCGGGCCGAGTACGCAAAATTGCGTTAGGCCGTATAGAAGCGGTTGTCGCCGAGGGATTCGTTTTGCCGGCGGAGTCCGGCGGCACGGAGCTGCGTGTCTAATGAGTCGGAGGAGGAACCGGCGGCGCGCAACCAGGGTTCGTTGAATTCGCACAGAATGGCGCCGATGCGGCGCTCGGACAGGAGGCGTTGGGCACCGACAAGTATCTGGGGTTCGGATCCCTCGACGTCGAGTTTCAGGAAATCAATTCGTTCGAGCCCGAGGCGGATGGCTTCGCGATCGAGTGTGCGGATTTCGACCCTGACCTGGCTGCTGGCGGCATGCGGCACAAGGGTGGGAGTGTGATTGCCGGAGGAGGGATTCCAGTACAGGGTTAACTCATCCTGGCACGCGCCCAGGCCCGAGCCCACCACTTCGACACGGGGCCAGTGATTGGCGGAGACGAGGCGGCGCAACTGGGGCAGGGCCTGAGGGCTGGGTTCATAGGCGATGACGCGACCGGTGGGTCCGACGCATTGGGCGGCCAGGGCGGTGAAGTAACCGGCGTTGGCGCCACCGTCCACGAAAGTCATTCCGGGACGGAGAAATCGGCGTACGAGGCGAGTTTCCGCCAATTCGAACGTGCCCTGGTAAAGCTGGCGCTGGATGTATTCGCTTAAGTCAAGTTGAAAACTTGCACCGGCAATGCGAGCGGCGCGCTGGCCATAGTGGGGCGAAAGGCGCTCCATCATGCGGCGCTTGCCGGGCCAGCGCAGGGGGCGGAGCGCGGTGACGAGCGCGTTGGGGAGCACGGGGTATTGTACGCCGCCGGGGATTTATAATGGCGGCGAGGTGACCTATGGCGGTGCTGCGACGAATTGGTCCGGGATCGGTATTCAAGGTCGTGCTGATTACTTATTTATTGATCGGCGTCATTATGGCGGCGATTCTGGCGCTGGTCAGTGCTTATGTCACGCCGAACCCGTATGTGGGAGTGCTGGGGCCGTTTGTATTTCTGGTTATTCCGATCGCTTATGGATTGGTGGGAGCGATTGCCGCAGTGATCGGGGCGGCGCTCTATAACATTGTTGCCGGCTGGGTGGGCGGGGTCCGATTTGACGTGCAATAGACGCAAAACCGGCTTGGGGTCCAATCCCCCAAGCCGGCTTTGTGTTGGTAGTGCGATCGTGCTTACTGGCTGAGGCTATTCTTCAGGATTTTGATTTCGACGGTGCCACCGGCGGTGTGACGGGTGGTAGTGGTGGCGTCGGCGGATTGGTTCATCTGCGCCGGGGTGGCGTTGCCCATGCCCATGGTGTAGATGCGGTAGAGCGGCAGGTTGTGGTTCAACACCATGTAGCGGACCACGGTATCGGCCAAATCCTGACTGGCGGCTACGCCGGCTTGGCCCTTGCGGGTGGAGTAGGCGGTGACTTCGACGACGTACCCTTTTTGGTTGTCGAGGCCGCTGAGGAAGGTGTCGAGCTGTTGCTGGGCGGATTGGTTGAGCTTCGCCGGACCGGGCTTGAAGTGCAGCTCGGCGGTTTGCGCCACCTGATACTGATCAATCGAGCCGAGCTTGGTGTTGACGGAGCCGACTTGATCGTTCAGTTGCGCGGCTTGCTGGGAATCCTGCTGCACCTGCTGTTGAGCCTGATCGGCAGTCTGGGCGGCCTGCTTGGCTTGATCGTTGGCGGCAGCAATACCTTCCTTGCTGCGGGCATCAACGTCGGAGATGGACTTGGCGTTGGCGGCAGTCAGGCCGTCGAGCTCGTTGGTACGATCGCGGATGGGCGAGAGCTGGCCTTCAACGTACTTTTTGCGCGCGAACGGGTTCATCCGGCCCCAGAAACCCTGGCGGACGGGCGGGGTGAGGGGCGCGCCTGAAGCTGTAGCCTGCGCGGCCGGGGTGGTCGAGGAGGCGGGCTGGGCGGCAGGCTGCTGGGAACTCTGCGGCGAAGTAGCCTGCTGGGACTGCTGGGGTTGGGTCGGCTGCGTGGTTTGGGCGGCGAGCGGCAGCGCCAGGAGGGCGGCTAAGGCGCTGGCGGCAAAAATGGCGGGAGTGTAATGCCTGGACATGGTATTGGTCCTCATCTAAATTACCTACACGTTGGATGCCAAACTGATTTTTGGCTGGTGTATTCTTGGGGTGTAGTGGGAGGAAACGAATGCTGATGATGCTGTTTGTGGTGGCGGCGGTAGCGATGCGGTTTTTACCGCATGCCTGGAACTTTACGCCTGTAGTGGCAATGTTGTTACTGGCCGGGGCATTCATGAAACGCAAACAGCTATGGGTGCCGATTGTGGCGTTAATGGCGAGCGACTTCGCGATGAACCTTTGGGTTTATCGGACGCCAGGAGCGCTGGATCAGTACTTCAGTTGGTCGGCGTACTTGATCATCTTGGGGGTGGCGCTTTGGGCGCTTCCGGGCCGAGTCAAGTGGATGCGTGTGGGGGCGACGACCATTGCTGGTTCATGCATTTTTTTCCTGATCAGTAATTTTGGCGTGTGGGCGAGCGGAACACTGTATCCGCGCACCATGACTGGATTGATCACTTGCTACGGCATGGGCGTGCCGTTTTTCCGCAATGCGGCGCTCGGCGACTTGCTTTATGCGGGGGCGTTTTTTGGCGTGTATGCGCTGCTAACCCAGCGCCAGCCGGTACCGGTTGCAGGCTGAGCGGGCGCGGCTGATTTGGAATCCGGTGGCGGGGCGGCGGCCCCGGCAGCGGAAGGCAGAGGTGGCGCGCGCGGCGGAGATTCTAGGGCAGGGCGGCTGGCAGGTTGACTGCCGTGAGTCGGACGCGGTCAGGGGCGCGCGCGCGGCGGCGCAAGCGGCGGTAGACGAGGGATTCACCTACATTATTGGTTGCGGCGGCGATGGAACGCTGCGCGAGATTGCGGACGTCGTGGCGCGGGCGGGCCAGGAAGCGCCGGCGTTGGGCGTGCTGCCCATGGGGACAGCGAATGTACTGGCCGCGGCATTGGGGTGTCCGCGCGAAGCGGGAGCCGCGGCGCGATGGCTGCTGCGGGCGCGACGAACGAAGATGCTGCTGGGCGAGGCGCGACGGGGCGATCGCGTCGATACTTTCCTGTCAGTGGCAAGCGTCGGATTGGACGCGGAAGTGGTGCGGCGGATCGGGGTCGAGGCCAAGCGCAAGTGGGGCAAGCTCGCGTATGCCGAGTGCGCCTTGCGCACAATGGCAGGGTACTTCCCCCGGCCGATCGAGTACTCGGGCGGAAGCGCTGACGGGATTATTTTTGGCCTGACGGGATTCTACGGCGGCCGCATGCGTCTGGGCGCGGTGCACGCGGGAGCGCCGATTGTACTGGCGCTGCGCGGGGGGCGCCGTCTTCTGTGCGCGCAGGCGCTGGCTCTGGCTACGGTGGGGCTGGAACGGGGGCCGGGAGTGACGCGGCTGGTCGCAGAAGAGCTCGAGGTTACGACGCCCGGTATTGCGGTACAGTTGGACGGCGACACGGCCGGAGTGACACCGCTGAAGCTGGGAGTATCCGAACGCTGGATCGAGGTACTGGGATGAGCGAGTCAACGACAGCAACTTCGAAGCATGGCCTGGTGCGGGCCATGGGACTTTGGGACGTCATCCTTTTTAACATCGCGGCGGTGTTGGGGCCGCGCTGGGTGGCGACGGCGGCGCACACGGGGCCGAGTTCCATTGGATTGTGGCTGACGGCGGCGGTGTTGTTCTTTCTACCGTCCTCGCTGGTAATTGTCGAGTTGGCGACGCGGTTCCCGAAGGTGGGGGGAATTTATGCCTGGACGCACGAGGCATTTGGGCCCTTCCATGGATTTGTATCGGGATGGGCCTACTGGACGTACTCGATCGTGTACTTCCCCGCCCTGCTCAACGCGAGCGTGGCGATGTCGGCGTATATGGGCGGTCCGAAGTTTGCCTACCTGGCCGAGAACAAGAATTTCGTGATGGTGGGATCGCTCGCGATCCTGGCGCTGGCGGTGGCGATGAACATCGTGGGCGTGCGGATCGGCAAATGGCTGGAGAACGCCGGCGCGATTGGGACGTATATTCCGCTGGTGCTTCTCGTCGTGTTCGGCGCGTGGTTCGCCACTCGATTTGGGATGACGACGCATATTTCCGCCCGCAGCCTGGGCATGACGGTGAATTGGGGCACGATCAACTACTGGTCGCAGATCGCCTTTGCCTTTAGCGGGCTGGAGGTGATTTGCTTCATGAGCGAGGAGATACGCGATCCGGAGAAGACCTTTCCGCGGGGAATTTTCGGGGCGGCGATTGCGATTGTGACCATTTATGTATTGGGGACGGTGGGGACGCTGGCCATACTGCACCCCGGGCAGGTGGACATCAGAGCCGGAGCGATTCAGGCACTGACCACGGCGGCGGGGCAGTTTGGTCTGGCATGGATCGCCATTATCGTGGCGGCGCTGCTCGCGGTCGGCAATATCGGCGGCGTGGGAGCGACGGTGGCTGGGGTGGCTCGGGTGCCGTTTGCGGCGGGCATCGACCGGTATATGCCAAAGGCATTTGGAAAGATCCACCCGACCTGGCGAACGCCGTGGGTGGCGATGCTGGTGCAGGGGGGGGCGGCGGCGCTGCTGCTGATCATTAGCCAGATCGGGGGCACGGACGCGACCAGCGCTTACCAGATCTTGGTGGACGCGACCACGATTCTGTACTTCATCTCGTTTCTTTACATGTTTCTGGCGGTGATTCGGATGCGGCACCGGCCGGACCGCGGACGGCCGGGACAGACGCTGATCCCGGGCGGTTCGGTGGGCGTGTGGATTTGCGGTTTGCTCGGGTTGGGGATCACGATCCTGGCGATTGTAATTTCGCTGATTCCGCCGAACGATATCGAGGGATCGCGGACGATGTTCGAGGTCAAGGTGGTTGGTATCTGCGTGCTGCTGATTGTCAGCGGGCTTGTCCTCTATTGGCGCAAGGGTCTGCGCGGGGTTGTCGAAACAAGATAAAATAGATTCATGGCTCTAGTGGCCGATGCGGGCTGCGATTTAGAGAATTATCTGCGGTATCCGGACGAGCGTCTGGATGGCCGCATTGCCGCCTTGCGCGCGGAGTTGGGGGCGCGCGTGTTGGTACTGGCCCACCACTACCAGCGGCAGGAGGTGGTGCGGTTTGCCGACTTCCGGGGCGATTCGCTGCAACTTTCGCGCCGGGGCATGGAGCATCCGGAAGCGGAGTTCATTGTGTTCTGCGGTGTGCATTTCATGGCCGAGAGCGCCGACATTCTCAGGGCCGACCACCAGCAGGTCATCCTGCCGGACTTGAATGCGGGCTGTTCCATGGCCGACATGGCGGAGTTTCCGCAAGTGCGGGATTGCTGGGAGCAGTTGCAGGAATTGGGCTTGGCGGAGCAGTTCATGCCGATCACGTACATGAACTCGACCGCGGCCATCAAGGCTTTTTGCGGTCAGAATGGCGGGCTGGTGTGCACGTCATCGAACGCGCCGGCGGCATTCCGGTGGGGATTCGCGAAGCGCCCCAAGGTTTTCTTTTTGCCGGACCAACATCTGGGCCGGAACACAGGGGTGAAGCTGGGGCTGAAACTCGAGGAGATGGTGGTTTGGAATCCGCGGCTGGCGCTGGGCGGGAACACGCCCGAGGCGCTACGGGCGGCGCGCGTATTGCTATGGAAGGGGCACTGTTCGGTGCATCAGCGGTTTTTACCCGAGCACGTGGATCGCTGGCGGGAGGCGGAGCCCGGGATCAAGATTTTGGTGCATCCGGAGTGCTCGCATGAGGTGGTGCGGAAGGCGGATCTGATCGGCTCGACCGATTTTATTATCCGGCAAGTGAGTCAGGCGGCACCGGGAACACGCTGGGCCATCGGGACCGAACTGCACCTGGTGCATAGACTGGCGGAGGAGTATCCGACGCAAATTATCTCGCCACTCGATAATGACGGCTGCCCGGTGTGCTCGACCATGTTCCGGATATCGCCCCAGCATTTGGCCTGGGTGCTCGACAATCTGACGCAGGGGCAGGTGGTCAATCGCATTGTGGTCAAGGACCAGGTGAAGCACTGGGCGCGGGTGGCGCTGGAGCGGATGCTGGAGTTGAGCCACCATGCGGTTAGTCAGGGCGTTCCTCAAATCGGGGCGCCGGCGGGGCACTAGATGGCGGAGCGGACCTTTACGTTGAGCGAAGCCCAGGGGCTGCTGCCCACACTGTCGAGCCTGGTGCAGGGCGCCATGCGACAACACCAGGAACTGACCGCAATTGATGCCGAGTTTCAGGCGCTGATCAGCCGGATACTTTTGTCGGGCGGGGTACAGATTGATCCGATTCGCACGAGCCGGCTAAAGATGGAGCGCGAGCGCGGGGCGCAAAAGCTCGAAGACACGCTGGGCGAGATTGCCGCCTCGGGAGCGCAACTGAAAGACATCGAACAGGGGCTGTTGGATTTTCCGTGCGTGGTCAAAGGCAAGGTGATCTTGCTGTGCTGGAAGCTGGGTGAGACCGCGATTGAGCATTGGCACGGGACCCATGAAGGATTCGCCAACCGGAAGCCGCTCGATCCGTCGTTATACGCGCGGGAAAGGCTGAATTAAATCTGAGGGCGGTTTTGCAGCGTGTGACGTCGGCGAAGGTCGAGGTCGCCGACGCGGTCGTGGGCGCGATCGGCGCCGGGTATGTAGTGCTGGTCGGGGTTGAAACCGGCGACGCTCAGACTGATGTCGAATACATTTGCCGGAAGATCGTCGGACTGCGGCTATGGACGGACGAAGCGGGAAAGATGAATCTGCCGCTGGGTGATCGAGCGGTATTGTTGGTTTCGCAGTTCACACTGCTGGGGGACACGGCGCGGGGCATGCGGCCCAGCTTTGATCGCGCGGCGCGACCGGAGGAAGCGCGACGGTGGTATGAGAGTCTGATTGAACAGCTACGGGGAGTAGGGGTAACTGTCGCCACTGGAATCTTTCAGGCCGATATGCGGGTAGAGCTGGTGAACGACGGCCCGGTAACCGTTCTAATTGACAGCCGTGTCTAATTAGCCACGCTGTGTGTCTGTAAATCATAGCAAATAAAGCCAGTTAGCGTGCGAGGATTGTAGCGATGGGATACGAGCGCACGCTGGGGGCAGCGACCACCACGTCGGGCATTGGCCTGCACAGCGGGACCAAGGCGGCGCTACGCCTCTTGCCGGCGGCGGCGGGGAGCGGCATTCAGTTCCGGCGGGTGGACCTGGACGGGTTTGTGGTTGAGGCGCGCTCGGCGAATATTGCGCGGGTGAGCTATGCCACGAGCTTGATGAAGAAGGGCGTGTTTATTTCAACCACCGAGCATTTGCTTTCGGCACTGGTGGGGGCGGGAATTGATAACGTCGTGGCGGAGATTGACAACCTGGAGGTACCGATACTGGACGGCAGCGCGCTTCCCTTCATGACGATGATTGACGGAGCCGAGGTGAAGCGGCAGGGGCGGACGCGGCGGGTGGTGAAGATCGTGAAAAAAGTTGAGATGCGAGAGGGGGAAAAGTTTATCGGGGTCTATCCAGCCGGGAGCTACCGGCTGCATTATGCAATCGATTTTCCGCACCCGATGATTGGAAGACAGGAATTTTCGATGGAGCTGACGCCGGAGGCATACCGGCGCGAGGTGGCGCCGGCGCGGACGTTTGGGTTCTTGCAGGATTTTGCGGCGATGCGGCGGCAGGGATTGATTCGTGGCGGGAGTTTGGAAAACGCGGTGGTGCTGGATGAACGGCGGGTGGTGAATGGCGAGCTGCGGTACGGCGATGAATTCGTGCGCCACAAGATGCTCGACTTGATTGGGGACTTGGCGCTGCTGGGAGCGCCGCTGCAGGCGGAGGTGGTGGCCGACCGCGCGGGACACGCGCTACACACGGCGCTGGTGAAAAAGCTGCTGGCGGACCATAGTTTGTGGGAGTTTACGGAGGTGGAAGAGCGGCATGAAGCTCCGCCCCAAGCGGCGGGCTATGCAACAATAATGTCGGAGAAGACTACAACTCTATGAGCGAAAAAACGATGGACGGGAACGAAACCAATCCTTGGGCGGCGCAGGCGGCGCGGTTCAATCTGGCGGCGCGGAAGTTGGGGCTGGAGGAAGGGATCACGAAGATCCTGAGCTATCCGGCGCGGGAGATCACGGTGCACATTCCGGTGACGATGGACGACGGCCGGATCGAAGTATTCACCGGGTACCGTGTCCAACACAGCGAAGCGCGGGGGCCGGGCAAGGGAGGGATTCGTTTTGACCTGGGGGTCACGCTCGACGAAGTGCGGGCGCTGGCGAGTTGGATGACGTGGAAGTGCGCGGTGGTCAACATTCCGTTCGGCGGGGCCAAGGGCGGCGTGATCGTGGATCCGCATGTGCTGTCGCAGACCGAGCTGGAGCGGCTGACGCGGCGTTACACGGCCGAACTGGTGGAGTTCATTGGACCGGAGCGGGACGTTCCGGCGCCGGACGTGAACACCAACGAGCAGGTGATGGCGTGGGTGATGGACACGTATTCGATGCACAAGCGGCAGACGGTCAACGCGGTCGTGACCGGCAAGCCGCTGGCATTGGGCGGATCGGAAGGGCGGCGGCAGGCAACCGGACGCGGCTGCAAGATTGTCTGCGACCGGGCGATCGAGCGCCTGAAGATGACCAAGGCCAAGACGCGGGTGATTGTGCAGGGCTTCGGCAACGTGGGCAGCAATGCCGCCGAACTGATGGCCGAGGACGGTTACCTGGTGACCGGGGTGGACGAGTACGATGGCGGCATTTACGATCCCAAGGGATTGGACATCAAGGCGCTTTTGAAGCATCGGGAAGCGAAGAAGACGATTCAAGGGTTTGCCGGGTCGAAGACGTTGAAGGCGCGCGAGCTGCTGACGATGGATTGCGACATCCTGATACCGGCGGCAACTGAGAATCAGATCACCAGCCAGAACGCCGACCAGATCAAAGCCAAGATTGTGTGCGAAGGAGCGAACGGGCCGACGACGGCGAAGGCGGACGACATTCTGCAGGCCAAGGGCATTTTTGTGATTCCCGACATTTTGGCCAACGCCGGCGGCGTGACGGTGAGTTACTTCGAGTGGGTGCAGGACCGGCAGGGGTACTTCTGGAAGGAAGCGCTAGTCAACGAGAAGCTGCAGGAGATCATGGACGAAAGCTTCGCGGCGGTCGTGGCCTACGCCGATCAGCACCAGGTGAATAACCGCATAGCAGCGTATATGCTGGCCATCGACCGGGTGGCGGCGGCGATACGACTGCGCGGGATCTATGCCTAAGAGGCAAGCCTCTTTATCATCCAAACCGACGCGGCTCGGCGATGCCGGGCCGCACTCGAAACCGGCGGCGACGACGGAAGGGGGGCGCGATACCTCGAGGCCGGAACGCGCCGTATTGGGTGATCGCGGAGCAGAGCGGGTGCGAAGCGGGCATCCATGGGTATATGAAGGCGACATTTTAGGGCTGGCGGGGGCGGGTCCGGTGCGGGTCGAGGACCGGCGCGGGCGGGAGCTGGGGGTTGCGGATGTCAGCCCGCGGTCGAAAATTCGCCTCAGGATGCTCACGCGCGAAGCCGGCGCCGTCATTGACGAAGCCTGGCTGCGGGGGCGGATTGCACGCGCGATTGAGTACCGGAAGAAAGTTGTCAGCGGGAGCGACGCCTGCCGGCTGGTGGCTTCAGAGGCGGATGGGTTACCTGGGTTAATCGTTGACCGGTACGGGGACGCGCTGGTGTTGCAGACGCTCACGGCGGCGATGGACGCGCGACAGACGGCGATTGTGGCGGCGCTCGAGGCCGAACTGATGCCGCGCGTCATGGTGGAGCGGAATGAGGCCAAGGTTCGGTTGGCGGAGGGGCTGGAGCTGCGGTCGGGATTGCTGCGCGGCAGAAAGAGCCAGGTTGAGTGCTCGATCAACGGACTGAAGTTCGGGGTGGATTTGCTGGAGGGACAGAAGACGGGCGGATTTCTCGACCAACGGGAGAATTGGGCGGCGGCGGAGCGGTACGCAAAGGCGTTTGGGACGCGGCGGGCACTCGACGTATTCACGTATCAGGGCGGGTTCGCGATGCATGTGGCGCGCGCCGGAGCAACGGTGCAGGCAGTGGATAGCTCACGCTCGGCACTGGAGGTTGCCGATGCCAATGGAGCACGGAACGGGATGCCGGAGATTGACTGGATTGAGGCGAACGCCTTTGACCTCTTGCGCGATTACGACGAGCGGGGCGAGCTGTTTGATCTCGTGGTGCTCGATCCGCCGGCGTTCGCGAAGTCAAGGAGCGCGGTGGAGGCGGCGATTGGCGGGTACAAGGAAATCAACTTAAGGGCGATGAAGCTGCTGCATCCGGGCGGGGTGCTGGTGAGCTGTTCTTGCTCGCACCACGTATCGGAAGGGCGATTTCTGGAGATGCTGCTGGCGGCGGCGGTGGATGCGCGGCGGGAGCTGCGGCTACTGGAGCGGCGTGGGCAGGCGGCAGATCATCCGGTGCTGATGGGGATGCCGGAGTCTGGGTACCTCAAGGTCGCGATCGCTGTAGCAACCTAGAAGTGCTTGATGGCGATGGTTCCGTTGGTGGTTTCGAGATGAAGAACGGGGCCTGAGGTGGAGGGTGGGAAGTCGTTATTGACGTCGCCATTGCGCGAGGTGGCCTCGAGTGTAAAGCGGCTGGAGGGCGGGAGATTGAGGCGGATATCGGCGTCGTGATTGGAAACGGTGATGGGGGCGACGACCGGGGCGGAGGTGGAGAGGCTGACGGATTCGTTGCGGTTGTCAACTTGCAGCGGACCGGTGAAGGAACGGATTTCAATTTCCTCGTCGCGGGTGCGGAGCTGGAGGTTGGCGACATCGGAAATGGTGATGTTGCCGGCGCCGTAGGTGGCCGATCCGTTCAGCGCGGTCGCGCTCATGGCGGTGCGGGAGCTATTGAAGGTGAGACCGCGCGGCAGGTTGCGGAAGCTAAGATCGCCGACGAACTGGCCCTGAAGGGAGGTCTGACCCAAAACGTTGGAGACGCCGATGTCGTCGCCGGTACCGGTAATCGAGACGTTGCCGGTGACCTGATCGATGCTGACGCTGTCGTGCTCGCTGGAAACGTGAACGGTCAGGTTGGCCTTCCAATTGGCAATGGTGAAATCGCCGTTCTGCAGTTGGACGGAGAGCGGCGTGTCGGACGGGAGGGTGAGTTTGAGGTCGGCCTCGATGTTGCCGGTGGAGGCATCGCCGGCGGGCAGGATGACGAGATCGCCGCCTTCGTGCCGGATGAGGGGCTGAGCGTCGCGGAAGCGGGATTGGGCCTCGGATTGTCCGTCGGCGCGGATGGTGTCGGAGACGGCAGCCGCGGCGGCACCAGGCTGCCCGGCCACCACCGTCACGTCCCCGCGGTAACCGCGGATGAGAACCGACTCACCGGGGGCAATGGCCGCATTGGCGGAGGCGGAAAAGGTGAAGGGCTGGAGGAAGGGATTCCAGTCGCCGACGTGGACGCCCATGTAGTCGGCCATGTGGGAGCGCTGGAAGCGGTAAAGACCGCTGAAAGCAAGGCCGAAAACAACGATGAGGAGGACGGCGAGGATTTCACCTCCCGACATGCCAGGGCGAGCCTGGTTGGGGAGGGCGTAGTGTTCGACCAGACGGGTGAGGCCCCACACAATCAGCAGCAGGGGCCAGTAGTGGGCCAGCCAATCGCCCAGCGGAACCGCGGGCAGAAGGTGGCGAATGAGCATGAGGACGCCCAACACGATGAGCAGTAAGGGAACAAAGACGCTGCCTCGGGGCTGGTGCGGGCGGGTCAGGTCGCGCGGCGCGGCATAGAGCAGAAGCTGGAGCACACCGCCAAAGATCAGGAAGCAGGCGACCATGGCGGCGACGTTGAAGCTGGGACGCGCCATGTGGATGGTGAGCAGCACGCCGATGGCGATGAGCACCAGGGGCGCGACCAGGCGACGCAGTTGGCATGCGGCGCAGCGACAGTAGTTGGGGACGGGGACGGGCATGGATAGGTCCTTAGCTGGCCGGCGTTGCGTTCTTGTTGTGGCGGAGGAGGAGATATACGCCCACAGCGATGAGGATTACGGGCCAGAAGTAACGGGAGAAATCGTAGTAGAAGAAACCGAGGCTGCGAAGCAGGAAGATGGCTCCGATGGCGATGAGCACAATGGCGGCAACGGGTGCGTTGACGGCGCCGGGGGCAATGTTGAGGAAATCTTCCACCGGGATGCCGGACTGGATGGCGCGGGCGCTGCGGTAGGAGTCGATCACCATGTAGAAATAAAAAGCGGCGATCCCGAGACCGGTGAAAACGCCGATGGTGTCGTTGTTGCTGCTGTTGGCCATGGCGATGAGGAAACAGAAGACCACCACCTGGACGAAGGCCTTAAGGTACTGGCCGTTGTAGATGGCGCCAACGCCGGGGATGAAGCCCAGGCACAGAGCGATGCCGGGGTTGGGGGCGTGGGGATTGGCAGGATATCCGGCGGGAGGAACGGCAGCGCCTGGCACCTGAGCAGCGGGGGCAGGGGGGCGGAGGAGGCAATCCTGGCAGTAGATGACGCCATAGATGTCGCGCTGCTCTTCGGGATTGAGCGGGCGTCCGCAGGTTCGGCAGAAGGCTGTTGGTGTCATAGGTAGTTACTCGCTGATCAGGAAGGCCAGGTCGAGGGCCGGGTTGTGGGGGGCGCTTTGAGAGTGGTCGTGGGAGTTGGGGGCCGGTGGCGGCTGGCGCATTTGGTGAATCGCGGCTTCGATCTGGTACACGACACGGAGGTCGTTATAGTAGCTGACGCCGCGCGCCCAGGTGCGCCCGACCTGGCGCTCGACAGCGCCAGCGAGCCCGCCGGGGGTGAGGCTGCTGAGCGACACTTGACGCAAATTGACCTGGGCGGTGCTGAGCAAAATCGAGGCGACGAAGATGGACATCGCCAATCCCAGGGCGAAGCGCGGGGAGGAAATCGAGGCCCAGAGGCGTCCGATGACGTTGCCGGTATTCGCCGAGATAGCAGCGCGGTGATGGGATGGCGGAAGAGTCAGCGCGTGGATTTTGGCCAGCAAGCGCGCGGGGGGATCAACCTCGGGGAGAGCGTGCACATGGTCAATGGCGAGGGCGACGGACTCGTGCAACTCACGGCAGGCGGCGCAGGTGTCGAGATGACGGCGCACAGCGGCGGCAACGTCGGGGGCGAGGGTTCCGTCCCGGTACTCGCTAAGCTGGGCCTCGCAGTCGGGGCAGTGGAGGATGGGATTCATTGGGTGGGCTCCGTGGATTGGGTGCTGCCAAGAGTGGGCCGGAGAAGGCGTGCGAGCTCGAGGCGACCGCGGTTGATGCGGGATTTGACCGTGCCTTCGGGCAGGTGGAGAATGGCGGCGATTTCGTTATAGGACATATCCTGGAGATCGCGGAGGATGACGGCTTCGCGCAACTCGGGCGAGAGGCGCACGAGGCAGCGTTGGACGTGTTGATGAATTTCGTTGGAGTAGACGGTGGCGTCGGCGGCGCGGCCGAGGGCGGGGAGCGGGAGAGGGACGAGCTCGCCTTCGGCATTTTCGCTCTCGATGGAATCGGTAAGGCGATCAGCCTTGGAGCGCCGGTAATGATCAATCAAGAGATTGCGGGTGAGGGTGGCGAGCCAGGTTTGGAAGCTGCCGGCCTCGGGGCGAAAACTGGCCAGGGAGCGGAAGACGCGGACAAAGACATCCTGAGCGAGGTCTTCGGCGTCTTCGGCGCGACCGGTAAAGCGGAGGCAGAGATTGAAGACGCGGCGGGAGTGGAGGCGAAGTACCTCTTCCCAAGCGGCGCCATCGCCGGCGATACAACGGTTGACGAGGTCGCGGTCGTTCATGCAGCTCGGAGTTGCCAGAGCCCAGTCGCGTTTAGGCAACGGGTGCACTGCATAGGGATTAGACCATAGGGAAACGGCGCTCACATAAGGAATTACGACAATCGGCCGGGAATGGTTCAGAAAATGGGGACGGTATAATAGTTGGGTCGCGGATGCCACCCTCCCCCTTTACCCGAAAGCGAATCCTCGTCGGCCTGCTGAGTATTGGACTGGTATGGCTGCTGGTATGGCAGTTTCGTCATAATCCGGAGTGGCGGCAGTTTAGCTGGAGCGCGGTATGGGCAGCGACGCAGGCGGCGCGAGGCTGGTACATTTTGGGCGCGGTGGGCATGATTTACGCCAGCTATTTGATCCGCGCGGTGCGGTGGCAGGGCTTGATGGCGCCGCGGGGGCGGTTTTGGCCGGTGTTGAAGGGGACGGTGATTGGATTTACGGGAACGGCGCTACTGGGAAGGCCGGGGGAGTTGGTGCGACCGTATTACATTGCGCGCAAGCACCGTGGGGATTTGTCCCCGCAATTGGCGGTGTGGCTGCTGGAGCGCACGTTTGACATGGCGGGGGTGGTGCTGCTGGTGGGGCTAGATTTAGCGCTCGATCCGCGGATACACATGTTGACGCGCGAGGGCGGGTATCAGCATGCATTTCAGCGGGCGGGGCTATGGTTGAGCGTGGCGATTGTGGTGCTGCTGGTGCTGCTGTATGTCTTCCATTTGAAGTCGAGGCATATTTTGGCGTGGTTGAAGCAGAGGGACGCGGTCCGTCCCTCGGCGATACGGAAGAAGTTGGAGTATTTTTTGGAGACGCTGGCGCAGGGGACGGTGGGATTGACGCGCGGGCGGACACTTTTGGTCGCGATTTTGTTCACGTTGTTGCTGTGGTTCGACATCAGCGGTGCCATTTGGATGGTGGTGCGGGCATATCCGGGCATGCTGCCGACGTTTAGCTTTTCCGAGGCGCTGTTGCTGATGGGGTTGACGGCGATCGGGTCAGTGGTGCAGCTTCCGGCGGTGGGCGGCGGGTTCCAGGTCCTGACGATTTTTGGCCTAACCAAGGTGTTTGGCGCAGACACGGCAGCGGCAACGAGCGCGGCCCTGATCGTGTGGCTGGTGTGCTTCTACGCGATTGCTCCGTTCGGGGCGGGGCTGGCGACGCACGAAGGGGTTTCGTGGCGGGGGATCGAACATGAGGCGGAGGCGAAGGTGCTGGCGGGGTGACGGCGATGGACGAAGTCCGGGTGGACAAGTGGCTATGGGCGGCGCGATTTTTTAAGACGCGAGGGCTGGCGCAAACGGCTTGTGAGTTGGGGCGGGTAAAGCGTGACGGGCAGACGTTGAGGCCGGCGCGCGCGGTGCGGGTCGGGGATCGGCTGGTCATTGCGACCGAGGGCGGGTCGTATGAGGTCGAGGTGGCGGAGTTGAGCGCGATGCGGGGTCCGGCCGCTACGGCGCAGAAGCTGTACCGCGAGAGTGAAAGCGGGCGGGAGCGGCGGCTGCAGGAGACCGAGGCGCGGCGGGCGATCCGGGCGGTGGAGCAGATGCCCGCGACGCGGCCCTCGAAGCGGGACCGGAGACGGCTGGGAAGGCTGCGGGGGGAGTGAGGGGCGCAGGGCACGGCGGCGTCTAGTACCGTAGCAGAATGGAGCCCGAAGTGGAGGTCGAGGGCGGTGCGGGCGCGGGAGACGATTCCGGCGATGGCGTGGATGTGTCATTGATCCGGCGTTTTTTGGCACTCACGCCGGCCGAGCGGCTGGAGTTCCTGGACGACCGTTGCGCCGACATTGAGCGCATGCGGGAGTGGCGAGGCCGTGGAAGGTAGACTGACGGCCTTGCTGCGCGCATTGGTCGAAGCGCGGCTGGAGTTTATCTTGGTAGGTGGACTCCCATCGGGTCCAACTGGCAGACGGCCTAAATATAGCTGGCTTGGATTTGGACCAATACATTCTGTTCAAACAGGAATTGGGCGGTGAACGCTGCTGGAGCGAAAGCGGGAGTAAGCCGCATCCAAGTGGAAATGAAGGAAGTGGGGGCGGAGGGGTTTGTACCGCTACGGGCGGACTTGCCGGAATTGCGCGCAGCGGCGCGGGGGTGCGAGGGGTGTGAGTTGTATCGGGCGGCGACGCAGACGGTGTTTGGCGAGGGGCGGGTGCGGGCGGCGCTCATGCTGGTTGGCGAACAGCCGGGAGACGCGGAGGATCGGGCGGGGCGTCCGTTTGTGGGACCGTCAGGTAAGCTCCTGGATGCTTGTTTGGTTGAGGCGGGTATTGACCGGGGAAACGTCTACGTCACCAATGCGGTGAAACATTTTCGATTTGAGGAGAGGGGAAAGCGGCGGATTCATAAGAAGCCGACAACGGGACAAGTGCGGGCGTGCCATCCGTGGCTGGAGGCGGAGCGGACGGTAGTGAAGCCACGGGTGGTCGTGTCACTGGGGGCGACGGCGGCACAGGCGCTGGCGTTGGTTGAAGGGTGGCCGCCGATCGTAGGTACGCTGCATCCATCGGCGGTGCTGCGGGCGCCGACGCATGAGGACCGAAGCCGGATGCGGAAGGAGCTGGTAGGGGCGCTCAAGCGGGCCGCGAAGTTGTCAGGCAGTTAAGGGCGCCAGGAGGATTTGCCAGACCTGGAGGCGGCGGGCACGAAAGGCGGCGGCGGAGGCGAGCAGATAATAGCGCCACATGCGGCAGAAGCGCTCGCCGTACTGGCGCTGCCAGTCGCTCCAGCGGGCGGCGAAATTAGAGTGCCAGGCCATCAATGTGCGGTCGTAGTCCTCGGCCCAGTTGCGCCAGTCAAGCGGGATGAAGCGGTCTTCGATGGCGTCGCCGAATTGCTGGATCGAGGGCAGGTGGGAGTTGGGGAAAATGTAGCGCTCGATCCAGGGGTCGGTCGAGTGGGAAGAGCGGTTGCCAGCGATGGAGGAGAGGAACATGCGTCCGTTGGGGGTGAGGAGGCGCTGGGCGCATTCGAAGTAAGCGCGGTAGTTGCGGTAGCCGACGTGTTCGAACATTCCCAGCGAGACGATGCGATCGAAGCGGCGCGGGGGGTGGGCGGCGGCGGCGCGGTAATCCTCGAGATGGATTTCGACTGGCAGGCCGGCGCACTCGGCCGAGGCCAATTCGAGCTGCTGGCGGGAGAGGGTGAGGCCGTAGACGTGGGCGCCATAACGCTCGGCCGCGAACTTGGCGAAGCCGCCCCAGCCGCAGCCGATATCGAGTACGGTCATGCCGGGTTCGAGCCTGAGTTGGCGGCAGACGAAGTCAAGCTTGGCATCCTGGGCGGCGTCGAGCGATTCGGCGTTTTGCCAGAGGCCGGTTGTGTACATCATGCGAGGGCCGAGCATCGAGCGGAATAGATCATTGCCGACATCGTAGTGCCGACGGGCGACCTGCACGGACCGCGTGGGAGTCTGGCGGTTGAAGAGCGAGGACTCGAGGCGCAGCAGAAAGGCACGGATGCCGCCGCGGGCACGGTCGAGGGAGGCGGCGAAGGCGTGGTAGAAGAACTGATCGAGAGCGGGGCAGTCCCACCAGCCATCCATGTAGGACTCGCCAAGCCCTAGCGAGCCCTCGCGTTGTACGCGGGCGAAGAACCCGCTGTTATGCACCTGAATATCCCAGGGGCGGTCACCATCAACGGTGATGTCTGCGCTGGCGAGCAATTCGGCGGCGCGCGGGCTCATCTTTGGTATGGATGCCCGTAGCGGAGGTAAAGGCTGGGCAGAATGATCAGATTGAGGAGAGTGGAGGAGATTAGGCCACCGAGAATGACAATGGCCATGGGGAATTCCATAGCGCGTCCGGGGGCATTGCCGCCCAGCGCGATGGGGAGCAGGGCAAGGCCGGTAACGAGCGCTGTCATGAGAATGGGGAGCAGGCGTTCGCGGGCGCCGCGTAGGGCGAGGTCGCGGCCGAACGGCATGCCTTCGAATTGCTGCAGATGATGGTAATGGGTGACGAGCATGATGCCGTTGCGGAGGGTGATGCCGAACAAGGTGATGAAGCCGATCAGAGTGGCGACCGAAATGGGGCTGCGGCTGAGCAGGACGGCGGCGATGCCTCCGATGAAGGCGAGCGGGAGATTGAAGAGCAGCAGAGCGGTGTTGCGTCCGGACTCGAAGGCAGAATAGAGCAAAAAGGCGATGGCCAGTAGCGCGACGGAGCCGAGCCAGGCGAGGCTGCGGACGGCGTCGGAGCGGCTTTGGAACTGGCCACTGTAACGGACGGAGTAGTCCGGCGGAAGGCGCAGACTGGCGGCCAAACGGCTTTGAATGCGGGCGACGAAGCCGGTGAGGTTCTGGCCGCCGAAGTTGGCGGTGACGGCGACCATGCGGGAGCCGGCGGCATGGGTGATGACGGCGAGGCTGGGCACGATGGCGATGCGGGCGAGAGCGGAAAGAGGCACTGGAGTGGTGGCGCCGGGCGCGCGGGCAGGGGTAGCGATAGGAAGCTGGCGGAGGAGATCGAGGTTGTCGGCCACAGGAGTGGGGAGCTTGACGACCAAGTCGAAGTTTTTTTGTCCGTCGTAGATGACGCCGGCAGGGGCGCCGACCAGGGCGGCCTGAACCGCCTGGGTGACCTGGGCGCTGGTGAGGGAGTAGTCCTTGATGGCGGCGCGGTCGATTTGAATCTCGACGGCGGCGGCTTCGATGGGCTCGGCCATTTGCACGTCGAGCGCGCCGGGGACGGCGGTGATGAGAGCCTGCGCCTGGGAGGCGAGCGCTTGCAGCTGGTTGAGGTCGGGGCCGAAGAATTCAACGGAGACGGCAGCGGTGTCGCCGGCGAGGACTTCATTCATGCGTTCAGAGATGTACTGTTCGACCGCCCAGGCGAATTCCGGGTAGAGAGCGGTCGCGTTGTGGACAACGTCTTCGAGCGCGGACTCGTTGTCCTGACCGGGGCGGAAGCGGACGTCGAATTCAGATTGGGAGAGCGAGCTGATGTCTTCGCCGAGTTCAGCGCGGCCGGTGCGCTGGGCGACGGAGGCGACATCGGGGGACGCGAGAAGGCGACGCTCAAAGGCGCGGCCAACGCGGAGGTTTTCGTCGAGAGAGGTTCCGTTGAGGCTGACCATGTGGACGATGGCGGTGCCTTCGTTGAAGCTGGGCAGAAAAGCACCGCCCATGAAGGGAAGCGCGGCGAGCGCGGCGGCGGCGATGAGGAGGGAAAGGGTACCGATGAGGCGGGGATGGGGGAGCGCGCGGGCAGCAAGGCGGTCATAGCGGGACTGAAGCCACAGACTGATGCGATGCTGGGACGGGCGCTGAGCCCGCACGGGCAGCAGCCAGAGGCTGAGCGCCGGGGTAACGGTTAGAGCGACAAGCAGCGAGGAAAGAGTGGCGAGGATGTAGGCTTCGCCCATGGGAGCGAAGATGCGGCCTTCGAGTCCGGTGAGAAAAAATACGGGGAGGAAGACGAGGGCGACGGCGACGGTGGCGTATACGACCGAGCCGCGCACTTCGGCGGAGGCATTGAAGACAACGTTAAAGACGGACTCGGTTGGGGGCGCGCCGCGGAGACGGCGGGTGATGTTTTCCACGTCAATAATCGCGTCGTCAACGACTTCGCCCAAGGCGAGCACGAGCCCGCCAAGTGTCATGGTGTTGAGGGTGGCGCCGGAGTGGACGAGGATGAGAAGCGCAATCAGCAGCGAGAGCGGCATGGCGACGACGCTGATGAGCGCGGTGCGCGGGTCGCGGAGGAAGAGCAGGAGAACCAACATGACGAGCAGGCTGCCTTCGATCATGGCGGTGCGAAGCTCGTGAATGGACAGGCTGATGAAAGTTGCCTGGCGGAACAATCCCGGGGCGAGCGCGATACCGGGAGGCAGATTGCGGGCGAGCGCGGCGATGGTTTGATCCACAGCATTCGAGACTTCGACGGTGTTGGCACCGGGCTGCTTGAAGATTTGGAGGACGACACCCGGCTGTCCGTTGACGGACGCGCCGCCGATGGCGGGCGGGGCGCCCCATCCGATTTGCGCGACGTCGCCAAGTGTGATGGGGACGCCATTGCGGGAGGCGACCACGCTGGCGGCGAGAGCGTTGGGATCGGAGGCGAGGCCGGCGGCGTGGATCACCAAATCCTGACCGGCGGTGTGGAAGTATCCGCCCGCGCCCTGGGTGGAGGCGGCCTGGGTCGCGGTGAGAATGTCACTGAGCGAGAGCGAAAGTTGCTGCAGGCGCTGGGGTGAGACGGTCACCTGCATCTGCTTGGGGCCGTCGCCGAAGACGGTGACATTCGCGACTCCGGGGACCGCGAGGAGACGGGGGCGGAGAATCCAATCGGCAAAAGTTCGGAGGTTGAAGGGATCTTGCGCGGGCGCCGCGGATGTGGAGGTGAGGCCGACGACTTCGAGCAGGCCGATAGCCGAGGTCACGGGCGCAAGCTGGGGGGGATTGACGGTGGGCGGAAGCTGAGCGGCGGCGGTGATGGCTTCGCTGACCTGCTGGCGATCGGTCCAGATATTGGTGGAGTCGGCGAAGTAGACGGTGATGGCGGAGACGCCGACGATGGAGGAAGAGCGCACGTCCACAACGCCGTTGATGCCGAGCAGCGCGAGTTCGAGCGGGGTGGTGACCTGCTGCTCGACCTGGGCGGGGGAAAAGCCGGGGGCTTCGGTTTGAATGACGACTTGCGGGGGGGCGAAATTGGGGAAGACTTCGATGGGCGCGCGACGGGCTGTGTCGATTCCGAATAAAAGGAGAATGGCGGCGAGGGTAAGGACCAGAAGGCGGTGATGGAGGGACCAGCGGATGAGCGCGTTAAGCATCGCTACGTGTCACTCAATGACCTGAATCACCTCGCGCCGAAGCTGGCTTTCGAGCAGGGCGGCGCCGGAGGCCACAACCTGCGCTCCGGGAGCAAGGCCGGAGGCAATGGCAGCGAGCCCGGAGCGGATAAAGTCAACCTGGACGGGTTGCTGACGGAAATGTCCCGCACCGGCAGTGATGAAGACGACGTCGCGGGTAGCTTCATGGACAATGGCGGAAGCCGGGATGGCGAGGTGCGGGCGCGCGGTTTGCTGCCGCAGCACGACGGTCGCGGTCATGCCAGGTCGCAGCCAGGGGACGTTATGAGCGCGGTAGACGATTTCAATGGTGCGAGTGGCGGGATCGGCGACGCCAGTAGAGGTGAGGCGATCGACAACGATGGGGCGGTCGGGGTAGGCGGCGGCGGTGAGAAGCGCTGTGGGGGAATGTCCGGCTGGGGCGATATCGGCTTCGGGAACGGGCACATCGACCCAGACGACGGCGGGGTTGACGATGGTGAACAGCGGTGCGCCGGCCTGGACCAGTTGTCCGGCGGCAAGGTTGACGACGGTCAGAACGCCAGCGACGGGAGCGCGGACTTCGAATTGGGATTGCGGCGAGGTGGGTCCGGCGAGTGCGGCCTGGTAGTGCTGACGCTGGGCCACGGCGTTGGCGGCGGCGGCTTCGGCCTGGGCGGCGGCAGCCTGGTCGGTTTCCCATTGGGCGCGGGATTCGATACGCGATTCGAACATTTGGCGAGAACGCTCGCGGGCGGCGTCGGCGAATTGGACCTGGGCACGGGTGGAGGCGACGTCGGCCTGGGCGGCGGAGAGCTGGGACTGAAGTTGGACAAGTTCGGCGCGGGTGAAATTTTCGTGCACGCGGGCCAGTAGCTGGTTGGCGCGGACGTTGGAGCCCAAGGCGGGTAGGCCGGCGAGAGGAAGCTCGACGTAGCCTTCGACCGGGGCGGAGACAACGGCAGAGGCTCCGGCCGGGGCTTCGATGCTGGCCGGGAGGGTGAGCACGCCGGAGAGCATTTCGACGCGGGCCGGAACAAGTTGCAGGCCGGCGGCCTTTTGCTGAGCGGCGGTGAGGGCGACCACCCCGGGCGGAAGGGTGGAGGCAGGCTTGGGCGGGGGCTGGTCGTCAGGGTCGAACTGCTGGGCGCAGCCGACGGCGAACAGGGCTGCTAGAAGCAGCATGGGCAGGCCAGGAACGCGCGTCATACAACACGTCTGGCACGTTGAAGGCCAATTTAGCGAAATGGTAGGCGCGCGCGGCTGCCGCCGCGCGGCCCGTGTGGCGCGAAGCTAGTTGCCGCCGCCGGGAGCGGCAGCGGCGGCCTTTTTCCCAGTTTCGGCTACTTCGCGCTGGAGTTCGGACATTTCGGCGTCGTGGGGAGCGTCGCCGAGCAGGTACTGGCAGAAATAGTCGGCTTTGCGCCAGAAGAAGTAGTCGGTGTCGCTGGAGTAGGCGTGGCGCTCGCCGGGGAGGACGACCATGTCGAAACGCTTGTTGGCGCGGATCAGGGCGTTGGCCATGCGCATGGTGTTGGCCATGCTGACGTTGTTATCCATATCGCCGGTGGAGAGCATGAGGTGACCCTTGAGGTTGGCGGCGAGATCGGAGTTGCGGTCAATCGAGTATTGGAAGCTGACCTTGCCATCGGGGCCGTCAATTTCCTTGATGCCATTGTATTTTTCCGACCATGTGTCGTTGTAGACGTTATTGTCGTGGTTGCCGCTCTCGGAGACGGCAACCTTGAAAAAGTCGGGGTAGACGAGCATGGCGGCGGTGGACATGAAACCGCCGCCGGAGTGGCCGGTGATGCCGACGCGGTTGATATCGATGTAGGGATAGATCTGGGCCAGTTCCTCGGCGGCGCGCTTTTTGTCGGCAAGGCCGTAGTCGCGGAGATTGCCGTAGCCGTAGGTGTGGTACCACTTGTCGCGCAGCGGGCTGCCGCCACGGTTGCCGACTTCGATGACGATGAAGCCGAACTGGGCGAGGGTCATCTGCGCGCTCTTGGGAGTGAAGTTGGTGGAGACGCTTTCGGTTTGCGGTCCGGGATAGACGTATTCAATCAGCGGGTATTTCTTGTTGGGATCGAAATCAAAGGGCTTGTACATGACGCCGTACAGGTCGGTGATGCCATCGTCGGCCTTGACGGAGAAGGGTTGGGGAAATTTGTATCCGGCGGCGTTGAGGGCGCGGAGGTCGGTGGTTTCGAGCTTGGCGACACGCGTGCCGGCCTGGTCGTAGAGGTCGCTCTCGGGAGCGGAGTCAACGCGGGAAGCGGTGTCGACGAAATAGCGTCCGTCGTCGGAAGCAGTGAGGGCGTGGGCGGCGTTGCCGGTATCGACCATTTTCATGCCAGTTCCGTCGAGCCCAATGCGGAAGAGATGGTTGTAGTAGACGTTCTCGCCGGCTTTATAGCCCATGGCGGTGAAATAGAGAGTGTTGGTCGCTTCATCCACAGCGACGATGTCGTTGGCGACAAATTCGCCCTTGTCGATTTGGTGCTTGAGGGTGCCATCGGTGCCGTAGAGATAGTAATGTCCCCAGCCATCGGTTTCGGCCCAGACGAGGAGTTCGGTGCCGTGATTGATCAGGCGCAGCGGCTTGGTATCAATGTAGACGTTGGCGCGTTCCTGAATGATGGAGTTGACAGTGCCGTCGGAGGTGGCGACGGTGGCGAAATCCACCTTGTGGAGGTCGCGGCTGGTTTCGCTGATGTAGAACTTGTCGTTGGCGCCGCCCAGCCAGATGGCTTCGGGCTGCTGGCCGGCGGGCATGGCGTCGCGTTCGCGGTTGGTGACGCGCTCGGTTTCGATACCGATGTGCTGGTCTTTGAAGCCGGTGAGATTCACCTTGGTGGCTTTTTTGCCGGCCACGTCGAAGACCCACATTTCGTATTGCGGGACGTTTTCTTCGCCAGGCATGGCGTACTTGTAGGTTTCGAGCGTGGGCCGCGGATTGTGGAGGGAGTGGATGACCCAGAGATCGGCGACCTTGCGATCGTCCACGCGGGTGAGGGCGAATTTGCTGGAGTCCTTGGACCAGACGACGCGGATGGCGGCAGTGCGAGGGTTCTTGCTGTTGTCGTGGAGTTTGGGGTTGGGCGGGGTGGCGCCGCGTCCATTGCCGGCGCCGCGGGCGCCACGGCCGGCGGCACCGCCGCCCTGTGTGCCGAGATCCTCGGCGTTGTTATTCATAGGCGGGCGGGCGTAGCTGTAGTCTTTTTCGCCATCGGTTGTGAGCTGGGTCTCGACGATGTTGGTGTCGTTAACATCTTTGAGGGCGAGGGCATAGGAGGCGGCGTCCATCATGTAGAGATTGAAGCCGCGGGCGAAGAGGACGGTTTTGCCGTCGGGGGAGATGGTGGCCCAGGCGGGTTTGCGGGCGGGGGGTTTGAAATCGCCGAGGAGTTTGGCCTGGGAGGTGGCGAATTCGTATTCGAAGTAGACGGCGCGGGTCCCGGCGGGGGGAGCGCCGGCGCGTCCGCCGCGGCCGCCAGTTTGTGCGTCGCCCTGGGCGCCGTCGCCGGAAGCGGCAAGTTCGTCCTCGGATTCTGCGGCAAGGCCGAGGATGACGGCTTCGCGAGGGACATTCAATTGGAACTGGAGAGCGGCGTCGTTGCGGATGAGCTTGACGTTCTCAATCGGCAGGTGTTCGCCGTCGTAGGGGATGCCGGTGAGGCGGGTGAGCTGGGCGGCCAATTGGACGTGGTCGAAGAGCGCGGTTTTGGCGCCCTTGACGGGATCGACCTGGTAGTAGGCGGTGCCGGTCGAGGTCTTATAGCTGTACCAGAACTTGTCACTCGAGGAGAACCAGTGCGGAGTCACCGAGGTGTCGAAGACGAGTTTGTCTACTTTGGCCGCGGTCCAGCGGGCGGCGAGTTCATAGTTGGGCCCGGTGCGCTGGAAGACGAGGGAGGCGGCAGCGGTCGGCGGGGCGGCTTGCTGGGCGGCGAGCGGGGCGGTGAGAGCGGCGAGAATTAACGTAAGTGAGCGGGTGGTGGTCATAGGGAGATACCTCGGGCAATGGGGCAGTATTGCATAGAAGGAAGTGGTTTAGCATCAGGTATGGGAAGCGAGGAATTTCCACTGCGCGGACAGGTGGCGCTGGTGACCGGCGCGGCGCGCCGGATCGGGCGGGCGATTGCGCTGGAGCTGGCGCGGGCGGGGGCGGACATTGGCTTTACTTACCGCGTGTCGGAGGTGGAAGCGCGGGCGTTGGAGAGGGAGTTGGCGGATTTGGGAGTGCGCGCCTGGGGGTTGTGGAGTGATTTACTGGAGCCGGGCGCGGCGGCGGCGGCGGTGGGGGCGATCGTGGGCAAGCTCGGGCGGCTCGATATTTTAGTGAACAACGCCGGGAGGTATGAAGGGGCCGAGTTTGAGCACATCACCGACGCACAGTGGGAGGAGATGTTGGCGACGAATCTCACAGCGCCGTTTGCGATGAGCCGGGAGGCGGTGCCGCACTTACGGCGGGCGGGGCGGGGGCGGATCATTCACTTAACATCGGTGGGAGCCGTGCGGGCGTTTCCAACCCATGCGCATTACTGCGCGTCGAAAGCGGGGTTGGCGCATTTGTCGCGGGCGATGGCGCGAGCGCTGGCGCCGGAGATTCAGGTGAACGCGGTGGCGCCGGGGCTGATTGTCTTTGGCGAGGAGTTGACGGAGTGGGAAGAGCACATGCGGGAGCGGACGCCACTGCAGCGCGCGGGCAGGGCAGAGGATGTGGCGGGCGCGGTGCGGTACCTGGCGACGTGCAACGCGTTTTTGACCGGGCAGACCCTGGTGGTGGACGGCGGTCTATCGCTCGTATGAACCGCGTTTTGCTGATCCATTTCGGGCAGCTCGGTGATTCGGTCATGGCGCTGCCGGCGGCGCTCGCGCTGCGCGCGCATTTCGCCCAGGCTGAGCTGACGGTGCTGGCGTCGCGGGGCGGGCATGAGATATTTCGCATGGCTGGGTTTGACGATATCTGGATGGCCGACCGAGTGCGGTGGAAAGCGAGGCGAACCGCCGCGTTGCCCGAAATTGTGGGGCTGGTCGCGAAGGTGCGAAGGCGGCATTTCGATTTGTCGGTGGATTTGCATTCGTTTCACGAGACCAATTTACTGGCGTGGGCGGGAGGAGTGAAGAAGCGGGTGGCGATGCTGCGGCCGACACGGTCGCTGCCGCGGTTGATTACGCACCAGCCGCCGGCGGATGATCCGGATGCGCGGCTGGTGGACCGGTACTGCCGGGTGTTGGAGCCGCTGGGGATTGAGGTGAAAGACCGGACGCCGCGATTATTTCCGCAAGCCCCGGTTTCGGAGTTTGCGGCGTGGGCAAAGGACGAGCCGGTGCTGGGTGTTTGCCCAGGCGCGGGAAACGCGGGCCGGCGTTGGCCAGCGGGTCGGTTTGCGGAGCTGGTACGGGAGCGGCGCGAGCCGGTGGCGGTGTTTGCGGGCCCGGAAGAGGACGAGGCGACATTGGCGCGCTTTGCTGGAATGCCGGCGGTGCGGATTTGGCGCGGGCTCGCGATTGCGGAGTTGGCGGCGGCGCTGGCACGGTGCCGGGTGGTGGTCACGAATGCAACGGGACCTTCGCATATTGCGGCGGCGGTGGGCGCAAGCGTGCTCACACTGGGCGAGATTCCGGCGTTTGATCCGGTCGCGGTCGCGCCAGGGCGAGTCGTCGCGGTGCGGGCGGAACGAGTGGTCGGGGATATTACAATCGAGCGAGTGAGAGAGGCATTGGCGGATTTGTGGACTTGAAGCTTCAGCGCGCGCTGGCGGCGGTGGTGGGCGACGGGAACGTGCTCGCCGACAGGCTGGGGCGAAGGCTGTACGAGTACGACGGCGGGGTGGACCGGGCGCTGCCGGACCTGGTGGTGTTTCCCAAGACGCGGGACGAGGTGGTGGGGATTGTCAAAGCCGCGCGGGCGCATGGGGCGCCGATTGTCGCCCGGGGCGCGGGCACGGGGCTGAGCGGCGGAGCGATTGCGCGCGAGGGCGGAGTGATTGTATCGCTGAACCGGATGCGGCGGGTGCTGGCGGTGGACACGGAGAACGCGCGGGCGGTGGTGGAACCGGGGGTGGTGAATCTTGAGTTTTCAAACTCGATTGCGGCGACGGGATTTTATTTCGCGCCCGATCCGTCAAGCCAGCGGGCTTGCACGATCGGCGGGAACGCGGCGGAAAACAGCGGCGGCCCGCACACGCTGCTGCACGGCGTGACGGTGAATCACGTGCTCGGGCTGGAGGTGGTGCTGGCATCGGGCGAGGTGGCACGGCTTTCGGTGAACGATGGCGGATGGGACTTAACCGGGCTCATGGTGGGGTCGGAGGGAACGCTGGGGATCATTACGGCGATCACGATCAAGCTGACGCGGCGGGCGGAGTCGGTAGCGACGCTGCTTGCGATTTACAACGACGTGGGGCAGGCGGCGGACACGGTGAGTGCGATTACGGCATGCGGGATTACGCCGGCGGCGCTGGAGATGATGGATGGATTTTCGCTGCGGGCGATTGAGGCGGCGACGCATGCGGGGTATCCGCTGGATTCGGCGGCGGTGTTGTTGATCGAGGTCGAGGGGATGAGGGAAGAGACGGAAGAGGACGCGGAACAGATTCGGCGGGCGTGTCTGAATGCCGGGGCGCGCGAGGTGCGATTGGCGGCGCATGAGGCGGAGCGTGAGCTGTTGTGGAAGGGGCGGAAGACGGCATTTGGCGCGATGGGGAGGATCAGCCCCAATAACTATGTGATGGATGGAGTGATTCCGCGGACGCAGATCAAGCGGGTGCTGGAGCGAATCGAGGCGATTGGCGCCCGGCATGGTTTTCCAGTCGGCAACATGTTTCATGCCGGAGATGGGAACCTGCACCCGCTGGTATTTTTTGACGAACGCGCAGGGGAGCTGCCGCGAGCGCTGGCGGCGAGCCGGGAGATTTTGACGGCGTGCGTCGAGGCGGGCGGCTCGATCACCGGCGAGCACGGGGTGGGGATCGAGAAGCAGGACCTGATGCCGCTGATTTTTTCGGACGACGATCTCGACTTTATGCGGCGGATTCGACGGGCCTTTGATCCGGAAGGGGTTTTGAATCCGAACAAGATGATTCCGGCGTTTCATGCGTGCACCGAGATTCGGGCGGATGCGGCGCTGTACCGCGAGGGGTTGTGACTATCGCGGTCGCTACCGTCGAGGAAGCGATGGTTGCGGTGGCGGAGGCCGGCGCTCGGGGCGTTAGTTGCCGTAATTCACGAGGGTGCGGGCATGTACATTTGGATTTGCGCGGGATGCGAGCCCTGCGGTTTTATCAGCCGGGGGATCTGACGGTAGGGTGCGACGCGGGGATGACGGCCGCCGAGTTGAACCGAGTCTTGGCGCGAGAGGGGCAGTTCGTGCCGCTCGATGTCGCCGATGCGGAGCGGACGACACTGGGGGCGATCTTGGCGCAGCACTTGTCGGGGCCGCCGCGGCCGCGGTTCGGGACGGTGCGGGATTTCACGATCGGGATGGAGATGATCGCGATGACGGAAGCGGGTCCGCGGCTGGTGCATAGCGGCGGGCGTGTGGTGAAGAACGTCGCCGGGTATGACTGGATGAAGTTGGCGATCGGGGCGCGGGGCGGGTTTGGAATTATCACGGGAGTGAACTTCAAGGTTTTCCCGCTGCCGAAGGGCGAGTTGGTGGCGACATTTTCGGGGGTGAGCGGCGATGAGTTGGGGCGGCGGATATTGCACTCGCCGCTGCGTCCGCTGGCGATTGAGGTCGAAGCGGGAGGCGAGGGGCGGGTGCAGGTGCGGTGCGCAGGGAGTGAGCGGGTGCTCGACCGGTGCCGGGCGGAACTGCAGGCGATGGCCGCGGGGGGCGCCAGCGTGAGCTTTGATGCTGGGATCAAGTTTGCCGTGCAACACGACCAGGCGCGGACCGGCGGAGCGATGGATGCTGCAACGCGCGAGTTGCAACAAAAGTTAAAGACGGAGCTTGATCCACTGAACCGTTTTCATGGTGGCGACTGTGAGTAAGGCGGGAATACTGGATTTGCGCGCGGGGGATGTCGAGCGGTGCGTGCGCTGCGGACTGTGCCTTAACGCGTGCCCGACTTTCAGGGTGTTGGGCGAGGAGATGGATTCGCCGCGGGGGCGGATTTACCAGGTAGGGCTGGCGGATCGCGGAGAGATCGAAATCGGCGGCGATTTCACCGTGCACATGGACCGGTGCCTGGATTGCAGGGCCTGCGTGAGCGCTTGTCCGTCGGGGGTTCCGTATGGGGCCATCATCGAGCGGACGCGGGCGGCGACGGCGCGACCGTCGAGGCTGGAGCGATTGTTGCTGGAGCGAGTACTTCCCTTCCCGGCGCGGGTGCGGCGTGCGGCGGGGCTGCTGCGGTTTTATCAGCGGTCGGGATTGCAGACGGTGGCGCGGCGGTCGCGGGTTCTGGAATGGATGGGATTGGCGGGGGCGGAGCGGTTGAGCCCGGTGATCGGAGGCGGCGAGCGTTACGAAGGAGCGGTGACGGCACCGGTGCGGGCGCGGGTTGCATTTTTCCCGGGATGCGCGCAGCGGGCGCTGCTGCCGGAATTCAACGCGGCTACGGTGCGGGTGCTGCGGCGGCAAGGGTGCGAGGTGACCGTCGTCGAGGAGATGGGGTGCTGCGGCGCACTGCACGTACACAGCGGGATGCGGGAGTTCGCGCGGGCGCTGGCGCGGGAGAACATTGCGCGGCTGGAGAAGGTGCTGGCGTCGGCGGATGCGGTGGTAGTGAACGCGGCGGGGTGCGGGGCGACGTTGAAGGAGTATGCCGAACTATTCGAGAGCGAGCCGGAATGGGAGGCGCGCGCGCAGGGAGTGGCGCGGAAAGTTAAAGACGTCACCGAGTTTCTCGATGCATTGGGGTTGCGCGTGGACTTGCTGGGTCCGCTCGCGGTCACGGCAACGTACCAGGACGCGTGCCACCTGGCGCATGGACAGGGGATTAGAAACGCGCCGCGGGCGTTGCTCGGGAAAATTCCGGCGCTGGAGCTGCGGGAGATGGAGCGGAGCGATCAGTGCTGCGGGAGCGCGGGCACCTACAACCTAAAACAGCCGGAGATTGCGCAGGCGCTGCTCGACGATCGAGTGGGCGTGATCGCGAAGAGCGGAGCCGAGATCGTGGTGACGGCGAACCCCGGATGCCAGATGCAGCTTGCGAGCGCGCTGCCGGGACGGGTGTTTCACGTTGTCGAATTGCTGGACGCCAGCCATCGCGCTGGTCCGCGCTAGACGCGGCTGTGGAACTCGCGGGTTTCGGTGGTGACCTTGATCTTGTCGCCCGCCTTGACGAACATGGGGACGCGAATCTCGGCGCCGGTTTCGAGTTTCGCCGCCTTGGTGACGCCGCCGCCGGCGTCGTTGCGCACGGACGGCTCGGCTTCGGTCACAAGCAACTCGACGTGCATGGGCATTTCAATTCCGATGGGGTTGCCGTTGGACTTTTCAATCTGAACGATGGCGCCTTCGAGCAATAGGTCGAGCGCGTCGCCCACTTGGGCGGCGCTCAGCGACAAAGTTTCGAAGGTTTGCTGGTCGAGGAAATACGATGCGTCGGCATCGCTATAGAGGTAGGCGGCGGGGACGGTATCGAGGTCGGGTTCCTTGAATTTTTCGCCGGCCTTGAAGGTTTTCTCGGACACGGCGTTGGTGAGGAGGTTGCGCATTTTGATGCGCACCAGGGTTTGGCCGCCGCGAGCGGTGGGGGTGGAGATGTCCTTGTCGAGACAGACGAAGGGGGTGTTCTCGAACTCGAAGAAGAGCTTGCGCTTGAAGTTGATTACGTCAATGAGAGCGGCCATATTTCAATTGTAAACACTCACGGCCGGCCAGCCGCCTGGGCGTGGAACTTGGCGGCGGCCGCCATTTGGGCGGCGGTGGGTGCCTCGTCCGCCGCCTGAATGGCGCGCTGCAGGGCGGCCATTTGGGTTTGCAACGGTCCGGGGCCCGCTTTTTGTTCGTCGTCGTAGAGCTGCTTGGAGACGCGGAACTGTTCCGCCCAGGCGGCGGGGGTGGTCTTGACGCGAGGATCCATGCGGACGACAAGCGGCTGGGTGAGGGTCTTGCCGTTGACCAGCAGGGTGACGGTGTAGTTTCCGGGCAGGACCCAGGGCGAGGTGGGCGAGCGGGGCGTGTCATTGGGAACAGCTTCAGAGTCGTCGAGTTCGGTCACCATGCCGGCGACCGGAGCGTAATGCAAATCCCAAACGAAGCGGTGGTTGCCGGACGCGGTCGAGAGCGGGGCGAAGGGGCGATCCCAGTATTTGGGCCAAGTGGGGTTGACGATGGGCGCGGGCGCCGGGTCGTCGCTGCGATAGCGGCGGACCAGACCGCCAGAGGCATCGTGGATTACGAGCGTGAGTACGCCGGTGACGGGCTGCTTGAGGTCGTAATCAATGATGGCGCCGTCGGGCGGATTTTCGCCGGCCGCCATTTCGGGGGGCCAGGGGGTGGGCGGGTTCATATCCCATCGGACGCGGGTGGCGCGTTCGGGGGCATAGAGATAGGCGCCCTGGGCGGCTTGCGCGGCGGCGTGCTGGCGGAGTGGGGTGACATCGTCGAGAATTTCGAAGCCGCGGCCGTGGGTACCGGCGACAAGGTCATCGTCCTTTACTTGAAGGTCGCGCACCGAGACGGCGGGCATGTTTTCGCGCAATGAGCTCCAATCGGCGCCGTCGTCGAAGGAAACCCAGACCTGGGTTTCGGTTCCGGCGTAGAGTAAGCCTCTTTGTTTGGGATCTTCACGGATGACGTCGGTGGGTTCATCGGAAGGAAGGCCGCGATCTATCTCGGTCCATGTCTTGCCGCCGTCGTGGGTTTTGTAGAGATGGGGGCGGAGGTCGTCGAGGCGCAGCGTGTTAATGGCGGCGTAGGCGGTCAGGGGGTCGAAGTGGCCGGCGTCGAGGATGGACACTTTCCACCAGGGCTGCAACGCGGGGGGAGTTACATCCTTCCAGGTTTTGCCCCCGTCGCGGGTGAGTTGGATCAATCCGTCGTCGGTGCCGGCCCAGATGGTGGCGACATTGAGAGGCGAGGGAGCCAGCGCATAAATCACGCCGCGCTGCGTTGGTTGAGCGTTCGGTTGCGAGGCGAAGATGCCGACGCTGGCAGGAACGGTCCAGGTTTTGCGGCTGAGGTCGGGGCTGATCAGATCCCAATGCGTGCCGCCATCGCGGGTTTGATAGAGGCGGTTGGTGCCGAAGAAAAGAAGGTGGGGATCAACCGGTGAGAACTCGAGCGGCATGGTGCGGATGGTGCGCCAGGTACCGTCGCGGACGGGCACCGGAGTAACTTCGGCGATTTGGCCGGTGCGGCGATCGTACCGGGTGACGTTGCTCTGGCCGACACCGTAGACGATATCGGGATCGAGAGGGTCGGGCGCGGCGTAGCCATACTCGCTGATGCCGGCCGGCTCCCAGTCGTGGAAGGTGATGCGTCCGTAATCGCTGCGGCTGAGAACACAGGCGGAGCCGCTATCCTGCTGGCCTCCGCAGGCGCGATAGGGGAATCCGTTATCAACGGTGACGTGGTAGACGGCGGCAGTGGCCTGGTTGTACCACTGGCTCCAGGTGGCGCCGCCGTTGACGGTGACGATACCGCCCTGATCGCTGGCGAGGGCGACGATGGAGCCATTGTTGGGGTTGATCCAAATATTTTGGTAGTCGTCGCCGCCCGGCGAGCCGCGCCATCCGGTGAACGTATGGCCGCCGTCGGTGGATTTCCAGGTGGTTTGGGTGGCGTCGTAGACGACGTCCGCGTTTTTCGGATCGACGGCGACGATCTGTTCGCCGCCCTGCATGTGAGGATAGGAGTAGACGCGCGTCCAGCTTGCGCCGGCGTCGTCGGAGCGGAAGAAACCGCCGACACCGCCACTGGCAGTGATGGGCATGTAGAGGCGGTTGGAGTCGGTGGGGGCGATGGCGAGGCTGTCTACCTTCATGGTGCCGCCGGGGAGGCCCGTGGTGAGTTGAGTCCAGTGGTCGCCGCCATCGGTGGATTTGAAGAGGCCGCCGGTGGTGCCGGTCCAGGCGCCGTTTTCCCACGGTCCCTGGCGGTCGGCCCAGAGTCCGGCGTAGACGGTGTTGGGATTGTTGGGATCGAGAACGACCTCGATGGCGCCGGTATTTTCGTCTTTGTATAGGACTTTTTGGAAAGTTGCGCCGCCGTCGGTGGAGCGGTAGATGCCGCGCTCGGGGTTGGGTCCGAAGGGATGGCCGAGAACGGCAACGAAGAGGCGATCGGGGTTGTGCGGATCAACTACGATTTTCGCGATCTGCTGTCCGTCGCGCAGGTCGGCGAGATGTGTGAAGGTCGCGCCGGCGTCGGTGGACTTGTACATGCCGTCGCCGACCGACAAGTCGGGGCGGGGCTGGCCTTCACCGCTGCCGACATAGACAACGTTGGGATCGGAGGCGGCGACAGCGACGGCGCCGATTGAGCCCGAAGGCTGGGAGTCGAAGATGGACTGCCAGGTTTCGCCGGCGTCGGTGGTTTTCCAGACACCGCCGTTGACGGCGCCGATGTAGAAGACATTGGGCTGCGAGGGGACGCCGGCAAGTCCGTGGGTGCGGCCCGCGCGGAGGGGGCCAATTTCGCGCCAGCGCATTTGGGCGGAGGCGGTAACGGCAAAAGTGCAGAGCAGGAAGACGGCCAGCGTCAGATTGCGTCGCATCGGGTCAGCATACAACATCAAATTGACGGGCGCGGGAACCGCGCCGCTTTGTTTGCCGGGGGCGTCCGACTGCCACTGGCAGTCGGACCCCTTCGGAATTACGACCACCCCAGCGCCCAGAAGCGGCGCAGGGGCCCCGGTCCGCAGCCTTTCGCGCCTATTTTGCCCACCGTGCAAACGGCGCGACCCCCGCGTACGGGCGCAACCCGCTTGTGGGAGTGACTTGGTAAAGCCGCGAGCCCACGTTAGTCACGGTGAAGTTGGGACCATGGGTTCAGAATTGCGACGCTTGTTTTCGCCACACTCTTTATATTTCGGGTCACCAGCGTGAGGCCGTGGTGCAGTGCGGTAGCCGCAATCAAGGTGTCCGCCACCGGAGGGTTTCCGGCAGCGCTAAGCGTGCCCCAAATTATCGCGATTTCGGGGCTGACCGACAAAACGCGGTCTGCAAAGTTAAGTTCAATGCCACGAACCCATGTGGCCAATAGCCGCGCCGCGGAGGGATCTTCGCGCCTTTGCATGACGACCCCTCGGTGCAGCTCGCCCAAATTGATTACGCTCAGAAACAAGCTGTCGGGATCGGCCCCGACGAGGAACTGAATCACGCCGGGATCGGCGCGCTTTCGACGCGTTTCCGACAGAACGTTGGTGTCAAGAAGATAGCCGGGCATTTACAGCTTCACGTCGCGGCCCCGGCTGGACGAGCGTGGGGTAGCGAAGCTTCGCACCTTGGGGCCACCCAGCAGGTATGCGCGAAAATCTTTGTGATTGACCACAAGAGCTTGGTAATCGCGGTCACACAGCACCACGGCCCGACGTTTTCCATGCCGCGTGATGGCTTGCGGGCCTTCGGTCTGGGCGCGATCCAGAAGTTCGCTAAGGCGGGCCTTGGCTGCGTGGAGTTGCCATTCGGTCGGAGGGGGCATATTGACTACAATTATAGTCTATTTGGTCAAACTAATGATTTAGGGGGCTGGGTTTGGCAATCGCGCAGGTGCTGGGGATACATCAATCGAGGCTCCGGCCGCGCCACGGATCAAACGCGTTGCGCTCCCGGCGGGGCGCGCGACCGTAGCCGCGCTGGGGCCCGCGCCCTCTAATCGCTGAGCACTACGTCGGTCATTAGCTCAGGATGAACTCGGATTTCGCCGTTGTAGTCGATCAGGCCCAGGCGGCGAAACTTGTTCATGAAGAAATTCACGCGGGAACGCGTTGTGCCCACCATGTCGGCAAGGGTTTCCTGGCTGATCTTGGGCGTGATGACTACTCCCGCGATATCCGTGGGTTGGTGGCCGATGCGCGCCAGCTTGAGCAGGACGCGGGCGAGGCGTTTCTCGCTATGGTTGAAGAGCTGATCGCAGAGGTCCTCTTCGAAGGCGATGTTGCGCACCAGCAGTTTTGCCAGAAAAGCTTCCGCTAACGGATGCTGTTCGTGGAGGGCACGCACCAACTCGGCTTTGTCCACGCACACCACCACCGTCGCCATCGTGGCGCGAGCCGTTCCGACGCGGCGCAGTTGGCCGCTCAGGCAGCCTTCGCCGCAGAATTCGCCGGCGGTCAAAGTGCCGACGACAGCTTCCTTGCCGGCTTTGGACAGCACCGAAAGGCGCACCTTTCCGGACTCGATAAAAAAGACGGAATCCGCTACATCGCCCTGGCTGTAAAGAGTTTCACTCTTGCGCAGCTCGATGCGGCTTTTACCGGACACAATACCCGCGAGAAGACTTGTGGGCCATGGCTCGGCCAGCTTCTCGATGCGGAGAGAAACCTTCGGTTTTGATGTGGTTGGAGGATGTGAAGGCATTTTGGCGATCCCATCTTACGGCATTCTCCGGTTTTATAAAAGGACCAGCTTGCTCCATATTCGTTAACAGCTTGTTAAAGGAGGGGCCGCCCCATCTTTGGATAGGGCGGCGGAAATGGCCTCCTGAATACGCTCGGGCTAATGCACTAACGCGGTGTCGCTGAGAAGGCTCAAAGCATCCGTGGCGTTGAAGGGATATTGGCGGGTGGATTTCTGTCCCGTGCCGGTGAGGATAATGTCAACCCGCCGATTTTGAGCAAGGATTATTGACGGGAAATTGGCGAACAGTTTTTGACGCTCGGCGTCACTGAGGTTGGGATCGGCCTGAAATTGGCTGCGGACCTGAGCGGCATCCAACTCCTCGGTTTTGCCGAACGATTGTGTGGCGATTTTCTCCGCCGGAATACCTTCAGCGACGAGGTAATTCTTGGCGGCATCCAGACGGCGCTGCGCCAAGCCCTCGTTGTAGGCCACTGAAGCACGCTCGTCGGCGTGGCCCTCGAGAGTGAGACTGGCATCGGGCTTCGACTGAAGATAGACCTTGAAGTCGCGGGCAAGGGTGCGCAAAATGGCGCGCTGGCTGAACGCGAGATTGGTGGAGGGATTGTCAGCGCGGGGCTGGTCGGTGGGGAAATAGATGCTGTGCAATGCCAGGGTAGCTTCGAGCACATCCACCGGAGGAACGACGACGGGGACTACGGCGATGGTAGTGGAGCAATCGGCGCTTCCACCGCGCACATCCACGACGCGACCACGGACGGTGTAGTTGCCCGGAACCATGCCGGTGCTGTCGTAGCCGGCGGTGGCCGAGGTGCCGGAAATTGAGCCGCGGCTGGCGGTCCAGGAATATGTAAGGTCGCTGTCCTCGGGGCTATTCGCCACGGCAGTGACAGTGGCGATATCGCCGACGTTGATGGTGCTGGGATAAGCCGAGCAGGTCATGGTCGGAGGGCGATTGGGAGCCTGGGGCTGGGCCACCGGTACCGGCGCCGGCGGCGGAGCTGGCACGGCCGCTGGGCCGGTGGAATTCCGCCCGAAACGGAACACTAAGCCAGTGGAGATGCGCGCATCATGCTGCCAGACGTTCGGGCCGGCCACTCGCGTAGGGTCGGGGAAGCGCGTCATGGCATATTCGGCCTGGAATAGGCGGAAGGCAATGTGGCGGGTAAGGGTGATGTCGAGGCCGCCGCCGGCAGACCACGAGAACGAACTCTGGGTGGGCAGCGGCATGCAACCGGGGCCGGTGCAATTGGAGAGGGTGACCCGCTTCGCGTCCATTTCTCCAAACAGCGCTTGCACAAAGGGCGTGAACCGCGGCCCGCGGAACGAAACTCGGGGGCCGGTCATGAGCGAGAAGGCATTGCCGCTCGAGGAAACGACGCCGCCCGTGGGCGCGGCGTTGGGGCCGAAACGGGTATCGTGGTAGCCGCCAAAGTCCACGACGATGCCGACGTGGCGGTTCACGTTGAAGGCAATCGAGGTGCTGACGCCCGAGAGCCAGGCGATGCGGTTGCCGGCGCGCCCCATGGGCAGGTTGCGGAAGTTGGAGTAGCCGACGAACAATTCATAATGCGGCGTGGTGTCCTCGCCGTCCTGAATTTGGCGCCATGGCGTCGGGGAGAATATCACCCCCGGCACCGCCACCGCGGGTAGCGTGCCCGGGGTGAGGCGGAAATCGTAGACTCCGTCGGTGTAACCGGAATCAGCGACGGCGACCGGCGCGGATGCGGCCAATTGTTGTGCCCGCAGCGCGCTGAACGGTGCCAGCGCCAGTGCCGTAATGGCTAAAACTTGAATCGAATTTCGCATTGCAAATCGCATAAGGGGTCTCCTGATTTCGTACCGGCGCGCCGGCGCATGTTATTGGGTTAGGGAAGCGGTACGTTAATGACGGTGTTCACGAGGGTGACTGAGCCGGTCAGAACGATGGCCCGGCCGTTGATGGTGACCAGCGACACATTGCCGGCGGTCGAGGTGCTCACCGCGGTTTGGGCGAGGATGGTGCCGACAAACGTACCGCCGCCGGAGGGATTGATGGTAGCGGCGCTGCCAACATGCCAGAAGACGTTCTTGGCCTGGGCGCCATTAATCAGAATCACGTTGCGCGGCACCGCGGCGAGGCCCACCGTCAGCGAGGTCCCCATTTCGAAGACCCAGGTGGCGTTGGCATTGCCCTGGGCATCGAGGGTCAGATCGGTGGACGCACCCGGAGGTCCGGCTAGGGTCAGCGTAAACGCACCCGAAGAGGACTGGTAGATACCCGGCGCCAAGGTCAGACCGCCCAGTTCAGGCGCCTGCGCGGCGACGGTGGGGGGCAGCAACGCCGCCGAAGTGTTGAGGTACGCCTTCTGCGCGTCCAATAAAGCCTGGGCGGCAACTTGACCGGTGACCGCGGTGCCCTCGGTGGGGCAGGCCACGGTCGGTGGCGGCGGAGCGGTGTAAATCAGGCCATTCACGAAGCCGATATTGAGCGGGGTTTCGGTGTAGACGCAGCCCGGCCCGGAATCGTGGAAGCCGGTCATCGTGGTCGAGGCGCCGGTGGTGCCGGCATTGCCGTTGATCACGGTGTTGATGCCCTGATTGGTAAGCGCAGCGCCACCAGCAAAGGCGCCGAAGGAACTGGCGCTGCGGAGGTCGATGGTGGGCGGCGCGCTGGCACCAGTGGTAAACGTCCAAGGATTGGGCGAAACGCCGGGCGCGAGCGGGTTGCCGGCGACATCCGTGGCGCCATTGGTGACGTTGGCGGTATAGGTGGTGTTCGCCAACAAGGGGTTGGTGGGGGTTAAGGTGGCGATGAAATTAACCGCATCGTAGGCGACAGTTGCGGCCACTGCACCGCCCCCAGGACTGGCGAGGGTGAAGGTCGCATTGGTGATCGTCAGCGGGTCCATTGCCTCGCTGAACGTCGCATTCACCGTGGCGTTGAGCGCAACACCCACCGCGTTTGCGGCGGGACTGGTTCGCACGATGGTGGGTGGAGTGGTGTCGAGAGCCGCCGCCGTGGTGAACGTCCACGGATTGGGCACCAGACCGGCGCCGAGGGGATTGCCGGCCAGATCCTGAGCCGCAACCGACACCTTGGCGGTGTATTGGGTATTGGCGGCCAGCGGCGCGAGCGGCTGCAAGGTCGCGGTATTGGCAATCGCCGCGTAGGTGACCAGCGCCTGGACCGCCGGACCGACAGGCGGCGTCAGGGTGAAGGTGGCCGAATTGATCGTGGCCGGATTCATGGGCTCGCTGAAGACCGCACTGACCGAAGTGTTGATCGGCACCGCGGTGGCAAGGTTCGCCGGCAGGGTCGAAATGATGGTCGGCTTGGTGGTGTCGGGCGTCGCCGCCGTGGTGAACGACCAGTTGAAATTGGCCGGCATCGCCGTGTCCGCAAGCGATTGGGCGCCGGTGGTAACGGTGGCGGTGTACGCCGTGAGTTGCGTCAGCGGTGCCGTGGGAGCGAAGGAAGCTACCGAGCCGGTCGCGTTGTAGGTAACCGTGCCCGCGACCGCGGCGCCGCCCGTGGCTTTCAGCAGGAATGTAAGGCCGTTGAGCGTGGCCGGATCCATTGCCTCGTTGAAGGTGGCGGTCAGGATTTGATTGAGCGGCACGGCGGTGGCGCCATTGGCCGGCGCTGTGGCGATAACCGCCGGCGGAATCAGCGCCCCGGGCGCAGTGCGGAAAACCCATGAGAAGTTGGCCGCCATCGGGGCGCCGAAGCTGTTGGTGATGGCGGTGGTGAGCTGAGCGGTATAAAGGGTATTGTTCGCCAAAGCGGCGCCGGGGTTGAGGGTGGCGACCGCGCCCGAGCAGGAGGTAGTCGCGCTGACGTTGCCGGCGGCAGAACTCAGGATGTAGGACGCCGCGGTGATCGTCGCGCAATTCAGGTTCTGATTGAACGTGGCCACAACCGGCGTGGGCGTGGTGGGAACGCCAGTGGCGCCATTGGCTGGGCTAGTCAGGATGACGACCGGAGGTGGCGCAGTGGTGAAATTCCAACTGGCGTTGGCGACCATCGCATCGCCGGCGGCGTCGGTGATGGCTTTGTTCAAGACCGCTGTATAAGTGGCGTTCGATGCCAGCAACACTTTCGGGGAGAAAGTCGCGGTAAACATCGAGCATCCCAGTGTGCCCGCCACCGCGCCACCGGGGCCGGTCACGGAGAAGTTGGCCGCAGTGACGGTGGCGCAGGCCAGGGGCTGGGTGAACGTGGCGCTGATCACTTGGTTGTTGGGCACGCCACTGGAGCCATTGGCGGGAGTGGTGCTGCTGACTGCTTCGGGCGGGACTAGAGTGTAGACCACGGCATTGGTGGTGAAACCGGCCGTGGCGACGCTCACATTTACGGGGCCGACGGCCGCGCCCGGCGCGGTGGTGAAGGTCGCTGTGATCTGGCTGCTACTGACCACATTCGTGGCGGTAACGGTGACCGGCGCACTGACATTGATCACCGCGCCGGTATCGAAGTTGGCGCCGGTCAAAACCACCGGAACCGCCAGGCCGGTAACCGCGCGCGCCGGCGCAATCGCCGCCAAACTGGGCGCCAAGGCTCCCTGTTCGCGGCCGCAGGCGGCGGTGAAGACCAACAGCAGGAGGCTGAAAATCCAGAGGCATTGCAAAGTGGCCGACCCGCGGCTCGACTGTTTCAGTGACGTTGACATCGCATTTCCTTCCGGGCCCGAAAGCCTCGTTGCATGAGCAGACATGAACTGACGATACGCAGTTAGTTATCTCTCGTCTGTACACAAACGCACAGTCGGAGCAGTTTCTCAGGGCGGGGCGAGTGTGCACTATGGGACTGCGGCGGCAGGACGGCAGGCCTACGCTGGTAACTAGACCGAAGGGACACTTATTTATGAATCGAATTTGTCAACGAACCATGATGGCCGTGCTGGCGTTCAGCTTGATCGCGCCGGCATTTGCATTTTCGGACCGCACTGACGATGTCGCGCGCATCCAGCATTCCCGTCAGATTTTCGAAGAGGTCATGCAGACGCCCGACACAGCCGTGCCGCGCGAAGTTCTGGAAGGTGCGCAGTGCGTGGCCATCGTGCCGAGCGAGAAGAGCTTCGCAATCGGCTTTGGCGGCACCTATGGCAAGGGGATTGCCATGTGCCGCGCCAACGGAAGCTGGGCGGCGCCGATGTTCGTGCACGTGGGAGGCGGAAGTTGGGGCCTGCAACTGGGCGGCGAATCCACCGACGTCATCATGGTCTTCCGCACCCGCAAGGGGCTGGAAAGCCTGCTGACCGATAAGGTGAAAATCGGCGGCGACGTGAGCGCCGCGGCCGGACCGGTGGGACGTAACGCCAGCGCGGCCACGGATGCGGGGATGCAGGCCGAGATCCTGACTTACGCGCGCAGCCGCGGGGCGTTTGCCGGCGTCAGCCTGAACGGCGATGTGGTGCAGCCCGACACTTCGGGCGACAAGGCGCTGTATGGCGCCTCGAGCTGGAAGCAGATTCTGGCTGGTAAAGTGAGCACTCCTTCGGTGGCGCGGAGCCTGGTGGCGGCGCTGAATCGCTACTCGCGGTCACAGGATAATTAAGCAGGTGGTGAGCCTCCCGGGAAGGGAGGCGCTTCTCTAGGCACGGGCCCCGCCCGGCTGCCGCCGGGCACCCGCTTACGCGCACCACCAGCGTGGGGGCCCCATTGCCCCACGCTGCCGCTGCGCGGAGGCACGGGCCCCGCCCGGCTGCCGCCGGGCAC
>Ga0134128_10000154_pt1 | contig 96726 bp, 84 predicted proteins | sample KB31754_FD_96462 | JGI IMG/M metagenome (GOLD analysis project Ga0134128, IMG submission 96462) | Terrestrial soil microbial communities with excess Nitrogen fertilizer from Kellogg Biological Station, Michigan, USA - KB3-175-4 | ecosystem: Environmental > Terrestrial > Soil > Unclassified ... | reverse complement strand
GGAGCGGTAAAAGGTGCCGCGGATACGAGTGCGTTTGAATGCGGCAAAAAGCGATTCGATATTTTTTCACAAGCCCGTCAGGGAGCGGTAAGAGGTGCATCGGAAGGCGAACGGATCGCGACGAGAACAACAGCCGGATTTCTTCGCCTTTCCCGTTCTACTGCTTATTCTTGCTGAGCTTCCGGAAGTATTCTTCGACCGCGTTCGCGTACCCCGGCGGTACATTCTGGTTGCCGGGGCTGCGCACGCTTCCGTTGCCGCCGCCGGCTTCGTCCACTTTGCGGCGCAACTCCATTTCCACTTGCTCGACGTTCGCCAGCGCAGCCTGTATGCGCTCGGTGAGCGTGGTGTTGTCGGTCATGTGCGCCGGGTCAACATTGCGCAGATCGCGGATCAGATTCTGGATATCCTGCTGTGTCGCGGGATCGCCTTTCATCTGCTGCTGTAACTGCATGAGGCTCTGCAGCGTGCCCTGGTAATTCCTCTGGAAATCCTGCGGATTCACCGGACCGCCGGCCCAGTTGCCGCCGTTCCAGTTACCGCCGTTCCAATTGCCGCCGTTCTGATATCCGCCGCCGCCGTTTTGCGGATTTCCGCCTTGACGACCGCCGGCTTGCTGTCCGCCTTGCTGTGGGCCGCCCTGTTGCCCACCTTGCTGCTGGCCGCCCTGTTGTCCACCTTGCTGCTGGCCGCCCTGTTGTCCGCCTTGCTGCTGACCCGCCTGCTGTCCTTGTTGCTGGCCGCCCTGCTGCTGACCATTCTGGCCGCGCTGGTTGCCCTGCTGGCGTCCCTGCTGCTGCCCGTTTTGGCCGCGCTGGCCGTTGGTCATCTGCTGCATCTGGCCGCGGAACTGTTCCAGGTTGTTCAACGCCTGCTCTACCGCCTTCTGCCCTTGCGCATCTTTGGCGTCCTTGCCCTGACCGATTGAGCCTTGCACCTTCTTTAACTGGTCGCGCAGGTCGTTCAGTCCGGCCGTAATCTGCGATTCCTGCATCACCGCATACTCGCCCATGCCGCGGCGGATCCATTCGGCATCGCGTTGCATGTCGCGAGAAAGTTCGCTCTGCTGCATCTGCCCGAGCGCCTCGCGAACTTGCGTGGACGCCTGCCGCTGCGAGGACATCAGATCGCGGACGGCATTCTGCATCTGCTGTTCGAGCTTCTTCAGGTCCGCGACCTCGGCCGTCTTGTCGTCGGCGAGCCGTCCGGCTTCCTGCCGGTTCGGTTCTTTGTCGCCCGCGTATGCTTTGCGCAACTGGCCTTCGAACTCCTGCTGCTTGCGAGCCAGATCCTCAGCCTGCCGCGCCAAATCCTCCACCTGATTCGTGGATTGCGCTCCACGCAGACCCTGCATCATCTGCTGCGCATCGCGCAGGGCGTCTGCCGCCCGCTTGGCCTGCGCATCGCCCTGAGGCGTGCCCGCCTGCTGCGACGAAGCCGCGCCGCGCATATCATCCACAGCCTGTTTCAAGCGATCCAGCGTCTGCCGCAACTGCTGGCTTTCGGCGCCGCGGAGCCGGTTATTCTGCTGCTGCTGTTGCTGGCCGTTTTGCCCTTGCTGGCCGTTCTGCTGCTGACCCTGCTGGCTCATCTGCTGCAGCCGGCCCATTTCGCCCTGCTGGCCGTTCTGTTGCTGCCCCGCTTGGCCGCCCTGACTCTGCTGGCCCTGTTGGCCTTGTTGCCCTTGCTGACCCTGCTGGCCTTGCTGACCTTGCTGACCTTGCTGACCCTGCTGCCCCTGCTGACCCTGCTGGCCCTGCTGACCCTGTTGACCCTGCTGGCTGGAACTCTGATTGAGAGCCTGATCGCCCTTGGTCAGTTGTTCCATCTGTTCTTTCAGCTTCTCGGCCTCGCGCCGCAGCATCTCCTGCTCGAACCGCTGCTGGCTGGCCTGTTGCGGATTCTTCTTCTGCTGTTCCGCAAGTTCCTGTTGGCGCCGCGCGAGTTCCTGCAGCTTCTGCATGGCTTCGTCGATCTGCCGCTGCCGCGAATCCGCCGATTGCGTTTGGTTCAGGCCCTCGTACTGATTCTTTTCCTTGTCCAGTTCCAGGTCGAACAGTCCCTGCAGATCCCGCGTGGCCCCGCCGCCACCGCCGCCTCCGCCGCCACCCTGACGGCCGAACGCCACCTGAATATCGCGGAACGTCGCTTCGGCACGAAGCAGATATTGCAGCGCCTTCTGCTCCGGCGCCAGCGCGTCCTGCCACTTCGCGCCCTTCAGCTTATCCGTCGCGGGCTGCATTTCGGTGACAGCCTTTTCCATATCGTCCACGAAACTCTTGAACGAATCTCCGGCCTCTTCGAGCTGCCGCGCTTTCATGCGGTCCGCAAGGCTCTTCGCCTGATCCTTGAGCTTGCTTTGCACGCCCGAAAGGAACGTCGCGTTCTCCTGCTCACTGCCGCGCGCGCCCTGGCCTTTTGCCTGATTCCAGGTCGCGGTGATGATTTCCTTCTGGCGCTGCGAGATCTGGTCCTGCTGGCCGCCATCGTCACCCCCGCCGCCGCCACCGCCGCCGCCCTGCTGGCTCTGCGTGAAGTTGCGCTCGAACGGGTCGGCTTGAATGAAGAACATGTCGGTGTTCGTGGTCTGCCGCGCATCCTTCGCGACCGCGTACAGGCTCACGACATCACCTGGTTCTACTTTGAAGTCTTCGAGCGCAATGACTGTGCTGCCGCTCGAAGTCTTCGCGTTCTTTGCGCTCAGCAGCGGAACCACCTTTTCCGGCGCCCCGTTTACGCTGTAATGCAGCTCGACGGACTTCAAACCGAAATCGTCCTTCGCGTCTACGGCGACGGTGACTTCCTCAATCGGGCTGGCATGGAAATCGCGGCCCGGGCGCGTGATCTTCACTTCCGGCGGAGCATCCTTCATCGCCTCGATGAAGTAATCCTCACTGAGCCGCACGTCCTCGCCACCCTCGATCGCGGCGACGTGATACATGCCGTCCTTCTGAATCGGCACCTTCGCCGTCAGCATGGTGTCGCCGGCGGAATGCAGGCTGATCTTCGATCCGTCGTCAAGCACCAGCACCCCGCTCGATAGCGGACGGTCCGTCTGCACTGCCACCTCGGCTTCGGTACCCTGCACAGCGCGCAGGTCGCCGCCGGGATCTTCCACCGCGTCCTTCATCTCCGCCCAAGCGGGGAAATGATAGGTCACACGAATCTTCTTCACGCCCGGCAGGTCCACCACGTTCAACTTGTAGGTGGCGGACCGCACGCCGCCCGCTTCCACGTAGTAGTCCAGCGATTCCGGCACGCCCGCGATCAGAAATTGATATGCCGACCCGCCCGGTTCCGTGCGCATCTCCGCCTGCTCCCACTGCGAGGCGCTCGAGTACCGCGCAAAGAACCGCACCGCCGGGGCTGTAAATCCATTCAGAGTCGCGCCGATCACCTGATCGCTGCGTTTGCGAATGGTCTTGTTGCCGGGAGTGACGTCGATGGAATAGAACGGCTTCACTTTGCCCTTCGGCATGCCGCCCCAGAGCAGGCTGGTGCCGTAGCCGAGGAATCCCGGCGCCGAGCCGAGCCAGAACAGAGCGACAAAGGCTACCAGCGCGGTGGAGGAGAAGCTGAACATCCATGCGCTTTTGGCCACATGCTGCGGACGCGCCTGCTGCGCCATGGCGAGGGCGTCGTCCGCGAGTAGCGGAAGAAACGGATCGTTGGCGTTGCTTTCCAGCTTTTCGGTCAGCGTGAGCAAGCGCTCCTGGAATTCCGGGTACTTCGCTTCGGCTTCCTGGGCCGCGCGCCGCCGGTTCAAGCGGATTACGGGAATAATGAGCGCCGCTGCCACGGCGGCAGCCAGCCCCAGGAACAGGAACACGCGCGCGCCCAACACGCTCGGGTTCGAAAACGAAAAGCGATTCGCGATCAGCACCGCAATTACGGTAAGGATCAGCGCCGCCAATGCAGTAACCGCCAGCCCGCGCGTCAGCGCGATGACGCGCAGTCGCCGCTCAATGGCTCCCAGGTACTCGCTCAAGCGATCCAAAGGTTTCATGCCGCCTCGTTATCTACAGACAGATGTCGATTCCCAAGCACACTTTCGGCGAACGCCAGCACCAGCGCCACCAGCATCACATACCACCACAGCGAAAGCGGTTTTTCCTTCGTCTCGCTGCTTCCCGGGCCTGCCTGACTACCGCTGGCTGTATTCTGCCATAAAGAGAGACGTTCTGTGGAGGCAGGCGTGAGGTCGCTCTCTCTTCGATCGGCATTTACAGCCACCAACTCGTTGCGGCCGTTCGGACGCCGTATGTCATAGAACCCGGCGCGCGTGAACTGGATGTTCTGCGCCTTGGTGGCTTCTGCGAGCGAAAGCACACGTTCGCCTTTGGGGTCCACCACGTCCACCGCGGCGCCCTTTTCCTTGGAATCCCGCAATTCGGCGAAGCTGCCTACTTGCACGCTCGGCGACCCCTGATCCAGACGACCCAGGTAGCGGGCGGTTTGCTCGATAAACGGAACGAAACTCGCATGCAGCGGAAAATCGTTGGCCACGTTGTCGAATGTGGAAGCAAATACCAGAATCCGGCCGTCGCCCACCTGCTGGTCCATCAGCAGCGGCGTATCGTCGCTGAGCTTGGCCACCACGCGCGCGCTTCCCGGATTCACGCGGATCGCCTGGTAGAACTTTACATCTTCCCAGTGATTCGCCTTCAGAATGGAGGGATGCGACGAATCCAGCCACGCGGCGGTTTGGAAACGCGCTCCCTCGCGGCCCGAATAGCGCGCTTCGTCGATGTGGTCGTCGCTCACCGGCACCGTGGTTCGCGCGACCGACGTGTGCCCGAGCGCGATCAGCATGCTACCGCCGCCGCGCACGTAATTCCGCAGTTCGTTTTCAAACCCCCCCGGCAGCGAACCGACGTCGCTGATCACCACAAACGCGTATTTCGAGGCGTCGAAGCCGCTGGTCTGCTCAACCGTCATAGGGTCTATGACGAAGGCGTCCTGTCCGGAGGCTTCGAGCGCAGCCTTGAAATACAACAGCCCGCGCGAATTATCGGCCTCATGCACGAACAGGGCATGACGCGGATCAGCGCGTTCCACGCTGAAGTAAAAGATGTCGTCGGAGGGAAGGGAATCGCCCGATTCCACGCGGACGGCGCCTTTGTTGCGCCCGTATGGCACTTCCAGATTGTCGAACTCCACAGTGCCGCGGCCGCTCTCAGGAACCTCAACGGTCTTGCTCTCAACCACGCGATCGTTCAGCAGCAACGAAACGGTCTTGGTCGACTTCTGATTGCCGAAGCCGGCAACCGTGGCCAGCACCTTCGTCTTGTTGCCGCCGTACACGCGCCGCGGAGCCACAATGTTTTCAACCGTAAAATTCGGCTCCTGCTTGCTCAAAAGCGGGTGCGGCTCCAGTTTCACATCGGCGGCCAGGCGCAGATCGTTGAAGTTGGGCGGCATGCCGCTCTCCTGCATGTCCGAGTACAGGTGAACGTGCAGAGGCAGCTTCAAGGAATTCGCAATGGACCGCAGCGAACGAGAGAGTTCCGCGAACGACGTTTTGGCATCGGAAACCTCAACGGAATCGATGCCGGCGTTCAATGGCGTGTGGTCGTCGGTGACCTCACTCATGGCTTGCACGCGAGATCCGAACGCCAGAACTTCGGCGCGCTGCCCGGGACGCAGACCGGAAATGACACTCTTGGCTTCCTGCTTAGCCTGCGCCAAACGCCCGTTCGCTCCCATGCTCAGCGAATTATCGATGGCGACCACGGTAACTTCGTTGGTCCGGGACTGCGGCAACAGGTGCTGCTGGATGTAGGGATGCGCGAACGCCAATACCAGCAACAGAATCAAAGCCGCGCGCAAGGCGAACAGCAGCAGATAGCGCAGCCGCCGGTGCTTGATCGAACTCTGCGTGCGGCGCTCGAAAAACATCAGCGAGCTGAAGGGCAGAGGGGTCGTACGATGTTTGCGTAACAGATGCAGCCAGACCGGAAGGCCTACGGCCGCTGCGCCGGCTAGAAACCAAGGAGTCAAAAATCCCATTTACAACATCCCTCGCCGCACACTCAAGTATTCGCGCAACCCCTCGTCGAGAGGCCGCGACGTATTCATCAAAAAATAATCCAAACCCGCCGACTTTGCCTTCGACCGCAAAGCCTCGATGTGGCCGTCGATCTTGTGCCGGTACTCATGTGACGCGTATTCCGGTGAGACTTCCATGGATTCCGCCGTGTTCTCCATATCCACCAGCAAAACCGGTTCGCGGAACTTCGGCTTGATCTCCTGCGGATCGAGAATGTGGAATAACACGACCTCGTTGCCGCGATAGCGCAGCGGCTCGATGGTTTTCACAATCTTTTCGGGATCGTCATAGAAGTCACTGATGACGACTACGATGCCACGCCGGTGCAGATAGTTCTGGAAATGCACAAATGGCTTGATGTAATCGGTCCGAGTCCCCGGCTCAGCCTTCTCGATGGCATGAAGCAGGCGGAAAATCTGGCCCTGGCGAGTAGAAGGAGCGACATAATTCGTCACGTCCTCATCGAAGATGATCAGCCCGGCGGCGTCCCGCTGCTGATTCGCCATGTAACACAAGGAAGCACAGACAAAGCGGGCGTAATCGAGCTTACTGACCGGCTGGGAAGAGTACCCCATGGAAGCCGAAGTATCGAGAAGAACCAGTAACTGAGTATTCGTCTCCCCCCGGTACTTCTTCAGGAAACAGCGATCGGTGCGGGCAAAGACGTTCCAATCGACATGGCGTAAGTCATCGCCCTGAACGTAGCCCTTGTACTCTGCAAACTCCTGGGAGAAGCCAAAATCCGGAGAACGGTGAAGTCCGGCGACAAACCCATCGACAACAGTCTTGGCGATGAGGTCAAGCCCGGAAATAGAAGCAAGAGTCGCAGGGTCAAGGAAGCGCTGTAACACTAGAGGCCCTCCTCATTTACCACAGAGACACAGAGGGATTCAGGAGGACACAGAGGATGAATTGTCAGACGCCGAACACCATCTTTTAGGACGGGTACATTGAAATTGATTAGCAAACCCAACTCCTTTCCCGACGCTTTCAGATAACTTAGGACTTGAGCCGTGTGTACCGGCAACAAGGCCTCGACCGCCTTTACCTCAACAACAATCTCGTCTTCGACCAACAAATCCAACCGATATCCGCACTGCAAATGCAGTCCCTTATAGGCCACGGGCATCGCCTTTTGGCGTTCGAAACCAATCTTTGCAATGGCCATTTCATAACAAAGGCATTCATCATAGACCGACTCCAAAAGACCCGGCCCTAGCGTACGATGAACTTCGATGGCCGCGCCAATAATCCTGCGAGTCAAATCATTCCTCTGTGTCCTCTCGCCCTTCTCTGTGCCTCCGTGGTGAATCGACACTGCCCCTAATCCCGAGGAGCCCCCTTCCAATCCAGGATCTGCTTCAAGATATCGTCCTGCTTCAAGCGGTCGCTTTCTGCGTGGAAGTTCAGGAGAATCCTGTGACGGAGCACCGGGATGTACAACGCCCGCACGTCTTCGTACGTCACGTGATAGCGGCCCTTCATCAGCGCCCGCGCCTTCGCTGCCAGTACCAGAAATTGCGCTGCTCGTACGCTCGCTCCGTAATTCACGTACTTCTTTACGCAGTCCGGAGCACCCTCTTCCTTATGCCTCGAAAACCGTACCAGTTCCACCGCGTGCCGCGCTACGCTCTCGCCGATCGGCACCATTCTTACCAACTGCTGGAAATCGACGATCTCCTGCGCGTTGGTAACTTCGCTTGCCTGAGGCAGAGTCGTCACCGTGGTCAAATCGACCACCTTCAACTCCTCGTCCGCACTCAAATAGTCCAGCACCGTATTAAACAAAAACCGGTCTAACTGGGCTTCGGGCAGCGGATAAGTTCCCTCCAGCTCGATCGGGTTTTGAGTCGCCAGCACGAAGAACGGCGAAGGCAGCAGATAGTTATTGCCGCGAACCGTGCACGCCCGCTCCTGCATGGCTTCGAGCAGCGCGCTCTGCGTCTTCGGAGGAGTACGATTGATTTCATCGGCCAGCAGGATGTTGCCGAAGATCGGACCCTCGACGAATGTCCACGTTCGCCTGCCGGTGGTGGTATCTTCTTCGATAATGTCCGTTCCCGTAATATCGCTGGGCATCAAGTCCGGAGTAAACTGAATCCGCTTAAACACCAGCCCGAGCGTCTGCGCCAGCGTGCGCACCAGCAAAGTCTTCGCGGTCCCGGGCAACCCGGTGATGAGGCAATGGCCGCCCACAAACAGGGCGATCATTACCTGTTCCAGCACCTCCTCCTGGCCCACGATCACCCGACGCACCTGCGTCACGATCTCGTTCTGCACCTGGCGAAAGCGCTCGATGCGCCCCCTCAACAACTCCGGTTCCATCTGCGGCGTCACAGTCGACATGTGTTGTCCATTCCTGTATCGGTCAATTCTCGCTCAACTTCAACAAAAGCTTCTGCGCGGGACGGAAGCCGGGCGCGATTTCCAGCGCCGCCAGTAACTCGTCCTTCGCCTTGTCAGTCTGCTTGGCCCCGACATAGGCGCGCGCCAGATCATAGTGCGCCTGCGCCGGGTCGAGCGGCTTATCCGCCAGAACGGCGTGATATTCGCGGATGGCCTCCTGCGGCTTTCCTATATCCATCGCCAGCCCGCCGAGCAACACGTGCATATCCCGGTCTTCCGGGAAAATCAGATTGATGCGGTCCAGCACCGCCGCGGCCTCTTCCTTCTTCCCGGCATCAATCAATTGCTTCGCCAGCGACTTAATGGTCTCCGGATCGCGTCCGCCGTTCTTCACGTACGCCTGCAGTTCTTTAGTGGCGGCGGCATTGTTCCCCTTTGCCGTATATGCCTTCGCCAAGGCTTCATACATGCTGTCGGCCTCGACGTAATCCGGATAGTCGTCGCGGATTGCCGGACCCTCGCGCAGTACCGCATCCCAATCCTTTTTCGCAACCGCAGCGTTCACCATCTTAAAACCTTCACGCCACTCGCTAAAGTGCTGCACCTGCTTTTGAACCTGCGGGTCCAGCCATGCCATAAACTGCTTATCGAATTCGGCGGGCTCCACCTTGAGCTCTTTGCGGATTACCGTCGGAGTATCCACGCTGGTCGCGTAATCGTGCAGCATTGCCAGAATCGCGTCCCAGCCCCACTTCTCGGTAATAAAGTCGCAGATCTTACCTGCCTGAAAGTAACTCACGATTACCTGGGCGGGCGCGGTCGGATGGACAAACCCGCGATCCAGAGTGTCAATCGGAAGCAGTTTGTGATCCTTGATGGCTTCGATCTCGTTAGGACCCACGCGATCCGACCATTCCGGGGACACGGTTCCTTCCTCATGAACGGCGATGCCCTCGGTAAACCATCGAGGCACGTGCGAGTTCGTCATGGTGAGTGTGAATACGTGACTCATTTCATGACGCAGCGTCGCCGCCCAATGGAAGCTGCCGGGAACGCGTCCGCTGGGGCTGTCCATGGCAATCACGCGCTGGAAGGTGACGCCGAGCGCGCCCAATCCGGGCATGCCGGCCGTGCGGATCGCGAAGTCCTCGTGGTCCGGGTAGACTTCGACGCGCACCGGACCGCTTAACTTCAGCTTGTACTTTGCCTCGTAATCGCGAAGGTTGCGGTCCATCTCCGCCTGGAAGTACGGACGCAGTAACTCGGCTTCCTTCTTATTGAGCACCAGAATCGTCTTATCGGTAGTGAAGGTCGTGAAGCGGTCGTAAGTGGACATCAGCTTCAACGTGTTCGACACCAGCCGGTTCTTGAAGCCGCTGTTGTAGCAAAGCTCGAGTTCCTTGAGCGCCTCGTCATTGCGGCCGAGCCGCATCAGGCTGACGCCGAGGTCGGCGCGCGCCGGCCAAAGAGATGGATCTAGCTCGAGCGCCTTGCGGTCCGCGGCAATCTCCTCGTCATAGCGCCGGTTCAGGAAAAAGAAATGGCCGATCGTCAGGTAGCCACGAGCTTCGTGAGGATCCCACTGCGTTTCCTTCTTGTCCGCGAGTAAGTCCAGGCTTGCCAGCACAGCTTTGGCCTCGACATTCTTTGCATCCATGTCCAGAGCTTTGTGGGCTTCTTCGGCTGCAAGCTTATCGTTGTTATCTTCCAGCGCCACGCGAGCCAGCAGCGCCTGCGCCTCGACCAACTTCGGGTCGGCCTCCAGGGCCTTGTGCGCCAGGTCCGCCGCCTTGCCCTCATACAATTCGGCAGAGACCATAGCCATGCCGAGCAGGGCCCCTGCATTGGTCTTATCAATCGCCAGCGCTTTTTCGAAATCTCCCTGAGCCTGGTCCGGATATCCATAATCCAAACTCAATCGGCCCAGTTTTACGTGATACTCCGCATTTCCCGGATTGCGCTCCGACAGGGCCATGAACACTTCGTTCGCTTCCGAATACCGGCCCTGCTTCCAAAGCGCATCGCCCTGTTGAACAGTCTGCGCAGTAAGTGTGCCGGCCAGCAACAGTCCACAGACGAAAGTGACCACAAATGTGTTCTCTGTGACCTCTCGAAATCCTCTGTGTCTCTGTGGTGAATTGGCCATCTCGCGAAAACGAACCCCGGCCCCCAAAAGCCTCATTATTTGTCCAGGGCCTCCTGCACCTTCGCCAGTTGCAGTAACAACTGGGTCAGTTGCTGTTTATACTGCGCTTCGGGGAGCGCCGCCTTGTTGTACTTGAGCTGATCGATCTGCTGCTCGAGCGCTTCTTTCTGGTCCAGCAGGGGTTTCTTAAGTGGATCCCGTGCCGCCGCCGCATTCGCGCCCAGCCGCACGATGGGAAATGCCGCGGCCAGCCGGCCCTCGCCCGCCTCGGCGTTTGGATCCTTGCTGCCCTCGCCTTTGCCGGTATCCTCTATCACCGCGTGCTCGGTGGCGAGCCGCTTGTTGGTGTCGTAGAACTCCGTCGTCTTGTGCTGCGCGTAACGAAACGCCTCCAGCGCCGAGACGGTCTCGTTTTTATCCGCATCCGCCGCGGGGTCGCGCAACGCTTCGGCGAAGTAGCGGGCAAACACAGTCGCGTTCTTCTCCGTGCCGCTCTTGGTCGCGGTGATCACCACTCGATTCGGCCGCCGCAGAAACTCGATCGAGCCCCCGCTGGAGCTCGTCATGTTGACGACGCACTGCTTTCCGGCGGGTATGCTATCGAGCAACTTCGCCAGTTCGGCGCCCGATATATCCGTACCCGGGATATTGAATTTATAGTCCACGCCGTCATAAGTGCCATGGCCGATCAGCATCACCACCAGCAAATCCGCCGGCTTGGCTTCGCGCGCCACTTCTTCCAGCTTGGCGCGAATCTGTTCGCGCTTCGGAGCCTCCAGAGTAATGACGTTCGTATCCCCGCCCGCTTTCTTCAGGCTGTTGCCGATATCATCCGCCACCATCTTGAACCGCTGATCGTAATCCGGTTCGCCGCCGAGCCCGGAGATGGTCACATAATACGTCGCCGCGGGAGCCGCCAGAGCCATCAGCAGCAAAAGCGCCGCCGTTTTCATACCACACCCCACTTCCGGCGCAGCAGCCACTCGCTGCCGCGAATTCCGAGCGCCATCAGAAAGACGATTGGCATATCCCACAGGTCGCGAGTCTCCCGGCTGGTGATCCCCGCCTCGCTGTACGAAATCTCGCTTGCCAGTTTGGACGCGTCATTGCCGTTGTAGTACCGGCCGCCGGTCTGCTCGGAGAGCTTCTGCAACAAATCTTTGTTCTGGCCCGTGTGGAAATTCTCCGCCACGCCGTCTTCGCGCCGGAACGTCAGCACGTCATGCCCGATCTCTTCCTGCTCCCGCCCCGCGATGATTTCCGCCACATATGTGCCCGGTTTTTCCGCCGTCCACTCCCCGCTATATACCCCTTCTTCCATGGGTTGCGGAGAAAGTTCCATCGTCGCGCTGGTGCCGTCCGGATTCATAAAACGCGCCTGAACGTTGGCGTTCATCACCGGCTTGTATTCCTTGTCGCGCACCTCCACCCGAACCGGCACCCGACTGTCATCCGCCAGCACTGCCTTGGGCGTACTTGCCGACACCTGACCCGGTGTGTCCGTAACCAGGTGCCGGAACATCTGCTGCCAGAAGATCGCGTGCGTCTTGTCAGCGTGGTCCATCCACATGCGCCAGCGCCAGTCGCCGCCCGTCGCAAATACTACCGTGCGGCCGCGACCGTAGTTCTCAGTGACCAGCAGCGGCATCGGATGCTTGCCTGCCGGAAGACTGCGCAGCAGCACGCTCGCGCCGGGCTTCGGCTCGCCGGCCTCCTGGTAATTGGCCATCTGCGGCATCTTCTTCCATAGGTCCGCATTCTTTGCCGGATCGTCATTCAACCGGCAGAGGATGCTCTGCGCGCCTTCCTGCGTCAGCTCCTCGCTCGTGAAGTCGCGATGGAAAGTGCCTTTGCTTTCCGGCAGCCGCGTGGGAATGAGGTCCGCGAGAGGCGAATTCTGATATCCGCCATCGCTCAAACTGGAACGGCCGCCCATGAACAGCAGTCCGCCGCCGCGCCTGTCCACGAAATCGCGGATCAACTGCTGCTGCGACGGTGTGAAATAGTTGGCGTCCACGCTGCCCAGGATGATCGCCGAGTATTTGAACAGTTTCTCCGCGCTTCCGGGAAAACCATCGTCCAATTCATGCGGCTCCGGCGGATCGGGCGCGCCCTGCGTGTACAACTTGTTCTGCGTCGTGCGCAGCAGGCTGACCAGTTCCACGCCCTGAAAATCGTCGAGGGCGCGGCGGATAAACTTGTAATCCCACCGCGGCTCGCCATCCATATAAAGGATGCGCGGATGCGCCGACGTCGCCGTGACCAGGCGCGTCACACGGTTATTCTGCGTGTTGTCCTCGCCGGCCACCGGGTCCACGGATATGTCCAGCGACTTCGGCCCGGCGTCGCCGATGTTGAACACCACATTTTCAGACTGCACCGAACCATCGCCCTTCAGCGCAACATCCTGGCTCGCCAGCAGCTTTCCCGACTCTTTCACGTTGATCTTGGCCCGGCTGCCGGAAAGCCCCCAACTCTGCACGCTGACGATTGCCGTGAGCCGCGATTGCGGCAGCGCCCGGGCGGGCACCACGGCGTCGGTGATCTCGACATCTTTGTCCGGATGTTCCTTGCCGAAGCCGATGGTATGCACCGGAATTCGCTGCCGCCGGATGGCGGCGATGGTCTGCAAATCGATGCCGCCCGAATTGTCGGCGCCATCGCTCAGCAGCACGATCGCGCCCAAAGGCAGCGACGATGCTTCAGCCATCACCTGCTCCAGCGTGTCGCCGATTCGCGACGCCGGCTGGCTTGCATTCACATCGCCCGGCTGCTGGATGCGGTCGGCCTCTTTGCCGAACTTGTACAGCCGGACCTGAAATTTCTCGTTCAGGCTCTTTAACAGCCCGCCGTTCAAAACGGATTTCGCCGCCGCCTCGCGCGTGCCCGAAGCGTCCTTGATCGCCATGCTCTTGGAATCGTCCACCAGAACAGCCACCACGTTCTGTTGGGGCCTCAGTGTGGCGACGCTCAAAGCGGGGTGCCAGAGCAGGAAGAGAATCAGTGCAACCATGCATGTTTGCAGCAGCCAAACCCCCAAGGGGCGCACGCCGCTCAGCACTCCCTGGTTCTTCCGCACATGCCAGAACAGCAGGCCCGCCGCCGCCACAATCGCCAGCACCAGCAGCCAGACGGGAGCGGGCGTCAGCAGTACGAAGTGGCCTTTATGAAATAAGCTCGCCGGATACTTGAAGAGAAATTCGAACATGAAGTCCACATTTCGGGCGTATTGCGATAGGAGTGTAGACGTGCCGGGAGTGGGTGGGAGTTACAGTCATTCCCATGCTGACGGGAAGTTCCACAGGCGGGCGCATAAACCGCAAAGTCCCTCGTATTTTCGAAGCATAGCACGCGCGGCAATTCCAAAATCGGCTGCGCGCCCCATGACGCTTGTGCGTCACCCCAACAGGAGAGACGCGGTGCTCGCCATTTTCGCTCAGACTGTCCTGTTAGCGCTCGGCGCCGCCACGCTCCTGGGCGCGCAAACCGCGCCATCGGAATTTGAGGTCGCAGTCGTCAAACTATACGTGCCACCGGCGTCTCAACCCGGCTCCGGCCGAAAGGCCGTCAGTGAATCGGGCATGCGAGGCGGACCCGGCACAAACAGCCCGGGGCAGGTGACTTGGACCGGTTCCATCCAGAGCCTTATCCTGACGGTCTACAGGCTGCAGCATTACCAGTTGGTTGCGCCGGAGTGGACCAACACGGAACTGTTCACCATTACCGCGAAAGTCCCCGAGGGCGCCACGCGCGACCAGATGTTCGCGATGTGGCGGACGCTTCTACAGCAACGGTTCGGTCTGGAAACGCATCGCGCTCCGAAGGAAGTTGCCGTTTTTGAGCTCACAATTGCCAAAAGCGGCCCCAAGCTGGAGGTTTCGCCTGACCCTCCCGCCACTCCGACAGCAGGTCCGCCAAAGTGGACTGAGGGCCCGAATGGATGCCCGATCTCTGGGGACGGCCGCAAAGGCAAATCCACGGGCATGCTCCCCGGGGGCTTCCGCATCTGCGGCGCGCGCACCAGCGTCGCCGACCTTATCTTCCTGCTCCTCGGCGCCGTGGACCGTCCCCTGATCGACAAAACCGGGCTGAACGGCACGTACGACTTCAAGCTCGAATTCCGCCTGCCGGCCTTCCGCGAAACCGAAGAATCCTGGCCCTCCCTCGATGCCGCGCTGCCGGCCCAACTAGGTCTCAAGCTCGAACCCGCGAAATCATCCGTCGAAGCGCTGATCGTAGACAGAATCGAAAAAACGCCTACCGGCAATTAAGCGGGTAAAGACCGGTCCCGAATCCGCGCGAAGCGCGGACGCGATCTTACCGGCGGTATACTGAAAGTTCACCCCAATTACCGTGCAAGACGCCATCAGGATTCGCGGCGCGCGAGTCCATAACCTCAAGAACATCTCGCTCGAAATTCCACACAACCAGCTCACCGTGATTACGGGCGTTTCCGGTTCCGGCAAAAGCTCGCTCGCGTTCGACACCATCTACGCCGAAGGCCAGCGGCGCTATGTCGAATCGCTCTCCGCGTACGCCCGGCAATTCCTGGAGCGAATGGAGAAGCCCGAAGTCGAAGAGATCGATGGCATCGCCCCCGCCGTCGCGATCCGCCAAAAAAACACCACGCGCAACCCGCGCTCGACCGTTGCCACTTCCACGGAGTGCTACGACTTCCTCCGTCTCCTGTTCGCGCGCATCGGCCAGACCTTCTGTCCCACTTGCGGCGAGCACGTCCACAAAGACACGGTCGACGAGATCGCCGCCCGCATGCTCGCGGAAGCCGAAGGTTCCCGCTGGTACATTCTTTTCCCAGCCGGTTCCGGTCGCGAACATCTTTTCGAGCTCCGCAAAAAAGGCTTCAACCGCCTTTTCCAAAACGGCCGCCTCTTCGAATTCTCCACGCCTGAATCACTCCTCGATATCGATTTCGCTCAGCCCGTCTTTGTCCTCGTCGACCGCATCGCCATCTCGCCCGGCCTGCACCAGCGGATCGTCGATTCCATCGAAATCTGTTACCGCGAAGCCGGCGAAGTCGTCTTCGAATCCGCCGCCGCGCCTGCGGTAATTCGCCGCTTCAACGAGAAATTCCAGTGCAAAACCTGCGGCACGGAATTCGCCATCCCCGAGCCCATCCTTTTCAGCTTCAACTCCCCCGCGGGCGCCTGCCCGCGATGCCAGGGCTTTGGCAATACGATCGATTTCGACATGGACCGCGTAATCCCGGACACGTCGCTCTCCATCTCTGAAGGCGCTGTCGATCCGTGGACCAAGCCGAAGTATCGCGCACTCTTTGAAAAGCACCGGAAGAACTTCGCGCAGAAGGTGCGCCTCAACGTTCCCGTCTGCGAACTCACCGAAGCCGAGCGCGACACGCTTTACGACGCCATCCGCCGCTTCTTCGCGCACCTGGAAACGAAGAAATACAAGCTGCATGTGCGCGTGTTTCTCAGCCGCTACCGCGGGTACGCGCTTTGCCCCGAATGCAAAGGGGCGCGCCTCCGCAAGGAAGCGCTCTATGTCCGCATCGCCGGGAAAAATCTGGCCGAAGTCGTCCGCATGAACATAGCCGAGGCGTTTGATTTCTTCGCGTCTCTGCAGCTTTCGCCCGAGGAAGCAGGCATCGCCGGCAAAATCCTCGTCGAAATCAACCAGCGCCTGAAATTCCTTAACGATGTCGGGCTGGATTACCTCACGCTCGATCGACTCTCCGCCACGCTCTCCGGCGGCGAAGCCCAGCGCATCCAACTCGCCACCTGTCTCGGGTCCCGGCTCGTCGGCGCGTGTTACGTGCTTGACGAGCCCTCCATCGGCCTGCATTCGCGCGATACCGGGCGTCTGGTCAACATTCTCGAAGAACTGCGCTCCATCGGCAACACCATCGTGGTCGTGGAGCACGATCCCGACGTGATGAAGTCGGCGGGGCATATTGTCGATCTCGGACCGGGAGCCGGCGAACTTGGCGGCGAGATCGTTTTCGAAGGCACGCTCGATGCCCTTACCGCAGACGGCCACAACTCGCTTACCGCGAGATACCTCAAGGGCGAGCTCCGCGTTTCTCCGCCGCGCGAGCGCCGAGCGTTCAACCGGTCGCGAACTCTGAAATTCACCGGAGCGCGCCTGCACAACCTGAAAAACGTGCAAGTAGAAATCCCGCTCGGCATGCTGGTGTGCATCACAGGCGTTTCCGGCTCCGGGAAATCCACGCTCGTGCATGACGTGATCTTCCGCTCGATGGAAGCGCTGCACAAAGCGCGCGAAACGGAGGCCGAAGCCGAGTTCGACGAAGCCGCCGAAGCCTTGGAATCCGGTCCCAAGATGACGTGCCGCTCGGTCGAGGGCGCCGGCCGCATCGCCGCGACCGTGATGATCGATCAATCGCCCATCGGCCGCACCCCGCGATCGAATCCCGTCACGTATATCAAAGCTTTCGACCTGATCCGCTCCCTGTTCGCATCCACCCGCGACGCTGAAAAGCGCGGCTACACAGCGGGCCACTTTTCCTTCAACATTCCGGGAGGCCGCTGCGAAACGTGTCAGGGCGATGGCACCGTCACCGTGGAAATGCAATTTCTTGCCGATGTCGAGCTCATCTGCGACGAGTGCAAAGGCACACGCTTCAAGAGCGGAATTCTCGACATCCGCTACAACGGTCTCAACGTCCACGAAGTCCTGCAGCTCACCGTGCGCGAGGCGATGACGTTCTTCAGCGCCGCCCCGCGGCTGGTTCAGCGCCTCAAGGTGCTCGACGACGTCGGGCTGGGCTATCTGCGCCTCGGCCAATCAGCCACTACGCTTTCGGGCGGCGAAGCGCAGCGCGTCAAACTCGCCTCGCATCTTGCGAGCGCGAGTTGCGCCGGAACTCTCTTCATTTTCGATGAGCCCACCACGGGACTACACTTCGACGACATCGCCAAGCTTCTTGCGGCCTTCCAGCGCCTGATCGAAAATGGCGCCAGTCTGATCGTCATTGAACACAACATGGACGTGATCAAAGCCGCCGATTGGGTGATCGACCTCGGACCCGAAGGAGGGTTTCGAGGAGGCGAAATCGTGGCGGCGGGGACTCCCGAGCAAGTAGCCAAAGCCCCCAATTCCCATACCGCCCGATACCTAAAGGCCGCGCTCAAATAGCGGCATCGATGGTTTCCGTATCCGCGACCGTCAGGAGCTGTGAAAAAATCGAGTTGCTTCCTTATCCCCGGCACCGTTTACCGCTCCCTTACGGTCACGGCTCCCTATGTAGTTGATTCTACTGACGGAGCCGCGACCGTTAGGAAGCGGTAAAAGGTGTATCGAAAGGCGAATGGAGTACGACAAGAACAGCCCTGCTTAGCAGTTGCCGTCGCACCGCCGCAGGAAATCCTGGATCCTGATCACCACGAACTCCGCCGCCTTCAACAGTGCCCCAAGTCGGCTTGCGACATGGTGGTGGCGTCGTACTTCACGAAGTGCGCTTCGGCTGGACTCCTCCCTCGCAGAACTCCCCGAGCGTACAGTTCCTCGTGAATCAACTCCGCGGTCGCGGCTTGTGCACCGCCTTCGCAGACTGCACGTGAGGGCTCAATTGGTAGCCAGGTGACCCTGCAGTGTGTCGTCCAGGAACTTAGCCAGCCGGTCTCCCGCCTTTTCGATCTGTTCCCGAATTACAGGATCTGCCTGTTGCTCATAAATCGCTCCGAGCGTCCGCGGAGCATCCGCCGCACCCGCAGCGGGCAGTTTCCCATACGTGATCTTCACTGCCAGCTTGTGCGACTCCTCCGCCCACTTCTCCACGTTCCCCTTACTCCATTTCTTGCGATGCTTCTCCGCTTCCTTCAACATGCCTGGATAGAGCTGGTCCGCCGGCCCCATCTTCGCCAGAAAGCCGCTGTCCCACGCGCTGTGCAGATTTCCCGGCTTGTCATAGAGCACCACCCTGACGCCGTTCCCGCCCTTGTCATCGTGATTGGAGCAATGCAGCGGCTGATGCATATCGCCGACGAAATGCACCAGAAACATCAGCGCCTCTTTGCGTTTCACCGCGTCGGCATTGGGGTCCGACAGCACCGCCCGGAATCGCGCGATCGCGGCCACGATGCAGGCGCCGTCTTTGCAGTCGCGAGCCATGTCCATGTGCGGCTTATCGATCGGGATATCGACGAAATGCCATGATCCGCTCTCCGGCCGGGCTCGCCGCACATCGTCCGCCCAACTCGCGATCGACTCCATCGAAACGCCGGGGCCCAGAATCGCCTCTACCTGCGCTTTGGCCTCCGGAGTCATCTCCGCCCAGGCGATCCGCGCCACCAGCGCGTGCCCCTCATTGCCCCAGCCGAACGCACACGTGCTTCCAATTAGGAGAAAAAGCGCCAATTTACGCATTACGAACAATGTAGCACCATGCCGCGGTATTATATACAGAAGGTCACCAACCCCCTTACCTGTGAAGCGTTTTCCATTTTTAGACTGGCTCCGGGGACTCGCTGTAGTCGTCATGATCCAGTGCCACACTTTTAATTCCGCTGTCCGGCTGGACCTGCGCAATACCGGCGGCTACGTGCTCAGCCAGTTCATCGGGGGCATGGCCGCGCCGCTCTTCCTCTTTATGGCCGGCATGACGACGGCGTTCCAGATGGAATCGCTGGAGAGGCGCGAAGTTATCCCGATGCAGCGCTGGGTCGCCAGCCTGCGCCGCGCCGGCTACATCCTCGTGATCGCGTTCCTGTTTCGCCTCACCAACTTTTTGGCAAGTTGGCCCAACGGCAAACTGGAGGAAATGACGCGCGTGGATATCTTGAACTGCATGGCGCTGGCAATGGGCGTCCTCGCATTCGTGGCCGTCTTCCCCTCGGCGGTTCGCGCGCGCGCCGCCGCCGTTGCCGGACTGCTGATCGCCGGTCTGGCGCCGCTTGTGGCCAACCTGGATTGGTCTGGCGCTCCGCACATTCTGCACGAATACCTCGCCTTCATTTCCGGACGCGGCCAGTTCCCGTTCTTCCCGTGCGCGGCCTACCTCGCCTTCGGGATTGCGACCGGCACCGTCGTGAAGCGCGCCGCGCAGGATCGTTTCGAGCGGATCATGCAATGGAGCGTGCTCATCGGCTTTGCCCTGATCCTCGGAGCGCAATACCTCGCCAACGTGCCTTATTCCATCTACGCGAAGTCGAATTTCTGGACCGATAACCCAACCCTGATCCTCATCCGAACCGGGATCATGCTGCTGACCATGGCGGCGGCGTATATCTGGACGCAGTACTGCGCCTCGACGCGCTGGAGCTGGATGCAGTGTCTTGGCAAAAACTCGCTGATGGTCTACTGGGTGCACGTGATGCTGGTCTACGGCGGGTTAGCCACTCCGTTCAAGCGCACCATGCAGAACTGGCAGGCGGGAATTGCGACGGCCATGGTGACCGCGTCCATGATCGGTCTCTCCGCCGGCTGGCTGCGCTACAAAGCCGTCCGGGCCGAGCGTTGGAAATCGGCAACAAAAATAGCGGCCGGAGTTGCCTGACAACGTGATGCGATGTTCCCCTGGCAGAACTGTCGGGGTCACCGCCTGTGGGACATTCGTGGCCTGACCCTACGGCTCTTCGAACTCCTCGCGCATCTCCGCGATCTCTTCCTTAGCGGGCGTCCAATTGCTGTCGCACGTATTGCAATGGAACTCCAGCCCGGCCTTCACCGCGGCTTCGAACTCCTCGCGCGTGAAGCTCACCGTCTGGTTATGATTATTCGGGCAAACAACCTCGAACTTCATCGCCGTCCCTTCTCAATGATGGATCGCGCCGCGGCCACACCGTCGCGGCCGATCGGCTTGAACTGCTTCCCCGCCATCTCGTTATATGAAATGAAGAAATGCTCGATCTCTTCGACCAGGTCTTTGCTGAGCTGCTCCGGCGATTCCACGCTCCGGTAATCGTGCGACGCTGCCGCCACCCCGATCAGACGGTCATTCCGATCCGTCTTGCCCTTCTCGGTCTGCTCCGCCTCAATAACCGCGATCAGCCGCGTCGGCACCAAACTCCCCTGAATCGCGGGCTCGTCCATCAGCACTAGAATGTCCAGCGGATCGCCGTCCTCTCCTCGAGTCCCCGGGATGAAGCCGAAGTCGAACGGAAATACCATCCCCGCCGGAAGTGAGCTCTTCAATTGAAACAGCCCGAGTTTCTCGTCGTAGCTGTACTTGCTGCGATGCCCCTTGGGCGTCTCAATGATCGCCTGAACGAGCCCCTCGCGATCAACGATTTCAGGTCCTCAAGGTTGTGCGCCACACTTCGAATATCGCGCAGGTACCGGCCCGGGAGACCGGTACCTGTTCGCGGCCAACCTACGACGTCAGATGCACATTCGTCGCCGTTCCGGTGATCTTCGCCGGACCGTTGTGCCACGTGAACCCGTCGGCCTCCATCGAGATCCACCAACCCGACCACTGGCCGTCCTTCGGCACGTTGAAGTTGATGACATACGACGTCTGTACATCCCCGCCGCCGTCGTCAATCATCTTCGCCGTCAGGAATACTTCCACCGACAGATCTTCCAGCAGCGATGCCGTCCACGTATACTCGCAGCGGAATAAGCCGTGCCCGTCGTAATCGTAGCTGTACGTGTACGAGCCTGTGTTGCCGATGCCGTCACTGCCCGGTCCCAGGGGAATCGAAGCCGTGTTCGGACCTTCATAGCGGTATCCGCTGTTGTGCCACGGATTGGCATCGCCGTGATCGGAGTTCCATTGGAACTGCAAATCCAGCCGCCGGTAATTCTCCGGCAGCCCTTGCAGCACCACGTCGACATTCAGGTTCGGATTGGCGTCCGTCGTGGTGATCTTCTGGCCCTGACCCGAAGGGCCGCCCGATCCGTTGGCGATCTGAATTTGCGATCCGCCGATCGTCACTGCCGCCCACGCCTTCAGGTTGTAGCTGCCCGCCGCGACATTCGGAATGCTGAAGTGACCGTCCGGTCCACTTACCGTTTTCAGCGAATCGGTGAGCGATACGTGCGCGCCCGCAACCGCCGCACCGGTGTCCTGCCGCGTGACCTTGCCGCTGACGGTCCCGTACACCGTCACGTGCTTCCAGCGGCTCACCGTGTACTGCTCTACGTGCGGCTCCAGATATTGAAGCTGCTCCGCGTAGCCAAAGTACGGCGTGTTCCACCACATTATGTTGTCCGGGCTGACGGCGTTCGCATCGGCCGAATTCTGCCACGCCGAGGAGCCGTACATGTTCGGATCGTCGTACGCGAACATGTTTAGAATCTGGTCGGCGATGTTCTGCGCGATGTCCGTACCCAGGAACGGAATGTATTGCGCGAACCCTTCGTGCTGCAGCGCCTCGTTATAGATGATGCTGTTGAGCACCTGGGCCGCGGTTTGCCGCTCCTGCTGCGAATAGTAGAACAGCCCGTCAAGCGTGGTCGCGCCGACAGTCGCACCCTGCGCCACTGCCGCCGCCGATAGCTCCGCCGGCGTCTCCACTGCCAGGTTGCCGATCAGCGGAATGCCGGCTTTCTTCATGCTGAGCCAGACAAAGCCGGAGCAGACAGTGGGCGAAAGTCCCGCGGCCCAGCCCGCGCTAGTCGGCGCGGGATCTGTGAACCCCGCCGCGATCTCCGGCTTGGTGTAGCCGTAGAAGCTGTAGTAGCACCCGCCGGCGTGGATCAGCTTGCCGCTGCCATCCACGCGCGCGCCCTTCGCACGCGCAATGTCCGCGGCCGACCGAAGTTTCGGACGCGCCAGACCTTCGTTCTCCGGCAGCGGCTTCACCACCATTGGGTACACCAAAACGAAATTGCTGTTGGCTTCGATGCCGAGCGGCTCGGGGTTGAACCCCGAAACCGTGTAGTGCGTATTTCCGCTCGCGTCCAGCGGATCGTTCCATCGCTCGCCCGCGATGGCCGCGTCAACGGTCTGCGTAATGCTGCCTGGCCATGCGAACTGCAGAATATCCGGCTTCACGCCGCCGGCCCCGCCGATGCCGGTGAGGTTATCCGACGCCGTCAGACGATCGGGAGCGGCAGTGCAGTGTGTGATCTCGTTGTAATTCTGCGTCATCAAACCGGAGTGCGAGTGATACTGCGGCGGACTCAACGAGCGCAGCAGCGCGCCGATCATGTTGTCGCCGCTGTCCTGACCCGGCGAGAGAATGACGTCTCCTTTCAGCGCATTCTGGAAAGAGCCCGGCATCATCACCTGCTCGGTCACATCGGTAAGCTGGCACGCCAAGCCCTTGTTCTTGGCCGTTTGCGCATCCGCGTCCGAGATGTTGTCCGGGTCGCAGATGTTGCCAGCGGCGATCACCGGGTCGGGCGGCGGCGGCCCCGGCAGATTCGCCGGCCGTGGCGCCGGACCGTTGCCGCTCGCTGGAATCGCATTCGCCGCCAGCGCCGCGCTGGTAAGCCCGGCCTGTACCGACGCCACAAGCTGCGTCTGCGCCGCGGCCGTCGGCATATTCGTCGACAGCGGAATAGCGACCGTATTTGTGGCCGTATCGATGCTCGGTGTTCCCGCTTTCGCAATCCCCACTTTCGCGTCCGTAGCGAGCGCGGATACCGCCTTCAGCACCAGGGAATGATCCAGCACAATTCTCGTTAGAGATCCGGCGCGCCCCGAGTCCGTGAGCCGGATGCGGAACGTATGTGAGAACCGCACGTCCGCGGCCGGCAGCTCGAGATTCTTCAGCACCGCGCCGGCGGCGTCCTTCACTGTCGCCGCGGCAACTGTAGTGGCCTTCTCGGCCACACCCGCTACGGGTTTCGGGGCCGGTGTGGTCGCATTTGTCGTCGCGGCAGGTTTCGGCGCAAGGGCGGGCTGCTCCACGGCGGAGCGAAGCACTGCGCCTTCCAATCCCGCGGCCGTCGCCACGGTGAATCGGGAGATTTGCGCCTGTGTATTGCCCAGGTAATACACGCGGAAGCCCGAGGTCTTCGGACCCAGGTCTCCGAGCTGGTCCTTCGTGACATACACGCCAAGTCCCACCGTGCCGTTCGCGGGAATCGTGACGGTTTTATCCATCTTTACGAACTTCGGCGCGGGCGGATCCGCAGTCGCGTCGTCGCTCACCGGAACCACGGCCATGCGGTTCAGCGTGACCGGCTCAGGCTCAATGTTGTGCACAATCATCGTGCCGGAGAAGCCCACGTGCTGAAATACGGCGTAATCGTCCGCGGTGAAGTGCGGCACTACGCTGCCCAGCCGCTTGGAAAGGCCATAGGAGGAAATCAGCGAGAGAGTGCGCTTCACCGTGATGTTGTCGTGCACAATGGTGCAGCTCACGTCGAAGTTGTGTGCCGTCTTGGCCGCTTTGATCGCGGGGAAATAGTCGTGAGTCGCTGTGGGAGTTTGCGTCGTGAGCGTCGTGCCATCGCCGAAGTCCCACTTGTAACTGGTCGGTATCGGGACGGTCTTCACAAGGTTTGCCGCAATGGCGCCAAGCGCGCCGCTTGCCGTGAAAGTCTTATCGCCGATCTTGATGACCTTGGCCTCAGGCTGCTTCGTGGCGGCAAGTACCGCCGGGGCGATTTCCAGCGCCTTCGAAAACTGAGCGAATGCCGCCGGACCGTCCTTCGGCTGCACCGCCGCATTGGTGGTAGTGGTTGCTGCGCCGCCGGCGGGTGGCTGCGCATTCAGTTGCGCGAGGATCGGTTGAACGGAATTCGGAGTGGAAAGCCGGAACGTCGCCTGGTAGGGATGGCCGAGCTTCAGGCTGGCCTGAAGAATCGGCATGGATTGCTGCACGGGCGCGTCAACGGTCCGCCGGTACATCAGCGGCGCGCCTGCGATATCGACGGAGCCTGTCACCGTCTCCACCACGTTGCCCTTCACCGCGCATGCCACGAATTTCCGCGTGCCGGGAGTAGCGAACTGGTAATAGCGGCTCGTGGCCTCAACGCCTTGCAGCGTGACCGTAACGCCCGCACCCGGCGTATAGGGTTTTCCATTGATGTCGCAGACCTGTACGAGTACAGGTTGCCCCGGGCTGGCTGACGTGGGCTGTACGAGTATGGAACCGATGAGTGTATTGGCCATAATGGCGCTCCTTTGTGTGGGAGTCGATTATGGCCCGGTACTCCTAGTACAAACAATAGAGAATTTACCAGCGCACGTGCGGTGGCACACAAGTCGCCGGACGTTTCGTGCGCCTGCAACTGGACGGACTCCGGTAGCCACGCCGGCTCGTGAATTGCGTCCTGCTACGATTGACCACGCATGGCCTTTCTTTTCGACCTCGACGGCACGCTTGTCGATAGCGTCTATCAACACGTTCTCGCATGGCGCGACGCGCTGGAGGAAGCCGGGATGCCGCTCTCGGTTTGGCGCATTCACCGGCGGATCGGCATGAGCGGCAGTCTGTTCGTCAACGCATTGGCGCGCGAAACGGGACGGCAACTCAGTGGCGACGAAGTCGCGCGCATACAGAATCTGCACGCGCTCGCGTTCAAACGTTACGCGAGCCAGGTGCGGCCGCTGCCCGGCGCGCGCGAACTGCTGGCCTATCTGGTCAAAGCGAAAGTGCCACATGCCATTGCTACCAGCGGATATGCGGAGAGCGCTCTGAAGAGTGCGCAGACCCTCGGTATTCCCCCGGAGACGCCGATCGTTACTCGCGATATGGTGGCGCGCGCCAAGCCGGACCCCGACCTCTTCCTGGCGGCCGCCGAGCGCATCGGAATACCCATCGAACGAACGATGGTGATCGGCGACAGTATCTGGGACCTGCTGGCCGCGCGGCGCGCCCGTGCTCTCGGGGTCGGAGTCCTATCCGGCGGCTACGGCGCCGAAGAGTTGGAACGCGCCGGAGCGTATCGCGTTTACGAAGACCCCGCCGGCATTCTCAATCACCTCGATGAACTCGGTGTGCGGGCATAAGTGCGCCCTGCACCAGCTTGAAAACACCGCCTGGAGTGCCCACGAAGAGCGTCGCCGAGTCGCCGTGCAGGAATGCCATCGTGCGAATGTTGAGCTGCGTAAGGCCGTCATTCAAGGCGGTCCATGTGACTCCGCTATCCGCAGTCTTAAAGACGCCATACCCTGCCGTGCCAAGGTAGAGAACGTTCCGTTGAACAGGGTCGATCAATAGTGCGCTCGTTGAAGCGACAGCCAAAATGTCGTCGAGGTTGGTCCCGATCCGCGACCACGTCACGCCCGCGTCAGTTGTCTTGAGCATGCCGGTTGGGCTGGCCGCATAGATCACTGCGGGGTGAGTAGGATCGACCGTCAGCAACGAAACGTTCCCCTGCGGCAACACGGTGTTCCAATGGTCGCCTCCATCGTTGCTACTCAGTACGCCGGAGCCCGTCGCCGCGTAAAGATTTGCGGAATTTACCGGATCGACGGCCAGCGAATGGAAGTCTTCCGTATATAGACCGGCATCCCCCCAAGTCGCACCGCCATCCGTGCTCTTTTTCAGCCAATAGCCGCCATAGTCATAGACATCCCCCAGTGGCATATAAAGCGTGGCGGAGTTGCTTGGGTCCGCGATCAGGGTGCCGTCCGTAAGGCAACCTGTATTATCGGGAGAAATACTGTTGCTCCAGCCGGCGCCCGCATCCGTGCTCTTGAAAAAGTCCCGGTCAGCGAAGAAGCATCCATCGGGGCGGCGCGACCCGACGTATAGAGTGCCCGGATTTCGAGCGTCGATCAAGATGGATCGCACGGCGGCAGGACCAGTTCCGGGGAGCGGCACTACCGGCGCGGGTTGTCCGGGGGGCGGAAAGCCCATAGCGAGTTGGAAGGCCGCAACCGCTTCCCAGTTCGCTCCGCCATCCGAGCTCTTGAAGAGTCCACTTTCACCGCCGGCGTAGATGTTTGAGGGGTTCGCCGTATCCGGGGCAAGAGCCTCGATATCGAACAGGCGCAAGCCGGCGGTCGGGTTGGTCCACGTTGAGCCCGCATCGGCGCTTCTGAAGAGACGGCCGTCGTAGGAGAGCGCAAAGATCCCTGAAGAGTTTGCCGGGTCGACTGACAGGCTCGCCGCAACGGGAATTGTCGTATTGACCGGACTCCAGGATTGCCCGCTATCCGTGCTCCTATAGATAGCTTGACCGCTCAGCGCCGGGCCCGAGGTAGCCGCGTACAAAACTGCCGCATTCGATGGATCGATGGTCAGCGTCGTAGCGGGTGGCCCGAAGTTGATCGCGCTCCAGGTCATCCCGCCGTCGATGCTCTTCGATAAGCCGCTTTCAAGCCGCATCGCGTATAGGACGCCAGGATCCGGCGCAGCTTCCGCCCAGGAAAAATGGCCGGCGTTCGCTACTGCCCAGCTTTCGCCGCCATCCGTGCTCTTGTAAAGCGCCGAATAGCCGCCGGACACATACACGGTGGACGGATTGGCCGGATCGAGTTGGATCGCTCCCATGAAATTGGCAAACTCGGAGTGAAACTGCAGATTGAGCGCAGTCCACGTCGTGCCGCTATCGGTACTCTTGTAAACTGCCTCGCCAGCCACCGCGTACACATTCGATGGCGTCATGGGATCCACGGCTAAGGCGGAAACCGATTTCTCCCGCAAGCCGGCGCCGCTCCAACTCTCGCCGCCATCCCTGCTGCTTCGAATGCCATGCGACGTTCCAGCGTAAACGGTAGAGGGCGACTTGGGGTCGATGCCTAAACAGACCACGCCGCTGATGCCACCCAGCAGCCGCCAGGTTACTCCGCCATCGGCGCTTTTGAAAATGCTTTGGCTGGCACTCGTAGCGTAGAGTGTGGATCCGGAAAGATCAATCGCAAGCGTCCTGATGCCAGGGTTATTGTTGGCAATCAGGCCGTTACTCGCTTCAACCCACTGTCCACGCGCTACGCCGCTATGAACTTCCAAAACGATGAAGCTCAGGAGGAAAAGACTCGGCAGACGCTTCATGACGTCACCCCCGCTCTCCTAGCGAAAGTGCCCCAGGACGGAGGATTGGTCAAGCTGATTCTCGCGATTAGCCAGGTTCCCGGCGGAATCCGTACGGCAGGTTGTGGTTAATTGTACAAGCTACTCGATGACTTTCTTCTTCCGGAACCAGTCCAGCAGAATATCCCGCATCAGTCCGACGTCGTGCGGAAACTTCAAACCCGTGGTCTGCAGGTTCTCGCTCGTCTGCTGATTGGCGGCCGTGAAATCGCTGACGGCCAGTGTGTACTCCTTGTTGGGATCGATCTTGCGATCGCCAACCACCACCTTCGGCAGTTCGCTGCCTTTGAATGTGCCGGTGACCACCGTATTGTCAAACGGCATGATGTCCCAGATATTGCGCGCCAGTATCTGGCCCTTAGGTAGCGGATCGCGAACTCCACCTGCGTTCATCCACGCGAAATCCGCGCCCGTTTCGTCGCGCAGAGCCTGCTCGATAATTCCTTTCACCTCTCGCTTCGTGAATGCGCGAGTCGTGACGGCGATCGGTTGATCCACGCGCGCGCTCACTTCGTCTTCCCAATGTTTCACCAGCGCCTGCACGTCCGGAGCGGGTTGATAGACGGCGTGATCGATGACGATGCGCTTCCAGTGCCATTCCACGGGCGCTTTCTTCTCCGTATCCACCTTCAATTCCAATCGGCCGAGTTCCTCGCCGTAGGCTTTGCAGCGCACTGTGATGCGGCCTTTTTCCGAGATGGCTTCCGGCAACCCGCCATGTGCGTGGCCGCTGACGATCACCGGAATCTCAGGCGCCTGTTCCAGGAAGGCGCGCTCCTCGGCCGGCGCGATGTGCGCCAGCAGCACGATAAGATCGCTCTGCGCGCGCACTTCTTTGGCGTATTTGCGCGCGGTCTCGATTGCCGGGATCGAGTGCCAGTCCTGCATCGCCTTGGGGGTGACTACGCTGGCAAGATCGTCCGACATGACGCCGATCACCGCAACGCGAAGTCCGTTCACCTTCACGATGACGTACGGTTTCTCCGTCATTAAGCGGCCGCTGGCGTCTACTACATTGCTTGTCACAATCGGGTACTTGGCGATCGAAATAAAATTCTTGGTCTGCGGCCAGCCGTAGTCGAACTCATGATTGCCGAGCGTGGCGACGTCGAAGCCCAGCAGGTTGCCGATCTCAAAAACCGGAATTCCGTGGAAGATGGTGGAAACGGGGCTTCCCTGCACCAGGTCGCCCGCGAAGAGAAACAGGCAATCGGTACAGTTGGCGCGCTCTTTGCGTACCGCGGAGGCGAACCAGGCGAAGCCGCCGCGGCCGTTGTCCAGCGGCGAAAGGCGGGCGTGCAGATCGTTCGTGTGCAGGATCGTGAGAGACCGGACCTCCGCGTAAAGCGGAGCGCACAACAGCAGAGCCAGCGCGACGAAGCGCTTGCGGAGTTTCATCTCTTTTATCTTAATCTGCAACCGCGCATTTCACCGCGCCGGTCATGCGCACCAGGTCATCCGGCGCGAGCAACATCTGCATTCCGCGTTGTCCAGGGCTCACCGAGACGATGTCCCACAGGTCGACGGTCTCGTCGAGATAGAGCGGATAGGGCTTCCTGGTGCCGACAGGCGAAACGCCGCCGCGAATGTAGCCCGTAAGCCCGAGCACTTCCTTCACGGGCACCAGCTCCACCTTTTTGTTGCCGCTGGCGTTCGCGACGGCTTTCAGGTTGAGCTCGGTGGATGCCGGGATGCACGCCAGCAGTACGCCAGTGCGGTCGCCGCGCGCCACGAGAGTTTTGAAGACCTGCTCCGGCGGCATGCCGATCTGGCGTGCGACGTGGGTGGCACTCAGGTCGTCTTCATCGACTTCGTACTCGCGCAGCTCATAGTGGATGCCTTCGCGATCCAGTATGCGCAACGCATTGGTCTTGGCCATTGGTTTTATTGTGGCAGCAAGTGGACGCTCGTCGCCTTCACGATCGCCGAAACCCGGTCGCCCACGGCGAGGCGCATATCGGACGCCGATTGCGCGGTGATGAGCGACACCACCGGCACTCCGCAGTCGAGCTCCACGCGTGCCAGAGCTCCTTCCAGGGTAACGGCGGTTATGTTGCCCGTGAGGCGATTGCGCGCGCTGGACGTGGAGGTTTCTTCGCGTGTGATGGCGATATCTTCCGCGCGGATGCAAGCGAACTGGGGGCCCGCCGCTTCGGTATCCACGCATTGCAGCAGCGTTCCGTCACCGAGTTGCAAAGTAAGCAAGCCGGCCTCACGCGAGCCGATCCGCGCCGGAAGTACGTTCTCCACGCCGACAGCCGCCGCGACCGCTGCATCGGCAGGCCGGCGAAAAACGTCGCTCACCGCCCCCGATTGGCAGATGCGTCCTCCGATCATGACGGCAATGCAATCGCCCAGCGCCATGGCTTCCGTGCGGTCGTGGGTCACAACAATGGCCGGGAGTTGCGCGGCGCGAAGATCCCGCCGAAGGCCGGCGCGCAGCCGGACGCGCGAGGCGGCATCGAGCGCGGAGAGCGGCTCGTCCAGGAGAAGCAATGTGGGGTCCGCCGCGAGGGCGCGGGCGAGGGCTACGCGCTGCTGCTCGCCGCCGGAGAGAGTGCGCGGCATGCGAGTAGCCAGGTGGTCCAACCCTAAATTCTTCAGCAGTTCACGTCTGCGCGTGCGAGCGCCGAAGAACACGTTTTCGGCGACCGTGAGGTGAGGAAACAGCGCGTAATCCTGAAACACGAAACCGGCACGCCGCTGCTGCGGAGTCAGGCGCGTCCAATCCTTGCCCGAGAAGACGATGCTCCCCTCGTCGGGCCGGTCGAGACCCGCGATCAAACGCAAGAGCGTGGTTTTTCCCGCACCGGAGGGGCCGAAAAGCACGAGCACGCCGGGAGGGTCGAGCGCGACGGAAAGGCGCGCGTCGATTATGAAACCGGATGCGAGGCGCTTGCGGCAATCGACCGTCAGTTGCGGGGTCATACCAGTCGAAAGCGCCGCTCGAGCGCATAAGTGGCCGCGAGCACCGCGAACGACACCACCAGGAGGAACAGGGACGTCTGCCCGGCCGCCCCGTAATTCAGCCCCTGCACCTGATCGTAAATCGAGATGGAGACAGTGCGCGTGACGCCTGCGATGTTGCCGCCGACCATCAGCACCACCCCGAACTCGCCGAGCGTGTGCGCGAAGGTGAGAATCACCCCGGTGGCGATGCCGGCCCGCGCGAGCGGCGCGACAACACGCCGGAACGTGGCGGCGCGCGAAATGCCGAGGCACCAGGATGCCTCGATGAGCTTGCGGTCCACCGCTCCGAACGCCGTTACAACCGGCTGCACCATAAACGGCAGGCTGTAGAGCACGGATGCGACCACCAGACCGGCGAAGGAAAACGGCAGCAATCCGCCGGTCAGCTTCGCGTACAATGCGCCGGCGGGACTGCGCGGAGATATCGCGAGCAGGATATAGAAGCCCAGCACAGTTGGCGGTAGCACCAGCGGCAGTGCGACGACGGCTTCCACCAGAAACTTCCAGCGGCGGGGCGAAAATGCAATCCAATACGCCAGCGGCACTCCGACCGCGAGCAGGATCAGCGACGTAACGGCGGCGAGGCGCAGGCTCAACGCGATGGCTTGGTAGTCCATGCTAGACGTCCGGGATCGAGAAACCGTAGCGCTTCAGAGTGGCGCGGCCGGCGGCGGACATCAGATATCCGCGGAACAAGTTAGCGGCAGGCGATTCTTTGAGCAACACGCCCGCCTGGAACATGCGGGCCGGGCCTTGTTGCGGGATTTCCGCCCACCGTCCGTGGACCGGCTGGTTGGGCGCGAGGACGAGCGAGAGCGCCACGATGGCCGCATCGGCAGCCCCGCTCTGCGCGAATTGGAACGTCTGCGCGATGTTCTCTCCCAGAACCAGTTTCGGCGCGACGCGATCGTAAATGCCGACGCCGCGGAGCGCGCTCTCGGCGGCTTTGCCGTAAGGCGCGTGTTGCGGGTTGGCGATGGCAATGTGGCGGATGGCGGGGTCTTCGAGAGCTTTCAGACCCTGCTCGCGAGGATCGATCGGCGAGTTCTCCGGGACCCATAACACGAGGCGTCCGACGCCGTAGATAAAGACATTGTCATGCTTGGCGAGCCCGTCGCTGACGAGGCGATTGGGGTAATCGACATCGGCGGAGAGGAACAGATCGAAGGGCGCGCCGTTGCGGATCTGCGTGTAGAAGTTGCCGGAGGAGCCGTAGACGATGTCGATGGCGCTCCCGGAGTGCTGCGCGCGGTAATCGCGGGCGACCTCTTCAAGGGCGAACCGTAGATCCGCTGCGGCGGCCACGGTGACTTTGCCGGACGGAGCAGTAGCGCAGCCCGCAAGCGCGAGCGCCAGCACGGCTACCGTACAATAGTCTCGGATAGACGACAATGTCATCGACAAAAGACCAGGATAGCGCGAGCGTGAGCAATCGGCTCGCAGAGGTCCGGCGCAAGCGGGGAATCGCGGCGGCAGTGCTCGCGCGCGAGGCGGGCGTCAGCCGTCAGACTATCTACGCAATGGAAGCGGGGGATTACGTTCCGAATACTGTTGTGGCGCTGCGGCTGGCGCGGATTTTGGAAGTGAGTGTGGAGGAGTTGTTCCGGTTGCAGGAGGCCGCGGCGGTGCCGAAGCGGGTGAGGGCGGAGGTAATCGGCGAAGCATCGGCGGGAATGCCCATGGAATTGTGCCGCGTCGAAGGGAGGCTGGTAGCGGTTCCGGCCGTGCCGGCGCCTTCGCAGTTCCTGCCGGCGGACGCCTTGTCGCTGGGGGGCAGGGAAGTGCAGTTGCTCGGCGGCGATCCGGGAGAAATGCGCCTCCTGCTGGCGGGCTGCGATCCGGCGAGCGGAATCCTCGGGCGGCATCTGGCGCGCGAGGGAGTGGGGCTTGTGACGGCGCCGGTCAATAGCTCGACGGCGCTCCGCTTGGTAGCGAAAAAGCTGGCCCATGTGGCTGGCACGCATCTCGCGGGCGGGACTTCGAAGCGCGGCTCGGCTGTGTTTGCGTTTGCACGGTGGGAGCAGGGGCTCGTCGTGGCCAGCGGAAATCCGCTGGGCATACGATCGCCGGCCGATCTCGCCAGGCGCGGATTGCGCTTTGCGAATCGGGAAACGGGGTCGGGCAGCCGGCAGTTGCTGGATCGCGTAGTGGCTGACGCCGGCATTGCGCCCGCGCGCATCCACGGATATGACCATGCTCCGGCTCGCGGCCATGTGGAGGCGGCATGGCGCGTCTACGCCGGGCTGGCCGATTGCTGCGTCGCGACACGCTCGGCGGCTCTCGCCTTCGGGCTCGACTTCGTTCCCCTGACGAGCGAGCGATATGACTTCGTGATCCCCGAGGCGTATTTGGAACTCACTCCCGTGCAGCGGTTGCTGGATGTGCTCGCTCAATCGGCATTACGTCGCGAGTTGGAAGTGTTATGCGGGTACGACGCGCGGGAGACAGGCGCGAGGTTGAACGCATGACCGCGTCAGTGAATCGGGCCTTTCCTCTCATCGCAGCACTTCGTTCAGATAGGCCTTTAAGCGCTCGTAGTCCGGGACTGGCGCGACGGGTTGACGGCTGCCTTTCCACACGATCACGAGCGTGGGCGTTTGGCTGAGCTGGTCGCGCCGGCCCTGCGCTACATCGTTTGCGACCGTTCGATCGCGATCGGCGGCCACACTCTGCAGCACGGCGGTGGGCACGACGTCCGCGAGCGCTGCGGCGATGTCTCCGGTTTTGCTCCACTGCGCCTGCGTCTCAAAGAGGCGGTTGACGGCAGCCTGATAGTAGCCGGCCTCGCCCGCGGCGTTGGCGTAGCGCGCCGCCAGATTGGAATAGGCGTGTATGTTCAAGGGGAAATCGCGATGGATGATCCTGACCTTTCCGGTGTCGACGAAATCGCGCATCAGTTGGGGCATGGTGTCGCGGTAGAGAGCCGCGCATGCAGGGCACTCGTAGTCCGTGAAGACCTCGATTGTGACAGGGGCATCGCGCCGGCCGATGATCTTATAGGCCGGAATTTCGGAGTCCGGCTGCGACGCGGAAATCGTAAACAGCGCGTTCCACCAATGCACGGCGCATCCGCGCGGAGTGGCGCACGCAGTGGGCGCCTGCAAAATCAGAACGGCGATTACGATAGCGGCGGCGCTCGCCAGACTCCACAGGGAACGGCGCAGAAAGCGCTCCCGGCGGACACGCGCGCCGTGCCGTACGAGCGCGGCTCCGGCATTCGGTTTCCACTGGCCTTCGCCCTCGCTATCGAGGGCGGCAATTTGAGCTTCGACCCATGGGTCGCGGGCGTTATCCCGGTTCTCCATAATTCCTCACGTATTCTTTTCGAAAGGCCTGCTGGGCGCGGCTGAGCAGCGTGCCCACGCTGGCCGGGTTGATGTCCAAAGCCCCGGCGATTTCGGCGTAGCTGAAATCGGCTCCGCGGAGCAGGAGCAACTCGGCATCGCGCGCGTCCAGCTTCGCCAGAATGCGGCGCACGTGCTCGCGCTGCTCGGCGGCGGCGCGTTCCTGCTCCGGGGTGCGGGCTGCGATTGCCGGACCCGCTTCGGCTTCGTACTTCCTGCGGCGCGCGCTTCCGCGCAGCTCATTGAGTCCGAGGCGTATGGCCGCGGTATAGACCCAGCCTCCGGCATTTTCACCCTGGGCTTTGGGAGTGCGCCACAGTTTCCAGAACGCTTCAGCGGCGAGATCTTCCGCGCGCGCATGGTCGCCGACGATGCGGGCAATGGCATGCGCGATCCGGCCGTAATTCGCCTGGAAGAACGTGTCGAAGTCGAATCTGCCGGCGCTGATCTCCACGGCTGCGTTCACAATACACCAACACCGCCGGGCTCCGATTTGTGACGGGTGTATGGTGGAATTATGCGGACGCTGATTCTCGGTGCGATGTTCTGCGGCGGTTTGCTGGCCAATGACGTCGTCTTTCTCAACGGCAAGGTCACCGTGGCGGGCGGGGCTGCGCCGGGCAAGAGTGTGGAGATTCAGTTGAGTTGTCCGGGCGCCGACCCGGTTCGCGGCGCCAACTCGAACAAGAAAGGGAACTACTATTTAAAGGTGGAGCGGGACGAGTTCAACCACGTGGCGCGTGCGCTGCCGGCGACGGCTACGGACGTCAACTCGGGCGTACTGGCGGGGGCGTGCGCCGTGGTGGGGAACTTGAAGGGTTATAGTTCGAGTAAGATCGATTTGGGTAAGTTCACGATCGGGAAAGATTTGAAGTTACCGGATTTAGTGCTTACTCCGAAAAAACCTTAAGTTAACGACTGGTCCGGAGACCGGTGTTTACCAACTCAACAAACTTTCGAAAGCGTTTGCCAGGGTTTCCGTTTGCGGCAGAATCGCCGCTTCCAACTGCGGATGATAGCCGACCCAGGTGTCTAGCGCGCCCACGCGTTTGACGGGCGCGTCGAGGCTGGTGAAGAGCTCGTCGGCGATTCTTGCCGCGATTTCCGCTCCATAGCCCCAGGAGAGGGTGTCTTCATGGGCCACCACCACGCGGCTGGTCTTCTGTACGCTCGTTCGAATGCAGTCCCAATCGTACGGCGCCAGCGAGCGCAGGTCGATCAGCTCGATGGTAGCGTGCGGACTGCGCTTTTCGATTTGCGTGGCGGCGAGCAGCGCTTTCTGCACCAGCGCTCCGTAGGTAATTACCGTTAAATTCTGGCCGGGTTTGACCACCTTGGCTCGACCGAACGGAATGGTGTAATCGTCGCCCGGATGTGGCGACCGGTTGTACGGCTCGCGATACAGCTTCTTATGCTCCAGGAACATTACCGGATCGTCGCAGAGCAGCGCAGTGCGCATGAGCCCGTAAGCATCGAGCGCGTTCGAGGGCATTACGACACGCAGCCCCGGAATATGAGTGAACTCCGATTCTCCGCACTGGCTGTGATAAATCGCGCCGCCGTTGAGATACCCGCCGACCGGCACGCGAATCACCGCCGGAGCGGCGAAGTTGCCGTTGCTGCGCCAGCGCATCGTGGCGAGCTCATCGCGAAGCTGCATCATCGCCGGCCAGATGTAATCGAAAAACTGAATTTCGGCGACAGGCTTGAGCCCGCGGGTCGCCATACCGATAGCGCGGCCGACAATGCCCGCTTCGGCGAGCGGAGCGTTGAACGCGCGGCGCGCGCCGAACTCGCGCTGTAATCCGTATGTCACCTTGAAGACGCCGCCCTTGCCTTTGACCTCGCAAAGATTGGCTTCGCGCGAGCAATCCGCCACGTCCTCGCCGAAGACCAGAATATTCGGATTGCGGCGCATCTCCTCCTTCAACGCGGCATTGATGAGGTCCACCATGGTCATGGGAGCGCCGGAATAGCGCGGCGCTTTGTTGAAGTCCTCGCCCGTCGGGTCCACTTTGGGCGAATACAGGTGAGACAGCGCGGATTCCGGGTCGGGCGCTTCGTCGCGCAGCGCGTCGTGCGTCGCCTGGTTCACTTCTTCGTCGATTTCATACGTGATGCGCTGCAGCATGTGCCGGTCGATCACGCCTTCGTCGATCAGGAATTTCGGAAAGCGCAGCACGGGGTCGCGCTCGGCTTCAGCGCTGCGTTCAGCGGCCGGCTTGTACAGCCGCTCATCGTCGGAGAGCGAATGGGAATATGGGCGCGTCACATGCGCGTGCACCATCGCCGGACCGTGCCCTTCACGCGCATACTGCACGGCCTCGCGCATCACGCGATAGGACGCGAGAAAATCCGTGCCGTCCACTTCCTGCCGGAATAATCCGGGAAAGCCCGAGGCCAGTTTCGAAACCGAACCGCCCGCGGTCTGGCATTCGATGGGCACACTGATGGCGTAACCGTTGTCCTCAATCAGGAAAACCACGGGCAGGCGATCGAGGCAAGCCGCGTTCAGGGCTTCCCAAAACTCGCCTTCGCTGGTGGCGCCTTCGCCGCTCGTGATGAGCGTGACCTCGTCCGCGGCGTTCTTGTAGCGCGAGGCCTGCGCGCATCCGACTCCCTGCAAATACTGCGTGCCGGTCGGCGAGGAGACGCTGACGATGTTGTAATCCCTGTGTCCCCAGTGCGAAGGCATCTGGCGGCCGCCGGACGCCGGGTCTGCCGCGGCGCCGACCGCCTGCTGCAGCATTTCGCGGGGCGTCACGCCGAGCGTCAGGCACAACGCGCGATCGCGGTAATAGAGGTAAAACCAGTCATGGGCGGGGCGCATCACCAGACCGGCGGCCGTCTGTACGGCCTCGTGTCCGGCGCCGGAGATTTGGAAGAAGATGCGGTTTTGACGCTTCAGCACCACCTCCCGATCGTCCAGGCGGCGTGCTGTGTGCATGATACGGAAGGCGTGAATGAGTTGATCGGCGCTTAACCCCTCGAAGCGCGCCTGTGCTGCCGTGTTGGGTTGCGATGTGGTCGCCAATCTTCCCCCCGTCCTTAGTTTAACCGACGCCGTTTTCTTGTCCACTTGAAAGTGGTGCGGCATCCGGTTACCGTACGTACGATGAGACTTTTTTTGGTTCTGGTGCTGGCCGCGGGTGCGGCGGCGGCGCGTCCGAAGTCGTTGTTTTACCTGAGCCGCGATCCGGCGGGGGTCGCCGACTTTCTGGCGCATGCCGGCAAGATCGATATTCTGGTGCCGACCTGGTACAACGTTGACGCGATCGGCGCCGTCACAGGCGGTCCGAACCCCGACGTGATGGCCGCCGCCCGGGAGAAGCGCGTGGATGTGATGCCGATCGTCGTGAACCCGGGCTTCAACCAGGACAACTTCCATAAGCTGCTGGGCAATCCGAATGCGCACACGGCGTTGATTCAAGGCTTGCTCGCCGAGTGCAAAAAGAACGGGTACATTGGCATTCAGTTCGATTTCGAGAACGTTGCCGCGACCGATCGAGATGCGCTGAGTGCGTTGGTTCGCGAAACGGCTGCATCATTCCATGCGGAGCACTTGCAGCTCTCCATCGCGACTGTGCCGAACGCTCCGCCCAGCCCGGGAACGGGCGCGTTCACCAAATGGATCTACTTCAACTGGCGCGACGCGTACGACCTGAAGGCGATCGGCGATGCGGTGGATCTGCTGTGTTTGATGACCTACGACGAGCACACGCGGTATACGCCGCCCGGTCCGGTAGCGGGGTATGTGTGGACGCTGGACAATCTGGAGTATGCGCTCAAGAGCGTGCCGCCGGAGAAACTGTCCCTCGGCATTCCGGTGTACGGCTATCACTGGTTCGCGGGCGACCCGAAGGACGGTAAGCCGAATCCCACGATGGCGACCGTCGGCGGCGCGGATGTGGCGCAGTTGGTCGCGCAGTTCAAGCCTCAGGTGCAGTGGGACGAGATGGATCGGGCGAGTTACTTTTATCTGTACCGGGACTATACGCGGGAGTGGGTGTTCTATACCGACGTTAAAACGTTTCTGGCCAGGTATGATTTGGTAACGTCGCGAGGGCTGCAGGGATTCTGCTCGTGGGTGCTGGGGAAGGAAGATCCGGAAATCTGGGAAATCCTGCCGGCACATTAAGGTACGGGCGCCGTCAGGTCATACTTGTTGCATTCGCGGCCTTTCGCCATTTCGCTTCACTGATTGCCTGTCCAGTATGTCTTTGTGTATGTTCGGCGATGTGAGTGAGTAGTCCGATTACCGTAGACGGCAGGTTTTTCCGGCCGACTGTTCTCGCTTCTGTCAGTGTGGACGGGTCCAGCCTTCGGATGATTGCTTCCGCTTCGGTGAGCGCCGCGTCCAGTTCGGCGAGCAACTCATCGCGTGTCGCTCCAGGTTCGTGTTCCCGGCGGGCGGCTGCCAGTTCGTCGTCTGTCAGCGACCTTCCCTGCACATACGCCATGAGCCTGCGCGTACTTCCGCCTATGTGGCGTATGTGAAAGCCCGGCGATCCGAAGCCGTTAGGCTCGGCCCACAATTCGGCGATGGTCAGCGGCGCGGTCCAGCGGGCCAGATCTTCACGCGCCTGCCGGAAGGCGTACAGAACCGGCGCCACCAGCGGGTGCACGCCGGGGATCGGGCCGCGCAGCCAGGGTTCTTCGAGGTGCTCCATACCATTATCGTAGCCGCGCAACGTGGAACATTTCAACGATTGAGGAAAAGCAGAACGGTGCAATTAACTACAGCGTAATGCAGCAGATAAACAATATAATAAGACCGTAAAAACTGTTTTTCGAATTCATAATTTGACTTAGGAGTAAGTTACTCATGATGGGAGTCACCCTGAATCGCCGACTTCCCAAAGCGCTAGCTGGTTTATCCGCACTGGCGCTGATGGCTGTGGCCGCCATGACCACATTGAACGCGCAAACGACAACCACGCTGTTGGCCCCGCGGCTGGCCGTACGGGCACTGACCCCGGGCGAGCTGACGAATTACAAGCTGCCGTCGACCACCCAACTCTCCGGCGGCTTGAACACGGTTGCTCTTGGCGAACCGCTGTACCTGGAAGTGCAGATCGATGCCAACATTCCCGCCGCGCAGATCGCCGGCGTGGTATGGTCTCTGGACACCAAACCGAATCTTTCGAACGCAACCCTTGCGCCGAGCCCGTTGACCAGTGCGGTTCCGGTTGCCGAACCGAGCGACCGGCTGGTTTATCAGGTGGCGGGCCGCCAGATGCTAAAACCGGACGTCCACGGAATGTACGTGATCACGGCGATAGTGACCGCCGGCTCCAGCGGCTCGACCAAAATTTCGCAGACGTATATCGCCGGGACGTACGTGGGCGAGACGGCTTGCGCGCGCTGCCATAGCGGCGGCCTGGCCCAGTCGATGGCTCCGGCGTGGAGCAAAACGGTGCATACGCAACTGTTCACGCAGGGAATCAATGGTGATCAGGGCGCCCACTACACCGGGAGCTGCGTTTCCTGCCACGTTCTCGGGTACGACGCCAACAACAGCATTCCGAATGGCGGGTATACCGACATTGCCAAGCAGTTGAACTTCACGTTCCCCACACCCGCGCCGGGCAACTTCGACAAACTCGACCCGAAGCTTCAGAACCTCGGCAGCATTCAGTGCGAGAATTGCCACGGACCGGGAAGCGAACATGCCAATTTCGGCGGGTCCACCATGGCGATCAGCAAACCGTCGAACACGGGCGCCTGCCAGCAGTGCCATGATGCGCCGACGCATCATGGCAAGGGAACGGCGTGGATGAGTTCGGCGCACGCCATCACTACGCGCGACACCGCCGGAAATGCTACCTGCGCCGGCTGCCATTCGGGCAACGCTTTTGCCGTCAAGGCGGCGGGCAACAAGATCACCGACGCTTCGTATTCCGTCATCGATTGCGCCACTTGCCATGAGCCTCACGGCATCACGCCGGATGGCTCCGCGCATCAGATCCGCAAGATGGATTCCGCCACTCTGGCCAACGGCGTAAAAGTGACAGGCACGGGCAGCGGCACGCTCTGCATGAACTGCCACATGTCGCGGCAGAACGCCACGGTATATGCCGACACCACGGCCGGCAGCGCGCATTTCGGACCGCATGAAGGGCCCCAGGCCGACATGCTGATGGGCACCAACGGGTACACCTACGGCAAGAAGATTCCGACCTCGGCGCATCAGTTCGTCGTAGCCGATACGTGCGTCACATGCCACATGCAGACCGTCGCGACTACCGATCCGGCGTTCCTGCAGGCCGGCGATCACACCTTCCGCACCACCTATGCCCCCGCGGGAAAAGCGGCCGAAAACCTCACCGCGGCCTGCCAGGGCTGCCACGGCAAGCAGGTAGACAGCTTCAACTTCCAACTGTTCGATTACAATGGCGATGGCCAGATCGATGGCGTGCAGACCGAAGTGCAGAGCCTGCTTGACCAGCTCTCCACCTTGCTGCCGCCGAACAATAAGGTGAAGAGCGATCTCACCATCGACAACACCTGGACAAAACAGCAGCTCGAAGCCGCCTACAACTGGCTGTTCGTAATGCACGACGGCAGCAAGGGCGTGCACAACACGGCTTACGCGGTCGGACTCCTGAAAGCGTCGATCGCCAATTTGCAGGGTAAGTAGACGAGCGCAGCCGTGGCGACGGGTCTCCGACAGGACGGAGTCCCGTCGTCACGTTTGCGGCACGTCTTCGATGGCGATTCCCCGTCCCGCCCACTATCCTATTCACATGGGTTCGTGGTCGAACTTCTATGTGATCGTGGGGTCGTCCGCCGGCGCGCTCACCGGTTTGCAGTTTGTGGTGATCACTCTTGTCGCGCAATCTCAGCACAGCAGCAGCATGCGCGAGATACGGGCGTTCGGCAGCCCCACGGTGGTCCATTTTTGTCTTACGCTACTGGTTTCGGCGTTGATGTGCATGCCGTGGCGCTCCGCAGTGTTACTCGCCTGGATGCTCGCGGCCGTCGGCGTGGCTGGGCTGATTTACGGCGCGAGTGTCGTCTATCACGCCCGCAAACAGACTGGCTATGAGCCCGAACCCGAGGACTGGCTCTGGTATATTGTCGCTCCGCTGATCCTTTATGGAGCGCTGATCGCGGCCGGCGTCCTGCTGCTCTGCCGCCTGGAGGCAGCGTTCTTCGTTACCGCCGCCGTGGCATTGGGACTGTTGTTTCTCGGAATCCGCAACTCCTGGGATACCGTGACTTACGTCGCGATCACGCGGTCCTCGACTTCATAAGCCCTTGACTGCTCGACCGTAGAGTTTCGCTACACGAATTTCGCGCAGGGTGGGTGAGGAATCCAGCGCACTTGCGGGCATTCGGCGTTGAAATCTCCCGATTTCCTGGCCCTTGCAATGTGGAACTTGCATTGCATATTCGCAATCGCGATAAAAAGGCTCCCATTTCCTTCCTATGCAACTCACGAGAGCAGCCGATTATGCCATCCGCGTCATGATTCATCTGGCCGGACTTCCCGCCGGAGCGCGGGCCAGCCGTTCGGGACTAGCCGAAGCCGCTGAGTGTCCGGAGCAGTTCCTGTCAAAGGTGCTGCAAAACCTCACGCGCGCCGGTCTGATTGTCTCTCACCGCGGTAACACCGGCGGCTTCGAGCTTCCCGAGACGCGGCGCAATGCCTCCATGCTGGACGTGGTCGAAGCCGTGGAAGGCCCAATACGGCTCAACGTCTGTCTCGGTTCGGCGCAGGCGTGTTCGCGACAGAACTGGTGCCCGGCGCATTGCGTTTGGGAGCAGGCACAGTCGGCCATGACCGGAGTGCTGGGGCGCACGAGCATTTCCCAGCTTGCCGCGCAAGTTCCCGCGATTCACTAATCGAACTCACCAGATTTATCGGATCAACACGAATGCACACGAACGAATAAACGCTGATCATTCGTGTGCATTCGTAGCCTACCCTTACCAGCCGCGACGGTCATGCCGGATGTCCCGATTCTGCTCTCTCAGTGCGTGGCTGTCCCTTGCCATGTCGCGGCGGATCGCTTCGGCTTCGCGATAATTCCCGCAGCGTAAGGCTTCGTTCAGCCGGTACTGGTCCCGGCCCAGATCGTTGTCGATCCTGGCGCTGCGAACGTAATCGTTGCGCAGGTCGCGGCCGCGGCTTTCGGCGAACGCGCTGCTCCCGGTGGCCGCCAGACCTCCCATCAGAATCACGGCTGCGAATAACTTTGAATGTTTCATAACTACCTCCACTTATAAGAACGCCAAATGCCGCTCTGAAGTTATGCATTGTGAAGGGAGCTTCACGTAAGTTATTGTCACGCCGCGGGCACCACCTTAGCGGTGGATTTCCACCACTTACTCGTAGCGCAAAGCTTCGGTGGGGTTGAGTCGCGCGGCGCGGCTGGCCGGCAGGATTCCGAAGATCAGCCCCACCGCGCAGCTCACACCGAAAGCTACCGCGATCGCCACGTACGAGATCGGAATTCGAATATCCGTGAAGAGTCCGACGCTGAGCGGAATTGCGACTCCCACCAGAATGCCGGCGACTCCGCCGAGGAGGCTTACCATCATCGCCTCGGTGAGGAACTGCAGCAGGATTTCGCGCTTGGCCGCTCCCACCGCGAGCCGCAGCCCGATCTCGCGCGTACGCTCCGTCACCGTCACCAGCATGATGTTCATGATGCCAATGCCGGAGATGATGAGCGTGATTGCGGATACCAGAATCAGCACCAGGGACAGGATCAGCGAGATATTCTTCGCCGCTTCCAGAATGGCCGTCAGGGTATCGACGCGATACCGCGCGCCCGGCCGGTGCCGGCTTTCGACGATCTCCTGCACGCGTGTGGCGACGCGCTCCACCTCGCCCGGCGACCGCACCTGCACGTACAACGGATCGATGCGTTCCACGGGCGTGAAGTACCGCAGCACGGTGATCGGAATCACGATCGTGTCGCGCTCGATTTCCGACTGGCCGAATGTTTCCACGCGCTCGTGGAACGTTCCGATTACGGTGAATTGCATCCCGAAGAGGCGCACGTTCTGTCCCAGCGCGGCGTTGCGCGTGCCGTACATGCGCTCGGCGAGATGGTCGGTGAGCAGCGCTACCTTTTCGCGCCCGCTGACATCCTCGGCCTCGAGGAAACGCCCGGAGCTGATCACCAGGTTGCGCACCGCCGCGTAATCCTCGTCCGTGCCGTTGATCTTGACGTCCTGCTGCTTCCCGCCGATCAGCACCTGGTCGAAATTCGACATCACGCCGGTAGCTGCCACCACGTCGCCGCGCAGGCTGTCGCGGATCGCCTGCACGTCCGCCATCTTGATGTAGTCGGCGTCGGCGGCCGGGCTCGCCGGACCGGCGGAAACGTAATAGGCGAAGATGATGTTGCTGCCGATGCCCTCCACCTGCTCCAGGATGTAGTCCCGGCTGGTGAGCGAAATGGTGACCACCAGAATGACGCTGGCCGTGCCGATCACCATGCCGAGCATCGTGAGCAGAGAGCGGACGGGGTTGGAACGAAGCGCCTGCGCGCTAAAGCGGAAGGCTTCGCCCACGAACACGCTTAGGCGCCCTGCACTTTTTTGAGGAGCCGCATGGCATCGCTGCGCGGCGGATCTTCGGGCGTCAGGGTCAGCGTGAGGTAGCGTTTCAGCAGTTCGCGCGCTTCACCGAGGTTCCGGTTGGAGCGTATGTAGAGGTCGGCCTTGAGGTAGAGCAGGCGAGCGCTGTTCGGCGCGACCTTGTCGGCGCGCGCGAGGCTGACGTCGCCTTCCTGGTAGCGGCCCTGCTTATAGAGGAGGCGCGCGAGATCCACGAAGCGGCCGATCTGCTGCGGGGCCGCGTCGATCGCTCTCCGCAAGTGGTCCTCCGCGCTGTTGTACTCCTTGCGTTTTTCGGCGATGCGGGCATGAGCCGAGTGGCCCTCGGCGGGGTTGATGCGGGCCATGCGTTCGGCGATTCCCTCGGCTTTTTCCATGCCTCCGCCGAGAAACCCCGGAGCTTCGATGTAGTAGTCGCAGAGATCGCTGAGCGCTTCTATGTTGTTCGGATTCAGTTGGACGGCCTTTTCGAACATCTGCCGGGCATGAGACGCCAGGCCGGGGGCGGTGAAGGGACTGGATGTCTCGGCGCGGCGTCCATAGGCGCGGCCCAGCCACAGGGCAAAATCGGAATTGCCGGGATCTCCGCCGACTGCCTTCTCCAGGGCATCCGAGGCCTGCTTGTAATTGGCTTCGAAATACGAAGCGCGGCCGATCAGCGCCCAGATTTCCGGCGTTTTCGAGGGAATTCCCTGGAGCACCTTCAAGGCTTCGTCGTAATTGGTGTAATTGAAGAGCTTACGCGCGTGCTCCACATCCGGGTCCGCCGCCCAGAGAGCACACGCCAAGCCGAGAACGAGAGTCAAGCCACGCAAACCGGTATGAAACTTCATTATAGCTCAGGGATTTAGATGACCCTGGAGCCCTTCCGGTTGCATGCAGAGATACTAATACCGCCGCCGCCGGTGCCACTCGCCGCCGCCGAGTCCGCCGAGATCGATAATCACGGCAACCAGCAGAATGATGAGGTTCACACCCTCCAGCGGCATGTGGTTGTTCACCTCCCAGGCATAAGCCAGCGTAGTGAGCGGCAGGAAGATGAACCCGAGCAGCGGAATCAGCAGCCCGTTGTACGCGCGCTGCAGATAGTTCGACATGAAGAACATCAGCAGAAGCACGATCCGCGGAAACGCCAGAACCAGAAGGACGAGCAAGCAGGGCATAACGCGACCTAGCCGAATTCTCGCAGAGTCGTGGCGCGCGCCGCTGTGCGGGCACGCACCCGGGCCCAAATCCCTCAGTATCGGTAAGGAGCGGGACCGACACGAGGCGGAATCTGGCAGTTCGGATCGGGAATCCAGTTGCCATAGGCGTCATAGTAGCCGCCGTTGGGATTGCAAGCCGGCACGGGAACTGGCGCGGTATAGTAGGGCGGCGCCGCGTAGTAGGGATCGTCGTAGTAGTAAGGATCGGCGTACCCGTAACTGTAGCCGTAGCGGGGGTAGACACCGAAGCCGAAGCCCAAGCCCCATCCGCGTCCCCGATCGCGGTCGAACCCGCGGTGCTCAAATCCGCGGTGCTCGAATTCGCGGCCCTCAAAGCCGCGCGTACTGAATCCACGGCCCTGGAAACTGCGGCCCTGGAAACTGCGAGCGCCGCCAGAAAATCCGCGTGATGGCGCGCTATAGGATCGGCTGCTGAAGTGTTGACCGCCGCCGCCCCCGCCGCGGCTGCCGTGGCCGCCGCGAGACTGCGCAAATGCCGGAACGGCCAGCGTGAGCGCTCCTGCGAGTATAGGAATAATTAGACCTTTGGACCTTGTCATGACAACCTCCAGTTACGCCCTTACTAATGCACCGGAGTGGCCAGGCCTAACCGCTTGATTCGACTGAGCGCCGGATGGTCGCGCTATGGCTGTGCACCACCGGACCGGTGCATCCCAACCGGTAGGTACCGGTCTCCAGACCGGTACCAGGCGCGCGGAGCGCGACTGCGCGAACCCCGTTCGCCGCAACAGGAAAGCCTGCTCCTCTTCGAGAATGCCGTAACCGCCGCGCGAGCCGGATAGTAGAATCGGAACTGTATGTCCGCGCCCCCCACGGTACTGATCGTCGACGACGAACCGCAGATTCTGCGGCTGGTCGAGAAGATGATGGGCGCGCGAAAGATGAATCTGCTGCTGACTCCGCGGCCTTCCGAAGCGCTGCGAATTTCGGAATCCCAGCCGGTTCATTTGCTGATCTCCGATATCTCCATGCCGGAGATGGACGGCGCGCGTCTGGCGGAACGGATCCTCAGGCTTCACCCGGAGGCTGCGGTTCTGTTGATTTCCGGACAGTCGAAAGATCTTCCGGCGGCGCTCCGCTCGGCCCGTGTAAGGTTTCTGAAGAAGCCGTTTTTCCCCTCGCAACTCGTAGAAATAATTCGAGAACTGGTACCGTAAGGGCTTCCATAAAGCCCCACGGATGTGGTACATTTCCTTACACTATGAAGTTGTGTGCTCTTGGATGCGCACTGGGTGCCCTCCTCACTTTATCCAGCGTTGCCCGCGCCGACATTATTATCAACCCAACCTACGACGCCAGTATTCAAAACGATCCGAACCACGTGGCTATCGAAAACGCCATTCAAAGCGCCATTCAGGTGTTTGAAAATCTGATCGTCACCCCAATCACCGTACAGATTTATTTTGAGGAGGCGGCAAGCCCGTATTTAGGCGCAAGTATCTTCGAGCCGTATAACGCCTCGTACAATGCTTTCTACCAGCTCTTGGTCGCTAATGATGCCAATCCGGCGGCTATCGCTGCATTGCAGGCCAACAGCGTCCCTGGCGACACCAATCACCTCATCAATCCGGCCTCGTTGACCAACAACATCGAGATCAAGTCCTCAAACGCGAGGGCGCTTGGTTTCGGCGCGCCGGCTGATTGCGTACCGACTGCGGTCACAGGCCAGCCTGTCGCCAAGGAGTGTGTTTTTGGAACTACCAATGCCGTCGACGGAATCATCGCCCTGAACACTTCGATCACGTTTCCGCCAAACGGCACCGGCTACAGCTTAATCAGTGTGGCCGAACACGAAATCGATGAGATCCTAGGGCTCGGCTCGGCTCTCGAGAACTGCGACCCCACCTCCACGACGGCCAGCGCCACGTGTAAAGCTAAGACGTTGACGTTGGCTAACGACACCGGCAGCGCCGGCACAGGCTCTCCCGAGGATCTGTATAGGTGGAACAGCGCCGGCCAGCGCGCGGTATCGGTCGATTGCACCAATCCGGGAACGGCGATGTTCTCCTACGGCCCGAGCACCGGGAACATCGCCGGTTTCAACAATGCTTGCAACGGCGCCGATTTCGAGGATTGGGATAGCGCCATAGTGCGTGTGCAAAATGCGTTTGCAACGTCGGGCGCGAATCCGACGCTCGGAAGCGCCGAAATCGACGCTCTTACCGCGATCGGCTACGAAGCCAGTCCGGAGCCTGGGACGCTCGCGCTGATGCTGCTTCCCGCGCTCGCGCTGCTAAAGAAACGGAAGTAGCGCTACTTCTTTCGCGCGGCCCATTCCCACCGCAGCATCGCCCACTGCACCAGATCCACCCAGCGCCCGCCGACCCACTCCGCTTGCCGCGCCACGCCCTCGCGCTGAAACCCAAGCCGCTGTGGAACGGCACAGCTCTTCAGATTTTCCGTGCCGCATTCGATCAACACGCGATGCAGTTGCAGATCCTCGAACAAATAGTCCAGCATCGCCGCCACAGAGCGCGTCACAATTCCGCGGCCCTGCATATCCGCGGATACCCAATACCCGATGCTGCACTTGCGATTGCTCCAATCGATGGTATGGCAGCCAACGCTGCCGGCCAGTGCGCCGGCGGACCAGATGCCGCAATTCGGCCCGAGCGCCGCTTCGAATTGCGCCTGGGCACCGCGGATGAAGCGCCGGCTGTCCTCGGCCGAATGCGTCTGGTCCACCCACGGCAGCCATACGCGCAGATACTCCCGATCCCGGTCGGCCGCGGCGAAAACCGCTTCGGCATCGGGCAGCGTGAATTGGCGAAGAGTGAGGCCCGGGGCGACGTCGAGCTGAAACATCATCTCACCACCGCAAACGCGCGAACCGGAAACGTTCCGAACCTCGCCACCTTTACCGGCGCGGCTGTGAATCGAAACCCGCGCTCCGGCAGTCCCGCGAGATTGCACATGTGCTCGCAAACCGGAATTCCCGCGCCCAGCAGCACCGAATGGGCCGGCCGCGTCATGTCCGTGACGTCGTCGATGTTGTACGAGTCGATTCCCACCAGCACCGCACCGTTATCGCGCAAGTATTCCGCGCCGTCGCGCGTCAGGAAGGGATGCCCTTCAAAGTACGCGTCGGTGCGCCAGTGACGGTCCCATCCCGTTCGAATGAGTACCGACTTGCCGCGCACGTCAATGCCGTGGAACGCCGCTGGGCCGGTGCGCGCCACACCATCCACTACCACCGCCTCGAGGTCCGCCACACTCTCCAGCGGCAATTCCGAAAGATCCGCGCCGCCGGCATACCGATGAAACGGCGCATCCACATACGTTCCGGTATTCGCGACCATGTCAATGCGGCCGATGTGAAACTCCGTGCCCGGCGCATAGATGGCACGGCTCGCCTCGCGGGAAAGAAAATCGCAGATGACGGGCGCCGGCAATCCCTTGTACGTGATCATGCCGTGCTCCACGGTGTGACTCAGATCGATCAATCGGGTGGCCATTACGTTCCGGCCGGCTTCTGCGGGTTGCGCGACTTCGAAATAGCAGGCGTTTCCGCCGTGCCCGGTTCAATGGCGTGCTCCGTGAGTCCCTTAACGAGAGTCTCGAACGCCGACTGCGGATCGTCAGCATACTGGAACAGGTTCAGGTCCTCACGCGCAATCATGCCATGTTTCACCAGCGCGTCCCAGTTAACGATCTCTTTCCAGTACGTGGACCCGTACAGGAGCACCGTAATCTTTTTGGCGAGCTTCTGAGTCTGCACCAGCGTGAGAATTTCCATGAGCTCGTCGAGTGTGCCGAACCCGCCGGGAAACACCACCAGAGCCTTCGCCAGGTACGCAAACCAGAACTTGCGCATGAAAAAATAATGGAATTCGAAGCTGAGCTCCGGCGTGATGAACGGATTCGGAAACTGCTCGAACGGCAGCCCGATGTTCAGCCCGACCGTTTTGCCGCCGGCGTCCGCCGCACCGCGATTCGCCGCCTCCATGATTCCAGGTCCGCCGCCCGAGCACACCACAAAACGGTACGTGCTGTTGGTGAACTGCTGCGACCACTCGGTGAGCAGTTTGGCGAGGGTGCGCGCATCGGCGTAGTAGTTGGCCAGCGGGCCATCTTCCTTCAGGCGTGCCGAGCCGAAGAAAACAACCGTATCCCGCACCTTTTCGCGGCGGAAATGGGCCAGCGGCTCCAGATATTCGGCCAAAATGCGGAGCGCCCGTGCGTCCGGGCTATTCATGAACTCTTCGCTAAGGTATGCGACCGGCCGGCGGCCGCCGTGAGCAGGCATCTGTGCTATTCCTTTTCCAGATCTTCGATCCGCTTTTTCAATTCCCGGACGGTCCGTAGCAGCTCGGGCAGCTTGTGAAAGCTCATGGCCGCGCGCAGCCATTCGCTAGCCTCGAATGCCGGCGATCCCGAAATGCGCGCGCCCTTGGCTACGTCGCCGCCGATCCCGCTCTGTGCGTAAACCGTGGCCCCTTCATGCACAGTGAGATGTCCGGCCGAGCCGACCTGTCCGGCAAGCAGCACGTTGCGTTCCAGCACGGTGCTTCCCGCCAGGCCGGTTTGTGCGCAAATGATGTTGTCCTCGCCGACGGTGCACGCGTGTCCCACCTGCACGAGGCTGTCGATCTTGGCGCCGCGCTTCACACGGGTCTCGCCGACCGTCGCGCGATCCACGTTCGTAAGGCTCTGCACCTCGACATCGTCTTCGATGATGGTGACGCCCGACTGCACGATTTTGTAATGCGATCCATCGGCGCGCTTGGCGAAGCCGAAACCATCGCCGCCCACCACGACGCCGTTTTGCAGCGTCACGCGATTGCCGACGCGGCAGAACTCGCGCACGGTCGCATGCGAGTGCGCCAGAAAATCGTCGCCGATCTCCGCGCCTTCGTAGATGACGACGTGCGGATGAATCACCGCGCCGCGCCCGATCTTCACGTTCTCGCCGATAGCCGCGAACGCTCCGATCGAACACCCCTCGCCAATCTCGGCCGATGCGGCGATGGCGGCGCTCGGATGAATTCCGGGAGCGGGCCGCGGCGGCTGGTAAAACAGAGCCAGGGCGCGAGCGAAATCCAGGTAGGGATTTTCGGAAATGAGGCAGTGAATGTCTACGCCGGCGGGCCGCGCCGCCACCAGAATCGCCGATGCGCGAGTGCCTTTCACTTTGTGGGCGTACTTGGGGTTCGCCAGAAAAGTAAGTTGCCCCGCACCGGCATGTTCCATGCCTGCTACGCCGGCGATCTCACATTCGCCGTCGCCATCCAAAGCACAACCCAAGGACTCCGCGATCTCTCGCAGCTTCATGACAACATTAGGGTAACAGAGTACGTCCCGGCTTCCCGCAGAGCCGCCTACGACCGGCCGGGAGGCCGGTCGTTACTGAAGAACTCCCAGCTTCGTTTCGCGCACAACTCCCAGCGAAAGCGCTCGACGCGACTCCGTCCCCGGCCGGCCATCTCAGCCCGCAGCGCCGCGGACCCCAGTACCCGTTCCAAAGCCTTCACCAACTCCGCCTCACTCCGCGGATCGACCAGGACAGCCGCATCTCCCGCCACCTCAGGCAGCGAGCTCACATTGGAAGTAATCACCGGGACTCCCGCGGCCATGGCCTGCGCAACCGGAAAACCGAAGCCTTCGTACAAGGAAGGATACGCGAACACCGAAGCCGCCGCCGTAAGTGGAGGCAGGTCGCGCTCCGGAATATAACCGAGGTATCGAACAGTGCGGACCAACTCGGCGGTCTCCGCGCCGGCCCAACCCATCGGCCCGGCCAGCACCAGCTCGAACTCATCCTGCAGATCCTGGGGAAGCGCGCGATACGCCCGAACCAACCCATCGATATTCTTCCGGGGCTCGATGGTCCCGACGCTCAGAATGAACGGCCGCTTCAAGCCGTAGCGCTCTCGCACATCGCCGGCGCTCGCATCGAAAAACTGCGGCGCGACACCGGAATGAATCACCGTAATCTTTTCCGCGGGCAATCCAAGAAATCGAACCGCATCGTTCTTCGTGCATTCCGAAACCGTGATGAGCGCATCGGCGCGGCGAAGCAGATCGGCGAATGCCGCGTCGGCGCGAACATTGCTGCGAGCGTGCAACTGGGGCATCGTCCACGTAGTCAGATCGTGGATGGTAGCCGTCAGGCGGACGCCGCTGCGAATCCGCCCCCGCGCCAGATTCGTTGCGTGAAAAACATCCACTCCGCGAGTCTGCCAGTGCAGCACAGGCAGCGGCGTGTAGTTCGCAAGCGCGCGTGCACCCAGCGCCGACCACGTCCGCAGCCGCCCCGCGGACGACCCCTCGTGATTCAAAGCTCCCAAATCCAACGAAGGCACGGTCAGGACACGATTGGCGCCCGCGAACTGCCGCAAAGCCGAGATCCAATAGTAGAGGTAGTTCTTGACGCCCGCACTGCGCACCAGCAGCGGTAATGCGTCAATCGCAACGCGCATTCTCTCCAGTATGTGCTAACATTTTGGTTTATGGCAGCGCTTTCCGTCGCACGGCATCATCGTCACCATCATGCCAACCCGCGACGGGTCCGTTTTTGATTGCGCTTCCGCAAATCTCGAAAGGACGCCCGCCGCAAGAAACGGCGGGCTTTTTTCTTTTAAGCGATGAATTTGGACTTTGCCAAATCCGACGGCCTCATCACCGCGGTTATACAGGACCACAGCTCCGGGCGCGTGCTGATGGTGGGCTACATGAATGAAGAAGCGTTTCGGCGCACCGTGGAAACCGGCTTCGCCACCTTTTATAGCCGCTCGCGCCAGAAGCTTTGGCTGAAGGGCGAAAGCTCCGGCCATCGCCTCGTCGTCAAAGAGATTTCTACCGATTGCGACCGTGACGCCGTGCTCGTGAAAGTCGATGCGCAGGGCCCCGGCGTTTGCCACGAAGGCTACGAGAGCTGCTTCTTCCGGCGCCTGGAGAACGGCGAATGGCGCGTCACAGACGAGCGCACGTATGATCCGGGCGCGGTCTACGGGAGCAAAGCGTGAAACTCAAACTCGGCATTCCCAAAGGCTCGCTCGAGAACGCCACCATCGATCTCTTTCGCCGCGCGGGCTTCAACATCTCCACCTCCAGTCGCTCTTATTTCCCTTCCATCGACGATCCCGAAATCGAGTGCATGCTGATTCGCGCGCAGGAAATGGCGCGTTACGTGGAAGACGGCATCCTCGACGCCGGACTCACGGGCCTCGATTGGATCGCCGAAAACGAGGCCGACGTCGTGGCCGTCGCGGACCTCATCTACGCCAAGCAGAGCTTCGGCAAAGTGCGCTGGGTTCTCGCCGTTCCCGAAGCCGGCGACATACGTTCCGTCAAAGATCTCCAAGGGAAGATCATCGCCACCGAGCTGGTGCAGACCACAAAGCGCTACCTCGCATCGCACGGTGTCACCGCCAAGGTGGAGTTCAGTTGGGGCGCTACCGAAGTGAAGCCGCCGGTGCTCGCCGATGCCATCGTCGAAGTCACCGAGACCGGCAACTCGCTGCGCGCCAACAAGCTGAAAATCATCGATACCGTTCTCGAATCCAACACGCAGCTCATCGCCAACAAGCAAGCGTGGGAAGACGCGCAGAAACGCCAGAAGCTCGGCGACATCAAGATGCTGCTGGAAGGCGCGATCAATGCGCTCGGCAAGGTTGGCCTGATGTTGAACGTGCATAAGAAGGACCTCGACGCCGTGCTCGCCGTGCTGCCCGCGCTCAAGCGGCCCACCATCTCCACGCTCAGCGATGAAGAGTGGCTGGCCGTCAACACCATCCTCGACGAATCCACCGTCCGCAACATCATCCCGCGATTGAAGGAAGCGGGAGGGCAGGGAATTGTCGAATACCCGTTGAACAAAATCGTCCTGTGATCCGCATTCTCGAATCCCGGCAAATCGGCCGCCTGCTGGCGCGCAAGGCGGCGCGTTTCGAAGAGGCTGAGGCCGTCGTGCGCCCGATTCTCGACGCCGTCCGCGAGCGCGGCGACAAAGCCCTGATGGAGTACGCGCGCCAGTTCGATAAGCTCGAACGCAAAAGTGTGCGCGTGCCCGCCGCCGAGCTCACGCACGCGCGATCCGCGCTCTCGCCCGAATTTCGTGGCGCCGTCGAAACGGCATCCGCCAATATCCGCGACTACGCGCAGCGGCAGATGCCGCGCGAATGGTCGCGCACCGTGCGCGGAGTTACGCTCGGGCAAGTCGTGCGGCCGCTCGATACCATCGCCGCCTATGTCCCCGCCGGTCGTTATCCGCTGCCCTCGACCGTAATGATGACCGTCATTCCGGCGCAGGTTGCCGGCGTGCCGAACATTTGCATCGCGTGTCCGAAACCCGTGCCGGAAGTTTTCGGCACAGCGTCGATTCTGGGCGTCGGCAACGTGTTTCAGATGGGCGGAGCGCAGGCCATCGCGGCCTTCGCCTTCGGAACCCGCATGGTGCCGCGCGCCGACCGCATTGTCGGACCCGGCAACATCTACGTCGCCGCAGCGAAGAAACTGCTGGCAGGCGAGGTCGGCATCGACTTCATCGCCGGACCCACGGAGATTCTGATCATCGCCGCCGAAGGCGATCCGCGCCACTTCGCCGCGGACATGCTCGCGCAGGCGGAGCACGATACCGATGCCTCGGCTGTGCTGCTCACCACCTCCAAGCGTCTTGCGAACGCAGTCGCCCGCGAAGTGGATCGCCAACTCGCTGTGCTGCCAACGGCGAAAGTGGCGGCGCAATCGATCGCGCGCAATTCCGCCATCGTGCTGGTGCGCTCGCTCGAAGAAGCCGTCGATCTTTCCAACCGCTTCGCACCGGAGCACCTGAGCATCCCCGATGCATCGCTGCTCCCGGGCATAAGGCATGCGGGCAGCGTGTTCATCGGGCCGTACAGTCCCGAAGCCGCGGGCGATTACGCGTCAGGCCCGAATCACGTGCTGCCCACCAGCGGCGCAGCGCGGCAGCGCGGCGGTCTTTCCGTCGCGGATTACCTCAAAACAATCAGCGTGCAGCAACTCGATGCGGCCGCGCTCAAGAAACTCGCGCCTGCCATCACAACACTCGCCCGCGCTGAAGGCCTCGAAGCTCACGCCCGTTCCGTGGAGGTCCGCACCCGCTCATGAAGTCCGCCCAACCCAAGCTTCCGAAAGGCGCAATTCGTCCGCGACCCGCGGTCATCTCCATGGCGCCCTACTCACCGCCCACTGCCGGACGCCTCGATAAGCTCCGGCTGGATTTCAACGAGAACACCGTCGGTGCTTCGCCCGCCGTGGTCGCGGCGCTCAAAAGCGGAATCGAAGCCGGCCATCTCGCGGTGTATCCCGAGTACGGGGACGCGCGCGAAGAGGTGGCTCGCTATTTCAGAGTGCAGCCCGATGAGTTCGTCTTCACCAATGGCACCGACGAAGCCATACAGGTGTTCCTGAACACGTACGTCGACGACGGCCAGGAGGTCGTGGTCCTCAAGCCTTCGTACGCCATGTACCGTTTCTACGCGGAAGTTGCAGGCGCGAAGATCAAAGAGGTGCCGTACGCGCAGCCCGGCCTGGAGTTCCCGCTGCAGGAAGTGCTGGACGCTATTACGCCCGATACGCGCGCGGTCCTCTTCGCCAATCCGAACAACCCGACCGGAACGGGCATCAGCCTGCTGGGCATTGAGCGTATTTTGCACAAGGCGAAGAAAGCCGTGGTGCTGGTGGACGAAGCGTATTACGAGTTCGCTGGAGTCACCGCGCTCACCGAAATCGAGCGCGTGCCGAACCTGTTCGTCTGCCGCACCTTTTCCAAAGTCTTCGGCATGGCGGCGATGCGCGTCGGCTGCCTCTTCTCGCACGCGGCGAACATTCACTACCTGCACAAAGCGCAATCCCCGTATAGTGTAAACGCGCTCGCTGTGATGGCCGCGCGAGCCGCGGTGAGCGACACTGGCTACGTGGAGCAGTATGTCGCCGAAGTCCTCGCCGCGCGCGAACTTCTCTGCATTGGTCTGGAGAAGCTCGGCATTCCATACATTCCCAGCTCCGCAAATTTCGTCCTGACTAACATGGGAGCGCGAGCCATCGCCATCCGCGACGCACTCCGTTCCCGGTCCATTTTGGTCCGCGAGCGAACTTACGAAATTCCGGGGCACGTCCGAATCACGGTCGGCACGCGCCAGCAGACCAGAGAGCTCCTCGCTGCGTTGGAGGAACTCTGGCAAGCGTAGAGGCTCGGCCGGCGCCCTTCGCGCTTGCACCGGCGCCCCCGAACATCCGAAAATGAGAGTTGAAGCCATTATTAGTGTTCGATATGGATGGAGTCCTGGTGGACGTTACGGACTCCTACCGCGAGACCATCGCCCAAACCGTGGAGCACTTCACGGGCGCGCGCATTTCCGCCGAAGCCATTCAGCAGTACAAGAACGAAGGCGGCTGGAATGACGATTGGCAGCTCTCGCATCACATCGTCAGCGCGGCGGGCGTGCAGGCGCCGTTCGAAGAAGTCAAAGCCCATTTCCAGCAGATCTTTCACGGGGCAGGAGAAGACGGTTTGATGCTGCGCGAACGCTGGATGGCGCGCCCCGGCGCTCTGGAAAAACTCGCTGACCGTTTTCGCTTCGCGCTGTTCACCGGGCGTCCGAAATGGGAAGCTGAGCTCACACTCAAGCGCTTCGCTCCGGAGATTGTTTTCGACCCCGTCGTGGGTATGGACGAAGTTACCAACCACAAGCCGCACCCCGAAGGGCTCCTCGGAATCCTGAAGCACAACTGCGATTGCCAGGTGTTCTATATCGGCGATACCGTCGACGACGCGCGCTGCGCCTCTGCCGCGAAAGTGCCGTTTATCGGCATCGCGGCGCCATCGAACCCGCTGTATCTCGACCTGGTGTTCCTCTTTCAGGAACAGAAGGCCTATGCCATTGTGGACGACATCAATTATCTGGAAGAGGTCTTCGCCGAATGAGAACCGCCAGGCTGCAGCGTGACACGAAAGAAACCCGCATCGGCGGCAGCGTCAAAATCGAAGGCCGCGGGCAATATGACGTTCACACCGGCATTCGGTTTTTCGATCACATGCTTGAGTTGTTCGCGAAACATGGAGGCTTCGATCTTACTCTGAAGGCCGATGGCGATCTCGATGTGGACCAGCACCACACCGTCGAAGACGTGGGCATCGTGCTGGGGCAGTTGTTCTCCAAGGCGCTCGGCAATCGCAAGGGGATCAACCGCGCCGGCTACTTCGTGCTGCCGATGGATGAGACGCTGGCCGTTGTCGCGGTGGATCTCGGCGGCCGTCCGGCGCTCGTCTATAAAGACAAAGTCAAAGTAGTAAAAGTGGGCGACTTACAGGTCGAGTTAGTCGAAGATTTCTTCGGCGGCTTCGTCAATCACGCTGGAGCCAACTTACACGCTAAGGTGCTGTACGGCCGCAGCAGTCATCACAAAATCGAAGCGATCTTCAAGTGTTTCGCGCGAGCGATGAAGTACGCCTGCTCGGTCGACCCTCAATTGAAAGACGAACTCCCCTCAACGAAGGGCCTCTTATGATCGCTATCTTCGATTACGGGGCAGGGAACTTGCAATCCGTCCAGAATACGCTCGCCGAAATCGGAACGGAGTACACGCTGGTGCGCGATGCCGCCGGGCTGGAGGCAGCGGCCACCATCATCCTCCCGGGCGTCGGGCACTTCGGCCAGATGATGCGCGCGCTCGACGCGCTCAATGTCCGCGAGACGCTGATCAGGCGCATTCAGGCCGGTGTCCCTTTTCTGGGAATTTGCCTCGGGATGCAGGCGCTTTTCGAGACGAGCGAAGAAGCCCCTGAAGTGCGCGGCCTCGGCATCTTCCCCGGCGCGGTACGGCGCTTTCCGGAGCATGCGCGCGTGCCGCACATGGGCTGGAACCAACTCGACCCGCGTCCCGGATCCCGCCTCCTTCGGAATCTGCCGGAGCATCCGTTCGTCTACTTCGCGCACAGCTATTACGTGCCGCAAAACGAACGGGCCGCCGCACTCTGCACCTATGAGCTGCCCTACACGGCCGCACTCGAATCCGATACCGTGTGCGGAGTACAGTTCCACCCCGAAAAGAGCGGTCCCACCGGGCTGCGCATTGTGCAGAATTTCCTGGAGCAGGCGTGTTAGCCAAGCGCATCATTCCCTGTCTGGACGTTACCGGCGGCCGCGTGGTGAAGGGCGTGAACTTCGTCAACTTGCGCGATGCCGGCGATCCCGTGGAACTTGCCGGCCGTTACAATCGCGACGGTGCGGACGAGCTCGTATTCCTGGACATCACGGCGTCGAGCGACGCCCGTGACATCATGGCCGGGGTCGTAGCCCGCACCGCGCGAAAGGTGTTTATCCCGCTTGCGGTCGGAGGAGGCATCCGATCCATTGCCGACGCGCGCCGCATTCTGATGTCGGGCGCCGACAAGGTTTCCGTCAACACCGCCGCTGTGCGCCGCCCTGAGCTCATAACGGAATTGAGCAACGAATTCGGAGCGCAGGCGGTGGTGCTGGCGATCGACGCGCGACGTCACGCCCCCGGCGAGTGGCACGTGTATACGAGAGGCGGTCGCGACGATGAAGGCATCGATGCCATCGAATGGGCAGCGCGCGGTGAAGCGTTGGGGGCAGGTGAAATCCTGCTTACGAGCATGGATACCGATGGCGTCCAGGATGGCTTCGATTGTCCGCTGACGGCGGCCGTTTCACGAGCCACCAAAATCCCGATCATCGCCAGTGGAGGCGCGGGCACCCCCGAACATTTCATTCGCGTGCTGACCGAAGGCTGCGCCGACGCCGCGCTGGCCGCCAGCATTTTCCATTACGGAACCTACCGCGTGGATCAGCTCAAGGAAGAGCTCGACAAGCGTGGCATTCCGGTCCGAACATAATTCATGATTTTCCCCTGTATCGATCTGATGGACGGCAAAGTCGTCCAATTAGTGCAAGGCCGCGAGAAGGCGCTCGAAGCGGATTCGCCGGAGGAGATGCTGCGCAAGTTCGCCGCCTTTCCCGAAATTCAAGTGATCGACCTGGATGCGGCTATGGGCCGCGGTTCGAATGACGATCTGGTAGCGTGGCTCGCCGCGCACGCCACAATCCGGGCCGGAGGCGGAGTGCGCACGGTGGAAAGAGCGAAAGCGCTGGTCGCGCAGGGCGCACATAAAGTGATTGTGGGGACGAGCGCCTTCACAAAAACCGGAGTCAACGCGCCGCTCTTGGACGCAATGCGGGAAGCGGTAGGCAAAGACCGCCTGATCGTCGCGCTGGATTCCAAGGAAGGCAAGGTAGTGGTCAAAGGGTGGACGGAATCGACTGACTTTACCGCCGCCGAGGTCCTCCACTTACTCGAACCTTATTGCGGCGGATTTCTTTGCACCTATGTCGACAAAGAAGGAATGATGCAGGGAACGGACCTGAGCTGGTTCCGCCAACTGAGAGCCGCCACAGACCTGGAAATAACCGCCGCCGGAGGAATCACCACCCTAGACGACGTGAAAGCTCTGCAAGCCATGAACATCAACCCAGCCCTGGGAATGGCGATTTATACCGGCCGAATCAAACTGGAAGATCTAACTAGCCTGTAACATCGCAAGTTCACCACAGAGGCGCAGAGATCTCTCGGCGTTCTCTGCGTCTCTGGTGACCTCGCCATGCTCCGCCGCCCGGACTAAATAGCCTCCAACTCGGCTTCCAGCATCTGTTTCCTGCTCAGGTCCGCATAGTAGCCGCCCGCGGCCATCAACTCTGCGTGCGTCCCCTGCTCGACGATTCGACCGTGATCCAGCACTACGATCCAGTCCGCCTGCCGCACGGTCGAGACGCGATGCGAAATCAGAATCACCGTGCGTCCTCGCATCACCTCCGCCAGATGAGTGAGAATGCGTTCTTCGGTCAGCGTGTCGACACTCGACAACGCGTCATCCAAAATCAGGATTCGCGGGTCTCGCAGGATCGCCCGCGCAATCGCCGTACGCTGCTTCTGGCCGCCGGAGAGCGTGATCCCGCGTTCTCCGACCATCGTCTCGTATCCCGCCGGGAAGCCTTCGATATCTCCCGCGAGACCCGCGATTTCGGCCGCGCGCCGGATCTGTTCCATGCCGGCGCCAGCTACGCCGAACGCGATGTTCCCTGCTACCGTCGCGCTGAATAGAAACGTCTCCTGCGGCACGAAGCCGATCAGGCGGCGCACCTCTTCCGGGTCCGCGCTCCGCAGGTCCACGCCGTCGATCGCAACCACGCCTTCCGACGGATCGAACAGGCGCGGCACCAGGTTCGCCAGCGTGCTTTTGCCGCTGCCGGTGTGTCCTACGACTGCCACGGTCGCGCCCGCCGGAATCCGCAGATCAATGCCGTTCAGTACTGGACCGCTCCCGTAATCCACGGTCACGCCACGGAACTCGATCTCACCGCGAGCATTCGCCACGGCAACCGGGTTCTGAGGCGCGGCGATCGCCGGCTGCTCGTAGAGAATCTGGTTAATGCGGCTGAGCGAGGCGCTTCCGCGCTGCATCAGGTTCACCACCCAACCGAGCGCGATCATCGGCCACACCAGCATCCCCATGTAGGTGTTGAACATGACGAAGCTGCCGAGCGAAATACGCCCGCGCAGCACGTCGTGGCCGCCGATCCACAGCACCACCAGAAAAGTAAGGCCGATCAGCACTTCCAGCAGCGGTTGAAATACCCCCTGGATGCGTACCAGCCGGATATTCTGCGCGATGTATTCCTTGTTCAATTCCTCAAAGCGCCGCATCTCCGCGCGCTCCTGCACGAAGGCGCGAACCATGCGTACGCCGGAGAGATTCTCCTGCACGCGGCTGGAGATGTCGCTGAACATCGCTTGAATCGCTTCGAACCGCGAGTGAATCTGGCGGCCGAAGAGGATCACCGCGAGACTTACCGCGGGCGCGGGCAGCAGCGCGTAAAGCGCCAGCCGCCAGTCCACGCTCACCATGATCGCAATGGCCAGGATGAAGGTCAGGCTCGTTTCGGCACAGTACATCACACCGGGCCCCAGCATCATGCGAACGGCGTTCAGATCGTTCGTCGCGCGCGCCATAATATCGCCCGTGCGCGACCGCGCATAATATTCCGGGGATAATTTGACTAAGTGCGCGAATAAGTCATTGCGGAAGTCATATTCAATATCGCGGCTGATCCCTATGATGATCACGCGCATGAAATACTGAAACACGCCTTTGCAGAGAGCCAGCAGGACCAGCCACACAGCGTACTGAACGAAGCGCGCGCCGTGCCGGGTCAACGCATCCACTGCGCGCCCGATCATCAGCGGCTGCACAGCCTGCGCCGCATCCTTCAGCACCAGGCACAACGCGCCCAACGCCATGCCCCGGCGATAGCGCCACAGATACTTGCGAACGGTCGCGAGTGATTTCCACATGCCCTACTTACCCAATGCCGTGGCGATGGTTTTGCTCCACTCGAAGAAGACCGTCTTCTCGCCCTCACGGTTCTTCCACCATGCATCCGGAGTAAAGTATTGCGACCGCGCAGCAACCGTGCGGAATGCCGGGCCCGCGCCGCGCTCGGTTGCGATATAGATGCGGCGCGCGCGGGCCGTATGATAGTCGCTGGTCACCAGCAGAAAGCTGCGGACTCCCCGGCGGTGTAGTTCCGGAACAATCGCCGCGGCCTCTTCACGTGTCGACAACGTATCGTTCGGAAACGGGATAAACCACTCCCGCGGATAGCCGCGCTTGACTGCATATTCGATGGCCAGGTCGGATTCCGCGAAGCCGTAGAACCCGTGCGGGCCACTCACCAAGACCGCCGGCACGTATCCGGACTTCACCAGTTCCGCGGCCTTCTGGATGCGAAGTCCGCTATAGTCGCCCGCCAGCAGCACCGCGATGTCCGCCTTTTCGGGCTGCTCTGAATAAACGAGCGCATATCCCGCCGACGGCAGCCACCATCCGCGCGTAACAAATGCCAGCGCCGCCAGAACCAAAATTGCAACGAAAAAGGAGAAAAGAGGAGAACGCCGCCGCCCCACGAACTATTTCTCGTCCGTGGAGTTCTTCTGATCCAGATTGCCCACCGCCTTCAGCCGCTGATAGAGCCGCTCGACCTCGGCCTCATCTTCGGGCCGCAGAATGCGATAGCGCGGCATGGGAGGTTCGCGCCGCTCCGCCGTGCCCGGCTGCGCCAAAACCTCGCCCCAATATTGACGATACGGAATGCCATCGATCAGGGCATCGCGCGAGAGCCGCCGCAAGTGCCGCAACAAGCTGTTGCAACTTTCGAGTTCGCCCGGATAGACCAGCAGCATCTTGGAATCGTCGAACATCGTCACACGCACAATCAGGGGTTGAATCCAACCGGTGCGATCCAATCGGCGAATGTCCATCCACGGCACAATCCGTCGCCCGATCGCCAGGTAGCCCTCGTGCACTTCGATCGCGGGCCGCAGGGCCAGCACCATCAGCACAACGCCCACTAGCAAAAACAACCCCGCGGGGATGTAGGAAAGCGGCCAGTAGGTGCCCCGCCAACCAGCCAGCGCGGCGCCTAAAATCGCGGCGATACCGAACCAAAGATAGTGCCGTGCGGGCAAGTAGCGAGTCATGACCAAAGCCTTACTTTTAGACTACTCCCCCTCTAACGCCCCGTCAATGCGCTCGCGATAACTGCATGCCGCGCCACGTGTAATGTAAGCCGCTCCAGAGCGTGATCGCACCGCAAGGCCACAGCATTCCCCATGCCAAAGCCTCGAGCGCGCTGCCGCCAAGCATGTTTCTGGCCATCCAAACCACCGCGGTGCAGATCTGAACGAACGTGCTCGCCTTACCCCAAATGCTCGGTGGAAAATTTCGGACATTTGTAGTTCGCATCAGAATTGCCGCGGCGCAAAGGATATAAAGGTCTCTACCTAGCACCAGAGCCACGAACCATAGAGGCACGATCCGCGCGATAGCGAACGCCACGAACACGCCGCTCATCAACAGCTTGTCGGCAATAGGGTCCAGATAAGCGCCCACCCGGCTCTCCAGGTGGAAACGCCGCGCCAAAGCGCCATCTAACACGTCCGTGATCGCCGCGAAGAAGAAGAGGATGAGAGCAAGGCGGTGCCGGCCGGCGACAATTGCCCAGATGACGAACGGGGCCAGCGCAATCCGCAGCGCCGTCATCCCGTTGGCGATGTTCAAATGCCGATCTCCCCGGCGCCCGCGCTCGGCCGGCATACGTAACTATCCGGGATCACCCCGAATCGCGCCTGGTACCGTTGCGCGATCGTCTCCCGGAAAGAGTGCACGGATTCCGGCCGCAGCATCGTCACAGTGCAGCCGCCGAATCCGCCGCCCGTCATCCGCGACCCGAGAACGCCTTCGATGCCCAGCGCCGCTTCCACCAGGAAATCCAGCTCCGCGCAGCTCACTTCATAATCGTCGCGCAAGCTGGTGTGACTCTCCACCATCAACTTGGCCATGCGCGCCAGATCGCCCGCGGCGGCCGCGGCCACAAAGGCTTCTACGCGCGCGTCTTCCGTTACTACGTGGCGGGCACGCCGCCGGATTGTGTCCGGCAGCAGTTCCGCGGCGCTCTCGAACTGTTCCGGCGTGATGTCGCGCAGGCTCGCCGTCTGCGGGAAACGCTGCTTCAGACCCGTCACGGCCTCGGCGCACTCCTGCACGCGCTCTTTGTACGCGCTGCCCGAAAGCGCATGCTTCACCATGGTGTTCACCGCCACGAAAACAATATCCCCCGGCAGCGTCACCGGGCGATTCTCCAGGCTTCGGCAGTCGATCTCGATGGCCGCGCCTTCCTGCCCGAAAATCGAAATGTACTGGTCCATGATGCCGCATGGCATCCCGACGAATTGGATTTCCGCTCGCTGGCACAAGCGCGCGAGTTCCAGCTTATCCAGGCTTCGCCCGCGGAGAAACGCCAGCGCGCTCGATACTTCCAGCGCCGCCGACGAGCTCAACCCGCTTCCCTCCGGCACCGTGCTGCGAATCAGCAGGTTGGCGCCCGCAATTCCGTATCCGGCCTTGGCGAGCTCATGCGCCACGCCTACCGGATAATCGCTCCAGTGATGCTGCCGCTCGAGGCGCGCAAATTCCTCCGCGTTCCAGTCGCGCATCTCCTGCTTGTCTTCCGAGTACATGCGGATCCTGCCGTCCGCCGACGGCGCTACCGCCACGGTGGTCGCCAAGTCCAGCGCCACCGGCATCACAAAGCCCAGGTTGTAATCGGTGTGTTCGCCGATCAGGTTCACGCGACCCGGCGCGCGAAACGTGCGGAGGCCCTCGGCGGAGCCAAACAGTTTCCGGAATTCTTCCGTCATGATTTGTGAGCGGCTCGCCGCGCCAGCAGCAGCATGAAGATGCCGAAGGCGGTCATCACCAACCCGCAATACAGGTTGACGTTGCCATCGCTCAGCGGGGCGCGCTTGTCTGGAGCCAGCAGCCCCATGCCCACGAGGATGAGTCCGATCAAGAGGAAAAATCCGCCAGTTGGTATTCGTAGGTCGAGCATGTCAGGCAAACCAGAAGTTGATGATCAACACCATTACCGCGACGCCCACCGCTATCGGAGCCGGCCGTAAATACCAGCTTACCCCCTCCTCGTGAGGAATCTTGGTGAAGCCGTAAACCAATCCCTCAAGCTGCGCCGCCGGCTTCGGCCGTGTTGCCAGGCTCACCAGAATCGTTACGATCACGCACGTGGTCCACGCGAAGATGGAGATCCAGAAATTCTGCGCCATGGGGGAAGGGAAGACGTGCAGGTTCACTCCGAGCCACGCACCTTTGCCTTCGGCCATGGTGGTTCCATGCGTCACGGCGGCGGCTAGAGTTCCGGCCAGCAGTCCGAAGAACGCGCCGTGCCCCGTGGTGCGCTTCCAGAACATGCCCAGCAGGAACGTCCCGAAGAGCGGAGCGTTCACAAAGCTGAATACGAGCTGCAGCAGGTCGTTGATGCTGTTGTACGAGTTCGCCAGATACGCCGTCGCGATCGACAGCGCGACACCCACGATGGTGGTGATGCGACCCACGTGCAGGTAGTGGGAATCCGGCGCGCCCGGTTTGATGTAGCTCTGATAGATGTCGTACGTGAATACCGTGTTGAACGCGGTCACATTACCCGCCATCCCGCTCATGAAGCTGGCCATCAGCCCTGTGAGCCCAACGCCCAGCATGCCCGCCGGATAAAAATGTCCCATCAGCGTGGTCAGTACCTGGTCATAATCCGGCCCCCCGTTCTTCATCGGCAGGTCATAGCCGACGGCCATCCTGGATAGGGCTAGCGCGGCGATGCCCGGAATGATGACGATGAACGGCATCATCATCTTGGGAATTGCGGCAATCACCGGAGTGCGGCGTGCGGCCGACATCGAATTCGCGGCCATGGCGCGCTGAATCACCAGAAAGTCCGTGCACCAGTATCCGAAAGATAAAACGAAGCCCAGCCCCGCGACCAGCCCGAACACCTCCAGGCCCATGGGGTTTTCGCTCGCGCTGCCCATGTATTTCCAGCTATGCGTCATCACCTGCGGCAGCCGCGACGCCATGCCCTGCCAACCGCCCGCCTTCATCACCGCCATCGCCGAGAGCGGAGCGAACCCCATCACGATCAGGAAGAATTGCAGCACTTCGTTATAGATCGCGCTGGTCAGGCCGCCGAGGAAGGTGTACGCGAGCACAATCGCCGCCGAGCACATGACGCTTGTCGTGAAACTCCAGCCGAGCACCAGCCGCAGCAGCAAGCCGAGCGCGTACATCGAAATTCCGCTGCTGAACACGGTCATGCAGGCGAAGGTGATGGCGTTCAGCGCTCGCGTTTTTTCGTCGAAACGCAGCTTCAAGTACTCGGGGACGCTGCGGGCGCGGCTGCCGTAGTAGAACGGCATCATGAAGAGGCCGACGAAGAGCATCGCCGGAACCGCGCCCACCCAGTAAAAGTGTGAGGTCATGATTCCGTACTTCGCGCCGTTCCCGCTCATCCCAACCAGTTCCTGAGCGCCGAGATTAGCGGCGAGGAATGCCAGGCTTGTGATCCACACGGGTACGGAATGTCCCGCAGTCAAAAAATCCCCGCTACTGGAAATTTTTTTTCGGAGGCGCCATCCAATGCCCAGGACGAACACGAAATAAATCGCCAATATCAGATAATCGACGGGAGCAAGTGTCACGTAGAACCCTCAATGGCCGGTGGATTTGGACTTCTGAGTCTAACATGGGCAATGGGAGCGAACCGGCCGCTGCGCGACGCCGGGGAATCTCCTGAATAGTAGGTGCGTTCAACCGCTAAGTGAACACTTGCGCGGTGACGCGCCTTACGCTGGCACGGCTGTTGCATTTTTCCTGTGCGGGCGCAAATCCAAAAACGCGCCGGGACTTGCGGATGCGATAAAATGCCGAATTCGAATTCCAAAATGGTTCTCTCGAAAACCTCCTTGTGTCAGGAGAAGCTGCGGCTGATGGAAGACTTCCTGGCGGCCGCAACGGACCTCGTCGAAGCGCATAATGAGCAGGTCAAGTCCCTGGTGGACGACGATCCGGACTTTAGCCGGTTCGACGTTCTCATCCACTTAGCAGCCGAACGAAAGCGACGTGCCAAGTACGACTATCTGATGCACCTCGAAAGGCACGGCTGTTAGAAAGGGGATTTACATGTTGAAACCCAGCGAACGTGAGAAGCTTCAGGATTGCCAGATGCTCGTGGAATCAGCCCGCAACATTCTTTTGGGAATTGCGGATGGCGTAGTGCCGGAGGCTCACGACATCGAAAAGTGCTTCCGCGAAGCAGACCGCGCGCTCACCCGCCTGCTGCGAGCCTAGCCGCTGCCCTCCGAAGACAACCTCACCGCGGCTCTTGTCCTTCACAACAACTTGAATCTCAGGAAAGCTTCCGCGACTGCTATACCCGTCGGGACGCATTCTGAACGCCCGATTGATTACTGTAACGCCGGCGGACCACGCCCGCGAGCATGAGCGCCGCTCCGGTCAGGACCAGGCTGGCAGGTTCCGGAGTGGCCCCCGCCGACTGCACATTTAACGTTTAAGAAGAAGTGGCCAGACCGCGCTCTACTGCGCAGGTGCTTTCTTGACGAGCCGGATCTCAAACAGCTTGGGCCATTTCTTTCCGGTCACGAACAAGCGGTCGCCCTTGGCATCGTAGGCGATGCCATTGAGCACGTCCGTTTCGCCGGCTACACGATCGGTGTCGGGGAGGATGCCGGTGAGGTCGATCCAACCCACCACATGTCCGGTCTTCGGATCGATGCGCGCGATGCGATTCGTCTCCCAGATGTTCGCGAAGATCTCGCCCTTCACCCACTCCAATTCGTTGAGATTCATCACCGGCTTGCCGTTGTCGGTTACATGGATCACGCCGGTCTCCTTCAACGTGTCGGGGTCCCAGATGCGGATCTCCGGATCGCTCATCTCCGCTTCCACCGCGCGCGACCCATCCATGTACAACTGCTTGCCGTCCGTGGTGAATGCCCAACCCTGCCCGCCATAGTGAAACTCGCCCAGCTTCTTGAGGCTGTTGAAGTCGTAAATGAACCCGACCTCGGTTTTATAGGTGAGCTGGTACATCTTGTCCTTCCACTTCACGATGCCTTCGCCGAAATATTCGCCGGGCACATCCGTCTTCTGCACCACCTCGCCGGTCTCCAGTTTCACCTTGCGCACTGAAGAAAATTCATTCAGCCCGGTGGCCTCATACAAGTAGCCGTCCTGCCAGAAGAGCCCCTCGGTGAAAGCATTGCGGTCGTGCGGATAAACGTGGACGACTTCGTAGCCATACTCCGGAACGCCCTCCGCATGAGTCGAAGGTCCGCATCCCACGGCAATCACCGCAACCACCAGAATCAGTGCGCGCATATACATAAGGTAAACGTTTTCCTTCGCATTTAGGTTGCTGCGGGCCCTTAACAGCCAGGCGCCGAGTTACTCATGCTCCGCTTTCGCCCAGTCCCGGATCCATTCCGACTCCTGCGGCTCCGCGCTGCCGTTTACTTTTACGCCGCGTTCCCGCGCCCATCGATAGCCCCACATCGCGCCGGACTTCGTAACAAACTGGTCCGGCCCCTTGTAAGCCGGATCACTCATGGCAGCGTCCAACGTCACAAACCTGTAGCCGCGATCTTCGAACATCTTCAGAATGTCGCCCGCCAACTCGCTATTCAGCCGGTCATCGTGCAATAGCATCACTTCGGGAGGCTCGTATCCGAGCACCTGCTTGTTCAAGGCAGCGTACCAGTCGATTTCCGCCGCGGTGAATGCAAGATACTCTCTTCTGAGCCGGCTCGCGCTCGGCTCATCGTTTTTTGCCAGGATGCGTACGTACGCGGCGTTGAACAGGTAATCCTCGTTCTCGATCGTGCAGACGGCCAGCCGATACCCGCGCTTTGCAAGAAACGCAGCAACGGCGTCCCGCTTCTCTGCGGTGTCGCCGGTGTGATTCATCGGAAAGCGGAACCATCGAACCTTACGCCCGCCCTCGCCGCGCACAATCTGGTCCTCGATCTCTTCCACAGTCATCGTGTTTGCATCGCGATGCTCATACGAATGATTGCCCAGTTGCAGCCCCGCACGCGTCCACTGCGACAGGATTGCCGGACCGGCCGGCCCGAGATCCTCAACGCGTTTCTGGATCACGAATCCGGTTACGGGAACGCGATGCGCGCGAAACACATCCAGCAAACGCCGGTTGCCTGTCTGGGCTTCGGGCCCGTTCCCGCCAACGTAAGGCAAATCGTCAACCGTAATCGCCACTGTACGCCCCTGAGCCCAAGCCCCGGCGCAGACCAGCGTCATCGACAAGAGGCATCGAATCGTCACCTCCGTATTGTTCCACGGCCAGCCGATATACTGAGATTCGGACCCATGTCACTCGGCCCCGATACCGAACGGTTGTTCCACGAACTGGCCGATCTTCCTCCCGCCGCACGCGCACGCTACTTCGCCGAACACGACATTCCGCCTCACCAGCGGCAAGAAATCGAATCCCTCCTCTCACACGACTCCGAAACGCCCGACGACCTGGCCGGCGTAGTCGAACACTCCGCGGCCCAACTTCTCGATCCGCTCGCCGCCGGCAGCCGCTGCGGACCGTACCGCCTGGTGCGTCTTTTGGGGCGAGGCGGCATGGGCGCCGTCTATCTCGCCGAACGCGCCGATGGTGAACTGGAACAGCGCGTCGCCATCAAGTTCCTGCGATACGGCGCGGCGGATCCATCCTTCACCGCGCGTTTCCTGCGCGAGCGGCAGATCCTCGCCGCGCTTTCTCATCCCAACATCGCCCGACTCCTCGATGCCGGCCACACCGATTCCGCCGAACCTTATCTCGTCATGGAGTACGTGGAAGGCGTTCCCATTGATGCTTTCGCGGCGCCGCTCGATGTGCGCGCCCGCCTCCACCTCTTTCTCTATGTCTGCGATGCCGTTGCCTACGCCCACCAGAGCCTCGTTGTCCACCGCGATATCAAGCCCTCGAATATCCTGGTCGATCTCGGCGGCTCGCCCAAACTCCTCGATTTCGGGATCGCCCGCCTCCTCGATCGCGATATCGGTCTCACTTCGGCCGATGGCGGTTTGCTCACGCCCGAATTCGCCGCTCCCGAGCAACTCTCGTCCGGCATCGTCACCACCTCGATCGATGTTTATGCGCTGGGCGTTCTCCTTTTCATCCTGCTCACGGGCCGCCACCCGTTCGCCGCGAGCCGCGATTCCGTGCCGCACCTGGTCCGCGCCATCGCTGAAACCGATCCGCCGCGCGCCTCAACCATAGGAGGCCGCGCCCTGCAGGGCGATCTCGATACCATCCTGGCCAAAGCTCTGAAGAAGGATCCGCGGGAACGCTACGCGTCGGTCGACGCGCTGTCCGTGGACATTCGCAGTCACCTCAACCACGAGCCGATTGCCGCACGACGCGATTCGGTCGCTTACCGCACCGCCAAGTTCGTCCGCCGGAACCGGCTGCCGGTTGGGCTGGCCGCGCTTGCCGTTGCCGCCCTCATCGCCGGCGCAGCGGGCACTACCATCCAGGCAAACCGCGCACGCACGCAGCGCGACTTCGCGCTCCACCAACTCGCCCGCGCCGAAGCCGTTAACGATCTCAACGGGTTCGTCCTTTCCGACGCCGCTCCCTCGGGCAAGCCCTTCACCGTCGCCGACCTGCTGCATCGCGCCGAGCGCATTGTCGAGCGGCAGTCCGTCGACCCAGGCATGCGCGCCGACCTTCTCTTCGATATCGGCAGCCAGTACACCGTGACGGACGATTACAACGAAGCCCGCCGCCTCATCGAGCAGGCGTACCGAATGGCGCAGACCCAGCCCGATCTCTCGCTGCGCGCCGGCACAGCGTGCGCGCTCGCGCAAACCGTATCGCGCCTCGGCGATCTCACTCGTGCCGAACAGCTTTTTCAGCAGGGTCTGCATACGTTGCCTGCCGAGCCGCTGTACGCGCTCGACCGCATCTTTTGCCTGCAGCGCGGCAGCGAAGTCGCCCGCAACGCCGGGGATGCGCGCCTTGCGATTGAACGCGCCGAAGCCGCCCGCGCGCTTCTTCCCCAACTGCCGATCGCTTCCGGGCTCGCCGAGCTCGATACTCTCATCACGCTCGCCGGCGGGTACAGCAGCGCCGGCCGTTTCCAGCAGGCGGATGCAACGTTCCGGCGGGCAGCGGCCCTGCTCTCCGCGTTTGGCCGCGACAACACGCAGCGCGCCGGCACCGTTTTTAACAACTGGGCGGTCGTGCTACTCAACGCGGGGCGTTATCGCGAGGCCGAACCCATTCTCCGGCACGTAATCGAGATCAGCCGGGCCGAAGGAGGCGACGCGGATGTTCCCGCCATGTCGCTTCTGAACTACGCCAAAGCACTGCGCGAGCTGGGGAGACTTAGGGAAGCGAAGGACGATGCGGACCGGGGCTATGCCAAAGCAGTTGCGGGCGGGGATCGGACGGCAACCGCGCAGGCTCTTCTGTTTCTCGCCGCGCTTTACCGGGACCTCAACGATTTGCCGCGCTCCGAACAGGCGCTGAGTACCGTGGAACCGTCACTTCGCCGTCTCCTCCCGCCGGGCCACCTCGCCTTCGCTACGGTAGCCTCCGAACGGTCCCTCAATGCCCAGGCGCGCCACGATCTTCCCACCGCTCTCACGCTCGCTAATGATGCCGTCGGAATCGTCGAAGCGCTCGTCAAATCGGGACGGCAGGGTAGGGATCGTCTGCCGGTGCTGCTCACGCGCCGGTCGATGGTCGAGTCGGAGATGGGAGACAGCAAGGCAGCCGAAGCCGACGCCAGGCGAGCACTCTCATTGGTGGACCAAAATGAAGGCCCGACCGCAATCAGCGGCCGCGCCTGGTACGCTCTGGCGAAAGCCACGAACTCTCCGGAAGCGTACAAGAAAGCGAAAGACAATCTGATGGCGGCCTTAGGCCGGGACTAGCATGGAAGGTCGGGGTGTACGGAAGGCGTATTTCGAAAATCCGGCTGTCGTTCTCGTGGCGCTCCATCCGCCTTTTCGATACCTTTTACCGCTTCCTAACGGGTTTGTGAAGAAATACCAAATTGCTTATTGCCGCGTTCAAACGCACGCGTGTCCCGGGCACCTTTTACCGCTCCCTTACGGGTCACGGCTCCGTATGTAGTTGATTCTGGTAACGGAGCCGTGACCGTAAGGGAGCGGTGAAAGGTGCATCGAACGGCGAATAAAGCGCGCCGAGAACAACAGCCGGATTTCTTCACAGACCCTCACGGTCGCGGCTCCGTTAGCATAATCAAGTACATACGGAGCCGCGACCGTAAGGAAGCGGTAAAAGGTGCATCTAAAGGCGAATGAAGTGAACCCTACAGCGAACTCAAGAACGCCACTAAGTCCGACTTTTCCTGGGCAGTAAGTCCAATCGTGAATCGTGAGTTATAGAAATCAACCACGTCCATCAGAGTTAGTGCGCTTCCGTTATGGAAGTAAGGAGCCCTCGCCGCCAGGCCGCGCAGTATCGGGCCCTTGAACTTACCCACATCGGCGAACTTACCCGAAATCAGGGCGCGCCCCGGATCTGTGGTCTGCACACAAGCCGTATACCCTGGCGTTTGGCAGATGGTCATCACGGGCAGATAACTCGTGTCCAGAACATTGCGGCCGCCGGGAACGTCCGCGACCCCGATATTCAGAGGCGCCCCCACCGAATGGTCGCCCGCATTCGGAGAGTCATGGCAAATTCCGCAAGTCGAAACAATCGTCGCCGGCCCGGTAACTCCGTTCGAGAATGTCGCGCCATTCAACCCCGCCACATTCGTGATCGTAAACGTGCGGTTATTGAAGATCGCCTGCCCGCGCGCGATCGCCTGCCGGTGCGGATTGCCGGCGTGTTCCCACGCGTCGAACGCATTGAATATCTTCGTGTTGAAGCTCAGTGGAACGGGATTCGTCGGGTCCAATCCCACGGGGTCGTTAATGCCCACAAAGAAATTCTGATTGACGAGCGGCTCAGGGCCGCCGGTTGCACCTTCCGCCGCCAGTGTGCCCGCGGCCTGCGACTCTGCCTGCGCCGTCGTCAACCCCATTTCGAAGGCCACGATGCTCTGGCGCTGCGCCGCCGTCAATCCGTTCCCCTGAGCATGCCCGTTGGTCGCGTCCAGCGCCTGTTGCCCCAGGTCGCTAATCAGCGACTGCGGGTAATTCCCGTTCAGAATTGCCCCCGGACCTGTGCTCTCGCGGCCATCCCACATAACGGTCGTAAGAAACCGTAGGTTCGTTGCGGGCAGTGGCCGCCGGTAAGCCGCAATGACACTATTATCACTGCAACCATACGGGTTATTCACGCTCACAATGTCGTAATCGCGAACCGACGGCACGTCCAGGGAGACGCGAATCACGCCGCGCGTCCGCAGAAGGCTGTATGCCGCCCGGCGCCCCGCTAGCGTGGTCGTGTCGATGTTATGGTCGCAGTTGGAGCCGTCAACCGTCCGGAAAATGGGGTCCAACCCCTGCGATGCGTCGAATCGCGCCTGTATGTGTTCGGCGGAAACGCTCATACCATCGCTGAGTTGGTGGCAAGTCGCGCAGCTTCTGCCATTTGTTCCGAGGCTTTGGAAAAAAGGCCCGGATTGGTCGATCGGTCCGTTGCCGGCCACCGTGCGCGCAACTCCGCTCGCGTTCGGGGCCGAAAAGCCACCTCCGTTTGCCCCGTTGTTTCCCCCGTCAGCCCTCAGGCCTTTGACCCCCGCCGGCAGCATAATAATCGCTAGCACGCCGCTGCACAGGACGCTGCTGGTGATGAGTCGTTTTTTCGACGTCATTTTTCCTCCGTAACCAAACATGCGAAAACCGCGGGAAAAGCTTGCAAGGTATCTTCGGGTCGCGATCATTAAAATGTATTTTTTTTCACAAAACACCGTGCGGGGCACCTCGGTGGCGTGCTGCAATAGCTAAGGTCGCCTGTTCATGCAATTGACCGACTTATTGCAGCGCGTGCACACCGGAGACCGGGACGCCCTCGATGAGGTAATCCCCTTAGTTTATGGAGAGCTGAAGCGCCTCGCTGCCGCGCATCTCCGCCGCGAACGGCCCGGCCAACCGCTGCAGGCAACAGCCTTGGTACATGAAGCATTTCTGCGGCTCGCCGGCACGGACCACCCGTCGTATGAGGGCCGTTCTCATTTCTATGGCATTGCGTCCCGCCTGATGCGACAGATCCTGGTGGATCAAGCGCGGGCCCGCCGAGCCGGAAAACGCGGAGCCGGCGCGCTCATCAACGTCGCAGAGGTGCCCGACCGCGGGTACAGCCCCGACGAAGACCTTCTCGCCATGGACGAGGCGCTCGACCGTCTCTCGCACGAATGCCCCGCCAAAGCGCAGCTCATTGAAATGCGGTTCTTCGCCGGCATGACCGTGGAAGAATGCGCTACGGCGCTCAACCAATCGCTACACACTGTCCGCAAGGATTTACGACTCGCCCAGGCGTGGCTGCGGCGGGAAATGAACGGGTGAGTGGGCGCGCCGGGCGCCGCCGGTAGTGTACGATTGCAGCAGGAGAGATAACGATGAGATTGGCGACAGCGGCGGGGGTTTTCCTGCTGGCAGCGGCGGCTACGGCCCAGGTCAATATAGGTGAACTGAAGCCGGAACCCAGCCTTCCGTTCGACTTGACCACCGTGACCACTTTTAACCTGCCCTGGCGAATCGCGTTCCTGCCGGATGGCCGAATGCTGATCACGGAGAAACCGGGCCCCGTCTGGCTTGTGACACAAGCCGGAGAGAAGATGAAGATCGAAAACACTCCGGCGGTCTACTTTCAGGGTCAGAACGGGATGATGGGCATCTTCCTCTCGCCGCATTACGCCACCGACCACAACATCTATCTCACCTACGTCGAGCCCGGTACTTATGGCGGAGGTTTCGCGCTCGGCCGCGGCAAGCTGAACCTCACCGCCACATCCGCGAAACTGGACAATTTCGAAGTGTTGTGGCGTCAGGTGCCCCCGGGCCGGGGCGGTCAGGCAGGCGGACCGATTGCGTTCACGGCAGACGGCAAGGATCTGTTTCTGGCGGTTGGCGATCGTCAACGCATGACCCCGGCGCAAGATCCAAACCAGCCGGAGGGTAAAATCCTGCGGCTCACGCTGGATGGGAAGCCGGCGCCCGGGAATCCCAACTTCGGAAAGACCGGCGCGTCCGAAATCCCGCTGATCGATCCGCCCCGCGACACAGAGGCAGCCAAAACCGCGAGAGTCGTCAGCACCTACACGTTTACCGGGCCCAATCTCACGCCCGCTGAAACGTGGGCCAGCGGTGTCCGCACTCCCTACGGCATGGCCTTCGGACCTAACGGCGAATTGTGGGAGGTGGAGCATGGTCCGCGCGGCGGCGACGAGCTGAACCTCATCGAAAAAGGCAAAAACTACGGCTGGCCGCTGGTTTCGTACGGCCAGAACTACAACGGCGTTCCGATTCCCAAGCCGGACACGCGGCCCGATCTGGCCAAGCCCGTGCTCTACTGGGCGCCCGTCATCGCGCCGGGCAATCTGATGTTCTACCACGGCAAGCAGACCTTCCCGCAATGGGACGGCAACGGGTTCGTCAGCGGGATGCAAACCAAGTCGCTGAGCCGGATTATTTTCGATGGCCACGGCGGAGCCAAACCGGGCGAACGGTGGGACATCGGGTTCCGCGTCCGCGACGTAGAGGAAGCTCCCGATGGTTCGCTGTGGATGGTCGAAGACGCCAACCCGGGCAAACTCGTCCACGTGACGCCGAAGACGGTCTCGAAATAGACGCAATCGAACGCACTCGCACCCCGGCACCTGTTACCGCTAACGGAGCCGCAACCGTGAGGGAGCGGTAACAGGTGCATCGAAAGGCGAATGGATCGCGACGAGAATAGCAGCCGGAGTTTTTCACAGCCCCGTGAGGGAGCGGTAAAAGGTGTATCGAAAGGCGAATGAAGCGCCACGAGTAGTCTACTGTCCGTCGATCTCTATGGCGTTGATCATCGGCCAGTCGGCAGCGCCTGCGGCGAATTGAACGGAAATCTGCCCGTTCGTTACAGTCACGGGGAAGGTCCGGTCGAGCGCCATGAATTCGCCGCCGGACGCCGCGAAAATATCGAAGTTCGTCAGCACCTGGGAGCCATTGATGGAGACATTAAAGGCGCGCTGGCCTGCCGCGGTCCGGGAGACTTCCGCGAATTTCAGCACGACATTGTAAGTCCCGTTCGGAACAGCGAACGTGTAGCCGAAGTTCGCGCCATACCGGCAAGTACGATAGAGGTCCGGATTCGTGGTGTTGCCGATCGCGTTGGCTACTGCCCAAATGGCGCCGGAACTGAAGTTCTGGTCCGTACTCCAGGAGTTGCCGGTGGAATCGGTGAGCGCGGCGCCGCCCGAATTGATGCGGATGGGGGAGAACGCCGGCGGAGCCGTCGAACTGGAACCCTGTTCGATATCGATGCCGCTGACCACGGGCGAATCGACTGCCCCCGAGGTGAACTGAATCGAAATCTGTCCGCCGGTTACGCTGACGGGGAATGACTTATCGACCGCTAAGTAGATGCCGCCGGCCTGTGCGAAGATGTCGAAGTTACTCAGCACTGGGGTTCCGTTGATCGCGACGTTGAACTGGCGGTCCCAGGCCGCGGCATAGCTGACTTCCGCGAACTTCAGAATCACATTGTATGTGCCGTTGGGAACCGCGAACTGATACGTGAATGTTCCGTACCGGCAGGTCTGGTAGAGCGCCGGGGAAGGCGTATTTCCAATGGGGTTGGCAACGGCCCACGTTGCGCCGGCGGCATATCCTGTGTCGGCGCTCCAAACGGTTCCGGCGGTGTCCGTATACGCGCCGCCGCCGGCGTTGACACGGATCGGCGTAAAGCCGGTGGAGACGGGCGGGTTGAGAGTGATGGCTGCCGTGGCCGACTTGCTGGAATCGGCGGCACTGGTGGCTGTCAGCACCACGGTTTGTTGCGTGGAAATGGCCGCAGGCGCTGTATAGAAGCCCGCGGCGGAAATGCTGCCGAGTTGCGGGTTGAGTGAGTAAGTCACCGACGGATTGGAGGAGCCACTTACAACAGCCGTGAACTGTTGCGTGCCTCCCGCGGATAGCGTAGTTGATGAGGGTGTAAGTGTCACCGATACGGGGCTCGCGCCTTGCGTGATCTCGATGGCGCTCACCAGTGGGTAGTTTGCCGGACCAGTGATGAATTGAACGGAGATCTGGCCGCCGGTAACGGTTACTGGAAAGGCTTTGTCGATGGCGGCCAATAAGCCGGACTGGGCGAAAATATCGAAGTCCGAAAGGACGGTCGCGCCGTTAATGGCCGTATTGAACACGCGCTGACCCGGGCCGTTCAGTGAGATCTCGGCGAACTTCAACTTCACAGTGTAAGTGCCGTTCGGCACGGCGAACTGATACGTGAACGCGCCGTACCGGCAGGTTTGATACAGCGCCTGAGTGGTGGTGTTCGAGATGCCCTGTACAGTCGACCACGTCGCCCCTCCGGTATAACTCGCATCCGCCGACCATACGTTGCCGCTCGCGTCCGTATAAGCCGGACCGCCGGCGTTGATCCGGATTGGAGCGAATACGGCGGACCCCATCGTCAGGGTAGTGGTTGCGGTGACGTTCGCGCTGACCGTGACGGAAGCGGTTGTGGTGGGCAAGCCAGTGGCGGTCGCTGTCACGGTGTAACTGCCCGCGGGCAGCCCGATCGTCTGGAAGTGGCCGGAGGAATCCGTGGTCGCGCTCGCCGATGCGGTGGCGCCGGCAATAGTGACAGTGGCGGCCGCAACCGCTTGCGAGCCGCCGTCCACCACGGCGCCGTAGATTGTCCCCAGGCGCGCGATAGTGAGGTTCACAGTTGTGGCGCCGGCCGCGGGGACGGTTACTGAACCGCTGGCGGCGGAGCTTGCGCCCACGGCAGAGGCGGTCAATTGATACGTGCCGGCGGGGACTGCGAGCGAGTAGTTTCCGGTTGTGTCAGTCATCGCCGTGGCCGTCGCTGTGCCGCCGCTCATCGCTTCTACAACGGCATCGGCGACCCCGGCGCCGTTCGCAATTACTTGTCCCGTGAACGTGCCGAGCGTGCTACTCATCGAAAGCAGAATCGGCGTATCGGCTCCGGGCAGCACAGCCACGCGCTGCGATGTAGTGGGCTGACCGGCTGCAGCCCCGGTGACCGTGTAATCGGCGACGTTCAGATTGGCGAAGCGGAAGAGGCCATCGGATGCCGTTACGAAGCTCTGGCCGGCGACGGTGACGGTGGCGCCGGTGACGGGAAGCCGGCTGGCGTTCACTACCTGACCCGTGATGCCTCCGACGCTCGCCGCGCGCAGCGTTCCTGCTACGGCGGCCGCGGCGTCGACAATTCCGTAGCCGAACGTCTGGTTCCAGCCGCCTCCGCTCACTGCGGATGAGGCGCTCTGCTGCAGCCGCTGCGCAATGATCGCGGGGGTAGCGCCCGGTGTCGTGAGCGCAATCAGCGCGGCAACGGCACTGACGTGCGGCGTGGCCATGCTGGTCCCGCTCAACGTGGCGTAGTTCTGAATGCCGAGATAGACACCCGAGTAACTGGGGGCCGTTGAAAGAATACTGACGCCGGGAGCGGCGATATCGACATTGTTGCCGTAATTCGAGAAGCTGGCGAAGTTACCCGTGGAATCCGTGGCGGATACTCCGATTGCGTAATTGGCTCCGGCGGGAAAAGTAAGTGCGTCCGTGCTGCTGTTGCCCGCTGCGGCGATCACGAGTGTGTTGCGCGCCCACGCATAATAGACCGCGTCCTGCAAAGCTTGCGAGTAACCCGCTCCGCCGAGGCTCATCGAAACGATCGGAATGCCGGCGTCGGCTGCCGCCATGATGGCTTGTGCGATCGTGGAGTCGCTGCCGCTGCCCGTGTTATCGAGCACTTTGTAACTCACGACGGATACGGGCCACGCTACTCCGGCGACGCCCGCTCCATTCTGGGTGGCGGCGGCGATGGTACCGGCGACGTGGGTGCCGTGGCCGTTGTCATCCATCACGGTGCAAAGCGTGGAGGAAATGATGCTGGCCGTAAAAGCGCGGCTCAGAGAGGTGACGATCTGGCCGCCATTCGCGGAACTAGCCGAGGACCCGCCGGAGTTGATGAAGTCGGGATGGCCGCAATCGACGCCGGTATCGAGCACGGCGACTTTGATGCGCTGTCCGGTCGCTGTAGCGGCGGTCAGGTACTGTGAGGAGACGGTGTTCCAGGCCTCCAGAGCATGGATCGCCGTAAGCGCCCATTGGGAGGAGTAACTCGGGTCATTGGGAGTTGTTACGCTCGTGTGGCGAATTAGATTCGGTTCCACGTAGACGACATCGGGCCGGGAGGCGAGAACGGCCGCAAGCGCATTCTGCGCGCCGGCGGGGAGTTGCAGTAGGAAAAGATTGCTCGGTTGATGAATAGCGCTCGCCGAGGCGCCGGGAGCCGATGAGGAGAGCAGGGAGGAGATGGACGCGCCGGCCTTCAGTTTGACGATCAACTGATCGGGCTTGCTTTGCGGGCCATTAGCCGGAGGAGCTGCGGACAGGCCGGCGGCAAATATAAAAGCTGCCAGCGAGGCACAAAAAACCTTCAAGAGACGCATATTGCGACACTTTCCGATTGAGGGGATTGGGCGGTGTGAGTTCGTGCTCGAAGGGAGGGAACGTGAAGGAGCTTACCGCCGGATACGGTAGGATAACCTATCGAGGCCTCTATTGCAATGCTGTTATCATAGGCGGCTATGCAGATCAATCCAGACGAGTTAGCGCGGCACTATGAGTCCCTTTCGGACGAAGCGCTGGGCGAAATTAACCCGGAGGAACTGACGGAGGTGGCGAGGCAGTGCTACCTCGCCGAGGTGGACCGCCGCAACCCGGAAGCGGATTCGATAGAGGACGCCGATGGCGAGGAATCTTCGATCGACTTTGGCGAGGATTGGCAAGAGAACGCGGCGGTAGCCTGTTCCTTCACGGCGGTACCTGGGTCGAACGCGGCGACAGATGCCGGACGGGCGCGCCACGCACTGCTTGACGCCAGTGTGCCGTGCGTTCTGAGCGTAGTCGACGCCGGTGAAGGCGAGGGCGAGCCCCGTTATGACGAGTATCGGGTGATGGTGCCCGAACCGCTGCACCTAAAGGCGATGAGCGTCCTCGATCTGGAAATCTTCAATCCCGAACTCGAGGCGGATTGGCGTGCGCACCTTGCGGGACTCTCCGATGATGAGTTGCGTGCGTTATCGCCGAACGCCATCACGGCAGGAATGCGCGACCGCGCCGAACGGCTGTCGCGCGCCTTTCGGGAAGAACTCGCCAGCCGAAGCTGAGCATGCAGAATGCGCTGGTCTGGGCGGTAGCCGTTGCGGCGATCGTGGGGGTGTTGCTGCGGCCGCGGAACTGGCCCGAGGCGGTCTGGGCGTGTGGAGGAGCGGCGCTAATGGTGGCCGCCGGCCTGGTTTCGCCGGCCGCGGCCGGCTCGGCGATTGCAAAAGGCGCCGACGTTTACCTTTTCCTCACCGGCATGATGCTGCTGGCCGAGCTGGCAGGTCGCGAGGGTGTCTTGGATTGGCTCGCGGGCCTGGCCATCGGCGCGTCTGGCGGCTCACGCGCCCGGCTCTTCACGCTGATTTACTGCGTCGGCATCGTCGTGACTGTGTTCCTTTCCAACGACGCGACGGCAGTGGTGCTGACGCCGGCAGTCTATGCGGCAGTGCGGCGGGCGCGCGGCGAAGCGTTGGGCTATCTGCTGATCTGCGCATTTATTGCGAACGCCGCAAGCTTCGTGCTGCCGATCTCGAATCCGGCGAACTTAGTCGTGTACGGCAAAACGATACCGCCCCTCGGAGCCTGGCTGCGGACATTTCTGCTGCCTTCGATAGTCTCGATCGCGGTTACGTACGGCGCGCTGCGGTGGGCAGTGCGCGAGCGGCTGCGCGGGAGCATTGAAGCGGCCGGCGGAGCGGGGACGCTGAACGCCATCGGGCGGCGCGCGGCCTGGGGTATCGTGGCTTCCGGCGTCGTGTTGATTGCAGCATCGGCTCTGGGTTTCCCTCTCGGAGTGCCGGCATGCGCGGCAGCCGCGGTTACGGTGCTCGCAACCACTCAACTGCGCGGCCGCGCGATCCGCGAAGTCGCCAGGGGAGTCTCGTGGAGCGTCCTGCCGCTGGTCGCGGGATTGTTTGTGCTCGTGGAGGCGCTCAATCAGGCGGGCGCAATGCAGCAGATTACGCATGCCCTCGCGGCTTGCGCGGCGATGCCTCAGTTGGGCGGAGCGCTCGCGGCATCTTTCGGCATCGCGGCGCTTTCCAACGTCATGAACAATCTGCCATCAGGCCTGCTGGCGGGGAGCGCCGTCAGCGCGATGCGGCTGACCGGACCGGTGCGCGACGCGGTGCTGATCGGCGTGGATCTGGGGCCGAACTTGTCGGTGACGGGGTCGCTGGCAACGATTCTGTGGCTGATCGTGCTTCGCAAGGAGGGCGTACGCATCGGCGCGTGGGAGTTTCTGAAAATCGGGGCACTGGTCATGACACCTGCGTTGTTGCTGGCCGTCGCGGCGCTGGTAGTTTTTCGCGCGAGCACATAAAAGGTGAGCGGGCGAATCCCGGATTCCAGCACTTGCAGGCCCGCTTTCTGCACGTGGGTGACCCACCAGTTGGTGCCTCGCGCGCCGGAGTGGGCGAGCAGCGGCCCGAACGCGAAGTGGGCCCACGGCTCGCTCGCGACCACCATCAGCAGAAAGTCGCCTCCGGGTTTGAGGACTCGCGCGGCTTCGTGGATCGCTTGGTCGCTGCCTGCACGGTTGACGTGGTCCATGGCGTAGGCGCTGACTACGCCATCGAAGCTGGAATCATCGAACGGGAGCTTCAGCATATCGGCGGTTGCGATTGTTGCGCGTCCGTCCACTCCCGCGGCTTTGAGGTTATCCAGCAACTTTTGCTGCGGCGAAGTCGTTTTCCCGAAATGCTCCTCGAAGGACTCGCCGAACAAGTCGGACGCGACAACTGTCACATGCGGACGTGCCTGTAACACCATGATGGTGGAGCGGCCGGTGCCCGCGCCTATATCGAGGACGCGGCCCGTGCCGGACGCGAGAAACTTTTGAGTCGGCAATTCCGCGCGGCCATTGATATCGATGACACACCGGGTGACCAGGAACGCGGCCCCGGCCCAAAGGCCGATGAGGCCGATCGGGACCATCGCCCATAGCGACCATTTGCGGTAATAGCCGAGCGCTAGTAATGCCAGCGCGGCGGCCAGGAAGGGAATGTGTCCGTAGCTGAGCCACCACGGGTAACCGTAATCGATGGATGCGATCGGGTAGGGCATGCGCATATTGTGCCTTAACCGCGCTGAACGGCTTCTGAACATGGTGTTCAGCTTCCGTTCATCGGACTGCGCTATAACGAAGGAATTGCGGCTCCTGGTGGTGGAAGACGAAGCGTTATTGGCGCGCGAACTGGCGCGGTCGCTGACCGAAGCCGGATATGCCGTAGACTGCGCGCAGGATGGCGAGCGTGCCGACGAACTGGCGCATACGGAACAGTACGACGCCATGGTGCTGGACCTGGGCTTGCCAAAAATCGATGGGCTCACTTTGCTGAGGCGGTGGCGCGATGCCGGAATCGCCGTACCGGTTTTGATTTTGACGGCGCGCGGAAGCTGGCATGAGAAGGTGGAGGGCATCGATAGCGGCGCGGACGACTATGTCGCTAAGCCGTTCCGCATGGAGGAAGTGCTGGCGCGCATCCGTGCGTTGATCCGGCGGGCGAGCGGTGTGGCGCGCGCCGAGCTGAACTGCGGCGGCCTCGCGCTGGATCCGCGATCGGCGCGTGTGGCTGTGGACGGTGCTCCGGTGAAGTTGACGAGTCACGAATTTCGCGTGCTCTCCTATCTCATGCATCATCGCGGGCGGGTTGTGTCGCGGGCTGAATTGACAGATCACATTTACGCGCTGGACGCCGACCGCGATTCCAATACGGTGGAGGTATTTGTAGCGCGGTTGCGGCGGAAAGTGGGCGCGGCTTACATCGAAACGGTGCGCGGTCTGGGATACCGCCTGCGGGAGCCTTCATAATGGCATCGCTACGCTCCAAGCTGATTGCGGCGTCGATCCTGTGGACAGCGGGCCTCCTCGCCTTGATGCACATGACGTCGATGTATCTCATCCGCGGCTTGCCAAAGATCCAGGGCGCGCATTTGTTTCTCGCCGTCTGCGGCGCTGTCGCCGCGATGGTGGGCGGCATGATTGCGTTGCGCGGCGTCTTGCATCCCTTCCGGCGCGTGGGGGAGCGCCTCACCGCGGTGCGGACGGCGCGATCGGCGCGCGTCGACGGCGCCTATCCCTCCGAGGTGCAGCCGCTGATCGACGAATTGAACGGGCTCTTGGACGATCGCGAAAAGACCGTGAAGCGGGCGCTCGCGACGGCCGGCGACCTAGCGCATGGATTGAAGACCCCGCTGGCCGTGCTGGCGCAGGAGGCGGATCGAGCCGCCGCGGCCGGCGATCGCGAGATGGCCGACCGCATAGGGCAGCAGGTGGATCGCATGCTGCGGCAGGTCAATTATCATCTTGCGCGCGCGCGAGCTGCATCCGGCGCGGGGGCGGAAATGTGCGGCATCGCGGTGAGCGCGGATGGCATCGCGCGGACGCTGTCCAAGATCTATGCCGATCGCGGGGTGCGGATTGAAGCGGAAGTGCCGCCGGACTTGAGCGTTCGCGTGCGGCGAGAGGACCTGGAAGAGATACTGGGCAACTTACTCGATAACGCCTGTAAGTGGAGTAAGTCGCGGATCGTCGTCTCGGCGACGCGCGAAGGCGCGATGGTTCTGGTCACCGTGGATGACGACGGGCCGGGTGTCGCTCCGGAGATGCGGGCCAAAGTACTGGAGCGCGGCGTTCGCATGGACGAAGCGGCTCCAGGTTCGGGCCTCGGCCTGGCGATTGTACGGGACCTCGTCGAATTGTACGGCGGCGCGCTTGGCATGGAGCAGTCTGCCATGGGTGGCCTCAGAGTGCGAGCTATACTGCCGGCTCAGGCGATAATGCCGACCTAGAACAAAACTCGCGCCGACGCTTGCACGATTCGCGGGAAGTTCTGCTGGTCCGCGGGCAACTGGCCGAAGGTGGCGCTGGTGATGCTCGTGCTTGGCGCGCCATAGAGCGGGTGGTTGAGTAAGTTGAAGGCTTCCGCCCGGAAACTGACGCGGACGCGTTCGGTCGCCGTGAACGTCTTGGCCATCGCGAGATTGACGTTCGTGTTGTCCATCTGACGCAGCCACGGGTAACGATCCGGCGCGACTCGCAACGTGTAATTCGCGCGGTTTTTGTAGCAGGCCGGGTCATTGGCGAACCAGTGCTGCTTCGTCTGGTCGTCCAGCAGCAGCGTACCGCAGGAGTTCACCGCGTCGATTCCGTTGATCGGGTTGCCGGACCGGTACGTATAGACGTAGTGCATTGACCAACCCCCGATGGCGGCGTCCGTCAGCCGGTGCGCTGTCGCGAGGAAGTGGCGGTTGCGGCCGAACGGGAGATCCCAGACGCCGCTCAAAGTGACGTTCTGCGGCTTATCGTAGGGCACAAGCTCGTGAACGGGCCTGGCATCGTAGACGTTCAGGAAGTTGGCGTCCTGGAAGTTCTTGGAAAACGCATAGCCGAATACAGCCGTGAAGGCGCCGCCTTTATTACGGTCGCCGGTGAAGCGCTTGACCGCTTTGAGTTGCAGCGAATCGTAGCGATAGTGTGCCCACGGATTGGTGGCGATGCTGACGCCGGAATTGAACAGCGGATAGGGAACCATCAGGCTCTTGGCGGCCACCGTCTTGCCTGAGCCCAGGCTGGCCGTCGCGGGAAGAACTCCGTAGAAGGGATTGTTTACCGTGCGATCGCAGAGGCTATTGTCCGCGGTGCACTGCGTGAAGATGTTATACGGCAGAGCGTTCAGATTGTAAGTGCTGGTCAGAGTATCGTGGTTCGTGTAACTACCCACATACGACGCGTCGAGCAGCACCTGCATCGGTAATTGGCGCTGTAAGCCGAACGAGTACTGGAATGTGCGCGGGATGACGCGCTGCCGCCCATCGAAACTGACGGCGTTTCCTACGTTGGTGAGTAAACCGAGGCTCGATCCGGCAGGTACTTGGAGGCCGTTCGGGAACAGGTTCTCGAGCGAGTAGGGGCCGGTCAGTCCGGCGCTCGGGGTGATATCGCCATTGATGGATCGCTGATAGGCGGTCTGAAGGCTGAAGCCATCGCTGTAACCGTTTTGCGACGCTGTACGGTGGAAAATCCCGGCGCCCGTGCGGAGCACCGTATTCGGCAGGAATTGCCAGGCAATTCCTATGCGCGGTTGAATGTCCTCCCAATCGGTGGCGTAGATCCGGCGGCTGTCCGGTTGAATGAAGGTCTTGCCGCCGACCAGCGCCGTGGGAGCGGTGGGGTACGGATATTTCGGATTGTTCGCGTTGTAAGCGGCGGCATCGGTGTTCCACGCGGCGAGCGAAGCAGCGCTGTCCGGGTTTACGGAATTGAAGGCGAAACCCGAGTTTTCGCGGTTCCAGCGCTCCACCAGCGGAAGTTGCACGTCGTAACGCAGTCCCAGGTTGATGGTCAGGTTGCGGCGGATCTTCCAATCGTCTTGCACAAAGAATCCGAAGTAGGGCCAGGTGCGGTAATAAGTATCGTTGTAATCGACGAAACCCGTGCCCGGAATGCCGAGCATCAGGTCGGCGATTCCGGAACCGTCTTTGTTATTGATCGAGCTCAGCGGATATTGCTGGGTGCCGTAGCGATTGAAGCTGAAATTGCCGTTGGCGTACCCCGTGCCCGCATCGGCGCGCGCGGCGTAAACGATATCGAGGCCGAACTTCAGGGTGCTGTCGCCGGCCACCTTCGTGAGTGTCGGCACCAGGTTGTACTGGTTATCGACGGTCCACTTGAAGATCGGGTTCGGGTTGCAGAAGAGGCTGGTGAACTGGTCCACCGCGACATAGGGCGGGAAGTCCGAGGGGTCGCGCGGCGCGTTGACAGTTCCGGTCATGCCCAGATCCTTGGCATGGATCGCGCCGATCTCGCCGCACGGCAATGTCTGGTTGTAGCGCCCGAAGGAGGCGCGCACATCCAGCACGGCGGAGGGAGATAAGATGCGCGTGTAGTCGGTGATGATGTTGTAATCCGTGCGGGCCTGGTTGATATCGCCGCCATCGGCGGGGTAAGGAACTCCGGTCGTGTTGCGGAGGGAGTAACCCTTCTGATAAGTAAAGACAGCGTTGAAACGGTTGTTATCGTTGATCTGGCGATCCCAGCGAACGATCGGCTGATTGTAGCCGAACTTAGCCTCATTGTTAGAAAGAACCAGGTTCTGCGTATACACGTTGGAGGCGAGATTGGGCACGTTCGGCGCTGGATAATACGAAATCATCTTCAGCCCGATGGCGCTCATGCGATTCAGCGGGATTACGTTCCCGGGGAACGGATTGCGAATGTAAGTGCTGCGGCAGGTTGTAACGTCTACGCCGGCGACGCACGCATGGCCGGTGAGCGGATCGAAGACGTTCATGCCGTACTTCGTGAAGTGCTGGCCGTCGCGGAGATCCATCGGCGGAGTGCTGGCGGTGACAGGGGAGGGAAGCAACTCGCGGAACCCTTCGAAGCTGGCGAAAATGAAGTCCTTGCCTTTGCGAACGGGGCCGCCGGCGGTGCCGCCGAACTGGTGTGTAATATGCTTGCCGAGAGGCTGGCCTGCGCGATTATTCTGCGTGTAATTGGCATCCAGGCGGTTGTTGCGCATGAAATCGAACGCGGAGCCGTGCCATGCATTGCCGCCTGATTTCAGAGTGGTGTTGACGCTGCCGCCGCCGGTGCGCGCGATGGACGCATCATACGTGTTCACCTGAACCTTGAATTCCTGGACGGCTTCCATGTTCGGCGCCACTTGCCACTGTCCGGTGATGCTGACCGGCGCGCCGTTGATGCTGAAGCTGTTGCTGCCCTGCACGCCGCCGCTCATCACATACTTATCCGTGACATCCCACCCGCGCGTGCCGGAGAAGCCGCTTTGACCGAACTGCTCGTTCGTGAAAAGGACGCCAGGTGTCAAGTCCATCAGCATGTAAACCTGCCGCCCGTTCAGCGCGTATTCGGACGCTTGCAGCGAATCGAAATTCTGGCCGCCCGATGCATCCGCCGTCTGTATGGTCTCGGCGGCGGCGTGCACGGTTACGGTTTCGTTTACGTTGCCGACCGCGAGCTGGAACGGTAGCTCCACTTTGTCCGCCGTGAGCAGCGTGATATCGTCGCGCAGCGCCTTGTTAAACCCGTTGGCCGAGACTTCCACCGAGTAGACTCCGGGCTGCAAGTACGGAGCGGTGTAGTAACCTTCCTGGTTCGTGAGGATCACTGTGGCTTGCGCGGTGGATTTCTGCGTCACCGTGACTTTAGCTTGCGGAATCGCCGACCCGGAGCCATCTGTTACGCGTCCGGAAAGGGTGGCGCGAAAGTCCTGGGCGCCGGAGGCGGCGGCGAAGATGCAAAAAACGGGTAAGAGGGTCCGAAAGGGCTGCATGGAGAGTATGGGTTATATTCGCAGATGTTCGGCAAACCGTCAACGACAATTGTGGGGGCAGCTGTAAACTCGCGTGTGGGATGCGCGCCAGGCGCCGGAATCCCGCATGATATAATCCATCCCCTGTGGCACAGATGGCGACTCACGCGGCGCGCGAGACGGGCGGTAGCGCGCAACGGTACACCGGCGTGGTTCGGGCGACGCATTGGATTGCCGCGCTCTGTGTGTTCGCTCTGCTTGTTACAGGTCTCGAAATCGTGGCCTCCCATCCCCGCTTTTATTGGGGGGAGGACGGCAACATCGGCATGACGCCGCTGTTCTCGATTCCAATCCCGTCATCACGCGCTACCGTGCCGACGGGTTACGGGTATGTGCTGCCCGACCAGAACGGCTGGAGCCGCTATCTGCATTTCCAGTCGGCTTGGCTGCTGGTGCTCACGGGACTACTGTATGTTATCTATGGGCTGGTGACCGCGCATTTCTGGAAAAACGTGCTGCCGGGCGGCGCGGATCTGCGCTGGCACGCGCTGCGCGACCGCACCGCCTACGCTTCGCGCTACAACGCCGGCCAGCGGCTGGTTTACGCGATCGTTCTCGTCGTCGCGTTTCCGCTGACGATATGGACCGGCCTGGCGATGTCGCCCGGCTTTGTTTCGGCCTTTCCCGCGACGGTCACCGTGCTTGGGGGCCAGCAGACCGCGCGCACACTGCATTTTTTCCTGACCATCGTGCTGATCCTGTTTGTCGTGGTGCATGTGGCGATGGTCTGGCGGGCGGGTTTCCGGTCGCGCGCCGGCGCGATGATCACCGGTAACTTGAGGAGCGGCGATGAATGACATCTCACGACGCAAGCTGATGCGCGCGGGAGTGGTAGCACTGCCCGGCGCCGTGGGCCTGGCCGCGGCGGCGCGCATCGCGGAGCGCAATGGACTCGTGCCGCCCGACCACAGCGGCTTATACGGACCCGGCGAAACATTGACGTACGCGGCTCAGCGCGTGCTGACGGCGCACTCGCTGGCTCGCGAGTTCGATCGTAGCCAGATCTCGAAGAAGCCGTTCGCCAATGAAACGCCGAAGAAGACCCCGGAGTTTCTGAGGTTGGAAGCGGCCGGCTTTGTCGATTGGCGCCTGAAAGTCGATGGAATGGTCGCGCGCCCGGCGGAGTTTTCGATCGCGCAGATTCGGTCGTTCCCTGCCCACAGCCAGATTACCCACTTGGCCTGCGAGGAAGGTTGGAGCTACGTGGCCGAGTGGACTGGCGCGCTGCTCTCGGACGTCTTGCATGAGGTGAGCATGCGGCCGGAGGCGAAGTTCGTGGTCTACGACTGCATGGATAAGGGCTGGTGGGAGAGCATCGATATGGCGGACGCGCTTCATCCGCAGACGTTCGTGGCGTATGGATTCAATGGCGGCGAGCTGCCTGTGGCTTTCGGCGGTCCGCTGCGGATGCGCGTTCCCCGGCAGCTTGGTTATAAGAGCCTGAAGTACATCACGCGGCTTACGGTAACGGACAGCCTGAAGAAGTTCGGCAAAGGGCTCGGCTCGGCCGAACCCGAATTCGGTTACGCCTGGTACGCCGGCATCTGAAAACGAAAGGCGCAGGGCGTACCCTGCGCCTTTTCCCGCCTCACGCCGGACACTACTACTCGTCTACAGGCCGCCCTGTGTAGCCGGCGGCGCGGTTAGCGGTGCCGCGGCTCCGCGGTGGCAGGTGTAGCAGGTCACTTTGGCCTTGGCATCGGGTGATGCCGGAAGCTTTGCGTTGATGTCTTTCACCATCGTGACCATCAGGCGGGCGACGTCCTTTTTCGGGTTTTCATCGCTCGCGAAGTTTCCTTGCACATGGCAGTAGCCGCACTGGACGCCCAGCGCCTGCGTGAACTGGCGCATTGCTCCAGCTTGCATCTGCTCTTCGGTAAGCACTTTCAGGTTCTTGTGGGTCTGGCCGCCGCCCTTTCTCCCGCCCTCCTGGGGCGCCTGAGCGAACAGCGCGACGATCGACAGCATGGAAATGGCTAGAAAACGCATGACGCTAATGATACATCAAATAGCGACTTTACGCTTATAAAGTCATGCCGCCATCGACACAAAGCACCTGTCCGGTGATGTAGCTGTCCGGTTCCAGGAGGAGACGCACCGCTCGCGCGACGTCTTCGGGCCGGCCAAAGCGCGGAATCGTCCCGTCGTCGAGGTAACGGTTGTACTTGCCTGCGGCGATACTGGCCTGCGCCATCCCGGCATCCATGATTCCGGGACTCACGACGTTGACTCGTATGTCGGCGGGTCCGCGGCACTCCTTGGCAAGGATTAACGCGGCGTGCTGGAGGGCGGCTTTTTGGGCCGCGTAAATGGTAGAGCCGGGGAATAGGAAATTGGCCTGCATGGTGGAGATCAGAACGATGGATCCGGGAGTGCCAGTCGCCTTCATCCGGGCGGCGGCTTCGCGGGCGAGCAGGATGGGCCCGAAATAATTCGCTTCGTGCGAGAGACGCATGGCGGCGTCGATTTCGGACGGGTCCTGGATGCGTGCCGGATCTCCGGCAAGAACGACGATGCCGTAGAGTTGAGGGGCGGCAGTGAGCAGGCGGATGCTGTCGTCCGCGATCGCGAGATCGGCTTGAATCGCATTGCCGCGGCCGGTCCGGGAGGAGATGACCACTTGGGCTCCTTCGGCCGCCAGGCTTTCAGCGAGCGGGAGTCCCAGACCTCCGGCTCCTCCCGCGAGTACGATTTGCTTGCCGCTGAGTGTGTCAGTCAACGAGGACATCCTTTTCGAGCGCCAGATATCCGCAGGCTACTACCACCAGGAACATGGTGAGCGGCTCCGTGTCGCCGAGGTTGACTTCGACGAACCCTTCGATCATCGTCGCGATCCACACCGCAATGGCTCCGTGAAGGATGAAGCGGCGTGGATCGCGACCGGGCGCGAGTCCCCGCAGACCGCGTCCGAAATCGTAGAGGATTTGAAAGAGCATCCAAAGGCCTATGAGCGCGACGGGAATGCCGCGCTCGGCGGCCCACTGCAGATAGATGTTGTGCAGGTGTTGATAGAAGCCCACCGGCAGCGGGCGCGGAATGTCGGCCGGGATGTATTCCTGGAAGTGGTATTTGGGACCATCGGGACCGATGCCCAGCACCGGGTGAGCCTTGATCATGGCGAGCCCGGTGCGCCAGGTGATGCGGCGGAATTCATTGGAATCCTCAACCTTGGGTTTGCCGATGGAGAGAATGCGTTCGCGGACTGTGGGGGGCGACACGAAAAAAGCGATCGCGACGACGATCGGCACGGCGAGGATCAGCTTGCGCCGCCAGAACCAAACCAGGTAGAGCGCTCCGGCAACCGTGCCGATCCAGACCCCGCGCGTTTCGGCGAGCAGGACGGCGAGCGCAAGGAAGCAGAGGAGGACGACCCAGATCCACGCGCGCTTGCGCCATCGCGGTGAGAAGAACACGAAGGCTGCGAGCATCAGCAGAGCGTACATTTCCTCCTCGGAGAAGGTGTTCCAGTGGCTCATAAAGCCGGTGATGCGATGCGAGATGTAGAAGGTGTAGAAGCCGGCTCCGGTGACTCCTTCGGCGTGCGCCTCCTGGAGTTTGGAGATGAACTGGATGAAACCGCGGATCGCGTCGAGGCTTCCGAAGGCTCCCCAGACGAGGACCACCCACCGTACGAAGCGCCAATCCCGCATCGTGGAGAATACGGCCAGCAGTTCGGTGAAGACGTAAAACTTCTTCAGCTGCGCGAGCCCGTGGCTTGGTTCCCCGGACGAGAGGAGCGCGATAACCGTCCCTAGCAGGAAGAGGCCGAGCGCCCATTTGATGCGCGGGAGGCGAAGCGGCAAGCCGGAGAGAAGAAGCGCGGCCAGCGCGATGCCCAGAAGAATTTGAGATGCCGCGATGGAGAAGAGGATCGCCGCGGCAGAGCCGAACGTGCTCCAGCGGGCGATTTCAGCGGCGAGTTGTCGGCGAGGTGGCAACAGTTCTAAGACCCTTCGGTGTTCAATTTCAACTACACAACTGAATTGCGTTTTCTCCGCATTCAAACGCACTCGCATCCCCGGGCACCTTTTACCGCTCCCTCACGGGGTGGTGAAAAAATATCGAATTGCTTTTCCCCGCATTCAAACGCACCTCGCATCCCCGGCACCGGGCCCTATGCAGTTGATTCTACTAACGGAGCCGCGACCGTGAGGAAGCGGTAAACGGTGTATCGAAAGGCGAATGGATCGCGACGAGAGCGACAGCCGCATTGTTTCACAGGCCCGTGAGGGAGCGGTAAAAGGTGTATCGAAAGGTGAATGGATCGCGACGAGCGCAACAGCCGGAAACTCATCCATTATTGTGCGGGCAACGTCAGCGATCCTACCGTACCCGCCGCGCGATCTGCCACCACGATGCGGACTTGCTTGACTCCCGCCGGGACCGTCAGAGGCTGCGAGAGGGGAATGCCATCGTGCATCGCGGTTTCGTATTGCTGGTCCGTCAGGTTCAGGGAGAGGGCATTCGGCTTGCCGATGGTCGCCGGACCTTTATCGGAGATCGCCAGAAAGACCATCGCCAAATCCCCGGTGTAGTGGCCGTCGATTTTTGGAAGTTGCAGCGTGTTCGCGTCGATCTTTAGCTGGACGCGGCCGGCGCTGTAGCTTGCGCGCAGTCCGATACCAGCGAGGTCTATGGGCGCGAAAGCCGCGGATTGAACGAGTTTGGCGGTCTCATCCACCGGCGCGGCGGCGAGGTAGCCTTGTTCGGCGAAAATCTGCACCCCTTTGCGGGCGCACGTGACCTTCAGCTTGTGATACTTGCCGTCCCAGTTTGCCGGTTGAAAGGCCACTGAATAATTGGCGCGGCCTGTCTGCACGGCCGTGGCAATAGCATCATTCAGGCTCGCGGTGACGTAAACTTTGCCGGCCGTTTCAGTGGCGATATCCTCCAGAACCTCACGCGTCTGCACGCTGACTCCGTAAGCCTCGACCGGCGAAATCGTGAGGCCGTTGCGATCGACGTCGGAAGCAACCTTACGTACGAGCGGAGTGAAATCGACATACTCGCCGATACAGCGGCTGGTCACGCCCATGACCGTTACATCATGACAACTGCCGCCGTAATTCACCGCTATCGGAGGCCCGTCGGTGATCCACACCATCGTTTTACGGCCGGGGAGCGCCGATGCCGCGACGGAGAGATCTTCGAGGAGCTTATAGGCTGCCACGGAGCGAACCGCGGGATCGCGGGCGTCCATCGGGCGCAAACCGTAAACGTGCTGGACGGCGTCGTCGATCATGGCTTTGGATTGCGTGGTCCAAGTGCGATCGAGCTTGGCGGCGTCGGCGGAGGAGGGGAGCGGGTGTATGGGGTAGAACTCGCCCTTGTTGGTGATGAAGTAGAGGAACACGTTGCCCGGGTTTTCCAGGCGGGCAAGAGCTTTGACGATGCTGATGGTGATGTACTCGCGATCCGTGAAGGTGCCGTTCAGCAGATCGTAAACCATAATGATCGCGCCGGACGGCGTTTCCGCGGTGCGATTCGAATACTCGTGCGGCGGAACGGCGGCGGCATGCTGCTGCTCATTCAGTCGAAACAGGACGAGGCTCTGCTGCTTGCCGTCGTCGGCCACCTGCAAGTCTGTCGGCTTCAGATCGGTAACGGGTTGGCCGCTTTTATCGAGCGCAGTGATGGAGAGGTTGACGAGACGGGTCTGCGTCCAGGCGCAGCACGCGCACGCGGCGAAGACGGCAGCGCGCATCGCCGCGCGGCTTGCAAAACTGGTCATGTTTCGATGATCGCAGATTAAGAGAAATGATTCGCGCTTTCCTCAATGGCGATCTTTTGGGGATCCACTTCGTAGCCTTCGTCGTGGACAATTGCGAGCGCTTCGCGTTTCAGTTCGGCCTCGCCGGAATCGGCCATGTGCTTTTCAGAAATCGGCCGTTTGATCACCTCTTCGCCCACCAGGATGTGCACTTCCCAGCGTTTTTTATCGGCGTTCCATTCGATTCGTGCCGCGTCCGCCAGTAGCATTTTGGTCTCCTGATCCAAATAGTGGCGCGATTCCGCAGGTTGCGTCAATCCCCGATAGAATGAGAACGGTGCCACTCGTTCCGCCTTATATCGAATCGCTGCGCCCGTATGAGGCAGGCCGCACAATTGAGAGCGTACGCGAACAGTACGGACTCTCACGAATCGCCAAACTGGCCTCGAATGAGAATCCGCTGGGCGCGTCGCCGAAAGCCATTGAAGCGATGACGGGCGCTCTGGGCGCGCTGAACCTTTATCCCAACGGCGGTTTGGATCTGCGTCAGGTGCTGGCGCGCGAGTTCGATTTGCGCGTGGAGAACGTAATCACCGGCAGCGGCAGCGAAGGCATCATGAGCAACATCATCCGAGCGTTCCTTTGCGACGAGGATGAAGTGCTCACCACCGAAGCGGCCTTCATCGGCTTTCAGGTGCTGGCGCGGTCGCGCGGGGTGACGTACCGGACTGTGCCGTATCGCGACTGGCACTACGATTTGCCTGCGCTGGCCGCGCACATCAACGCGAATACGAAAATCATTTATCTGGCGAATCCGAATAACCCGACGGGAACCATTTTCACGAAGAGCCAGTTCGACGAGTTCTACAAGCACGTGCCGGAGCGCGTTCTGATCATCCTGGACGAGGCTTATTTCGAATACGCCAAGGACAATCCCAGGTATCCGGACTCGATGCATTACCGCTACGACAACGTGATCACACTGCGCACGTTTTCGAAGATTTACGGTTTGGCGGGCGTGCGCATCGGCTACGGCTTCGCGTATGAAGAGCTGATCCGCAACCTGCTGAAGGTGAAACTGCCGTTCGAGCCCTCGACACCGGCGCAGGCCGCCGGCATCGGCGCGCTCGCCGATAAGGAGTTTCTGCATCGTTCGCTGGAACTCAACGCGCGCGGCCTGGCCACGCTAACCGCCGGATTGCAGGAAATCGGACTGACGACGGTGCCGTCGGAAGCGAATTTTGTCATGGCCGTTCTGCCGAATGAGCAGGAGGCCGCGAGAGTTTTCGAAGACTTGCTGAGCCAGGGCGTGGTCGTGCGTCCGTTGAAGGCGTTCGGGCTGCCGAACTGCATCCGCATCTCCACGGGCACGGACGAAGACAACCGCCTCTGCGTCGAAGCGCTAAGGAGAACGTATGCCGCAAACGTTGGAGCATCCCGCGCACGTTGAGAAGGATTTCCTTCCGCTCAACGGCACGGATTACGTTGAATTCTTCGTTGGAAACGCGCGCCAGGCGGCGCACTACTATCGCACGGCCTTTGGGTTCTCGCTGCGTGCCTATCGAGGTCCCGAAACAGGGATACGCGACCGCGCCAGCTACGTGCTGGTGCAAAACAAGATTCGATTTGTGCTGACAACGCCGCTGCAGCCGGAAGGCGAAGTGGCGGCCCACGTGGGGCTGCACGGCGATGGCGTGAAGGACATCGCGCTCTGGGTGGACGACGCGGAATCCGCGTGGCGGGAAACCACGAAGCGCGGCGCCCGCAGCGTGCGCGAGCCGCAGACCTTAACCGATGAGCACGGCGAGGCGCGCATCGCTTCGATTGCGTTGTACGGGGACACGATCCACACCTTCGTAGAGAGGAAGAACTATCAAGGCGTCTTTTTGCCGGGGTTCGTGGCCGTGGAGGCGGAAGACCGCATCGCGAGGCCCGCGGGGCTGAAGTATATCGATCACATGGTCGGCAACGTCGGATGGGGCGAGATGAATCGATGGGTGGAGTTCTATCAGAACGTGATGGGCTTCCGCATGTTCAAGCACTTCGACGATAAGGATATTTCGACGGAGTATTCGGCGCTCATGTCAAAGGTGATGTCGAACGGGAACGAGCGGGTGAAGTTTCCGATCAATGAGCCGGCCGAAGGGAAGCGGAAGTCGCAGATCGAAGAGTATCTGGAGTTTTATCACGGCCCGGGCGTGCAGCATATTGCGATGGCGACGGACAACATCATCGAGACGGTCGGGACGCTTCGGCAGCAGGGCGTGGACTTTCTGCGGGTGCCCAATACCTATTACGAGGACCTGATCGAGCGGACGGGGCCGATCGATGAACCGGTGGCAGCGCTGCAGGAACTCGGGATTCTGGTGGATCGCGACGATGAAGGTTACATGCTGCAGATCTTCACGCGCCCCGTGGAGGATCGTCCGACTTTGTTCTATGAAGTGATTCAGCGGAAAGGAAGCCGCAGCTTCGGTAAGGGGAACTTCAAGGCGCTGTTCGAAGCGATCGAGCGGGAGCAGGCCCGGCGGGGGAATTTGTAGGTCGTTTTACCATTTGGTAAAATGTAAAACGTGGCTAAGCTTTCGAGTAAGTGTCAGCTTGTTCTTCCCCGGGAGGCTCGGGAGGCTCTGGGTGTCGGGCCGGGGGATGAGGTCGCTGTTCTGGTCAAAGGCGGCCGCGTGATTGTATTGGAGAAGCCCGCCAGGATCTCCGAGGCGGTGCGGCGGCTTCCCCCATTTAAGTACCCGAAGAATCATGTTCGAAAGGAACGCGACAGTTGGGATTAGCGCGGCTCACCGCGTTTCTCCATCGCCATCGCCGGATTGCGCTGGATAGCAACATCTTGATCTATGCTGTCGAGCAGAGCCCGGTCTTCGGGGACCTGGCAGCCGGAGTCTTTCGGTGGTTGGATGCACCTCGGAACTCGGCTGTGGTTTCCACTCTCACCTTTCTGGAAGTTTCAGTGGCTCCGTATCGTGACAACTGCGAGGAACTGGTGGATTCTTACTACGGCCTGTTTAAGTTGTATCCGCAGTTGGATTGCGTGCCGGTCACGATAGATGTCGCCGATTTAGCGGCTCAATTGCGTGCCGAACATCAGCTTAAGACGCCGGATGCAATCGTGGCTGCTACCGCAATTCGAAGCGGCGCGACAGCGCTGGTTACTAACGACCCGGTGTTTGACCGCGTTGCCGAATTTGAGACCTTGTTGCTGGAACGTTACGCTTAACCGCTCATTGCACGGGCAGGGGATCTCTGGGGCTCCTCTGCTTCGACCCCGGCAGCGGCTTTCCCACCGCGTCGACGGCGTTCCAGATGTCGACCGTTCTTGGGGACTGTATGGCGTTCACAAGGTCCGGGAGATCGTAGTGCTTTAGGACTCCCGGGATTGCGATTTCGGCGAGGTTGCGATGCAGCGGAGCTTCGACGGCCTGTTTGTACGATGCCGGCGCATTCTCGACGACCACGTGGCGGATTCTTCGATCCGCGGCGGCCGCATGCAGGGCCACTACTCCTTCGGCTCCATCGCCGTACACGGTGATCGACGAGGGATCTACGTCAGACCGGGCAGTCAGCCAGTTTACGGCCCGTATGACATCATCGGCCCGCAGTCCGACTAACGTTTTGCCGGCCAACATGGCGCGTAGCGAGAGCAGGTTGAACGGTCCCAGCAGCGATGCGGGCGCCGATGGAGCCGGCGTGCCTCTGGGTTGAAGTACGAGGACGACGTGCGTTGCCGCCAGCCGTTCGAAGTCCGGCGATGCGGCGGTCTTTTCCATGCTCCGATCGTCAAGCCACAGGAGCGCGGGTTTGCGGCCCGCCTGCGACGCCGCGCCGAGGATCGCCGGCGCCTCGACTTCGGGCTCCATCTGCAGCGCCAGTGTGTCGACGCGATACGGGCCGCGCTGGTCCGTCTTCTGGACCATCGCTCGCGGCGCGGGGCCGGGCTCCGCCGTGATGCCGGCGACCGCGCGGACGGTGGCGGGCGAGGTGTCGGGCTTCTTCGCGATGACGCTTGCCGCTCTCGCCCGGCTGATCGACTCAATCGTCTCTCCGTGCAGCGACGTCGAAAGCTGCCCGGTTGGCGTCACCTGCAGTTCCTCGGAATGGGTGAGGCGCACTTCTTTGTAATCAGCCGCGCCGCCCTTGAGGTTCTTCACAAAGAAGCCGATGATTTCCGCGCCGATGGGCAGTAAGTTTCCGTGTCCGCCGGGTCCGGTGATCCACTCGATCTTATCGGCGGCATTGAAGAGTGTGTAGAAGCGCTTAGCTTCTTCGAAGCTTTGCTTCGCGCCGGCGTAGGGGAACATGTCGGCGGTGGTAGAGACGATGGCGTACGGTTTGGGCGCGGCGAGTTCGACCCAGTCGGCGAAATCGAGATCCGCCGCGAGGAAGCCCGGGATGGACTGCTCCGCTTCCTGATTGCCGATGGTGTGCAGCAACTGGTCGTAGCTGGTGATGTAACACGCGGTGGCGGCGGCTTTGACGCGTGGATCGAGCGCCGCCAGATAAGCGGTCGCGGTGCCGCCGCCGGAGCAGCCGAACGCTCCGATGCGAGCAGCGTCCACGTCCCTGCGCGTAGTGAGGTAGTCGAGCGCGCGCACACCGTCGTTGATGAAGTAGCGCGCGACGGCATCGCCGATCAGGAGCGTGGAGAAGGCGGCATGCCCGTGCTCGCCCGTCCCCTGGCCGATCTTGGACTCTTCGAGTTCGGCGTCATAGTGCTGCAGGCGCTCGCCCTGTCCGACCGGATCCACCGCCATCGCAAGGATTCCGTTTCGCGCGAGATTGACGGCCCAATTGTACTGGGCGGACTTCGCCGTGGGCTCGTGGCCGGGCGTGATCAGGACGGCGGGGAAAGGCGCGGGGGCGCCCGTAGGTACATAGACATCGGCCGTCACGAAGAAGTTGGGCAGACTCTCGAACGTGATTTTGTCGATGCGAAATCCGTCGCCGGGCACCGTGCCAAAACTGCGTACAGAGAGCGGGCCGCGATGTTCTGGGAGCCCGTTCAGTAGCTTGAGGATCTCAGCGCGCACCGCGGTCTGCCGGCGTTCCGCATCCGCGCGGTCCCGCACGGCGGCTATAGCCTGCTCGCGCGCGGCGAGGTGCTGCCCGGCAATGGCATTGATGTAGCGCTCGACGTCTTTTCGGGGGTCCTTCGTCTGCGAAAGGCACGCAGCCGCGAAAATCACGGTCAGGCAACTCAGCTTCGCCATAGATCCATTCTTAACACGTGCGGCAGACGTGACAGGAATGCTTGCCTCTTCCGCCGTGTTCATTCCCGGTACGGTCTTCCCACGTTCGGACAGCGCTTGCTGCTTCTCGTCGCCCGCGATTCGCCTTTCGATTCACCTTTTACCGCTCCGTTGAAAGTCACAATGGGAGTGCTGCGTCCGTAGCGGGTTTGATATTGACGGTGTAACCGAGAATTCGCAGTTCCCGGGCGATTTTCTGAGCACGGCGTTTGGCTGC
>Ga0134128_10000153_pt1 | contig 96889 bp, 93 predicted proteins | sample KB31754_FD_96462 | JGI IMG/M metagenome (GOLD analysis project Ga0134128, IMG submission 96462) | Terrestrial soil microbial communities with excess Nitrogen fertilizer from Kellogg Biological Station, Michigan, USA - KB3-175-4 | ecosystem: Environmental > Terrestrial > Soil > Unclassified ... | reverse complement strand
TACCCACCAAAGTTAATAACCTCTCCAACCATTCTTCAAACCCAAAGTACCAAGAACCTACGCAATCGTATGCACATCTTCGCTATACCAGATTCGCTAAATTCAGGTGATGAAACTGACCTCTTTTTGCCTCCTGCTCATCGCCCTGGCCTGCGCCGCCCGCGCACAGTACGCCGCCCATGCCCAGAACCCCTCCCATGCCCCAAACCCCGCCCATGCCCGGAACACCGTCGTCACCTACCAACCCTCGACCGAAGACTTTCCCAACCCGGAACGGGGTTTCTATATCCCCATCGGCACCAGCGCCAGCCATTTCGAGTCCCTGGACAGCGCCGCGCTGAGAGCCCAATTCGCGGGGCCGCAAAAACACGGTAAAGCAACCTATGCCATCTTCTCCACCCTGCTGATGCGCGAATATACCCTCGATACGTTTCGGGGAAGACCACTCACCCAGGAATTCCTCCGCCATGTCGACCATGACCTCACTGTCGTAGAACAAGCCGGCCTCAAGGTGATCCTGCGGTTTGCCTATACGAACACCGCCAAAAACGGCGTCTGTCCGGATATTTATAAGATATGCCCGCCTTATGGCGACGCCCCTGAGTCCATCGTCCTCGGCCATATCGCGCAGCTCGCGCCGCTCCTGAAAAAACACGTGGCGGTGATCGCGGTCCTGCAGGAAGGCTTTATCGGCATCTGGGGCGAGAATTACTATACGGACTATTTCGGCGACGCCGGTAACAATGGACCCGGACACCTTTTCGACAGCAGCTGGAACGACCGCAACCAAGTCCTGCACGCCTTGCTCGAGGCACTGCCCGCCGACCGGATGGTACAAGTCCGCACCCCGCAGATCAAACAGAAATATGTCTATGGCCCGCACGCCACCGTGGAAGAAAAGCCATTATCGGCGGCGCAGGGGTATTCGCAGAGCGACATGGCCCGCATTGGTTTTCACAACGACTGTTTCCTCGCCAGTGTCGATGACTACGGGACTTATTACGACAATGGTAGTTCCGTTCAGCCCAAAAAGTCAGCCAACGAAGTGTTGCGTCGTTATTTCGCGGAGGACAGCCGCTATCTACCCGTGGGTGGTGAGACCTGTGACGACGCGTACAGCCCGCAGAACGATTGTGCTCCGGCTGGTCATGCGGAAGAAGAAATGGCCCGTATGCACTACAGCTTCCTCAATACGACATACAACAATGATGTCAACAACGATTGGGACTCGCTGGGCTGCATCAGCAGTATCCGGAAACGTCTCGGCTATCGTCTGGTATTACGCCGGGGCTCTTTTCCCGCCCGCGTGATGCCCGGCGCCAAATTCAACGTCACCCTCGAGCTGTACAATGCCGGTTATGCCATGCCCTTCAACCCCCGTTCGGCGTATCTTATCTTGCGCAATAAAGAGAATGGACAGGAGATCCGGTTGCCTTTTATAACGGATATCCGCAAAAGCCTGCACTGGTCAAAAGACCTCATCCTCCCCGGCGGCACCGCGCCCGGCCGCTACGAACTCTTGCTTGGATTGCCGGACAGCTATACGGAGATCGCGCGCCGGCCGGAATACAGCATGCGATTGGCAAACAAGGATTGTTGGGAGGCTGCCACTGGTTACAACAAGCTGAACTTCGAACTCACGGTAGCACCGCGCTAGAGATAGCTTAACCACCATTGCCGGTGCGTCTGCTTATACCGGCCATACCATTTACATGGCCAATAAAGAAGGACGATCACGATCAGCCAAACGACATAGACGCCCGCCAGGCTTACACCGTATCCATTGGGGAGGAAACGGAAAAAGCTGTTGGGGTTCGCGATCTGCCTGGTGGTAAAACCCGTGGCAAAGAAAAGTCCCACGTGGAGACCCTGTAGCACGTACCAATGCAACACGTAGTAGAAAAAGGGCACCTGCCCATAGACCTTGGTCACGCGGGCAAACCCGCCGGTGATGTTTTCGGTGCAGGCGAGGAGGATCAGCGCGGGCCCCAGCGTCATACACAGGTATAAAAGCGAAGCGGGATATTTGGTGACATTGAAAAAGCTGAGGACGCTTAATAATTTGGTCTGCTGAAAACTCCAGGGACGGGGATCGCCATAAAGATTCCAAAGCCGAAGGATCGCAAACAACACCAACATCCCCGCTCCCGAATACAACAAAAGTTTTTTCCGCCGGGCCGCATCGAAACCGCTCGCATACAAGGTGCCCACCGCATACCCCAATAGCATCACGCCCGTCCAGGGCATCAGCGCATAAATGGTTGCCAGCGAATGTCCCCCGCCGATACTCGTGATGCTCGATGGGGTTGGCCCGCAGGTCCAAAGCATCTTCCACCAGTAAGCCCTGCCCAGATCACCCATTTCCATATAGTCGAGCAAATTGTGGCAAAAAAAGATCACCGCGCCGATGGTGCCGATATCACCCGGTGAGACCTTCAGCCGGACAAGCAGGCCCAGGATGATCATGCTCCCGCCGATGGCCCAGATCACCTGCAGCAGCAGGAAATGGAAACCCGGATCCAAAAAAAAGGCGAAGTTGATCACCGTCAGCTCCAGCAGGATCAGCCACAATCCCCGTTTGATCAGGAAGATACCCAGCTGATTTTGCGTGCGCCGCATACCCGCCAGGTAGGCCGAAACCCCGCTGAGGAACACAAAGGCCGGTGCGCAAAAATGCGTGATCCACCGTGTAAAGAACAACGCCAGCGTCGTCGTGTGCAGGTCGGTAGGGTCGGGGGTACCCCGGTGAAAATTATCCCGGATATGGTCGATCGCCATGATCAGCATCACCAGTCCCCGCAAAATATCGATGGAGCTAATGCGCACCTTCGTGCCCGGTATCGGCATCGTTGCAGCTGTGCCAGATTCGCCAGCTGTTCCGGATGTGCCGGATGCGCCTGATGCGTCGGATGCGCTCGTCGTCCTACTTCTCGTCGTCATAAGTCTTGGTCGCCATAAAAGCGTGGCCGAAATTAAGCAAAATCCCCGTCTCATCCCCCTGATCAGGCCACTCCCGCCTCGCCCCGCGCCCTCACTCTCTCATTCGACATTTCTCCGCCTCAACCTCGCGCGCATGGCTAGGAAAAATTTCCTATGATTTGTTTGAAAACTAGGAAAACTTTCCTACCTTAGGACGATGCAACCATTCCTCCACATCATCTTATCCGACGGCGCCGCCAAAGCCGTATGCTGGACCCTCGTCCACTCCACCTGGGAAGGTATAGCCGCCGCGCTGCTCGTCGGCGCCATCATTCTCAGCACCCGCAAACAAGCCGCTGCCCTTCGCTATAATTTATTGACGGGCGTTCTCGTCCTCTTCGTGTTAGGCGCAGGGAGCACATTTTATTATGAGCTCTCCCGTCCCGGCTCACAGGCGCCATCCGGCTCATCAACCGCCTCGGTGCAGTCACCCGCCGCGGGCATCGCGCCCTCGACACAAGCCAACACCGCAACCGCAGCACATGCCAATACCGCACACCCGGCACCCGCACCCAACGCTCAACCCGCGACATCCGCCTACGTTTCGGCGACCCCGCTATTGCTCCAACGCACCGAAAACTATCTGAATACACATGCCCTCATGATCACCTTCGTCTGGCTGATCTGCCTGGCCGCGCAATTGGTGCGGCTGTCCGGCGGCCTGTATCAGATCAGCAGGCTTCGTAAAGGTGGTATGGTACCGGATGCACACTGGGAACAGCGGCTCATGGTGCTCGCCCATCGTCTCGGCATCAAAAGGACAGTCGTGCTGCTGCAATCCGGCAAAGTCCAGGCGCCCTCGGCCATCGGCTTTTTGAAACCGGCCATCCTGTTGCCCCTCGGCCTGCTGACACGGCTTTCCCCCGAACAGGTCGAGGCGATCCTGCTCCACGAACTGGCGCATATCCGTCGCAGTGACTATTTCGCCAACTTGCTATTGCACGTCACGGAAGCGATCTTCTTTTTCAATCCCGGTGTTCGCTGGATCGCTACCCTCATCCGCCGCGAACGCGAAGCATGCTGCGACGATATGGTGCTGGTTGGCACTCCGGACCGAGACAACTATTTCGAGGCCCTGTTAGCCTTCATGCAATTCAGCATCGACCGCCACAGTGCACCGGCCTATGCGCTTCAATTGGGCGGTGGCCGCAAGACCGACCTCTCCTGGCGCATCAAACGCATGCTAACCCGGGAGAACAAACGATTACACCTCGTCGAGAAAACGATCCTGTCCCTGGGCCTCTTCGCCCTCGTCTCCTTCGGCACGATCCGCGCCTCGATAAAACCCGTGGGCTCCTCGACCCGCCACACCACCAAACTCACCGCGCCCGCAGCTTCGAGCGCCGCGCCCACAGCCAATATCGCTGCCGCGACACCCGCGGAAGCCGCCGCCGAAGGCTCGATCGCCACCACCGCGGCTCCCGATCCCAGCGTCCCCCAAACACCCAGCATCCCACCAGCGCCCGACGTCCTCAAGGCCCCCGATCCCATCCAGCCGTCAGCCACTGCCCAAGCTCCCGTCGCCGCCTCGGTGCAAGTCGCCGTCCAAGCGCCCGATGCCATCCAAGCGTCCAACGCCGTCCGGGCCCAAGTGGCCCCCGCAGCGCCGATTGCCCCAATTCCGCCCATCCCCGCCCACCACGACACCATCCCCCGGACCGCGACAAAAAGATTCTCCTTCAAAAGCCTTACTACCTCCACTGTCGACAACCGTGACGAAAAAACCTTCACCGGCGCCGGCATCGACGAAAAGGGCGACAGATACGAGTTGGAAGAGAGGGGCGACGAGATCACAAAATTCCGCATCAACAACGCGCTGATCTCACCCGCCGATTACTATAAATATGCCGATGTTCTGGAAGCATTCATGCAGCAGAAAGGCCACCCGGGTACTCCGGGCACACCAGGCACACCGGGTACGCCCGGCACACCAGGAACTCCTGGAACTCCAGGTACGCCCGGCACCCCCGGTTATGTCGACGTAAACACTTATGGTAACCACCATACTATCGTCAAGACATCCGGCGATGGCCGCACCGTCACCATAAGCAGCAGCGACAACAGCGGCGACGATGCCGTCAACAGCAATCCCGGCAGAACTGCAGGCGGCGAGATCGGCCACACCACCAAACCTCCCTATCTCAGCGACAACCCCATCACCCTCGGCATCATCCACGATCTGCAAAACGACAAGCTGGTCGACAATCTGGATCACCTGTCTTTTACGCTCACTAACTATGGCATGACCGTCAACGGCCAAAGCCAGCCCGAAGTGATCTTTCAACAATACAAGACCAAATACCTCAAACGTCCTCAAGACCACATTAGATTCTCGCAATACATCAACAGCAATGGCAGCGGAAGCAGCGAACAGGTCGTAACCGACGACAACCACTAGCCAGGTCAGCCCGCCCGACTGCAGCCCGCCCCGGCCGCAGGCAGCCGCACCCCACAGAAAAAGTCGTATATTTGATTTTTACAAATCCCTGCGACGTGGAAACCATCACTCTCGAAGAATTCTATAAACAGCTGGGCGCCTCCGGCTTCGACCAGGACGCCCAGGGCTACCTTTTGCCCGACGGCATCACCCGCGAGATCGGCCACTTCAACGTATTCCGGAACGCCGACCTCGCCGGCAAGAGGAGGGAAAAAGCCGTGATGCCCTATAACCGAAGGGCTTATTACAAGATCAGCCTCATCCGCGCCGCCAGCACCGCCGAATACGCGGACAAGGTCATAGAGATCGAAAAGAATGCCCTGCTTTTCGCAACACCCAAAGTCCCTTATAACTACACTCCCCGCGGCACCAACGAAGCCGGTTACTTCTGCATCTTCACGGACGAATTCATGGTCCAGACAAAAACCGGCGTCCTCATCGACGAGCTGCCCATCTTCAAGGCGGGCGGCTACCCCATCTTCCCGCTCAACACCCAGGAAGTAAAAGAGCTCGATGCAATTTTCCAAAAGATGTACAAAGAGCTCTCATCCGACTATGTCTATAAATACGATCTCCTCCGCAACTACGTGATGGAGCTTATCCATTACGGACAAAAGCTGCAACCCGCTACCGCCCTCTACCCGACACACAACGCCTCGGCCCGCGTCTCCTCCCTGTTCATCGAATTGCTCGAACGGCAATTCCCAATCGAATCGATCAACCAGCGGCTCAGCCTTCGCACCGCCAAAGACTATGCGGACCGGCTGGCCATCCACGTCAATCATCTCAACAAAGTACTCAAGGAAAACACCGGCAAGACCACTACCGAGCTCATCTCCTCGCGGATCGCCCAGGAAGCCAAAATACTCCTGCGGCAAACCGATTGGAACGTGTCCGAGATCGCCTATAGTCTCGGCTTCGAAGAAGTGGCGCATTTCTCCAATTTCTTCAGAAAACACATGACCGTCAGCCCGCTCGGTTTCCGGAACCCGCTGGCAAAAGCGTGACCACGACCGACACCCTCATCGTCGGCGCAAGCTTCTCCGGCCTGGCCTGCGCCGCCTGTCTGCGTCACCACCATATCGACTATCGTATCATCGAAAAACACGGTCAGATCGCAACAACATGGCGCAACCACTACCACCGGCTTCATCTTCACACGCCCAAAAGCGGCTCCAGCCTCCCGTACAAAAAATTCGCAAACAATATCCCCCGCTATCCAAGTCGGCTACAGGTCATCGATTACCTGGAGGACTACCAAAAGAAGTTTAATATCACACCGGAATTCAACACCGAGGCGCTCGGGATCAAACGCGAACGCGAAACCTGGATCACCCAAACGACCAAGGACGCCTACGCATCGCGCAACATCATTATGGCGACCGGAACGTTCACCAAACCCAAACCTCTTGATTTTCCCGGCCTCGAAACCTTCCCCGGCCCCGCCATCCATAGCAGCCAATACAAAACGGGCGAAACTTACCGCGGAAAAAATGTCCTCGTGGCAGGATTCGGCAACTCTGCCTGTGAGATCGCCATAGACTTGTACGAACAGGGCGCCACCCCTACGATGGCTGTCCGCTCACCCGTCAATATCGTACCCCGCGATCTCCTCGGTATACCTATTTTGCAGCTTAGTTACCTGCTGAGTCTGCTACCGCCGAACATCGCCGATAGGCTCAGCAGACCTGCCATCCAAATGGCCGTCGGCAACATCGAAGCTCTCGGTCTCCAACGCCAGGCCTATGGCGCGTTCGAACAGATCCGACGGGACATGAAGGCTCCGGTCCTGGACATCGGCACCATCGAACACATTCGCAAGGGCCACATCAGCATTCAAAAAGACATCGACCACATCGATCAAAATACCATCCATTTCAAAAACGGCACAAAGAAAGACTTCGATGCCATCATAGCCGCCATCGGCTTCTATCCGAATTATGCGGAGATCGTACAGATAGAAAAAAGGCGTTTCGAAGATTTAAGCCACCCCACGCAAAGACAGCGGCACTTCGGCGAACAAGGTCTCTATTTCTGCGGCTTTTGGATCAGCCCCACTGGCCAGATCCGCGAGATCGCCCATGATGCCCGAAGGATCGCCCGGCACATCAAAGCGGGTCACCGGTCCCGTTATCCGTCTTAAAGCTTTCGGATTGGAACGCGACAAAAACTGCCGTCCAGCTTCCCTTCGAAGGGAAATGGAACAACAACGCACCGTCCTGGTATACCCCGTTGTCTTTGTAAAAAGAACCCTTGGGATTCCCCTGGTTCATGTGGATATCGTGCGTACCCTTGCTGGGGTTGATCTCGGGGAATACCTCATCCGCGCCGCTGGCATCCTGCCAGTGCTGACCAAAGGCGTACAACACTGCTGTAGGATCGCTGATGGCCGCCTGCACGATGATATCGAGCTGATCATTGAGATCGGTGCTCGTGCCCGCCTGGGTACCGCTAAGCGGTTTCATCGCACTCGGAGGAAAAAGATTCATCCGCACAAAATCCAGCGCCAGGCCGCCGGGCGTGGACGCCAGCGGCGTACTCCCCATCGGCAAAGAAGCCGCAAGGATCGCATTGGTAATGGGATGCTGGAAATCGGTGGTGGAGTAATATAAGACCTGGCTGGGCGGCGTAGTACTCTGGGTGTTGACCGCAGCCCGCTGCGGATCGTTGCCGCGGTTGAGCAGCATATGATAATGCTCGTCTTTCGTCGTGGCCAGCCTGCGGGCAAAAACTCTTCCGGCAAGAACGCCGTAATTGGGGATAGGCATAGGAAAAAATTTAGATTCGCAAGATAGTTTAACCCGCGTGAAAAAAACACAAGCCGTCCTGCCGCCCCAGCAGCCCCGCAATCATCCGCGCGTCCCACCAACCCCAGCCCCGCCGCACACCCCCGCGCATAGCCGTAAAAAGCCGCGCATCGACATCCTCCAACGCCGCGATCAATGACCCACGATCGCGTCATATTGATCAAAAACTCGCATGGCTTAAAAATACCACCAATCACATAATATTTAGTATTATTGACCAAATAACCGCATGAACGCCCAACCCTTGCCATCCAAACCGCATTACCCCATCCTCGATGGCTTGCGCGGTGTCGCCTCCTTCCTCGTCGTCCTGATGCATGTCTGTGAAGCACACTCGACCAACTCCCTGGATATGTTCATCAACCATGGATATCTTGCCGTCGACTTCTTCTTCCTGCTCTCCGGCTTCGTCATCGGATATGCGTACGACGACCGCTGGTCGAAGATGACACTCTCGGGGTTCTTCAAACGCCGGCTGATCCGTCTCCAACCCATGGTCGTCATGGGCTCGGTGATCGGCGCCATCTTCTTCTATTTCCAGGATTCTAACATCTGGCCCGCCATCCATACCGTCCCCGTTGGGAAAATGTTGCTCATCATGGTCATTGGCGCCACGCTCATCCCCATACCTACCTCCATGGATATCCGCGGCTGGCAGGAGATGCATCCGCTGGACGGTCCGGCCTGGTCCCTCTTTTTTGAATACATCGCCAACATCCTCTATGCCCTGTTCGTACGCCGTTTCTCCAAAACAGCGCTTTCGATCCTCGTCTTCATCGCCGCCGTCGTCCTCGTTCAATATGCCGTCTGTAGCGACTCCGGCGACCTCATCGGCGGCTGGTCCATCACCGGCCCGCAACTGCGCATCGGGTTCACCCGGCTGCTCTTTCCCTTCTTCGCCGGTCTCCTCCTTTCCCGAACGATCAAAACGACCTCCATACCCCACGCCTTTCTCTGGTGCTCTATCCTGCTCACCATCTTCCTCGCCGTGCCCCGTATCGGCGGCGACACCCATCGCTGGTGGAACGGTCTCTACGAAGCCGCCGTCATCATCCTCGTTTTCCCGCTCATCGTCTACATGGGCGCCGGCGGCAAATTGTCGACAAAATTTTCCGGCCGCGTTTGCAAATTCTGCGGCGATATCTCCTATCCGCTTTACATCACCCACTATCCGCTGATCTATACCTATACGGCCTGGCTAAGTGATCACCGCCACGCCCCACCGTCGCAATACCTGCCACGTATCATCCTCGCCGTCGGCGGCGCCATCCTGATTGCCTACGGCTGTCTGAAACTCTACGATGAACCCGTCCGCCGCTGGCTTCAGAAACGCTGGGCCTCAAAGTAAGTCCACGCGGACCATTTCCTCAGCAGGCTTTACTGGTGTGTATCCGGGAAAAGGGCTACCGGCAGTGGCCCTAACCGAGTATCGGCCATCCACGACGTAATAAAGGGTATCAGCGAAACAACGAACATATGTGCGAAATTGGCCCAGATCAGTCTCCAGCTTGCACCGATCTCCTTTTTTTTAAGCTAAAAAATTACAACATCCTGCCCACGTTGTTCCGGGCCGATAGGATCGGTGAACCGGTGTCAACAATTCCACGAACAGGCTCAACAGTTGGATGAGCAACTGCTCCGCGATCTTCTAAATGCGCGTAAACAATGCCCTAACCCCATTCTTTTGTTTTTGGATCTGCCTGATCACCCGCTCATTCTCCAGCGGGATCTCGGAGATGATGTTCAGGAACTGACAGCCATAATAATCATCCCCCTGGACCAGATCGATCAGGAAATCGAACACCGCGACTATTTTCTCTTTCGGTGTAGAGCCTTGATCAGCAGCAGCTTGCAATGCCTTGTCGGTATCCGCTCCCGTATTCTCGAGATAAGCCATCAGGATATCTTCCTTGGTCCGGAATGCGGTAAACACGGAGGACTTCACGACCCCCGACTCCTCGATGATCTGGTTGATGCCGGTATTGGCATACCCCTTTTTGTAAAAAAGCCGGGAGGCGGTCTCGATCACCGTCCGCCGGATGGCATTCTTTCTTTCCTGCTGCATGGCACAAAAATAAGGGATGGCATAATCTTTTATGCTATCCCTTAAACCCTACGTATGCAAAAAACGCTTGGCATCCTCTTCCTCGTCGCCGGCATCATCATGCTGATCTGGACCGGCTTTAGCTATACCCAACGCGAAAAAGTCGTCGACGCCGGCCCCGTCCACATTTCCGCCGACAAACAAAAAACCGTCTCCTGGCCTCCCTATGCCGGTGGCATCCTGGCCCTGGCAGGTGTAGTCATGCTCGTAACAGGCAGCAGCAAGCGGTCGGCTTAGATCTTTTCCATCACCTTAGCTACGACCCGATCGCATCGCGAAAGATGGAACGGATAGATCGAGTCCTTTATGTAATGCGAAAGATTGTCCCGTAACATCGTCTTTGCCCTGTTAAGACGCACCTTTACATTGGATTCCTCGATACCGGCGATCTCGGCGGTTTCCCGCACGGAGAGATCTTCGAGCTCGCGTAACACGAAGATGAGCCGGTACTTCTCTGGCAATCCGCTGATCGCATTTTCCAAAACCCGGCTCAACTCTTTGCTGGCCATTACATTTTCCGGCGTTTTCATGTTGATGAGATTTTCACTGTCCTCTGGTATATGGGAAGCCCGGGCCTGATCCCGCCTGGCCTTAAAACATTGATTGAGCATGATCCTCGTCAGCCAGGTCCCAAAAGAACTCCGGAATTCGAATTGCGCGAGATGTTCGTACGCATTGATGTACGCCGTCTGCATCGCCTCTTCTGCCTCGGAGTCGTCGCCAAGTATCGACATGCCTATCCGGAAAAGCCGCTGGTTATACCGCCGGATAATGACCTCGAAAAGCTGTTTTTCGCCCGCAAGGATTTGTTTGATCAATTCGGTGTCATCCATAATTGATAATTGGATAAAAATTACGAAAAAAGGTTACAAATCATAGTAACGATTTTTTGTAACCAAAAGATCATTTCCTGCTCCAATTGATATAAAACCATTTTTATGACAACAATAAAACAGCTCCAAACCACCCTAAAGCTCACTTTCGGGATCGTACCCATCGTTGCCGGCCTCGACAAATTCACTAACCTGTTGACACACTGGGTGGACTACCTGGACAAAGGGCTGATCCCGTTCGATGCCCTGGTATTCATGAAGATCGTAGGCATCATCGAGATCATAGCCGGTATCATCGTACTTGTAAAACCGCTCATCGGTGCGTATATTGTAATGATCTGGCTGCTCTGCATCGCCCTGCAACTGATCATCGGCGGACATTATTTTGACGTCGCAGTCCGTGACATCGTAATGGCAATATCCGCATATACCTTAATGCAATTGACAAAAATGCAACAGGCTAAGAGCTAAAAAATTCTAATCCATGACCTATCAAAGCAAAATCGTCTCGATAAAACCCGTTACCCATGATGTCCGTTGTATTCGCCTGGTAAAACCCGCGAAATATTCCTTTGTGCCGGGCCAGGCTACCGATGTCGCTATCAATAAGCCCGGCTGGGAAGAACAAAAAAGACCCTTCACCTTTACAAGCCTCAACAGCGATCCGTATCTCGAGTTCACCATCAAATGCTACAACGATAGGGAAGGGGTGACCCGCGAGATCGGCACGCTGGTAGAAGGCGACGAACTGCTGATCGACGATCCCTGGGGAGCGATCCGCTATAAAGGCGAGGGATATTTCATCGCCGGCGGCGCGGGCATCACTCCTTTCCTGGCCATTTTCCGGCAGTTGCACCAGGTGGGACTTATCGGTAAGAACAGGCTGTTTTTCTCTAACAAGACCCCCGCCGACATCATCTACAGAGATGAGCTGTTGCGCATCTTCGAAGACAAAGTGGTTTTCGTTGTCACCGATAAGCCCCATGGCCAGCAAAGCACCGAGTTCATCGACAAAGCCTTCCTGCAAGGCCATATCCGGCGGATCGATAGCTGTTTTTATGTCTGTGGCCCGGACGAGATGGTTCAGCAGATCAACCAGAGCCTGCTGGAGGTCGGTGCCGACGCCCAATCGATTGTTTTTGAAAAATAGCAAGGTCAATTCAAAGTTCGGTATTCATTGGGTGTATAACCTACCCGCTGCTTGAAGAGCCTGCTGAAATGCTGCGGATATTTGAATCCCAGATCATACGCGATCTGGCTCACGGACTTGCTGGTATCGAAGATCTTTTCCTTGGCCACGTCGATCAGCTTCGCCTGGATATATTCCTGCGCGGACTTACCGGTCTCTTTCTTGATCAGATCGCCAAAATAGTTCGGCGAAAGATTCAGCTCTCCCGCACAATACGCCACCGAAGGCAGCCCCACTGTCTGGGGCCGGTCGGAAGTAAAATAAGCATTCAGCAAAAACTCGAACCGTTCCAGCACACCCTGGTGAATATTGTCCCGGGTTATGAACTGCCTGTCATAAAAACGGACGCAATAATTTAAGAACAGTTCGATATTCGAGACGATCAGCCGCTTGCTGTGTTTATCGATGGGCAACCGCAATTCTGCATCGATCTTCGCCAAACAATCGAGCACGACCTGCCGCTCCCGCTCCGAGATATGCAGGGCCTCGTTGACATTATAGGAGAAAAAAGTATACTCATGGATATGTGATCCAAGCGAAGTCCCACGCAGCAAATCGGCATGGAATGCCAACGCGTGCCCCTTTGGCTGATACAATTCTCCATCGTCATCCTGACCTGCTATCTGGCCGGTGCCCAGAAACACCAGGGTTCCCTCTTGGTAATCATACGTGTGCTTCCCATAATGCAAGTCGCCGCATTTGACATCTTTCAACAGCACGGTATAAAAACCATAATAGGTGCGACCCATTTTTGGCCGGGGTTGCTGGTTCGCCAGATCGATCACCGAAACAAGCGGATGAAAGGTCTCATGATGATTGAAGGCATTGTATTCGCTAATGGTTTCAAAACGACGCATAAATAAAATATTGACAGCCCAAAGGTACAAAGCCCGCCACTACCACAGGCCGGCTCGGGAATTTTGGTAGGCATTTCAGTAATCGGTATACACCGCGCCAGACAAATTCGCCGGAACTTTGTGCCAACAAAACCTTGATTACGATGAAATATAGAAAATTAGGAAAAAGCAATCTGGAAGTCTCTTCCCTCGGCTTGGGCTGCATGGGCCTCAGTTTCGGCCTCGGACCCGCTATCGACAAAACGCAGGCGATCAACCTGATCCGCGCTGCCTACGAAAAAGGCGTCACCTTCTTCGACACCGCCGAAAGCTATGGCCCTTTCGTCAACGAAGAAGTGGTCGGCGAAGCCCTCGCGCCCTTCCGCGATAAGGTCGTCATCGCCACCAAATTCGGATTCAAGAAAGGGGTAGTCATGGATGGACTGGACAGCCGCCCCGAAAACATCCGCGCGGTGGCCGAAGCCTCGCTAAAACGCCTCCGGACAGATGTGATCGACCTCTTTTATCAGCATCGCGTCGACCCCAACGTCCCCATCGAAGACGTCGCGGGTACCGTACGCGACCTCATCCGGGAAGGAAAGGTCAAACACTTCGGCCTCTCCGAAGCAGGCGTTCCAGCCATCCGCCGGGCGCATGCCGTCCAGCCGGTGACGGCCCTGCAAAGCGAATATTCCCTCTGGTGGCGTGAGCCCGAACACGAGGTCCTGCCGGCCCTCGAAGAACTGGGCATCGGATTTGTCCCCTTCAGCCCATTGGGAAAAGGCTTCCTCACCGGGGCGATCGATGCCAACACGCAATTCGACAAATCGGATTTTCGTAATATCGTGCCCAGGTTCACAGCCGAGAACCGGGCAGCCAACCAGGCCCTCGTCGATGTCCTCGCCGCTATCGCCCAAAAGAAACAGGCTACGACGGCACAGCTGGCCCTGGCGTGGCTTTTGGCCCAGAAACCCTGGATCGTGCCCATCCCCGGTACGACGAAACTGCACCGGCTCGAAGAGAACCTGCACGGCGCCGATATCACGCTGACGCCGGAAGACCTGCGGACCATCGAACAGGCAGCCGCCGGCGTCACCGTCCAGGGCGCCCGCTATCCGCAACAGATGCAGCAAATGGTGAATAGATAAAGCAGCAAATGGTTAACAGATAAAAGCTTAAGCAATGAAGATAACAAGACCCGGTTCCCAACCTTCCGCCAAGGGCCCATCGGAATGGTTCACTGGCACCGTTCGGATAGATCCCCTCTTTCAAACCGAAGCACCCGCCCGCGCAGCCGGGGCCAGCGTGACCTTCGAGCCCGGCGCCCGTACCGCCTGGCATACGCATCCCCTCGGTCAGACGCTCATCGTAACGGCCGGCGTCGGCAGAGTACAACGCGAAGGCGGCCCCGTCGAAGAGATCCGGCCCGGCGACGTAGTTTGGTTCTCCCCCGGTGAAAAACATTGGCACGGCGCATCACCCACTACCGCGATGACCCATATCGCCATCCAGGAAGGTCTCGACGGAAGGGTAGTGGACTGGCTCGAGCATGTCACCGACCCCGCGTGATGAAGCTTTTGTTATTCGATTTTTTGACAACCACGGTGTCACAACCGTTGAACTGGGCAAACGCATCCATTGCTTCTTTGATCGCTGTGATGGTTGCTTTGCCCAGTTTCACTTTTTCGAAATGCAGATTGTGCACCGTCAGCACCCGCTTTTTCCGGTCGGCCTTCGAATCCATCCGCCCCACGAACGTCTCGCCGGCGAGTATCGGCAACGAGAAATAACCGTACTTCCGCTTTGGCGCGGGTACAAAACATTCGATCTGGTAATCGAAATCGAAAAAATCCCGCAATCGGTGACGGTATACATTCACGATGTCCCATGGCGAAAGAATAAGTACGTCATTCCCCAACTCGATCTTTTTGTTCTTATACGATGGGAGCATGTACAACGGTCCTGTCTTGACACCTTCGACGGTCACCATGCAGACCTCTCCTTTCTCCGCCATCTTCACGATCTCCTGCCGGATCACATGTCCCTTCACAAATCTCGCCCGCCATGCCAGCTCCCTGACATAGGCAATTCCCAGCACCCTGAGCTCTCGCCGGATCACATGCCTCGCGAATTCCTCCGGCGTGGGCATCGTCCTATCGACATCCTCGGGAACCAGGTTGCGCGGCAGGTCATAGACCTTATGAAAGTCCTTGCCCCGCGTGACCATCAACCTCCCGTCAAGATATAGCCGCTCGAGCGCCAGCTTCGCCGGCCGCCAGTCCCACCACCCGCTGCTGGCCTCCTGCCGGTCGTTGTCAAAATCTTTTACCATCAACGGCCCCTCGCGCCCTATGCGGTCCAGGATCTTGTCCATCAGATTGAGCTCCGCGGCCGTCAACGGCTTCCGGTTGGCTAAAAAAGCAGCCTTCACCGGCAACGAATACCTAAAATTGTGCATAGGCATATACCCCGCATCCGAAGTAAAGAATTCATAGATGCGCCCATCTGCCTCCAGCTCCTCGAGCCATTCGATCTTATAACCAGGAACACGCGCAGCGATAGCATGATGATGCGCCCGCTCGACGGTATAGTTGGTATCGATCTGAACAAACCCCAAATGCTCGATAAGCTTATAGACCGCTTCCCGCCCCTTACCAAAAGGCGCGCGTCGCGACAACCCCGCTGCATGCAAAATGATCTTCCTGGCCTGTGACCGGGTGAGACTAATTGGCTTCATGGCTATAAAGCTATGGCTTAAATCATTAAATTCGCTCATGACGGAGATCTTCGACAATATCCGCGGCATCTATGACTTCAGTCCTCCCTGCGAAGAGCTACAGCCGTTCGTCGAGTTCTTCTCCGAGTCCTCGAGCGAGCGAACGGCGGCAATAGCGGCAAAAAAAGATTTCACCGTCGAAATGTTTCCCAGCTGGACTCCCACCTTTTGGATAAACCTCGGCGCACCCTACATGCTGACTACCGGCCACGGTTCCTACCACATTCCACCCAAAAGCGACATCCTCGTGCTGCGCGACTCGACCATGACCCGCTACAATAGCCCCGCCGATCATCTCTTCTCCGTCAAATTCTTTCCCGGCGGCCTCGAAGCAGTCCTCGGTATCTCGCAGACAAAATTCGTCGGCGCCATCGTCCGCCTGGACCAGGCTCTGCCCGCCAGGCTCATCGCTCAAATAAAAACGGCCACGGAGTTTGGCCAGCGAAAAACGCTCATCGAAGATTTTCTCGTAAAAGGCTTGTCTCGTCGCCCCAAAAAGGATCATTACACTCAGCTTGTCCACGATACCATAGGCTTCTACGAACAAGCCGCCATGCATCCCAACTCCACCGAACTCGCAAGCCATCACTTCATTCACTCCCGCACCATCAACAGATATTTTCACCATGTTATCGGGCTAAGCCCCAAGAAATATTTCTCCATCGTCCGCGCCCGCGCCGCCCTCGCCGGCTTCCTCGCCAACCGCCAACAGTTCTCCCCCGAAGCCTTCGGCTATTACGACAAGAGCCATTTTTATAAAGCCGCCCATCAGTTCACCGGCCGCAGATTGTCCGATTTTTACCTGCGCTAGTTGCCCCCGCCATCCTACTTTTGGAAAAAAATCTCCCGTGAAGCTCCTATATCTCCTCATCCTCGTACTAATCGCCGCCTCCGCCCACGCACAACCCGCGCCCAAAGCTCGAGTCGTTGGGCCGCGTCCCATCATCGAAGACTCCGCCTGCCCCATCAAGATCGACAGCTCCTTCAAAACCCGCTGCGGCTACCTCGTCGTCCCCGAGAACCGCCAAAAACCCAACTCGCCCAAGATCAAGCTGCCCTTTATTGTCGCCTATAGCAACAACCCCAATAAACACAAAGACCCGCTCTTATACACTACCGGCGGCCCCGGCGGCAGCTCGCTCGGCTGGATCACCGGCGCCGTCAAACATTCGCCCATCCAGGACCGGGATTGCATCGCCTTCGAACAGCGCGGTACGCATTATGCCCTGCCGGCGCTCGATGGCCACGCATTAAGTGACGCTATCAAAGAAGCCTATCGGAAAAATCTCGACAAGGACAGCATGATGCTTGTCGGCGTCCGTCGTTTCAAGGCCGAACTGCAAGCAAGAGGCATCGATCTGGCCGGCTACAATACGGACGAAACCGTCGACGACATCGACGACCTGCTCGTCGCCCTGCACATCGACTCCGTCAACCTGCTGGGTGGTTCTTATAGCGGTGGCCTGATGCTCGACGTGCTCAAAAAAGATCCCAACCGCGTCCGCTCACTGATCCTCGACTCGCCGCTCCCCAACTTCATTCCCATCGACGAAGACGAACCGGCAAATTTCAACGAAGCCCTGAGGCTCCTGTGTACCCGTGTCGACCACGATTCCGCGGACCACGAAACCTACGGCAGCCTCTTCACCCGCTTCCAGCAATATATGTCATCCCTCGAAGGGAAAAAGATGCAGATCGCCTATGTGGAAAAAGGAACGACAGACACGCTACACATCGAGTATACGCGTAACAACCTGCTTGACGAAGTGGAAAATAGATTCTTTAATGTTTCGGGCATCAAGGACATTCCGGCCACCTTGATCGAGATAATGAAAGGCCATCACGACCGCTATATCCGCAATATGCTCGATGGCATCTTCAACGGCACCGATGGTCCATCCGGCATGCGGCTCTCCGTCTACTGTGCGGACCAGACCGCCTATCACGACGAACATATCCTGCATCAGCTGTACAATGATCTCTATCCCTATATGCGCGGCTATCACATCAACGATGTATATCGTGAGATGTGCGACTGCTGGAAGGTGCCCCCGATCGATCGCGAATCGAAACAGCCGTTCTACTCCACCAAACCCGCGCTGCTCGGCGACGGCGAATTCGATCCCGCCTGCCGCCCGCTGTACATCGACATGATCCATCATTATCTGCCAAACAGCCAGCGGCTCCTCTTCCACCATCGCAGCCACATGGTCTTCTTCGGTCAGGAGATGGACGCGGTCTTCAAGTCCTTCCTCGACAACCCCTGGCAACCCGTCCCGCCGGTCAATGATGCAACAGCCTATTGAACCCGGACATCCACTGTATCATAACCGAACGGCGCCAACCCGCAAGTCAACGCCAATCCATTGAAGATCAACCGCCCCGGACCATGGCATCAAATTGGAAGCCCCCACACTATGTTCAAGAACTACTTCATCACCTCCTGGCGGAATCTCACGAGAGACAAAAGCTATAGCAGCTTCAACATCCTTGGCCTCGCAATAGGGATGGGCGTCGCTCTCCTCATCGGCCTCTGGGTACAATACCAATACTCGTATGATCGCTGGCTGCCACAGTACAAGCAGGCCTACCGGCTCATGGTCCGGTCCACGAACAACGGTGAAGTCAACGCCGGCTATGCCACGCAGCTTCCGCTCGCCGATGTAGTGAAGAAGGAGATTCCCGAGATCCGCTATGTCGCCCGGGCGGATTGGTTCGGTAATCATAGCCTGGTGGTAAAAGACAAAAAGTTTTACAGCAACGGCGGATTCGTCGGCGAAGACTTTCTCCACATCTTCCCTTATCCGTTGTTGGAAGGCAACGCTGCGGAGGTGCTAAAGGACCCGGCATCCATCGTCCTCACCCACAGCACGGCCGTCGCCCTATTCGGCCACGAAGATCCGATCAACAAAATGATCCGGCTCGACAACGCCCAGGAAGTCAAGGTCACCGGCGTACTCGCCGACGTCCCCGCGAACTCCAGCCTCCAATTCCGGTATCTGATACCCTTTAGTTTCTATATCCAAACACAGGACTGGATCAGGCAAAACGTAAACAGCTGGAACCTCGACCCGATCCAAACCTTTGTCGCCCTGCAGCCGGGTACCAACCTTGCCCGGGTGACTCCCAAGCTAAAAACCGTCTTCAAAAGATATGACTCCAGGGATTATATCAACGTGCATATGGAACTATTCCTTCATCCGCTGAGCGACTGGCACCTGAGATCGAATTTTGAAAATGGCCGGGAGGCCGGCGGATTTATCGACTATGTGCGGATGTTCGGTCTCATCGGCCTGGTAGTGCTGATCATCGCGTGTATCAACTTTGTCAACCTGTCGACGGCGAGGTCGGAACGCCGTGCCCGTGAAGTAGGCGTACGCAAGGCCATCGGCTCCCTCCGCAAAGACATCATGCTGCAATTCCTCGTCGAAGCGCTGGTCATCACGACAATCGCTTTCGGCCTTGCCCTGTTGTTGGTTTCCCTGGCCCTGCCTGGGTTCAATACGCTTACAGACAGCGAGATCGCCGTTCCCTGGTCAAACCCATTGTTCTGGGCAATGATGGCAGGGTATGTGCTCCTTACCGGTGTACTGGCGGGGAGCAGACCGGCCATTTATCTGTCCTCTCTCCGACCCGTCAAAGTTTTAAAAGGTGGGCTAAAAAGCGGTAAAGCAGCGGCTCTTCCACGAAAGGTCCTCGTAGTCCTGCAATTCACCTGCTCGGTGGCGCTCATCATCAGCACCGTGATCATCTACCGGCAGATCCAATACGTGAAGAACCGGCCCAAGGGGTATGATGCCGGCAGACTGGTGATGACCCCAAGCAGCACCGACCTCGACCATAACTACGCTGCATTGAAGAACGACCTGTTGCAAACGGGACTGGTTACCAGCGTTACAAGATCCACCGGTCCGGTCACGGGTCTGTATTCCTGGACGGGCGTCAGCCAGTGGCAGGGAAAGCTCCCGGGTGAAACCTTTGGCGTGGCAACCGTGGGCGTCACCGACGATTACTTCTCCACGGTCGGCATGCAGCTTCTCAAAGGCCGCGATTTTGAAAAAGGCATCACGCAAGACACCACCGATGTGATCCTGAACGAAGCCGCCGTCAAACGCCTGCGCTTTAAAGACCCTTTGAACCAGGTGATCGTTTGGAACGGCGGAAAAAAGATCCGCGTGATCGGCGTCGTCAAAGACGCGCTGATGCTGTCACCCTATTCCGAACCGGATCCCGTGTTTTTCGATTATAATCCTTCCTGGTCGAGCAGCATCATGTACAAGCTGTCCCCCCAGGCAAACACCGGCTCCGCGATCGCAAACATCCAGACCATCTTCGACAAATACAATCCTGCTTATCCCTTTCAATACCAGTTTGCCGACGAAGAGTATGCCGGGAAGTTCAGCGACGAAGAACTCATCGGCAGGCTGTCGGGCATATTCTCGGCCCTCGCCATCCTGATCTCCTGCCTCGGTCTGTTCGGTCTTGCCGCCTATGTGGCACAGCAGCGTACCCGGGAGATCGGCATCCGCAAGGTCCTCGGCGCAACCGAAGGCCAGGTACTGGTGCTCATCTCTCGCGAATTTGTACTGCTGGTGGTCGCCGGCTGTGTGATCGCTTCGCCGCTGGCGTTTTATTTAATGCAAGGCTGGCTTAACGGCTACTATTACCACACGCCTATCACCGCCGACGTCTTTATCGACTCGGCTGCCGCCGCCTTGCTGATCACCATCGCCACCATCAGTTTCCAGGCCATTCGGGCCGCCCGCCAAAACCCCGTCGAAAGCCTCAAAACCGAATGACATACTGAAAAATACAAACCATGCTCAAAAACTACCTGCGGGTTGCAATTCGCCACCTGACCGTCAATAAAGCCCAGTCTTTCATCAACATCGGCGGCCTTGCCGTCGGGATGGCTGTAGCCCTGCTCATCGGCCTCTGGATCCGGGGCGAGGTCTCCTTCGATACCAACTTCAGGAACCGCGACCGTATCGCCTCGGTTTATGAGAATTATGTCGTCAATGGTCAAACCCAAACCACCGGCAACACAGCGTATCCGATGGCGCCCGCGCTGCGGCAATCTTACGGCCAGGCATTCAAACACGTGATCATGGCCAGCTTCGACGGCAATCACCCGATCACGTATAAAAATAATACCGTGATCCAAAGCGGTAACTTCATGGAACCCGCCATCACCGATATGCTTTCGCTGAAAATGCTCGAAGGGAATGCTGCCAGCCTCGAAGACCCCTCTTCCGTCCTCCTCTCTCAAACCACGGCCAAAGCGATCTTCGGTGACACCGACCCGCTGGGCAAGACGATCCTCATCGATAACGAGATGAACGCCAAGGTAACCGGCGTTTACCAGGATCTGCCGCAAAATTGCTCATTCGGCGACCTCCACTTCATCGCCCCCTGGCAGATGCTGTTCGATGATCAGCATTATGCGACCAGGCAAAACCGCTGGGGCTTCTCCTGGTTCCAGACCTTGGTGCAACTCAACGACAATGTCGACATGCACGAAGTCTCGGCCCGGATCAAAAACGTAAAGCTCGCCGCTCTCAACAGCGAGCACAACAACGACGCCCGGTTCAAGTCGCAACTTTTTCTATACCCCATGAACCGCTGGTACCTGTACGACCAATTCAAGGATGGCGTCAACACAGGTGGGCACATTCAATATGTTTGGCTGTTTGGCCTCATTGGCGTGTTCGTCCTGTTACTGGCTTGCATCAATTTTATGAACCTGAGTACAGCCCGCAGCGAAAAACGGGCAAGAGAGGTCGGCATCCGCAAAGCTATCGGCTCGCTACGCAGCAGCCTGATCGCGCAGTTTTACAGCGAGTCGATGCTGATTGCCGTCATAGCCTTCCTTTTGTCGTTGGGGCTGGTGGCGCTGTGCCTGCCTGCCTTTAACGGATTGGCTGGAAAAAGCATCGCCATTCCCTGGGATAGCCCTTTGTTCTGGACGATGGGGCTGGTCTTTTGCCTGTTCACGGGATTCGTCGCGGGCAGCTATCCCGCTCTATATCTCTCGTCTTTCCGCCCGATAAAAGTGTTGAAGGGCTCGTTCCGGGTAGGGCCCTGGGCAGCCATCCCCCGCAAGATGCTGGTGGTCCTTCAATTTACGGTCTCGACCGCACTGATCATCGGGACCGTCATCGTATTCCAGCAGATCCAATATGCGAAGAACCGGCCCGTGGGTTATAACGTTAACAACCTGATCAATGTCACCCTGCAATCAGACAATATCAACAAACAATACCAGTCGTTCAAAAATGATCTGTTGAACAGTGGCGTCATTAGCAGCGTTGCGCAATCCGAAAGTCTCATGACGGATGTCTACATCACGAACAGCGGCTTTAAATGGACGGGCAAAGACCCGAACCTGCAAGAAGAATTTGTCACGATGGCTGTGAGTCCTGAGTTTGGAAAAACGGTTGGCTGGCAGCTCGTGGCCGGCCGGGATTTCGATCCCGCCACTTATCGCACGGATTCCATGGGCCTCATCGCCAACGAGACCGCCGTTAAACTCATGGGACTTAAACAGCCCATAGGCGAGACCATTGTCTGGAACGACAGGCCATTCAAGATCATCGGCGTGGTAAAAGACATGGTCAATCAAAACGCCTATGCGACGGCTCCGCCCAACCTGTTTTCCTTACATCGCTTTGCCCCCTTGACCGTCGTCAACATAAAGCTCAACACACAGATAAGCACGCATGTTGCCATAGATAAGATCTCGGCGATCTTCAAAAAGTATGACCCGTCGATGCCCTTCGCCTATCAGTTCACCGATCAGAACTACGCCGCGAAATTCGACAACGAAGAACACATCGGCAGGCTCTCGACCTGCTTAGCTGCCTTGGCGATCTTCATCAGCTGTCTCGGACTCTTTGGCATGGCTTCCTTCATGGCGGAGCAACGCATCAAAGAGATCGGGGTACGAAAAGTCCTCGGCGCCTCCGTGTTCAATCTGTGGCAGCTACTGTCAAAGGATTTTGTCGTGCTCGTAGTGGTATCCCTGCTGATCGCCACTCCCGTCGCATATTATGGCATGCATAGATGGCTGCTGAATTATCAATACCGCACCGAAATAGCCTGGTGGGTCTTTGCCGTAACTGCTATGGCCGCCCTGCTGATCACCCTGGCCACGGTTAGCTATCAAAGCATCAAAGCCGCCCTCCGGAACCCCGTAACCAGCCTCCGCAGCGAGTGAACACCTCGTGTCGGCAAAGGCATTAATTAGACCTCAATTACCACTCTGCGTGCCCGAATGGAAGGTCGCTGCCTGTCCGGGGGCGACTGTGTGGGTTCCAGGCTTAATTGAGCCACCGGAGTAAGGGTCGAAGTTGGGGTCATAATACGGGTCATAGTTCGGGTCGTAGTAAGGACTGTTGGGGTCCATATAAGGGTCGTAGTTGGGGTCCGAAGAATAACTGGAATAGTAATAAGCATCGGGAACAACTACGTCCTTCGTACAGGAAGAAAGAGCCAAAAGCACGGCGGAAACAAAGATTAGCGTTTTCATATGTTAACCATTTAAAATAACAAGACTAAGATCGGTAATAGGACGCTTCCCTGCAATGAAAGTTCAACGCATTAAAAAGGTTTAATCCGATATTAAGATAATTTTAATGCGTCGCCCGCCCGGCCGGGAACTGGCGGCAATGAAAATTCTTCGTAGCCTATATCCTTACCACCGGCCTCAATGTCGACACCCCGCAGGATAAAAAGGGCGCTCTTACCCTCGCGGGCACTCGATGGATGAAAGACCCCGTACGGCTGCCACTCATCGGCGTCACAGATGACACGGCGCGGGTGGCCATTAGCCTCGAAGACTGCCCGGGAACGCATATCCACGGCACAGACCTCGCCCGGTTCCTGATCGCTCAACTCACGGCTACCGGCCTTATCCGCCAGGCGCCCTTCCTGGCCAATCCCGATCATTAGATCGGGGTCTCGCCGGAAAATAAGCTCACCCCTATGTCCGGTTTTCACAAACCGTATTGTCTCTCTTAAAACAGCTTAAATATGGAAAAAACATTCATCACACATAATCCAGTGGTTTCCAGCGAACAATGGTTAAAGGCCCGTCGCGACCTCCTCCAAAAGGAAAAAGCATTCACCCGCATGCGCGACCAGCTGAGCGCCGAACGGCGTACCCTACCTTGGGTGAAAGTCGAGAAAGAATACATCTTCGATTCCCCACATGGCAAGAAGACGCTGGCCGACCTGTTCGCAGGACGCACGCAACTCCTCATCAAACATTTTATGATGGGCCCCGGCTGGGCCGAAGGCTGCGTCGGTTGTTCGTTTGGCGCCGATCATCTGGAAGCGGCACGCATCCATCTCGAAAACCATGATGTATCGGTGGTCACCGTTTCGCGGGCGCCGCTCGCCGAGATCGAGGCGTTCCGGCGGCGCATGGGCTGGCAAACCCGGTGGGTGTCATCCTATGGCAACGATTTTAACTATGATTTTCATGTGTCCTTTACAAAGGAAGAGGTCGCGAAGGACGAAGCCTTCTACAACTTCGAAACGCGGAAATTGCAGGGTGGGGAAGAGGCGTCGGGTCTCAGCATCTTTTACAAGGACGAGAACGGTGATATCTTTCACACCTATTCCGCCTTTGCCCGCGGCGATGAAGAGCTGATCACCACCTATATGGTCCTCGACATGACGCCCAAAGGCCGCAACGAGAACGGACCGGGTGGCAATCTCACCCACTGGGTCCGCCACCACGATAAGTACCAGGAGGCCGGCTTCGTCGATCACACGGGCCGCTATCATGCGGAAGAAAGGCATGCCGAAGAAAAGGCCGACTGCTGTCACGGGGCAGAAGCGCAGGGGCATGCGTCTTCGGCAGTGCAAAAGTCGGAGGGCCAGTCATGAGCTGCGCCTATTGCCGCCGGGAGGGGCCCCCTGAGCCCTCTCCCGCCCCCGGCGTCGCCCGCAAAACGGTCGGCAAAACCGCCCGCAAGACCGGCTGGCTACTTCCCGGCATCCTCCTCGTGCTGATGCCCAAATGCCCGATCTGCCTCGCCGCCTATATCGCCCTGGTAACAGGCATCTCCATCCCCATCACGGCAGCCACCTGGCTCCGGGGATCGTTGCTCGCCGGCTGCATCGGCGCCCTGGTCTGGCTGGCAGTCCGCTGGTCCTTATATTTGTATAGACGCTATGTCCATTAAAGCAAAATTCATGGAAAAATTCCTCTTCATCATCCGCGAAGACCTCAACATGCTCAAAGACTACACCGAAGAAGCCCGCCAACGGGGCATGGTGGAAATGACCCGGTGGGTGGAAACCCTCGCCGAATCATGGAGCTATATCGGCGGCGAGCCACTGGCCATCACCGGTAGATACGTCAATAAAGAAAGTGTCGTCTCGGATGGCCCCTTCATCGAAGCCAAAGAAGGCGTCAGCGGCTACATCGTGATCGAGGCCGAAAACCTCGACGCAGCCGCCTCGTTTGCCCAAACCTGCCCACTGGTGCTACGCGGCGCCATGGCCATCGAGGTGCGGCCCATGCTCGGCCCATGTCAAGCATAAACCCATGGACACCATACAGCAGGAAGTAGATCTCTTATACAAAAGCCATTTTGGAAAAATGGTCTCCACCCTGCTATACTTCTCCCGCGACATCGACCTCGACAGCGCGGAAGACCTCGTTCAGGATGCCTTCTCGGCAGCCCTCACCGCCTGGCGCAAAGACGGACTCCCATCCAACCCCGCCGGCTGGATCTTCACGGTCTGCAAGAACAAAGCCCTGAATAAGATCAAAGAAGGGAAAAGATTCAGAAACCTCTTCCAGGAAGAAACCACGCCAGTGCGTGACCCGGCCTCGGCACCCCGCGATCCCACCATCCTGCCGAGCGCCTTCGACGACTACCAGCTGCGGCTCTTGTTCGCCTGCGCCCATCCACATCTCTCACCAAAAGTACAGGTGGTCATCACCCTCAAATATGTCGTCAACCTCAAGGTCGAGGCGATAGCCAAGATCCTGGCGATGACGGTCGACGGCATCGACAAACTGCTGATCCGCGCCCGCCAAAAGATCAAAGAAGAAAAGATCCTGTTCGAAGAGGCAAATACCGAGGCCCTAAGACCGCGGCTGACCGTCGTCCACAAGATTATCTATCTCATCTTCAACGAAGGCTATAAAACCTCCTGGGGCAAAGAACTCATCCGCGAAGAACTTTGCGAGGAAGCGCTGCTGTTGGACCGCGCACTCCTCAACAGCCAGATCGGAAACCAGGAGACGGCCGCCCTCTATGCGCTGATGCTCTTCAACGCAGCCCGCTTCAAAGCCCGGTTCGGCCCCTCCGGCGACCTGCTCGATCTCGAGGAACAGGACCGGTCATTATGGGACCCCGAACTCATCCGCCTCGCGTGTCATTATTTAGAGCAGTCACGCGGCGGCCCCGCCTCCTCCTATCACTTCGAAGCCGCTATCGCCTATCTGCACTGTACCGCGGGAAGTTTCGCACAAACGGATTGGTCCGCCATCAGCCGCCTCTACCGCCAGCTTCTCCAGTTGCACCCCAATCCTTTCGTCGAGCTCAACTACGCCATAGCCCTCTACTATGCCGGCCACAAGGCACCCGCCTTCGAGACCCTCGACAGCCTGCTGAAACACCCCTTTCTAAGCCAGTACTATCTGCTCAATGCCGCCCTCGGCAAACTCCATTTCCTAGAAGGCGACCTCGCCGCTGCAAAAAAGTATTGGGGAATGGCTCTCCGCCAGACAAATTCCGAGCTCGAAAAAGCCTTCATCCAGAAGAGCATGGCCAAATAATCGAAAAAAAATCAAAAGTAGAATAGAATAGTACAGAATAGATTCTTACGTTTGGTTCCAAAGACCGACTAAATGCAGGATGTCTATCAACAGACCGCACACCGGCATGGCAGTGACCATCGACATCGGCAATCCCAATAATATCCATCCCACCGACAAACAGGATGTGGGCTACCGGCTCGCCGCATTGGCGCTCCATCAGACCTATGGGCTGCCCGGCATCGCCTCCGGCGCGGTATATCATTCCGTATCGATAGTAGGCGGAACGGCAAAACTGACCTTCGCCAACACCGGCGCCGATCGACATTTTTACCCTGCCGATGCGACGATCCAAGGGGATCAGGTCATCCTGTCTACCGACAAGGTACCGCAACCCATAGCAGTACGCTACGCCTGGGAAGACGATGCCTCCAATGCAAATCTGTTTAATAAGGAAGGCTATCCCACCGCCCCGTTCAGGACGGACGATTGGCCTGCCATCACGCCTGCCATCAAATACCACATTTCACTTGTTAACCCTCCCCAATAAAAACTCCGAGCACCCGACTTGCACTCGCCACCATCTCCTCCACCGGCACAACGGCCCCATCCTCCAGCCATTTGAAAAGCATCCGGACAATGCCGCCGGCCGCCGCCTCCGCCCGATAGGTAAAAAGCTGTCGCTCCAGCTTCGACCGCGGCAATTTCCCTTTATGATGATCGAGGATCTTGCCCACACAGAGCTCCGTAAAATAGTTCAGCAATGCCGTCATCCCCGGCGTACCCGCAATCCCCCTGACAAGCGACAACTGTTCCTTCGGATGGCTGAATAAATAGAAAAGATTGATACCCATCGGATAGACGGCATCAGCGGGCGGCGGATCGACGAGTGATTGCTGGAAATTGATATTGCCCACCATGAGCTGCTCCTTATTTTCATAATGCGCATAAAAGGTGCTCCTGCCCACATTGGCCCGGTCGATGATGTCCTGAACGGTTACATTGTTATAGCCCTTCTCCAGGATAAGATCCTTCAGCGCATCTGCCAGAGACTTCTTCGTCTTTTGCGTTCGCCGGTCTTCCATTTCAGAACTATTTTAAGGTTTTGTCCCGTATCGCACATCCCGCCCATACTGGCCTTGTACGGCCGGAATGCGCGGCGTTACTTTGTAAAAGTAGACATTTGTCCGATTATGAACACTTGTTCAATAAAATGAAAAGATAATGACAACGTTACTGCCTCTCGGCCTCGTGCTGCACATTTCCGGCATCACTATCATGGCCGGCACTTTTTTCGCCGGTTTTTTGACGAACTATCAATTGTGGAAATACTTACCGTACAATAAAGACCAGGCACTGCCGATCGTCCGCGCGACAAGCCGGTTCCGCATCGCGCAAGCCTTCGGCGGCGTTCTCATTGTGGTGGGCGGAATAACGATGATGATGGCGGTGCACGGCGCATTCATGCATCAAACCTGGTTCAAGGTGAAACTTGGCATTCTCGGTTTGCTGATCCTCAACATGATCGTGTTGGAACGGCCGGCGGCCAAAAGGCTAAAGCAATTTCTTCGCAGCGAAAACGCGCAGCCAAATCCCGTGACCCTGGTGGCAACGCGGCGAAGACTCACTCTTTTCAATGCCCTCCAGCTAGGCCTCTTCCTCGTAATTTTTATCATCAGCTCCTATAAATTCAACTAGTATGAAAAGGGCAGCTCAAAAAGCCATAACCTATGGCCTATATCCGGCATTACTGGCCGCCGTCCTGGCAGTGATCGTGATAACGGTCGACAACCACGGGAATTACTCGAAGATTTACGGTATAGTCACCCTCGCCCTCGTGGTGATACTCATGGCAACAGAAGCCATTTTTCCATTGTCCGCGGGCTGGAAAATGACGGGCCGCAGCTTTTGGCGCGACCTCCGCTATATCGCAATAGACATTCCCGCCGTGGCGCTGACGAATCTGGCCTTCGGTTGGCTGGCGATCTTCTACAGCGAGCGATTCCCGGGTTTTTTAAAAGGAGCGCCGGTGTGGCTGAGCGTATTCGCTTACCTCATAACATTCGAGTTTTTTCAGTACTGGTACCACCGGCTGAGTCACACGGGGAAGGGTCCCGTTGGCAGATTTTTCTGGCGGGTACATCTGGCGCATCATTTGCCGGATCGGGTATACGTGCTGATGCATGCGGTGTTCAATCCTATTAACGGGGCCATCGCGGCGATGATCATCCAGTTTCCGCTGATCGCCCTCGGCATCGATCCCGCAGCCGCATTTGCCGCGACGCTGATCATCGGCTTTCAGGGACTCGTATCGCATTTTAACGTCGACGTCCGGGCAGGCTGGCTGAATTATTTTTTCATTGGCACCGAGACCCATCGTTATCATCATAGCGCGGCAATAGAAGAGGCGCAAAACTATGGAGTGGCGCTTACGATCTGGGATCTCGTCTTCGGCACTTTTTATTACACGCCGGGCCGCGCTCCGGAAAAGTTGGGAGTAGATCAGCCCGCGGAATATCCCGCGTCTGAAAATATCCTGCGTGTCTTACAATTACCGTTTAAAAAGAAACATCCTCGCCGCATTTAATTCCGGCCTGCTTGACCCTTGATCCGCTATTGCCAGCAGCTGCCTATAGTATAAAGCGGCATTGGAGCGGTCGCCCAATATCTCGCAAGCCCGGCCGGCGCCAAACAAGCTATTGAAACGATTAGGGCATTTTTTCAGGACCACCTGATATTCTCGAAATGCGGCATCGGTCTGATGCAATTCAAATAAGAGGTCCGCATACAACTCCCTGGCCGGAAGAACCTCCCCGGGAGTCACCGGAGGCTTGGACGTGCTGTCTTCTATGTCGGCGGCTTTCCGCATCAAGGCTAAAGCATCGTTCCGCGCCCCATGCGCATGTGCAATCCAGGCCCGACCCGCCAATAGTTGTATCTCGACCTGTCTTGCCTTATAAGCATCCTTCTGTTGAACAAGACGGTCATGAAGCGTATCCAACGCCGACAATTCCGTTTCCGCGGCCTGCAGATGCCCGGTATGAACCGAGCCAAGCAGCCTCCCGAAGTGGATAATGGCCTGCTGCCAGGGGTACTGACTCCAGGGCATGGATACAGGTTCAAGCGCCAACCGGGCGGCTTCCGTCCAGTTCTTGTTTTCAAGCGCCCACCGGGTGGGCGACGCTGCGAAGGTATAAGCCACCCTGGAATCCATTGGGTATACCTCCCGGATAGTCGCCAGGTAGCTTAGCTGTTCTCCGGCTCTTTTGTTATCCCCCTTTTGCAAGTAGGCATAGATAAGATAGTCCAGGCCATGCAGTTCCTCGGCCCAATGTCCTTTTGTGCCCGCTTGCTGGGCATAGCACCGCGCAGCATCTATGCTCCGCTCGTTCAGTCGGATACTTTCGTCCCATAGCCCTAACCTCGTAAAAATATGCGTGGGCATATGCAATGCATGGGCAGACGAAGGAGCTACCTCGGCATATCTCCGCGCGGCAGGCAGTGCAAGATACGCCAGTCCGGGAAAATCGTAAGTATGAATGATATAATGAATGATGCCCGGATGATCGGGAAAGGCTGCGTATAAGCTGTCGAGTATCCCGCCCGCTTTTCTCTGGTGCGTATAGGTCGTATCCGTAGGATCCGCCGAAGCATCCAGCGCCAATGCGTAAAAGATGGCAGCCTCCTTGTCGTCGGGATACGCCCCATGCAACTGCTCCATCGCTTTCTCAAAATGCACACAGCGGTTATGGGGGGCGGTCTTCTCCCAGTCATTGTAATAGGCGCCGACGGCACCGATATACCCATCCTCGCGTGAATTCGGGCGGCTTAACGATTCAGCTATAGAGATCGCTTTGGAGCCTTTTTTAAGATCGGCTTCGGTTGGCGGTTCCCAAAGCGCGTGGAAGTTACACATGGCGACACCCCAGTAGGCCATCGCACATCCCGGAGCTTCGTCGATGATCTTTGCAAATGCTTTTTCGGCCTCGTCATATTCAAAGGAGTGCAGTAGCTCCACCGCCGTATTGAAGTCGTTTTTTACCTGGCGGCTGCCGTCGATATCGAAATTCACGACCCCAAACTCCTTATCCGGCGTGCCGCATACGATAATCGCACCCTTCTTCAACTGCAGTTGGTCGATTGCTGTTCGGGAGGGGAATGGATGATTTCCATTGCAGGCGACCAGCAACATTGCCGGTGCCGAAAGCCATAGATGGAGGCGCATACCTGAATATAAGAAAAAAACGCGAAATAGTCCAGGCGGCGCCCCCGGCTAATTAAACGTTTTTCTGAACTCCGAAGGCGAAAGATTCGTCTTCGTCTTGAACAGCTTGCTGAACGATTGCGAATGCTCGAACCCGAGCTCATACGCCACCTCGCTCACTGTGAGATCGGTGGTAGACAGCTTCTCCTTGGCCTTCTCGATAAGCTTATCATGAATATACTGCTGCGCATTTTGACCGATCAGCGAGCGGAGCATATCGCTCAGATAGCTGGGCGAAACATGCAATTCCTCCGCCAGATACGCCACGGTCGGCAAACCTCGCGTCAACGAGTCGGAAAAACTGGCCTCCAGCACATCCTCCAGCCTCTGCAGCATATCGTTGTTCACCGCCTTGCGGGTGATGAACTGTCGCTTGTAAAAACGATTCGCATAATTGAGCAGCAGCTCGATCTGGGAAATAACGACATCCTGACTGAAATCGTCGATCCTACTGTCCAGCTCGACGCGGATCATCTCAAAAATGGCGATCACCGTTGCCTTCTCCTGCTCGCTGAGATGCAGCGCCTCGTTGGCCGAATAGGAGAAGAACCCATACTGTCTGATCTTCTTCGCCAGCGGATGGCCCAGGAGGAAATCCGGATGGATAAGAAGCGCATACTGCGAGCACCCCTCCAGCGGGCTTTCTTCCCCGCCGCCCCCAAGCAATTGATTCGGGGAGGCAAATAAAAGCCCCCCCTCATCAAAATCATAATAATGCTGACCGTATCTTAGTTTACCGCCGATCTTGGCCCGGTATGATATCTTGTAAAAGTTGAGCACATGAGCACCCCTCGAGCAGCCCGTACCCTCGGCCGGAGTCTGGACGCCGCCGATCAGGCTGATGAGCGGATGCTTGGGCTTGGGTAATCCAAACGCCCGGTGTGCATCCGAGATCGAATCGAATTTCAGATGGTTCATCGTAAAGACAATTTACGCTGTTTCAGTCAGTCTAACTTTCGCCGCGCTGGAAATGGATTCCCACTCTTCCCAGACCTTCAGGCGCTCGTTATAAGCGGCTCGCACCCAGGGCAGATTATGACTGCCAAGAAAGAACCGCAACGGCGGCCGCGCAGCATCCACCACAGCGAACAGCGCATCAGGCGTGGCGCTGGGATCGCCTTTTTCCATAGTCCTCAGCCGATCAAAGAATTGATTTTTAAAATCGCCATAGACGTCCAGTCCGGCCGCAAATTTCAACGACTCCTGGCTTCCAAATTCAGTAGCATAGGCGCCGGGTTCCACGATAGTTACCTTGATGCCGAATGCCGCGACCTCGGCAGCCAGGCTCTCATGAATGGCCTCGAAAGCCCATTTCGATGAACAATAATACCCGATCACTGGCATCGAAACATGACCGAGACCGCTCGAAACGCCGACGATATGACCGCCGCCCTGCTTCCGCAACAGCGGTAAGGCTGCCTGGATAACAGCCAGCGGGCCAAAGATGTTCGTGTCATACAATTTCCGCACATCCTCCGGGCTGCCTTCCTCGATGGTGCCCACGAGCGAATAACCCGCGTTGTTGAGAACGATATCCAGTCTTCCAAAATGCTCATAGGCCCGCGTTACCGCCGCAGCCACCTGTTCGGGCCGCGTGACATCAAGTTCGAGCGCCAGTACATTATCGCCATACTCGTTAACAAGACCAGCGAGCTTCTTCACATCCCGGGCCGTCGCCGCTACCTTGTCACCCCGCCTCAGCGCGGCCTCTGTCCAGATCCGACCAAAACCCCGTGAAGCCCCCGTAATAAACCAAACCTTTGCCATATGTATTCGTTTTAGAACACAAAGGTCCGCCCCGGCGAACCGCCGGCTGTATCCTAATCGGGGTCTTTTGTAGCTGAAATGCGGGTCACGTCCTCACCACTTAAGCTGATACGGCCCTTTGGTCTCTCCCCACCCCCAGCCCGGCATCGGCTCCGTGTCATTCAGTGGATTTTCGGTAAGCTGCGAGTTGATCACGGCGATTCGCGTACCCCACTCGAGATACCCTACCAACGCGGAACGAAATTCCGGATCGGTGGGAATACCCAATTCATCGGCAGTATCGAGAAGCAGCTGTATCCAGCGTTTTCTCTTTTCATCATCCAGCATTTTACCGATGTGATGACCGATCATGATCGCATGACTGCCGCCATCCTCCTGTGTATATTTCTTCGGTCCGCCAAAGACCTCGGCCACGAAATGCGCGACATGCTTGGGATGATCGGGGGACATATTGCGGAAGACGGGGCCAATGAGCTCGTCTTTAAGGACCTTGTCGTAAAAGGTGCGGAAAAGATGCTGAATGGCGTCCTCGCCTCCTGCCCATTCGTATAAAGTAGGTGTTGCCATAATGCTTCAATTTACACCTTTATTTTGATGCCGCCATTGACGACAAAGCCATCGAGCGGCGCATAGATATCCCGGAACACAGGATGCGTAACCGTGCCGGTATAGATGGTATCGAAACGGGTCTGCCGTGTATCGGTGAAATTCTCGAAGTTCACAAAAAGGGAGAAATGCCCCCATAACTTTTCTCCCATCAGCCCAAACGTCCAATACGGTTTGCCCTGCGTCCCATCGGTAAGGGTCTGCCAGCTGTAATAATAGGCCTCGAGCCCGATCTTCAGCTTATCTTCGATCTCATACATCAAAATATTGTTGAGCCGGTTGCGGACGGTCAGCGGATTCTCCAGGATAGTCGGGCCCTCTTTTAAATGGGCATCGGTGAAAGTATAGCCGATATACCACTTGAAGTCATCATAGGCTACGCGCACATTCGTCTCCCATCCTTTGCTATCGATATAACCCGGGACATTCACGAGATGATAAAGCGCAGGATTATAATTTTGCAATTCTAGCGGCCGGTCGATCCGGGTATAAAAGAACAGCTGATTGAAACTAACGTTGACATCATCGCTCAGCCGCCACCGATAGTTAAGATCCCAATTCAAACCATAAGACCGCTCCAGCCGGTTGCTGTCGGATGAAATGGGCAGCACGTTCTGAAATTGAATGCGCTCCGTCTCCTCGGTGAAGAGCGTAGGCGTCTTGTAGCCCAGGCCCCCGCCCAGCCGGGACGTAAGATCCGGCGCCAACCGGAACAATGCCGATACCCGGGGCAGGATCACCCAACCGTAATCCGCAATATAATCGCTGCGCATGCCGGCCTCCGTCTCTAGCCAGCGGTTAACCTTCCAGGTGTTTTGCAAAAAAGCGCCTATCGTCGTCTGCGAATAGTTTCGGCTGGGGAACGAACCATGCGGATGCTCCCGGAAAGCATCGGTGTAGAGGTTCAATCCTGCGATCCAGTGGGACCCGTCGCCCTTATGATGATACGTCGCCTCGCTATAGGTCGACCCCTGCCTGCCGTCGAAGCTATAGCCGGGGATGGTGATCACCCTGTCGAAAGAATTGTAGGAGTTTTTAAAGGTCACACTGCTGTGGCTGTCGAAAGCATGGTCGAGACTAAAGACGGTAGACACCCGGCTGCTCTTATTCCGTTCAAAATAGCTATGCGTGCTGTCACCATGGCCGTCGAGAAACAGGATATCTCCACCCAGCCTGTTCTCAAAGGTGGTACTGACGCCGGCGATCAACTTGGTCCGCGGACCCAGGTCGAGGAACAATTTCGGCTCCAGCACATTACGTTGCGTCCGGGGTATCGCGGTGAAGATGGTGTTACCCGGAGCATAGGCGCGGCTGCTATTCTGCGAAGCATAAAGCGTGAGCCCCGCATGGGAGAATTGCTGTCCATAATAGCCGTTGATGTCCAGACCGCCAGCGGATGTGCCATTGACCAGAAAGCGGAGCTCCCTGTCCGGCGTGGGTGTCCTGGATATAAGGTTGACCAGCCCTGCGATGGCGCCGCCGCCATATAGCGTAGAGCTGGCGCCCTTGATGATCTCCACCTGCTTGAGATCCAGCGGTGGTGTCTGTAGCAATCCGAGACCGCTGGAGAACCCGGCATACAAGGGAAACCCATCTTTGAGGATTTGGGTATATCGGCCGTCAAGCCCCTGGATACGGATGCTGGAATTGGCAGAGGTGGCGGATACCTGCTGGGTCTGGATGCCCGTGGTCTCATTCAGCATCATCCGGATATCGCCGGGTTTCATATTGCCCTTTTCCTCCAGCTCCTCGCCATTGATGACCTCGACGCGGGTGGGGATATTGCGTAGAGTCCCATTGCTGCGCGTGGAGGATACGACGACCTCGCCCATTTCGTCCGCCGCAGGCTCTAACCCAACGGTAAGGCTATCCCCCGGCACGGGGACCTCGATGATCCTGGTCGTGGTCCGGTAACCCACATGACCGGCTTGGAGTGTATACCGGCCGGCTCCCACTCCCCAAAGCCGCACGATACCGGCGCTGTCCGCCTGAGCAGTATGCTGCCCGGATAGCGAAAGGGTCGCCGCGGGCAGGGATTCTTTTGTTTTAGCGTCCTGGATACGAATAGTTACGATATGCTGGGCCATGCCTGTGATGGATAGACATAGCGCCAGTAAAAAGCCCATGGCTTGTTTCATGGCGTTGCGATAAATGAAATAAAAAGGAAATAGGAGCGGGGCCATTGCCCGGTTCGCAGCGGCGGTTTGTCGCCCCGCGTCTTAGGCCATCGTCGATTTGGGGGGCTGCCAGATGGCGGCATGAAAATCAGCTAAAGGCCGGCTTTGGTAGATAACGGGCCGAACAGCCACAAGGTGCCGGTGGGCCGCCAGCGGCATGTCGAAGCAGGGGATAACAAAACCATGACAGGCCCCGCACGCAAAGAAAGGCGAACAGGGACAAGGATAGCCCGGGTGTTTCTCCGTTGGCCAGTGCGTTCCGGTCACCGCTATTTCGCCGGTGCAGCAACCATCATCGGCCTGGCAGGGGATGCCCGCCAGAACCAGGATGTACACCGCGAAAAGACAGAAGAACACCTTCATCGCCGCAAAGATAAGGCTTGCCCGCCATATCATTTGACTCTCAGGCTTTTCGCTGGATTCGGGGTTTACCAAAATATTGGCGGGAATCTACAAATAAAGGGGTACTTTTACCACGCCCCTCAGATCAACTATCACTTTCCAGCATCAATTGCTTAATTAAACAAGAAAAACTATGGCGAGATCCAAAGAAAGTTCCAATAAACGGGAAAAAGAAAAACAACGTCAAAAAGAAAAAAAGGAAAAGCGCGAGAAGATGGAAGAGCGCCGGGCCAACCAGTCGAAAGGAAAGGGCCTCGACGATATGTTAGCCTATGTTGACGAAAATGGTAACATCACCTCCACTCCACCCGACCCTGAAAAACGGAAAGTGATCAATTCCGAAGACATCGAGATCGGCGTGCCTAAAAGAACGGAGATCGATGACCCGCTAAAAGAAGGCAAGATCGATTATTTCGATAAGAACAAAGGCTTTGGCTTCATCATCCAAAATGACGGTAACAAGATTTTTTTCCATATTAACCAGGCGACCTACCCCGTTAAGGAAGGCGACGTGGTAAATTACACCGTCGAACGAGGACCAAAAGGCTGGAATGCCGTAGACGTAACGAAAAAGCCCTAACCGGCAACCGCGATCCCAAGCCGCCCCGACCCCAAAACGTCAATCGATCCCCAGCCGGGAGCGAAGCGTTTCGCGATACGTACTGCCGATAGGTATCTTTTCACCGTTGATCGTCAGCTGGTGCGTCTCGATCATCGCAATATGTTTTATGGCCACCACATACGACTTGTGAACCCGGATAAACTCGGCCGGGGACACCAGGTCGAATATATCGACCATACTCTCACGGATGAGGATGGTTCTGTCTTTTAAATGCAGATTGATATAATTCCCATCCTTTTCAAGCCAAAGGATATCTCTCACCCGGACCTGGTACGTCTGCGGCCCGCTTTTAAAAAACACACTCGCGTCGTCATCCTTCCCGGCAGAAGACTGCTTCCCGGGTAAGGCCGCGACCGCTTTATTGATCGCGGTGAGAAACCGTTCGAAAGTGATCGGCTTCAGGAGGTAGTCGACGGCGTTCAGGTTATAACTTTCCGCGGCATAGTGGCTATAGGCCGTCGTAAAAATGACCATCGGCCTTGGCGACAACGTTTGAACCAGCTGCATCCCGCTGACATCCGGCATATTGATGTCTGCAAAGATCAGGTCGATCCTTTCCCGGCCGAGAAATTCGACCGCTTTTATCGGCTCGCGAAAGACAGCCTTCAGCTCCACCAGGTCGCTCTTGGTGCAATATCGCTCGATCACCTCGAGCGCCATCGGCTCATCATCCACGGCAATACAGGTTATCATGCGAGATCGATTTGCAGGTGTACGCTATAGTTGGAGTCATTGCAAAGGGTATGTAGCTCATAGGCGCCGGGATATACGAGCTCCAGGTGACGTTTCACATTGGCAAGACCGATGCCCGACTTCTCTTCCACCGGCTTTCTGACAGCGCTGTAATCGGCATTCTCACACCTAAAGATCAGTTTCCCCGATTCGACACCAATGACCAAAACAATACACGAACGCTGACCTATCGACACGCCATATTTAAAAGCGTTCTCGACAAAGGGAATGAATAGCATTGGCGCGATCTGCACCTCGGCGATCCCCGCCGCCGAAGGATGATTAAAGGTCACCGCCACCTCGCTGTCGGCATACCGAAGCTTGTTGAGGGCGATATAATCCTTCAGGTAGTCGATCTCCTTCTGCAGATAGACCTTTCCGGTGTCGCTTTCATAGATCATATAGCGCATCATACCGGACAGCTTCGAGATGCCGTCGGCCAGTTCGTCATTGCCTTTCCGCTGCGCCATCGAAAAAAGGTTATTCAGCGTATTGAACAGAAAATGCGGGTTGACCTGTGACCGCAGGAACCTGATCTCTATGCTGAGCTGCTGCGCCTCGGCCCGGCTACGCCTCAGATCATTCCGTATCCATTCTTTAATGAAGAACTCGGCTACGGCAACCGCCAGCACCGCCAGAAACACCAACGCTATAACGAATTGCAGATGTAGCCAGCTATCTGCGGGCGGCGGCAATGCAAACCCGGGCCTAATCCCCGGCGGCGCAGGGATACGCAGCTCCTGCCCGGGCCCCATGAGCAATCGGATCACCAGATCGTTTATCGTAAAAAGCAGAATAAACCACCCTGCGATCACCGCTACCCGGGTGAAGCTGGTTTTAAAACGGATCACCTTCTTGAACAACCAAAGGCTGTTGCTATAGAACAGCAACATCAAAAACCCGAGCACTACCCGCGAATACCGGAACTGCAGCGAAGCGTTGACGGTTTGCATGCCCTTGTCGACGGTCTTGATCACCATATTGTAAGAAGTGCTTGTCAGCGCCTTCAATACGTAATATACCCCTGCCCAAAACAACACATGGATAATGACCTTAATGAGATATCTGATCCGGCTGCGGCCCATAAAGACGAAGATAAGAGAAGTGCCGGTCCAGCGAAAAGGATTGTTACGAACAGCCCGTTTTTGTGATCCGCCAGCCAAATAACAAATTGACCCGGTTCATCACATCGCTTTTGCCGCGGCCGCAACGTGCTATAATCTTGCCTGAAAATACAATCACAATGAAATGGTTAATTTTCCCGGCCGCCACGATCATCCTGTCGGCCCCGGCCGCCCGGGCACAGCAGCCCGACACCGCGCTCCTATACATCCATTACAAATTCTCCCACGTCCGCGATACAGCGAACCGGGCAAACCCTTATAAGGAGGATATGGTTCTGGCGGTCGGTAGAAATGCCGCCGTCTATCGCAGTTACCAAAGGCAATTGCAGCTTGCCGAGGCTAAAAAGAACATCCAGCAACAGGTCAGCGCCGGGGACCACGTCCAGGTCAACCTGCATTTAACCGGCTCGGGCTCCGAATACTTTCAATACCCGAACGACCACAAGCTCATAAGGAAAGAGTCCCTCTTCGGCAGTTTCCTCGTGACCGGGTCATTGCCCGCCATCGCTTGGCAGATCACCGCCGATACGACCACCCTCGGCGATCTTCATTGTCAGAAAGCAACGGCTCATTTCCGGGGAAGGAATTACATCGCCTGGTTCTGCCCCGATCTGCCACTACACGTCGGTCCATGGGAACTCAACGGCCTGCCCGGAGTGATCGTCCAGGCCTATGATGACCACAAGGAGATCCAGTTCCTGTTCGACGGCGTCGAAAAGGCCGCGCCGGCAGTTAAAACCGAAGGCGCAATAACAGCTTCCTCCGGCAACCCGGGCAATATGCCGCCACCACTGCCGGGCATGGAGGACATGAACAACGATCCTGCCCTGATCAAACTTCCCGATAATGCAACGAAGACCACCGATTCAGCCTTCGCAAAGCTACAGGCTGCTTTCCGAAAGGACCCCAATGCCTTTGCCCAATCCATGATGGCGGCACACGGCGGCGGCATGGCCGGAGACAATGGCCCAAGGCCAAAAATGGATCTAAGAGTAGCCCCGGCGCCCGTTATCAATAACCCCATCGAATTACCGGAAAAGCCATGAGCCGTGTCATCCTCATTGCAGGATGGCTGCTTGCCGCCATCCTGCTCTCGTCCCATGCCTCCGCCCAGGACCTCAAAGGGCGAGTCACCGACAGCGCAGGCCACCCCGTGCCGTACGCCAGCGTCAATCTCCGCAGCAGCTCAAACAATACCATCGTGGCCTTTACCACCACCGATACTAAAGGAACGTACACGCTGCATCTCCCTCCAAACCAGCCCTCCGCGGCCCTTTACCTGGAAGTACGCTGCATAGGCTACGAACCCCAGACCAGGCCGCTTACCGGCTCACCCGGCTCACCCAACGCACCCGGCGCACCCGGCGCGGCCCCGCCCGGCCCTCCCGGCTCACCCAGCGCACCCGCTTCACCCGGGCCCGTCGATTTCAGTCTCGCAGTCGCTGCAAGCCAGCTGCAGTCTGTAGTCGTTCGAAACGCGAGGCCGAGACTCCGCACCAGTGGTGACACCCTGAGCTATAGGGTAGGGGACTTCAGCAGCGCGCAGGATCGGGTGATCGGCGACGTGATCAAACGGCTCCCGGGCATCTCGGTGGCATCGGACGGCACCATCAGCTATAACAACAAACCCGTCTCCGGTGTCTACCTGGGCGGAGATAACCTCCTCGACGATAAGTATACGATCGCCACGAATACCATTCCGAACGCCGCCGTCGACGAGGTACAGGTGATCGATAACCACCAACCGGTCAAAGTGCTGCAAAACAAGGTCATGAGCGACGACGTGGCGCTCAATCTCACCTTTAAAAAAGAGGCCAAAGCGCAGCTACTGGGCCAGGAGACCGTCGGCGCAGGGCTGCCTGGAAATTATAATGTCGACCTCAACGCCCTTTTGGTAAAAGATCGCTACAAAGCCATTGATTATCTCAAAGGGAATAACACGGGCGACGATCTGCAGCAAGAGCTGTTGTCGCATAATCTCGCCGACTATAAGCTGCGCATCGGAAATGACCCGCCGGCAACCCTGCTTTCTCTTGGGGCGGTAAATGATCCCGCCGCCCTGTCACGCGATCGGTATTTTTTCGACCGGTCGGGTCTGTTGAATGCCAATAACCTGGTCAATCTCAGAAATGGCGTACAGCTGCGGGTCAATGCTTCCTGGCTGCACGATACCGAGAAACAGGATTATAGCCAGAACACACACATTTTCCTGCCGGGCGATACCGTGAAATACACCGAGACCCAGCACAACCGGCTCAACCCCGACCTGTTACATACGCAGCTGACCCTCCTTGCCAACAGGGAAAAGCAATATGTCAATGATGCGCTGCTGCTCGATGACAACCGCTGGGTTGATTATTCGGATCTCCACACGAATGGCTCGATAGTACACCAGGTGCTCAGAGATCAGCCGCTCACCTTCTCAAACGAACTCAACCTGATCACTCCGCTCCGCTCCGCCGATCTCCTGCAGGTTTATTCCTATGCGAGTCATATGATGGAACCCGAGACCCGCTCGATAGGTCCCGGGATGCAGCGGGTCAATGTGCCCACCTGGTGTACTAACGATTATCTTTCGTTGAAGATTCCCGGTAATCTTGGGACAAAAAGCCTCACGGCCGGGGGCAGCCTTCAATCGCAGCAGCTCACCTCGGATCTCAGTCCTGCCATCGACAGTTCGACCAACCACGTCACCTGGGATAAAAAAAGATGCTACGCCCAGGCAGCCTACGATATCCCCGGCGACAATCTCAAGGCGAACCTGACCCTGCCGCTGATCTTGCAGCAGATCGACTATTCCGAACCTGGTTATGCCCTCGACAAGCGTTTGTCCCGGCTTTATTTTGACCCGCAATTGAGCATTAAATACAAGACGGGTATCGAAGACTTCGTAACGTTGCTTTGTCATTATCGGAACCAGTCCGGCACCATCGAGGATATTTATCATGGCTATATCCTCAAAGACTACCGGACACTCTATGCCAACAACGCCGGTCTCACGCTGAAACAAGACCTGCTGGCCGCCGCGGGCTTCAGTCACCGCAGGGCGCTGAGCCTCTTCTTCTACAGCATCTCGGCGGCATATGAGCAAATCGCCGCCAACAACATCGCATCGGGCATCATCACCAATAATTTTCAGCAGCTGATCGTGCAACCTTATGCCAACGCCACGATGTCCTGGACGGCCGATGGCACCATCAGTAAATATTCCTTTGCCTTGCGTACCACCTTCAGCGGCGAGCTCAAATGGCAGGACAACCGTTCGGTTCAGCTACAAAATGGCGCCTTGTTACCCTTTAGCACCACGGTCCGGACGCTGATCCTGGGCGCCACGACAAAATTGAGCGACCAGCTGAACTGCAGCTATCAGGGCTCGGGAACCCAAACCAATAGCCATTCTCCGGCGGAAGCGCCGGCAAACGCCATCGACCAGCTGCAACAGCAGGCCGCGCTGTATTATAATCCTGCAACTCAATGGCAATTCAAACTATCCGGCGAGCACTATTTTACGCACAGCCAGGGTAACCCCGAGCTCAGCTATTTCTTCGCCGATGCCTCGGCCAAATACCGGCTCAAAAAGTGGAAGCTCGACGTTCAGTTCGATGCGGCCAATTTCCTCAACATAAAGACCTATAAAGCCCTCTATCTCTCGGCCAACACCTTTACGTCCAGCTCCTACACCCTGCCCGGCCGGATCGTTCTGTTGAAGCTGATGTTCAATCTATAGCGGATATACGGTAATATTGTACAAATTGAAGGTTATGTGCGCGATATGGATGCTTGTAGCGTTGCTCGGCTGCAGCAGCGCTATTGATACCTCACACCTGGAGAAAGATCTCCTTCACCTTGAGTCAAAGATACCGCTGTCCGGCGTCTCCGGTCGCATCGACCATCTCGCCTATGATCCGGTCGGGCGCCGATTATTTGTGGCGGCGCTGGGAAATAACACCGTGGAAGTAATAGACCTGGCAGCAAGAGGGGTGTCACATACGATCACCGGGCTCCACGAACCTCAGGGAGTCCAGTACCTACCGACCGAAAACAAGCTGGTCGTCGCGAATGGCGGCAATGGGTCATGCATATTTTACGACGGACACACCTTTGCGGAGCTGGGACACGTAGAACTCGGCGACGACGCGGATAATATACGGTATGACGGTAAGGAAGTATATGTAGGCTATGGCAGTGGCGGTATAGCAGCGATCGACCCGGCCACGATGAAACAGGTGGGGAACCTGCCGCTCAAAGGCCACCCGGAGTCCTTTCAACTGGGGGATTCGAACCGGATATACATTAACGTACCGGATGCGGGTGAGATAGCATCGGCAGATCTAAAGACCTTGCATGTGTTTGGCACCTGGAAGAACAGCGGCGCCTCGGCGAACTTCCCCATGGCGCTGGACCATAAAAGCGGCCGTCTGTTAGTCGCATACCGCCGCCCGGCACAACTCCGGACGGTCGACTGCAAAACAGGTTCCGTCCTCGCCTCTGCTGCCTGTGTAAGCGACGCTGACGATGTATTTTATGATGCGGTATCGGGACTGGTCTTCGTCTCCGGCGGCGGCGGATATCTGGATGTCTTCCGCGCGGGTGTCCTCGTCAACCACCTGTCGACTCGCCGCGGCGCGCGTACCGGGCTATGGCTGCCACAAGAACGTAAATTCATTTTGGCAGTACCTCAAAGGGGCGGTGAAGACGCGGCCTTGTGGGTATATAGCCTGGCTAAAGATCGATAAACGACTGGACAAACACCTCAATTTATCGACTTCCGAAACTCGGTAGGCGAGACCCCCGCATGTTTTTTAAAATACTTGACGAAATAGGATGGATCATCAAAACCCAGCCGGTATGCGATCTGGCTGACGTTGAGATTGGAATGGAGCAAGAGCCGCTGCGCTTCCAGGATGATCCGCTCCTGGATCATCAGCGAAGGCGTCTTGTTGAGGGTCAGGTGGGTGAGATCGGCGAGCGAGCGGGGTGATAGGTGCAGCTTCCCCGCATATTCCGCCACCGACAACCCTTTTTTATAATGGACGTCGATCAGGTTGATGAATTCGATGAGCTGAAGCCGCTTCTCATTCACCACAAAAGGCTGTTTTCCCTGTTTTTCTTCGAATTCATTCTTCTTTCGCTGAACCTGGATCAGAAAAGCCTTCAGATAGGCGCGGAGCAATTCATCCTGGCCCCAGGGTCGTGGATTCCCCAACTCCAACCGGATCTGGCGGATATAGTCGTCGAGGATAGGCTCGATGCCCTGTCCGATACAACAAGACGGCTGCTGATACGGGTTGTTGAACAAGCTGCATTTTAGAAAGAAATCGACTTCATCGTCATTCTGAACGAGAAACGATTCGTTAAAATGGATCAGTACGCCGTCATAATCACGGCCCCTGTCAAAATAATGCACCTGGTCCTTTGCTATAAAGAACATAGCCTTGTCGATGACCTCGTATTCTTTAAAATCGACATAGTGTATTCCCTTCCCCCTCTTAAACCAAATGATCTGATAAAAGCTGTGGGTGTGCGCATGACCGGCCTTGTCATCGTTGTGGGCCAGATACTCCTGCAGATCAAAAAGGACAAATTGCAGCTTTTCCGGTTGATGACGGTTGAGATGGTATTCCACTAAGGTGTCCGGCGCTACGCTCTTTTGCATGGAAACCCAAAGGTAGGCAATCCACAGTGGATGGAACCTGCCGAAAACTACCAGCTTTTTTCCGATACATACAGTGATGGATCGACCGCGTGCTGAAAACTACCAGCACTTCTCCCATTTGCCCATTTTCCAAACCCGCTCCTCGCCGGACCTTTGTCCTATAAAAAGACAAAAATGAAAAAACAAGCATTAATCGTCGGCGGCTCTACCGGAATCGGCCGGGCTACCGCTATCCTTCTTTTACAAAAGGGAATCGAAGTAGCCATTGTCGCAAGAGACAATAAAAATTTAAAGGATGTTGAAAAGGATTTGTCACCGCTGGGAAGCGTAAAGGTCTATAGTGTCGACCTGGCTTTGATGGAGGAGGTGAGAGCCTTTGCCCGCCGCCTGCCGGATGAGCTGCCGGGTTTGCAGTACCTGGTAAACGCGGCCGGCTATTTTAGCCCGAGATTATTTTTAGATCACACGGAAGGCGACTATGATATCTACCAGCAATTCAACAAGGCATTCTTTTTCATAACCCAGGGAGCAGTGAAGATCATGCAGCGCAACGGCGGCGGCGCTATTGTAAACGTAGGCTCGATGTGGGCAAAGCAGGCGATCAAAGCTACCCCATCCTCTGCGTATTCGATGGCTAAGGCAGGCTTACACAGCCTTACGCAGCACCTGGCAATGGAATTGGCGGATGCCGGGATCCGGGTCAATGCGGTTTCTCCGGCCGTCGTAGTGACTCCCATCTACAAAGGCTTTATCGACCGCGATAAGATCGAAGAAACCCTGCAAGGCTTTAATGGGTTCCATCCAATCGGCAGAATAGGCACGGCAGAGGACGTAGCCGGAACAATTGTGTTCCTGTTGTCCGATCATGCCTCCTGGGTAACCGGGGCTATTTGGGATGTAGATGGTGGCGTGATGGCCGGAAGGAATTGAGGAGGCTATTCGTCATCTATCGGCTGCCACAACTCGATTTTGTTGCCCTCCGGATCGATCATCCAACCAAAACGGCCGAAGTCATAGTCCAGGATGTCGCCGGAAACGGTTACACCCTTTTCCCGCAGCTCCGTGAGCAGGGCCTGCAGATCGGTGACCCTGAAATTGATCATATAGGGCTTTTCGCTCGGGCTGAAATGCGTAGAATCTTCTTTGAAAATGGATAACGTCGTACTGCCCGGAGCCTTTACACCCTGCTCATCGGTCCATTTGAATTGGATGAAACCGTGTTCAAATTGAAGCCCCAGATGTTCACTATACCATTGCATAAGCTGCTTTGGATCGCGGGCCTTGAAAAAGACGCCGCCAATGCCGGTGATTTTCTGCATAAATATTAATTGATGAAGTTAATTCAACCGATAACGACCTCCGCACGAACCCCCCGCCGCTTTAAGATCAATGCCGTGATCAGCGATATCACGATCCCCACCGGCAATACCTCCAAATAGGTCATCAAGATCACAATGATAGGATTCTTGTACATGCTGCTCATATGGTTGATGGAATCCAGCTGTTTTTGCAACGCCGCCGGCGACAGACCGCTATGCTGCGCTCTATGGATCAAAGCGGCTACATATTGGTCCATAAAATCAGGCATAAAACAATAGTACTCGATCAGCCACGCCCCCACATACAAAGTCGACCCGACCAGCGAGATCCCTAACCCGACCATAAAGGCCTTGCCAAAGCTGACCATTCCCTCATTGTACTTGTCCCGAAAATTCTTGGTTCCGACGAAAATAAAGGAGAAGGCGATGATCATCGAGCTATATCCGACTATTGCATTTGCGGTATGCCCGTGGAACAGTTTGGCGAGAAGACCAATGGAAATAACATAAAGGATAAGAATGACCCCCGAAACCACCCCAAAAACGACGATACTCTTTTTCATAATGCAGAAGGATTTTGTTCCCCCAAAATGAGCCATTTCAACGACTTAGCTTTCATACTTTCGGGTGATTTTGCCAAATCCGGAAAGAAAATCACCGGATCAGCCGCAACCGCTTCGATTTTTCAATCGCCTGCGTCCGGCGCTTGACATCCAGCTTTTCAAAGATGCGGGAACAATGTGTCTTGATCGTATTGAGCGACAAAAAAAGCCTGTCGGCTATCTCCTGGTTGCTCAGCCCTTCCGCCATCAACTGCAACACCTCCTGTTCCCGTCCGCTCAACCCCAGCCGCACCGCCGCCGCGTCATCGACCTCCGGAGCCTCCGACGCCCTCCCGTCAGCCCGGCGCCCCTCCGAAGGGGGCGCAGGTCGCACCACGACCACGGTCCGCACCTTTGGCCTGGTCAGCTTGACCGCCAGCCAGATACCCAGCCCCGTAAAAAGAAGAGCCAGCGCCCCGCTGTAGATCTCGATCGCATGGTCAAAAATGATAAATCGCCATTCCAGCCATTTGAGCAGGATCAGCAACCCAGCCAGTGCTAGCCCATAAATAATGATATTCCGGTTCATTTCCCATTAAAAATACTAAGGAATGACCAGAACGAGACCGCGAATTCGATCGGAACAAAGGCCGGAATTAAATTAGAACGAAGCCCGGAATTCAAGCGGCGAAACACCCACCCGCGCCTTGAACATCTTGCTGAACGACTGCGAATGTTCAAACCCAAGCTCATAGGCGATCTCGCTGACGGATAGATCGGAGGTCGACAGCTTTTCCTTGGCCCTGTCTATGACCCTGTTTTGAATATGCTGCTGCGTACTCATACCGGTAAGCTGTTTCAGCAGACCACTCAGATAGCTGGCGGAGATATTGAGCTCTTTCGTTATATACTGGACCGTGGGCAATCCTTGAGTCGGCACCCCGTCGTCGAAATAGCGGTTCAGCAGCTCTTCGAGCCGGTCGAGGATCTTGTGGTTGGTCACCCTTCGGGTGATGAATTGTCGCTGATAGAATCGTTCAGAGTAGTTCAACAGCGTCTCGATCTGCGATAGGATGATATTCTGACTGAATTTGTCAATATTACGCCCGTACTCCGATCGGATGTTTTCCACAATGGTATCGAGGATAGCCTCCTCCTGATCCGATAGGAACAAGGCCTCATTGACCGAATAATCGAAGAATTCGTACTTTCTGATGCTCCTGGCCAGCGGAGTTTTCCAAAAGAGATCGGGATGTACCAGCAGCAGCCATCCCGATTTCTCTTTTTGCGGTTCTTCCGGAGCTTCGATGCTATAAACCTGGCCCGGCGCGACAAAGAACAGCATCCCTTCGTCATAATCATAGGCCTGCTGCCCATATTTCAACTTCGAGACGCAGTTCTTCTTCAACGAAATACTATAGAAATCGCATATCCAGTTGACATTATAGTCTTCCGGCGGAAGATATAACCGTGCGTAATCCAACACGCTCACGAGCGGATGTTGCGGCGGAGGCAGGTTTCTTGACCGGTGGAACTCAACCAACGTCTTCAGCTTACGAACTTGGCTCATAGCAAAAAATGATTTCCCCCGATAAATGTAGTGATTACTACCACGGAACTTCGCCATCCTCCTTAAAGAATTTGCCCGAAGGACCATCTTCTCCCATCATGGCCAGCCGCACGATGGGCTGGGCTCCCTGTTCCGGCGTCTTAAAGCCGGCAAATCCATTGAGATCGGTAGCGGTGTAGCCCGGCGTAACGCTGTTGATCCTGAATTTCGTGCCCCTGAACTCATGAGCAAGCAGGATGGTGAAGACATTCAGGGCCGTTTTCGTAGAACCATACGCATGATAATTGTCAAAATTGGGATTTCGGCCTTCGCTGGTCTGCATGGCCAGTGAACCCAGCTCGCTGGAGACGTTCACGATTACGGGAAGGTCTGCCTTCCGTAAAAGCGGGAGCATCGCCTGTGTCGTTTGGATGACGCCGAAATAATTCGTATCGAAGACCTCCCTCAAATTAGCCATCTCGCATTGTGAGCTATTTTGCGGCTGCCGGCCTGCGATGCCCGCATTGTTGATCAACACGTCCAGCTCATCGATCTTCGACGCCAGTTCGCCGGCGGCCTTTGCCACGGATGCGGCGCTCGAAACGTCGATAACCAATAGCTCGACCGTAGTAATTCCCGATTGCTTCAATTTTTCGACGGCTTCCTTCCCTTTTTGCGGGTTCCTGATTCCCAGATAAACATAATGTCCTAATGCCGCCACTTGCCTGGCTACTTCATACCCGATGCCTTTATTGGCCCCGGTAACTAATACCTTCTTCATTTTTTTCGATTTAAGGATACAAAGTTCGCCCGCTGACAAGAGAACGAAGTATCCCAATCTACTTTTGTTGTAGCCGGAAATGAGGTGGACGTCCCACCGCCGCCGCCGGATCACCGACCCTCCGGCCCACCGCCGCCGCCGAATCACGCGCTCACCGGCCGGTATTCGAGCAGCAAAACTCCGTTGTCGAACGCATGCGAGTGGTTGAGCCCGAATTTCTTAAGCTCCAGGTTGTCGTCAAAAAGCCTCACGCCCCCGCCGATGCTCACAGGATAAAGCAATAGATGCAGCTCGTCCACGAGATTATGATGCAGCAAGGCCTTGGCGAGTGTCGCGCTCCCATAAACGAGGATATCCCCGCCATCGGTCTTCTTCAGCGCGGCTACGTCTTTTGCCACATCACGAAGGATATGACTGTTCTTCCACTCGGCCTGTTGCAGACTCCGGGAGACGACATATTTCGGGTATTTATTGATGGGGGCGCCAAAACCGGCGTCGGTCTGTGTGGGCCAGTACCCGGCGAACACTTCATACGTCTTTCTGCCTAACAGCAAGGCATCCACGCTTGCCAGCTCCTCGACTTTGTATTTCCCGGTTTCAGGATTGTGGTATTTCATCTGCCAGCCGCCATGAGGATGTGGGGTTTCATTGCCACCCGGCGCCTCGATGACTCCATCGAGCGTGATGAATTCAGTAACGATAATTTTTCGCATAACTTTTTTTTATAAAGCTAGGAAACATCCGCTACCCAGGGAGGGGGAGAAAAAGACATTCAATAGGGGCAAATCCGCCGAGCCCCCCAAGGGACCCGGCATCCCCACGCGATCGCATCCCGCCCTAGTGCGCCAGCGCCTTTTCAATCCCCTCCTTCACCAAAGGCTCCATCATCTTATAACCGCTGAGATTGGGATGCACCAATCCATCCAAGGTAAGTTCCGGCTTCATGCCTTTTTGATCATCCATGACCAGGGCACGCCAGTAATCGACATAGACGAGATGGTTCCGGAGGGCATAAGCTGCAAGCATCCTGTTCAGCGTTTTTATCTTTTCCGCCGGCTCGAGCCCGCGATGCCAGCTGAAATCGCTCGCCGGCAACACGGAACCGATCACTACGCTGATACCGTTGGCTTTCGCCAGCTCGCACATCGAGACGATATTACCGAACACGTTTTCGAGCGAAATGGGCCCCCTGTTCTCCGCAATATCATTGGTTCCGGCTTCTATGACTACAACTGACGGATGCAGGTCGATCACGTCCTCGCGGAAACGAACCAGCATCTGCGAAGATACCTGTCCGCCGATACCGCGGGAGATATAGTCGTTGCGTTTAAAAAAATCAGAATCCATGTTACCCCAGTTTTCAGTGATCGAATTCCCCATAAACACGACGCGCTTCTCACCAGGCGCCGGTGGCGGCACGGTAGCATTGGCACCGGCATATTTGCTGAGCCAGGGCCAGTCGGTCTTCAGCAGGTTCTCGAAATATTTCTGAAAATTGGCGAAATTCTCGGCCTGCTCCATAGCATGCGGTTTTTTGTCGGTGATGGGCTTCAGATATCCCTCCAGCTTGAGCCAATCGGCAAACCGGTCTCTCCAGCTATCGGAAGGCAGCCCCTGCTCGTTCATGCCAAACCCGTGGCCACCTTTGGAATAAATATGGAGCTCGGCGGAATGCTTGGACTTGATCCAGGTCTCATAGAGCGAAGCGCTGTGTGTCTCCAGCCCGTAGGTGTCATCGCTGGCCGCAGCGATAAAGAGGGGCGGCGCGTCGGCGGGAACTGCCCCTTGCATCATAGGGGGGAAATAAGCATAGATGGGCGCCACGAAATCAGGCCGGTCCTCCGGCGTGAAATGATAGGCGCAGGAGGCCGCGATGGTGCCGCCCGCCGAAAAACCGATGATACCGATATGATCGGGCAACACCCCGTAGTCGGCGGCATGCTGCCGCACATAGGTAATCGCTTTCCGGGCATCCGCTATCGCCATGGCCACGACTTCCTGTCTATCCACATTTTTACTGCGATCCTCGTTTTCCTGTTTATAAGGATCACCACCTATGGTATGAATGAGCCGGTATTTCAACAAAAAGGCCGTAATCCCTTTATGCTGCAGCCACTTCACCACAGCATAGCCTTCCTGCATGATCGATAGGGAATGAAAACCCCCGCCGGGACAAACGATTACAGCCGTACCCGTTGGCCACACCGTGCTGTCTGCGGGATAGACCGTCAGCGTGGGCTTGCTGACGTTGAAGATCGTGTGAGCATGATAAATATTGCTGTCGTTCTCCGTTTCGCTCCAGGTCCATGTCTCGGAACCCGGCGCCGCGCCCTTATACAAAGGGATTACGGTCTGTTGTGCTTTTGCTGACACAGCTAAAAAAGATACAATTGCCAGAAATACGCTTTTCATAATGGAACGGAAATTACGAGTTTCCGGACAAAAAACCCGGTTGCCTGGTCCCGGCCGGCATGTGCCCCAAATTATTTTATCGCCCCAAAAGCAGCAAAGCACGTGTTCTTATGCAACACCTCGATCTTGCCAAACCCCACTTTAGCAAGCAGCGCGAGCTGGAAATTAAGCGACCGGGGCGTATCCTCATAACGCACATAGTCCCATACTTTCTGTCGGTATTCAGGGCCGCCCAGCGTTTCCAGGTAACTGCTATACCTATCCTCGAATAACCTCACGATCGGTTCGGAATCATGCGTGATCAGATCCGACACCCAAAAACTTCCCCCCGGCCGAAGCGCCTTATAGATTTTGGCGAACAGCATCTCCCAGTCCTCGTCACCCCGAAGGTGATGCAAAGTCGCCGCAGCAAGGATAATGTCAAAATGGCCGGCTGCCAGGTCGAGGTTCCGCATGTCATCCTGGATGATAGTAACCGTGCCTTTGGTTTGCGGCGAAACCCTTTCCCTGGCTTTTTCCAGCATGGGCATGCTTAGATCATTCAACACGCAGTTGAGATCGGATATTTTTCCCAGCATCTTCAGGGTATAATTGCCCGCGCCGCAGCCGATATCCAGCAATTCCCGCGCATCGGGGGTAGCATACTTTGCCGCTTCCGTACACAGGTCCATGGTTAGCGGCGCGTCGATGGTGGCTACCTGGCCCGTTTCGAGATTGGAAAATCTTTCGGTGTCCTTGTCAAATCTTTCCCTGATCTCTTTGATGGTCGCTTTTTTTGAATAATCCGGTTTCATGTTTGATAATTTGATCCGGTGAAGTTACCGGCTTTGGTCACATTTGAAAGTATCGATTTTGGCAATATTTGATACCTTACAGGTATGGGACGCTCAAAATATTTATCGTACCTTAAACGATCTCGATATGGCAAAACCCCAATTCTTGAAATACCTGGTGGCAGCCGTTTGGCTCATCAATGGGCTCTTCTGCAAAGTGCTGAACCTCGTACCGCGCCACCAGCAGATCGTCGCAAGGATCATAGGTGATTCTCACGCCGCAGGCCTTACCAGGGCGATCGGGTTTGCCGAAATAGCAATGGCCGTCTGGATATTGAGTGGTATAAAGCCAAGGCTCAATGCCATCACCCAGATCGTGATCATCGGGACGATGAACACGCTGGAATTCCTCCTGGCTCCCGATCTGCTTCTTTGGGGCAGATTTAACGCCCTATACGCACTCCTGTTTATACTCCTGATATTATATGTTTTCATTCTTAAAAAACCATCCCTTTCCAGTTGAAGCATTTTTCGAAAGCTCGCTCGTGCTCACTTTTGCCGTTCCAAAAGCAGAAGCCCGGCACCTGATTCCGGAATGTTTGCAATTGGATACCTTCGATGACAAATGGGCCTTTATTGCGGTGGCCCTGGTTCAAACAAGATCCCTGAGACCAAAAGGGTTCCCGGCACTCCTGGGAAATGATTTTTTCCTCATCGGCTACCGTGTCTTCGTTCGGTTTACAAATCAGGCGGGAAAGAATCTGCGGGGACTGTATATCCTTAGATCGGAGACGAATAAAAAGAAAATGGAATTCCTGGGCAATATCTTTACTCACTATAACTATGCCACCACCGATATCTGTCAAACCACAGAAAACGGTTCGACCGAAATTGCTTCCCGCAAATCGGATTTCAGCATCCGGATCGATAACACCGGAGGTGAGGATATCCCCTTGCCCGCGAGCTCTCCCTTTGCCCACTGGAACGAGGCCCGGCGATTTGCCGGGCCGCTGCCGTTTACCTTTTCTTACAACCCTGTAAAGAAGAAAGTCTTGATCATCGAGGGTGTCCGGGAGAATTGGAAGCCAACGCCCGTGAGGGTGATCGGCCAGAATTTTTCATTCATCCAAACGTTAAACCTGAAAGATGTCAGACTCGCTAATGCTTTTATCATCCATAACATTCCCTATTATTGGAAGAAAGGTAAAATAGAACAATGGAGCAAAAAAGAACAAGATTCCAAGGCGTACTGAATATCCTAAGCTTCAACCGTCATTTTTATGTATTCGGTCTGGCGGCCCTTGCATTGCTATTCATAAGCCATTCGATCCTGGAATGGCCCGATGCTATTTTCTGGATAGTCATCGTTGCTTTCCTTTATGGCCTGGTCATGCCGCTGCTGGTCTCCGCCTACGTATATGATTTTTCCGGTTATTACGACTTGCATTGGATGAAAAAGCTCATCGGGGAATATGAACAGGCCGACCTCATCGTCAACATAAACGCTGGTTTTGACGAGACGAGTTTTATATTGAAGGAAAAATTCCCTCACGCCGTCCTAAGGGCATTTGATTTCTACAATGCAAAACAACACACGGAAATGGCTATCAAAAGAGCGCGAAAGGTAAGCCTGGTCTATCCCGATACGCAACTAATAGCCTCAGATGCCATCCCGGCAAAGGATCATTCGGTCGACCTCGTATTTCTGCTCTCGGCAGCCCATGAGATCCGATCCCACGAAGAAAAGATACGCTTTCTAAAAGAATGCCGTCGCCTGTGCAAGCCGGCCGGCAAAGTTGTCATGGTCGAGCACCTGCGGGATTTTCCCAATTTCCTCGCATTTTCAGTGGGATTCACCCATTTTTTTTCCCGGCGGGTCTGGAAGAATGCCTTTGACCGCGCGGGGTTTGCGACTTTCCGGGAGACCAAATTCACCCCTTTTATGTCGATCTTCGAATGCACCCCCTAATGGAAGTACAAATAAAGCTCATCGGTGGATTATTCATTCTCCTGGCCTTCATGCATATTTTCTTTCCGAAATACTTCGAATGGAAACAGGACCTTGCTGCACTCAGCCTGATCAACCGCCAAATGATGCATGTCCATCTGTTTTTTATTGCGCTGGCGATCTTTCTGCTGGGGCTTCTTTGTTTGACGTCCTCCGGCGCGTTGCTGAACACCGCCTTCGGCAAGCGCATCTCCTTGGGCCTTGGAGTATTTTGGGCGGCCAGGTTGTACGCTCAATTCTTTGTATATTCTAAAAAATTGTGGAAGGGAAAGCAATTTGAGACAACCGTTCATATCCTGTTCTCTTTATTTTGGGCGTACCTCGCTACAATATTCCTTTTAAATTATTTTTGGCCATGAAACCGGTTACTGCCATCCTTTTCTTTTTGATCGCTTCGCAAATCCTCCGCGCCCAGTCTCCCCTCATTACGGATATCCCCGGCCGCCATTCCGTCTCCCTCGATGGCTACTGGCAATACATCGCCGACCCCTACGAAACGGGGTTTTACGACTATCGTTATAAGGAATTAAAGGAAACCGACCCCAACGCCTATTGGAACACCGATGTCCCTGCGAACAGATCGGACAAAAAGGAATTCGGGTACACCGACAAACAGCGTCTCCGCGTCCCGGGCGACTGGAACTCCCAGGACCCCCACTGGCTCTACTACGAAGGCACCCTCTGGTACAAAAAGTCTTTCGACTTCACCAAACACCACCCCGGTGAACGCGTATTCCTCTACTTTGGTGCCGTCAACTATCGGGCGGATGTATACCTCAACGGTAAAAAGCTTGGAGTCCACACCGGCGGGTTTACTCCTTTCGACCTCGAAATTCCCGAGGGACTCCTCAAACCCATAGGGAACTACCTCGTCGTAAAGGTGGACAACAAACGCTATGCGGATGAAGTTCCCACCCTCAATACGGATTGGTGGAACTACGGCGGGATCACCCGGAGCGTCATGCTGGTAGAGGTGCCGCAGACATTCATCGAAGACTATGAGCTACAGCTGGCGCCCGACAGCGCAACGCATATCCGCGGCTGGGTACGTTTGAATGACGCCCCCGGCACACCCGGCCGCCCCCCCGAGCCCCCCGGCACACCCGGCCAGCCCTCCGAGCCCCCCGGCACACCCTCCGCCGAAAGCGTGACCGTCTCTATCCCCGAGCTCCACATCTCTCAAACCTGCCCCGTCCGCGACAACCTCGCCTCCATCGACTTCCCGGCGCCCGGGCTCAAACGCTGGTCTCCCGATGCCCCCAAGCGCTATCGCGTCATCGTGACCGCGGGTCAGGACCGCACGGAGGAAAGCATCGGCTTCCGCACAATACAAGTCCGGGGGACCCAACTGCTCCTCAACGGCAAACCCCTGTTTCTGCGCGGCGTCGCCATGCACGAAGAGATTCCGCAGGAAGGCCGGCGGGCTTATAGCCGCCAGGATGCCGCCCAGCTCCTGGGCTGGGCAAGGGAACTGGGTTGCAACATGGTACGCCTGGCTCACTACCCCCATGACGAATCGATGACCCGGATGGCCGATTCCCTGGGCATCCTGGTGTGGTCCGAGATACCCGTCTACTGGACCATCGACTTCGGCAGCAAGGCGGTCCTGGCCAAGGCACAGCAGCAGCTCACCGAGATGATCACCCGGGACCACAACCGCGCCAGCATCATCATCTGGTCCGTAGGCAACGAGACACCCGTGAGTCCCGTCCGCACCGAATTCATGCACACGCTGATCACGACCGCCAGGGGCCTCGACTCGAGCCGGCTAATCAGCGCGGCCCTGGAGCTAAACTATAACCCCGGGAAGAACGGAAAGCATAGGCATGTCGTGGACGATCCCCTCGGTGAATACGTCGACCTCGTCGCCTTCAACGAATACCTCGGTTGGTATGGCGGCACCCCCGCCGACTGTCGGAATGCCCAATGGTCCACCATCTATGACAAACCCTTTTACATCAGCGAAACCGGCGCGGAAGCCCTCGGCGGCTACCACGCGGACAGCCTCACCCGCTGGAGCGAGGAATGGCAGGCGTGGTATTTTCGTGAACAGGTAGCTATGTTTCGCCGGATGCCCCCTGCTTTCGTAGGCGTCTCCCCCTGGGTGCTGGCAGACTTTCGCTCGCCAAAAAGGAACAACCCCCTGTACCAGCAAGGCTGGAACAACAAAGGGTTGATCAGCCACAACGGCAAAAAGAAAAAAGCCTTTTATATCGTGCAGGCGTATTACAAAAGTCTCACGCATCCGCGGCAGACACCCACCCCCGCCGAACACCCAACCCCATAGATAGCGTAACTTACAGGGCAATGATCCCCGTTCGGCACATCGACAGTATAAAGATTTGGCGCCTGGAAGACTTCCTCTCAGGCAAAGACATGGTTCAGCCACTGCACCGGCATAGTTTCTACTATATCCTCGCTTTGCAGAAAGGCGCCGGCGAACACATCATCGACTTTGTGCCTTACAAGGTAACCGGCAATTCCGTTTTTCTGCTCCGCCCCGGCCAGGTACATCAGTTGACACTAAAAAAACAAAGCACCGGCTACCTGGTGCAATTCGGCGAGGATTTCTATCCCACCTTACAAAAGTCCCCTGAGCCATTCAAAAGGTCCGGCCATAGGAATTTTTGCGCACTCGATGCGGGAAGGAGCAAAAAGCTCTTTTCCATCCTGGCCGTCATGCTGGAAGAAAACGACGCCCGGCAGGAACGATACCTGGATGTCATCAGGGCAGGTCTGGAGATGTTTTTCATAGAACTGTGGCGGCAATGTCACCAAACAGCACCTGCAGACCCCACCACCGGCTACATCCGGGAACGTCTGGAAGCGCTGTTGGCCCTGATCGAACGCCATATATCGACCCATAAGGAGGTGGCCTGGTATGCCGGGAAGCTCCAGCTCACTTCCTATCAGCTCAACGCCGCGACCAAAACGGCTTTGGGTAAGACCTGTTCGGAGGTGATCGATGCCCATATCGTATTGGAAGCAAAACGTCACCTGCTGGCTACCTCCAACCAGGTCAAGCAGATCGCGGGGGACCTGGGTTATGAAGACGTCTCTTATTTCATCCGCTTCTTCAGGAAACACACGGGCTATTCCCCGGAATCTTTCCGCCAACACTTCGGCTAAGTGATGTACAACTCCATTTTTGTCCTACCGCTATAGACCGGGGATGCGATACTTTTGTTTCATGGAAAACAGAAAAGAAAACAAAATGGAAAACAACGATGAATACAAAAACATGTGGGATAGCCGCTACAAGAACGCAGGCTACGTCTACGGAACAGCACCGAATGATTTTTTCAGCGAGCGTCTGCAAACAATGAAGCCCGGCGTCCTCCTGATGCCGGCCGATGGAGAAGGACGAAACGGTGTTTTCGCTGCGGAAAGAGGGTGGAAGGTCACTTCCCTCGATTTCAGCATCGAAGGAAAGACAAAGGCATTAAAGCTTGCCAAAGAAAGAGGCGTGTCCATCGACTATGTCGTGGGCGATCTGGAACAGTTGGATTTTCCCAAAGAGGCCTTCGACGCCATCGGTCTTATCTTTGCCCACTTCTCCAAAGAGAAAAAATCGGCCCTGCACCGGAAATTGAGCAACTATCTCAAACCGGGCGGGACCGTCATCTTCGAGGCCTTTAGCAAAGCCCATCTGCGCCTCCAGGAGATCGGGCCCAAAGTTGGCGGCCCGCGGGATATCGACATGCTGTTCTCAAAGGAAGAGATCCAGGCGGATTTCGCGAATTACGAGATTCTGCTGCTGGAGGAAAAAGAGGTCGAACTAAGCGAGGGGCCCTACCACGCCGGCCGTGGCTCCGTCATCCGGTTCGTCGGCCGAAAGCGCTGAAACCTTGAAGAGGCCGCCAAGTATTCCTATCTTTGGTAAACCCCCAAAAATCAGGAAAATGAAAAAACTATTCGTCGCTGCAATTTTGCTTGCAACAGCCGTCGGTTTTCAATCGCATGCCTATGCCCAGGATTCGGCAAATGGGATCATTATTCACCAGGATGTTTACCTTGGCGTAGCGCCGGACCAACTGTACCAAACCCTGTTGAGCTCGGAACAATTCAGCGCCTGTACTAATAGATCATTCAAGATGTTCACGGCTTCATCGGCGAAGATCGACCCCAGGGAAGGGGGAGCCTTTTCGCTATTTGACGGGCATATCATCGGCAGAATAGTCGAGTTGGTTCCTGGCAAAAGGATCGTCGAAGCATGGCGGGTGGTCGATTGGCCTGCCGGCGTATATTCGATAGCCAGATTCGACCTTGAGCCCAAAGGAGCTGGAACCCAACTAAGTTTTGATCACATCGGATTCCCGGCCGGTCTGAAGGAGCACCTCGCAAGCGGCTGGCGCGAGCATTATTGGGAGGCGCTCAACACCTATTTTCGGGGGCGCTGAAGCCAACCCACTAAAGCGCCGGCATCGCCGTTTTTACATAATAGATCCCCTTTCTGATCCGGTAATATTTGTCAAATTGTCCGGTCGACACCTGGATGCTGTCCCTTACCGGCCGCTTCATATCGACGATGATGTCCTGCTCGTTACCCAGGATGTTCAGCCCGGTCCTGGTAAAGATCACGATGCTGTCCGCGGGAAAGAATGCAAGGAGTTTGCCGCTGTAGATCAATTGAACATAGGGGCATTTTAGCTGATTCTTTAAGAACCGGATATCCTTCTCGCTCAAACCCAAACTGTCGAGTTGCTTCGGTCCGATAAAGGTTTGTTTGGTAAACGTCGCAAATAGCCTGCTCGCGATAGCATCGAGCTGCGCATAGTTTTCATTTACCCTGGTCGTGTACGACTCCTTCGAACAGGATAAAAAGAAAAGGGCGAGAGCACCGACCGCAATAGAAAATTTCATTCGAGGTCAAAAATTAATGTCAGCTCATTTCGCAGCCGGCGAAAAACACACTACCGCCTCCGTTGTCAATACCCTGAACGTGAACGTTTCCTGCAAATAAAGCTGAACGGATGTGCTGCTGTGGTTAAGATAACCTATGGAGAGATCCTGCCCGATACTCAATTCGAAATCGCCGCCACGGGTGGAGAACAGGAAACCACCCTCGATGGCGGGCGCCCAGATGATCTCTCCATCCACCAGTTCGCGAAGGTGCTGCATCTCCGGGTATCCTTCGTCGCTTCCGCCGCTTGCGGCCGTATAGGCGTCCGCACCCAGTACGAGTACATAAGGCCCGTTTACACCCGCCAGCCGCAATGCGGCGAGTGCCTTGGAGACCGCGTCCGAATAATTTTTGATGCTGGCAGGAAGGGCGATAGACGCGTTGGTGGAGCTTTTCCGAACGCCGGCGATGCCGGCCGCAGCATATCCTTCAAATACCGCGCGGTCCTCGGCAAAAGCAATTTTGCGGGCCGCATCCTTGAGGGGCTGCCAATCCGAGTCTTCCGAACCCCGCTCGACGTCGTCGATGGCCTGACGTGAAAGCTCGAAGGGAACCCGAAACTCCACAATGGGATACACTTCGCGCAGCGCCGCCTGAACGTCCTCGCCCGGCGTGTCGATGACCCGGATATGCCCGGTGCCTATGGCGGACAGCTCGAGACCCTTGGGACCCGATACATCTACGACGCGTCTTGCCGCCAAATGGCGTTTAAGGGTGCGGGATGCTTCTTCTTCAATCGCAGCCCACGCAGCTTCGGAAACAGGCGCCAGCTTACGGTGTAAATTATTCATAAATTTTTTCTTTTTATCTCAATGAACCTATATTAAGCGAGCCATTTACCGACAGCACGGGCTCCGTTTTCTTTTCTCCTTCGGCGACAGCAATTATTGCACCTGATGCAAAGCCGTCCAGCATATCCAGCGTCGGCACAAAGAAAAGGCTTCCCGTCTTAGCCGTACTGAAATCCAGCAAACGATCATAATTGCCGGGCGGGTCGCCGATAAACATACTGTTGAGCATTTTTTGCACAGTGCTGAAAGTGCTGGCATAGGCGATAAAATAAGTCCCCATTTCATTCGTGGACATATTACCGAAAGGCATATTGTCCCGGATGATCTTGAGATCATCTCCCACATTGGCCACCGCCGAATGGGAATTTTTGGGTTTTATCTCGTCGGGCATCTCGATATCGTTCTGCTTGGATCTTCCAAAGACCTTTTCCTGCTCCTCGACCGGCAGCGCCTTGAAGGCGGCCAGATCATGGATATATTTTTGGACGAAGAGATAGCTGCCGCCTTTGTACACCGGGTCGCCGTCTCCCACCAGGCCAAAAAAAGCCCGGTCTTCCCCCTCGGGATTTTCGGTGCCGTCGACGAATCCCAGTATCGACCGCCCATCCCAGTACCGGAAACCGTGCACCTCTTCGACACATTCGGCTACCGGTTCCAGCGCTTTAGCGATGTCGGCTGCCATATCGAGACATATACTGATGTCGGAGCCCCGAAAGTGAAAATGCAGATCCCCTTTGGTGGAGACAGCTGTGTGTTTTTCGCCGACCACCGGAGCAAAATGGGCCAACTCCCGCGGAAGCGGCTCGGGCAGCTCCAGCAAATTCCAGGCATTGTAGCCGATACCCATTACGCAGCTGGCGCCGTAGTCGGGAAAGCGTACGTAGGCACTATGGTTCAAATTGATAACAAGGGCGCATACCCGTTGAAATGTTTCCTTGACCCGCATGTTTCCTCTAAAATTCCAAACCGTAAAAATGGTGTTGTTGCCATGATAATCCAATACATTTTGCGGCTCTTGTTTCATGTCGATATTGTATTGAGGGTTGAAATTCGCGCCTAAATATATGTATTATCTTACAATGTTGGAAGACCGTCATACCTTCCGGGAATGGAACTCAGACATCTTCTATATTTTAAAACGGTTGCCGAGCAACTTCATTTCAGAAAAGCTGCTTCGATCCTCTTCATTTCTCAGCCGCCCTTGAGCCGGCAGATCAGGGAGCTGGAAACCGAATTGGGCGTACTGCTTTTTACCAGGAAGGATAAGCGGGTCGGTCTTACGGATGCCGGAAAATATTTTAAAACCGAAGTAGACGCCATTTTCGCGCGCCTCGAAGAGAGCAAGGCGATAGTTAAGGAGATCCATAATAGTGAAAGCGGTGAGCTGAAGATCGGCTATATCAGTTCCGTGTACCAATCGCGTCTCGCCGACGCCTTAAGATCGATGCGCGACGTGTTTCCCCATTTTCACACAAATTTGTTCGAAATGCCGACACCCAGCCAGGTAAAGGCGCTCGAGGAGGGCAGCCTCGATGTAGGCATCCTTCGCGGACCCGTACAATCTCATCGGTTGGCCGTCAGAACCCTTTTCTTTGACCCTTTTATGGCAGTGGTGCCGGGTGTGAATCGAAAATACCGCCCACAACAAAAGCTCGCTGCGTATCTAAAAGATTCCCCGTTCATATTCTATAGCAGGGAGATGGCACCGCATTATTACGAAAAGCTCGATGAGATCTGCGGCCGGATGGGCTTCGTTCCGGCTGTGGTACATGAAGCCAACAATGTACATTCGATCCTGGAACTCGTCGAGGCCGGTCTTGGCGTGTCCATCCTGCCTTATTCCCTGAAACAAAAGTTTAGTCACCTCGATGTGTCATTTATCAGGTTGGACGACATTCCCGTAAGCACGGAAGTTGTACTGGCCTATAAGCAAAGCAACAAAAAGCCGGCGCTTAAATGGTTCATCGACCATTACCATGGGGAAAAATGAAACCCGCGATCACCGTTTGCGCCCCTTGCTCCTACCGATCGTTATATGAGAATTCCAAATCTTTGCCAATTATCGTAAATTTGGTATAATCGTCACCATTAAATCAAACGCCATGTCCAGGAAATATTCATTTTTGATTTTCAGCTTTTTGCTCCTGTTGACCCAATCTGGTTTTGCCCAACCGAAGATGTTGGCTAAAGGAGATGCAGCGCCCTTGTTTACCGCCCAGGCCAGCCTGGCGGGCAGCGCATTTGACTTCTCATTAAAAGACGCCCTTGCTAAAGGGCCGGTGGTGGTCTATTTCTATCCTTCGGCTTATACCGGCGGCTGTGATCTGGAAGCACATACTTTTGCCGAAGACAAGGATAAATTCACGGCGGCGGGAGCTACTATCATCGGTGTCTCCGCGGACGATATCCAGCGGCTGAATGCCTTCTCTTCCGACCCCAATTACTGTGCAGGCAAGTTCCCCGTCGCCTCGGACTCTGCGGGCACGATCGCCGCAACCTACGGCCTGACGATCAGTCTCCCAAGGAGCGGGATCAAAGACGTACGCGGCCAGGAGGTTACACATGGTTTTATCCCGCGAACCACGTTTGTTATCGACAAAGAAGGTAAGATCGTGGCGGTCTTTTCCTCGCAAACCGATCACATCTCACCTGCCGACCACGTTGAAAAGTCCCTGGAGATTGTAAAAGGTCTTTAATTCGCGGGCGCTCTCGAATCCGATCAATATTCGAAGGCCATCCTTGCGGGGATGGCCTTTATAATTCCTTCAATTTCAGCAAAAAGAAAAATCAGGAAATAAATTGTCCGGAAACGGTAACTCCCACGTCTTAGTTGAAATGAAATAGTATGAATGAATTGAAAAACAAAGTGGCAGTTATCTATGGGGCCGGCGGTGAGATCGGCGGCGCCGTCGCACGTGCCTTCGCCCGCGAAGGAGCTAAAGTATATCTCACCGGTCACCGTCTGGCGCCTGTGGAAGCGGTTTGCAGGGACATCCAGGCGGCAGGCGGCCTTGCCGAGGCAGCGGAGGTCGACGCGCTTGACGAGCCGGCGATAGACAAGCATCTGCAATTGGTAGTAGCTAAATCAGGCCGGATCGATATTTCCTTCAATGCGATGGGGAATTCGCCAGGCAGGTATCTCGGGGCATCGCTGGTCGACATGGATCTTAAACAATTCTCCATGCCCATCACGAGCTATACCACATCGTATTTTCTCACCGCGCGTTTGGCGGCGAGACGCATGCTCGAGAACAAATCCGGGGTGATCATGACCGTTTCCGCGCCACCCGCCAGAATCGGTACACCAAACGGGGGTTATGGCACCTCCCAGGCCGCCAAGGAGGCGCTTACCCGATACCTGTCGAAAGAGCTCGCGCCCCAGGGTATCCGCGTGGTCTGTCTGCAATCGCACGGCATGCCCGAGACAGCGACAATAAGGGAGATATTCGAAAGCAGGGCCACAACGGCGGATATAACCTGGGAGCAGTTCACAGGTTATCTTGCGGGCATGAACCATCCCAAACGCTTCCTGACACTCGCGGAGGTGGCTAATGTGGCGGTCTTTGCGGCCTCCGACAAGGCAAGCGGGATAATGGGAACGGCCGTCAATGTCACTATGGGGGCCCTCGACGACTAGGTTCTGCCGGCAAAAATCTTTATTATATTAACTTCAATAAAAAAAACGTTATGAATGAATTTGTTTACCTCTACCGGGGGTACGAAGAATCTGCGTCTCCTGAGGATATGCAGCAGAAAACGGCGAAATGGATGACCTGGCTAAAAGAGCTCAGTGACAAAGGCCATGTGAAAGCACTCGGCGAGCCCCTGCTACCCGGTGGCATGGTAGTAAAGGGCAAGAAGAAGCAGGTCATTGACGGGCCCTACGCCGAAGCCAAAGACCTGGTTGGAGGCTATAGCATCATTTTGGCCAGGGACATCAAGCAGGCTGTGGAGTTTTCTTTGGGCTGCCCTATTTTCGAAGATGGCGGTTCGGTAGAAGTCCGTCAGATCAGACAGTTGGATTAGCCCCATGGAGATAGAAGAACATTTTTTCCGGCATGAATTCGGAAGGATCGTTGCCATCCTTACCCGGCTCTTCGGAGTCCAGAACATCGCATTGGCAGAAGACGTCACTCAAGACGCCTTCTGTCGTGCTATGGAGACATGGAAATTGCGCGGTCTGCCGAAAAATCCTTCCGCATGGTTGATGACCACGGCCAGGAACCGTGCCCTTGATATCCTGCGCCGGGAGCGCACGGTCAGAGTGGCGCAGCCGGGACTAACGCGATTTCTTGAATCGGAATGGACGCTGGTCCCAACGGTTGAGGAAGCGTTTAGTACCTACGCTGTGAAAGACTCCCAGCTCCGGATGATGTTTTCCTGCTGCCATCCCGGCATCTCCGAAGAAGCGCAAATTGCCCTTATACTGCACATATTATGCGGATTCAGCGTAAAGGAGATCGCACAGGCCTTCGTGAGCAATCATGCCGCTATTGAAAAACGCATCACCCGGGCAAAGAAGGTATTGGCGGGATCCACGAAGCTTTTCGATCTCGCCGACGCGGACCTTCCCATCCGGCTTTCCGCCGTTCTCCAAGCATTATATCTGCTTTTCAACGAAGGGTATCATGGATCGTCACCCGAGGCGGCAGTGCGCGCGGAGCTTTGTCAGGAAGCCATGCGGTTGATGGATCTACTCCTCGAAGAATCTGCTTTAGTAACTCCCCAATCACATGCACTTGCTGCATTGATGCATCTCAATGCCGCTCGTCTACCCACTCGTTTGGATGGTTCGGGTAATCTTGTTTCATTCTTTGAGCAGGATCGGTCTTTATGGGATCATGATCTCATAGCAAAGGGACAAGCGCTTCTCGACCTTTCCGCGGCTGGTACAGAATTGACAAAATATCATCTTGAAGCGGCTATTGCTTCCATGCATACCAGTGCCGTGCGAGGCGAAGATACCCAATGGGAACAAATAGTATCGCTTTATGACATGCTTCTGGCTATTCATCCTTCGCCGGTCATTGCGCTAAACCGTGCGATTGCCATCGCTCAGCTTGATGGCCCGGAACGCGGATTGCAAGAGATACGCATCATCCAGGACCTTCAACGCCTTTCATCTTACCCGTTCTACCCGGCTGCGCTTGGCGAACTCGAGCTCCGTCGGCGAAATTACCAGGTTGCGGCGGCGCACTTCTCCACAGCGCTTTCGTTGGCCCGCAATCCCATGGAACGGAACTTCCTGCAACGGCGTATAGCTTCATGCAGAGAAAGCTGACGGGCTACATTTCCCCATCAGGCCAATAGTTTATTGCCCGCCGTATTTCCCACATCAACTGATCCAGCTTCCCGCCAAAATTGTCAACGTTGTGGTTGTAGGTATTGATGATCACGGCCCAGCAAAAGCCATCATGCGTCCTGACCAATACCGACTGCATCCCGGGAAAGCCGCCGCTATGAAAGTAATCGCCGGATTTGTTCACAAACCATCCTTTGGCGTAGTCCGGGCTAACCGCCGGTGCCGAGAACATCGTATCCAGGGTGGCCGGTTCCAAAATATCCGGCTTTTGCGGAAATTTATCTACCCGCATCATGAATTTAACCAGATCTGTAGGCGTGGCAACCCATCCTCCGTTCGATAACAATGCATCCAGGTCCAGCTCGGGATGCAGATTCACAGGATCCCAATCGGCATTCGGGTCCTTATTCTTATGCCAGCCGGACCACCCACCACCCAGATGTTCGAGTAGATCAGCAACCGTAATTTCGGCTACCCATCTTTTATAAGGATAAGTACCATAAGTAGTTCCGAGAATTCCGGCCGGCCCGAAAACCTTATCCTGCAGGTGCAATTTTCCCTGTTCGACTAATTTCATGATGGCCGTAGCGGTAATTGTCTTGCTGACGCTGGCAATCCGGAAACGGTTGCCGGGGTTCATCAATATCCCTGCATCTTTATCAGCATAGCCATAACACCGCTCGATCTTAATGCTGTCGTTTCTGGCAATGGTGAAGGACACCCCGGGAACAGCATATTTATTCATAAAAATGCCCACGAGCCGGTCCACCGTTTTGATATTCTCTGGTAAAAAGGCAGCCGGCGCCGGTTCATTTGCTTTTGGCCGCTGCGTGCAAGAGCCGATTATCATTATTGCTCCACATAGCAAAGGAAAATTCTTCATACGATAAAACGGTTTTTTCAAAGCCATCAACAAAAAGGCCAATATCATTTTTGATTGTCACACAATGAATTAGACAATTAACCGAACGGAAACTGCACGATACGTGAACACTCGCCGTTCGCTACCGGACATCCGCCATAAAGATGTGGTTCAATAAATATTTATTGTTTGTCAATAAATATTTATTAATTTAGCGGTACCAAAAGCCATACAGACATGAAAATAAGCACCGAACAAACGCTAAGGATATTAAATCTCCTTGCCTGGATCATATTCGTCGGCGTAAGTATCGAAGCCGGCGGTTTCATCTTCAGCACCTTTTACACGCTGGAGATAAACCCTATCAATGCCCATCGATCCTGGCCCGGGCTCGATCTATCGGGTATTTATGATTACGGCCGTGGATACTTTCTTGCGGAGATGTCGCTAATAAGTCTTGTATCTCTTATGAGAGCAGTCTTGTTTTATATGATCGTCGACGTCCTGCAAAACAAAAAACTGGATATTGCCCACCCCTTCAGCAAAAACATCGGCCGATTCCTTTTCAGGATCTCCTACCTGTCCCTGGCGATTGGCCTGTTCTCCTGGTCAGGCGCCGAGTATACCATGTGGCTTGTGTCGAAAGGTGTTAAGGTGCCGGATTTACAATACCTGCGCCTGGGCGGAGCGGATGTATGGCTGTTCATGGGCGTGACCATTTTCGTCATTGCACAGATCTTTAAAAGAGGTATCGAGATCCAAACCGAAAACGAATTAACCGTCTAAGTCATGCCGATTATTGTAAATCTCGACGTCATGATGGCTAAGCGGAAGATATCGCTCAACGAACTTTCGGCGAAAGTCGGCCTGACGCTATCCAACCTTTCCATACTTAAGACGGGCAAAGCAAAAGCCATCCGCTTCAGCACCCTCGAAGCCATTTGCAAAGCGCTGGATTGCCAACCTGCAGATATCCTTGAATATAAGGAAGAGTAGTACCGGATGATCGGACAAGACTTATGATCCATGGATAAGGGTATCAAAGACATTTTTGTCAAGCTGGATCGGCTGCTTCAAAACGGCTAAGCGTAGATGTTCTGGTTTCTATTTTCCATGCTTCAATTCATTCATCATATCTAATACTGGGATGGCACTAATTTCTTTTGTCACGGGAAATCGTTCTTTGCCCGGATAAACAATAAACCTTTTTGTTGCCTTGATATCCTCGCAACCCAGATGGAACCCCTTTGAAACAGAAGGAGCCTGAGAGCGTTTTATTTCAATGGCAAACCTTTCCTTGCTATTCTTCTCGATCACCAGATCGACCTCGGCGCCAGCCGAAGTGCGATAAAACCAAGGGGTAACACCCGCGGGGAGACAAGACAGCAGGTTTTCAAGAACAAAACCTTCCCAACTTGCTCCCACTACCGGATGCCCCAAAAGGTCATCAAGAGTGGTCAAATTCAGGAGGGCATGGACGATGCCGCTATCACGGATGTAAATCTTAGGAACCTTTACAAGCCGTTTGCCCACTTTCCCGGACCAGGGCCGAAGGGTGCGAATTAGCAACAGATCTTCCAGCAATTCTATATATCTTTTTGCGGTCGTAGCGGCTACGTCCAAATTGTTACCTAACTGCGCGATATTGAGCTGCCCACCCTGGCTGTGTGCCAGCATAGTCCATAAATTTCGCAACGTAACAGCCGGTATACGCGGACCGAATTGCGGAACATCTCTTTCCAGATAAGTGTTGATAAAATTCAACCGCCAGCGAAGACTGGCTTCATCATTTTTAGCCAAATAACTATCCGGGAATCCCCCGCGTAACCACAAATGGCCAAGCTCGGGGGATTTTCCTTTGTCTACCTCCGCCACCGTGAGCCCTGATAATTCTTTGTATGCTATTCTTCCGGCCAGGGATTCTGATGACTGCTTCAACAAGTCCAATGATGCTGAGCCAAGAATAAGGAACTGACCGGTCCTCTTCCCTTCCCTCCGCCGACGGTCGATAACACCGCGAAGAATTTGGAATAACTCGGGGACACGTTGGATTTCGTCGAGGATAATCAGCTTATCCTTATGCAAGTTGAAATAGGCTTCTGGTTCTTTAAGTTTTCCTGCCTCCGAAGGTGTTTCCAGGTCAAGGTAAATTGGGGCTGGACTCATCGAAGTAGCGATTTCCTCGGCTAAGGTCGTTTTGCCGATCTGCCGAGGTCCAAGTACCCCAACTGCCGGGAATTCTTCCAGCAATTCTATAATTTCCGCCTGAGCCTGCCTTTTAATCATCCTTGTAATTATAGCACAAAATACTCGATTTACAAGGATATTCTCGGTAGAAAATTATTTTTTACGGCTCGACGACCTTCACTCAACTGCATGAATGCCGCATGATTTTACAACGCGGACATCGAAGCGATCGCCTCCAACGTTTCACTGGTATTAGGCCTTATCCCGCCGCTCCATTCCCCACTGCGCCATGGCATTCAAAACGGGAGTGAGGGTGACCCCATCGGCCGACAGGCTATATTCTACATGGGGCGGGACCACCGGTTTCACGTCCCGTACGATCAGTTTATCCGATTCCAACTCCCGTAAATGCTGGATCAGCATCTTCTCCGTGATACTCGGGATGGCCTTGCGCAGCTGCCCATAGCGTTGTGCGCCATTACTCAAATGATAAAGGATCAGCGGCTTCCATCTTCCGCCGATCCGCTCGAGGGTATAGGTCACCGGGCATCCTTGCACGATTTGCTTGTTTTGCTGGTTGGTAGAGCTTTCTTTTATTGCTGTCATGGTACATACTTTAGGGTAAGTACTATCAAAATCGACAGTGAAGGTATAGCTTTGTTGTCTCAATTCAAAAAGATATGAAATACGTTCTTCTGGGGTCGCTTGGAAACATTACCAAACCCCTTGCAACACAACTGATTAAAGCCGGTCACAAAGTAACTATCGTCAGCAGCGACGCCGGCAAGGTCGCCGCCATCGAGGACCTGGGCGCCGATGCCGCCATCGGAACGATAGAGGATACAGCCTTTCTCTCCAGCACCTTCAAAGGCGCGGACGCCATTTATACGATGATCCCGCCAAAATGGGATGCAAAACTATGGAAGCAATGGATCGGTGGCATCGGGAAGAAATACGCCGAAGCCATAAAGGCGTCTGGGGTAAAAAAGGTCGTCAACCTCAGCAGTATCGGCGCCGATCAGGCGGATGGGGTAGGGCCCGTAAGCGGTCTTCACCTTGCCGAAGAAGCGCTTAATTCGCTCAGCGGCGTGGACATCCGGCATCTGCGGGCCGGGTTTTTCTACACCAACTTCTACAGCGCTATCGGGATGATCAGGCAGGCCGGCATCTATGGCAACAACTACGGTGCCGATGCACCGGTGGCCATGGTTCATCCCCGTGACATTGCAGCAGCCGCAGTCGAAGAATTGCTCAGCCTTGGATTCAAAGGTAGCAGTGTCCGGTATGTCGTCAGCGATGAGCGAACCAGCAGGGAGATCACCGCTGTCCTTGGTGCATCGATCGGCAAACCCGGTCTGCCCTTTGTCCCCTTCAGCGATGAAGACAACCGTAATGGTATCCTTGGCGCCGGCCTCTCCGCAGAGGTCGCCGACAACTACACGGAGATGGGCGTGGCCGTTCGCACCGGCCTGATGTTTAAAGACTATGAGAAACACCGCCCACAGCTTTCACCCACCAAGCTGGAAGATTTCGCAAAAGAATTTGCCGCTGCGTACGCAACCGCCTGAAAAAACCGGCAGCGGGACATTAATGGAAAAAGAGGCCGCTACTTATTTTTAGCGGCTTCTTTCACACTCGGCCAAAGCCATAGCCATAACCGGCATTGTTGATCAGTACGTCTGGTGCTATCGCTATTATTTAATAGGCGGATAAACGCTATAATTTGCGGGGATCCAAACATATTTTGATCCATCGGCCCGGAGATGTCCTATACCGGGAAAGGAGATATGGTCGGCGGCTATCCAGTAGCCGTTCCTGGCGGCATCGGCATAGGCTTTTTTTCGTTGGTCTGCGCCGGCCTTCGGGTCGCTATCGAATCCCATATAGGCGCCGGGATCGGAGAATTGTACCGCAGCTGCGTGCATCAGGTCGCCCCAAAATAGCAGTTTCTGGCCCTTACTTTCGACAATGTAGGAAGAATGCCCGGGTGTATGGCCTGGAGTGGCAATAGGCGTGATGCCGGGAAACAATTCTGTGCCATATTCGAAGGTAACCAGTTTGCCTGCCTTTTGATAGGGGGCTATTTTTTTGATGGCGGTCTCGAAGTAAAACTGGGCGCTTTGAGGAGCTTTACGCTTGTTGTCTTCGGAAAGCCAATAGGCGGCCTCTGGTTTGCTGACATAGATCGTGGCATTGGGAAATACGATCTTGTCACCGTCTGTTATGCCGCCTACATGGTCTGGGTGCAGGTGTGTAAGCAAAACCGCGTCGATTTGCTCGGGCCTGTACCCTGCATTGTTCAGGCTTGCTGCCAATTTACCGAGTGTCGGCCCGAAAGCATCCGCGGTACCGGCATCAACCAGGATCAGCTTGCCATCGGCCTTGATCAGAAAGGCATTGACGGAGTTTTCTACGCTGGATGTCAGGTAGTTTTCTTTGAAGAGCCGGTCGCGTTTTTCGGGTGCGATGTTCGACAACAATTTGGTAAAATCCAGGGCAGCGGTGCCGTCGGATAAAGCTATGATCTGGATGTCTCCCAACTGTAGAACGTAGTACCCTGGCTGTGGTAGCGCAGTTGGGGCGGCGGTTTGTGAAAAGGAGTACGTCGGTGTTACGAGCGTAAGGAAAAGGATGATAAAAGAAGCGGCTAATAGTTGCAAGCCGGATTTGATTGAATGATTCATCTTAAAAAATTTAAGACACAAAATTCAATCGGAAAATTTCCCTGGTAAAGGACGTTAGTCAATTTGATTTTGTGATATTTATCACATGTGGCTCATTTCAGCCGGCTTAGTGTCTCACGGGTGACTCCTAGATAGGAAGCTATGAAGGCTTTGGGGATTCGGCTAACGAGGTGGGGATATTGTGAAAGGAATTTTTCATATCGTTCCTGGGCGCTGGCCATAATCATTAGTTGGATGCGTTTTTGCAGGGAGACATAGCCCCAATTTGATTTTACGCGAAGGAAGTGCTCGTATTTTGGCATTTCTGCGGCCAATTTTTCCCGATTGTCATAAGTTATACCCAAAAGCTCGCTGTCCTCGAGGCAATCGATATTGATGGTGGCAGGCGTTTTAGAAAAGAAGGCTTCCCTGTCAGTGATCCACCAATCTTCGACGGCAAATTGGAAAATGAAATCCTTGCCGCTTTCAGGTTCCGTAGTATACGCTTTAAGACAGCCTTTGAGGACAAAATACTCCTGTCTTACATTATCCCCCTCCTGTACGAGAAAGGCATGTTTCCGGAGCTTCTTAACAGTATAATGAGAGAGAATGTAATCGAACTCTTCGTCCGTTAATGAACTAATTGCTTCAATATGATCTCTAAACAGGTGGGCCAATGGGGTGCCGGTTTTTAAAGGCTTGAAATTAGCACAAAAGATTCACAAATTCTTCCCATCCAAATGCCGCTGCAGCAAAGCCCGATAGGCCTCGCCGATAGGGATCTCTTTTCCTTGTATAAAAAGCTGGGTCTTCTGGATCGAGTCGATCTTTCCAAGGGCGATCACATAAGACTTGTGAATGCGCATAAAACGGGCAGGATCGAGTTTTTCCTCGATGGACTTCAGGCTCAGCCGGGTGATGATCTCTTTTCCGGATACCAGGTAAATACGCACATAGTCTTTTACCCCCTCGATAAGCATGATATCCTCCAGGATAACTTTAACCAGCGAATAGTTGGCATTGACAAAGACATATTCTTGCGGGGCGGCAGGTTGCTGCGACGCCTTCCATCGTAGTTCGAATAGTTCATGTGCCCGCTGGACGGCTTTGGCGAAACGTGCGAAGGGTACGGGTTTTACGAGGTAATCGACAACTTCCAGCTCGAACCCTTCCAGCGCATGCTCCTCGAAGGCTGTTACGAGGATGGCCAGTGGAGGTTTGCGCAGCGAGCTAAGCAGCTCAAGTCCTGTGAGCCCAGGCATTTGGATGTCCAGGAAAACCAGATCGACAGGCTCGCGTGTTATCAGCGTCAATGCCTCGGCGGCGGTCCGTGCCTCACCGATCAGTGTCAAAAAGGGGAATTGCCGGATATTGTCCTCCAGCAGCTCCCGGGCGGGCAACTCGTCGTCTACTATAATACAATTCATGGTCACAGGTTGATAACCAAATTTACGGTATAGAGATCATCATTTTCCACGATCCGGATCGAATGACTTCCCGGATAAAGCAGATCCAGCCGGCGCCGTACATTGACCAGGCCGATTCCCGAACCTGCGATGGGCCGGCGCGGCACCCGGGCTACACTGTTGATGACTTTCATGACAAAGGCCTTCCGCTCGCCGTCGATTTCGAGGGCCACATCGATCATTGGGTTGTCGACATACTCCACGCCGTGCTTGAAGGCATTCTCCACAAACGGTATCAAAAGCATCGGCTCGATGGTGCAGCCTTGTGTGTCGCCGGAAATGAACAGATTGAAATTAAGCGTATCGCCAAACCGTAAGAGTTGCAGGGTAATATAGCTTTTCAGGTATTCGATCTCCTTGGATAGATCGATCTTCTCGGTGCTGCTGTCATAGAGCATATAACGCATGAGCTGGGACAGGCTGATCAGGGACGGTTCCAAAAGCTCCGACTTTTTCCTGGCCATGGAGACCAGTGTATTCATCAGGTTGAACATAAAATGCGGACTGATCTGGGAGCGCAGAAAATCGAGCTCGGTCTTGAGGTGGGTGTTCTCCATCTGACGGATCCGTTCGGCCTGCCGGATCTTTTCCATATACATGCGGTAGAAAAAGCTGCAAAAGATGACGAGGGCAAAAGGGAATATTAGCACGATCCGTGCCGGACTCACCCTGCCCCCATTGTCGGGTAGCCCATGAGCCTGGCTGACGCCCGATAGGTCGCGCATAAAGAAGCTCATCGAAAGCAAAAAAAGACCGAATGCCAGGAGGATGGCCAAAGCATACCATATCTTCCCATGGCGTCGCCGAAGCAGGGGGTAGATAAACCAGGTGTGTACATAGAATAAGGCGATAACGGTCAGAAAGGAAAAAAAGATATCCGTGAGCGAGCCGGTACGGGGATCGTTGCGGAAAAGCAGGATTCGCAACGCGAAGGGTAGGACGAAAACGAATGTCCATACCAGCACCGGGATGATGGCCTGGTAACGGCTTAATTTTTTAGTGATAGAAGGCATAGTGCAGAAGGCATGGTATAGACGGCATACGTCAAAATTAGGCGGCGGTGGCCGCATTTCCCGGAAATTAAGATCAACACGCCATCTAATGGCATCAAAACCCGATGATCGTCTACCAAAATATACACCTGGAAAAAGCAGGGGCTTCGTCTGATAAGTGCCTTCGTTAGTCGCATTTACGGAATGCGTCTCTTTTTCTTTTTCAGTTTTGCAGCACAATCGAAATAAAATGAAACGATCAACATGGAAAACCGACGCAAGGACCGCTATTATAGCCGGTCTTGGCTTTTTAGGGATGCTGGCTTCGGCACGGGCGGTAAATGCCCAAAGTCAGGCCGGCGGCTCACCTGTTCCAAATGGACCTGCGAAGCTGCCCGTCCCGCCGCCAATCCCCTTCGACAAGATCAGCATGATCACGACCCGGCTTACACCGCATTTTTACACGCTTACCGGCTCGGCCAACAGCGACCCGGGACATCCGGAAGCAGCCGGTGGACGCGTAGGCGTTCTGGTCGGCGACGAAGGCGTCTTCCTCGTTGACTGTAGCTACGCCCCTCTGTCTACGAAGATCACGGATGCTATCAGGAAAATTTCGAAAAATCCGATTCGCTTCCTTGTCAATACGCATTGGCATCCGGACCACACCGGCGGTAACCCCAATTTTGCACGGCAAGGTGCGATCGTGATTGCCCGCAGAACAACCCGGGATGCGCTGGCGCAGCCGCTCCCACCTGCGATAGCCGCGGCCATCGGGAACGCAGCGCTCAACAACGACCCGGCTCGCCTGCCGCTAATGACACTGAATGGCAGCTCAGCAGTAACTTTTTTTTTCGATAACGAGACCATCGACCTGATCCCCTTACCGGATGCGCATACCAATGGCGACCTGATCATACGATTCGAGCAGGAAGACGTGATCATGATCGGCGACTTTTACCGCAACTATGGCTATCCGTTCGTCGACCGGCAACACGGCGGAACTTTTGCCGGGATGCTGGCGGCCCTCGATACCGTACTGGCGATCGCAGGCCCTGATACCCGCCTGCTTCCAGGACATGGGACGATCGTCGACCGGACGGCGCTGGTGGCCTACCGCAATATGATCACCGACATCAAGTCCAGAGTGTCGTCGATGATCACGGCGGGAAAAACGAAACAAGAAGTACTGGCAGCTCATCTAACTGCGGACTATGACTCGGGCACGCCCGGCGGCAATGAAGCGTTGCCTGCCGGTCTTGGCACAAGCGCTAATCGATTCATAGCCGCCCTTTATGATGAACTCAAACAAGCCGCACAATGAAGAAAATAGTAAGAATAGTCTACTGGACCAGCACCATCCTTTTTGCAAGCATCTTCACTACCACCGGTACGCTCTACCTGCTGCATGCCCACACCTTTGTTAAGCGGGCTACCGACCTGCATTATCCTGTGTACATGCTGGATATCATCGGAACGGCCAAGATCCTCGGGGCCATCGCCCTGGTGGTGCCCCGGTTTAAACGGCTAAAGGAATGGGCCTACGCGGGCTTCGCATTCGATTTTATCGGGGCGATCTGGTCGCATTTCTATGTTCAGGGATTCGGCGAATATGCGCTGATCTTCGTGCCATTTTCTATCCTGATGCTGTCATACGTAAGTTTTCAACGGCTCCAGCGCATAGCACCAATAATACCAATCTTACTACTACTAAGCGTAGGCAGCAACGCCCAGGGTCAGCCGGCGCGTCACACGATCAGCGGCACGGTAACGGCGGCTTCTACCGGAGAGACACTCGTCGGCGCTACGGTCAGACTCAAGGAGAGGCCGCAAAGCACTACTACTGCTAACGCGTATGGTTTTTATTCGTTGTCGGCACCCACAGGTAGTTATACGCTGGTGGTCAGCTTCTCGGGTTACAGCGCAATGGAAGTCGCCATAAAACTTGACCACGAAAAAACAACGGATATCGCTCTTGCCGTAAAAGACCAGCTACAAGAGGTCGTGGTAGGTGCGAACCGGCCCAACAACAACCAGATCGTCTCCCCGCAGATGGGCGTCGAAAAGCTCAACATGGCTCAGATCAGGAATGTCCCGGTTCTTTTTGGGGAAAAGGATGTGTTGCGTACGATCTCTCTCTTGCCGGGGGTGCAAGCGGCGGGAGAAGGCAACACCGGCTTTTTTGTCCGCGGCGGGGGAGCCGATCAGAACCTGATCTTGCTGGATGAGGCCCCGGTCTACAATGCGTCGCACCTGCTGGGTTTTTTCTCGACATTTAATTCCGATGCGATCAAGGATGTCAGTCTCTATAAAGGGGGCATGCCGGCAGAGTATGGCGGCCGGCTGTCCTCCGTGCTCGATGTGAAAATGCTGGATGGGAACAATAAAGCGTTCGGAGTGGAAGGTGGTCTTGGGCTGATATCGTCCCGCATCAAGGTGGAGGGACCGATCACCGAAGACAAAGGTTCGTTTCTCATCAGCGCGCGCCGGACCTATATCGACTTGTTCGCCCATCTGTCAAAAGATTCGCTCGTCAAAGGTAGTTCGCTTTATTTCTATGACCTCAACGCCAAGGCCAATTATCATTTCGACAGCCGGAACGCGCTCTTTCTCTCAGGGTATTTTGGGCACGACGACATTGGCTTGAACAATGTCTTTGGGACCAGCTGGGGCAATGCTACCGGGACGCTGCGTTTCAACCATGTGTTCACCAACCGGCTATTCTCCAATACGTCGCTGATATTCAGCAACTATAGTTACGAAGCGGAAAGCTTTCTTACCAATGATGATTTTCAGGCCACCTCCCGGATCATCGACGTCAATCTCAAGGAAGACCTTCAGCTCACGGTTTCATCCACGCATACGGTTAAGTTCGGATTCAATATCCTCCGTCATGCGATCTCGCCGGGTGACATCAGCAGCTCCGCCGCTTCGAGCATCAACAACACCAGCGTCGGGAAACGCTATGGTTTTGAGAATGCGCTCTATGTCAGTGACGACTGGAAGGCGTCGGAGAAGCTGACCGTCTTGTACGGACTTCGTGTAAGCGGGGTGGCACTGTTCGGCCCGGGAACTTTCAAGACGTATGACCAGACCGGTAAGGCAGTAGATTCTAACATCTATTCATCGGGTCAGCTGGTCAAGAACTATGTAAACCTCGAACCCCGGGTCTCCGCGGGTTATGTGCTCGATGAAGCGAATTCGATCAAACTGTCGTACAGCCGGAATACGCAAAATATCCATCTGCTGAACAACTCGACGACGTTCAACCCCACGGACATTTATGTGCTCAGCAGCAACAACATCCGGCCAGAGATTGCCGACCAGCTATCGGCCGGCTGGTTTAAGAATTTCCACGAGAACCGGTATGAATTCTCGGCCGAGCTGTATTACAAATGGCTACAAAACCAGATCGACTATCGGGATGGAGCGAACCTCACCGCCAATCAGGATATCGAATCGCAACTGGTCTTTGGTTCCGGCCGGGCGTATGGGCTCGAACTCTATGTAAAAAAAAGATATGGCCGGTTGAACGGCTGGGTGAGCTATACGCTTTCCCGCACGGAAGACAAGTTCAGTCAGATCAACAATGGTGAGTATTTTCCAGCCTCGTATGATCGAACCCACAATCTGTCGGCGGTGGGTATTTACCGGATCAATGAAAGATGGACGTTCTCCGGCACCCTTATTTACGCCACGGGGAATGCGGTGAGCTATCCCACCGGGAAATACGTCAACGGCGGCCTGACCACATTTTCCTATTCCGGCCGTAATAACTACCGCGAGCCGGCCAACAGCAGGCTGGATGTGAGCGCCACCTGGGAGGGACGGAAACATGGACGATACCAATCCAGCTGGACTTTTGGTATCTATAACCTGTATGGACACTGGGACCCTTATACCATCACCTTCCGCAACAGTAAAACGGTACCGGACAAAACCGAAGGGGTGGAGACCAGCCTGTTTCCACATCCCATTCCATCCGCTACCTGGAACTTTAAATTTTAGACATGAAAATAATTTACGCCTGTCTTCTCGCTGTGGCCCTATTTTCCTGCACCAAGGTGATAACCCCCAAGCTCGACAGCGACGCTGGAGAGCTGGACATCGAAGCCAATATCACGAACCTGGACACCGTCCAGGAGATATTCCTTCGGACCAATGTTCCTTTTTCCGCCACCAACCAGTATCCACCAGTGAGCCATGCCACCGTCACCGCCACGGACGATGACGGGAACCGCTATACCTTCACCGAAGCACAGCCCGGCGCCTATAAGAGTCTCGCCTTTTCCGGTGTTCCGGGGAGAACATACGCACTAGAGGTGCAAGTGGATACCCAGCGATATGTCGCCGCCTCTACCATGCCGCCATTGGTCCGAATGGATTCGCTCACGGATAAAAACCGGCCGTTGAACCGACCGCAGGACGGCCGCGATCAAAAAGTAATCAGCGTCTACTTTCAGGACCCGGCTGGTATCCCTAATCAGTACCGCTTTATCGAGTGGGTGAACGGGGTGCAGGTCAACAGTGTCTTCGCCTATGATGATCAGCTTACCGATGGGCGCTATGTGACCCTCGAGCTGCTGGAGCAGGACATCGACATATATGCCGGCGATACGGTGCGGGTGGAAATGCAGTGTATCGATCAACCCATATATGCCTATTGGTTCGCATTGGAATCGCAGCAGGCCAACAATTTCAACGGTGCGGTGGCGCCCGCCAACCCGCCGACCAATATCAACCCCGGGACACTTGGCTATTTTAGCGCCCATACGACGCAAACGTTAACGCTTATCGTAAAATAAATGTCATGATCGAAGCAAATATTTTGGTGTTTGGATAAAAAACTGATATTTTACCCTGGCAATACTTTAAATAAAAATCATGAAAGCAATTAATCCCTGGATCAACTTTAATGGCAATGCCGAAGAAGCATTTACTTTTTACAAATCCGTTTTTGGCGGCGAGTTTTCAAAGATTGTCCGCTTCAAGGATCTTTCAGGTGGCGAATTCCCCGTGACAGAAAAGGATGCAAATAAGATAATGCATATTGCTTTACCTATTGGCAAATACAATGTGCTGGTTGCCAATGACGTTCCGGAATTTATGGGACGGGTAAACGAAAACGAAAACCGGTCTAAAATATACGTTGTTACTGAAAGTCGGGAAGAGGCTGATAAAATATTTAACGGATTATCAGCGGGCGGAGAAGTAGATGGGCCTATTGGCGATAGTCCATGGGGCACCTATGGCGCGATGTTCAGAGATAAGTATGGTATTGAATGGATCGTCGAGTTCGCCCCAAACAATAGCTAGCCGTTGCAGACCTTGGGCTATATTTCGACGACTATCTTACCTGCATTTTTATTGCTTTCCATATACTCGTGGGCCTCGGCTATCTGCTCAAAAGGGTAAGACCGGTCGATGTTGAGCCTCACGATCCCTTGTTCTACAGCGTCAATAAAGTCCTGCAGAGCAGCCTTTTCCAAATTTCCCGCATCGCCCGCATAAGCTGTCAGTCTTCCCATGCGCGGTATATACTCCATGGGGCTGAACGCTGCAAATGTCCAGCCGCTGAGTATGCCGGTCATACAGACGATCCCTTTGGGCCTTATACATTGAAGGGAGTCTTTCAGGGTAGCCGTGCCGATCAGTTCCAAAACCTTGTCGACGCCGGTAGGGTAGAGGTCGAAAACTTTATTGCTGATCTGTCCGTCGTCAATAAGGACATGGTCTGCCCCGTTATTTTGCAGGGTGGAGGTCTTAGTGGGATTGCGGGTAGTAGAGATTACGGTGAGCCCATAATACTTCCCCAGCTGGCAGGCAAGCATACCGATGGAGGAACTGCCCCCGCGGATGAGCAGGGTTTCCCCTTTTTTGATTTCGAGCGCCTGGAGCAGAGAACCGGAGGCGGTTTGAAACATTTCCGGGATGGCGCCCAAAGTTTGCCAGGGAAGGCTGCTTTCAAAGGGGAAGACGTTGCCAAGGGGAACGCGGGTATATTCCGCGTAGCTGCCGTCGAACTGCCTCCCCATTCCTCCCATGATAGCTGCCACTTTTTGCCCCGGCTGATAGCTCTCCGTAGGATCGTGTTCTACTTCTCCGACACATTCGATGCCTTGGATGATAGGAAAGTCGACACCTGGAGAATGCCCCTGACGGGTGTAAAGCTCGGATCTGTTAAGACCAAAGGCTTTTACTTTGATCGTCACCCATCCGTCCTTTGGTGCGGGCTTGGCGACCTCTTTTATTTGGATCACTTCTGGCCCGCCTGCTTTTGTTGTTAATGCTGCTTTCATACTACAAAGGTGGGTATTCCTTGTGGCTGAAACCCATTAATAATCGTAAGAAATGCGCTTAAACTATCTTAAGACTAGGCTTAAGTCTTATGGGCGGCTCGTCAGGTCCTTCCTGATCTTGCTTAAAAATTCGGGGGTGATTCCCAGGTAAGAGGCTATTTGAGTATTGGGAAGGCGGGCAGCTAAATGGGGATAGTCGGCCAGAAATGCCTGATAACGCTCTTCGGCAGGCTGGCTGATGTTTTGAAGTGTTCTGTTCTGGAGGTTGATATATTTGCGCTCTACGATGATCCGGAAATTCCGGTCGAATTTATGAGAGGCTACGTACATATCGATGACCTTGTCATGTTTGATCTGGAGAATTACGGACGGCTCGATCGCCTCTATATACAGGAGGCTCGGCGTCTGATCGTAGAAACTGGCCAGATCGGTGGTCCAGTCATTTTCAATGGTAAATTGAATATTGTGTTCTTTCCCATCCTGGTCGGCTGCATACAGCCTGAAGCAGCCTGCAACGACATAGGTGAAATGCCGGCAGACATCCCCGGGCTGCAGGATGAATTGCCGGCGCTTAATTTTTCTTTCGGTGAAATGCTGAGCGATCTCTTCCCGCTCCCGGCTATTGAACGGAGAAGAATTTTTGAAGTAATCGAATAGCTTCGCGATCGATGTGTCTTTACTTTCCACTGATTGTCAAATAAGGCTCTCAATATCCTAAATAATTCGGCTATAGCCAAGAACCCTTGAACTATATTAAGCCTATTTCTTAAGTTTTCCCATTGGCGGCCCCCTCCTGGCTGTACTAATTTTGTCTCATTATGAAAAATATGCAACAGCACAGAGAAGAGTTTGACCAGTTAGGCAACCTCTATCCCGCAGAGACTTCTGTTAAAGTTGAACAGACGCTTGTAAATGGAGTAAACAGTTATTGGTTTACACCCGAAAAAGCCCTCGCAGAAAGAATAATCTTATACCTGCACGGCGGCGTATACGCACTTGGATCGGTCCGCTCGCACAGGAGTCTGGTAAGTCATATAGCGAACAAGCTTATGACGACCATCTTATTCGTGGATTATGCTTTGGCGCCCGAGCAGCCCTATCCCGCGGCCAATAACGATGTTTTGGCAGTGTATACAGGGTTGCTTAAAGATCATCCGGGCCATAAGCTCGGCTTTATAGGTGATAGTGCAGGTGGCGGTTTGATCGTCTCGACTGTGAGCGAGATCTTGAGGCAACAATTACCGCTGCCCTATGCTGTGGTGATGATCTCGCCCTGGATCGATCTGAAATGCGATAACCCGTCCTATGAAAGTAACAAGGCAAAGGATCCCATCCTTAACCGGGATATGCTGAGTGGTGCCGCAAAAGATTATCGGGCCGGCGCTTCAATCGGAACGGTAAACCCCGCGGACACAGCGTTAAACACTTTTCCCCCGGTTCTTATCACGGTGGGGACAAACGAGGTCCTTTTGGATGACAGTTTGAACTTTTATGACGTTGTCAAAGGTCTGCAGTCCGACGCTGCATTAACGGTCTACGACAAGCAGTACCATGTATGGCCATTAGCGGATGTTCACAGCGAGGCATCACAGCGGCTGCTTACCGAAATGGAAGGGTTCTTCAATTAGAATTTTGATTGTGGCGAAGACCTACTTGGAAGGTAGTGACAAATGCACCGATCAAGTAATGGAGACGGCATTTCATGGTAATGTTAAGTTACTATATTCCTGGCGTTTGTGGAAGCGCGATAGCCGTTCGCCGAATGTTCGGCCAGCAAATAGATAAATCTCAGGTTATCAGTCCCCTATTATTTACCGGCAACGATTGCGTAAATATTTTGAATGCCCCGGTCCCCCTTTCTGAGGTAAGAAATTACCTTTAGACCCGAACTTCTAATCAAAACAACTTGCTATGCCTATGCCTGCTACGACGGGATCCCCGTTCGATAAACGTTGGATTCGACTTACCGCAACTGCTTTATTCATCCTTTCTTTCCTTGGAACATCCACCGGTATTCTTGCTCAGTCCAGGTTTCACATCACCGGGAAAGTCACGCAATCTACAGGTGAGCCATTAGCCGGCGCAACAATTGTTGAAAAAGGCACTTCTTCAAGCGTGCTTGCAAATGAGGACGGAACGTTTGCCATTGATGTTTCCAATCAAAAATCGACGCTGGTGATTTCCTATACGGGCTATGCTCCAAGGGAGATCAAACTAAACGGACAGCGACAATTGGATATCGCCTTGCAATCTGCCAATAGCAATATGGATGAGGTAGTGGTAATTGGCTATGGCACAACAAAAAGAAAGGATTTGACCGGTTCTGTAGCCTCCGTGAGCGGGAAAACCATTTCCGCTATTCCCGTTCCAAACATAGCCCAGGCCATGCAGGGGAAATTGCCGGGGGTAAGCGTGGTTTCACAAGACGGCCGCCCCGATGCCGATGTAGAGATCCGCGTGAGGGGCGGGGGATCGATATCGCAAAGCAATCAGCCCTTGATCCTCATCGATGGTGTCCCTGGAACGTTGAGTGATATCCCTCCGGACCAGGTAAAAAGCATCGACGTACTAAAAGATGCCTCCTCTACGGCGATTTACGGCGCCCGCGGAGCGAACGGGGTAGTCCTTGTTACCACCAAAGGCGCACAGGAAGGGAAAACCAGGATCGGCTATAATGGCTATGTGAAATTCAATACTCCAGCAAAATACCTGGGGGAGCTGGCGCCCTATGACTATCTCAAATACGTATGGGCCAACGCTGCCGCGAACGGCGCTGCTTATCAAACCCCGTTTGAACAAGTATTTGGTTTAGGAGCCAACGCCGGCAAGAATACGGGTGGGATCGAAAGTTACCGGGGCTTACATACCGACAATGAGCAAAAGCTGGTATACAACAACTCCACATCCTCCAATCACGACCTCACTGTAACAGGGGGAACAGACAAAACGAAAATGCTGTTTTCCGTAAATTATACGAACGAACAGGGAATGAAGATCAATTCCTACCTGAAACGCGCCAACGTGTCGTTTAAGCTCGGTCAAAAGCTATTCGACAACCTCACCTTCAATTTAGACACGCGTTACACGGATATTCAGGATATGGACGATGAAGGCACGACCAACGGCACCGGGTCGATACTTTCCACCGCTTATCGTTTCCGTCCCATTGCAACGAATCATATTCTGGGCGATACCAATGCATTAAAAACAGGCAATATCGAACAATATGGAAAAAATTCGATGTGGGATATGTATAGTCCCGCCGCACGGATAGCCGATTTCGATCCCCTTTCCATCAGCCAGGCCATCCGGGTCATTGGGTCGCTGGACTGGAAGATCATCAAAGGATTGGTCTATCATACCGATCTAACCTTGAACAGGTCATGGGGCCAAAAGCAATATTGGTCAGGCGCCATTTACAACAACTATGTCGATGATGCAGGGAACCACCTTTTCGCAGGCGCCGTAGATTATGGAAAATCCGACTCCTGGGGATCGCGTTGGTCAAATACCCTTACCTATGATTTCAATATCGATGGCAATAATCATTTGAATCTTTTGGCGGGCCAGGAAGTATCTAACTCGGGTGGTACAAGCATGGATATCCAGGCAAACCATTTTCCCTCCAATTTTGACAAGGCAACGGCTTTTGCTCAGATCAATCAATACGATCAAGTCAATGGTACATCACAATTTTCGTCGAGTGTTACAGTTCCGAGCCGTCTGCTCTCCTATTTTGGCCGGGCCAATTACTCTTTAATGGACCGGTATCTATTTACGGCTACCTTTCGTGCGGATGGGTCGTCTAAATTTTCACCCGATCACCAGTGGGGGTATTTCCCCGCGGGAGCCGTAGCCTGGAAGCTGTCGGAAGAACCTTTTCTCAGAGGTATAAACTGGCTGGACAATTGGAAGCTTCGGGTCTCTTTGGGTGAAGTAGGCAACGACGGGATCAATTCCAACCTGTGGTCGCAGTCGTGGACATCTGTCACGGATCAAAGATTCCAGTATGATATCAATCGCCAGCGCCAGTCGGCCTACGATTTTTCTTCCTCGACCGAAGCAAACCTCAATCTTAAATGGGAAACAACGATCACCCGCGACATCGGAACCGATTTTTCAGTTTTCAAGGGTCGTCTGTCGGGAACCGTGGATGTATATTGGAATACCACCAAAGATCTGCTGATGCTGACCAGTGTTCCCGGCATCACCGGGTTTACCGCGACTTATGCGAACATCGGGCAAACGAGTAATAAAGGAGTGGAGTTCTCGCTGTCGGGAACGATCTTCCAGAACCGCGACTGGCGAATAACTGCAGGTGGCAACATAAACTTCAATAGAAGTAACATCGATCAGCTTGCTCCGAATGTCACGGGCCTCTATGGTGCGGATTGGGGAGGGATCGCTTCTTATCCCACGAGTGATTATATCCTGCAGGCAGGTCACCCGGTAGGGCAGGTCCGCGGGTTTATTTCTAATGGCATTTATACGACTGCGGACTTTAATTACAATAACGGTACATACACATTGAAGAAGGGCGTACCCGATCTTGGTAGTTGGATAACTGTTGTACACGGATTGGGAGCCACCGATCGTCCATCCGGACAGTATGCGTATCCCGGGCTTCCTAAGTTTAAAGACTTGAACGGAAACGGCATAATCGATCAAAACGATGTTTCTGTCATTGGGAATATGAACCCAAAACATACCGGCGGCTTTAGCTTGAATGCCTCTTATAAAGACATTGATTTCGGTGCCTATTTCAACTGGAGTTATGGCAACCGTATTTACAATGCAAACAAGCTGGCTACGCTGTACGGGCCAAAGGAATCCGGGGTGTATGAGAATAAACTCAACATTATGAAGAATTCGTATAAGATTTACGACGTAGAGGGCGGTCAATTGGTACGGTTGACTACACCGGATCAGTTAGATGCGGCAAATGCTCACGCTACCTTGCCCTTGTCGTACGAGGAAGTAGGCGCGGTCTCCACACTGGGTATCGAGGACGGTTCCTATTTGCGGTTAAACACGCTCAACCTGGGATATACTTTGCCTAAGTCTTTCGTATCGAGAGCTAAGATCAGTAATCTTCGCATATACGGTAGTATCTACAATGTCTTTACGCTCACCGGTTATTCAGGGCTCGATCCCGAAGTAAATACCGATCCATCCCATAACAATGCGGTCTATCCGACAACGGGCTTGGATTTTGGAACATACCCTCGTCCGCGGTCTTACATTGTTGGATTGAACCTCACCTTTTAACCATTAAAAACTCTCGATATGAGAAGAATAATAAATTATTTGATAGCAATTGCCCTATGTATCGGTATTGCACAATGTAAAAAGTCGTTCTTGAGTCCTTCCTCCCCTTCGAACGTGGATGATGGCTTCGTTACATCGACGCCTTCGGAGACATTTAAGACATTGTCCTGGTGTTATGCCAATTACCGTCAGAATTGTATCATGGGTGTTTACCGATGGAATGACCCCATCGGATCGGACGCCGAAACTTACCCCGAGGCTAATTCCAGCAATAATATAAACGCCGAGTTACGCCCCGAATTGTTAACGATCGATGCTGTGGCCACGGGCTTCAATGGCCTTTACACGACGATCGCCCATGCGGCTAAAACAGCCGCTCTTATCGCGGAAAAACAAGCTTATAAGAATGACGTCGCCGGCGGTAAACCCACCGACTGGACCCAGCTATATGGGGAAGCCATAACAATAAGGGCATTTTGTTATTTCGAGTTGGTCAAACATTTTGGCGATGTGCCTTATGGATACGAAAATCAATATGTAACCAATTATTCATTAAACTCCCGGTTCGACATCTACGATAGCCTGCTTGCTCAACTTAAAGTCGTGGAGCCCCTGATGTATACGTTAGGGCAGGGAGGGATTACTGCGGAACGGTTCTCGAGACCATTTTGCGACGCATTGATGGGGGAGATAGCGCTTTATTCCGGCGGCTATCAAACCATACGCACCGATGTCAGCAATCTATATGGAAAGGTAAGCTTTAACAAAAAGGGTTCCGAAAAATTAGGGTGTGTCTATGCCCGTCGTTCCGATTATCTCGATTACTACAAACTGGCGGAAACGTATTTTCAGGCGGCCATCAATAATGAAGGTACCGCACATCTGGTTACTTCGGACGAAAGGACTTACACCCAGAATCCCTTTCAGCGGCATTTCCAGTATTTTGCCGATCTGCAGATAAGCCCCGAATCCTTGTTTCAACTGGGGAACATACAAGGGGGGACACCTGCAACGACTAGCGAATACTCTTATGCTTTTGGACGGCCATCCGATGGCGGCAGCGCCAATGCCGCACCTGCCAAGACCTTCGGGGCCCTTCGTATCATTCCTACTGTGTACTACGGCGAATATCAAAATGGAGATAAACGAAGAGATGCCAGCGTTGCGGTTACGGGAAGTAATGGCGATGGGAATGAAAAGATGCTCACTTTTGTTCCTGGAAATAAAAGCGCCGGCGGGATCGCAATCAATAAATGGGACGAAAATCGCATGAGTCCTCCCTACACGGTGGCGCAAAGAAGCTCCGGTATGGATTGGCCTGTCCTGCGAATGGCGGATGTTATTTTGATGTTGGCCGAAGTAAAGGCGGAATTGGGCGAAAGCGGCGACGCCATTGCCCTGGTGAACCAGATCCGCGAAAGAGCTTTTGGAAATGCCAGCCATGATATAAGCGGATTGACAGGCGATTCCCTAAAGGACGCCGTATTAGAGGAGCGAAAACTCGAATTGCTTGGGGAAGGAACGAGGCGTTGGGACCTGATCCTGTCGGGTGAACTCCCCGAAAGAGCAATAGCGATCCAGCAGGAAATGGCAACGATGGTGGGCGATCTCAAGACCCAGGGATATCATACCTTTTCCAATGGAAATGTGATCTCCGATTATATCTGGACAAAATCGGTGAATCTAACCAATCCGCTTACTTACGATACCCCGGACTCCACCAATCCCGCCCTTTATCCGGGATGGAGGGGGCAATATAATTACAGTACGATACAAAACGGACCGAAAGTCGTAGGTACCACGCATAACGTGGCCATCCAGGGGTTGTTCACGTATATTGATCCGAACGGTGCAACCGCTGCAGCCCTGCAAAGCGCCGGATACGTCAAAAGGAATTGGGGGATCGACATTGTAAAAAATTATACCATTTATCAGGCTAATATTTTATCCGGAATAACATCCGCCGATGATCCTCCGAGGTACTATTGGCCCATTCCATCGGAAACGATCTCCGACTCAAAAGGCAAAGTCACGAATGGCTATGGAATGCCAAACCCATAAACCTGCCTGGCTCCCCGAAGAGCAGGGCGGGTATCCCCGGCGTCCGGCTGAGTGGACCGGCGCACTGTTGACCATCTTTTCCGTCACGAAGCAGGGAAGATCGTTTCGGTACCTACAAGGCTTTTTGGGCCCGCCAAGCTCGACCTGGCAGGAGACGGCATGGCTGTTTCATGTTGCCCGGAACAAGGGAAAATAAGCTCGCCTCGTACCGTGTCGGGGAACTGTTCGAACTCCCCGGCGGGGAAAGTCGCCAATGCGACAATCTCGGGCGGCTGTTTGCGAGGCCTCACCCCAAATTTTATAAACAATTCCATGAATTGTATAACAAGGGTTTAGGAAAAGTGTATAGCTTTGTAGTGTGTCCATGAAAAAGGTCCTCGTTTCCATATTAGCGGTCATTTATCTGGCTACCTCAATGGGGGCGACGGTTCATTTGCATTATTGCATGGGCCGGCTGGTATCCTGGGGGCTGACGGACCATTTGGGGAAAAGCTGCGATTTCTGCGGGATGCAGAAGATGCGCTCCTCGGGGGAATGCGTCGTCGGGATGAAGGACTGCTGCCACGAAGTGAGCAAACAGATCAAGAACGGGCAGGATCAGAAGACGGCGCAGGAATTCCTCCACCTGATCAAGGTGATGCCTGTTGTGGCCGAGTTGCCTGGCCGGGTTTGGGTGGATGGACCCGTGTTTTCGCCCGTTTTGTCGCTGCCGGTTTCTCACGGGCCGCCGCTGGTGTCGGCTGTACCGGTGTTTCTCCGTAATTGTACCTTCCGTATTTGATTTTTTGTCTGTGTATCGCCTGACGTCCTGTCGGGCCGTTGGTGTTTCCGATGATCGGCGACACCCTTGATTCCTATTTCTTAATGCTGATATTGGAATGGCTCGGGCCTCGCGGCTGGGTGTGTTCCGTATTTAATTCTTAATTGGTCTTTTATGAAAAAGATGATTGGCATTTCTATGGCCTTGATCATGGAAAAGAAGCCGGCGGGTAGCGGCGCGAAAAAAGATACGTCGACGAAGTCGATGAAAATGTAATCCTGCTGCAATGGTACAACGGCTAATAGAATGGTCGCTACGCAACCGGCTGATCGTGCTGGTGCTGGCGGCAGGTCTGCTGGGCTGGGGTTTTTACTCGGTCCGGCAGAACCCTATCGATGCGATCCCTGATTTATCCGAAAACCAAGTGATCGTTTTTACGGAGTGGTCGGGTCGGAGTCCGCAGATCATGGAGGACCAGGTGACGTATCCGCTGGTGAGCAACCTGCAAGGTATTCCCAAGGTGAAGAATGTGCGGGGGACCTCGATGTTCGGGATGAGTTTCGTGTATATCATTTTCGATGATGACGTGGATGTATATTGGGCACGCAGCCGGGTGCTGGAGCACCTCAGCATCGCGCAGCGCCTTCTGCCGCCGGAAGTCACCCCAACGCTCGGTCCCGACGGCACAGGTGTCGGTCACGTCTTCTGGTACACGTTGGATGCCAAGGGGATGGACCTGGGGGATCAGCGGGCATTGCAGGATTGGTATGTGAAGCTGGCGTTGCAGACGGTGCCGGGCGTGGCGGAGGTAGCCTCCTTTGGCGGTTTTGAAAAACAGTACCAGGTGGTGGTGGACCCGGTGAAGTTACAGTACTATCAGTTGTCGATGATGGACGTAGCGCGGGCGGTGAAGGCCAACAACAATGACGTGGGCGGCCGGAAGTTTGACCAGGGGGATATGTCCTATATCATCCGGGGATTAGGGTATATAAAGAGCCGGGAGGACCTGGAGAATATTTCGGTGAGCAATAACAAAGGAATACCCGTGCGGGTGAAGGATATAGGGTCGGTTCAAATGGGGGGCGACCTACGGTTGGGCATCTTTGACCAAAATGGTCAGGGGGAAGTCGTGGGTGGCATCGTGGTGATGCGCTACGGGGAGAACGCGGAGAAGGTGATCGAGGCGGTGAAGAAGAAGATGGCGGACGTTCAGCGGGGTCTGCCGGCGGGGGTGACCTTCCGGGTGGCTTATGATCGCAGCGAATTGATCAAGGCGGCAGTGGGCAATGTCAAGGGGAAGCTGGTGGAGGAAATGATCATCGTGTCACTGATCGTGCTGTTGTTCCTCCTGGACGCCAGGAGCGCGCTGAGTATTATCATCCAGATACCCATCACGATCGCTACGAGCTTTATCCTGCTGAATGCCTTTGGGCTTTCTTCCAATATTATGTCGTTGACGGGGATCGCGCTGGCGATCGGGGTGATAGTGGACAATGGGATCATTATGTCCGAGAATGCGTACCGGCATCTGGCGGAGGAGCAGCACGGTTTGCCGCCGGGGGAAAGATTGTCAGGGGAGAAGCGGTTGGACATTATCCGGCGGGCTTGTCTCCAGGTCTCGCGGGGAGTGTTCTTTTCTACAGTGATCATAATCGCTTCCTTTTTGCCGGTGTTCCTCCTCACGGGGCAGGAGGGCAAGCTGTTTCACCCGCTGGCCTATACGAAGACGTTTATCTTGCTGGTGGACGCAGTGCTGGTGGTGACACTGGCGCCGGTGCTGATCTCTTTCTTTATGCGGGGGCGGTTTCGGCGGGAAGGGGCGAACCCCATCAACCGGCTGCTGGAACGGGTGTATGAGCGGGTGCTGCGGGCCTGTATGCGGGTTCGCTGGGTGACGGTGGGGGTGAACGTGCTGGCGCTGGCGGTGTGTGTGCCGCTGGTGTTGGGCCTGGGACGGGAGTTTATGCCGCCACTTGACGAGGGGACGGTCCTGTTCATGCCGGTGACGTTGCCGGACGTGTCGAATGCGGAGATAAAACGACTGTTGCAGGTGCAGGACAAGATCATCGCGTCGCAGCCGGAGGTGGCGAACGTGCTGGGCAAGGCCGGCCGGGCGAACACCGCGACGGATAATTCTCCGATAAACATGGTGGAGACGATTGTGTTGTTGAAGCCCAAAGCGCAATGGCGTCCGGGGGTGACGAAAGATAGCATCATCCGTGAGCTGAACAGCAAATTGCAGATTCCAGGGGTGACCAATGGTTGGACGCAGCCGATCATCAACCGGATCAATATGCTGACGACGGGAATACGGACGGATGTGGGGGTAAAGGTGTACGGACAGAACCTCGATACGATCAATATGCTGGCGCAGCAAATACGGACGGCACTCAATGGAATCCCCGGTGTCAAGGACCTGTATGTGGACCCGATCACGGGGGGTAAGTACCTCGATATATCCGTGAAACGGGAGGAGATCGGCCGGTATAGTTTGAGTGTGGATGACGTGAATGGCATCGTTGAGAGCGCCTTGGGGGGTATGAACCTGACTACTACGGTGGAAGGGCGGCAGCGTTTTTCGGTGAACGCGCGGTATGGGCAAGACTTTAGAGACAACCTGACGGCGCTGCGGCGATTGCAGGTGCCTACGCCATCGATGGGGCCGATACCCTTGGAGGCGGTGGCGGATATACGGTTGACCGAAGGACCGCCGATGATCAATTCGGAGAACGCAGCGCTACGCGGGACGGTGTTGTTCAATGTCCGCGACCGGGACCTTGCCGGGACGGTAAAGGAGGCGCAGGAGCGGCTGGACAAAGCGTTGACGGCGCTGCCAAAGGGCTATTATATCGAGTGGAGCGGGGAGTATGAGAACTTGATCGGCAGCGAGCGGACGCTGACCTGGATATTGCCCGTGGTTTTGCTGATCATCTTCGGTGCGATGTATTTCGCCTTTCACTCGGCGCGGGAGGCTTTCTTCTCTTTGATCTCGATCCCGTTCGCAGGGATCGGCGGAGCCTTGATGGTATATTTCTGGGGCGTGAACTTGTCGGTTGCCGTGGCCGTGGGCTTTATCGCGTTGTTCGGGCTGGCGGTAGAGACGGGGATCGTGATGGTGATCTACCTGAATGATGCGATGATGCAGTTGGTGGCGTCAAAGGGTAATTCGCGGGAGTCGATCTCGTGGACTGACCTGCGGGAGGCGGTGATCGTCGGGGCGGCGAAGCGGCTGCGACCAAAGCTGATGACGGTGTCGGTGTCGCTGTTTGCGTTGATCCCGATCCTTTGGAGCGATGGGGTAGGCAGCGACGTGATGAAGCCAATCGTGCTCCCGATGATCGGCGGAGTGTTGACGTCGGCGACGCATATCCTGCTGGTGACGCCGTTGATCTTTTTGATGACCAAGGAGTACGAGTTGCGTAAACATGGCCGGATCGAAATAATGGAGGTAAAACATTAATACCATGAAGAGAATTTTTTGCTTGTTGGGGCTATTGGGTGTTGTTGCCGCCCGTGCGCAGGGACCTATGGGGCTGGATAGCATTTTTTCCGTGATAGGGCATAGTAACCCGGCATTGCGGTCCTCGGACGCGGCGGTACGAAGCTTGGACGAGGCGGCCAAGGGCGCCCGCAGTTGGGAGGCGCCGACGGTGGGCACCGGGTTTTGGATGACGCCTTACGATCCCTCTTTGTGGAAACGGCAGGCGAACGGAACATATGGTATGGGTCAATATATGGTGTCGGCGGAGCAGATGTTACCTAACCGTCGCCGGCAGGAAGCGGAGGAGAAATATATGGGAGCGTTGTCGTCGGTGGAGCGGGCAAAGAAGGGGGCTACGATAAACGAGCTGTATGCGGAAGCGGGGCGGGCTTATTTTCAATGGCTGATCGCCAAACGCCGGGAGACGGTTCTCGACGAGGATGGGAAGCTGCTGGATTTTATGATCCGGGACGCGGAGTTGAAGTATAAAAATAACCTGGGGAAGATTGGGGCATACTACAAGGCGAAGGCGGCGCTGGGGAATCTGGACAATAAGCGGATCGCGCTCGACAACGTGATCGAACAACAGCGGATCGGGTTGAATACATTGATGAATCGGGACAAGGCTTTCGCATTTGATATTGATACCGGTTATTCTATTATGGACATTGCTGGGATTGGAGTGGATAGCGCTAGTCTCCTGGATGGCCGCAGTGATATTCGGGAAGTGAGTGAAAGCATCCGGGTGGCAGGTTTGGAACAGGACGCCGAACGTGCGAAGCTGAAGCCCGAGTTTGGGATACAGTACGATCATATGTTTGGCTTTGGTGGAACGCCGATGCAATACTCTTTGATGGCGACCGTGCGGCTGCCAATGGCCTCCTGGTCGTCGCGGGCGTCCAAGGCCAATGTCGAAAGTTTGAAGTGGAAGGCGTTGTCGATGGAGGCGGACCGGGACGCGATGGTGAACGAGGCGACGGGCGCGGCTTATGGACTGAAGCGGGCTATTCTTGCCAAACAGCGACAGATGCGAGTTTTGGCGGCGGAAGTGTTGCCGGCTTTGCGGAAGAATTTTCAGACGACGGAGCTGGCGTATGAGCAGAATACGGAGGAGCTGTTTACTTTATACGATGCCTGGGAGACGCTGGATAATACGCAAATGGAGTATTGGGACGATGTAGAAAGCCTGTTGATGATGCAGGTGGAACTGAAACGGATTTTGGAAATTAAATAAGATGTTATGAAGATTTTTATGATAGGAGCGTTTTTGCTGCTGGCGGGGTGCGGAGAGCGGGGCGGCCATATCGATGCTGGGAAGGATGCGATGGGCGCCGTGTCATCGGTAAAGGAGGTCTGGACCTGTCCCATGCACCCGGAGGTGGTGAAAGATAGGCCGGGTTCCTGTCCCATCTGTGGGATGGACCTGGTAAAGAAGGAGACGGCGGTGCCGAGGGTAAAAGTGGTTAGCCTGGAAGATCTGTTGCGACCGACTACTGGGTTTGTGGTTTCTTCTGTTGCGACTACGGTGGTACAGCGGGAAACGATACAACCTGAACTGGCGGTGCTCGGGACTGTGGGTTACGATACCCGTTTGCAAAATACGATTGCGGCACGGGTGTCGGGCCGGATCGAAAAATTATATGTACGCTACCGTTACCAGCATGTGCATCAGGGACAGCGGATCATGGACATTTATAGCCCCGAGCTGGCGACGGGCGAGCAGGAGTATTTATTTCTCCTGAAAAACGACCCCGGCAATACCGCATTGGTCGAGGCAGCGCGTCAGCGCTTGTTGTTGTTGGGAGTGAGCGGGGAGCAATTGGACGAGGTGGCGAGGACGGGAAAGGCTTCGGCAACGCTGGGTGTGTTTAGCCCTTATATAGGGCATATCCACGAGGCGGGGAACGCTATGCCGGGCGGGGCCCTGGACGTGGCGGTTGGTGGCGCCATGACGGAGGAACTGCCGGTTAAGGAGGGGATGTACGTGGAAAAGGGCCAGCCGGTGTTTCAGGTCTTCAACATGGACCGGAGCTGGGTGTTGCTTCGTTTGTTCCCCGGGCAGGAGGCGATGGTGCGCCAGGGGGACCCGGTTGCGGTAGTACCGGAGACGGCGCCGGACAAGGCGTTTTCGGGGCGGGTAGACCTGGTGGAGCCTTTGTATCGGGACGGGGATCGGTCGCCGACGGTTCGGGTGTATTTTGACAATAGTAGCCGCGAAATTCCGATTGGCAGCGCAGTGAAGGCGACGATCCGTCCGGCTGCTGTTACAGGGAACTGGCTGCCTAAGCAAGCGGTGTTGTCGCTGGGTACGGATAAGGTGGTGTTTCTCCGGAAGGATGGCGGCTTTCGAGCGCATAGAATCGTCGCTGGGTCGATGTTTGAGGATAGGGTGCAGGTATTGTCGGGGTTGGCAGAACGGGATTCAGTGGCGGCGAATGCGCAGTTTTTGATGGATAGCGAAGATTTTGTAAAAGTGGCGTCGCGGTAGTCGGCCGTGGGGCTTAAACTATTTAACAATGACAAAGCGGAATTTATGTATAGCTGTGTTGGCGGCTCTTTTATTGGGGGCCTGCCAGGGAAAGAAGAAGGAACCGGCGATGACGATGACGGTAAAGTCCGATACGATGTACACCTGCTCGATGCACCCGCAGGTGATGCAGGACAAGCCGGGCAAATGCCCGATCTGCGGGATGGAGCTGATACCGGTGAAGATGGGGGCGGAAACGGAGGGGATGGTGGTGTTGAGCGATCAACAGATGCAGCTGGGCGGTATCCGGGTAGATACGATTGGGAATGCCGCGATGGGTGACCGGATGGTATTGTCGGGGACATTGGCGGTGGATGAGACCCGAAGCACCGCTGTAAGCGCGCGGGTCCGCGGGCGTGTCGAGCGGTCGTATTTTAAGGCGACGGGGGAATACCTGCATCAGGGTGATAAATTGTACGACCTGTATAGTGAGGAGCTGAACAATGCCAAACAGGAATATTTGTTGGCGCTCGATAGGGTCGATAACCTGAAGAGTGGGCTGGTGGACCTGAAACAGCTGGCGGATGCAGCCCGGAACAAGCTGCTGTTGTGGGGTATGAGCGAAACCCAGGTGGCAGAGCTTGCCCGGACGCGGAAAGCGGATAAGGTGACTTCGTTCTATAGCCCGGCGAGTGGATATATATCGTCGATAGAAAGCCATGAGGGGGATTATCTTTCGGAGGGGACGGTGCTGGTTCGGCTGGCGGACCTCTCATCTGTGTGGGTTGAGGCGCAGGTGTACACCTCGCAACTGTCTGCCCTGGATCGCAATGGTAAGGTGGTAGTTCATTTCCCGGACCTGCCGGGAAGGGAGTTTTCCGGGCATATCGGTCTGGTCAACCCGGAGCTGGACCCGGCGGGTAGAACAAACCTGGTGCGGGTCGAGTTGGCGAATGCTGGTGGGATGCTACGGCCAGGGATGGCGGCGGAGGTGACGGTGACGAGCGGGGAGCGGAATTCGCTGACCTTGCCGGAGGCCGCTGTCTTGCATAGTCAGGGAGGCGACCTCGTTTGGGTGTCGGCCGGGCATAATCGTTTCCGGCCGGTGATGGTTACCGTGGGATTGGAGGCAGATGGCCGGGTAGAGATACGGTCGGGGCTGACTGCCGGAGATGGGGTTGTAACAGATGGCGCTTACCTGGTGAACAGTGAGTATGCCTTTAAACACGGGGAGGATGCGATGGCGGGGATGAAGATGTAGTTTTCATTAAAATAAAATGTTTATGGATCACAAAAGCGGAAACGGACAGATGCAAATGGCGCAGGGTGAAATGGGTCATCCGGGGCATGGCAATATGGCGCAGGGCGTCCACGCGGGGCATGACCATCATGCGATGATGATCGCAGATTTTCGGCGAAGGTTTTGGGTAGTGTTGGTACTAACGGTGCCGGTGCTGGCGTTGTCGCCGATGATCCGGCACTGGCTGGGGATACATTTGGTTTTTCCCGGTTCAGGGTATGTACTGGCTGGGCTGGCGTCGGTGATATTTGTGTATGGGGGCTGGCCATTCCTGAAGGGTTGGTGTGAGGAAATCAAAAAATGGAATCCCGGCATGATGACGCTCATCGGGTTTGCGATCACGGTGGCGTATGGGTATAGCATGGCAACGGTGTTCGGGCTCCCGGGGATGGATTTTTTTTGGGAGCTGGCGACGTTGATCCTGGTGATGCTTTTAGGGCATTGGATCGAGATGCGGTCGGTGGTGCGGGCATCGGGGGAGCTGGAGTTGTTGGTGAAGCTGATGCCGGACGAGGCGCACGTGGTACATGGGGAACATATTATGGAGGTGAAGACGGAGGATCTCAAGGAGAAGGACGTCGTGTTGATAAAGCCAGGGGAGAAAATCGCGGCGGACGGAGTGATCGTGGATGGAGAAAGTGATGTGGACGAGAGTTTGCTGACGGGAGAGGCCCGGCCCGTGGGGAAGAAAAAGGGGGATAAGGTGATTGCCGGCGCGGTCAATGGCAGCGGGGCCTTGCGGGTAGAGGTCACGCATGGGGCGAAGGATTCGTACTTGTCGCAGGTGGTGCGGCTGGTGGAGGAGGCGCAGGGAGCAAAATCGAAAACGCAGTTGCTGGCGGATAAGGCGGCGCGGTGGCTGACGCTGATCGCTATTGTATCGGGGGTGGTGACGTTTTTGGTTTGGTATTGGGCCGGCCGTGACCTGGCGTTTTCCATCGGGCGTATGGTGACGGTGATCATTATCTGCTGTCCGCATGCGCTGGGGCTGGCGGTGCCGCTGGTGGTGGCGAGGTCTACGGCTTTGTCTGCCCGCAACGGGCTGCTGATCCGCAACCGAACGGCGTTTGAGAATGCGCGGAAGATAACGACATTGGTTTTCGATAAGACGGGGACGCTGACGGTGGGCAAGTTCGAGGTGGTTCGGGTGGTGGCTTTCGGTGAGGAACACGCGGAAAATCAGCTGCTAGGGTTGGCGGCGGGGTTGGAGCAAAATTCGGAACACCCTATTGCGGCGGGTATTATTCGTCGGACGCAGGCGTTGGGTGTGTCGGTGCCAAAGGCGGAGGCGTTTAAGGCGCTTACGGGGCAGGGAGTGGAGGCGGTGGTGGATGGGCGTGTTGTCCGGGTAGTGAGTCCTGGTTATCTTCGTGACAATGGAGTTTCGTTGCCGGCTGGTTTTGCCGCGGCGGATGAGGAGACGGGGGTTTTTGTATTGACGGAAGGCCGGCTGGTAGGATACATCGGACTGGCGGATCAGGTGCGTCCGGAATCGGCGGGGGCTATCGGGACGCTCCGGGCACAAGGGATCAGGTGTATGTTGCTAACGGGAGATAACGGACAGGTGGCGGCGCAGGTGAGCAAGGCGCTGGGGATGGACGGATATTTTGCGCAGGTGTTGCCGCATGAGAAGCTGGAGAAGATAAAAGGGTTGCAAGGGAAGGGGGAGTTTGTGGCGATGACGGGGGACGGGGTGAACGATGCGCCGGCATTGGCGCAGGCGGATATTGGGATCGCCGTGGGCTCGGGATCGGACATTGCGGCGGAGACGGCGGGGATCGTACTGGTGAACAGCAACCCGGCGGATGTAGTAAAGCTGATCTTGTTTGGGAAGGCGACGTACCGGAAGATGATGCAGAATCTTGGTTGGGCCACGGGCTATAACGTGGTGGCGATGCCGCTGGCGGCGGGGGTGTTATATCATTGGGGGGTATTGCTCAGCCCGGCAGTCGGAGCGGTGCTGATGAGTGCAAGTACGGTGGTGGTGGCGCTGAATGCAGGGTTGTTGAGGGTGAGAGAAGAGTGAGCCCTACATAAAAACGGGCAATATGAAATCCATAAGGATTTTTATGGCGATCCGATGGATGCCTGGATGCACCCGGCAGTATTTATGAGCTGGGGGGTAGTGTCGAGACCCGGGAAGTAGTGAATAATGCGAATTGATTTGGGTCAAGTACGCCGAAACAAACGGAAAAGCTCAAGAAGAAGATTGCAGACATCAAATGCATCCTGGCAGTGGTAAATGACTGCCGCCAGATGTTTGCAGGGAACGGTCAAGTCGGGGCAACAGCATTGTCTTTTGACATCGGTCCATTGTCGCGGAATCACCTTCAATCCCATACTTTCGGCAAGGGTCAACAATTTCGGGTCCAAGGCGCAGTTCAGCAATCTGGAGATGAGCACCGGTCTTTCAACGTTAGCCCCAGCGTAGGTTTGGTTTCAATTCATGGATTTAATTCCATAAATTGCCGTCCTTTTATGGATTTAAATCCCTGTATTTGCCATGAATAGCCATTTTAATGATTGCCAGGATAATAGAGGAAAAACTAATAAAGCAAATCGACTATAAAAAGGCGATCTTGATTTTTGGGCCGCGACAGGTTGGAAAGACGACGCTG